>Ga0187876_1000078_pt1 | contig 92843 bp, 88 predicted proteins | sample June2016WEW_17_4_FD_133000 | JGI IMG/M metagenome (GOLD analysis project Ga0187876, IMG submission 133000) | Peatland microbial communities from SPRUCE experiment site at the Marcell Experimental Forest, Minnesota, USA - June2016WEW_17_40 | ecosystem: Environmental > Terrestrial > Soil >... | reverse complement strand
GATGGCCCGCAGCTCCTCCTGAGTCTTGACGAGCCGGGTATGGAGCAGGACATCCGGGTTGCAGGTCACTGCAATGCCGTGAGCGCGCAGGTGATCGACGACCGACACCGGGGCGTCGTTCGTGACGGTCACGCGCGCCACGTCGTAGCGACCGAGCAGGCGCAGCACCTGCTCGGCATACGCCTCATGCCGATTAGGCAATCGCTCCATCAGCTCGCGAGCGCCGAGGTCGTCGGGAGTGAGCACGTCAGAGACCTTGCTGTGCCGGGCAGCCTCATCGCGCTCGAAGTTTGAGCAGACAAGTGTCTCACCAGAGGCATGACGCAGGTAGATAACCGGGTCCCCGAAGAGGAAGCCGATGGTGTGGAACATGTCCGCGTTTGTGAAGCTGTCGGAGATGAGCAATAGGTCTGGGGTGGTGCTCGGCATCGGAGCCTCCTGCGCTTGCCATGACTCTACCGTTGGCAGGCGTGGATATATGTTACCGCAGCGGCAGGGCTGGCCAGTAGGGTCGCACGCCCACTGGCACCGAGCAATGCCCGTCCATCCACTGGCTCGTCCCCGAGACGACGCCGTTGGCGGTGTGCCCGAGCTTGCCCAGGTACTGGTTGGCCACTGTGTCGCGCTGAGCGGCTCCTCGGAGATCAGCGAGGAGACCCGCGTGCTCATTGAGACGGTGGCAGCGCAGCAGGCTATCGGCCGAACCTCGTGGCCAGGAGCCGGGTGAGCGGAGCATCGTGCAGAATCCCCGCGTGCGAGTTCGGCGAGCATGTGATCGTATGTGGGCGCCAAGCCAGCGCTCTGGGTGTTGCAACAGCGCAGCTGGCCCGGTGGGTTCCCGGTTGGGAATCTGTGTTGCAGCGTGAATCACCAAGTGCTATCGTTAACCAAGGGGAACGTTTCGAGGCAGGGATGGCCACTATGAGCGATGTTGCCTGTCGGGCAGGTGTCGCGCGCGCGACCGCATCCATCACCCTGAGCGGGAAGCGACCGGTGGCCAAGGTGGCCCGTGAGGGTGTGTCTGCTGCGGCGAAGGAGCTGCACTATCAGCCCACCAGCGTGGCACGCAGAATGCGTGTTGACCGCATGCGCACCATCGTACTCTCCAAGCCAACCGGGCGACCACCGCGCACGATCTCTAAAACGTAGGTGAAAGGAGGTGTTACCCTTCACGGGGTCGGAGCTTAGACCAATGTCGTCGTCGAGCACACTAACGTCAATTTCCGAATACAGCCGGACCAGAGTCGGTCCGGCAAGAAGGAGTTAGCAGTGAGCAAAGACATCGACCTCGAGCTTCATGGCAAGAACCTTCGCGGCATGAGTCGCCGCGACGTGCTTGCGACTGCAGCCAAGCTGGGCGTGGGTGGCGCTCTGGGTGCCACGGTACTCGGCGTGGACCCCATGCAGGCGATGGCCATGGCCGCGAACGCCGGTTGGCCCAAGTACAAATTCACGTTCGTCAATCACGTGACCACTAACCCGTTCTTCGTTCCAACCATCAGCGGCATGAACGATGCCGCCAAGCTGCTGGGTTGCGCCGCCCCGCAGTGGACCGGGTCAGAGACCTCCAACGTCTCGCAGATGACTGCTGCAATCAATACTGCGGTTGCCGCGAAGGTGGACGGTATTGCCACCACGGTGATCGACAAGGCCGCGTTTGATAAGCCGATCGCCGATGCCATTGCTGCCGGCATCCCGGTTGTCTCCTACAACGCCGACAACAACCCGCTAAATGCGCGCCTTGCCTACATCGGCCAGGATCTCTTCGCCTCTGGGCAGGCTATGGGCAACAAGATCCTGTCGCTGGTCAAGCCGGGCGGCAGCATCGTCATCTTCATCGCTACTCCGGGCTCCGGCAACATTCAACCTCGTGTCGACGGCGCCGTGGCAGTAATCGGCAAGACCCTCAAGGTGCAAGTCGTTGCTTCCGGCGCCGGCCTTCCACAGGAACAGTCCACGATCGAGTCCTACTATCTCGGCCACAAGAACATTAATGGCATGTTCGCGGTTGATGGCGGCAGCAGCTGGTACTGTGGCGCCACTTCCCAGAAGTACGGTTTGAAGGCGAAGGGCATCGCTATTGGTGGATTCGATCTGCAGCCCGGCACACTGACGGCAATCGAGGCCGGCGCGATGGACTTTACCATCGACCAGCAGCCCTACCAGCAGGGCTTCCTGCCGATATTCTATCTCTGGCTGTACAAGCTGTCGGGTGGCCTGCAGTCCCCATCCACGACCAATACGGGCCTGAAGTTCGTCACCGCAGCCAACATCGCTGGGTACAAGACGCCCAACTACTTCGAAGGTGGAACGGGGACCAAGAGCCCCATCTGAGCGTTGCCCCAGCGGATCACGTTGCGTGGTGGCGTTGCGCCTCCACTGCCCATTGTAGACATGCCTGGCGCGTAGTACAGATCGAGTGGCTCGGGCGCAGAGACTGGGGAGGACACAGGGTCCTCCCCAGTCGTGGATTGTGTGAACCAATTTGGCGTAGTGAGGGCGAAGGGGAGTATGGCCGCACCAGCAGTGGTTGCGCCTCGGCGGGACATTGGACGTTCGGCCTTGGCACTATTCCTGAGGTATCGCGAGATCAGCGTCGCTATCGTGGCGATTATCGTATGCGTTGTTTTCCAAATCGCCAGCAGCGGCTCCTTCTTTAGCTTAGATGAGATGGCAGTGGTGCTGCGCCTCACCGGCCAGTACGGACTCCTGGCCCTGGCCGAAGTGCTGGTGATGATCACAGGCGAGATAGATCTCTCCGCCGCGAAGGTCTACGGTCTTGCACCTTTTGTCATGTACTTCTTCTACAATGGTTTCACGCTGCCTCTGATCTTCTTCAGCGTGCAGATTCCCGCTTGCCCGCTTGTCATAGCCCTACTGCTGGCAATCCTGGCCAGCGCTTGTATCGGGTTTGTCAATGGCTTTGTCACGGTCAGACTCGGCGTGCCCTCGCTGATCACCACACTTGGCACCTTCTTCTTCCTGGATGGCTTCACGAACTACATTGCCAACAGCGAGCAGCTACCACAGACATATCCGGATCCTTTCAGCAAGATCTTTGGCTACAATCTCTACACCCCGGGAACCGGATTCAACATTGCGTACGCCTCGGATCTCTCGATCTTCTTCTGGGCCGCCGGTATGGCCCTGGTCGTTACCTACATTCTCAAGAAGACGATCTTTGGGCTGCATACTTTCTCGGTCGGTAGCAACCTCGAGGGAGCGAAAGAGATCGGCGTGCCAGTCCAGCGGACCAAGATTCTGAACTTCATGCTCGGCTCCTCTCTAGCTGGGTTGGGGGGGATACTGTTTGCCGTCTACAACACCGAGACTGATCCGAGTGCCGGCGACCCAAGCCTGAACCTGTTTGCCATTGCTGCCGCCGTGATCGGCGGCACGTCGCTGTTTGGTGGGTCCGGCACGGCCATCGGCGCCATCCTTGGCGCCTTTGTCATCGCCTCCTTGAGCAACGGGTTACCACTGATCGGCGTCTCGGCCAACATCTCGAACATGATCATCGGCTTTGCTATTCTGGCGGCCATGGTCCTGAACATCTACCTGGATAGATTCCGGGCGCGGAGGGGATAAATGAGCCTTGTGATGGAGAGCCCGGCTACGCCGCCCCAGAGTGACCCGCAGCCTGTTGTGTACGAGGCCCAGCACATAAGCAAGAGCTTCGGGGCAGTGGTTGCCTTGCGCGACGTGAGCATGAGACTGCACAAGGGCGAAGTGCTTGGGCTGGTGGGTGATAACGGCGCCGGCAAATCCACTTTCATCAAGATCCTTACCGGCTTCCACCGGCAGGATTCCGGCGATCTCATATTCGAGGGTCAGCATATTCACTTGAGTTCGCCTGCCGATGCCCGCCGTCTCGGCATTCAAACTGTCTACCAGGATCTTGCGTTGATCAAGGACCTCAGCGTATATCACAACATGTACCTTGGCCGGGAACTCCGACGCTGGCACGGACTCGACAACCGCGCCATGAAACGGGAGACTGTCAAAGCTCTCAGCCAGCTCGGCATCAAGCTGGCTTCGGTGGACAGCACCGTGGAGCGGCTGTCTGGCGGTCAGCGCCAGTCCATTGCCGTGGCGAGGTCGGTATTCTCGAATCCAAAGGTGCTGTTCTTGGACGAGCCGCTTGCCGCTTTGGGCGTGCGCGAGGGCCGGCTTGTGCTCAACTTGATCTTGGAGCTGAAAGCGCGGGGCGATGTCTCGATCATCCTGATCGCGCACAACTACAGCCAGGTTTTCGAGGTTTGCGATCGCATCAGCTTCTTGAGCGGCGGCAAGATCGCGTACGAGGCCAATACGAAGGATACGACGGTCTCGGAGCTGGTTGACCTGGTGTCGTCGGGCTACCGGCTTGGCACCATCCCGACTTCCACGCCCACCGACGTCCCACCTGCATAGGTTGCCGGCTCCTGCACGCTATCAGCGGTTGCCCGGCAGCCAGCCGCGCTGCTGCATCGCCTGCGTGCCTAGCGGGCCCATCTCTACCGGTTGCGACGTGCGGGCGAGCTCGGGGTGGTAGTCCAGCCTGCCGCGCTCGAACCACTGCAGCGCGTAGCGACGTCCACTGCCGTCGCCGTTTCCTTCTACCACGACCTCGCTGATGGGCGCACCCAGCACCGCTGCACCATCGTGCGTCAGCCAGTACGCCAGGTAAGGGCCCGAGAGGCTGTGCCCGGTCGAGGGGAAGTAGCGTTTGCCAGCTGTGCTCTTGAATGCGCGCACGGTGGGAAAGTGGCGCCCGGCAGTGAGCATGCGCCCGAGCGGAGCCGTCTGCACCTGCCCTTTGTCCAGCACCAGGAGCACGTGCTCAGTATATTGCTCGAGATGCCCATTCGCCACAAACGGCTCGGTGCGCGCACTGCCGAGCACCGCCATGCCGCCGTGCGTCTTCCAGAATGCCAGGAACGCACCGGAGAGCGTGTGCATGAAGGCGCTGAAATACAGGGAGCCGGCGATGCCGTAGCCCGGTACCGGGTCGACCGGCAGGGTGTGGCCGATGGTGGCCGCGCCGGCAAGCGCCAAGTCACCGGGTGGCGCGTAGAGCTGGTCGACCAGCAGCGTGAGCTGCCCCGCTCCACCGGGAGGCTGGCTCACTGCGCCGTAGCCCGGCTGGCCGGCGGCGCCTCCGCGGGCAGAGAGCAGTCCCGTGAGCTGGAGGCTGTGCGCGACGAGGAAGATGCCGCCGCCCGATCCGCCACCTGCACCGCCCGTGGCCGGGATGTTACCAATAGAACGTCCACTCACCCCGCCCTGGCCACCATCCCCGCCCTCCGCGCCATCGGCAGAAACAGTGCCGGCGATGAGCATGCGCGAAGCGACCAGGGTGAGGCTGCCGCCGCCTGCTCCGCCGGCGGGACCCGGCACCGGCTGGGCACCGGAACCGGCAAGCGGATCCACGCCACTGCCGTCACCGCGCGGTCCCGGCACGCCCGCAGGCAGCGTGGCGCGCGGCCACGAGGTCCCTGTGTAGCGGCCGGTAGCAGGGACGCCGGGCGCAGGCTCTAGTACCCCGCCGGCGTCGATGCGGGAGCCGGCACCCACCAGGATGGTCCCGGCAACCAAGGTGAGCCGCGGGCCGGCGTCGAGCACCCCCCCATCGTGGACGCATACGTGCGCGTAGCGGTGGATCCCTACCAGGCGCTGGACCCGGCGAGCGCCGATGTCGAGGTCACCTGGGCCGCAGGCCATGCCCTGGGCCATGATGCTCGGCTGCAGCGGTGCTAGGCGCGCAGGCGCCTGGCCAAGCACCTGGACCAGTGGACCGGGTGCAGGCGGGAGCGAGGCCACCTCGGCTGGGGTCAAGGTGTTCAGCGCGACGTGCCCTGCCGGGCCTGAACGCGTCCCGAAACCAGTGCCGCCCTCTGCCTGGATGTGGGCCGCGGCTCTGGGCAAGGGAGCGGCGGTGCATATCGTGACGCTGCCGCCCGCGCCGCCCAAGTGCACCAGATCCTGAGCGGCTCCCCCATCGGCACTGATCGTTCCCAGGAGCTGCACGACATTTGCCTGCAACGTCACCGCGCCGCCTGCTCCCGCGGTCAGCACGCCGCCGTTGCAGTCGGGATTGCCGCCGGCGCCACCATTGGCCTCGATCGATCCCTCCACGACAATTGTGCCGGCGACCACGGAGATGATGCCTGCCGGACTGCCGTCCTGCCCGCAGATGGGATTCACGAAGTCGTAGGCCGGATCCGCGTTGATGCTGCCCGTGGCGTCGATGTAGAGCAGCCCTGTGCGTAGCGCCAGGCCGGTGGTCATCAGCGTGCCGCCGCTGGTGATGCAGACTCGATCGTAGGTGTGGCCGCCCTGCAGCGACACAGTGCCGCCCGCCACGTTCAGATCGTGACTGCCAAAGCAGCCATACGACGGGATGCCGGGCAGGCCGGCAATAGCGTGTGCCGGTGCTGCCGCGCCTACCGCCCACGGCACGCTCGCCCACGGCGCAGCCGCCAGCAGGCTGCTGGCCAAGGCAGCGCTGCCTATGGCCCGGCGTAGGGGCATCTGTCTACCCATTGGCTCCTCGGGTCTCTCGCTGTTCAGCCTAATGCCAGACGCATCGGAATGTCCAGCGCCTGCTAGGCCGCGGGTGCACTTGTAGCATGCGATATGAGTTCTGTTCCAAACGGCAGAGCCTGGCCACCCCGAAGCACCTCGTGCCACAGCCTGAAGCGCCGTTACACAAGATTCGCCCGCCCCGCACACAGGACACGCGGGCAAGTCTCCCCGTCGCCCGCGGCTCTCATCCTGCTAATCCTCAAGAACTGCCCATTTGGCGCAGGGCCGAATACCGGATCGCCCTGGAAACGCTCGAGCAACAGCCGGGTAGTAGTCTTGATGCTGGCTAGCAAGGGCCGCAGGCAAGGAGCAACGAGAGCGTGGCCAGATACGACTCGTTCATGCTGCGCGTGTGGCGGAGCAGCACCGAGAGCGGCGAGCAGTGGTCCGGGCGGATCGAGCATCTTCAGCAGGGAACGAGATGTGACGTTAGCTCACCGGAGGAACTCTTCGAGCAGCTGCGGCAGATCGTGGCCGCCCCGAGGAGCGACCCGTCGCAAGGCGACGCTTTGTCCGGGCCGGTCCACGACGAGCGCCCCAGCGAGGAGCAGGCGACGCCCGGCGATAGGTTGACGACCGCTGAGGACGCGTGCGAGCTGAACCGGGATCAAGTGGAAGAGCTAAGACATTTGGAGTAGACCATGATTCATCGACAGCAGGCCAATTCGCAACCCCTGTCGCGGGCGGCACGTCGCTGCGTTGCGGTGCTGGCAGGCATATGCCTCATCCTGTCATGCTTGTCGGGCGCTGCTCTGCCGGCCGCAAATGCCCAGACGAGAGCGGCAGTGCATTACAAGCCCAAGCCCTACGTCCCCACGACGAAGCCGGCACCGTCGCTCGGCCCCAGACCCGTCAAGCGCGCCGGCTGGAGCTGCGCACACTACAACCAATCGTGCACTGCGCTGAGCACGAGCTGGATGGGCGACATCAACGTGAACCCGCCTATCGCCCACGTCGGCCAGGAGGTCACGGCGACGGTTACGCTGCACGCCGGGAATGACGTGTGGGTTGATGGCTGGACGCTCAATGCCTCGCCGTTGGGCGCGACGATCGTCAACGGGTGTGGGACCAAGAGAACTACGGCAAGGACAGCCACCTGCACCTGGAAGGTGACGAGCGCCAGCGCGACCGGCTGGCAAGTGGTCACCGTCACTTTCGACAACACTATCGGCTATGCCGAATCGCAGGACTCCTACGGGGTCGTGGGCCAAGGCGTGCACGTGCTGGACGGCTACGTGCTCGGCGGCGACAAGACCAGCACTCCTCTGCCCGGCGTGACCGTCTACATAACTAACGTCGGAGCCGGCTCCGACGTGCAATACAGCGCACGCACCGGTGATGATGGCCTCTTTGACGCGCTGCTGCCGGAGGGCACTTACCAGGTGACCCCTAGCCCGGCCGGCTTTCAGCTAGAATACAGGCTCATCAGCTTCTCGCCTGAAAGCGACTTCGTGCACCTGACCGGGGACCACACGTCGTACTTCTGGCTGAGCCTGTGCAAAGGTAGCAACAGCTGCTATGCCGAATACACCTGGCAGATGCCAAATCGCTTCGGAGCCACCAACGCGAGCGGGTTGATCGATTATCCCAGCGTGGCCAGCGACAAGGCCTCGGGCAGCTACCAGATCGCGCCGACTTCGTGGCCGGTCACCTTCACCCTCGATGTCGACGGGGAGTGCCCGACGAGCATGAGCCCGCTTGAACTCAACATAAGCCAGTATCAGCTCACATGGACGATCAAGGAGCTTGCCCACGACGGCAACAAGCCCTTTGTGAGCGACACCGGTCCGTTCACCCCGGTGACCAACCAGCCCTGCCAGTTCAGCCACGTCTTCCCCGAGGAGGGTGTTTACCAGGTGACACTCAGCACCTCGATAATGGTCCTGCCCGGGCTGTACCTCCACGCCGGCGACTTCGTGGGTAAGGTGTGGGTGAAGGATTGGCTGATCGTTGGTCTCGGCGATGGCTTCGCCTCCGGAGACGGCGCGCCGGACGCTGGGATGGGCGCGGGCGCCCTGTGGGAGGACGCGGCGTGCCTCCGCTCCTCCAAGTCGTACCAGGCGCAGGCGGCTCTTTGGCTGGAAAACATGGATCCGCACACGTCCGTGACCTTCCTGCAGCTCGCGTGTGCCGGCGCAGGTTGGTTGAACAGCTATGCCGCACCCTATGGAGGCGCCAGCCCAGGTGTCGCCGGCAGCCCGGCATATTCTCTTAGTGGGCAGCTGGATGCAATGAAAGCGGACATCGGCGACAGGACTCCGGATGCCATTCTCATCAGCATAGGCGTGAATGACGTCGACTACGGAAATGCTCTCGGCTTCTGCTCGCGCAAGAGCTGGGACTTCACGCAGGCATTTGCACAGCTTGAGCCCGGCAAGAGTTTCACTACCGACTGCCCCGACACGCACTACCCTACTGAGACCTCGTCCGGCACGCTGCTCTCGACCCTAAAGAGCGACGTCCAGGGCATGCGTCCCGGCTTCGACCAGTTCTTCCAACACCTGAAAGCCGCGGGCATCCCTGCCAGCCACGTCTACCTTGTCGAGTACCCGGATCCTACGACAGATGCCAGCGGAGGTACCTGCCAGAAGATGAGCTTCACGGCAACCCAGCTGATCAGCGGCACGAATCAGCTCGTCACGCTGCCCGGCTTGAACTACACAGATGCGCAAATCCTGGGCGGGATCGTGCGGTCGGTCAACAGTAGCTGGCAGAAGCACGCGGCGCAGGTCGGCTACCACTACATCGGCAACGTCTCTGCGAGTTTCGACGGACATGGCTACTGCGCGGGTGATCCCTACGTCAACACGGCCACCGCGAGCGCGACGGCGCAGGGTGACCCTAGCGCCGCCACCTATCCTACGTCGTACGGCTATTCAATGATGGCCGTGCCGGTCGAGGAGGCACTGCAGAACGATCTGTACCCAGGCGGTGTGGAGCGCTCGCATTGACGGCTCTGGCTTTGCCAGACCACAAGGCGACCTTCGATAGGCACGAAAGGATTGGAACAGACGATGACTCGCCGACTTCACACAATGTCCCTGCCATGCCCGGCGGTGGCCCGGGCGTGCGCCGTCCTCGTTGCCGCCTTTAGCCTCGCGCTCTCAGGCCTGCCCATCACCCCGCTGCCCGGCGCCAACGCCGCTCAGCGCGCCGCCGTGGTCCCCATGGCTGCCGCCAAGCCCGCGGGGCCGGCCACGCCCACGCTTGGCCCCTCGCCTTACGAGTGCCTCACGGTGTGCTCGGGCTACGGCAGCACGCTGGAGGCGAGCTCCCTGGCCAGTGTCAGCGTCATGCCGAAGCTCGTGCATGTCGGCCAGGTGGTCACCGCGCGCATCACGCAGAACGCCCCCAAGCAGGCTGTGCTCGGCTATCGCTGGGAGCTCAATGACCTTCCGGCCGGCGCCGCAGGCGCCGCGGCTCTGGTGAAGGAGATCAAAGGCTGCGGCCTCCAGGACCTCACCTGCAGCTGGAAAGTGACGCGCTGGTACGCGACGACCAAGGGCAGCCTTGGCAGCTGGCTCATCGTGACCGTCGGCATTGCCAACTCCGCAGGACCCGCCGAGACGCAGGACTACTATGGGGTGGTAGGGCAGAGCGTGCACGTGGTGGCCGGCGTAGTGCGCGATGCCCAGGGCACGCCACTGGCAGGCGTGCCACTCGATATCACCGGCGGTAAGAGCTACCGCGTGATGACCGACACCAACGGCCTCTACACCGCGCTGCTGCCCACCGGGCACTACGTGGTGCGGCCGCGCGTGGAGGATCTCCTAGAAAGGACCGAGTCCACGCACCCCGGGCAAGTCTTCACCGCGCTCACTACGGACGCCACGGCCAACTTCACCCTCGACCCCTGCGGAAAGGGGCGTTGTGCCACCGCCTACGACTGGAGCATGCCGGACCGCTTCGGCGCGACCAACGCGAACGGGCTCATCGATTATCCGAGCCTGGTCAGTGACCAGGCATCAGGGACCTACCAAATCGTGCCGGCATCGTGGCCCGTTGCGTTCGACCTGAACGTCAATGGAAAGTGTCCGGCGGACACCAGCCCGTACCGGTGGGTCTGGCAGGTTACTGAGCTTTCCCACGCCACCAAGACGCCGCTGGTGGCTGACACAGGCGCGTTCACGGGTCCCATCGGCGACCAATGCGAGTTCGACCACACCTTCCCCGAGCTCGGCGTGTACAGGGTCACGACTACTACCTACAAGCAGATCTCACCCGGCGTATATGCCTACGCCGGTACGCACACGCAGCAGGTGAACGTGCGCGACTACCTGATCGTGGGACTGGGCGATTCGATTGCCTCGGGCGATGGGGCACCGGACATCAAGGCATCGCCGGTCCAAGGTGGAGCGGCGGCGATGTGGGAGTACGCCGGCTGTCGCCGTTCGGCTAACTCGTACCAGGCGCAAGCGGCCCTCGCGCTCGAACAGGCCGATCCCCACACTTCGGTGACCTTCCTGCACCTTGCCTGTGCGGGAGCCGCGGTCAACAGTTACTCGGCCGGCATGTATGGCTCCGCGGGTGGGATTCCGCAGCAGCCTCTCAGCTACCAACTCTCCGTGATGAGCGGGTCGATCGGCGGCCGGGTGCCGGACGCCCTCATCATCAGCATCGGCGAGAACGACATCGGCTTCTGGGACGCTCTTTACTTCTGCGCGGAGAAGCCCTCCTGGGCCTACCGGCCGCACGCCTCGAGCGACTGCTTCGCCGTGCCGTACCCGTTTCAGACGTCGAAGGCCTCCCTGGGCAAGGTCGTGCAGCAGGCGACGACAAAGACTTTGCCGGCGGACTACGCCCAGCTCCACCTCGACCTGAAGGCTGCAGGCATCCCTGCCGACCGCGTCTACCTGGTGGAGTACCCCGATCCCCTGTCGGCTATCAACGCGAAGCCTTCCAAGCAGGACAATCTCGTCGATAATGCGGAGGCGCGTTGGCTCTCTCAGGTCGTGCAGGGGGTCAACAAGCAGGCACGGCTGGCTGCGACCCGGTACGGCTGGCACTACATCGGCGGCATCTTCTCGGGTTTCGCCGGTCATGGCTATCTCGCGCCGGCCAACACGCGCTGGGTCGAAGGCTCGGTCGACTCCCTCGAGGCGCAAGGTGCCGTGAGCGGCGCCCTGCACCCCAATGCCAAGGGCTATGCGTTCATGGCCGGCAAGGTAGCGCCGGCACTGCTGCAGAATTTCTATCCTGGCGGCAAGGTAGGGTAGAATGGCCCCCGCTATCGTCAAGCTGCGGTGCCATGCGCCAGGGCCATTTAGATTTCCGCAACGAGCGGTACCGCGTGCTTGTGGCGCGCCGAGCGCTTGCGGTCCTGTGTCGGGACGTAGCGGGCGGTCAGCGCCGTACGAGGGAAGGCAAAATGCCTGCGCTCCCGGTATCGCCGTCATGCAGCGAACACAAAATGGCCCTGGGCATGCGCAGGCGTAGTGGCGGCCAGACGGGGACGCGCGGGACGCGCGCGCTCCCGGAATGGAGCTGCCGATGCAGATCCCGTTGTGGCTTCATTCTAGGCTAGCCCGCAGCTCCTCGAGGCAGGCCCGGCTGCGCTCGGCGTCCAAGGCTGCTCCGATCGCTTCCTGGAGGGACAGCGCTGCCCGCACCGCCGCCTCGGCCTCATCCGAGCAGCCCGCAGCCAGGGCACAACGCCCGCGCGCGTAGAGCGCCTGGCCCTCACAGCGGCGCATGCCTGCACGCGTGGCCCGCTGCTGCGCTTCGTCGGCCGCGGCCCGCGCTGCTGCCAGGTCTCCATCGCGAAGATGCAGCTCTGCCGCCATAAGCAGTGCTTCCAGGAGCGGCACCAACGCGTCGCATGAGTTCGCCAGCCGCTGCCCACGAGCCAGCAGAGCGCGAGCGTAGCGCAGGCGGCGCATCCCTGCCATCCGGCCGCAGCCCGAGGCGCTCTCCTTCTGCCCAGATGCATCCAGAGGTTCGGCCCAGCCCCCAGGATTCATCTGAAGGTTGGCATCCACCGCGCACAGCTGGAGGGCCGCCGCATCCACGGTCGCCATGGCCTCCACGCGCACGCAGCCGATGCGCCGGCCGGTCCTTCGGGCGCGGCGGAACAGCCAAGCCGCGGTGAGCAAGTCCCCGCACTGGCGGAGCGTCTTGCCCAGGCCGATCCAGCAATCGGCAATGAAGATGGTGAGGTGGGTGGGCTCCAGCACTGCCAGCGCGCGCCGGTACAGCACCTCCGCCTGCGCCAGGTCCCCGCGCGCCAGCGCGACATTCGCCAGGCCCTTGATGCTGTAGCCGACGCCGGCTTGGATGCCGAGACGCTCTTGCAGCTCGAGGCCCTGCTCATAGATCGCCTCGGCATCGGTGTACCGGGCTTCGTGCTCGGCGACATAGCCGAGGATGCGCAGTGGCCCGACAGCAAGGCCCGTCGCGCCGATGCGTTCTGCCAGGGCGAGCACGTCGTCAAGCTCCGCTGCGATGCCCCCGAACTCACCGCGAAACCCGGAGACCATGGTGAGATTCATCCTGGCCACAGCGATCCCGAGCTGATAGCCGATTCGCGTGCTGAGGTCCCGAGTGCGCCCGAAGAACTGCTCTGCACGCCGATAGTCGTCGCGATCCGTGGCCGCTAGTCCCAGCCCATTGAGTGAGCTGATGATGCCGATCTGGTTGCCCAGATGCTCCCAGATCCCCAGGCTCTGCCCGAGGTAACCCTGGGCGCGCTGGTTCTCGCCCTGCCAGTACGCTGCCATCGCGAGCTCAAAGTAGGCGCGCGCGTGCATGGCACCTTCCTGCGCGCTGCCCAGCAGCGTCAGCACGCGGGTCATGGCGCCGGTGAGCGCGTCAAACATCCACCGCTGATGATAGACCTCACCCCGCGACAAGCTGAGCGCTGCCAGGCACTCCGGCGGCGCGCCTGGCATCCGCGCGATGGTGGTCTCCGCGGCCGCGTAGGTGGCAAGGGCCCGGTCGTAGTCGCCGCGCCTGAGCCAGGTGTCGCCCTCCTTACACCAGAGCGATACCCAGCGCTCCACCTGCGATTCGATTTGATCCGGAGGCGCTGCGAGGCCCATCCGCGCCCGGGCGAAGTCTTCCTGCGCCTCGGCGTAGTCGCCCAGCAGGAAGCGCATGTCGCCAATCTTCTCGTCGATCGCCGAACGCGCCGGTGCTCCTACCGCTTCAGCCATGGCGGCGTCAGGTTGCTCTTTCCCCTGCCTAGCGAGATGACTCCGCGCCTCGATGTAGTGCGTCAGGGCTTCGGGCGAGGCAAAAGCCGCGGCGGCACGATCGCCTGCCTGCAGGGCATAGTGGGCGGCCTGAGCATACGCGCCGCCCTGCCCGAAATGCCAGGCCAGATCGGCCGCGTGCTCGGCCTGCAAGGCTCCCCAGAACTCGGCCAGCGCCTCGCCCGCCTGCCTGTGCAGCAGCGCGCGGCGAGCCACGGGAATGGCACTGTAGATCGCCTCCCTGATCAGCGCGTGGTGGAAGACGTATCCAGGTCGCTCCCCCGCTGCCGTCTCCTCCAGCACACCCGCGCCCAAGGCGGCCTCGACCGCGTCCAGCAAGCGATCCTCATCGATACCTCCAGCCTGGCGCAGCAGCGCGTAGGGGATCTCCTTGCCCAGCACGGCGCACCGGCGTAGCAACTGCAGCGCGGGCGTGCCCAGGCGCTCCACCTGGCCCACAATTAGCGCCTGGATGCTGGCCGGCAGTGGCAGCGATGCCTCAGGCACCGTTTCAGTAGGCGCGAGAAGGCGCCAATGGCCCTGCCGCAAGCTCAGCCGCCCAGATTGGCGCAGCGCGGCCACTACCTCGGTGACGAAGAGGGGGTTGCCCTCCGCTCTGGCCGCGATTTGCCGCGCCGCCGCTGCATCGACAGGATCGGGTGCCAATAGCGCCGCCACGAGAGCGGCGCCATCAAGCTGACTCAACGGTTGCAGGTCGAGCACCAGGTCGGGCTGCAGACCGTCAAGCGGGGTGCGCTGCGCTGCCGGCGCCGCGGTGCCCACAATCTCCTCCGGCCGGTATGTTCCGGCAATGAGCAAGGGCACGGCTTGGCAGGCTCGCCGGAGGTAGTGCACTACCTGCAGCGTCGTGGGATCCGCCCAATGCAGGTCTTCGAGCGCGAGCAGGATGGGGCCTCTCCGGCCCAAGTCCTCCATCAAGGCGGCTAGGGCCGCGAACAGACGATGGCGTTCCGCACTCGGTTCGAGCGGCGCCGAAGGCGGCAGGGTGGAGAGCCGGTGTGCAAGCTCGGGCACAAGGCGAACCAGCACCGCATGGATGCCACCCTGCGCCGCGAGCAGCTGTGCCGGCTGGGCCTGTACGTATGCCTGCAGGGCCTCCTGCACGGGGCCGTAGGGCAGTTGGCCCTCCTGGCGATAGGCACGCCCGAACAGCACCAGAGCGTTGCGGGCGCGGGCCTCGCGCATGAGCTCAACCAGGAGCCGGCTCTTGCCCACGCCCGCGGCGCCGCGGAGAAGCACGAGCGCACTCTGGCCGGCCGCCTGCTGGAGACAGGCGTGCAGCTCGGCCAGCACCGGCGCGCGGCCTAGCAGTGCAATTGCCGGCGTAACCCGTAGCGCATCGAGGGCCGGCTGTACCGGAGCGGATTCGCCCGGCGGCGCGCCCGACGGCGCGCGGCGACCGTCGAGGAGAGCCCGGTAGATTGCCTGGGAGTGCCGGTCGGGAGCCAAACGCAGATCGTGCTGCAGCGCGGTGGCCATGCGACGGTAGGCGCGAACCGCTTCGGTGTAGCGACCCTCAGCTGCCAACAATCGCATCAGGCCCTGGGTAACCTCCTCGCGATGAGGCTCGCAGGCGATCACTGCTTTGAGGCAACCAATGGCTTTTTCCCGAGCACCGGCGTGTTCGTAGAGCCCGGCCAGGTGCAGCAGCAGCGACATGTACAGCTGGCTGAGCTCTTCGCGCCGCGCCACGGCCCACTCGTCGTAGGGGTCGTCGGGGAGGTAGTCGCCTGCGTAGAGCGAGCGGGCGCGCTCGTGCAAAGCAATGTCCTCAGACCTACACGCCTGCGTGGCGAGCTGCTCGAAGGCCACAGCATCCAGCCAGTCAGCTGCCGTTTGCCCGCTGGGCGCCGGCACCAATACCAGGACTTCGCCCTCCACGCGTACGTAGCCAGCTCCTGCGTCCGCCTCGCCGAGCACACGACGCAGCCGGTGGACGGTAAGGCGCAGGCTCTGGCCACCTTTCACGGGATCGGCATCCGGCCACAGCAGATCCATAACCCGCTCACGATGAAGGCGCTGGGTGGGAGCGCTGAGCAGGCACTTGAACAGTGCCGCTGCCTTGTGCCTGTGCCAGTCCCGCGCAGCGATCGCCACGTCGTCGCGCCAAACGGCGAAGCCGCCCAGCGTACGGACTCGCAGGCCAAGACATACAGGCTTTACAGGTAGTTCCTGCACTGCTGCCGGCGCCTCGCCCTGCGCCGGCGCTGTCTCAGGCACGCATGACCCAGGCGCCTCGACGTTTGGGGGCAGATGTTTGCCGACGTAGCGTGACCGCACGCGGCCGCCTTCGCGCCAGTAGGCGTACCAATACGGTCCGTGTCCGGGAGCGCCAGACCGGCAGAGCGGGCAGGCCGGCTTGCCGCAGCGCCGGAACTGCCGGCTGAACGACGCGTTCGCGGGTAACGGCTTTCCTTGGGCAGCCATCCCACAGCCTCACACGCACCTGGCTCCAGGAGCCTACGCTTATCCGATGTCCGGTCGCGTTTGACCCGGCCTGTTGCTTATCAGCCTAAGGCCGCGGGCACCGCAATGTCCAGAGCCACGCGAGGACGTAGATCGCGGGCTGATAGGCAGCGTGAGCCCCGGCACTGTGCGTCCCGCAATTCACGCCGGCGATGGTATCAGGCAGACTTTGGGCCTTCGTAGACGACCTCGAGCAGGATACGGTCCGGCGACTCGAACATGACCTGGTAATAGGTCCGATCGTCGCCGCCTGCGTACTCGGGCCGGTGTCGCGGTGTCTCGAAGAGCAGCGCCACGCCACGCTCCTTCAGGTAGGCGACGGTGGCATCTACGTCCGTCTGAGTCTCGGCGCGCAGGCCAAGGTGGTTCATCCCCGGCCCGTCGTAGTCGTTGCTTGCGTTCGTCGCCGCGCCGACGAACCACACGCTGCCGCCCGCACAGCCGACCCCGAGCGTCTGCGGGTCTTCGTAGAGAGGAGACCACGCCAGGAACGCCATGAGGTCGCGATAGAACCGCAGGTTCTCGGGATGAACGTTGATCTGGATATGGCTGAGGGCGGGTTTCACAGGGTTGTTCCTCCCGTTTGGATCCGGATTGGCGCCTCACTGCAGGCGCATAGTTGACCACTCATTCAGCTTGGCACGTACTGAGCGAAAGGCAAGAGGCAGGTATGCATAACTCGGTAGGATCTGCGCTGGTATCGTACGGCAATGTCTTCACCAGGCTGCCGGCACGAGGAGTCGCCGCTCCGTTGGTAACCGGCTGCTTCACTTCCAAATCGTGGCGATCGAGATGGCGAAGATGTGGAGCGGCTTGGGCCCTTGGCTGGTGAACTGGCTGCCCACCGTGACCTCGGTGGCGTACCACACCTTGCCGACCGGCTGCGGATCGCCAATGACGTACGTGTCGGCAGTGCAGCCGTAGTTGAGGCGCTGGTCTGCTACGCCACCGGTCGCGCCCGTGAGGAAGCCGCAGATGGTGCCGTCACCCAGCTCGAGGATCCATGCCTGCTTGCCTTGTGTATGGCCGTGCGTCGGCAAAGGCGCGGAGAGCTTGACCCGGATGCCGGTCGGCTTCATGGGCGTGGCATCGCAGATGACCGACGTGGCGTGCGGCGCGTCGCTGAAGCACGGATCGTAGATCTCGTTGCCTACCATGCAGCGCCAGGCGTCGGCGCGGTCGAGTGCCAGGGACTCGCCCATGCCGCAGTTCCCATTTACTACCTGCGTAGGAGTCCCAGATGGATGGAAGCTCACTATCTTGGTGGCTGGAACCGCTCCGAGCGCACCGGCAGCGGCACGGGCCGTGCCTGGTGTGCCGGCTAGTCCGGCGAGAACCAGGGATACGATCAGGATGCCTAGCAGGGTGACACGCTGCCTTTGACCCATGGAACTTCTCCTTTCGTACCTATGACAATGTCGCTGTTGAATCCAGCGCTCAAGTGGACAGACACAGAGGTCACTCCCTACAGTCCGCGGATTCCACCAAGGCTTCACACTAGGAATGCTCCGGACGATCCTCCGGCGTGCCGGGAAGTGGGACTTCCGTCAGCCGGTAGAGCTGGTCGACCGGCAGGCTCGCATCAATGCTCTCCAACTCGACGTTTTCCCCAGGCCCGTAGCTCCGGTACAGCCAGGCCGGATCGCCACGGTGGTAGACCTCCACGGTCTGGTATCTGGTGGCGATCAGCACATACTCCTGCACACTCGGGCAGGCACGGGCCAGAGCGAACCTGTAGGTGCGATCTTCCGTTTCAGTGGAGTCGGACAGCACCTCAACGATCACTCTGGGGGACTGCACCTCCGTGATTCGCCCCCGGTCATGCGGGTCGCCGGTCACCGTCGCGTCGGGGAACCGGTACTCGAATTGCGCCAGGCGCACCGCCATATCCGAGTTGTAGGCGCGGCACGGGCGATTGCCGAGTGCATCCTGCAATGCGCGGACGGCGTTAATCGAGATGGAACTATGGTCGGCGGTTTCTCCGGCCATGGCGTACACCCAGCCATGGTGGTACTCGTACTTGACGTCGCTCGTGCCGAGCAGCTCCCGCCACTCATCCACGCTCAGATACCGCTTCGTGGGGCCTTCCCGAGCATACATGGTGGGCACCTCCGCTGCGTTTAGCATACGCCATTCTGTGGGTCGCCGGTGAGCCATCCCGTGACCTCCGAGCGCACCTCAAGAGAAGGGCCTGCCGGCCTTGCGGCACCCTGGCGATGGAGGTTCGGCACGGCATGGCCGGGGCAGGCAAGATGCCCGCGCTCCCGGATGGCCCGGCTCTGCCCCTTGATGATGCCATCCAGGCATGCCCAAGTGCCCACCCGTCCTATTGTTAGGGATCGCGGCTGCCGGTATACTCGCTCGGATTGCACACCGGCAGACGTGGCGCGTGCGCTGGGGCAGCTGTCAATCGAGTAGCTGTGCTGTGAGCAGCGTCCGAACTCATCCGCCCGTGGTAGGATTTAGCCACGGGGCATTCCGGCAGCTTCGACCAGTCGAGCAGGTGAGGGCAGATCAATGGCCACGGTGCGAGCAAAGAGCACGGTCCGAACAAGAAGCTCTCCGCGCCCGCCGAAGCGGAGAGCGATTGTGGCCAAGCGCGGCCCTGCCAAGGCGAAGCACGGTTTCATCAGGTTCCTGGTGCTCGTGGTGCTCTGCCTCGGGTGTGCCGGGGCCTTGGCGCTGCTTCGCTGGGAATCCGGCATGGATGGCTTGATCTACCCGGGCGTGAGCATCGCGGGCGTGGATGTCGGCGGTCACACGCCGGCAGACGCGCGCCGCGAGCTGGAGCCAGTGGTGCAGCAGGCAACAGGCAGCAAGGTGACCTTGACGGCCGCTGGGCGCTCCTGGACGGTGACGCCAAAGCAGCTTGGGCTGCAGCTGAATGTCGACGACCGGCTCCGCGAAGCCTATGCCCTCGGCCGCGAGGATAGCTTGCTGCAGCGGCTTGCCACGCAGGCCGAGATGCTGGTGCTGGGGCGGAGCTTCTCGCTAGCCGGCGATGGCGATTCGGTTGACCAGGCGACGCTGACCACCTACGTTGGCACGCTGGCAGCGCAGGTGGACCGGCCGATGCAGCCGGCGAGCGTCAGCGTGCAGGACGGCAGCGTCACGGTGGTGCCGGCGCAGAACGGCAGCCAACTCGACCGTCGTGCCGCCACGCAGCTGCTGACCCAGGCAATTCTCGCGGGTGGCACGAGCGATTTAGCGCTGCCCTTATCCGAGACGCGGCCTAGCATCCCTACGTCGGAGGCGCAGGCGGCTGCCCAGGAGGCGGCGCTGCTGCTGCGCCAACCGCTGACGCTGACGTCCGGCACGCGATCGTGGCCGGTCAGCCCCAGCCAGATCGGCGACGTCCTGGCGTTTACGCCTCGGCAGGACCTGGCAAGCGGCCCCGCCTTGGAGGTGCACGTGGATCCGGGGCTGCTGGCGCAAGTGCTGAGCCCGATGCTGGCCGGCGTGGGGCAGCCGGCGGTGGACGCGCGCTTCGTGGTGCAGGGAAGCAGCGTGCAGCTCGTGCCTTCGCAGCCCGGGCGGCAGGTTGACTTCGTGGCTCTGGCGTCCGCCATCGAGAGGCGAGGCAGCGCGGCGCAGCTTGCGCTCCCCTTTGCCGAGTCGCAGCCCGATCTGACCACTGCCAAGGCACAGGCAATGGGCATCCACGACCTGATCATCTCGCACACCACCTACTTCCCCGGATCCAGCGAGGCTCGGCTGACCAACATCGACGCGGCAGTCAAGCACCTGGACGGACAGCTGATTGCGCCCGGCGACGTCTTCTCGTTCAACCAGCGGATTGGCGACATCACGCCCGAGGGCGGCTACGTCGAAGGCATCGATATCGTCGACAACCGGGACGTGCCGGGTATCGGGGGTGGTGTCTGCCAGGTAGCGGTGACGCTCTTCCAAGCGGCGATCTACGCGGGGTTCCCCATACTGGAGCGCGTCAACCACGCCAACATCGTCTCGTACTACAATCCGATCGGCATGGATGCGACCGTGTACGTATCGGCGAGCGGGCCGGACGTGAAGTTCCAGAACAACACGGGGCACTGGGTGCTGGTGAGCTTCGACGAAGATCTGCCCGATGCCCAACTGACGGTCAACTTCTTCGGCACGGACCCGCACTTCCGCGTGGTCGTCACGGGGCCTACGGCGACCTACCAGAAGAATGGGGATGTGGACGCGGCGTTCACGCGCGTCGTCTACGACGCCAGCGGCAACGAACTGCTCAACCACACCTTCACGAGCCACTACGTGCCGGTGGCCACGGCCGTGCCGACGGCGACGGTGACGGTGACTGCGCAGTAGGATCGACCGGGCTTGCGATCGGCCTGAAGCTACGTGCGTCTCGCAGGGGGGAACGAGGGTGGACAGCATGCTCGCGCCCTGCGGACGGGCCTTCTGCTCATGTGGATTTCCGCCGGGGCCATGGTGTAGATCCAGCCGGCGTGGGCGTGTTACTGCTCGTTCCGCCTCGCGTCGTGCTGAAAGATCCTGGCAATATCTCGTGCGCCGTGCAACACGCGAATGATGCGCAGCTCGGTCTCGGAAGCATGGTAGAAGATGAGGTGCTTCTCGAAGCCGGGCACCGGCCACATCCGCATACCCTTGAGCTTGGGATTGCCGTACTCGCGAATTGCGCCCATACCCGGCATCGCGGCAAGCCGCTGGTATGCGGCATCAACAGCTTCGATGAAGCGATCGGCAGCACTGAGGCTATCTTCCGCGATATAGTAGGCTTGATCAATTACGTCGAAGCGGGCTTCATCGTGAACGATGATTCGCCGGCTCATGCGTTGGCGTGCTTTGCCGCAAGTCGCTCGCGGACGGCTTGCTTAGCCTGATCGACACCCTCTTGCGTCCATTCGCCGGCCGGCGATTCGAGCCCACGGAGCAACAGGGCTTCGAGCTGCTCTTCCAGCCGGCGCTTCTCATCATTGCGGATGAGCTCGCGGACATACTCGCTGGCGCAGCTGTAACGTCCCGACGCGATTTGCAGCTCCACGAACTGCTTGAGGGGCTCGGGAATGGATATATTCATGCTCTGCACGGCGCACCTCCTAGCCTATGGCACGGCCACGGCGGGATTCACGTGTTCCAGTGTGGGCGGACAGACACTGAACTCAGTCCCTAAAGGCCGCGGATTCCACACCTTAGATTACAGCACTGGCAGAAACTGTCAATATGTGCTATTGCCGTCCGTGGCGGGCAGGATTTCGTTCCGGTCGTATACATCGACAGCGCCACACGGAGTGCGTGAGGGCGGGCAGGATGTCCGCAGCCCCGGGCGCGCACGTGACGGGCGCGCGAGGTGCGTGCGCTTCCAGGCGCCGGCTGCGGCGCACGATGCGACTATGCGCGATGCAGCCGGTGCCTGGGACTGCGTAGTGCCAGCGTTATGCCTCCTCTGCTACCGGTGCCGTGTCCACCGCGTAGCGGCTGAGCGCGGAGGGGAACCAGTTCCAGCGGCCGATCAGGGTGACCAGGGCGGGGACCAGCAGGGTGCGGATCAAGAAGGTATCCATCAGCACGCCGGCGGCGATGCCCAGGCCGAGCTGCCGGATCTGATCGGCTCCGCTCTGGTTGCCGACGGCGGCTGCCAGGACGCCAAACGTGCCGGCCAGGATAATGCCGGCCGTGGTGATGGTGCCGCCGCTCATACCCACGGCATAGGGCACGGCCTGGCGCAGCGATCGCTTGTGCGCCTCTTCGCGGATGCGCGTCATCACCAGGATGTTGTAGTCCGAGCCCAGCGCCGTGAGGAAGATGAACATCATGAACGGCATGATGAAGTTCAGGCCGGAGGTGAAGCCAAAGTGCACGAACAGGATGGCGGAGACGCCCATGGCCGCCAGGTAGGAGAGCACCACGCTCACCGCCAGATAGAGCGGCGCTACCAGGCTGCGCAGCACGATGGCCAGGAGGAGCGCGATCAGCACCGTGACGAAAGGCAGGATGCGGTGGAGGTCGGAATTGGAGAGATTGTCGACGTCATAGGTGAAGGACAGGGTGCCGAAGACGCCCACCTGGTCGGCGCCGGCATCGTGCCCCACGAGCGCCATGGCCTGGCGCAAGGCGGGCACCTGGTCGAGGTCGTGGGCGCTGCTGGTGCTGTTGTCCTTGAGCAGGGTGACCCACTGCACGGTGCGGCCGTCCGCGCTGATGTAGGCGACGGTGGAGAGATAGACATTGTAGGCTGCCGGGGGCAGCGCGACGCTAGCGGGCTCCAGCGCCGGCAGGTTCTGCGCCGGCCCGAGCAGGCGGTGCCACTGCGCCAGCTGGGCGGGCGTGACCAGCAGTGCGCCGGTTTTCGGATTTACGGGCAGAGGGCCGCCGACCTGCAGGAACGCCTTGTTGGTGCTCAGGGCCTGCTGAATGGTGCCGAGCGTCTGCGGGTGTTCCCATATCGGCTGGGGGAAGTGGAACAGCATGAGGGTGGCATAGATGCCCGCGCTGGCTTGCGGATAGTGCGCATCAAGGGCCTGCTGTGCGGCGGCGGAATCGCTGCCCGCGGGGCCGGTGGTGGTATCCGCCCAACCGGTGGTAGGCGTGTTGATCAGTCCGCAGGCCATGACCACGAGGAAGGCCACGAGGCCTGCCAGGACAACAGTAGGCCGCTTGACCGCGCGCGCGGCGACCCTACCCCAGATGCCGGGCTGTTCGCCGCCCATGTCCGTGGCCTTGGAAGGCCAGAACACTACCCGGCCGAAGATGGCCAGGAGGGCAGGCAAGAAGGTGAGCCCGGCGAGTAGCATGAGGCCGATGGCGATGGCCAGCGCCGGGCCGAGGCCCTGGTAGAAGCCAAACTGGGAGAGCAGCAAGCTCATCATGGCGACCATCACGGTGAAGGCCGAGAACGTGATGGTCTCGCCCACGTTGGTGAGGGCGTAGGTCACGGCATCCGCGACGGTACGGCCACGCCGCAGCTCCTCGCGTACGCGGAAGACGAGGAACAGACCGTAGTCGGTGCCGGCGCCGAGAATCAAGACGATGAGGATAATCTGCGTGATGCTGCCTACCTGCACGCCGATGCGCGTAGAGGCGGCGATCACCGGTCCGGAGAGCGCCAGCACCAGCGCGGCAGGCAGCAGCGTGATCAGCGGCGCCAGCAGGGCCCGGAATACGAGGAGCAGGAGCACGACGATGAAGACCAGTGAGAGCAGGTAGGTGAGGTTCTGCGAGTTGGAGGCCGCAGCGGCGCTATCCACCAGGACGCCCACCTGGCCGCCGAGATGGAACACCAGCCCGGCCGGCGCGCCGACGGTAGTGAAGTCGTGGCGGATAGTGTCGGCAAGGACCTTGCTGGTGCCGGTGCCGCCGAAGTCCACCGCAGCCTGGAGGACGAACTGGCTGGCCCGGCCATCCTGGGAGAGGCCCTGTTCCTGGAGGGTTACCACGTGGGGCAGGCGCCGCACGGCCACTGCCAGGCGGTGGACGGCGTCTTGATCGGCGAGCGTGAGGGGACCATTGTCGCGGGTGGCGATCACGTCGCCGTCGATATCGTTGACGTTGCGGAAGGGCGAGGCCATGGTAGCGGCCTGCATGCTGGGGGCGCCGGGGGGCAGAAAGTCGCTATTCTGGTCTTTGACGATGCTGGCGATGCCCGGGCAGAGGGCGACCAGCGCCACGGTGACGACGAACCAGGCCACGACGACGAGGTATTTGAAGCGCACCGAGAACCGGCCAAGGGCTGCGAAGAAAGGTCCCATCACACCTCCTGGAGAAGCAAGCGAATCACTTAAGGGGTTTCCAGTGAATTAGCTGGTGAACGACGCGGGGACGGGCAGGATGCCCGCGCTCCCAGGGGTCACTGTTCGGGTTTCCAAAGGATCAGCGGGCGAAGCGCGGCGGCAAACAAGCGATCGCCGTTGGCGATCTCGGGGCTTGGGAGATAGCGTTCCTCCATGAGGTAGATCACCACGAGGCCGAGCAAGCTCAGCGACGTGGCGACCGGGTCGACTTCCGGGCGAAGCACCGGCTTGGCCTTTGCCAGTGCCTGCTGGATGACTCTGAAAGCCGGGTCGGGCACGACATCGCGGTCGAGGCCCCGGCCGATGCGGCGCGCGAGGTCGCGCAGCACGGGGTTGACCAGCATGGGATGGTCGCGCAGGGTATCGCGCACGAAGATCAGGCAGCGGCAGAGGTCGGACGCGGCTTTAGCGGGGTCGGATGCATCGACGGCGGGATCGTAGGCGGCGAGATCGGCCTCTGGGGAGAACGCCTTGAAGGCGGCGCGGGCCAGGGAGGCTTTGTCGCCGAAGTGCCGGAACAGGGTGACCTCGTTGACCCCGGCGGCGTCGGCGACGGCGCGGGTGGTCGAGCCTTCGTAGCCGTGGGCGCTGACCAGGTCGACGAAGGCGTGGAGGATACGTTCCTGGGTGGTTTTCTTCTTGTCGGGCATTGGTCCTCGGTGGAGCTGCCGGCGTGGTGCAAAGCCTCCGGCTGCGGCCGGATGGCAGGGAGGACGCCGGCTGCGGCCGGTTGGATCGCTCCTGTTGAATCTGCACTCATCGTAAGCCAGCCGCAAAATGCATGCAAGTACTTGCTTGATAAATGCGATACAGCGAAACGCAGATGGGGCAGATGACCCAGAAGTCGTGTGGGGCGTTGCGCTGAAGGCCCCGGGAGCGCTGGGCATGGCGTTCGTTTCGCAGAAATCGCTGGCTTGGCGGCGCTGACCGGGCGAGAGGCCTGGAGGGAGCGGCACGCCGCCGATCGGGGCTGAGCGTTCGTTTCGCAAAACAGCAGCATGTCGGGAGGATTCGCTGCTGGGTCCGCTGGTGCGTTCGTTTGGCAAAACGGGGGTCAGGCACGACGCCCGCGGTCCCGGATGTGTCGATGAGTTCGTTTGGCAAAACGGAGGCGGGCACGATGCCCGCGGTCCCGCGGTTGGGTTCGTTTGGTGCAGCGATGGCAGCCTGAAGACACGTGGTCCCCCAGGCGAGGTGGTGGGTTCGTTTGGCGCAGCGAGGGTGAGCACGACGCCCGCCGTCCCGGATGTGTCGATGAGTTCGTTTGGTAATACGGAGGCGGGCACGATGCCCGCGGCACCGTGGTTGAGTTCGTTTGGTAGAACAGGGGTGGGCACGACGATCGCGGTCGCGGGATGGGTCGATGGGTTCGTTTGGTACAGAGAGCGCGGGCTGAGGGCATGTGGTCACGGGCGGGGCGGTGCGTTCGTTTGGCAAAAACGGGAGCGGGTACGATGCCCGTGGTCTCGCGGTTGGGTTCGTTTGGTAGAACGATACCAACGCCGGGCAGGCCGGCGGCTTCGTTTGGCAACACGTGGGTGCGGGTGACTGTCCCTGAGATGAAACCAAGTATTGGTATTGAGCGCGGCTCAGCCGGCACTGCCCGCCTGGACCACATTGCTGCAGTGTGGGCAATCGCTCAACTCGGCAGGCATGGTGGCGCCGCACAGGTTGCACAACTTGGTAGCTGCCGCCTCCGCCACTGCCGGTGCGCCCGCGCCGGCACTTGGTTCCTCTGCAGGCGACACGGAAACTACCTGGCCAGCACCTGCCGGTGCGCTCGTAGCGGGCGCCGGTGCTGCGAACGCTCCTTGCGCTCGAGCCGCTTCGAATATTGGCCACACGATCATGCCCGCGGCCAGCAGCAAGAAGATGCCGGGCTGCGCGAACCACTTGCCGCCCACGACGAAGCCGAATAGCGCCGCGCCGGCCATGAGAGCCGCGGCCAGTCGCGGCTTCACAAGGCACAGTGCCGCGCCGAGAATGCCGGCGGTAGGGATGAGCAGCGCGAAGAAATCCAGGCTGCTCGGATCGGTGACGTTCACACCGATGCTCCCGAGCAGGGTCGAGCCTGTCATGATGCCGTCGGAGCAACCGAAGTCGCCGACATTGCAGTAGCCATTGATGGTTGAACCGGAGAAGGCGGCGGCCGCGAACAGCACGATGCCGAGCGGCAGCGTGGTAAGGCCCCCGATAAGGCCGACGATCATCGCCGGCATTCCCAGGGCACTCGTGACAGGGTTCGCTTGCGTTGTGCCAGGCTTGGCGGCCGCGGGCGGCCGCTCCCTTTGGGCAACCGGGATGAGTCCATCTGTCGCGCGTTCTTCTTGCCCGTCTGATGTGGCGCCAGCCGCAACACGCTCTGCCGTAATCACCAGTCCCTCCCCAGAACACATAGATACTACAGTATAGGTTTCGCAACCGCAATAGGGCACTGTGTGCCAGCCGTGGCGAGCAGCCGGCACCTGCGCGGTGCCTTGCTGTTCACTGCAGTGGACTGCCGGCGTTCGTTGATCCGAGGGCAAGAGCATAGGCAATGGGCAGGGTGCAGCATAGTACGCCCGTTCTAGTACCATGGGCATTGTAGCACGGGTGTTCGCGTTGTAAAGGGGAATGTCCGGAAACGCAGATGCACCAGATGGGGCAGATGCCACAGATGTCGTGGGGGACGTTGTGTGGGTGACGGGAGATGGCTGGGGCTGCGCTTCATCGATGCTACGTATTGAGCGCGTTGGCCGCCCGTTTCCCTGCATGGATGGGCTGCAGCGCCTTGGTGCCAGATAAATGCAGACCGGCGCACAGGCGTGCTCACTGGCGGTGGAAGATTCTCGGTCAGATCCCGGCGGGAGCGAGCCGTAAGTGCGCCTGCTCCGTCTCATGGGTGCGTCACCCCGCTCTACGCGTGCCAGAGACGGTAACTGAGCATCCAGCGAACCTGTGACCAGACTGCGAGCACCTCGTGGTCGGACGGCTCGATCTCCAGCCACCATGCGTGGTCGGCGCCGCTGCCAAGCTCCTGCAGCACCACCGCTGCGGTGACGAATCGCTGCAGTCCCGGGTCCGCTCCCAGCCACCTGCGCAACGTTGGCCCAAGCTCCTTCACGTGTCCATCTCGGTGAATAAGGCCCTCAGCAAGGACGGCGTGCTCGACGGCCCGCGGACCCGACGGTATCTCAGCAGCGATCGCGTCAAGTGCAGCCGTGAGTCCAGACTTCGTGTGTATGCGGTTAATTGAAGATACCGCAGCTTCCGGCACGTGCTCCTCCGCCCATGTGTCAAGCCCGCTCGCAATCGCCAGTTCAGCGAAAAGTCTGCAATCCTTCGCGTCAAACCGCTGGAGGTGCGGCGTTAGCGGTTCTAGCATGTCCTGGGTGACATGAAACGGAAAGGGTCCCCGAGCGTGCAGCGCAAAGAATTCGAGATCCTTTGGGCCCGCAGTTGCCACTGCGGCGCTCACCAGCTCGACCGCTTCCGGTTCGCCAGAGGCCCATAGGAATGGCCATAGGTCTGGTTGGGCGAGCAACGTTGCGCGGTAACGGATGGCAATCCCCCGTATGGCCTCTGGCGGGAGAGCCTTTGCCCTGTCGAGCCACTCTAGCGGAGTCCGCAGTGCTTGTCCAAACAGAGCCAAGAATGCCTCAGCAACACCGGGCTGTCCGTACAGTGGACCGCAACTTCCACACCATACGACGGGATCCGCGTGCATACGGTCGATCAGCGCCGTAGCTGCTGAGGGATCAGCCATGGCGATTCGAGCGGTGAGCGCCTCATTGTACAGCGGATGTTCCATAGGCAGCGCGCGGAGCAGGGCACTATCAGCCGGCACCATATTGATTCGCCAGCAGTCATAGGCGATGCGCTGAACCGCGAGATCGGCCTCGTTCGCCACCAGCTGCCACAGATGCTCGCGTGTTTCCGGTCGGATGGCTGGACTGTTATCGTGCGGTACCCAGGGTGGATTCCATGAGCCGTATTGTTGTTGGGCAAGCCACCGGACGTGAGAGTCGACCGCAAGCGGGTCGTCCATGCTGCGAAGCACGAACTGCAGCCACCGCCTCAGCGAAGGGCGGTCCTCTGCCACTCGCAGCCATGTTTCGATAGAAGTGCGTGGTACAGGCCAGCGTCGAAACGCTCTGAGCGGCTGAGAAAAGGTAGTGTCGCGATCGTCCGGGAACATCCCGTTTTCGCCACGGCGCGTTGTGCCATCAATCCGTTCCGTCAAGCGTAACGCAGCTTCCAGGGCGTCATGGGGCCCGGCGGTGCGGCTGAACGCCCAGGCTGCGCACGCCACGATGGCTATCCGATGGTCGTGATCGAGCGCAAACCAAGCGCCAGCAAGAGGCGGGCCAAGTTCGGGCCATGCGAGATAGCCGGCAGCGATCAGTGCTGCAGCGAAAGTCGTGTCTGAGGCGACACCCGCCAGGAAAGCTCCCAATTCTGATGGAGTTCCCGCATATGAGCGCTGGAAATCTTCCAGCGCATCCTCCAGCGACTCAACCTCCCACCAGGGCACAAAGCCAAGGCGCCCTGTGAGGCTTGTAAGCTCCGCCAGGATGGCGGCAGGATCACCGTTGCGGATTCGCGCTTCCAGCACCGATCGGGAGGGCGTGACGTGTCTCGTTGCCTGCTCGACCAGCGGATCCGTAATGCGCGACAGTTCGAAACGAAGGTAGTCACCGGGCGATCCGATATAGGGTGCGGTGGCAGCAGGTTCTGTTTCGTTCAGAGCACGTTCAAGGCCGGTAAGCACGATAGCGCGCTCCGGCTGGGCTTGCAAGATGTTCAGGCGGACCAGCCGAGCGAGTGCAAGAGGTGATCGTTCGGCTAATCGATCCAGGATGGCGCGACGTTCACCAGACGCTGGCATGAATGCGAGGGCCATCGCCCAAGCCTCAGCAAGGCCGGGGTTGCGGAGCCATGTGTCAGGCTTTGCCGCGCCCAGCTGCGGGTCGACCGCGGCATGTTTCGCGAGCCAGCGGCCCACCAGTGCGTCGCGAAGGCGATCGTGCTTCCACTGCCACCGGTCTTCGGCGCCGGACGCAACAATGGACCCCATCTGCTCGGTTGCTGCAAGCGCGATGAGAAGCGTAACGTCACGTTCTTGCATGCGGCGCCGTATCGCCGCGAGTGCCGGTTCAGGTTCCTGCAGATCCAGGATGACGCCAATGAGTCTGTCGAGAGCCGCAATGATGTCATTGGCCGTGGCGCCCTCGGAAACTCGATTGGCGGCTTCCTTCGCCGCTTCGCCGAGGGCACGCTCAATAACTCCACGGATCAGGTCACGTCGGTTGCCAATTGTAAGCCCTGGCTCGTCTGCGGCCAAGCCACATAGGAACGGGTCGCCCGAGAGCGCACCAAAAACTGCGAGGATCCGGTCCTGCCGCGTGGTGGATGTCGCTGCGGCTAACAAGCGCTGCTCGGGCTTCGAGAAGAGTGTGATCCGGGCCGTCTTCCACCGTTGGTCCGCCACACGCTCCTCCTGTCCGGCCGCTGCTCGCTGCCCAGGCCATAACGGCACTATCACCTGGATCGGCGGGCGACGCGAAGTCGCAGCCGGCAGCGGCGGCCTTATCTCCGTGTACCAGCCCTCAACGCACCGCAATGTCTGTGCCGGCGATGCCAGGCGATTGAGATCGTCCACCAGCAGAACAAGCGTTTCGCCACCTGCAACGCACAGCCGGAGTGCTTCCTCGCCCGCACCTGCAGGCAAGGACGGTTGGAACTGTTGCAGAGCACGGGTGAGAACCGTCGTCAGAGGCGTCCCGGGCTCGATAAGGCGGGCGGGGAGCCACAGAGCGACACCACCCTGCTCGATGAGGCGCGCGCCGAGTTGGCGGAGCAGAGTTGACTTCCCGACACCTGAGCTTCCCTCGACGGCAACCAGTACAGTGTCAGGCGTATCAAGAAGTGCGAGGATTTCCGTCTGTGCATTCCGTTCAATCGCCGGCACCTGCCTGGGCGAGTTGAACCCGTACACTTTAGCGTGCATGCGTAGCGAAGTCACGCCTATGCTCTGTAGCAATGTGACGCTGATGCGATTGACATCGATGCCGAGGAATACCTGACGGAGGTACTGACCATCAGGCTGTAGGTCGAGGAAGTCGCGCAGGACAGATGCCTCAATGATCGTTACGTCGACCGAGAGATCCTTACCTCGCTGCACTGCGTCACGGTACAGGGGCACATCGCGTCCAAGCGATCTATTCGTTGCGAGATAAAGTATACAAGCGCAGTTGGGGCTGTCCTTCCGCCACCTCTGTAACTCGTCGGCTGCTTTTTCGATGTCGCCTTTCTTCTGATTGGTTCCAAACCACTTGCCCCTGAGGTCACCTCGCGCAATCGCCGTGAACGCAGTGGCGACGCAGGTCTCGGGCGGACCGGCTAGGTGGAGAATTCCGTCAACCGGGCATGGAATGGTCTTCCCTTGCTCGTTTATGCCGGTCGCGATCAGATCCGCCATCCCGGGAACAGCGATGCGTAGATACCCGGCGCAAAGACGCTCGAATTTGCTGTCTTCGATGCGCCCAAGCTCGCCTAATGTGTCTTGCACGATTTCGACTGCCCCCAGACTGAGGATTGGCTAGCGCGCGCCCGGACGTTGCATATGGTACAGCCGGCTGAAATGGTAAGCGCACAGGTTCCGTTTTTGGGCGTTAGGGGTTGGGTCGCGGCGGTAGCTGTGGCGTGCCGCAGCTCCCGCCCGGTAGACTTGGTAGCTGCCTATCGAAGATGTGTGCGCCAGCCAAGCAACCATGGAGTGTACTGGCGTGGGAGGCTGGCTTTGCGCGTCGTCCCTCACTCTGCCGCGCACGGATGCACCTGGCAACACGCTTCACCTAAATCTGGCTCAGCGCCTCGTGTGCTACTGAGCGGACGTGCAGCCCGATCTGTTCCGATGCATTCGCCGACGATATCCAACCGATGCCTACATCGTGGGGCCAGGCGCTGATGACAACGCACGCGCCTTGGTGCCATGGTATGCTGGGACACGCTTGCTGCCACCAATCCGCGAGATGGGGTTGGAGTCACGGACCCTGCTGTGCCAGAGCGAAGCTGTTAGTCGACCACCTTTGACGCATGATGTGTACTGGGCGCGCCAGTTGAGAGGAATGAGTCATGAAAGGCATATTACCTGTTGTGCTGCTACTCCAGGTTGCGTCACTGGCATTCGCTCCCAGAGGAATTGCCCTTGGGTCCCGCACCACGCCGCCTGCAACTGGTTCCATCCCAAAAGGAGCCCTGCTGCTTGGCATCATTTGCCCTGGCGCTAGCCGGTGCCTGGCAGTGGGTCAGAGCGGCACCATTCTGGCCGGCACGGGTGAAGGCGCCACCTGGAGCCCGCAAGCCTCGGGCACCACGCATTGGCTGCAGGGCGTGGCCTGCCCCAGCGTCAGGCGGTGCCTGGCAGTGGGTCAGAGCGGCACCATCCTGGCAAGCACGAACGAAGGCGCCACATGGGGCCCGCAGGCTTCGGGCACCACGCATTGGCTGCACAGTGTCACCTGCCCCAGTGCTCACCGCTGCCTGGCCGCCGGCCAGGGCGGCACCATCCTGGTAAGTAAGGACGCGGGCGCTACGTGGAGCCACCTGGCCTCTGGAACGACGAACGAGCTGAACGGCATCACTTGCTTCAGCGCAACGTGCCTGGCGGTGGGTGAGGGTGACATCATCCTAAGCAGCGCAGACGGCGGCGTCACCTGGAGCAGCCAGTACTATCAAACTGTTCCCAGGACCTTACTGCAAGGTGTCACCTGCCTCAGCGCCACCAGGTGCCTCGCGGTTGGCTGGAACGGCGTTATAGTAACGACGGATGGCGGGATCCACTGGAGCAAGTCGACTACGCTCGTCTCGGGCACTAGTATCAGCTGTCCCAACGCCACCAGGTGCTGGACAGCGGGACCCGACTCTATTCAAGCCAGCACGGACGGCGGCGCCAGTTGGGCTAGCCAGACCCCTGGTACCCTGGATTGGCTGTCCGGCATCAGCTGTCCCAACCCCACTCTTTGTCTGGCAGTGGGCCAAGACAGCACCATCCTCGTCAGCAGCGGCGGCGCCAACTGGACCAGCGAATCCTCAGGTAGCTCACGCCCTCTGCAAGGCACCACTTGCCTCATGGCCAACGAGTGCATGGCCCTGGGGGGCGTACCAAGAGTCTACGCCGAAATGCAGCGTGTCGCGGCACGTCTAGTGGGGCCTCTGCACCTGGAGGTCGATCAACAGGACACGTGGCCCTGGGCCTTCTATCTGGGTGACCCCTCAAGGTTTTGGGTGGACGCCTATCCCTATGGCGCGGCCGACTTTCAGGCGGCCGAGGAACCGGTACTGATTGTGGGAGCCGGCACGGGACCTGGCAGCACGGACAACTACGCCGCGGTGGCAAGTGCGTTGTCCGCCAGGTATACGGCTTTCCGCGAGTCGTTCAGCTGGTGGAATCCCGAGAAGTGCGAGCCCCGCACGAAGGGCTGCGAAATCCAGATAGTCTTCTGGTTCTTGGTGCGGAAGCCGTACGTGCTGTATCTCTCAGCCGACTATCGAGCGATGGCGAAGGCTGAAGCGGCCAAGTCCCTCGCCCAGAACCCATTTAGGCGAGCAATCAAGACACTCCGGCCGTTGCACACGTACGCGGCGTCGCCCCAATCCTTCACCGATGCGGGTCCGGTTGCCAGCACCGCGAGTGGCGACGTACTCGTCGCCGATGAGGCGAATTGTCGCATCGTCGAGCTGTCGCCGTCCGGCGCCCTGGTGCGGGTCTGGGGCTCACCGGGCACCGGACAGGGTCAGTTCAACTGCCCATCCAATCCAAGCATAGGCGGTATCGCGGTCGGCCCACACGGAAATGTCTACGTCACCGACACCTGGAACTGCAGGGTGCAAGAGTTTTCGCCATCGGGAGCATTCATCCGCATGTGGGGCCAGGCGAACCTTTATCAGACCAATCTGAAGCCAGACGACTTCTACGGGGCGCGCGGTATCGCTGTGGGGCCGGATGGAAACGTGTATGTAGCGGACACCGGCCATGAGCGGGTGCAAGTGTTCACGGCAACCGGCAGCTTCGTTCGGTCCATCGGCAAGCCCGGCACCATGCCTGGCGAGTTCGACGAGCCGAGTAGCGTAGCCATCGACGCATCGGGCGGTATCTTCATCGCCGACTTCTGGAACAGCAGGGTGCAGGTATTCACATCCACCGGCACCTACCGGTCATCGTTCAAGGTGGCCGTGTGGCAGCGGGGGAGCCGTGATGAACCCCTGATAGCGGTGGACAGCATGGACCGAGTCTACGTCCCGGACACAGGTGGTGGCAACGTGCTCGTGTATTCCAGCGAAGGCAAGCCACTATACGAGTGGGGCGACGCGGGAAGCACAGCCTTGTTCGTCCAGCCGCAGTTCGTTGCAGCCGGTCTGGCTGGCGATCTGGTGGTCAGCGATTCCGGCAGCAACATCATCTCTTCGTTCGGGGCATAGGTGGCCGGCAGAGGGCTTGGAGGGGACACGAACGACGCGCGCCGGACTGTGGAAGCCGGGTATGACCGGATGGCAGAGCAGTATCTGGCCTCCAAGGATCTGCATGACCCGGCGCTGCTCGACGCGCTCTCGGCACTTTCGGCGTTCCTCGGACCGGCATGCTGGGCGCTCGACCTGGGCTGCGGGGCTGGCGCAACGGTGCGAGGTGGCAGGCGAGGATTTTCTCGGCCCGGCAACTGGTGTTGGCGCGCGAGCATGCGCCGGGTGCTACCCTGATCCACGCTTCGATGACCGAGATCGACTTTCCGCCGGAGTCCTTCGACGTGGTCGTGGCGCTCTATTCGATCATCCATGTGCCCCGTGAGGAACAGCCGGCGCTCGTGCGGCGTATCAGGGAGTGGCTGCGGCCGGGCGACCTCTCCCTGGCTACATGATCTCTGGAGGCTTGGGAGGGCACCGAGCAAGAGAAGCACACGTGGAACTTGGCGGTACGGAGCGCATCATGCCAATGTATACGTATCTATGAATAGAAGCGCAACAACATCGGCATCATGTCTTGGAGGTCGCTGAACCATGGCCGGCATCGTGGGCGAGCAATCTTTGTCGGTGACGGAAGCGGCGAGCCAGCTACACGTCAACAAGTCAACCATCTGGCGCTGGATTGACAGTGGCCGACTGCCTGCCTATCGGGTGGGCCAACGGCGGGTTCTCCTGCGCAAGGTGGATGTCGAAAACCTGGTGGTCCCTGCGCGAGGGAACGTGACGAAGGGAGAGACCATGAACAGTGCGCAGCGCACCATTCGGCCCTTTACGGCTGAGGAACAGGAGCGGGCTCACCTGGCAGTCGAACAGGCAAGAAAGCTGCAGGCAGCGCAGTCGCGCGAGCGGGGCGGCAAGCCCTTCTCTCCCTCGTGGGAACTGCTCGGGCAGGATGTTGACCGCGCGGGGCACTCGGATGCGGAGGCGATCTGCAATCTGGATGCCATGGTCCTGGGGCGCTCTGAGCGACGCGACTACCTCGAGGCTGCCGTTCGTGCTGGGCACTGCTGGGTCGCACGGGGGGCGGGGCAGGTGGTGGGGTTCGTGGTCTTCGCGCCCACGTTCTTCAGCCAGTGGTTCATCGAGCTGCTGATCGTGCATCCCGGCTTTCGCCGGCAGGGCGTGGCCACGGCGCTCATCGTGCACTGTGAAGCTGCCTGCCAGGCGAACAAGCTGTTCACCTCGACGAACGCATCGAACACGTCCATGCAGCGCCTGCTGCGCAAGCTCAAGTACCGGAGAAGCGGGCGTATCGACAACCTCGATGAGGGTGATCCCGAGATCATCTACGTCAAGCGATTGCAGACTGACCGGCAATGAGGGGGCGCGCGACCCACAATTAGATTAAGGATCAAGTCGTGTCGGAGATCACGCTAGCACTGCTACAGCTGACGTCGTGCGGCACCGATGTGGGGCAGAACCAGGCAAAGGGCGAGCGCTACTGCCGCCTTGCCGCCTCCATGGGGGCCGATGTTGCGCTGTTTCCCGAGATGTGGAGCAACGGCTACGCCTCGTTCGCTGCATCGAGCGGCGATGCGCGCGATGTCTACCGCGCACCGCAGCGCTGGGCACAGGATTCCCGGCCTGCACCGACGATCGACGCCGAGGCTTACCGGCGTTGGGCGGATGCCGCCGTCGACGATACGGGCGCGTACGTGACGGCCTTTCGTGCCCTGGCCCGCGAGGTCGACATGGCTATTGCCGTGACGTACCTTCAGCGGTGGCAGGGGGCGCCTCGCAACGCGATGACCCTCATCGATCGGCATGGGGACGTCATGTTCACCTATGCCAAGGTGCACACCTGCGATTTCGACCTGCCTGAGGCTTGCTTGACGCCGGGTGAGGATTTCTACGTGTGCGATCTCGACACGGCAGCCGGACCAGTGAAGGTCGGCGCCATGATCTGCTACGACCGCGAGTTTCCCGAAAGCGCGCGCATCCTGATGCTCAAGGGTGCGGAGATCATCCTCACGCCCAATGCGTGTCCGCTCGAGGCGAATCGTCTTGGCCAGTTCCGGGCTCGCGCCGCCGAGAACATGGCCGGCGTGGCCATGGCGAACTACGCGGCGCCGCAACAGAACGGCCATTCCGTGGCATTCGACCCGATCGCCTTTGAGGGGGACGGGAGTTCGCGCGATACGTGCGTGGTCGAGGCCGGCGAAGAAGAAGGCGTGTACCTGGCAACGTTCGATCTTGGTAGGCTCCGGGACTGGCGGGCACGGGAGGCGTGGGGTAACAGCTTCCGCAAGCCGCATCGCTACGGCCTGCTGACTTCGCTCGAGGTTAGTGAGCCCTTCATCCGCGTTGATGAGGGTGGCCATCCCTATGACAGGGCACGACGGTAAATCGGGGTCTCGCGATGCAAGAGTAGCCCGTGGAGGAGGCCGGCCCAGATGGGTGGCCCACCGTGGACGCGGCTTTGGCCGAGGTCCGCAAGTCGCTCCAGCCCGACCGGCTCAGCCGTATCGCCTGTGAACCAGGGGCTCCGTCGTGGGCTGGATTGGCGCCATACCACACTATCGTGGCCGCGTGTGGGAACTTCACCCGCTGGTCGTGCGTTCAGGGCGGCAGGGGCAGGGTCTTGGCCGTGCGTTGGTGCGAGGACATCGAGCGACAGGTGCAAGCGCGGGGCGCAGTCACCCTGCAGCTGGGAGCAGACGATACGGATGGGCGAACGACGCTCTTCGGTGCCGACCTCTATCCGGACGTTTGGGCGCACGTGACTGCCATAAGGAACCTGGGGCGGCACCCGTACGAGTTCTACCAGAAGCTTGGTTTCGTGATCACGGGTGTGGTTCCTGATGCGAACGGACTGGGAAAGCCGGACATCCTCATGGCGAAGCGGGTATGCCATGGCCCCCTACCGTGCGGCGCCTAGGCCGTGGACCAGCGCGCTCCGGTTGTAGAGCGCACGACCACAGGTAGCCGACTAGGGTGAGCAGCGCGATGAGGCCGAGCGCCGCGCTATGCTATCTAGGCTGCCTGCTCAATCGTTAGCTCCATGCACCTGGCCGGTCGAGAAGCTCTCAAGGCAGCTGTTCAACGGTGGCAGTAGCGTCGAAGCGGAATGGCACAGAGCGTGAATGGTCCGCACTTCCAGCGAGCGAGCTGGCCGGCCTTCGTGTACCAGGAGGTGACGTACAGCTTGCAGCACCTGGACGAATACGAGTTCTCGGTGCGGGGCACCGACGGCGTCGAGCGGTGCGTTGCTGTCAGTTTCTCGGACCACTGCTTCACACGCGCGTCTACTACGGGAGATGATCCGGCGCTCATCTACCCTACGAGCGACCGGGAGCCAGGCTTCTTCTGTTTCGAGCGCTATCGATACTCGCTGGGCTTGCGGCTGCACATTGCGCAGGCCGTTCAGGGCACGGTGTGGATCGTGGAGGGCGAGAACTTTGCGGTTGTGCCGGTCGTGGATTACGCTGGCCACAGGGTACTTTACGGCATCGTCTTCAGTCTCGATCCTGTCAAGCGACTGCCGACTCATCTGCACATGCGAGTCCGGTCCGCCTATCTGTGCACGGAGCGCATCCCAGCCACGTTCGGACTGGTGCGCTTCCGGCACTTGGTGGTGCTCCGAGCAGCAGGCAAATGGCCGGGCCGAAATACAAGCCAGCATCGGCGCCAACCGCGGGCACCCTGAGCGATGCAGACAAAAAGAGATAGGCCCTTTCGGGCCTATCCGATCCCAGCTAGGCTGGGATCTTGGGGCGAACCTCTTCGCCGTTGCCGGCTATCCAGCCCATCCGGGCTAGGCTTAGTCGTGCGACCAAGCGGGACTGGCTATGCACACGCCCAACTATCCAGTGCTCTGTGTCTACTATACTGCTTCCCTGCGGACTGTCAAGCTCATCAGCGGTAGCCGGAGCGACACCGACCGGCTTGCGCTGGCGCTCCGCCTGCGCGCCGAAGGCTCATGATGGGCCGACGGAGCGGGGCATTCGAGGAACTGGTTGCCGAAGCGGTGCGGCAGCCTTTCTCCGGCTGGGACTTCTCGTACCTGCAGGGGAGGATGGAGTCGGGAGATCCGCAGTGGGACTACGCGGCGCTCGTGCGCCGAAGACTGCCCGGCGTGCGAGCGCTGCTCGAGCTGGGAACCGGTGGCGGCGAGTTCCTTAGACCCCACCCGGGGAGATTGCTATCGCCGAGCGGCGCTTCGCTGAGTACCAGGAGAGGTCTGGAAGATGAATCTCGAGGAGTATATCGCCGAACGTTCGGAGCGGGAACCAGCCTTTAGCGCGGCTCGGGCAGCTCTGCGGTCCGACTACGAGTTTCGCCGCGGGCTGATCGCGGCGCGGCTGGCCGCCGGCCTGACCCAAGTTGAGCTCGCACAGAAGTTGGGTACCACCCAGTCCGCGATTGCCCGGCTAGAGAGCGGCAGCATCACACCCACGGTGGACACCCTCTGTCACCTTGCCGATGTTCTCGACATGAACTTTGCTATCCTACCCAAGTCCGGCTTGGTCGCACACGTCCCGGCGCAGCGCCAGTCCGCGTAGCCCTTGCCGCAAGCATGCAAACCCACTTCGTGCCGTCGCTAGTTCAGGCTATTTTGCGCCGGTAGGCCACCATGGCGAGTGCAGAGGCGACGACGAGGATGCCGACGCACCAGGCGAGAGCGACCCAGATGTCGTTGCCGACGGGCTGCTGCTCGAACAGGGCCCTGATCGTGTTGACGATGGAGGTGACCGGCTGGTTCTCCGCGAAGGCACGCACGGGACCCGGCATCGAGGCCGTGGGCACGAATGCCGAGCTGACGAACGGCAGGAAGACGAGCGGGTACGAGAAGGCGACCGCCCCGTCCAGGGATTTCGCCGACAATCCGGCGATCACCGCGATCCAGGTCAGCGCGAGCGTGAACAGCACGAGGATGCCGGCCACGGCGAGCCATGCCGGCACGCCTGCCGACGAGCGGAAGCCCATGAGGAGTGCCACCAGGACGATGACGACCACGGAGATCGCGTTGGACACCAGTGAGGTCAGCACATGCCCCCACAGTACGGACGAGCGGGCGATCGGCATCGAGTGGAATCGCTCGAAGATGCCGCTCTGCAGGTCGTTGAACAGGCGGAAGGCGGTGTAGGAGATGCCGCTGGCGATCGCGATCAGCAGGATGCCGGGCAGCAGGTAGTTCACATAGTGGTCGGTGCCCGCTCGGATGGCGCCGCCGAACACGTAGACGAAGAGCAGCATGAAGGCGATGGGCATGATCGTCACCGTGATGATGGTGTCCATGCTGCGCGTGACGTGTCGCAGGGAACGCCCGAGCATCACGCTCGAGTCGCTGAAGAAATTAGTGTTCATCGTAGCTCCTTCTTGTCGCTTGCGACGATCGCCAGGAAGATTTCCTCCAGGGTGGGCTGCCGTTCCACGTATTCGACCTTCGCGGGCGGGAGCAGCTGCCGCAGCTCCTGCAACGTGCCGGAGACGACGATCGTGCCGTCGTGCAGGATCGCGATCCGGTCGGCGAGCTTCTCGGCCTCGTCGAGGTACTGGGTCGTCAGGAACACGGTCGTGCCGCGCTCAGCGAGGTTCTGGATCACCTGCCACACCTCAAGGCGGCCCTCCGGGTCGAGGCCGTTGGTCGGCTCGTCGAGGAAGATGATCTGCGGGTTGCCGATGAGGCTCATGGCGATGTCGAGGCGACGGCGCATACCGCCTGAGTAAGTCGACACCCGGCGCCCGGCCGCCTCGGCGAGGCCGAATCGCTCGAGCAGATCGTCTGCCACCTTGCCCGCGCGCTGCACGTGCCGCAGTTTGGCGATCACGATCAGGTTCTCGCGGCCGGTGAGGATCTCGTCCACCGCGGCGAATTGACCGGTCAGGCTGATCGACTCCCGCACCCGCGCCGGCTGCGAGAGGACGTCGAATCCGTCGACGCGCGTGGTGCCGCCATCCGGCTTGAGCAGGGTGGTGAGGATTCTGACGATCGTGGTCTTGCCGGCGCCGTTGGAGCCGAGCAGCGCGAAGATGCTGCCGCGTGCCACGTCGAAGTCCACCCCCTTGAGCACCTGCAATTCCTTAAAGGACTTCTGCAATCCATGGACCTGGATCGCCACGTTCTGCTCTTCCATGCTGCTTGTCTCCCTATTCCACGGTCAGGTGCGACAGGTCCGCACCCCTGCCTGTGAGCCCGGCGTTGGTCAGCTTGTGCATTCGAGCCCCAGCGAAGGCCACCGGGCGGATGGCGGTGCGGTACTTCCTGCTCCCTGCGCGGGAGGGCATCCCAATCATCGGGCCATTCATCTTTGCCGCTCACGCTTTCTGTGCTACAATTGCTGGTATCAAGTAAGCGATACACCAATGATTATCTTACTAACTAAGATAATTATACGCGGGGGCGTGGGCTATGTCAAGCAGTACCGACGGATCGGGCGCCGAGGTGCGCGGCGAGCTGGCGCGCGAGATCCGGCAGTTCCATGAACTGAGCGCGTCGTTCTACCGGGCAGCCGCGGCGCGGGCCGGCATGACGATCACCGATCTGCAGGTGCTGGACCTCCTGGAGAGCGCCGGACCCTCGACGGCCGGCCAGCTCGCCGACCTCACCGGGCTCACCACCGGGGCGATCACCGGCATGCTCAACCGGCTGGAGGAGGCCGGGCACGTGCGCCGCGAGCGCGACCCCTTCGATGGCCGCAGGGTCATCGTCCGGCTGGCACCGGGCGGGACCGGTGGGCATGCGGCAGGCGCTCGCCCGGCCGCGCTGGGCACGGCGTGGGACGACCTGGCGCTGGAGCTCAACCCGGCTGAGACGGCTGTGATCGTGGCGTTCCTCAAGCGCTGCAACGCACTGGCGCGGGCGGAGATCCTCCGGCTGCGCGACGGCGATGCCGCCGAGCCCGGCATCTTCTCTACGCCCCTGGGGAACCTGACGGGCGGCCGGCTCACCATCGACGCCGGAGGCTCCATGCTGACCGTGCGCGCGGACGAGGAGCTTGCCGCGCTCTATCGGGCTCGCTTCGAGGGACCGGCGCCCGAGGTTGGGGCCAGGGACGGCGAGGTCTCCATTCGCTACCCACGTCGCCTCGTGGTGCTGGGCAAGCCGAAACGGGTGGCAGACGTGGCGCTCAGCGTCGGCGTGCCCTGGCGGATCGCGATCCAGGCCAAGGCTTCGGTGATCACCGCCCAGCTGGCACGCCTGGACCTCAGGGAGTTGACCGTCGAGGGCGGGGCCAGCCAGGTGCGCGTAGAGCTCCCCACGGCTACCGGGGTCGTGCCGGTGCGCATCAACGGCGCGGCATCGGAGATCAAAGTGCACCGTCCGGCCGGCGTCGCCGCGCGCGTCCACCTCCACGGCTGGTCGTCCATGCTGGTCTTCGACGATCAGAAGAGTTACGGCGTCGCGGGTGGGGACGCGCGGCTGCTCAGCTCCGGCTTCGACGCGACCGGCCCGTACTACGACATCGAGGTGAACGGTGCGACCAGCATGGTGACGATCGCGGCCGGGTGAGCGCGATCTCCCTGGCCGCACCTCCATGCCCGTGTTGTGCATACTCATGCATCAGCCAGGCGCCGCGTTGAAACCGACGAGTCCGCCCGAAATCACGATCTGGGGCGAGGCGCCTCAACGGGATCAGGGGGCGTAGCGGCGCTTGCCCGTGGATTCGGCACAGACGTGTAGCGCGCCCAGCGGTCGCTTGCCGGAGCGCGGTGTGCGGGGCAGCGCGGATCAGTGCGGCGTGGCAGTCTTGAGGCCCAGGGAGCGAGCGGCAGCCACCATGCGTTCGTCGTAGGTGACGATCTCGCGCAGTTCGGCGCCAAGCCGTCTGGCGGTGGCCAGATGGATGGCGTCCAGGGATCGCAGTTCAACCGGCAGCAGTGAGCCAGCGAGGTCCAGTATTCGGTCGTTTACTCGTACCAAATCAACTCGCTCGAGCACACGCCGACCGGCGGCCACGGCCGACTCTCCGCCCGGCAGCAGGGCCCGCAGCACCTCGGTGCGCGCCAGCGCGCTCGAGAGCAGCGGACGCCGGCGACGCACATAGCGCCGCAGGGCATCGGACTCTGGCTCGCGGACGGCCAGCTTGACGATAGCCGATGAGTCCAGATACGTAGCCGCCATCGCTCAGCGTTCGTCACGGCGTAGCCGCGCGAGAGCAGCCGATGGCGTCTCTACGTCGTCGGGCAACACCAGCGGCTCGGGAAGATTGTCAAGACCCGCTGAAGCCGGGTCAATCTCACCGGCCGCACGCATCTGCTCGAGGGCGGTTCCCGCCGGCACCGGGACGAGGTGCGCTACTGGCCGGCCGCGATCGGTGACCTCGACGATCTCGCCTTGCGCGACTAGCCTGAGCAGGTCGGTCGCGCGTTGTCGCAGCTCGCGAATGCCAACGGATGTCATGTGTTACTTGTAGCACAATCTAGTCGGATTGACAATGCCCCTGTGCGGCGAAGGCGCCGCACCTGCAACGGCTGCAGTGCCGAGAACCTCACAGGTACTCTCGCCCTCCAGTTTGTCGACACTGGCACCCTGACGCTTGGCGCGCGCATTTGGCGAGTTGTGACGTCGCTGGTGCGCCCTGGGATTCCCGATGCGGGCCATGCATGCCCTAGGATGGTGCATCCCACGAGATCTGAGCACTTGCCAGGCTAGCCGCGGGTTCAGCCCGCTCTGCTGGCCGTGCGGAGATAGGCCCGACTTGGCGGATCCACCACTTGGCGATATGCCTGCGGTGGACCGGGGATCGCGCACGCATTGCATCCTGGCAGACTGCAATACATGCTACACTGCTAGCGGTCCGCCAGGAAGCGGCCATTGGTGCGTTCCGTGGGCCGTGCCCTGCATGGTAGCGATGCGCGGCGTATCGCCCCGCTGCGATTACGTTCGCGCTGGTTGACGATGGTTGGATGGGAAATGATTGCTGCTGGCCTTTGCCCGGACAGCCATACGCGTGATGGCTGTGGCGGGCGACGGCTAGGCCGCAGCCGCCAAATGGGCCGGGCAGCGTTACCTGTGTCAACGATGCAGCTACTCGTGGTCCTGACCGCCATGCCTGTCATTCGCCTCTGGTCGAAGTGATGGGTAGGGTGTCAACTGCTGCACAGCCGGGCCCACCCGAGCAAACGCCGGCGGCGCCTGCTCGGGCAGCGCGGCTGTGGCGCTCCCTTCGAGAGCACGACTGGCTGCCGCTCATTCCGTCAATAGTCGGTCCAGTGGCCCTTTCTGTTGCTGTTTCCGTGCCAGGTATCGATCCGCACGGTGGTACGGCATGGTTGACGTCGCCCGTTGGCGTGTGGATCGCGATCATCGTTGTTCTTTGGTGCTTGAGTGCTCTGGTCATCTGGTGGAGAGAGCCTGGCAGGAGGCGGCTTGAGCAAGAAATGGATGGCACCCTCCGGCAGGTGCACGACCTGGAGGAGCGCCTCAAGGCTAGCCAGTCTGGGTACTACGGTATGTTTCGACAGACCCTACGCGTGCTGAGCAACGAGTGCGGGCTCGGTCATACGGAACGAATAAGCTTCTACATTCATGATGGAAAAGCGTTCGTACTCCAAGGTAGATATTCGGACAATCCCCACTACAACAAGACTGGGCGACTCATCTACCCAGACGATCAAGGATGCATTGGTCGGGCATATGCCAACGGGGAGTGGTTTGTGAACGACATTCCTGATTATGACGCTAGCAGAGAAGCCTATCTCGATAGGCTGCAGCGTGAGTATAGTATTGATAAGAGGACCGCGAGAGCGATGCGAATGAAGAGTCGATCCCTCTACGGCTACGGCCTTGAGAACCATCGAGGGCACAAAGTGGCTGTCATCGTCTTTGAGAGCATGTGCGTAGATGTTCTCGATAGTGATACCCTTCGCAAGACGATGCGGGCTAGGGGATCGCAGCTGATCGCCATGCTTGAAGAGCTTCCAGAACGCGGACAGCCGAGCCTAGCGAGCAATGAAGGATTCTAGTATGGCCCGAGCACGCGACGTAGTGGCCTACCTCTTTACACGAATGCAGGGTCAGCAAGGTGATGAAGCCCCGCTTGGCTCCACTGCCACAGTGCTGCGGCTGCTCCGTATGACGTACCTGGTTGACTGGCGCTCGCTCATCACACGGCAAAGAGCTCTTACCGAAGCGCAGTGGGAAGTTGACGCGGAATTGGGGCCGGTTTCACCGGAGGTGATCGGCGCTGCTCTGAGTTGCGTTCGTGACGAGCCGCTTGCGCAGCGCTTGGCCGGTCAGGCGAAGCTCAGCGATAGTGAGCTCAAGGTAGTAGACTTCGTGCTTCAGGCATGCGCCTCCCGCCCGGACGAGTGGGTTACGCAGCTCGTGAATTCGACCTTCCCTATGCTAGGGCCACGCACCTCCGGGCCTCTCAACCTTCCCATGCTGGCAAAGCCGTACCTGGCGCAGCGCAGCTTGTTGATGAGCGGTTGATATACCGGCCACGAGACATTCTGTGGCGCCCGCCACCTGCAGGAACCGCTCGGCCATCGCGTTCACTTGGCTGGAGGGTGGAGGCAGCAAAGCTCTTGGCGCGCTTGCCGTACCGACTCTGGCCGAATACGATCCAGTCATTGCTGCATTCGAACGATGGCATCGAAGTCCAGGCAGCACACGCTTGCTCGCTGCACAGGTTCGCCAAAGCCTCGGCTTCTAATTGCCGGACCCGTGAACCAGCACGAGCGAATCTGGGGAGCAAGCATGGCGAAGTCGCGTGCGGCGACCCCCGCCATTGCCGCGGTGGAGGCGGCAGGCGTGACCTTCAGCCTCCATGCTTATGAGCACGACCCTGCCGCCCCGTCCTTTGGGTTGGAAGCCGCCCAGGCCCTGAGCCTGCCCGCCGAGCGCGTCTTCAAGACCCTGATAGCACTCGTGGACGGCGCCAGTCCCGTCGTGGCCATTGTCCCGGTCGCGCGCCAACTCGACCTGAAGGCGCTCGCCGGCGCGGCCGGCGGCAAACGCGCGGAGCTGGCCGAGCCAGCCAGCGCTAGCCGTCTGACCGGGTATGTCGTGGGCGGGATCAGCCCGCTGGGCCAGCGACGCCAGCTGCCGACCTTCGTAGACGAGAGTGCCCTGAGCTATCCGACAGTCTACGTGAGTGGGGGACGCCGTGGGCTGGATATCGAGCTGGCGCCGCACGACCTACTCCGGCTGACGCGAGCGCGATCGGCTGCGCTCGCGCGCTGAGAGCAGGGGCGCTTGGACCAGATTGCCACATGCAGCGTTAGTCGCCCCTCGCAGGCACGTCAGCCCGGCAGAACATGATGTGGCCACGAGAGCCAGGAAGCATTTGTGCTTGATTCATGTACGTCAGGGTATGACTGGGGTATCATTGAGCGAGTTGAGCAGTAGGAACTACGCAGCTCAAGTAGGGGCCTGACCGTCGGAGACCGAGAGCTCGAACACCACGCATTGGGACGTGACTGCGGAGGTAGTCGACCATGAACCGAGTGCAGGGGCGGAATCAGGGGCGCGGACGGAACCGGTTGCTTGACGTGTACTCGAAGGTAGGCCGCCTGCGCACTATCGACGCGCGCGCGGCCCGGCCAGCATGGTTCGTGCTGCGCCACGCTGCGCTGGTGCTCGCGCTGGTGGTCTGTTCGTTCACGAGCGTGGCTGGGCCAGGATCCGCGCAGGGCGGGTCAGCCAACGAGCCTCCCCCTGTCCCGGACTGCTACAGCACGGGCTCCGGGTACGGCTTGTGCGAGGGCTATGTCATCCCAGGGGGTGGCTCGATTGTCGAGATGACCTATCCCGACAAGAAGGGAATCTTCAAGCTCACGGGACCGGCGCCGCTGCAGTGGACGCAGTCGGTCGCCTGCGGGGACCTCGGCTGCGTCTACAACCATCTCGATTGGATGGTCGGGAATGGTCTGAAGGTCGTCGCCGGCTGCGGGACCAACGTGTCTGCCTGCAACGTGTGTTTCACAGGCGCCAAGGGACAGTGCGTCTCCAAGCTCAGCCAACCGGCATCAGGGTGGACACCCGTCTACGTGCGGCAGAACAATGACCCTCCAATCATCTACCTGCTCTGGCTGTCCGGCAAGACCGGGGGGTCCATCAGAGGCTACGTGCGCGAGAAGAACATGAAGGGCGTCCTGCAGGGTGTGGCAGGGGTGACGGTCACCGCCAGCGGCAGCGGCGGGGGCAGCGCCACGACCGGCGATCAGGGCTTCTACACGATGAACGTGCGGCCGGGGAGCTACAGCGTCGTCCCCTCCGGCGGGCCTAGTGGCCCGTCGTCCAAATTCACCCCGGTGAGCGCCAAAGTCTCGGTGAGCGCCGGTGGCTTTGGGCGGGCCGACTTCAGCTTGAAGCTTACGCCCGCGTCGGTGAGCGTGAGCTTCGCTCCGGGCTCCGGCAAGGGCGGGCCGCTGGCGATTGGAAAGCCGGCGGCTATCGCGGTGACGGTGACGGCGGGCAAGGTCGACCTGAACTCTGTGAGTCTCGGGGGCGGCCTGGTTGCCTCGAATAGCAATTTGCAGGTCGTCGTCCAGGCACCGGGGAGCTCGGGGTTCACGCTCGCCGCGGGGGCTTCGCAGACGTTTGTCTTCCAGGTGCAGGGCGTGTCGCCGGGCAGTGCGGACGTGTCGGTGACGGCGACCGGGACGAGCGACGTGGGCGATGTGTCCGACTCGGCGAAGCTGAGCCTGAAGGTGGGGCAGCCGTCGCTGAAGGCGATGTCCGTGCAAGTGTCGACCGACACCATCAACATCAACTACGCGGGACACGGCTGGAGCCCCAGCGATGGTCCCATTGCCATGTCCTTCAGCGGCCAGGCAGCGGGCCAGCTTGTGCAGCAGACAGACTTCACCGGGGTGCTCAAGATCGCCTACTGGCCGCAGCGTACCACGGACGCAGCCATCAGCGAGCACGCCGGCAACGGCTACTGCTGGGGTGAGCTGGCGGCGCGTCAAGGGACGCTGTTCGCTTCGACCGGGAAGGTGCAGGGGAAATGGGCCGGGTGGGTGCTCTGGAGCGCCGATCCGCGGATCAAGGCGCACGAGGCATTCTGCGAGGGCGAGGCCGATACGCTGTTCAGCCACTCACCGTTCCCGATCGTGGCTTTCGGCGCCTTCAAGAGTGGTTTCGGCAGCTTTGGCGTCGTGGCGTACAACATCAGTGGCCCCAATACGGCGAGCCCCGTGCTGATACTGACGCCGACCTCCCCGATCTCCGTCTCGCTGCCGATGTACAACGTCTGCATTGCGATCAGCGTGAGCCAGGGGGGGATCCTCGCCGTCTCCACGTCACCCGGCGGCTGCAGCGTGCCAAAGACTTCCGGCTAGCACCAGGACGTGTCGGGAAGCGAATCGGTAGGGCGAGGTGTTCAGTGGCCGAATGGTGGCCCGCGAATCGGACGGGCGCGCTTGATCCTCGACGAGCAGGGAGAGCGCGGTGCAGCCGGCGTTTTGCCTAGCAGGTACCGCGGAAGGAGTTGGCAACGTCAATGCGTAGCTACACGAAGCACCTGGCGATGATCGCATCCGTGCCCCTGGTTATCTGCCTGGTCGCAGGCACCCGCGTGCCGGAGATACCTGCTCGTGCTGCCAGTGCCGGGGCAGCCACCGTGCCAGCCGGGACCGATTGGACGGCGTCGGCTACGAGCCTGCGCGGGCACAACGGATCGCGCTACACGTTCATCTGCCCGGCCGGGGGCACGCTCGGCAGTGTGTGGGGCACACTGACCTACACCGACGATACGCCGGTCTGCTCGGCAGCCGTGCATGCCGGCACGATCGACATCGTGGACGGCGGCACGGTGATTGTGGAGATACGGAAGGGCCTTGCCGCCTATAAGGGTTCGACCAGGAACGGCGTCACCAGCAACCCTTACGGCGCGTTCCCCGGTAGCTACGCCATCGTGGGCGGCCAGCGCGGCGGCGGCATGGGTGCGCGGATGGGCGCCGTTGGCTGGACCGCGAGCGCAGCCCCCTACGTAGCAAACACCGGTGTGCGCTACACCTACGTGTGCCCATCGGGCGGCCCCGTTGCCGCCGTGTATGGATCCGGCATCTACACCGACGACTCATCGGTGTGTACCGCCGCGGTCTATGCCGGCCTCATCAGCCTCGTCCATGGCGGCACGGTGACGATCCGGGTGGTGCCCGGCATGGCGTCCTACCTGGGAACCACCCGGCATGGGGTGACGACGAACAGCTACACCTCCTGGCCGGCCAGCTTCATCTTTACGGACAGCAAGACCGGGTCGTTTGCCGCCCTGCCCCCAGCGCGAACCACCGCGGACCGCGTCTATGGCCAGCTGGACATGAGCGGCAAGGGCAGCGGCACGAGCGGCACGAGCCTCAGCTACCCCAAGGGCGTGGCCGTGGATGCCAGCGGCGGCCTCTACGTGGCCGATACGGCGAACAACCGGGTGCTCTACTATGCCAAGGGGAGCACCACGGCGAGCGTGGTGTACGGCCAGCAGGACCTGAGCGGCAGCAACGCCGGCCCGATCGCCACCGGTCTGCACTACCCCAACGACGTGGCGGTCGACAATAACGGCGGCCTCTACGTGGCGGACACCTGGAACAACCGGGTGCTCTACTACACAAAGGGAATGACCACGACTACCGAGGTCCGCGGCCAGACGACCATGACCAGCACGACCCCCGGCACGAGCGCTACCAGCCTGACTGGTCCCATGGCCGTGGCCGTGGATGCGAACGGCAAGCTCTACGTGGCGGACACGGGCAACAACCGCGTGCTGTTCGTTGGCTACAGCAGCACGGCGGGCGGAGTCTACGGTCAGCAGGACCTGATCAGCAGCGGATCCGGCACCAGTGCCACCGGCCTCAACGCGCCGATCGGCGTGGCCGTGGACGGCAGCGGCGGCGTCTACGTGGCGGACACGGGCAACAACCGGGTGCTCTACTACCCACAGGGGAGCACGGCGGCAACCATGGTGTACGGCCAGCCGGACATGACCAGCAACGCCAGGCACAGCGGCGCCACGGGCCTTGACGAGCCCACCGGCGTGGCCGTGGACGGCAGCGACGGTGTCTACGTAGCGGATACGGGCAACAACCGGGTGCTCTACTACCCGATAGGGACCACCACGGCAACGGTGGTCTACGGCCAGCCAAGCATGACGGGCAGCGCGCAGCGGACCGGCGCTACCGGCCTCGACGAGCCCGCAGGCGTAGCCGTGGACGGCGCGGGTGGCCTCTACGTGGCGGACGAGTACAACAGCCGCGTGCTGCATTTCCCAGCGTCTGGGGCTGCCCGGCCGTAGAGGTAGCCGGTGGGGCGATGAGAGGCAGGTACTGCTGGCTGGGAGTCAGGGTCTCTTCAAACGCTTGGGCAATGTACTCGGCCTGGTACTCACTCAGCCCGGAGACAATCGTCTTCTCCTGCCCGCGCCGGTTGACATACCTGACCTTGAAAGCGGTACGTGATTGGCCTGAACCATACCGGACTACAACCTTGAAGATGTCTCCGGACCGTACCATACCACCGCCCCCGAAAGTTGGCATCGGCCCACTGTTCATGCGGATGTCGCGGGTAGTCAGCACGATATCGGTGCTATCAACACTCGATGCCACACATAAGTAGGCACACGCCAGCACGATCGGCACGACAACAAGAAGGATGGCCGGCGACAGGGAACCTGAGCCTACTGCACTACCAAACATGACGCAGGCGAGTCCGCAAATCCAGACTGCACAGAACAAGCCCTGGACGACGCGCGGTACGGTCGTCCGCCGGTGAATGGTCATGCCATCAGGCAATGGCCGCACCTCGAGGCCTTCAGGCACAGGCACCGACTGCTGCCGCGCGATCCTGACTCCCGCTTCAACGAGTGCAGGCAGTTGCCCCGGCGCACTGCTTGCCCCGAGCGAATCTGCGGGCCCTGCTGGGCCGGGCTGCAAGCCCAGCAGCGCATCACCGAAGGCGGAGACGGAGGGAAAGCGGTCTGCAACCCGCATACTTAACGCCCGAGCGAGGGCGGCGTCTATCCGGGGGTTGATATCCGGCACCAGGTCGCTGACCGCCGGGAAATCGAATGGGCGGGCCACCGTGGGGTCACGACCGGTGAGCAGGTGATGCAAGGTGGCCGCCAGCGCATATTGGTCCGAACGCGGCTCGGCCTGGCCCTGGTACTGCTCGGGTGGGGCATAGCCGCCCGTGCCGATGGCGGTGCCACCTGAGGTCGCCATGGGCCGGGCAATACCGAAATCGATCAGGGCGATGCCACCTTCCTTGCGCAGCATGACGTTCAGGGGTTTAAGGTCGCGGAAGATGATCGGTCGGCGGACGCCGAGTTCGTCGGTATATTCGTGCAGGTAGGTCAGAACGTCCACGAGCGTCTCAGCCCAGCACAGCACTTCAGCCTCAGGCAGGCCGGGCTTTCCGCGCACGGCCAGTTCACTGGCAAGTGTTACACCGTCGATGAACTCCATGACGAGGTAACGCTGGTCGCCCTCGACGAGCACATCTAGAATCTGACAAATGGCCGGGTGCTGCAGCGAGGCCAGGACCTCGCACTCGCGTTCGAAGTGCGCCCGAGCTTCCGAGGCATTCTCGCCGGGAGCGATGCTGAACGTCTTGACGGCGCAACTCCGGCCCTGTAAGTGCTCGTCGGTACAGCGCCAGACGCTACCCATGGCACCGGCGGCAATGCGCAACTGCACCCGGTAGCGACCACTCAGGAGCAACCCCATGTGCAGCGGCTCTGGGGCCTGCTGCAGTATGGCTGGGCCGGCACTTCCGATCACGCCCTCGCCGGTCGTGCCATGCCTTACGCCTATGACTGCGGTGGCATGGTCTGGAACGCCAGCGCCACTGACGGTGCTCGGCGCCTGGCTGCCACAGGTCGCGCAGAAACGTTTGCCGGGTACCAACGGGTCACCACACGAGAGGCACTGCACAGCAGATACTTACCTGACGCTGACTCAGCGAATCACGGTTGATGATAGCCGATGTCTTGACCGCTGACTTGATGTTGGGTCTACAGATTATCACTGGCAAGCGTGTTGCGCCGACCCGCGAGCGCTGGGCGGAGATTGCGCGCACGCTGCAACGCTCCTATGCGCATCTGCGTAAGGCTAGTAGAAGGAAGCGCCTGTCAGACCTGGCCTGTTCCCTGCCGCCCGGCTCGTCGCTGACGTAGGCTTCGACAGCCAGATGCTAAGCCCCTACGGCTGCCCAGACGCGGCCTGCCCCGCCAATGCCGCGCGCAGCCTGGCCTCGGCGTCGTCGGAGAGCGAGGTTTGCAGCACGGTGCCGCCGAACTTCGCCAGCTCGGGGATGAGCTTGTCTGGCGTGGCGTTCCGCAGCAGCACGGCGATGGCAGAGCTGCCAGGCGTCAGCTGCTCGCTCAGGCCCTTGGCGAACTGGTCGTTGATGCCGTAGTCGCTGAGCGCTCCCGTCAGCGCGCCGACTCCCGCGCCTACCACCGCGCCCAGCAGCGGCACCAGGAAGAACAGCCCCACTACGCTACCAAAGAGCGCGCCCCCGGCCGCGCCCTCGGCGGTCAGGTCGTGGCTCTGGTGGAGCTTGACCTTGCCGCGCTCGTTCTTGGTGAGGTAGACAGCGTCCTCTAGGTCGATCAGGTAGTTGGATTGTGCCCGGCGCAGATCCGCCAGAACCTCCGCCGCTCGATACTCGTCTGGGTATGCCACCACGACCAAGTCGCTCATCCTGATCCTCTGCCTTTCTGCTGACTCCGCATCGTACACCCTGGAATCACGCGCCCGACCGTTAGCGGCCCATGCCGGGTCGCTACAGACGCGACGACTGTCCGGTCCCAGGTACTGGTCGACACCGCACTCTGTGCATGGTAGCGCGGCATGTGCAAGCGGATCGGCAGCCGCTCCCGTGGTCGTTACGGTGCAGCGCCGCCACAAGGCCGGGCCTGGCAAGGGCGCGAGTAGTGCAGCGCGCTCATGCTTTCCAGAACGACGATCGCAGGCCCGCGCGATCGAAGACCGCGACAGCTTGGGCCGGGGTGCGGCCTTGGTAGGTGGGGTCCAGCCGCGGAGCATACCACTCCAGAGAGAGGGCCCAGACCTGTGCCAGCGGCACGGTGTCGCCGCGCGGCTCGCCGGTGGCCGCGCACCAGGCATCGACGGCAGCGTCGGAGCGGAAGAGCAGCATGGTGGCACAGGTGCGGATGAGGTCGTCATACCAGTGGCGGAACGGCAGGGGGAAGTGGACCACTCCCCCGTCGGGTGCCACCAGGGCACCGGCTGCCGCGGCGTAGCTGGTCGGCTCGCCGGAATAGGTGAAGGTCGTGTCGATGCGCGCGTCACGGTGCAGCACCGCCGGGATGCCCAGCGAATCCCAGGCGCAGTTGGCCCAAAAGCGCTGCTGGCCCACGGTCACGGGGTAGCCGGTGGGGATGGCTGAGAAGGGATGGGCCATGCGGATGCTGTGCCCGTCCGGCTCGAGCACGAGCAGGTGCTGCTGGTGCAGCCGCGCCAGGGACTGCCGCACGGCGGGCAGGGCGAGCCCCAGCTGCGCGGCGAGCGTGGCGGGCGCCGGCGCCGTCGTGTGTTCGAGGATGTAGTGGTAGACGGCCAGACGGACCTGCAGGTCGCGACTGCTCAACGTGGGTGCGCTCATCCCTTCCTCCTTGTGGCCTGCACACCGCCCAACGGTCGGGCAACCGAGCGAATGTCGCACGGTTGGCTCATATCAAGAGTATGCCGCAGTCGGCGAGGTGTGCCGAGACCTTCCGCCTTTTCCGCTCACCAAAGGAGCCTAGATCATGGAATCGATGGAACCGGGGCGACGCTTCCTCAAATCAGAACGCTGGGAGGAATGGGGTCGATGTCGGCAAAGGTGCCGCGACCTTTGTCTGGACCGTTCTTCCCTATCGTACGGAATGGCGCTACGCGTTCTTGTCACCCAAGATCATCGCCCAAGACGCCGGCCATCTGTGCCAGAATCTCTACCTGGCGTGCGAGGCCATTGGCGCCGGCACCTGCGGCATTGATGCCTATGACCAGGCCGAGCTCGATACCTTGCTCGGCGTGGATGGCTGCGATGAGTATGCCGTGTACGCGGCGCCAGTGGGCAGAGTCAAGCCTGGAGCCTAAGTCCGATGGTTTGGCCACGAAGGCTGCGACCAGGGCCAAGGCGATAGCCATAATGTCCATCAGGCAGACACGGAAGCGCTCTCCGGTCGGCTCGGTTGCCGGCAAGTGCAAGACAATGGCGTAGGTACTAGAGACGAGGCCACTTCAGTACCGCGGCGGTGAGTGCGCAGCGCCTCATGGCTCGACGGTGCTCGAGGCAGCAGGGCTGTTTGATGGCCGCCGGTTCGGGTGCCGACGCGCCGAGCGGCAGGGGTTGGCGTGCGGCCCGCCAGACGGGGACGGGCAGGATACCCGCGCTGCCGGACGTGGTGGTGCGCGTCCGTGCGGAGCGTTGCGCAGCTCTGGAGGCAGGGAGAGCCTTGGTGAGTGCATCGTGTGAGCCGGCGAGGCCGCACGAACGCCGGTCGATCCGGCACACTAAGGGTGCATGCCAGCGTACGTGCCCGGGAACGGCAACCCACGCCGGCGAGGCGCGGCGGCACGGTTGAAACTGGCAGCAGCGAGCAAGGGGGCCAGATGGCACAGGCACAGAGGCTGGAGATCGACAGCGCGCCGGTGCGCCACGAGCAGGCACAGCGGTGGCAGGTGCTGCTGCTGCTGTTCGGCATCACGTCGGTGATCGAGAGCTGCAGCGTGAGCCACGTGTTCGCCTTTCTGCCCCTGTACCTCAAGCTGGTCGGGACGCCGGCGGCATCGATTCCGCGCTGGACGGGCTTCCTCCTGGCCTGCGTCTTCATCTTCGGCTTGCCGCTGGTGCCGTTCTGGGGGGCCTGGGCGGATAAGTATGGGCGCAAGCCGATCATCGTGCGCAGCGCCCTGGTGGAAGCGGTGGTCGCCATCCTGGTCGCGATTAGCCAGACCCGCTGGGAGCTGGCTGGGAGCCTCTTCGTCATCGGCTTCCAGCTGGGCAACACCGGCGTGATGCTCGCGGCCCTCCGCGCGGCGGCCCCGGTCAAGCGGGTCGGCCTGGCCATTGCGCTGTTTGGCTGCGCGTCGCCCCTGGGAATGGCGATTGGGCCGGCCGGGGGTGGCTGGCTGGTGGACCACACCGGCCTGGGCCTGCGGGGCCTGTTCGTGCTGGACAGTGCGCTCTCGCTGAGCTCGGCGGCGCTGCTCACGCTCTGCTATCGCGACACGCGGCCGCTCCACGCGCTCAGCCAATCTACCGCGGCGATCGCCAAGCAGTCGCTGTTGGGCATCATCAGGACGCCAATCAGTCTTGCCCTCTTCGTCACCTTCAGCCTCGTCCTGCTGGGACGCTCCATTGTCCAGCCGTACCTGCCGCTGTTCGTGGAGCACCTGCATCCCAGCCAGATTGGACTGACCTCCGCCATCGGCGCCGTGGTCGGCTCGGCCTCGCTGGTTGGCGTGCTGCTCTCGCCGCTGGCGGGGGCGGTGGGCGACAGGATCGGCTACGCGCGGGTGCTCGGCGTCGTCACCGTGATCGCGGCCGGCTGTCTGGTAGCGCTACCGTCGATGCCCTCGCTGGCGACCCTGGCGCTGGCCATCGCCCTGTTCGGCGGCTGCCTGAGCGCGTTCATCGCCCTGGTCTACGCGCTGCTGGCGACGCTGGTACCGGAGGACCGCCGGTCGGCCACGCTCAACCTGGCATTCGTGCCTTTCTACGTGGGCTCGATCCTCGGGCCGTTTCTCGGGGCCTTTGTGGTTGGCGCTGGGCTCCGCTGGGTGTCGTACGCCGGAGCCGGGCTCGTGGTCCTTGGCCTCGTCATGGTTCGTCGCCTGCCGCGAACCTGAAGGAGCGCGCAGGGACCGCTGTTCGAGACGCTGTGACAGCGTGCGCTCGAACAGCGGCTTCGGGGTGGAGCGAGGGTAGCTATGTAGAGGATCGGCCAGCGGGTTGGGGGGGCGCCTGGGACCTACCCTGGCCGCGAGTCAATCACGAGGTCAGGGATCGGACCAGGCATTGGCTGGGCTAGATCAAACCCGTGGAGCTCCAGCACCTGATCTCTGAACCACTGGGTGAAGGGATCGCCCGACGCACCAAACTGGCTTACCGCGGCTGCTGGGTCCGCGCCCTCGAGCGTGACAATGACCAGATCGCCCTGCGGTGTCGATTGCAAGAAGGCCCGCTCGTGCACGCCGAGGCGCTGCCGCGAGGCTACGTACGCATCGCGGCGCGACCCTACCAGCTCAGCGGCGAAGCGCCGCCACTGGTCCGTCTTGCCCGGTAGAATTGGAAACGCCATTGCCATTAGAGCCATGTTCGGTCTCCCTCCATCGCTGCTGTGAGCCGCTACGCACTCCTGCAAGGCCAGCATCTGGCTGACCACGCGTGACACAGTCACGTAATGCAGCGTATACAGTGGCGCCATAACACGCCGGAGTGGTGGGGCTCGAGCCTGGAAGGCGAAGCGCCGATGCATGGCCGCGCGCTCGTCGGTGGAGGGTGTGTCCGTTCGGACCACGGCCTCTTGACCATCTCCTGGCCTGCGCGCGAGGGGCGCAGGCGTCGCCAGTCAGGCATGCTGAACTCGGGCTGGGACGCAGCATGGACAGGAGGCGCGCTTGCTGCTGGCTTCCTACAACGTCAATGGCATTCGCGCCGCGATGAAGCACGGATTGGCAGCCTGGATCGCCGAGGTTGCACCCGACATCCTCTGCCTACAGGAGATCCGCATCGGCGCGCCGCAGCTCAGCACGGCGCTCGTGCCGCCGCTCGGCTACTACTGCTACTGGCATCACGGGGAGCGGGCGGGCTACAGCGGGACAGCGATCCTCTCCCGCAGCAAGCCCCTCTCGGTCAGGTGTGGCCTCGGCCCGCACGTTGCCGACCACGAAGGCCGGGCCATGGTGGCTGAGTATCCGGGCTTCACGCTCATCAACTGCTACTGCCCGAGCGGTGCCAGCAGCCCTGCCCGCTTCGCGTTCAAGCTGGCGTTCTACGATACAGTGCTCGACGCGTGCCTCCTGCTACTGCAGGAGGGCAAGCGCGTGATCCTCTGTGGTGACGTGAATGCCGCGCACCAGCGCCTGGATCTGGCCAATCCGTCTGCGACTGCCCGCACGCTGGGCTTCACCCCGGCGGAGCGCCGCTGGATGGACGGGCTGACGCACGCGGGCTTCATCGACACCTTCCGCCACTTCCACCCGAGCCTGCCGGGGCAGTACACGTGGTGGCCGGCGGGGCGCGAGCGCGCCGCGGGGTGGCGGCTGGACTACGTCTTCGCCTCGTCGGGCCTCGTCGAGCGCGTTGCCGACGCCTTCATCCTGCAGGAGGTGCGCTATAGCGACCATTGTCCGGTGGGCATCTCCCTGCTGCCCGATGAGACCCAGAGCAGCGGCTGCTCCCAGCAGCAGGTGACGGAGCCTCCCAGTATGTGGCGGAGTATGGAAGCCGGCTGACGCGCGCGTGCGCCGCTCGCAGGCGCGGCAGCGACGCCATGGGGGCCAACCGCAGCCTACGGGAGGCCCCTGCGCCCGCACCATCATGGCGGTGTCTGCCTGCAAAGCCATGGCCTCGCACGGAGCGCGCCAGTCTAGCTCAGAGGGACGGCGTGACGGCGACCTCGTCTGACGGCGGGCTCGGGCCGGCAGCGTCGCTAGCGGTCACCGTGAAATAGTAGGTGGTCTGGTTGGTGAGCCCCGTCACTGTCAACGTCACGGTCGTGTGCGCGGCGTCGCCGCGGGTCATCGAGATCTGCCGCACACTGAACTGCGCACTGGGGACCGGGCTGGTCGCATGCCCACGCGCAGTGCCCTCGTAGAGGGCGTAGCCGGTGGTCCCGCCAATCCCATGGCGGTAGTCATACGCGGTGTCGTCGATCCAGCTGAGCGTGGCCTGTCCGTTGCCGGGGGCCGCGATCACCTGCGGCGCCCGGGGCACGGCCTGCAGCGGCACCGCGATCGACGCCGCCGCGCTGTTGCCGTACGTGTTCGTGGCAAACAGGTCGAAGGTCGCCGTCGCCAGGCTGAGGCGCAGCGACACATCGGCCGACGTGGCCGACACGGCGATTGCTTTGGTCGTGTACTGGACTGTCGTCGACGTCTGCCCGGCGGCAGTGGTCGTGCTCACTGTTTCGTCGTAGCCGAGCATATACCCCGCGAGCGTGCACGCGCTGCTCGCGCACCCACCCGCTGCCGGCCGGGACCAGTGCAAGGTGACGGTCTCGAGCGAACCCAGCGTGGCGGAGCTGCCGGTTGTTTGCACGGCGGCCGTCAGGTTGCCCGGCGGCAGCGGTGGCGCGTCCACGGTGGGGTACGCGGTGACCCAGGGGGTGGCCGGACCCGTCCCCGCGCTATTCTGCGCCTCGACGGCGAACGTGTAGGTGTGCCCGTTGCCGAGTCCGGTCACGGTGTCGGTAGGCGCGGTGCGGGGGCGGAGCGTTACGCTCGTCACGGCGCTCGAGGTGCCCTCGCGCCACAACAGGGTATAGCCTGTGAGGGCGCTGCCGCCGTCGCTGGTGGGGGGCGACCAACTCAGGGCTACCGCGCCGTCGCCCGCTGCCGCCACCGGATTGCCTGGCGGTCCGGGTGGGGCCGCAGTGACAGGGCTCCCTTCGTAGCGCAGGCTGTGGGCGACGGTCTGCAGATCCTGAAGGTCTGCCGCCGAGGCTGCGATCGGTTTGGCGTAGGATGACGTGTTGATGAAGAGGGTTCGCTGGTCGGCGCTCACCATCGAGAACGAGTACGTCAGGGTCGGCGTTTGGTCCACGCCAAGATTGGCGACCACCCTGAACTGCGTGGGATCCGCGCCGGCGGCAGGGGGCTGCGCGACGGCGGTGACGACCGGCCGGCCGGCCTGATCGGTGGACGTGCGATAGGTGAGGGTGCCGACTACCGTCTGATGGTCATGCAGCAGGAGTGTCGCCGCAGCCTCCATCTGGCCAATGGTGCTGGCTGATGGCTTGACCAGCACGTCGAAGCCGGCACGGAGGTCGGGTGACACGACCACAACCCCTGCGGTAAGGCCCACGGCGCGCTGAGTAGTATCGAGGCTGCCTGGAATGGAGAGCCACGATGCAGGGTAGTCAAAGGAGAAGTGCTGCGTGGGGTCGGTATAGGTTTTTCCCAGCGCCGCGCTCCGCGCCGTGCCCGCGCACGACAGGCCGATCATGCAGAGTGCCAGCACGCCCCGCGTGCACGCGCATGGTCACGTCCCACTGCTCGGTCACGGCGTGCTCTCCCTTATGTTTGCGGACCGGCTTCGCTGCCTGAACGTGGCTGTGGCCGGTCATGGCCAGTCTCGCGGATGCGAAAGACTCTACGTGAAACAGATCGCGCACGCAAGGCGCGCAGCTTGTGTGCGCCGGGCGGCCCCCCACCTGGCTTCTGCAGCCCTCCTCTGACAAGCAGTCGGCAGGGTCCGGTAGGTTGCCACCGGACCCTGCTCGTCGTCGTGCGTCGTCGTGCGCAGAAAGCGACCATGGTCGCGAGTCCGCACGCTGGGACCGTCATACAGTGACCGAACACTGCACAGCTATTTCACCGCTGCGATGTGTCACCTCCAACAGCGCAGGGCGCGGATTTCGGGGAGCCACGAGCAACCCGAATAGCAGCGCTAGCCGCGTCACGTTCGAGCGCGTGAGCGTCGAGACTCCAGCGGCGGTCCGCTGCTCTCAGGAAAAGTGCGCCGCGCTGCAAGCAGCGCGGCGCCTGCGCTCACAGCGCGGTTCTCGGATAACGGGGGGCTACGACCAGCTCGAACATGAACGCTAGCCACGTGACGAGCGCGAGCCCTGCCATCACCCAAGACCCCAGGGCCACGTCGTCGCCCACCTGTGACCAGCCCCACGCGTTCAGCAGCATGCTGCGCAGGGTGGTTCCCTGGAAGACGGTCTGTTCCAGCGCAGCTGCCTGGGCATCTTTCGGATTCGTCCTCGCGGCAGCACTCGCCTGAGAGTAGGTCTTCCCCATCTCCCGCAGATGCACGGCGATATAGTGATCGGCGTACGCTTCAGCCTGCCCCCCCGTGGTCATTGGCTGCCCTGCGTACGGCGCCAGCGCATCGACGTCAACCTGCGCCATACCCTTGAGTGCGGCAGCCGTGGGCATGGTGATCTGTTGAGCACCTAGTTGATTCGCGAGCGTCTGGTGATCGTAGTCAGCCGCAGCATGCATAACCCCTGTCAGGACGACGAGGCCAATGAACACTGCCGATAGCAGAGCCAGTATTCTCCAGCGCATTGCCTTCACTCCTTGTGACGCGTGTGTTTGCAGTCGCATTCCATCTTTGACCACTGAGCCTGTGAACCCCTTGCCCTCGCCTACGAGCGGGGGACGCCCGCCGCATGCATAAGCCTACCTGCCTAGCGTGCTCAGGCCCCCTCACGTCCGACCTTGGCTGTGCCGAAATCTGGTGGGGACGTTCTTCTTCGGCAGCTCTCCTTCCCAGCAGCAAGCTCTACTACTACACGGCTGTAGTATATAGCTGACCTGGCTGGGATGTAAACCCCCTGAGTTAGCTTCTTTTGAGGCATTGGTGCCCCAGAAGAAGCTTACCTGCTTGAACGGTGAAGTCGCGCTCCCAAACGACGCCGTCGTGCTGTGGGCTCGTGGTCTGCACGGTTGGCGAGGCAAGGGCGATTGTTCCCGGCGCCTGCCCGGACAAAGGTGGGCCACCGGGGGGCTTCGCGCCGTCCAGCCTGAGTGCACAGCCGGCTCTCACCATCTACGGATGCCGGCCGTACACGTCAAGCAGCTGCAGCTGTGTCGCCCGCAACTGGTTCGCTATGATAGACGTGAACCGCTTGTGCAGCGCGTAGCCGAGCTGCGCATCCTCTTCGCACTTCTGACGCAGACACGCACCGTCGAGGGCAATAGCCCGGGTTAGCTCGATCGCTCTGGCATCGAGGCTCCAGCGATAGGGCGGCACCAACCACGACCAGCCCAGAATGTCGCCCTCTCCGAGGGTCTGGATAGCAATCGGCTCTCGTTCGCGCGCAAACACTTCCAGCCGCACCGCGCCCGCGCGGATCAGGTAGAATTGGTTCGCGTCGCCGCCCTCGCGCAGGATATGCTCGCCGGCGTTGAAGCGGACATTGGAGGCACAGCCGACGAGCAACTCCAGGTGGTGGTCTTCAAATCCTGCGAAGAACGGATGCCGCTCAAGGATAGGTTCCAGCGTATGCACGAGCTTCCTCCCAGCCTTCTCAACCGCGACGTCGCGGGCCTACCCAGCGGCGGATCCCATCGGAGCCGGCGTCGAGCAGTACTACGCGGCTGTAGTATATTCCCACGCTAGCGCGAAGTAAACCCCGGTGCACTGCGAATTTGGTACGCTCATGGAGCGCCATAGGGCTAGGCGCATCCTCTTTAGGCCCCCCGTATCAGGTTGCCGGAACGCCTCGATGCGGCTGCCGCGAACACGATCCCATTTGCTGACGCGAGCGGTCGGTCACCGTCCGAGGCAAACCCGGTCGCGGCGGCACGAAACCACGAGCACCACCAGCACCGCAGTAATGCTCACACAGTGCCAGATTGCGCACACGATGCTGCCGGGCCCGGCGGTCCCCGTGGATGAATGAGGATGCAGCACAGATGGGAGGAATGCGAGGGTCAACCCGCCCATGACGAGCATCGCACGTGCCAGGGCACGAAGCGAAGCCCGCGGCGCCGGCATTGGGGCGCCTGCGAGTTGGTCAATGCGCGCCTCGAGCGACCCGGCGATGCTGAGCGCCAACGGCAGCACCGCCGGCTTCTCATCCTGGTTCGCAAACACCAGGAGTGCGCGGGCGAGGTCACAGCCGTCCTGCTCCTTGAGCACCGCGCGGTCTGCAGCCAGGTCCTGGGCGGCTGGCACAGCCGCGGCAAGCTGCGCCACGATCGGGAGAAATGGCAGAGACGCGGCAGCGGCTCGGGCCACTAGCAGCCGAAGTGGATCGCGCCGCCACACGTGCGCGCGTTCGTGCCTCAGCACTGCCAGCAGCTCGCCAGGCCCTAACCTCGCCAGCAGCGCTGTCGACACGCAGATGCGGGGAAACAGCAGCCCGTGGCACAGCGCAAACGGCCGTGTGTACGGAATGACGTCGATCAGCCGTGCAAGGCCGATCTGCCGGCCAATGCACACCACGGTTGCATCGTCGACCGCGAGGGTGCGCGGCGCTAACCCCTGCATAACGCGACTAGTGGCTCGACACTGACGGCGAACCTCGCGCAGGGCCCGCCATACAATGCGAACCAGCAGGCTGAGCGCGAGCGTAAAGATGGCAGGTCCTGCGACGGTGCACACCAGGCGCAGCACGCTGCCATGGGCCCAGTCCTGGATCGCAGACGAAAAGATGACGGACAGGCCTTGTGTGGGGGCCGTCATGAACAGCACCGCGCCGAACAGCGCGAGGATCAGCCCGCTGAGCAGCAGGAGGCTGGCAAACGGTCTAGGGACTGGCATTGCCAGGGTTTCCGCCCCGCGCAAGGGCAACCAGGCGCGCCAGGCCCTGCGCATCGACGCGCTCAAGGGCATCCACGAACTGCGCCAGCGCTACGTCGCCGAAATCCGCCACCAGGCCATTCACGATGTCACCGCTGATGCGAGCGCGCAATTCCTCTCGGGTGCAGGCCGCCCGGTAGTAGTCGGCTTTTCCTCTGCGCTCGCGCGTAAGCATGCCCTGCTCCGCCAGCCTGGTCATGACCGTCATCACCGTGGTGTAGGCGAGTGGGCGCTGGGTCTGCAGCACGCCAAGTACATCCCTCACCGCGACCTGGTCATGGGCCCAAACGACTTCCATGATGTCGAGCTGCAACTCCCCGAGATACCGGTGCTCGCCCTTTGCCGTGGTCTGCTTCGGACGGCGTGGAGTGAGGTGAACCACAATTCCTGCCTTCTTGCCCGTCGGGGGCACAGCGCACCCGCGCCGTCTGGATTATAGGCTTGCTGGTCCGGCTGGTCAATGAGGCGGCACTGCAAGCTCGGCTATCAGCACACGACACACCATTCGCACCGCGCTCGAGGCAGCGGGAGCATTCACTGAACGTGGCCCCCGCCTCGTTCAAGCACCCACACGATCCTGGCGCGCCCGCCACCGGGCATCCTGCCCCCGGCATGCAGCTCGGCAGCCATGCCACGAGCACCTGCCGGGGCGAAGAACAGGTAGGCGATGGCACCGGATGCAGCGGGTGCTGCCGCCAGCCACGACACGCCGCGGATGTCGCGGGTGGTGTGGCGTACCGGCGTCGCGAGACACGATCCACGTGTGACGGGTCCGGTCGGGGCTGGTGCCGCCTCGATCCGTCCCGCGGGCAGCGATCGGTGTATGCAGGTTCAGGCGCGGGCGGCAGCGGCGTGCGTTACTCCCAGCCGCGTCGAAATAGCGGGAGGTAGTTGGCGGGGCTGTACGGATAGGCGCAGGTGTTGCCAGCGGTGCCGACTATATCAGGGCAGCGCTACAGTGTGCAACGATCGGGCTTGGCGAGCATGCACGATCAGGGTGCAGGCCAGCATGGCAATCCACGCCACACAGATCGTAGCCAGAATTCGCTCCATGAGCCCTTCCGCGACCCCCAAAGCCGAGGCCACGGACAGCGCGATCCAGGCCGCCAAGCCGGCGACCCGGGCGGCGAGCATCACCGGCTTGAGGGCGCGCCAGTGGGGGAGCACGGCTAGCCGTCGCCCGAGCGGGATCGGGGTGAGCACCAGCACCAGGAAAGCGAGGCTGGCCACAATGGCATCGGTGAGGCCGCCCGCACTGCTGAGCTGGCGCTGCGCGGTGCAGCCGGGGTCGGCCAGCCGGCAGGGAATCTGGGGGAAGGAGTTGCCCAGCGCGAGGCCGGCGCAGGCCAGCATCCAGGGGGCATAGGCCGCGACCTTGCCGGCGCCGGCAAGGGCAGGCCGGAGGCCAAATACTGCGAAGGCGAAGGTGCCGAGCCCACCGAACGCAAAGCAGGCGATAGGAAACCAGGCGTGGGGGGCGGTCGCAGCCTGCATGTCGCTGATCGTGTCCGAGACCGGGCTGTATCGTGGCCCCTGCCAAGTCTCCGCGACCAACCAGCCGGCGAGGAAGGCGACCTGGGCAAGCACGCCCACCACGCCCCACACCAGCAGCTGGGCGCCGCCGGGTAGGTCAGTGGTCGTCTTGCCGGTGACTATGACCCCATGGCCAATCATGTTCCGCGCGTCCTCTCTGCTGCAGTTGCGCGACGGCTACATGCGCAACCGCCAGCTACCGCGGGGGTGGGCAAGATCCGGGCTAGCAACACCGTCAGGCGACTCCCTCTGGCACGCCCGAAGCGGAGGCTCGGGCCCAACGCGGTCGGCCGGCATGCCGCGTTTCCCGCGCCGCAACGGCCCGTTTGGAGGCTTCGAGCTTGCGTAACAAGGCGGCGAGGGTCACAACCTCGGCGGCGTCCCAATCGGCCACGAAGGCTGCAAAGCGGGCTAAGCCCATCTGCTGCAAGCGGACCTGCTCGTCGCTCCCAGCGGCAGTCAGCGACACGTGGCAGGAGCGGTGGTCCGCCGGATCGGGATCGACCGTCACCAAGCCCGCCTGTTCGAGCGCCTGCACCTGCCGGGTAATGAGCGAGCCGCTGACCTGCAGGACCCCGGCGATCTCGGATGGCCGGACGCCCGGGCGATCGCCGACCACCTGCAGAAGGGCAAGCTTGGCAGCGCCCAGGCTCTGGCGTCGCGCGCGGTCGAGACCGGCGGTGAGCGTAAAGAGCGCAGCCACCATGGCTTCGACGTCCGTGCGACTTGGCTGCATGGTGACATCATATAGTAGTTGATGAACTTAATCAAGTATCAGGGCGTGCTGCAGCACGTCGCTCACGCCAAACACGGGTAGAACTCGGGACTGGTGGTGCTGGAGCCAGGCCAGGACGAGTTGGTTGGTCGTATGCGAACTCGAGCGGATCGCAGTGACTAGTGGGTGAGCCTGAGGCGTCCTGAATACGCCGCCCGCGCGGGTCGTCGCCACGTGAGGGCGCTGCACTGCCCAGGGCCTGATGGCTTGTCTGGGAGCCGAGCCGCTACCTGCCGCTTGTGACGCAGTACTTCGAGGAGGGCCGGTCGCGCTGCCTGATCGGGACGCGGGCGCTCCTTGGCGAAGGCTGGGATGCGAAGTCGATCAACGTGCTCGTTGATCTGACGGGTGCGACTACCAGCACCTCCGTGCACCAGATGCGTGGCCGGTCGCTCCGGCTGGATCCGGCGCTGCCGCGCAAGGTGGCGCACAACTGGGATGTGGTCTGTATCGCCTCGGATCACCCGAAGGGCCTGGCAGATTACGCCCGCTTCGTGCGCAAGCACCATGCCTACTACTCGATCACTGCCGAGGGCGAGATCGAGTCCGGCGTGTGCCACGTCGATCCGGCGCTCTCGCCCTGTGGTCCCCCGGCGCCGAGCTGCTTCGCGGCGCTCAACAGCAGCATGCTCGAGCGTACCGGCGAGCGTGACGCGATCTACGAGCGCTGGGGCATTGGGGCGCCCTACCAGAATGCTCCCACCGAGACGGTGCGCATTCGCTTTGGCCGGCCGCCGGGACTGCCATCGCGGCGCCTGCTGCGACCCGCCGGCGACGCAGCGCCGCCGCGGGTAGGCCCGGGGTTGCTGGCCGGAGCTGGACTGGGCGGCGCGGCCCTGGTCGCCGGACTGGCGAGTGGTCTCGACCTGCCGGGTCTGGTGGTTGGGCTTGGCGTTGCCGGGGGCAGCGCCTACCGGGCCGGAGGTGTGGTGCGCGGCCACTTGCGAAGGTTGGGACCCTCAGATAGCCTGGAAGACATGGCCTCGGCGCTGGCGGAAGCCATGAGTGCCACCGGCTTGGTGCGACAGGCGCTGGGCGCGGCCGCCGTGCGCGTCGTGCCACAGACCGACCCACGCGTCGTGTGACCTGCCGCGGACCGACTCGCCGCATCAATGCACCGCGTGCGGTGAATGGCGTCAACTCTTCAGCGCAGGCCGGCGCGCTTCTCTTCCTCGTACAGGCGTTCGCTGATGAACTCCTTGAGCAGGGATTGATACGGTACATGGCGCTTAGCCGCCAACACCTTGGCCCGCACAAGAGTGTCCTCTGGAAAGCGGATCAGGACGCCCGTGGTGCGCGAGCGGGCCGGTGGCGCCCATTCGTCGCCTTCCTCGGGCACGCGCTCCATGCTTTCAAGCAGATCGCCTGCCATCTCGTGACTGCTCCAGAAGGCGTCTTCTTCGTCTTCGTTGACAAATGCCGGGATATCTTCCCGCCGCTCTACCGGGATGAGCGGTCCCTTCACGCGCTGGCCGATCCGTCGTGTCATCGCTGCTTCCTCCGATACTGCTTGGTCTCGCGCTCGGTCGCGTCGCGAGCGGTCGCCACCCGCAACATGCTGCTGCGACGCGTCAGCACCACATAGAGCAGGCGCCCGGTCGTGGTTCGGCCGATAAAGGCTACGCGGCGCTCGGTGGGCATGGTGTAGGCGTCGGTTCTGACGCGCCGCGGGTCGGCCAGGGCTTCCTCGGCTTCGCTCGGGATCACACCATGTCGCGCTACGTGCTCGATGTTCGAGCCGTCCCAATCAAACACAGCATGAGCCACCTTCCCATGTATATATCCAAATATATACCAGGCTGGGGAACACTGCAAGTGTTGGCACTCTAGCCCGTCGCTAACCTGTCTCCCGCTGCTGCGGTACTCGACTGACCCGGAGGATCGCGCGCCGACGTCGCGCCGCGCCTCGGCCTGGCGCTGGCCGCACCCCCGCTGCTTGGTCACAGCATCGCGTGGTAGGTCACTGAGAGTTCCTCGCCAACGGTAGCGCAGCGCCGCCGCACGAATCCGGCAGAGGGCATGCGTCGAAGCGCTGACACCGCTACGCCGGGCCTGCAGCCGGCAATCGGCCTATGCCGGTTCAGGCGCCGGCGGCAGCGGCGTGCGGTACTCCCAGCCGCGCCGAAACAGCGGGAGATAGTTGGCGGGGCTGTACGGATGGCGGGCGATCTCCTCGTAGTCGAGGTCCGTGCCCCAGCCGGGACGGTCCGGGGAGACGGTGATGTGGCCGTCGACCACCTTGACGGGATGCGTGAGCACCCTGCCGGTCCAGTCGTCGTTGAACTCATCGAATATCTCGTGGATGAAGAAGTTCGGTGTCGCCGTGTTGAGATGCGCTGCCGCCAGAGAGCACAGCGGGCCTTGGGCGCTGTGGGGTGCGGTGACGCCGCCGAAGGCGTGCACCATGCCGGCGACGGTGCGCGCATTGGTCATGCCCAGGAACTGCGGCTCGAGCTGGATGATGTGCACCGCGTTGTGGGAAAGCAACTCGGCGAACTGCTCTGGGCAGTAGTAGTCCTCGCCGCAGGCGATGGGGACCGGGCTGTGCTTTGCGACCTCGACCATCGCGGTGACCCGCTGCGGGGGGACGGGGGCTTCGAACCAGGTCGGCCGATACGCGGCCATGGCCTGGGCGAATTGCAGCGCCGTGTGCACGCTGAACCGGTTGTGTCCTTCGACCAACACGTCGACATCTGGGCCGACTGCGTCGCGGACGGCGGCAATGATCTCCAGGGCCAAGGCGAACTCACGCGGATCGACCGCGCGCCAGGCATCGCCGAACGGGTCAAACTTCAGCGCCGTGTAGCCGCGGGCAACGGTAGCCTTCGCCTTCTCAAAGAAACTCCGCGGCTCCCGGGGTCCACGGTACCAGCCGTTCGCGTACACGCGCAGCCGATCGTGGCAGCGGCCTCCGAGCAAGCGGTAGACCGGCTGACCGGTTACTTTGCCCATGATGTCCCAGCAGGCGAACTCGATGCCGGCTAGGGCAGAGCCGTGAACCTGGCCGCCATCGGAGAATACGTCGCGGAATAGCCTGAGCGTGTGCTCCTGCACGTCAAACGGATCACGCCCGATGACATGTGCCTTGAGCTCGTGCACGGCCGCCTCTGCAGTCTTGGCAAAGCCGTTGAGCGTGGCCTCGCCAATGCCGTGTACGCCCTCGTCGGTGTCGACGCGGGTGAACACCCAATTCTTCCAGCCGTTGCCAACGATGTGGGTCTGAACATCGACGATCTTCACGCTACACCCCCCCGACGCTAGCGGCCCCAGCCACCGTGCGATGCCCGGTCCTGCGCACCTTCAATGCCGGTATGGCCCCAGTGCTTTTCAGCTTACTACACGGGCGCACGAACCAGGCATTGCGCGCAGCGGCGGGGCGCACCTGCAAAATGCGATCACCATGGGGTCGACGGTACCATGGCGACGGGCACGTACGCGGCAGGCCCGGGGACGGGCAGGATGCCCGCGCTCCCAGGCGCGCCACTGCGCCCGCCCGCGATCACACAATCCAGGTCCGCCCGAAGCGGGAGCGGTGATGCACCGCGTGCGTGAGTAGCCGTACCGGCGTCCCTCGGGATGGCACGAGCCTATTGACACATAATCATAACTGAACTAGTATTCAGTTATGATTATGCATTCAGAACTTCAGGAACGGCCCGCCGCCGGCCCGACGCGCGCGGAGCGGCGGCGCACGCGGACCCGGGCCGCTCTCCTCGCCGCGGCACGCCGCGTCTTCGCCGAGCGCGGCTTCCACGACACCAGTATCGCCGACATCACCGCCGCCGCCGACAGTGGCGTGGGCACTTTCTACCTGCACTTTCACGACAAGGACGACGTGCTGCGCACGCTCGTGCAGGAGGGACTCGACGAGGTGCGCGCGCGGCTGGCTGCCGCGGTGGGCGATACGCCGCGCCACCTCTCGCTGCCGCGCTTCCTCCCGTTGCTGCTGCGAGAAGCCTACACCAGGCGAGATTTGTTCGCCATCGCCCTTGGCAGCGGCACGCGGCCGGGCCTCGCCGCGCGGGCGGCGCTCGCCGACTATCTCGAGAACGTGCTCGACGATGCCGCGCGCCGCGGCCTGTTGCAGGGCTACGACGTGCCGTTGCTGGCCAGCCTGCTCAGCGGCATGGTGGCGCAGTCCATGGTCTGGTGGCTCGACCACAGCGAGCCAAACCCTGAAGACGCGGCGGCGCAGATGCTCCGCCTGCTGCGCGAGGGGCTGCCCTCGGCCCTGGTCGGAGATCCGGAGCCCCAGACGTAAGACCTTTCGGCAGCGCACGCGCTGCTTTCACTCGTCATTCGTTCCACACCTTGTACTAAGGAGTCGCAACCATGGCTCGCATCGGCAGCTTCGCGGTCCGCTACCGCTACGCCCTCATCATCCTCTGGCTCGTCGCAACCGCGCTCGCCCTTCGGAGCCTGCCATCCCTCGGCAGCGTGGCCAACGGCGACAACAGCCAGTTCCTGCCCGCATCGGCACCGGTCGAGCAGGCGCTCGAGCTGGCGGCGCCGTTCCAGCCCGCAGGCCTCTCCACGGCCACACTCGTCGCCGTGCGCGCCAACGGCCCGCTGACCGCAGCCGACCAGGCGGCCATTAGCGCTGCCGAGCAGGCCGTCGCCACAGCGGCGCACGTCACCGGCGTACGGGACCAGGGCGTCTCAGGCGACGGGCGTGCTCGCAAGGCGCAGGTGGCGGTCAACATCACCGCCTCGAGCCCCCAGGCCGGCAAGACCGTCGACGGCATCCGCTCTGCCGTGGCGGACGTCCACGCGCCCGCCGGCCTCACGCTCGACCTGACGGGCCCACTGGCGATCAACGCCGACAACCAGAATGCGTCGCAACACGCTCAGCAGCTCACGCAGATCGGCGCCAATCTGATCATCCTCGTCATGCTGTTGCTCCTCTTCCGCTCTCCGGTCGCCGCCCTCATCACCTTGGCGCCCGCTTTCCTGGTGCTCCAGCTGTCCGGCCGCCTGATCGCCCAGGCGGCGTCGGCCGGCCTGCAGGTTTCGAGCTTCACGCAGATCATTCTGACCGTGCTCGTGCTAGGCGCCGGCACCGACTACGGGCTCTTCCTGATGCTGCGCGTGCGCGAGGAGCTGCGGCGGGGTCTGTCGCCCTCAGAGGCCATCGTGCACGCGGTGGCGCGTGTAGGCGAATCCATCTCCTTCTCGGCCGGTATCGTCGTCGGCTCGCTGCTCTGCCTGCTCGTCGCTACGTTCGGCGTCTACCACGGCTTGGGGCCGGCGCTGGCCATTGGCATCGCCCTCATGTTGCTCGCCGCACTCACCCTGCTGCCGGCGTTGCTGGCCAGCCTGGGCCGTGCCGCCTTCTGGCCTGCCGAGACCCGGAGCGCACCCGATCGGCCGGGTTCCTGGGGCAGCATCGCAGGGCATGTCGTGGTGCACCCCATAGCTACCCTCGCCGCGGGCGTGGTGCTGTTCGGAGGACTTTCGGTCGCCGTGCTCGGCTACGCGCCGGGGGGATTTGCCGGCACCACCAGCGGACCGAGCGGCAGTCAATCGGCCGCCGGACAGAACATCGTGCAAGCCCACTACCCGATTGCCGTGAGCAAGCCGACCGGCGTGCTCCTGTGGTTCCCCACGTCCAGATGGACCAACCTGGCAGTTGCCCAGCAGGCCGAGATCGACCTGGGCAAGCAGCCGGTGTTTCGCGCGGTCAGCGGGCTGCTCGACCCCAACGGCACCGCGGTGAGCGCGGATGACCTGGCCAGGCTCTATGCCGTGCTCGGCCCGCCGGCGCTCCTGCCGCCCGCGCCAGGCCCGTCGGTCCCCGTGTCCACGACGATCTACAACGCCTATCGCTCGACAGCGCAGTTCATCAGCGCCGATGGGCGCACGCTGCAATTCGACGCCACGCTTGCCGCCGGCGATCCTGCCGGAACCGCAGCGCTTCAGGCCGTCCCGGCGATCCGCGCCGCAGTCGACCAGGTTGCTCGCCAGGTGGGCGCCATCCAGAACGGCGTGACCGGCCAGGCGGCTGCATCCTACGACGTGAGCGCGGCGTCGGACACCGATCTGACGCGCATCATCCCGATCGTGCTGGTCCTCATCGCCATCTTGCTGGCCCTCGTCCTGCGCAGCCTGGTGGCACCGCTCTACCTGGTAGCCAGCGTCGCCCTCTCGTATGGGGCCTCGCTTGGTCTGGCCGTGCTGCTCTTCATGCACGCGGGCGGAGCTGCCGGCCTCAACTTCGTGCTGCCCTTCCTGATGTTCATCTTCCTGATGGCGCTGGGTGAAGACTACAACATCCTGGTCATGAGCCGTATTCGCGAGGAGGCGCGGGAGACGTCGTTGCCTGAAGCGGTCACGCGGGCTCTCGCCGCCACCGGCACGACTATAACCTCCGCGGGACTGATCCTGGCGGCGACTTTTGGAGTAGCCGGCTTGGCCGCGACCACCGACCAGACCCGCCAGCTCACGCTCAGCATTGCCATCGGCATCCTGCTCGACACTTTCCTGGTGCGCACGCTGCTCGTCCCCTCGGTCGTGGCCTTGCTCGGCCGCTGGAACTGGTGGCCATCGCGCCTTGCCGGCCCAACCGCGCGCGGCCACGTGGACGATACGGATGCACCACAAGCCCGCCGGCTGGAGGCACCTATTCCAACGCAGGCGGCGTTCGCGACCACGCCGCAGAGGAGGCCCGGCCAGAGCGATAGCTGACCGATTCGGGTGGCACAGCCTGTTTCCGGCTGGGTTGTTGTGGGCAGGCGCACGTGGCCCGGTGGTGCCACGTGTTCCTACCGCGGCCAGGACGCGAGTTGCGGGAAAGCCGACGGCGGCGGCCCCTGTCTGAGGCGTCGTTGGATGAGGTCCGCGCATGCCTCCGGGCGGAGCAGCGACGTGTCGACCTCCAGGTCGTAGACGCCCGGCACATGGACGGCCTCTTGCCACAGGCGCACCGCCCGCGGCACCGCGCCGTCGTCGTTGCTTTGGCCGGGCCACGTAGCGCGTCGCCGCGTCATGATCACCTCCAAGGGGCACCGCACGCCTACGAACAGCACCGGCAGATCCTGCAGCTGCCGGGCGCAGGCGGGGAGAATGCCGCGCGGCACCGAATAGGCGTCATGGTGCCCCACGTCGACTACGACGTTGAGACCCAGCCGGCTGTGCTGGGCGATAGCGGCATACATGGCCCGATAGAGGAGCACGACGAGCGGCTCGAGGTCGGGGCGTTCGCCGCCGGGGCGCAGTCCGATCCCGGGCTGATAGCGTGCGGGGGTCATCTCCTTGAACCGATCGACCCCAAGACTTAGCCACACCCCGTCATACGTGTTCTGGATCGCAGCAGCGATGCTGGACTTTCCAGATCGCGGGGTTCCATTCAGGACCACGATCTGTCCTGGTGCACTGGCGGTGACCATGAGGCAATGTCCTCAGCGGTACGGCACAATGAGCTATCAGCAGATGTAGTGCAGAGAATCATCCCCCGCCAAATCGTCAAACGACTGTGAGGGTATCTCCGCTGTAGTCGGCGTGCAGCCTATACCAACCATGCCAATAGGGTGATATCCGCCGTTCCGGTAGTTCCGTATTGCCAGCCTGGCGCAGGGAAGATTGCCACCGGGGTCTAAGATGGCAAGAGCAAGGGAGTACTCCCCTGTCTTGAGATCACTGGGGAGGAGAAACGAGTCCTGGAACGAGACAACAGCTGCCGGGATCGCGTACTGCCCTTGAGCAGCGTCCCAGTCATCTCCCGGTAGCCAGTTGCGGATATCGGTGGTCCTGAACGCCTCTCTCCAGACGCAGTTTCCAGCGCCGTCCAGCAGCGCAACGGCAACCGGCCAGTTGTAGTAGAAAGGAGAAGAACCGGTGTTCTTCACGGACATACCGACCGTCAAGACCCCACCTTGGTCAACCCTACCGGTGTACTCGACCTGTTCGACGACGAATCTGTAGCCCAGGATCATGTGGACTGCTTCGAGGGCCTCCGCTACTGGCTGCCTCTCGCGCGAAACCGGTCCTACCAGGCCCAGGTGGTTGGCGTGCAAGGAGCGGATCGAGTTCACAAGGTGCCCGAGGTGCGCCGGATCGGTCATGGTGTCATCCAGGCTGTCACCGGGCTGAATGACGTAGTTCCCCCAGTTGTAGGCCAGTTCACCCCCAATGACGGCGTGTTTCCAGCGACTACCAAGGTCCCGAATACCCCGTGCATGGTTCTCCTGGTCGGCATGGGCGAAGGAATCCCAGTAGACGCCAAAGCGGTACTGCGCAAAATCCCAGGGGTGGCGCACCATGATGCGTTTGTGCTTGAACAGCTTGGTGAACGTGTCGCCCAGAACTGCTTGCATTGCCACGGTCACGTCCGGATCGTGGTGCTCGCCCCACAGCCCGATCAAGCCCATTTCGATGTAGGCGACGCGAGGATCCGTATCCCAGGCTACAGACAGGTTCTCCACGAGCCTCACCAGCCGTTGCAAGAATCGATCGCTGGTGAGGTCTCCCGGCGTCAGGTCTGCCGGCCAATAGCGGAAGATCTCCGTGGCCTTGAGGTGATCGCCGGCATTCGGCCATTCCAGATAGACGCGGGGTATCACCTTCAGGTTGTAATCCTCGACGCCTTTCCACATCTGGTTGCACACCCCTCGGATTCTGTCCAGGCCGTCGCTTTCACTATCTTCCAGAGAATTCCAGCGAATGTACGTCTTCCACAGGCTTACCGGAGGGATGTTGACGATAGGCCCGATACCACGGAAGCCCATCAGAGGATTCTTGAAAGCACGCGTGTATTCGCCGGGACGGATCGTGACCGTCTCGGCATGCGCCCCACTCTTTCCCAAAAGACTCATCTTACTGCACTCCGTTCCGTCTTGCCCCAGGGCGACCATTCAAGCCCCATAGTAGCTTCTCAGGCACATTGCCCGCAAAGCGCGGGGGATTTCACAGCAAGGGCGGCTGGCGGAATCACCGCGCTAACCGAGAGGTCGGTTCCGGCCGTGCTAATGACAGGCGTCTCACCGGCGGAAATCACTCCGACAAACGCCATCTGCGTGCCCAGGTTCTGGGGGGATGCCGAGGCAGGCGCTCCGAGGTCCTGAGCGGCGCTGCTCGCCACACGCGAGCGCGCTCACCGTGGCTTCCCCAACCGGACGGCGCGCTTTGCCAGGCAACATTTTCGCAATTCATTGCGTAACGGCCTCAACCGCGCTATGCTCGTGGTGTCGAGCCGAGAGCCGGTTACGGTAGGCAACCCGTACTTCTGGCTGCCACCGTGAGTGGCCGCAAGGGCATCGCGCAAGGGGGTAAGGGCAATGGCAGTGCATGCACAACGTCGGTGGATCCGGTCGCTGGTCTGCAGCGCGGTTGTCCTCGTCGCGCTTCCCTGGGCGCAGTCACTCGGTAGCCCGGCCCCTGCCAGCGCGGGAACGAGCCAAGACCGCATCTACGTGGCGCCATTCATCGACAACATCGACTCCGGCGACGTGCTGCCTGCCGAGAAGGAGGCCATCGCATCTTCCGTCCAGAAGCTCGTCGCGCAGCAGCTCGCGAAGAAGTACCCGTGCGCCAGCGTCACGACCAGCGCGGATCTCGAGGCATTGCTGGGGCACGAGAAAACTAGGGAATTGCTCGGTGCGACCACGCCGGAGGAGGAAGCCCAGATTCTGGAAAGCATTACGGCGGCGGCGGCCGGCAGCACGTTCGTCTTCGGATCGTACGCCATGGCGGGCGGCACGCTTTCGGTGACGGTGAACGTCATAGACACGGCGACGGCGCAGGTGGTCGACACGAGCACGGTTACCGTGCAGAGTGATACCACGGGTGCGTTCCTCGACCTACCCGACGTCGCTGCCGACAAGCTCACGGTCGGGCTCTGCCAGGCCTACTGGGTCGGATCGATCACCATCATGGATGACGACAACGGCGCGTCCAAGACAGGCGGGCCGGGTGTGGGCGCCTCGAATGTCACGTTGACGAGCCACATGCTGGAGGGCGCGACGCTCATTCCGCCGCTCAATGCCTCGCAGACAGGCGGCGACATCGGGCAGGCCAGCGCGCTGATCAGGTATCAGCGGAGCGACGCCACCCAGAGCAGCGACGTGCAAGGGTATCTGGATTCGTGCAATGCCCGCTTGCGCAACCTGACCTTCACGCTCCAAGAAACGTCGTCGACGAAGGCACAGGACTCCTGGAAGGACCCCGTGTGGGTCGAGCTCGATCAGGGTAGCGGGACCTACACAATCGAGATCAACGGGCGAGATATGGAGTCCCAGATCACGGCCACCAAGAAGTACACGGCGTTTTCCAAGGCGCCCTGCGCCAAGCCGCCGGCGCCATCGGCGGTCATCAGCACCGAGACCTTGAGTGCGACGAACTGGGAGCTGACGGGCAAGCTGAACCCCAAGAATCCCTACAAGCTCACCGGGCACGCGAGCCGGACCGACACTGCGCTTGGCATGACCAATACGCTCAACGAGTCGTGGTCTCTCACGCTCAAGCATCCCCCCAAGTCGGGTACGTCGTGATGCGGTGTGCCTCACGAGCCTCTGATTGTTGGACTAGCCGAGGCTGGGTCCTGGCGGATCAAGAAAGGATCGGCACGTGAAGAACCCACGACTCTTCCGCGTAGCAGCCCTTGTGCCACTCACCGTCGTGAGCTCCGCGCTGCCCCTGCATGCGGCTTCGCACGTAGCCGGCGCCATGGCGCCTGCCGTCACGACGACGTTGATTGGCAGTGACTTCGCGACATCCCTCAGCGGCACGATCCCCGGCAGGAACCAGGGGGCCAGTCGCACCGTGCAGCTGGAGGTGCGCAGGAGCAGTGACGACAAGGTCGTGCAGCTGGCGATCGAGGTCAGCAACTCGGCCGGCACGGCCGGCAGTACGTACACGTTCAGCGTGCCGGCGACGGACCTGGTAGTCGGCAGTAGCAGCGCCAGCCTGGACACGCATCAGGACCTGGGCACGTACGGCCACATCAGCGTGCAGTGGACGATGCCTCACCAGGCCGATCAGATCGAGATACCTGGTAATCCCTGCTACGGCACTGCCGCCACCACGGCCACCCACCTCGTGGCCAGTGCCACGGCCCGGCTGGATCTGTCCTTACCCTGCGAGGGCGTAGTGAACGCGACGCTCAGCGACGCCGACCTGGATCTCTACAGCGGGCAGGACGTGGACCTGCCCCAGAGCAACCCCTCTGCGGATCAGAGCATCTACTACACGAGCGTGACCGCGACGAAGTCGCTGGCAGCGGGCAAGGGCTTGGTGGTCAACGCCACCAAGAGCAGCAAGGCGGCCAGGATTACGTTGAGCGTGAACTCCAGCAGCACCGCCGAGATGGGACTGACCGGCTCCAGCGAGTTCGCAGGCGATACCCTGCCGCTTGCCGGCTTGAGCACCGGCACCAACCACGCGGGCCAGCCCGCGACGACGCTCACGTATCACGGCACCCTGGGCAGCGTGAGCCTCGACTTCACCGGCGCCGGTGAGGCGATAACCGCGAGCGATCCCGGCCGGTGTGTCAATCCGAATGCTGCCAAGGCGGACCTGAGCAAGATGGTCGGCGAGCAGCAGACCCGCGCAGCCGTCGAGGGATCCGTGAATCTCACGGCTGCGGCGACCTGCAGTGCGCTGCAGACCACGTTTGGCGCCGGCGATCGGGGCATGGTGTTCGTGTTCGGTCCCCCCTCGCTCTCCAGCAGCGCCGCCCCACCTGGCACAAGCGATGTGCTGCCCGCACAGGGCAAGGGCGATGTCCCCGACATCGAGGCAATCAGCCCGGCTCCGGGTAGCTCGCTTGCCGCGGCCCGGAGCATCACTGTGACTTTCGCACGTCCCCTGCCTGCGCAGGCGTACCTCGTGATCATGCTCAAGGGGCCGAGTGGAGCAGTGGCGCTTTCGGAGCCGGTGGTGAGTGCCTCGTCCGCCACGGTGACGATCGGCTCCTCCGCAGCCCTCCAGCCGGGCACCTACACGCTCGACGTCAGCGCGACCAGTGGGTCTGGCGGCCAGGTCTTCTACGAGGGAACGTATACCGTGAGCGCCCCGCCCTCCACGGGCGGCACGCCGCCGGTGGAAAAACATGCCCTGCCCGGCGTCATCGATACCGGCGACTTCCCCACCGTCGTCGACATCAGCCCGCCCGGGGGTAGCGTAATAGGTACGACTCCTACCTTCGTCGTGACCTTCATGAAAGACCTAGCCGCGGACGTGCAAATCCAGGTCACACTTGGCCCATCGGACAGCCAGGGCAATCCGACGGGAATCGCGCAGACGTCGGATCCGGTGGTGAAGGGGAGCACCGTCAGCGTAAGCGTTCCTACCTCGTCGCCGCTAGGCCCCGGCAGGTACGTGTTCATCATCCAAGGGTCTGACAGCGGCGGTTTGCTCGAGTACCGGGCGATGTACACCGTGAAATGACTGGATTCCAGCTTCTGCCAAGTCGCCAGCTCTTTTCCGCACGAGGAATGCGACCTTCATCTCAAAGTTCAACGCACGTCCTCTCCGCGGCAGGGCGCCAAAGCGCCCGGACGATCGGGGGTTGCGACAAGGTTGCGCGGCACACCCGCGACGAACGCTTCGAGCGTGCCGATCAGCTGCTCAGCCAGGCATTCCAGCGACTCGAGGCTCGCCCATGCTACGTGTGGCGTGACGATCAGGTTAGGAAGGCATACGGTGAGAAGCGGGTTACCGTGCTTGGGTGGCTCCTCGGAGAGCACGTCCACGCCGGCACCGCCGATGGTGCCCTGTGCCAGGGCCGTCGCCAGGGCTGCTTCGTCCACAATGCCGCCGCGCGCGCAATTGATCAGGAGCGCATCAGGGCGCATCAGCGCCAACTCCGCCGCGCCGATCAGGTTCGTGGTCTCGCCGGTGAGTGGACACAGGACCACGAGCACATCGCTGCGAGCCAGCACGTCTTGGAACGGGACGCGCCCTTCGCGTACGTGTGCTGCGCCTTTGTGCTCTGCGATCAAGACGGCCATGTCGAAGCAATGAGCCAGCGTCTGCACGCGCCGGCCCAGCGCACCATAGCCGATCACGCCTAGCGTGGAGCCGGCCAACGCGCGCGGCAGCGGATCGAGCAGCATGGTGTAGGTCGGCGATGCCTGCCAGCCGCCCTGGCCCACTGCTGCCTGGTAGGCCGGCAGCTGTCTGCGCAAGGCGAGCGCAAGGGCAAAGACGTGCTCGGGGACCGAGACGGCCCAGTTGCGCACGTTGCAGACGGCGACGCCATGATCCCGGCACGCCGCGACCTCTACATGGTCGTACCCGGTCGCGGCCACGGCCACCAGCCGCAGCGACGGCACCTCGTGCAGGATCGCGGCGCCGACATGCACGCGGTTGGTGATGGCAATGGTCGCGCCCCCACCATCGACATCCCGCAGCCGCGCGATGGTCTGATCGGGCGGCGTGTGCGGGTAGTCGCGCCAGAGATGTGGGAAGCTGGGCCTGCGCAACGGAACCCGGATGGCGTTGCGATCCAGAAAGACGATTCGCTGGTGCTCCATAAGCCCTTTCCGGGAACCAGCGGCTGCTGCCAGCCGCGCGATGCTGTGCACTGACGAGTGGCCTGCACGCCGTGGCACCGTTAGGTCTTCGCAAGTACTGAAACATGCCCGAGCTGCGCGAGCAAGATGCGGAGTTAGCATGTACACGAACTATAGGTGTACGACCAACGTGGGTGGTGATTTGGCAACGGGGCCTGCGAGCACTGCCCCGATTACAGTACGACCAGGTTGCGCTCGCGTGCAGCGCGGTAGATCACCGGTCGCAAGGCGGGGTGCGTGAGCGGCCAGTGTTCGCCCGGATCGTGGCACATGGCAGCCTGGCAGCGCTCGAAGAGAGCGATGCATAGCTGGTCGTCGTGCGCGCCAAGGAAGATCAGGCCGTCGACTGATCCGTAATCAGCCTCGTGCTCGTAGAACCAGCGAGACCACGCTTGGCTGACTGATCGCGTGCCCACTTTCGCGATGGCAGCCGCCGTTCCCGCACCCATGGCGCCGCGGCCGCGCAGGTTGAGCAGGTTCAGCGCGCGTTGGGGACGAAGCACTGCCAGCATCCAAGGCTCGAGCCGGATGGTACGCGTATCGCCGAAGACCTCTGCCAGGCAACACGAGAGGGTGTGAGCGAGGTAGCTGATGCCACGTTCGGGATCGTGGTAGAGCTGCTTCTTGGCGTCGAGGGGTGTTGCCGGCAACTGGGTGCGGTGGTGGTCGAACCGCATTAGCGGTCCGACGAGGCGAAAGGTCAGGGGCATGGCGCTGTATTTCGTCGCGTCGTACAGGCGCATGAGCGGTGTGCCCGCCGGTAGCTGCGAGTAGCATGGGCGCAGGCGTCCTCGTGGCGGGGGCATGCTGACGCGGACCATGTTGACCTCATCTCTGACAACGTCGATGGCAGTGGTGGACAGCGCGATCAGAAGGCTTCGACCTGGGCAGCGAGTGGGATCACGCGCGCTACCTGTCCCTGGCGCAGGGCCTCGAGCGGTGTCTGACCGCCCAGCTCGGGGTGGGGCAACTGCAGCCAGCGGGCTTTGACGAAAGGGCTCGTCTGTAGTGCGTCCAGCACGCTGGCGAGACCCGGCACCAGGCCGTCAGGTCCTGTCGCGTCGAACTGCCAAGCGGGGAAATGCCAGGTGCCCCCATCGCGCAGCGCGAGCAGGGTGCCGTTTTGCAGCCGGTCGAGTGGTGTCTGGCGTGTGGTGCCAAGGATGTGCGCCACCTCGCTGCTGGTCAAGGTATCTGCCAGGAGCTGACGGCGTAGCGCGAAGCTTTCGGCCAGCGCGCCCAGGCGCAATGTTGCGCGTTCCTCGGCGCTGAAGGTGCGGCCATTCTCGATGAGGGCAGTGATCGCGTCGTAGTGGGGTGCGGCGAGTTCCTGGCGGTAGGCGTGCAAGAGGGCGCGCCGAGCGTGAGCCGGCAGCACCCGGGACAATTCATCCCGGCGGGTTGCACGCCCCGCGCGCTTGGCCATAGGTGCGCGTCCTGCCTGCAGAGTGTCGATTGTGGTTTGCATCGCTTGCTTTTGCATCCTTCTCAAGCCAGTGTATCGTAAGTGGTTACTGTGGGCAAGCAGCCGTAAGGGCAGGCTGAGCGGGGCGGCAGAGGTCGAGCATAGGGCTTGTCGGGGCAACCTCGTGTGGAGTGGGCCTTGATTGGAAGCTGGGCGCCGCCTTCGGGGCGGCGATGACCGGCCAGACCGGCTGGCTGCTCGCCGACTGGCAGGACGGCCAGCGTCGCCTTCGAGACGCTCTTCTCCGCCGACCTGACCACCAAAACGCCGCGCATGCTGGCCGCGGTGGAGGCCGTGGGGCGCGAGTTCATGGCCCGGCTAAGCCGGCTGCCGCTGGTACCGGACTGGCTGCCGGCGCCGGGCAATCGCCGCTTCTATCGGGCTATCCGGACGCTGGACGCGATCGTCTCCGAGATCGTGCGCCGGCGCCGGCAGGACGACCGTGCCACAGTCGATCTCCTCTCGATGCTGCTCCACGCGCACGATGTCGACGGCAGCCGGATGGACGACAGGCAGATCCGTGCTGGAGCTGCCGCTGGTGCTCGCGACGATCGCCCAGCGTTTCCGGCTCACCCTCCCGCTCGGCCAGCGCGTGGTGCCCGACCCGGGCATCACCCTACGGCTGCGGCAGGGAATGCGCATGGCGATCTAGGCGAAGGCGGCGCCGGCCGCGTTTGCGCTGCAGGAAAGCGCCTCCTGAGCCACTCCAACCGCATGTTGCGAGCATCCGGCTAGACTTAGGATAGGTGTGTCTATTTGTCGAGTAGCAGGGAGTGCAGGGAACGTGGAACGGCGATGCCTTTTGGGCGTGTTTGCCCATCCGGACGATGAGATTGGCATGGCGGGAGCCTTTCGGCGCTACCACGACGAGGGCGTGATGACCGCGCTGGTCTGTGCGACTCGCGGGGAAGTGGGCGAGATCAGCGATCCGGCGCTGGCGACTCCAGAGACGCTGGGGCAGGTGCGCGAGCAGGAACTGCGCGCGGCGTGCCGGATCATGGGCGTGGAGGAACTCAGCTTCCTGGACTACGTGGATGGCCAGCTGGCCGATGCCGATACGCTGGAGGCCGTGGGCCGCATCGTACGCCATATTCGGCGCCTTCGGCCTCAGGTGGTCGTGACATTTGGCCCGAACGGCGGGTACGGGCATCGAGACCACATTGCCATTCACCACTACACCAAAGCGGCCTTTCAGCAGGCGGGAGATCCGCAGGCGTATTCGGAACAGCTGGCGGACGGGCTGCGACCATACGCGCCGCTGAAGCTGTACTACACCGCGTACCCGCGCAACCTCATGCGCCGGATGCTGGAGCAGGCCATGAGCGCACAGCCGGACTTCAACCCCTTTGGCAACGTGGCCACGATTCCGCTGGAGGAGATGGGCACGGCGGACGAGGAGATCACCACCGAGCTGCCGCTGGACGATGCCCTCTACGCGGTGCGCACCCAGGCGAGCGAGGCGCACCGTACGCAGCAGAATCCGAACGGGCCGTTTGCCCGGTTGGCGCCGGAGGCGGTGCGAGCGGTGTGGGGATCGCAGCAGTTCGTGCGCGCCGTTCCACCCGTAGCAGTGCCAGACGGCAGCGAGCGCGATCTGTTCGCGGGCGTCGCCCTGGCCGGGTCGTAGCGGGGAACCGTCATCTAGTTTTCGACTGCCAAATTCTTCTCGAACCAGTGGTGGGCGTAGGGCTCGGCGTTGAAGGCTGCGACCTCGCGGTAGCCGCTGCCGCGGTAGAGGGCCTGGGCCTCGCGCAAGGCGCGATTCGTCTCCAGGCGCAACGTCTGCACGCCTGCGTCGCGCGCGTGCCGCTCGAGCCCCTGCAGCAGTTGCCGGCCGAGTCCGAGTCCGCGTGCCTCCGGTGCCACCCACATGCGCTTCAGCTCGGCCGGAGCGCCCTGATGGAACTTGAGTGCGCCACAGCCGACCGGCCGGCCCTGCATGCGGGCGATGAGCAGGATCCCAGCGGGCGGGGTCAGCTCCTGTGCATCGGCGGAGATGCTCAGCGCCGGGTCGAAGCCGGTCTCGAAGCGCGCGTTGAGCTCGGCGAAGTACTGCTCGATGCACCATCTGGCGTCGGGAGACACCGGATCCTCGATCGCGATCGCCAGTTGATTGGCGCTGTACAGCCGTTGCCTCGGCAGAGGGTCCATAGGTCTGATTGTAGCCGCGGAAACCCGCCGGATCTAGCGTAGGGATATACTCACTGCATAGTCGGCTGCTCCGCCTGGATGCGAGCAGGTGCGAGAGACGTACCAATGCCGGATCTACATGCGCCAGCGCGTGCGAGGACAGACACGGAGGTCAGTCCCTACAGGCCGCCGATCCGACCTTGGATCGGTTTTGGACGGATGTGCGAGTGGCGCCGTTTGAGCGCTGATCGGCAATCGTGGCGACGATGAGCAAGCCTGGGGACGACCTGCGAGCGAGCCTGGAGCAGGTGCGCGCCTACTGGGACGGCCGCGCCCAGTCCGACCTGCCCGACCTGGAGAAGCTGGAGTGGTGGCATCCGCACTTGCAGCGGGTGCGGTACGAGGCATTCCTGCTGGACCACGACCTGGAGGGCAGGAGTGTGCTCGATCTCGGCTGCGGGCTGGGCCATTTCTACGAGCACCTGCGCGATCGCGGCATCGACGTGGAGTATGTGGGTTACGACCTCTCACCGGCGATGATCGAGCACTGCAGGGCCCGGTTTCCCGACCAGCGCTTCGAGTGCGGCGACTTCCTGAGCTTCCGGCCGCGAAGCCGGTTCGACTACTCCGTCGCGTTCGGCATCCATAGCATCTACGTGCCGAATGCGCAGGCGATTCTCGAGCAGGTGACGCGCCATCAGTTTGCCTTGACTAGGGTCGCCGCCCACGTGGACGTCCTCACCGACCGCCATGTCATGCTCGACTCTCACCTGCAGACGTGGTCCGCCGAGAAAGTGTTGGCGCTGGCACTGTCGATCACGCCGCACGTGGCGCTGCACCACGACTGTCTGCCGACCGAGTTCAGCGTCACGCTGTACCGGGCGCCAATCTACCGGAGCCGCTTCGCGACGAGGCGCACGTACGACTTCGAGTAGGTGCCGGGCCTACAGAGCAGGGCAGGGCGCGCCTAGTCGAACAGCGGGGCGATGCGGGCGAGCACCTCATCGACAATATCGGCCGGCGCCTTCTCCACGAACCGCGCCGATCGAGCCTGCAGATCCACAGGACGGAGCTGCTTGCAGAGGACAATACCGGTCACGTGCGTGCCGCTATCCGCGAGCTTGACCGCGAAACCGCGATGCCGGGCGAAGGCGCCGGCCTGCGTGATCGGACACACCACGGGCGTACCGAGATCGTTGAAGACCTGTGTGGTCACGACCAGAACGTACCGGGCACCGGCCTGTTCATGCCCCCGCATCGGGTTGAGGTCGACATGGTAAATGAGGATGACGCGCATCGGTGGCCTCCACTTGCATAGATAAGGTATCGGCAGGACAGTAGCGCCGGTGTGCTACAATTGCTACACTGGAGGGGATGCGATGCGAACCATCAGCCACAGAGAACTGCGGAACAATAGCGCGGCAGTGCTCCGTGCCGTGAGCGCAGGCGAGACGGTAGAGGTCACCAATCACGGCGAGGTGGCGGCCGTGCTCGTGCCGCCGTCTCTCACGCCGTACGAACGCCTGGTAGCCGCAGGCAAGATCCGGCAACCTCGCGCGGATCGGCGCGTCGATCTGCGCCGGATCCGGCGCGTCGCGGCGCCACTAACGAGCGAGGCGATCATCGCGGACCTCAGAGGCGACAGGTGATCGTCTACCTCGACACATCCGCCGCGATGAAGCTCCTCGTGGAAGAGCGGGAGTCGACTGCGCTCGCGGCCCATCTCGAGCAGCGCAGAGAGGGCGGCGACACGTTGGTGTCCTCGCTGCTGCTTCATACAGAGTTGCACTGTGCAGCGAACCGCCGGCCGGAGTACATCGATCACGAGGCCGTTGCCGACGTCTTGTCCGCGCTGGCGCTCATCGATGTCGAGGCCGGTGACTTGACGACAGCGCCCTTGCTGCCGGGCCGCCTGCGTTCAGCCGACGCCATCCATCTGGCCACGGCACTGCGGGTCAACGCCACGGCGATGGTCGCTTACGACAGCGAACTCTGCGCAGCAGCGCGGACGGCAGGTATCGAAGCCCTCAGCCCCCGGAACCTGCCACCAGCAAGCAGGGCATAGCGCTGCCGGCAAACCTGCTGACAGGGTGGCTACGATCCGACCTACCCCGGCTTGTCGCGGCAGTCACGGTAGTTGCGCCGCTCCACTGAACTGGGCCACGACCTCGATGGCGCCCACGATGTTCGCGTTGAGGGCCGGCAGGTCCTCGGCAGGAATCCAGTACTCTTGATGCTGCCTGCTCCCAACCGTGCGGACTTGATACTGCGCGAGAAAGCGCGTGCGCACGCGGAAGCGGGTCACGTAGCCGGCATAGCCGGATGCCTCGTCCTTCGTGTTCCAGTCGCGGGCGATCTGGCAGGCGTAGTCGAAGGTCAGTACCGGATAGAATATCGGCTGCGTGGGCAGACGCGGCGGGAAGGCGCGATCGCCGGACTCCTGGATGAGGTCCAGCTCCTGCCGGCCCACGGGCCGGTACAGGACGGTTGTTGGTTCCAGCCCATCCATGGGCGACCCTCCTCTACAGCCGGGGATCGACGGGCTCGCTTTCGAGGGCCAGCACGCCGAAGACGCACTCGTGCACGCGACGGAACGATTGCAGTCGCGCTGGGTTCTTGTGCAGGAGGTAGCCGAGATCCGTTGCCGGCTGCTGCGTGGTGGTGATGGTCAGGAGCATGGAGGTAGCCGCTCCACGTCGTCTTCCAGCGAGCACCAGCACTGCTCCGCTCTGTCCCAGCAGGCGGCGGTCATAGGCGTAGGTGCAAGCAGCGGATCCAGGAACGCCGCGACATGGGCGTGACCCACTGTGAGGTCCGGATCGATGCCCACGCCTTTGGCTAGCGTGGCGTAGGGCTGGCGCCAGGACTCCGGTTGTTGCGGGATCCTTGACGGCAATGGCTGCATCCGGCGCGTGCTGAAGACATCCGCTAACGCGTCTCGCAGCCGATCGGCCGCAAAGGACGCGAGATCAGCGATCAGTACGAGATCGACCAGATCCTTGACCCGCGTGCTCTGGGTCATCCCAGCCTCGCCATATCCACGAGTATAGGCGTGCAGTTTCTCGGCGATCTGGTACTCAAGGGATATCACCGGCACCGTGATTGGCGCGATGCCCGCGAAGCTGAGTAGATCAGGCGCCGTGATGAGCTCCGGCCGTCTATGAGTTTCGTCCACAGGTCGCTCACTGAAGCCCACATCCACGACAACGCGCTCGAAGGTCCGGCCGGCAAGCTCGGCATGCACGTGGTAGCGGACTGCTGCCCCCTCACGCAGCGCATCGAGACGGTCAGTGCGCTCGATGCTAAAGGCAAAGTAGTCGCCAAGGTCGCGTGCCTGTGCGGCAAGAAGATCCACCGTAGCGGTGTCTGCGTCATCGTATCGTGCGAGGTCCATGTCCATGGTAGCGCGTGCCTGGGCGCCGAGCCGGAAATCAAGGGCCAGCGCTCCCTTGAGCACCCAGCGGTTCGGCGCGACGTCGAGGAGGCGGGCCAGTAAGCGATCAAAGGTGACTGCCTTGCGCAGGCGCACAATGGACATGCCGCTCCGCTGCGAGCGCAGGCGTATCTGCGTCTCAAGCGCCTGTCGGAAAGCAGCGGCTGAGGCATAGCGTGGGCTCATACGCCTTCTTGCAGGGCCGAATCGATCAACGCGCGAACACGCTTGTCGCGCTGTTTGGCACCCTGTCGCAGGTCTGCCGGCACGAGCATACCACGCTTACGTGCCTGATGGACGGCCAGGGCTACCTGCTCAGGTGCCGTGCCCGCTTCTGCCACGTCAAGCAGGGTGCGTACGGGTGCGGTGATGCGCATGCCCTGCCGCACTACCACGTCCCGCGCTTCAAGCCGCTGGACTGCCGTATGCAGGGTGACGCCATGTGGAGCACGGAACCAACGCCGGGCACGCGGGACGAGTAGGTGAATGGTCGTGGGCACAACATCGGACAGTCCAAGCAGGTCCAGTGCGCTTTCGTGCGAGATGACGGCTTGTTCCTTGCCGGCGGCGAGCCAGGCGGCCATCACCTCCTCGCGCGGCGAGGAAGGGTAGTCACGCAGCCGGTATAGCCCGCGACGCACTCGCTGGAAGCGTGTGGAGGCGGCGTGGTGTGCCACGAGTTGTTTGCTGTAGCCAGCAGCGCGGGCCTGGGTGCTGGTGAAGTAGCCTGCTTGCTCAGATGCCAGGAGGAAGAGCCCGGCCGCGTCGGGGGGCGTGTCTATAACGTCATGCATAGGTCAAATTATACACGACCTGGAGATGACAGTGCGGGCAAGGAAGATCTGTGCGGAGCACCGCCCGTGACAACGGTCGTACTTATGTCAATCCCGGCGCCAACGGACCGCTGAGGTTCCTAAGCAGGTAGTCATTTGTCTCCCGCGCTTTGCCACCAGAGGCAGGGCCGCCGCAAAAGCATGCCACACTTATGGTTACCTGCTTAGTGGTGCATCCGGTATGTGTGGCCTACATCTTCGCGGGAACCGGGGCGGCCTGAAGGCCACGGCTAGCCTGGCGGGTGAGGCTCCGCGCCGTAAACGGCGGGGTCTCGGAAATGGTGCGAACTTGCCGGATGCACCACTTAGCATGGCGGAGCAACCCTACCACGCCGACGCCCTGCCCGACATTATGTACGTGACGTGCCACCCACCCTCGCCTCTCGTTGCTTGGCAGGAGCGGCTGTCTGGAGCGACGCCAGAAGGCGGCTGGAGATCCGTGTGACGTCGTCGACCGCTGCGAGAAAGGCAGCCTCGTTCAGCCTCGACGGCGTGTTGAAGCCGCTGATCTTGCGGACGAACTGCAGCGCCGCGGCCCGGACTTCATCGTCGTTGGCAGGTGGTTCAAAGTTGAACAGCGTCCGAATGTTTCGACACATCGTGCAATTCCTCCCAGCCAGTGTGCCCGTGCCGTGGCTTCAGCCCCATCCCGCTCCGCTGGGCGAGATCACGCGTGGCCGGCGCCTGAACGCGACGGGTGCTCATGCGTGTCCTCATACCTTTCAAGGATGGCGTGGGCCTGCTCTTGGAGCAAGCCCACGAGCTCTGGCGGCGACGCAAGAGATCATCGCTGCTACGTCTCCACGCGGACGCGAAATCCCCGCTCGACCGGCGCCGCACCCTCCAGTTGCACACCAATGGTATAGATGCCCGGCACGTCGAACTCGAGGCTGGCGGGAAGAAAGAGCCTTCGCTTCCAAGTCACGCCGACTGTGCCAGCCATCCAGCGCCACCTCATGGGCTGAGCGGCTACCAGCGAGGTCCCCGTCGGATCGCTCATCCGCGCGATTGCCTCGACCGGCGCGTCCTGCTCAGCATGTGGTCCAGTCAGAATTGCCTCGATCTCAAATGCCACCGGCGCAGGCAGCAACGCCACCAGATAACCGGGATCCGCGAGATCCCATCGTTCGGGATGATCGGCCGCACGCCGCATCGATCCTCGAGCAGCAGACGTCCCACCCTATCGCGACGCTGGACACCATCCGCCTGCAGCAACCACGTCGTGGACAGCTCAGCGCGCGGGATAGGTGGCTTCCGGCTGGCCCCTCGTGCGGTGCATGGTCCAGAGCAGGTCGGCGAGATGGACGGGGTCGACGGTCGGCATCTCCCAGACCGGCTCGCCCGCAGCCTTGGCGGCCGCCCACTCGGCGTGAAACGCACTGTGCTCGATGGCGGCACCGATGTAGAGCATACCGACGTAGACGCCTTTCTCGGCTACCTCGGCGTGCAGGGCTTGCAGGTAGTTGCGCTGGGCGGCTTGGGCTGGACTGGGGCCACTCATGTTCGGCAGGCCCTGCACGGTGCTGCCGCCCTGCGCGGTCAGGATGGCGCCGTCGCCCTGCTCGAGCATGTGCGGTAGGAACTCCTGCACGAGTGCCAGCATCGTGTAGAAGATCAGCGGCATGAAGTTCTGGGCGTGCTGCGGGGTCAGGTTGGCTGCGGAAACGAACCCGGTGTCTGGGGTGGGTGCATAGTACAAGGCGTCGAGGTTGCCGGCCTTAGCACGAATCTGCTCGGCCAGTCGGGGCGTGGCACCGGTGTCGGATAGGTCGGCGGTGATGACGTGCGCGGTTGCCTCGGCGCTGGTGAGGTCCCTAGCCAGCAGATCAAGCGGCTCCTGCCGACGGGCCACGAGGACGACGGCGTAGCCTTCTCGTGCGTAGCGGCGGGCGACGGCCTGGCCGAGGCCGGGGCCGGCTCCGAACACGGCGATGGACGGGGGCATTGCGAACGCTCCTTCGCTTTCGTGTGACCATATGGCTGCAATCGTGACGTTGATGCTCCTCGTGAGTATGCTCTATCTCTGCTACCAGGACCAACGTTTCCTGGCTATACGTCTATACCACCACGTTACGAAGGGAGCTGAGATGCAAATAAGAGTGAACGTCACCAGGCCCTCGCCGCTTTTCTTGCGCCAGCAGCCGCGCACGCATTGCTCCGAGCGCGGCTGCCGCAGGTGCACACAGCATCTGCAAAGTGCTCGGCGACATACGCGCCTAGCACTGAAGTCAATCAGCTCCTCACGGATGTCAGGCTGCGCATCGCTGTACGAATACTCACCCTTCGTGACCAAAGCCACCTCCAGCTCCCTTTCCCATCGCCAATGCGGGAAGGGATGAGCCGGCGTGTCCCCCTCTTGAACCCCGTACTGCGGTGCGCGGCTTCTCGGCAACCAACAGCGCAGCGTGCCGTCTCACAGCTGGTCGGCGGCCTGCGTGCGAGGCAACCATTTGCGATAGAGCAACAGGGCCGGCGCGAGAAGGGCAGCAGCCAGGACCAGCGCCGCGCGCGTCCCGTAGTTCGTGGCCACTGCTCCGAGGATCGGCCCGCCGGCAATGCCGGCCAGCGCGCCAACCTGTGCCTGCAGGGAGAGGATGGTCGCCCGCACGCCGGGTTCGAGATCGAGGTTCATCCAGATAGTCTGCAGCACCCCGCGCGGACTCCGCGCCACCACTGTGAGCCAGAACGCTGCCAGCGCTACGATGAACTGCCCGGCCAAGGCAAATCCCACCACACAGGCAAGCGTGGCGGCGTCCGCCACGAACGACGCCCAGACTACGGCACGGCGGTTATCTGCCTTGACGAGCCGCTTGGCGACCTCAATGCCACATAGGCTCATGACGTTGATGCCGGCCTCGATAACGGCGAACCACTTGACTACGTTCAGTCCGCCGGTGGTGGGGAAGGTGAAGTGCGCCAGAAGGTGAAAGGACCAGAGTCGATCGAAACCAGCCGAGAATGCGCTGGAGAACACTGCGATTGCCAGGATGGTCAGCAGTGCTGGGCGCAGGCGGATGATCCGCAAGCTCGCGCGTGTCGTGTGGCCTATCTGCTGCCAGGGACTGCGATCACCACGGGGTAGCGGACTGAAGTGTTCCTCAGGCATCAGCAGCGCCAGCACGACGCTCAGTCCGATGAACACGCTTCCGGCCAGGAGAATAGGCAGGTTCAGGCGAGTGCTGCCGAGCACAGCGCTGATCGCAATGCCGGGAAGGCCCGCCAGGGCGCCGACCTGTGCGGCCCGCAGGTAGGCCTGGCCTACACGGTCGGCGCCCAGCTCATCGGCGATCCAGGCTGCATCCGCGCCGCTGACGATGGTGTAGCCGAACGCGCCGATGGCCGTGCCGGCAAGCACGGCCGTGAAGGTGGCCTGAGCACCTTCAACCCAGTAGCCGGCGCCAATCAAGAAGAGTCCGGTCACCGCCGCCAGCCGGCGGCTGTACATGTCGGCCAGAATGCCCATCGGCGTCTGGCACAGCAGATGGACACACTGCAGCACGGTACCGACGATCATGAGCTGCAATGGATTCAGCCCGACCGCCTTGATCTGGTAGACCATTTCAATGGTGAACACCATCGAGAAGCAGAGCGACGTCGTGCCGCTCATGCCGAGATAGATGGCATATGCTCCGAGTTTGCGCATGGATCCCTCCGCGCTTTACTATGCGACATAGACATAGAGGCATGAAGGGGCAGCGCTGCGTATGGGCTCACGCTCCGAGCGGCAAGCCACGGCTGCGATTAGCGCCTATTCGGCCGCAAACGCACAGCAACGAGTCGTCGTCACGGAGCTTGAGTGAGGTGTGGAGGCATGGCCGGGCTAGCCTGACCCGACGTGTGAAGGGCCGGCCCGTAGGTACAGCTTGACGCTAGCTCACGCTGGTGGCTGGAAAGGCGATGCGCCCACGTTCTACAGCGCTACCCAGTGCACTAACCATCGTCATAGGCTGCTGCTTCTCCCTTCGGCCAGGAAGGATTGGGTCTGGCCAAGGTCAGTATGGGGCGCACCGGCAGTGGCTGTCAAGACGGGTAATCCCTCCCAATCTGTGTGCTCCTGCCGTGTCATCAGCGCCGGTTTGGTCACGACTGCACTTCGGTGATCACGCAAGTGACGGGGATGCGTTACCCGAGACTCGCCGGCACAGCCTACAATAGAAGGGCTAGGACACTACAACCCGGCGGGCCTAGGTTGACCTTTCGACGTTGTCTTCCAGAGGTGTGCTAGGATGACGAAGGACCTCACCATTCGCCCACTGCGCGAGGACGAGCTCGCCACTGCCGACCGGCTGTTTCGGCGGGCCTTCGGCACCTTTCTGGGTCTGCCCGACCCGGAGACGTTCGCGGCGGGCTCCGACATCTTCGTCTCCCGCTGGCGGGCCGATCCGGCGCGGGTGTTTGCCGCCGAGAGCGACGGCCAGATCGTCGGCAGCGTGGTGGCCAGCAACTGGGGCAGCCTGGGGTTCTTCGGCCCGCTGACCGTGAGCCCGGAGCGGTGGGGTGCCGGCGTGGGGCAAGCGCTGATGGGCGCCGTGATGCAGCAGTTCGCGACCTGGGGCTGCCGCCACCTGGGACTGTATACCTTCGCGCATAGTCCTAAGCACCATCATCTCTACGAGAAGTTCGGCTTCTACCCCCGCTTTCTCACGCCGGTGTTGTCGAAGACGGTTGTCACCGAGGCGAGCGCGGGTGGTAGCTGGTCCTGGTACTCGGCGCTTGCCGAGGGCGAGCGCGCGGAGGCGCTCCGGGGCTGCCGCGAGGTAGCCGACGCCGTCTATGATGGGCTCGACTTGACGCGGGAGATTGAGGCGGTGCAGGCGCATCGGTTCGGCGATACCGTACTGCTCTTCGAGGCTGGGCAGGTAGCAGGGTTTGCGGTGTGCCACTGCGGGGCAGGCAGCGAGGCAGGCGTGGGCGAGTGCTACGTCAAGTTTGGCGCGGTGCGCCCGGGGGCCGCTGCCGGAATGCAGTTCGCATCGTTGTTGAGCGCCTGCGAGGCATTTGCCGCTGCCGGCGGGATGGAGCGGGTGAGCGCCGGGGTCAACCTGGGCTGCGATGTGGCGTACCAGCAGCTGGGCCACGCCGGTTACCGCACGGAGTACGTTGGAGTTGCCATGCAGCGGCCCAATGAGCCCGGCTACAACCGGCCCGATCGCTACGTTGTGTCGGACTGGCGCTGATTTTCACGTAGAGAGGAATGTAAAGAGACAGAGCCTATGAGCCAGCGCAGCCCACGACCTGACTTTGTGGCGCAAGCCGGCGCCCTTGCCGGCGGCACGTCGCTCTTGCACATCCAGAGCGCGGTGCGCAAGGTGCCCGAAATCACGGTCTACTTTTGGATCGTCAAGCTCTTCACCACGGCGATGGGCGAGTCCACCTCGGACTATCTGGTCTACCACATCAACCCCTACGTGGCGGTCATGCTCGGGGGCGTGGGGCTCGCCGCCGCGATGGCGCTGCAGCTTGCGGCGCCCTGCTACGTGGCCTGGACTTACTGGCTCGCGGTGCTGATGGTCGCCATCTTTGGCACGATGGCTGCCGATGCCTTGCACATCCAGCTGGGGGTGCCGTACATCGTCTCGACCGTGCTCTTCGCCGTGGCCCTCGCGGTCGTCTTTGCGGCCTGGTACACGCAGGAGCGTACCCTGTCGATCCACAGTATCGTCACGCTGCCGCGGGAGCTGTACTACTGGGCCACGGTGATGGCGACGTTCGCGCTGGGCACGGCCGCGGGCGACCTGATCGCCTTCACGGTTGGCTGGGGCTTCTTCGCGGCGGGCCTGCTCTTTGCCGGCCTGATCGCGCTGCCGGCGCTGGCGTACTGGCGGCTGGGGCTCAATGCGATCGTGGCGTTCTGGTGGGCCTACATTCTGACGCGTCCATTGGGTGCTTCGCTTGCCGACTGGCTGGGGAAGCCGCAGAGCACGCGGGGCCTGGGCTATGGCGATGGGCCGGTGAGCCTGGTGTTCGCGCTGCTGATTATCGGCTTCGTGGGCTACCTGACGGTCAGCCGGGTGGATACGCCCTAGCTCCATGGTATCTTGGCGCTATGGGCTATGACCTACTCATCCGCGGCGGCCAGGTGGTCGACCCGGCAAATGGACGGCAGGGGCTGCTCGACGTGGCGGTGGCCCAGGGGGTGATCGCCGCCGTGGGACCAGCCCTACGGCCCGAGGCTGCCGGCGAGATCGTCGACGCCCAGGGCCAGATCGTGACGCCGGGGCTGGTCGACCTGCACACGCACTGCTACTGGGGCGCGACCTACTGGGGTATTGAAGCCGACCCCGTGGCGGCGCGGACGGGGGTCACGACGTGGCTGGACGCGGGTAGCGCCGGCGCCTACACCTTCCCAAGTTTTCGGCGCTACGTGGTCGATGCCAATCGCGCCCGCGTGTTGGCGCTGCTCAACCTCGCGGCAATTGGGCTGGTCGGGCGGACCTACGAGCTGAGCAACCTCGAGCACTGCGATGTTGGGCTCGCGGCGGCCACCGTGGAGGCGCATCGCGACATCATCGTGGGCATCAAGGCGCGCATCGATCGCGAGACGGTGCAAGGGGCCGGGCTCGAGCCGCTCAGGAGGGCGCGGCAGCTGGCAGACCGCGTGGCATTGCCCCTCATGGTGCATATCGGCACCGCGCCGCCGGTGCTGGCAGAGATAGCGACGCTGCTGCGCGCGGGCGACATCCTCACGCACTGCTGTACCGGCCAGGCCAACAGCCTTGTTGGCGGGGATGGCGCGATTCATCCCGTGGCGCGGCAGCTCCGGGAAGCAGGGGTGATTCTGGATGTGGGCCATGGCGGGGGCAGTTTCAGCTTTGCTGTGGCCGCGGCCATGCTGGAAGCCGGCATGCTACCGGATGTCATTAGCAGCGACATCCATCAGTTCAGCGTGCTCGGCCCGCTCTACGATCTGCCCACCACGCTGGCGAAGTTTCTGGCGCTGGGCATGACGCTGCCCGAGGTCATCGCGCGGGCGACGGTGCGCCCGGCCGCGGCGATGCGCCGGCCCGACCTCGGGCACCTGAGTGTTGGCGCTGCTGCCGATATCGCCGTGTTCCGCGTTGAGGAGCGCAACGACACGCTCTACGACACGGCGCTGCAGCTTCGGCCAGGCCGGGTGCGGCTCGTGAACACGGCCACCTATATCGGCGGCAGACGCCTGCCGCGCCTACCGGAGCGAGATCCGGCGTTGTGGGTGCCGGCACCGAGCCGGCTGCAGCAAGAGACCCAAGTCCACGCTGGCTGAGCCTGTGCACAACGGCGGGGGGTGCGGTGCAGCCGCGCGCCGGCACGGCTGCACCGCACCCCCTAGCAAACGTGTCGAGCAGGGAACCTAGTCTTGGGCACTTGCTTTGGGCGTCCGGCTCTTCATGGGCTGTCTCACGCCGGCGTCAGCGCCGGGAATGCTCCTTCCACGCCGCTGGGGATTACCCGGGCCAGATCCAGCAGCAACAGCAGGCGCTGGTCGAGCCGTGCCACGCCGGCTACCAACTGTTCACCCCGACTATCCTGCACCATGGACGCTACCGGCTCCATCGCGGAAGCGGGCAGGGTGATCACTTCTTCGACGCCGTCGACTATCAGACCCAGGTTGCGATCCCCATACTGCACCACCATCACGCGGGTGGCCGGCGTTGCTTCGGCTGCCGGCAGTCCGCAGCGCTGCCGCAGGTCCAGTACCGGTACGACGGCACCGCGCAGGTTGGTGATGCCGACGATGAACTGCACGGAGAGGGGCACGTGCGTGAGCGCAGGCATCGGGATAATCTCCTGCACGCCGGCGATATCCAGCGCGTAGGTGGTCGCGGCCAGGTGGAAGAGCACGTACTGCTTCTCGGATTCCATAAGACGAAGTACCTTTCTCCTGAGTGAAGGGATCGCCGCGAGTTGGCGGCGATCCCCGTGACGCATTCGCCAAATCTAGCCCATATCCTCGCGCCAGGTGGGGCGGCCCTCAGGCCGGAGTCCCCCCAGGCGCGGCGGGGTCAGGCCACCCGCTCGGCACGCGACGCCCGCCTGGTGGGCAGGGTCTGCACCGTGGCCACGGCCGCGGTGAGGGTGAAGCGCGCTACCAGGTCCTGCAGGCCGGTGGCCAGTGCCGACAGCTCCTGCGCGCCCGCGCTCATCTCTTCCACGCTGGCACTCTGCTCCTCGGTGGAGGCGCTGACTTGCGGGTGCACCCCAGAATTGTTGACGGCCGGTCAAAGCACGCTAAAGAGCGCGAAGATAGCCTCCCTTGTACGCGGGCACGCCACCGATCTGTGAAACAGCGCGCGCCCGCACAAGCGGAGGCT
>Ga0187876_1000075_pt1 | contig 93802 bp, 79 predicted proteins | sample June2016WEW_17_4_FD_133000 | JGI IMG/M metagenome (GOLD analysis project Ga0187876, IMG submission 133000) | Peatland microbial communities from SPRUCE experiment site at the Marcell Experimental Forest, Minnesota, USA - June2016WEW_17_40 | ecosystem: Environmental > Terrestrial > Soil >... | reverse complement strand
TCGTTCCTATCTCCGCATCACGCAAGGTAGTCCGAAACGGGTAAAAAGATACTTTCACGAAGGCCACGTCCAATACGCAGCTTGATCAGTGTGTCACCAATTTAGTGCTCGGAGTAATAAGATCTTAGGTGTTTGTTTTCTCTATGCCTCTGTGTCTCTGTGGTTATTAGCCCTCGGTTTCTTTCTGCGTTCGAATCTCTTCCATCACCGACGAGATCAACTCTTTTGCGTCGGTAATGCCCTTCATCACGATCTGGATGTCCATGGCCGGCATACCCGGCTGGCGGGCACTCTGGCAATAGACGCCATGCTGGCCCACGATGGTGAGCGCATCCGTCAAGACATCGAGCGCCACCGCCAGCCGTCCCCGCGGCACACCCATCATGAACTCGTATTGCTCCAACTCTTCACGCTTTTCGTCCAGAATGCCCATGGGTTGAATTGTATCGTTCCGCCCCGGCGTGAATAATAGAGCGGCAACAGGAAGTGACAATCTGCAATCAACAGGAGAATGCAATGCGTAAGAGCCGTCTAGCAATGTTTGTCATGCTTGCCATCGCCGTATGCACCGCAGTCTGCGTGACGCAAGAGAAGAAGCCACTCAGCCCTCCGGGCGAAGCGTCGGTCAAGTTCGACGACGGAAAAACGGTCGCCATTCAGTACAGCCGTCCTTCCATGCGCGGCAGGAAGATCTTCGGCGGGCTGGTGCCGTACGACAAGGTCTGGCGCACCGGTGCGAACTCAGCAACCAGCCTCAAGACCGACGCTGACTTGACCATCGGCGGCGCCAGTGTCCCGGCCGGCAGCTACACGCTTTATACCTTGCCCGGTACGAATAGCTGGAAGCTGATCATCAACAAGCAGACCGGGCAATGGGGCACCAAATACAGCGAAGACCAGGACCTGGCACGGGTGGACATGAAGGTCGGCCAACAGCCCTCTGGGATGGAAACATTCACCATCTCGCTGGACAAGACGAGCGCGAACTCGGCGGTGTTGAAGCTGGATTGGGAAAACACCATCGCCAGCGTGGAGGTACAAGAGAAGAAGTAGTTGGGCACGCGTGGGCTGCTGCACAATTGTGGGAGTGCAACTCATGCGGTACATTCTTTCGAACTGACTTGCGTGGTTAGGGAGACCCCATGTCAACTTCGCCCGGCAATGATCCAGCGAAACCGCGGCTGACCATCCTCTGCCTCGCTAGCTACTTTAAGGGACTCGATTTCATTGGCGAGTGCCGGCGGCAAGGCTGTCGCGTGCTGTTACTTACCTCTAACAGCCTGCGCGACGAAGCATGGCCGCGCGAGAGCATCGACGAGGTCTTCTACATGCCGGACGTGGAGAAGAAGTGGAAGATCGACGATGTGCTGCTGGGCGTCAGCTACATGGCGCGGTCGGAAAACATCGATCGCATCGTTCCTCTGGATGACTTCGACGTGGAAACCGCGGCCATGCTGCGCGAGCATCTGCGCGTCTCCGGCATGGGCGACAGCACGGCACGATACTTTCGCGACAAACTCGCCATGCGCACCAAGGCGCGCGACGAAGGCCTGGCAGTGCCGGAGTTCATTCACATCCTCAACTACGGCAAGCTGCACGACTTTCTCAATCGCGTGCCGCCGCCCTGGGTGCTGAAGCCGCGATCGCTGGCGGGCTCCATGGGCATCAAGAAGATCGCCAGTGCCGAGGAACTGTGGGCGGCATTGGAACTCTTGGGCGATCAGCAGTCCTATTACTTGCTCGAGCAGTATGTGCCCGGCGATATCTACCACGTGGACACCATTGTCTATGAGCGCGAACTGCTGTTTGCCATCGCCAGCCGCTATGGCCGTCCTCCCATGGAGGTCGCGCACGAGGGCGACATTTTCACCACGCGCACCTTGCCCCGAGGATCGGCGGAGGAGCACCCCCTGCTGGCGCTCAACGAAAAAGTTCTGCAGGCCTTTGGTCTTGTGCGGGGTGTTTCACACAGCGAATTCATCGCGGGCCGCGATGGCAGATTGTATTTCCTGGAGACCTCAGCGCGGGTCGGAGGAGCGCATATCGCTGACCTGGTGGAAGCGGCCACAGGAATCAATCTCTGGGCGGAATGGGCAAGAATCGAAATTGCCGGTGGAAAGGCTCCTTACCGGCCGCCGGTTGCGAAAAACGACAGTGCCGGCCTGCTTATTTCGCTGGCACGGCAGGAGCAGCCCGACACCTCGGCGTACAACGATCCGGAAATTGTCTGGCGCCTGAATGACAAGAAGCACCATGCTGGCCTGATCGTGAAATCGCCCAGTCCCGGCCGTGTGCAAGAGCTGATTGGCAATTACGCGCAACGCTTCCGGCAGGATTTCTTCGCGTCGGAACCACCGCGGGATAAACCGAACTACTGAGGATGCTGTTTCGTCACAGTTTTCCGGCTTCTTCCTGAATGCGTCTCCAGGCATTCTCCACGTGACGCAAGGTGGTGTGTGTTTGGCCGACACAGAAGCGCAAAATGAAGCGATCGTTGAGCCGGGTATGGGTGAGATATAGGTCGCCACTGTGGTTGAGACGGTCCATCAGGAGCTGATTGCTCTCATCACCGCCGCGATGCCGGAAGCACACCAGGTTCAGCGGCGCCGGCGCGACCATCTCGAAGCGCTCGTCCCGCTTTACCCATTCGGCAAATTGCTGCGCTATTTCTATGTGCCGGCGCACGTGGTATTGCAACCCTTCCACTCCGTAGTGTCGAATCACGAACCATAGCTTGAGCGAACGAAAGCGGCGGCCAAGAGGAATGTGCCAGTCACGATAGTCAAAGACTGCGCCGGATTCCGTTGCCTGGTTGTGAAGGTATTCCGGGAGGATGCTCAGGGTGTCAATGAGGGCCTTGCGGTCGGCCACATAGAAACAGTTGCAATCGAAGTTGGTGAACATCCACTTGTGGGGATTAAAGGTGTAGCTGTCGGCCAGTTCGATGCCATCCTGGATGTAGCGGAACTCCGGGCACAGTGCGGCCGTCCCCGACATAGCGGCGTCCACGTGAAACCAGAGGCCGTTCTCGCGGCAGATGGCGCCGATGGCCGGCAAGGGATCGAGTGCGTTAGAAGAGGTGGTACCCACTGTGGCTGAAACGAAGAAGGGCACCAGACCCAATTGCCGGTCCTGCTGAATCTGGCGAGCCAGGGCTGCGGGCCGCATGGCAAAGCGCTCATCGACTTCCAGCAAGCGCAAGTTGTCTATGCCAATCCCGGCAACCATGGCGGCCTTCTCGATGGACGAGTGGGCCTGGTTGGAGGTATAGGCCACGAGTTTGCCGTCGCAGCCGCGGCGATTGCTGCGATAGTTGGTAGCACGTTCGCGAGCTGCCAGCATGGCGCACAAGGACGCGCTTGAGGCGGTATCCTGGATCACACCGCCGCCGCTGCTGGTGGATAGGAACTTTCGCGGTAATCCCAGCATGGCTACCAGCCAATCGAGAACGTGCGATTCTAATTCCGTGCACGCCGGACTGGTGGCCCACAACATTCCTTGTACGCCCAGAGCGGAAGAGAGCAGGTCGCCTAAAATCGACGGTCCGGAAGCGTTAGCGGGAAAATAGGCGAAGAAATTCGGCGACTGCCAGTGAGTAACTCCGGGCAGAATTACCTTATCAATATCTTGCAGAATCGCGTCGAAGCTTTCGCCTTGGGCGGGAGCTTCAGCGGGAAGTGCTTGCCGGACTTGGCCGGGCTCTACCTGGGAAAGCACGGGCAGAGTCTCAATGCGCTCATAATAGTCGGCAATCCAATCCACCACGGCCCGTCCATGCTGGCGAAACTGCTCCGGCGTCATGTGATAGCCCTTTTCTGGCGGCATAATGACCTCCGCGGATTGCCCTAATTTAGCCCCAGCATACAAGGCAAGAATAGCTGAGCTTACGGCGACCGCGTTGTGCTATGCGGGTCGATCTTCTCGCCTGAAGGCCGCTCTACCCAAGCTACAACCACTCCGTAGCTGCCCTAGCAATCGCGCCCTTCCGACCACCTGGTGGCGCAGACTAGCACTTCACGGTCGCCATTTATGGTTGCTAATCTGTAGTGTAAACCACCAGTATCGCTGCTACACTATCTCTGGGTTGTAAAAGCTCGAAAGGAGAAGCATGGACATTCAGAACATATTGGCAGACCTTAGAAGGGAGCGTGAGCACGTAGACAAAGCTATTGGTGCACTGGAAGGACTCGGCACTCAGGCACGCCGTCGGGGAAGGCCGGCAGGCAGCCATAAGGACGCAGTTACTCCCAAACGCAAACGCCGCCACATGAGCGCTGCCTCGCGCAAACGCATTTCCGAAATGATGAAGCAACGCTGGGCAGAGCGGAAGAGAAAGGCGCGGTAGTACGAACGCTGATAACCACGATCACTGATTTCGTCTTGTTATAAATATGCCACTCGTTGCTGAGTGGCATATTTATCGTTGTGGGGAATATTTGGTCAGTTGTGAATGATCGGCACGGGCAGATGAAGTCCTCTCGCAAGTGCGGAAGAGGGTGGAATTACCAGGCCGTGACTTGCATCTGGTCAATCCAGAGGGAGTAGTTTTGCTGGTTGTAATCGCCGTCGAGTTGGACAGCGGTATTCAACTCAGATGCGCCCGATGAGACAGTATTGAAGGTGCGGTTGATATAGCTCCTATTGCCGCCACCGCCACTGGTGATATCGATCCAAAAGCCTAGGGCCTTGTAAACGTTCCCATGATTGTCCCATGCCTGGACCACAATCCAGTGATTGCCGTCCGCCAGAGCTACCTGAGCGTCGATACTGGAGGCGTTCGCAGAATATACGACGTTAGAGTCCGAGTAGACCTTCATGGCGATGATGGGATAGCTGCCACTTGCGGAAGCGACGAAATGAGCGGTGACGAGCCTTGACTTCCGGATGCTGGACTATAAACAGTAACTCCGGCCAGGGAGAACGTGGTCAACGTGCATACGAACGCTACGATCCGAAGTGCATAATTCAAAACTTACCCTCCTGAGAATTGACACGGATGATCTTCTTACCTGCTCCAGACTACGCGGCGCACCGAATCGGAGGGAAGGGTAATTGGCCTAAAACGAAGCAGGTTTTGGCCCTAGTGAGAACTACGAGCGATTGCTTAGTCCGCCGCGCCGGGCGCACCAAAAGCGGCTCGCCGCACATTCTTGCGAGTGCACGGCCGGATGCTTTTAGCCAGCATTACGCCGCGGAATTATCCTGCGCGCAAGTTGCCAAGGCCCGGGAGCAGGACGCCAGTTGGTGCGCAGCGGCGTATCGCTTGGGACCGCGTTTGCGCACCAGCAGCACGCGTATGCGCTCCAGCAGCTCCATCGGAGCGAACTCGCCTTTCGGCAGCCAGCCATCGGCAAGGGTGTCTTCCGCGCAACAATTGACCGAACCCGAAAACAGCAGCGCCGGAGTATGCGGCGAAATCGCCTTGATCTGGTCAATCAGTTTTGCGCCGCTGAGTTTTGGCATCATGAGGTCGGCCAGTACCAGATCGATTCCGCCACCCCGCATCCTTTCCAAGGCATGTTCCGGGTCGATACAAGTGACGACATGATACCCGCGGATTTCGAGCAAAACTTTTCGAATGGAGAGAGCACGTTCGTCGTCGTCAACGCAAAGGATGGTGCGCTTGGGTTTCATAAACCTCGTTGAGCCTTCTGGGGACTGCCTGCGCGTTCGTGTTCGAGCAAACCCGTGAGCCGGCGCGAGGCAATCATGAAGTGGCTTCTTATATTTTTTTTACGCCAGAGCAGTTAGCGTGTCCGGATAGTACGACCGTTGACGATGCTGCACAAGTGTTGCGAAGGTCAATTCTGCAGAAAATTTTCAGCCCGCAGGAAAAAACAAAACAGCACCACGCAAGGTGATTTGCATTTCGGCGACCGGCTGAAAACCCTTGGCTGGAGCGGCCCCTCGGCCTGCACAGGATATCCGCAGAAAATTCACATCGTTACTTCGCCGCCAACCAACTGCACAACGTTGCCTCCAACTCGCACATTGGTGACAGCGTCGCCAGACTTTCCGGCACGGATGTAAATGAAACTCGGACGCCGCGTTTCCATTCCCTGCTCGATCAATCCTTGCGCCTCCGCCGCCAGTACACCGTGGCGCACTGCCCAAGCGGCGCAACATCCCGCGGCCGATCCGGTGGCCGGATCCTCGCCGTTGTAGAAGATCATGCGCGCATGCAGCGTGGCGTTCGGGTCCACGGTTTCGCGACACAAGAAATAGAAGAAGGCGGGATTGCCGATGCCTGCGAGATACGGTGCCATCTGGTACCAACTGACGTTCAGCTTTTGTAATGTGGCCAGCGAGCGGAAGGGGACCATGGTGAAAGGCATGCCGGTAGAGACGGTCTGGATGGGCAGGTTCTCGTCGAGTTCCGCCACGGGAAGGTCGAGCACCTTGGCGATCGCGGCAGGCTCGTGTATTTGACCGAATGTTGGCTCGGCCTGACGCATCTCGCCGAACAGCAAACCATTGCGCTGCTCGAAGCGCACAGGAATCTTGCCAACTTTTAAATCGAGTACGATCTCATCCACACTGGAGTACTGGCGCAGGTACCAGGCGGTGCCGAGCGTGGGGTGTCCGGCAAAGGGCAGCTCTTCGTTCACCGTGAAGATGCGGACCTTGTGCCCCTCGCGTCGCTCGACGTCTGCATCCCTGGGCAGGATGTAGGTGGTCTCCGACAAATTGGTCTCGCGCGCGAGCTTCTGCATTTCGTCGTCGCTGAGACCACGGGCGTCGCTGAAGACGGCAAGTTGATTGCCTTCGAGCGGGCGGCTGGTAAACACATCAAGCTGGACAAACGAGAACTTGCGCTTGGGCATCGGAAGGCTCCATCACAAATGTATCAAGATGCGCCGCGAGGGCTGAGGTGCTGAAAATATTTCGCTGCCAGTGGTATTGTTGGGCAGCCCAATGCGGAAGCGAAGAGGGTCCGGTGACTCTCCCGGTCTTCAAAACCGGCGATTGGCGCCTTGCGGTGTCAATGGTGCGTTCGACTCGCACACGCTTCCGCCAATATTTTGCGCACTTGCAGGTTGCCTCGCGTAACTGTCCAAAGGGACTGTCGCGGCGCCATCCCTAGGACGGGCTTGCGGAAACTCCAATCTGCCCGCGTTTCATACCAGCGTGACCTCCAGCCCAGCTTTTTTAAATGCCCGCAGGTCTGCCTTGGGAATCGGCTTGTCGGGTGATCATACCGTGAACGTTTGAAATCCGCACAAGTACACATGGTAAAGTTCGTGGGGCGCGGCAACCTACCATGAGCTTCACCCTCCTCGATTGGACCGCCATCGTCGGCTATCTCGCGATCACGCTCATCATGGGGCTGTGGTTTCGTCGCCGCTCCGGGCGCAGCGTTGACGACTACTTCGTCTCCGGTCGCAGTGTGAATTGGTGGCTGGCCGGGACCTCCATGGTGGCGACCACGTTCGCTGCCGACACTCCACTGGTGGTCACCGGGCTGGTTTACACGCAGGGAATTTCCGGGAACTGGCTGTGGTGGGGCTTCCTGTTCTCGGGCATGATGACGGTCTTCTTGTTCGCCCGGCTGTGGCGGCGCTCGGGCCTGCTCACCGATGTGCAGTTTGCCGAGATTCGCTACTCCGGCAAGCCGGCCGCATTTCTCCGCGGATTTCGCGCCATCTACCTTGGCTTGCTGATGAACTGCGTCATCCTGGGATGGGTGACGAAGGCGATGACCAGCATCGTCGGCACCACACTGGCGAATACGCCGATGCTGGCCAACATCAGCCGTTTCATGAGCGCGCATTTTGGCTCAGTGTGGAGTGGCAACGACGGCGCTGCGCTGGCCATTTGCGTCTTCTTCCTGATTCCATTTACGGGGTTATACGTCTCGATCGGCGGGCTCTGGGGAGTGCTATGGACGGACCTGGTTCCAGTTCGTGTTGAAGATGACAATTGTTATCGCGGTCGCTTATTTCGCAGTGGTTGCCTGCGGCGGCATGACGGCCATGCTCGAAAGCTTGCGCAAGATGCAGGCCGCCGCTGGCGCAAATGCCGCCAATCCCCTCGGCTTCTTCCCCGAATTTTCGCGAGGCCTCACGGCCCAGCCGCTGTGGATGGTTCCGGTTGCCAGCTTCCTGGTGTTCATCGGGCTGCAGTGGTGGGCGTTCTGGTATCCGGGCGCGGAGCCGGGTGGCGGCGGCTACATCGCTCAGCGCATCTTCAGCGCGCGCGATGAGAAGCAGGGGCTGCTCTCGGTTTTGTGGTTCAACATCGCGCATTATGCCATTCGCCCGTGGCCATGGATCATCACCGGACTCGCTGTCGTCGTCCTGTACCCCGGGCTGCAGCATCCGGAAAGCGGTTACATGCTGGTGCTGAACTCGCATCTCCCGCAGCAGTATCGCGGGATTGCGATTGCGGGATTCCTGGCCGCCTTCATGTCCACCATTGCGACCCAACTGAACTGGGGCGCGTCCTACCTGGTCTCAGACTTCTATCGCAGGTTCGTGCATCAAAGCGCCTCCGAGAGCCACTACGTCCGGGTTTCGCGGTTGTGCACGGTGTTGCTGGTCATCGTGTCTGCCTGGGTGTCGGTGCAGCTTGGCTCCATCGCTTCCGGATGGCAGGTAGTACTGCAAATTGGCGCCGGCACTGGCGCGGTGTACATCCTGCGCTGGTATTGGTGGCGGATCAATGCCTGGAGCGAGATTTCCGCCATGGCTTGTTCCCTGCTAATCACCGTCATTCTGGACCGCTGGCAGCCGTTCAGCGGCAACAGCTCGCTGGTGTTTGCGAAAAGCGCATTGGCGACCACCATCGTTACGACCGTCGTTTGGCTCACGGTGACGCTGCTGACGAAGCCCGAGCCGGACCAGGTCCTTGTGCGTTTCTATCGTCACGTGCGGCCCGATGTCCGCGGCTGGAAGCGCATCGCAGCGCAAGCATCCGACATTGTGGGACACCGGGACATCGGCAGTAACCTGAGCGCTTGGGCGCTCGGCTGCGCTATGGTTTACCTTTGTCTTTTCGGAACGGGGAAGATACTACTGCATCAGCCTGCGACGGGAATTCTCCTGCTGGTTGGCTCCGCGATTTGCGCCGTGCTGCTCTATCGTGGTGTGGTGCAGAACTTCAAAGTCGAGTCGCAAGAGGCGAGCAGCGGCGTACCAAATTGGATTGAAGCCTCGCACGCCGCCAAGTAATTCCCCGACTGCGTCGGGGATTTTGGCAGAGTTCCCACATTAAGCTAGAAGCCATCTCATAAATACCGGTGCGGCCCAGAGCGAGGTACCTCAGGGGCTAAAGCCCAGTCCGTAACGGGCCGTTTGCGGCACGGCTGAAGCCGTGCCCTTTCAAAAGCGATTGTAGAGTCGAGGACGAGCGCGGGTGCTGACGGCAAAGCGTCGTCCCGTTTCCCGTCCCCGCTCATCAAACCGGACGTGCCCATTTCGAGCATCCGGCTTTCCGATGGATTTCATCGCAGGCTCACGCAATCCGCGGGGGCGGGCCAAGCCGCATCACTCCTAGCTCGCCGAAGACCCGCTTGCCATATCGTTCGGTGCCTCGCGACTGCACCTTATGGCGTCGTTTCAGGAAATGCCGCACGCGGTCGGAGACGTAGTTGTTGACCTCTCGATACGCAGTAGCGCGAGAGCCGTAAGAAAAGTATGCCGACCAGCCCCGCAAGATCTGGTTGAGGCGGTCGCGCACTTCCTCCCAGCGTCCGGTGTTTCCAGGTATCAACAGGTCTCCCACCTTCTGCTTGATGCGTTGTCGGCTTTTCTTCGATGGACTGGCTCCCAGATACCAATGACCATCCGGTTTGTAGCGATGTGGCCCGAACGTGTAACCCAGAAAACTAAAGCGTTCTTCACGCGCTGCCTTGATGCTGGTTTTCGCTTCATTCAGAGTAAGGCCCATCCGCGTTATCACGCTGCGCGTCCAATCCAGTGCCTCCGCCGCATAGCCGCGACTGAGAATCACGAAATCGTCCGCATACGTGACCACCTGAGCGCGGAAAGCCTTGCTCTTTCCGGTGATCCGCCAGTGCTTGAGGAATCGGTTCATATACAGGTTCGCGAGCAGGGGGCTGACGATTCGGCCTTGTGGGGTTCCCCGTCGGCTGCTCCGTCCTCCCGTCATACGCCGCTTGCCGTCTGCCTCCCGTTCCTCGACCGGGACCTTCAGCCACATCTTGATCAGATGGAGCACGTCCCGATCCACGATGCGCCGCGCCACAGACTTTAGAAGTTCCGTGTGCGGAATCGTGTCAAAGTACTTGGACAAATCAGCGTCCACCACCTCGGTGTAGCCTTCGCAAATTAGCTTGTGCACTTTCTGGATGGCGTCGTGCGCGCTTCGCTTCGGTCGGTAGCCATACGCCTGCGGCTCCAAATCCGCTTCGAGGATCGGCTCGAGCACCAGCTTCGCGGCAGTTTGCACCGTCCGGTCCCGAATGGTCGGGATTCCCAGCGGCCGCTCCCCGCCACCGGGCTTCGGGATCAACACCCGCCGCACCGGTTGTGGTTTATACGTCTTGTCGCGCAGGTCTTTCCTGATTCCTTCCAACCACTTCTCTAAGCCTTGCGACTCGATCACCTCGAAGCTCTGTCCATCCACGCCGGCTGCGCCCTTGTTGGCTTTCACCCGTGCGTAGGCATGGCTCAGAATGTCCTTGCGGTAAATCTTGTCGTAGAGCAGATAGAAGCGGAAGTCAGGTTCTTGCTTCGCCTTCCGATACAGCTTTCTCTGAAGTGTCCGGATCGAAATCGGTGTTTCCAGGCTCATCGCCAATCACCCGTCCTCTTCTTCTTCAAAAGCACCTCCAAAGTAAGGGTCCTTCCCTCCACCGGCATTACCCGGCTTTATCGGTACATCTGACCCTCTCCGACACCCAAACGAGCCACCGTCCTGCTGACGATGCTGGAGGTGCGACCTCCGCCCGTCCCGGGTCTCCCCCTATTACCCAGACCGCCTTCTCGGCATGCCGTGCTCAATACCCCGGTGGACTGGATCAGGTGCACGTGTTGGTTACTTCCCTGCCCACGCAGCCTTCCCCGTCTCATAGGCGGGTCGGCGTCCACGACTATACTTTCGAGGCCTGCTCAAGCTTCACTCGCGTTACGGCCTGCTAAGTTGCTCGCCCACCATGCGTGGGCTTTTGTCACGAGGCTTCATCGCAGCCGGTTCCCCAGCTTCCATGCTCGTTAGCTACCAGACCTCACCAACCTCTGTCTGGGCGGGTCCTTCCCCCGCTGGTGATCTGCGCCGTTGGGGCGCACTATGAGATAGCTTCTAGTTTCACGCTTGGGGATGGAGCGCCGCGCAGTCCCAGATAAGATACAAGGGACATCAACTTTGCGTGATGGCAGACCGATACGCGAGAATCCTAATATGCAGAGCAGCAAGCACACCCTGCGCGCCGGAGTTGTCGGCGCCGGAGCCTTCGGCCGCAATCACGCGCGCGTCTATCGCGACCTTCAGGCCGATCCATCTCGGAATCTCGAATTTGTCGGGATCGTGGACACCGACTTGCCGCGCGCACAAACGGTAGCCAGCGAATTCGGCACTTGCGCGTTTCGATCAATCGACGAACTGATTGCCGCTGGAGTGCAGGCGTGTTCGGTTGCGGTGCCCACCGCTGCTCACCTCGAAGTCGCGCGGCACTTGATGCAGAACGGCGTCGATGTCCTGATTGAAAAGCCGCTGGCGACTACCGTGGCCGAAGCGGATGAGTTGATTGCCATCGCAGAGCGGCATGGCCGGATTGCACAAGCCGGACATCTCGAGCGCTTCAATCCCGCGGTGCGCGCCACCTTCCCGCTGCTCACCCAGCCCATGTTTTTTGAAGTGCACCGCCTCAGCGTTTTCAGTCCGCGCTCGCTCGACATAGACGTGGTCCTCGACCTGATGATCCACGATCTCGACATTGTGCTCGCGTTCGTGCAGTCGCCGGTCAAGGAGGTCCGCGCGGTTGGCTTGCCGATTCTCTCGCAGAAAGTGGACATCGCCAACGTGCGCATGGAATTCGAGTCCGGCTGCGTGGCCAACTTCACCGCCAGCCGGGTCAGCACCGAGCGGGTCCGCAAGCTGCGCTTCTTCCAGCCACGGCAATACGTCTCGCTCGACTATTCGCGGCAGGATGTGCTGGTGCTAACGGTGGACGACTTATCGCTCGATCCCGCCGGCATGGATCCCTTTGATCCGGCAAGCATTGCCGCCAGCGCCCTTCCTGGCATCACACCGTTCAGGCCGGCGGTTGCGCAGCAGGAACCGCTGCGCGCGGAGTTGGACAGCTTCCTGCGCGCGGTGCGCGAGCGCTCCCGGCCTGAGGTAACGTTGGAAGATGGCCGCCGGGTACTCGCCCTGGCCATGCAGGTGGTCGAGGTCATTGCGGAACACAGCCGCCGCGTGCATTTGGCGGAGTTGACTCGCACGCCGAGCTAGCCTACGCTTCTCGAATCCCCGATGTCGGATGAACCGGTCACCATTGCGAAGTTCCTGACCCTGGGCGAAGCCAAACTGGCGCAGGGCAAGCTGATCTCTGCCGGGATTTCGGCCTTCGTGTGCGACGAGAACATGCATGCCATGAATTGGCACATGGGCATGGCTCTGGGCGGCATCCGCCTGCAGGTGCCCGACAGCCAGGTGGTGCGCGCGCTGGAAGTGCTCGACGACTTCGAGCCGGAAGAAACCAACTTGGTAGAGACGGAAGGCGGCGATGATGAAGACATGGAAGAGGTCGCCTGTTGCCCGGAATGCGAATCGCTGGAGATTCGCGAAGTAGCCAGCGCGAATCCGCGCCAGATCGCGCTGTGGTCGGCGGCCATGCCATTCCCCGGGCCTCCGGCACAGGAGACGCATCGCTGGAAGTGCCTTGCTTGCGGCTACCAGTGGCGCGAAGCGGAGGAATAGAGCATTTCCCGGCTGCCGTCCGGCGTGCGAAAATAAAGATCGAGCGTGAAGCCATGACTGGAATTCAGTTCGTTACCGATGAGAAAGGACGCAAGGTAGCGGTGCAAATTGATCTCAAGAAATATGGGGCAATCTGGGAGGACTTCTGGGATGGCCTCGTTTCCGAGTCGCGTCGCAAAGAGAAAGGCATCCCGTACGAAGAATATCGCGCTAACCGACTGAAGCGGCGTCGCTCACGTGGTTAGATACTCGCTTGACATCAAGTCTTCAGCCCAGAAGGAGCTTGACACCTTAGGCGAGGCGCTGTTCGCCCGCATTGACCGCAAGATCGTGTCATTGGCAGAGAATCCCCGTCCTCCCGGATGCAAGAAGCTCAAAGGATATCGGAACCAATGGCGAATCCGTGTGGGCGATTGGCGCGTGATTTACATCATTGACGACAGCGAGGCGCGAGTAAGCATCACCCGCGTCGCTCACCGCAGAGAAGTCTATTAACTATCAGCACATCCTGGACTCGATCTGGCGCAGCAAACCCCAATTTACCTCACAATCTGAGCTAACGAACTCCTTCCCTAAGCCGATGGCGCGTGCGACAATAGAACTTCCTTCCTCGCCATGCACCCAATCGATAGCGCCACCAGCCTCGCCAAAGAACCCACCATCACTCCAGAAGTGCTTCGCGACCACGGAATCTCGCCGGAGGAATACGACCGCATCCTGAAGTCGCTCGGTCGCGAGCCTAGTTTCACCGAGCTGGGTATTTTCAGTGTGATGTGGAGCGAGCACTGCTCCTACAAATCCTCGCGTGTGCACCTGAAGCGGCTGCCCACGCACAGCCGTCGCGTGGTGCAGGGACCCGGGGAAAACGCCGGCATCATCGACATCGGCGATGGCTGGGCCTGCGCCTTCAAGATCGAGTCGCACAATCATCCTTCGTTCATCGAGCCCTTCCAAGGCGCGGCCACGGGAGTTGGCGGCATCTTGCGTGACATCTTCACCATGGGTGCGCGTCCGGTCGCCATCATGGACTCGCTGCGTTTCGGCCCCATCACGCCGCAGCCCGGCATGGACCAGGCCACGCTGCACAAGAACCACTCCGTGCTGGAAGGGGTGGTGAGCGGCATTGCATCCTACGGAAACTGCTTCGGCGTGCCGAACGTCGGCGGCGAGGTGAAGTTCGAAAGCTGCTACTCGGGGAATCCGCTGGTGAACGCGTTTGCGCTGGGACTGGTGCGCCGCGACCAGATCTTCTACGCCAAGGCCGCCGGTGAAGGCAATCCGGTGATCTACGTCGGCTCCAAGACGGGCCGCGATGGGATCCACGGCGCCACCATGGCCAGCGAAGAGTTCAGCGAAGAGTCGGAGGCCAAGCGTCCCAACGTGCAGGTCGGCGACCCCTTCCTGGAAAAATTGTTGCTCGAAGCCTGCCTGGAGGCCATGCAGACCGGCGCGATTGTCGGCATTCAGGACATGGGAGCGGCGGGTCTCACCTGCTCGACCTGCGAGATGGGCGGGCGGGGCCGTGTGGGGCTGGAAATTGAGCTCGATCTTGTGCCCCAACGCGAGACCGGGATGACGCCTTACGAAATCATGCTGAGCGAATCGCAGGAGCGCATGCTGCTGGTGGCCGAAAGAGGCCGCGAGGACGAAGTGTTCCGCGTCTTCCAGAAGTGGGGACTCGACGCCGTCACCATCGGGCGCGTGATCGCTCAGCCCGCCATGCGAGTGTTGGAGCACGGCAAAGTAGTCGCGGAAATTCCCAACGCCGCGCTCACCGATAATGCCCCGCTTTACCATCGGCCGCTGGAACGCTGGGAGCCGCCCGTGCCACGCGAGGTTCCGGCACACGTTGTGTGGGGCCGGAAGACGGAATTCACCGACGATCTGAAGCGATTGCTCGCCAGCCCGAACATCTGCTGCAAGCGCTGGGTGTTCCAGCAGTACGACTCCATGGTGCAAACCAACACGGTGGAGGGTCCGGGCGGCGAGGGCGGAGTGATTCGTATCAAGGGGACCCGGCGTGGCCTGGCGATGGCGCTCGACGGCAATAGCCGCTGGTGTTACCTCGATCCCAAGCTGGGCGCTATGCACGCGGTGGCCGAGTCGGCCCGCAACGTTGCCTGCACCGGCGCAACCCCGGTCGCGGCCACCAATTGCCTGAACTTCGGCAATCCCGAAAAACCGCACATCATGTGGCAGTTCTCGCAAACCATCGATGGCATCTCCAAGGCCTGCGAGGAGCTGGAAACCCCCATCACCGGCGGCAATGTCAGTTTCTACAACGAGACACTGGGCGAAGGCATCTATCCGACTCCTGTCATTGGCGTCGTGGGAATTATGGACGACGTGCACAACGCCGTCGGCCCAAATTTCCGCCAACCGGGACGCGCCCTGCTTGTCATCCGAGGGTCGGAGCCGGGAGACGCCTCGGACGTGGAGGCGGAATTTGGCTCCTCGGAGTACGCAAAGGAGCTGTTGGGCGAGATTTGGGGCTTTCCGCCGTCGCTGGAACTAGCGAAAGAGGCAGCGCTACAGAAGGCTATAGTCGAGATGATCGGCGCTGGTCTGCTGGAATCTGCTAAAGACTGCTCGGAAGGCGGGCTGGCGGTCACTCTGGCGGAGTGCGGATTCGCGCACGGCATCGGCGCCACGGTCAACCTTAGTGCCGATGGGTTAGTGCCGGAGTACGTCCTCTTCGGCGAGGACGCCAGCCGCGTGCTCATTTCCTGCGACCCGCAAAACGTCGAAGGAATCAAACAAATAGCGGTACAATGTGGGCTCTCAGTAGAACCAATAGGAGATACGGGGCCTGATCAATTGGAGATCCAGGTTGACGGAAAAGCTGCCGTCCAAGCAAGCGTCTCCGAATTGAAGGCTGCATGGGCCGGTGCCTTGGAATGCGCGCTGCACGTGGAAACCGAGGAACGGCTGGTGCCGGGGTCCCTGCAGAAGAGCTAGCCAGCAAGTACGGGAGTAGAGCGCGGTCCGGGCAGTGTGGGTTTTTGCTTGGATCTTCGGCGGCTGAAGACAGCAAGCTTTGAAAGGGCGCGGCTTCAGCCGCGCCGCACGTGCGAGGAGAGTTGGGCTTCAGCCCCTGAGGGAACTCGCACTTCGTCTTAACGACGAAGTCCCTCAGTGGCTAAAGCCAGTACGATGACAGCAGCTCACGGCACGGCTGAAGCCGTGCCCCTTCAAAGCGTGAGATGCTCGTGAATAACTCAGGTTCAGGCCCGCGTTGCGGCGGTTTATAGATTTGGGGCTTTAGCCCTCAGGTGAGCGATGCTGATTCCTTCCGATAAGCTACGCGAAGAATGTGGGGTGGTGGCCATCTACGGCCATCCCGAAGCCTCCAAGCTCGCCTACCTCAGCCTGTACGCGCTGCAACATCGCGGCCAGGAATCGGCGGGCATCGCGGCCTCCAACGGTGAGCAGCTTCAACTGCACAAAGCCATGGGGTTGGTATCGGACATCTTCACCGCCGATGCCCTGGCCCGCATTCCCGGCTCGCTGGCCATCGGTCATACGCGTTACTCCACTAGCGGCGATTCAGCGCTGCTCAACGCCCAGCCCATCATGGTGGAGTGCAATAAGGGCAAAATTGCGCTGGCGCACAATGGCAACCTCACCAATGCACCCGAAGTGCACGCCCAACTGGAGCAGCAGGGCTCCATCTTTCAGACCACCAGCGACACCGAGGTTTTAGTGCACCTCATTGCGCGTTCGCGCGAGCAGACCCTGGTCGACGCCATGGCGGATTCGCTGCGCCGCATCGAAGGCGCATTTTCCCTGGTCATGCTCACCCCCAACCGCATCTTTGCCGCCCGCGATCCCCGTGGCTTTCGTCCGCTGGTGATGGGCCGCATTTCGGGAGAGGCGGCGCATCGGACAGATACCATCGTCTTCGCGTCCGAAACCTGCGCCTTCGACCTGATCGGGGCTACCTATGAGCGCGAAGTCAAGCCCGGCGAATTAGTGATCGTCGGTCCGGAAGGCGTTCATTCGCGCTTCTATTCGGCGCAGCAACCGCAATCGAGCTGCATCTTTGAGCATGTTTATTTTTCGCGGCCAGACAGCATCGTATTCGGCAAGTCCGTGCAGCAGACGCGCGATGCCATGGGCCGCCAACTCGCGCTGGAATCGCCGGTGGATGCCGATATTGTGGTTCCGGTGCCTGACTCCGGCGTCACTGCCGCCCTCGGCTTCTCCTATCAGAGCGGCATCCCGATCCAGTTTGGGTTGATCCGCAACCATTACGTCGGCCGTACTTTCATCGAGCCGGAGCAGCGCGTCCGCGACTTTGGCGTGAAGCTCAAACTGAATCCGGTGCGCAATGTACTCAAGGACAAACGGGTCGTGCTGATCGACGATTCCATCGTGCGCGGCACTACCAGCCGCAAGATCGTTCGTCTGGTGCGAGAGTCAGGCGCCAAGGAAGTACACTTTCGCGTCTCTTGCCCGCCGACCATCTCGCCCTGTTACTACGGAGTGGACACGCCTTCCAAGAACCAGTTGATCGCGGCCAACAAGACGGTGGAGGAAATCCGCGAATATATCGGCGCCGATTCGCTGGCCTATCTTTCGCTGGAGGGCCTGCGCAAGGCGGCTGGTGAGGGCGACGAGTGCGCCTTCTGCACCGCCTGCTACACCGGCAAGTATCCGACCAACATCGTCGGCGTCGAAGACATTACGCCCGCAATGGCCGCAAGCGACTGACTATTGGCAGGTCATCTGACTATTCGGAGGTCTGTGCCGATGAAACTCCTGCAAGCACTGCGCCAACTCATGCGTCGTCTGTTGCGGCGTGATCCGGCTGAACCACAGGATCCGTATGCTCGGGTGCAGGTGCCTGTTCGTCGCGGACCTGGCGGCCGCAGCTCCGCAGTCGCTCTCGAAGAGCCTCCCGAGACGAAGCTGACCAATGCGTTCGGTCGCAGACGGACTCGTTAAGACCAAATTGCAGAATTCGTGCGCGTCTGCCGTCCAGCGCGCAAACAATTTTTCTCAATGGCCCAGCGACTCGGGCTTCTTTCCCGCCATCAGCTTCTTCCGCAGGTCCTCCACATAGTGGTCGGTCATACCCGCGATGTAATCGCACACCACCCTTACCACCTTTTCGCTTTCGCACCGCTCGCGATAGCTGCCGGGCAGGGCTTCGGGATGGGCGACCAGGTAGTCGAACACCTCGCTGACCACCTTCTCGGCCTGCCGCTTCTCCGGCTCCAGCGGCTTGCAGTTGTAGAGGGCCTCGTAGAGGAAGCTCTTGGCCGCGCGACGCTCTCCCTCTACTTCCGGGCTGAATGACGCCAGCCGCTCGGGAAATCGCCGGACGTCTTCAAGACTTCCAATTCCCGCCTGCTGCACGCGCCATTGCGTATTCTCGATCAAATCGGTCACAAAGCGGTTAAGAACTCGCTTCAGCGCCTCGTTGAATTTCAACCTGTCGGGAGCTTTCGGATACCTGGCTTCCGCCTCGACGTAATAGCGCTCGAAGATCGGGACCTGTTGGCGAATCTGCGGCAGGCGCAGCAGCCTGGCCTCATACCCATCGTCGAGGTCGGCGGTGCTGTAGGCAATTTCGTCGGTGAGGTCGATCAGTTGCGCTTCCAGCGGCGGGCGTTCATGCAGCAGGTACTCAGCGAGTTCAGGATGTTCGGCTTCGCTATAGTCGTGCGAGTGCTTGATGATGCCTTCGCGAACTTCGAACGTCAAGTTTAAGCCGGGGAAATCGGCATACCTCAGCTCCAAATCTTCCACGGTGCGCAGTGCCTGTAAGTTGTGATCGAAGAAATCCCCATGACGGCGCATCAAGAGGTCCAGCGTTCGCTCGCCGGCGTGTCCAAACGGAGGATGTCCGATGTCGTGGACCAAAGCCAGCGCCTCGACCAGATCGACATTCAGGTTGAGCGCGGCGGCAATCGTGCGCGAGATTTGCGCCACCTCCATGGTGTGGGTCAGGCGAGTGCGGAAGTGGTCGGAGTAGCGGAGGGTGAAGACCTGCGTCTTGTTTTCCAGCCGGCGGAAGGAGCGGGCATGGATCACGCGATCGCGGTCCCGCTGAAAAGGATTGCGATAAGGGTGCGACGGCTCGGGATAGCGGCGTCCGCGGGAATCGTCGACGCGAACGGCGTAGCTGGCGAGCATAGCAGGAGTTTAGAGCAGTTTCGCTTGTGGTGTATAGGACGTGGGCGGAGCACGCCTTTTCACTGGCTGCGGCAAAAGCCTGCGGAGACTTTTTGGTGGAAGCCCCCTGCTTCAGCAGGGGGGGCTCGACTTTAGTCCAGCGGAAAAGCGTTCGCTTTCGCAATGGGCTTTAGCCGCGGGATCTCTCGAGGCCAGCGCTAAAGCGCATGATCAAAGCCGAAACTGTTCCCCCGCATAAATGCGGGGGCTTCCACCGATAGGTCTTACCCAGAGTTTCCCGTAACCGCTAAAGCCGGTTCATTCCCGAAAATTGACTGGCACCGCATAAGAAAAGGCGCTGCCGCGGCAGCGCCCTGGTTCCCGATCGGAGCTATTGTTTGGTCGCCGCGGTTTGTTTGGCCAGCTTGACGCGCGTGGTCTCCAGCTCCTTAGTCAACTTAGCGACCTGGTCCTGGTCCACCTCGGCGGGAATGGTCTTGTTCCATTCTTCCAGAGAGCGCTCATAATTGCTCGCAGCCAGCTTCAGCCGTCCCGTCCTCTGGTAAAGCTCGCCCAGATGCTGATGCACCGTGGGATCCGTAGTGATACGCTCGGAGGCGCGCCGCAGGTTCTCTTCCGCCAAGTCGTATTTGCCCAGCTTGTAATAGGCCCAGCCCAGCGAGTCCAGATAGGCGCCGTTCTGTGGATCGAGCGCCACCGCGCGGCGAATGTACCCGAGGGCTTCTTCCACCCGGGTGTCGCGATCGGCCAGCATGTATCCCAGATAATTCAGGGTCATCGCATTCTTGGGATCGTCGGCCAGCACCTTGCGAAATGCCTCTTCCGCCAAATCGTATTTCTTCTGGCGCTCATAGATGGAGCCTTGCACGAAGATCGCGTAATCCTTGTCTTCCTGCTTGCTGGAGAGATCGATGGCTTTGCTGATGTTCTCTTCCGCGTTCGGCCAATCCTTCACCCGGCTGTACATCTGGGCCAGAGCAATGTAAACCTCGCGATCGTCGGCGTTACCCTTGAGCAACGTCTTCACATGCTCGATCGCCACATCGGGCTTGCCCATGTCGGCCTGTTGCGAAGCCGAAACCATCTGCAAGCCGCGGTCGTTGGGATATTTCTCGGCCGCCTCGGCCGCAGCCTCCGTTGCCATTTGCCACTGCTTATTGTCGCGGTAAGTTTCAACAATTTGCTGGTAGCCGCGAATGGCGTTTTCATCGCCAAGGTTAAGCATCTTGCGGAAGGTCTCGACCGCCTGCTGGTGCTTATTGGCCTCGCGGTACACCGTGCCCAGCCGCTCCAGGAAAACCGCCCGGTTGTTCTTGTCGGGCACGCTGTATTCGCCGTCGGCATGTTCCGTCTTTTGCAGTAACTGGTTGAGAATCTGGATGGCGTCTTCGTATTTTCCCTGGGCCTCGTCAACGACCGCGATGTTGTACTGCACTTCCAGGGAATCGGGCACGATTGCGGTGGCTTTCTTCAGCGCTTCCAGGGCCTGATCGAATTTCCCGTCGCGGCGATCGATCTCGGCAATGCGCATGTAAGTTTGCGCATCCGAGGGATCGGCATCGGCAATGACTTTGTACTGTTCCAGGGCGGCGTCGGTCTGGCCATCGTTCATCAGGTTCTGGGCCAGGCCGCGAACGGAATCCAGATTATCGTGGTCGAGTTCGGTGGAACGGCGATAGGCGTCGATCGCCTTCTTATAGTCCTTCTCCTGCTCGTAGGTGAACCCCAGGGCGGAGTACAACTTGGCGGTGCGCGCACTCTCCGGTATGGCGCTCAACACCTGCAGCGCACGGGCGGAATCGCCTTCTTCGTTGTAAAGATAAGCCAGCGTGGTGACGGCCTCTTCCGAATCGGGCTGTATCTTGACTGCCGTCTTGAATTCGCCTTCCGACTTCAGAAGCTCGTTGTTGAGCCGATACAAGCGGCCCAACAGCAGGTGGTCTTCCACGCTCTTGGGATCGAGCTTCACAATCTGCTCATATTGCTCGATCGCCAGCTTCAGAATTTCCTGGGACTGTGTCCCGGCCTGCATGTCGCCGAGGGAACGCAGATAGATTCGTCCCAGCAGACGGCGCGCCTCGAGATTGTTGCCATCGCGCTTCAGGATGTCCTGGGCTTCGAGGACGGCGTCGCGAATGCGGCCGGTCTTGGCGTACAGTTCGGCGAGTCCGGCGTTCAGGTAATCGGAGGTGGGATCGTTGTCGATCGCCAGCCGATACTCTTCAATCGCCTTATTGGCGTAGTCGGCGCGCCCGTACATGGAAACCAACTCCTCGTACATGTGCGCCATGGTGAAGTGGTAATACGCCGCCGCCTTGTCCGGCTGCTTCGGGGGAGCCGATTCGACCGGCGCCGCGGAGCCTGGTTGGTCCTGGCTTGCAGCCGGGGGCTGCTCAGCTTGCGCGGACGCAGCAGAGCCTGGTTGTGCCTGACCTGCCGTCGGCGAGGCCTGCTCGGGGGCCGATGGGGTCAATATAATGTCGGTATTTTGGGCGATACCGCTCACCGAGCCGGCGAGCAGAAGTGTCGCGAGACAAACAAAAATACGATTCAGGGTCATTCAATAACCAGCCACTCAACAGCGATTGGATGCCGCGGCTCACACCGAAGTCTTCTTATATTCTAGCTGCTAATACCCGGGAACGCGAAAACCAGAAAAGACTTTCTTAGAGCGTGTTTCAAAAAGCTCGTTTTGCGACAGCAGGGCTGAAGCCCTTTTTGGGGAGTCGCGATTTTCGCGGGCTTAAAGGCCCGCGCTTTCACCCAGAGCGCTGCAGGACATTTTTGAAACAAGCTCTAGCAATAGTTTCTCAGCTTCTACGATTCGCCAAACAGCTCGTGCAAGTTCCATTGTTTGAAGGGGCTGTTGCTTTTCCGGCTCTTTCCGCAGCCTATTCAACACTCGCTGGATTGGACGTCGCGCAGACCGAAAGGTTAAAACGCGGGAACCGCCTCCAGCACCCGCACCTCCCATGAATTCTCCGCTGCCGTCAACAACGCGACATAGTGCATGGTCACATCTTCCGAGTGCAGCACTTTATCGCCATCCAGCACCTGAATTTGCAACTCGGCCGTGTCCTGCAGCTCAATCGCCGAGCCATCGGGAGAATGGAAGATGGGGGCGCTTGCCAGGTGGGGGAGCGAGATCGCAGCTGATCTAGACACCGCTTCTGCCTTGTAGAGTCGCACCGCTCTGGCGCTATTCTGGTTGGCTGTAACAATTACCTATTGCCTCCCCTTCCTACTCAAGCGGCGCCGAAACCGAAGATGGCCGACAAGTTGGCGTGGTGAAAACAAAAGGCTTACCGCCTGGCTTCCGGCCCTTAAGTTTGGCAACCAACCTGTAACAGAAACAGTGTTGGCGCGCGGCTCTATATGTGTTTAGGCGAACCGCCGCAGGACAGCAGAAATTACCGCGGCCAGCATGTCTGGCACTTTGTGCCAAAGGATTCTGGAGGAACTCTCTAATGAAATCTCGCATACTGTTCACCTTGCCGTTGGCGGCCAGCCTGATGCTGCCGGCCATGGCCCAGCAAGCGCCTGCCGACAATCAACAGCCCGCTGCCACGTCGCAGGGCAGCACGCAGTCCTCGTCATCTTCAACCTCGAGCCAGACTGTCAGCTCCGATCAGGACATGACGGCGCGGCAGCCACTCCAACCTGAAATGCGACAGGGATTCTGGGGCAAGATCAATCCCTTCGCGCGCAAGAAATACGTGCAGCGCCAGCTTAGCCCGATTCGTAACCGGGTGAATGAGCTCGACGACCTTACCGCCGCCAACGCCAGGAACATCAAAGACGTGGATGCCCGGGCGCAGGAAGGCATCCGCCAGGCGTCCGCCAAAGCCAACGAAGCTGACCAGCATGCAACCGACGCCGGTAACCGTGCTCAGCAGGCCAACCAGACCGCACTACAGGCCAGCAACCGCCTGAATACCGTGGAGCAGGTAGTGGGCAACATTGATCAGTACCAGCCCACTTCGCAAACGGAGATCCGCTTCCGGTCGGGCCAGACGGTGTTGAGCAGTAAAGCCAAGGAAGCCCTCGACGGCATGACCACCAACCTTAAGGACCAGAAGGGTTACATCATCGAGGTCCAAGGTTTCTCCACGAGCGGCGGACAAGCCGGTATCCAGAGTTCGCACGCCCTGGCAAACTCCGTCGTGCGCTACCTGGTAGAAAAGAATGAGATTCCGGTATACCGCGTATTCGTCATGGGGATGGGCAATGCTCGCGTCGCCGCGTCTGAAGAAACCGGCGCCAAGCCGGCTCATGGCAATCGCGTCGAGGTCAGCCTGCTGAGGAACAGCGTGGATCAGTTGGCATCGGCGAACCAGCCCTATGGCGAAATGGACCTGAACACGCAGGCACCCCGCAACAATTACGCAGCCCCGTTCAGTTACCAGTCCGCTCCGGCGCAACCGCAATCGAACAACATGAATTCGGCTCCGGCAAACGGCAACCCTCCGCAGTCGCAGCAATAGCAGTAGTAGCAGCAGGCGCAACCGCTGAAGCCCCTCGCGCAAGCGAGGGGCTTTGCTGTTTTGGCCCACTCTGTGTGGGGCAACCGGCTAGCGGGCTCCGACTTGCGAGGTCTCCAGCCCGGAAATTGCACCCACTTCCAAAAAGCCGAGTTTTCGATTGCGAGGGTAATGGGGATTTCGCGACAGCTATCGCGCTATCAGCTAAGCTTCGATGACCATTCCTCAGGCAAGTAGCGCTTCGAACTCCGGATCTCCGTGCAGGCCTTCGAAGTCGGAATCCTGGCGCGCGTACCCCTTGTTCAAATGGCCCATTTCGTCCAGCTTCTTCAGCAGCCTTAACGCCTCCTGTTTGTTTTGCAGGATCGCGTAAGTACACGCGGCGTTGTAAAGGATATTCGCGTCGTTCGGACGCAATGCGATCGCGATCTGCAACGCCGCCGCTGCCTCCTCGTTCCTTCCAAGCCACGCCAGGTTGCTGGCCAGCAGAATTCGGGCACGGACGTCTTCCGGCACCAATGAGAGCTGTTGTTCGAGCGCCTCCAGGCAACGTTGACGCAGGCGGCGCGCGCCCTCCGTATCCCCAGAGCGCTCGGCTGCGACCATCAACGGAACATAGACGTTGTAATCGTCGCCGTTGGCCGCCAAGGCTGCGTCGGTGATGGCACTAACCTTCTCAGGATGTCCTGAGGCGATATAGGCCCGCGCCAGCACGAAGTAGGCTCCATCGCAATCTGCTTTGCGCTTGATGGCTTGCTGCACGAACCGAATACCTTCTTCAAAGCGTTTTACCGCGTAGGCTATGCGACCTTGCGCCAGCAGCGCCTCGGCCAACTTGGGCTCCAGTAACAGAGCATTTTCTGCTGCCGTGGTGCCCTTTTCGAGCCAGCGATCGCTGTGATCGTGCCACTCGTAATACTCGCCACAAGCGTTTGCCACACCGGCGTGCGCTAAGGCGAAGCGGGAATCCAGCTCGATGGCCCGCTGGAACATCTGCATGGCAAATTCCAGGTCAGAGCGGGTAACGCGCCGCGCCAGGCTGCGGCCACGCAGGTAGAAGTCATAGGCCTGCAGGTTCTCCGTCGGCCTGCTGGCGATGGCGGTTTCTTCCTGGGGCGACAGGGTAATGCGCAGCGCCTGGGTGATGCTGCGGGCAATCTCGTCCTGCACGTCGAAGACGTCCTTCAACTCGCGGTCGAAACGTTCCACCCACAGGGCATGGCCGCTACGCGTCTCCACCAGTTGGCCCGTGATGCGCAGTCGGTTGCCCGCCCGGCGTAAGCTGCCGGTGAGCACGTAGGTGGCGTGGAGCTGCTGTCCGACTTGCGGCCCCGTGACCGGCTGGTCGCGGAACGCAAGCACCGCAGCGCGCGGAAAGACTTTCAAGGTCTTGATGTGGGACAACTCGGTAATGACGTCTTCCGTCATTCCATCGCGGAAATACTCGTCTTCCTTGGCGCCACTGAGATTCTCGAAATACAGCACCGCGACGGAACGCTCCGCCGGCACGTCAGCAGAGGCGGTGCGGCCCGAATCACTGTCCCTCTTCAGCCGTTGCAACTCAGCCTTGAGCCGTGAAGCACTCTCATACCGATCTTGCGGACTCTTCTCCAACATCTTGTTGAGAATGACGTCCAAGCCGGGCGGTAAGTTCGGGTTCAGACGGAGTGGATCGGGAGGCGTACGGTTCAAGATGGCATCGAAGACCACGGCCGAGGTATTGCCAGCGAAGGCTTCCTTACCCGTCGCCATCTCATACAGCACCACGCCTAGAGAGAAAATGTCGGTTCGGCTATCCACTTCCTCGCCGCGTGCCTGCTCGGGAGACATGTAGGCGACGGTGCCCAGAGCGGTACCGGGAGTGGTGAGATTCTCGGCAAATACAGCGGTATTCCCCCAGTCGCCAGCGCCAACCGCGAGTGCCGCCCGCCCGGTCCGTTGTTCCATCAGCTTGGCCAAGCCGAAATCGAGGATCTTGGCCTGGCCGCGAGCTGTAACGAAGATGTTTGCGGGCTTGATGTCGCGATGAACAATGCCGCGTTTGTGAGCGACATCGAGCGCATCTGCGAGTTGAATTCCGACGTCGAGCAGCTCATCGGTCGGCAGAGGCCCCAGCGCCAGGCGGTTCTTCACCGTCTCGCCTTCGAGCAGCTCCATGACCATGAAAGGCTGGCCTTCGCACTCGTCAATGTCGTAGATGGTGCAGATATTGGGATGGTTGAGCGCGGAAGCAGCGCGCGCCTCGCGCTTAAAACGCTCCACCGCCTGCTTGTCTCGAGCATAACTGTCCGTGAGGAACTTCAAAGCAACGGTGCGACCCAGTCGGTCGTCCTCGGCGCGATACACAACGCCCATGCCGCCTTCGCCAAGCTTGTCCGAGATACGGTAGTGGGAAATGCTCTTGCCTATCATTTTTTCTGGTTCTGGATTCTGGAGGGTGAAGTGCGCCCTTAGATTGGCAATCTTAGGGCGTGCGGTGAGGGGTGTCAAGGCTCATTGGTAAAGCGTCACATTGGATCGCTCGCACCACCTTCACCATGGCAGAGAGGGTCCCTTTTGCAACCAAGGACGACGCCACGGCACAAACCGCTCACTTTGTCGCCTGCCGTGCTCATTCAGTATGATCGGAAAACCAACTTTCCAGTGGAGACAAACCGGTGCACCGAATTACGCTCGGCGACTTTGAACTCACCATCCTTTCCGACGGCACCTACCGCATGGACGGCGGCGCCATGTTCGGCATCATTCCCAAGATTATGTGGGAAAAGCGCATCCAGCCGGACGAGCGCAATACCATTCCGCTGGCGCTCAATTCGCTGCTGGTGCGCACCGGCAAGCAGAACATCCTCATCGAGACCGGCATCGGCAGCAAGCTCAGCGAAAAAAGCCAGTCCATCTACAAGAACCAGGCGCGCCTGCTGAAAAGTTTTGAGGAGGCCGGGGTTTCGCCCGACGAGATTGACGTGGTCATTAACACGCACCTGCACTTCGACCACTGCGGCTGGAACACCTATTACAAAGACGGCAAGCCCGTGCCCACGTTCCCGCGGGCCAAGTATTACGTGCAGGAGGGCGAGTGGCGCCACGCCCGCGAACAACACGAGCGCGACCGCGTCAGCTACATGACCGACAACTACGATCCCCTGGTCGAGAGCGGACAGATGCAGTTGCTCAAGGGCGACGTCGAGATCGCCCCCGGCATCTCGGTGAAGGTTTATCCCGGCCACACCCGCGACTTGCAGGCGGTGATGATGCGCAGCGGCGGCCGGGTGGCTTGCTATCCCAGCGACCTGGTGTCGGACGCCAAGCACCTCGATCCCGTTTGGACGCTGGGTTACGACCTTTATCCGCTGGACAGTATCGCCAACAAACATCGGTTCTATGACGTGGCCATTCCAGAGCAGTGGCTGGTGGTTTTTACCCACGACCACGAGACGCCGTGGGCCTACCTGGAAATGGGCGACCGGGGACGTCCGGTGGCCAAGCCGCTCGGGGAGAAGACCATCTCTGTCGATTCCCCCAGGCCATGAATTTGCTTTGAGTGCCGCACCGGCTCTGGCTGCCCCCACTTGAGAGCTGTTTACTAGTGTCCTCACCCTGTTAGGGCACCACCGAAATTCCCGCTTGGGAATTAGCTGCCGGACAAATACGGGAAGGGGCTTCAGGTCCGACATCCTCAAGTCAGGCTGTCGCATAGACTAGCATAAACGTGCTTGCATGATGCCTTCCGTGAGCACGTGAGAAGATAGATGATCGCCTTTTACACCGTATCCGCCAATATCCTACATTGTCTGACATACCACATTGTGTCACTTAAGGGGGAGCAATGAGTAAGAAGAGCAAGAAGAAAGAGAAGAAAAACAAGCGCAAGCAAGCGGCACCCTCCGGAAAATCCTCGGCCAGCCTGGACCTGCGCTCGGTGGAGATACCGCCTCGTCCCAGGCCGCTAAAGGCAGCCGAGATCCGGGCCATGCGCGCGGCCGTGAATGCCAGCCAGGCGCTGTTCGCCCGTCTGCTGAACGTCAGTTCCAATGCGGTTGAAAGCTGGGAGCAGGGTATCCGGCAGCCGCGGCAGGCCACGCTCAAGTTGCTGCACATCGTCCGCAAGAATCCCAGCGCGCTGCTTAGCTAAACCAGGCTGCGGAAAAAGTCCGAACCGCAGATCCCTCGCGGGCTGAAGCCCACTCGGGATGACAAAAACAAAGAGCCTAGCGGCCAAGGGCCAGCAGACAAAACATCCATCCAAATTTTCTGTTCAAGTGTATATCCTCCGTGGTTGAGAGTCTTGATTCGCGAGATTGAAACTTTACTCGAACACCTTGCGGTGTTCAGGGGCCGGTATTGCTCAACGAGCGGGTTCGAACCTAGCAGACGCTCGTTGCCGGGCCCTCCCGAACATGCCATCCAACACAGAACCTGCGGCATTGCGAGACAGACCTTAGGATCACTCTTGCAATTATGTCTCCGTTGTAACTCGTTGGAAAATATGGGGCCGAAACTATCGCGGGTGCAAAGGCTTGCACTCGAGTGCCGGACTAGGTACTCCGTTCCCTGACCCAGCCATCCTGAGGTTGGCGCAACGTTTCCTTTCCTCAGGGAAGGGTCAAGTTGCCGCCTTCACCCATGTTCATTGCGGTCGACGTCCACGGTTGCCATCAGCCGAGGGGGGATGCGGCCGCTTGCTGGCGCGCCTGGATCTCGATGTACACGTTGATCAGCGACACGGCGGCGGGCGTAACGCCCGGGATGCGGCTGGCTTGTCCCAGGGTGCGCGGGCGGACGCGCGTCAGTTTTTCATTCATCTCGCGCGACAGGCCGCTCACTCTGGTGTAGTCAAACCAGTCGGGAATGAGGCGCTGCTCCGAGCGCTTTAACCGTTCGATGGCTTTGCTCTGCTGGTCAAGATAGCCGGAGTACTTGATCTCGGTCTCGACGGACTTCAGCTCATTGCGGATTTCTGCCGGCAGGCGGAAATCAGTTTCAAGTTTCAAGTTTCGAGTTTCGAGTACCACCTCTGCGGTATCAGCGCCATTACTCGAATTTGAGCTGTCTTCGGGTCGGAGGGATTGCGGCACGACCGCGGAGGAATTTCTTGAAACTTGAAACTCGAAACTTGAAACTTCCGTCTCACCGCCACGCCGGAAAAAGTCAGGCATTAGCCGCGCCAGCAGCGGCGCCAGCGCTTCGATCCGGACCTCGGGTCGTTTGAGCAGTTGGGCGAGGGTCAGTCCCTGCAAAGAACCTGATTCCAGCTTTGAGGCGCCAGCCTGAGGTTTGGGGGGCTCTTCACTTGAAGCTTGAAACTCGAAACTTGAAACTTCTCTCCGCAACAACGCCGACATCTCCCCACTTACGCGAGTGCGCTCCAGCAGATCGCGCATCGCCCGCCTGCGCTCCTGCTTGGCGAGATGATCGGCCCAGGCGGCATCGTTAATCAGGCCCACGCGGCGTCCGTGCGGAGTAAGCCTGCGGTCGGCGTTGTCAATGCGCAGGTGCAGCCGGAACTCCGCGCGCGAGGTGAACATACGGTAAGGTTCGTTCGTGCCCTTGCTGATGAGGTCGTCGATAAGGATGGCGGTGTAGGCCTCGGTGCGGTCGAGGATGAGTGGCGGCTCGCCCTTCACCTTCAGCGCCGCGTTGATGCCCGCCATGATGCCCTGGCACGCCGCTTCTTCGTAGCCGCTGGTGCCGTTGATCTGGCCGGCCAGAAACAGGCGCGCGACCTTCTTGGTCTCCAGCGTGCGCTGCAGCTCGGTCGGGTCGATGGAGTCGTACTCGATGGCATAACCCGGGCGCAGCATGTCGGCGTTCTCCAGGCCGGGGATCGACTTGATGATGGCGAGCTGCACGTCGATGGGCAGCGAGGTGCTCATGCCGTTGACGTAGATCTCGTGGGTGTTCAGCCCCTCGGGCTCGAGGAAGAGCTGGTGGGTTTCCTTGTCGGGAAACTTGACGATCTTGTCCTCGATCGACGGACAATATCGTGGTCCGATACTTTGGATCTGCCCGCTGTACATGGGCGAGCGATGCACGTTCTCGCGGATAATGCGATGCGTCTCCGGCGTGGTGAAGGCGATGTAGCACGGCACCTGCTTGTCATGGTGCGCCACCCTCCGGGTGCGGAAGCTGAAGGGCGTGGGATCGTCGTCGCCGGGCTGCACTTTGAACTTCGACCAGTCGATGCTGCGCCCATCGAGACGCGGCGGAGTGCCGGTCTTCAGGCGGCAGCCGCGCAGGCCGAGCGCCTTCAGCGATTCGCCCAGCAATACCGCATTGGGCTCGCCGCTGCGCCCCGCGGGATATTGCTGCTCGCCGCAGTGGATGAGCCCGTTCAAGAATGTTCCCGTGGTGATGATGACGGCTTGCGCGGAGACGGTGCGTCCATCGCGCAGGCGTATACCACGAACGATGCGCTCTTCGTTGCTCGTTTTTCGCTCTTCGCCTTTCGCTCTTCGCTCTTCGCTAGAGTCCGATCCGCCAAAATTGTCGTCCTGAGCGAGGACTTCAGTCCGAGTCGAAGGACCCCTATTGCCGTCATGCACTTGGGCGCTGCTTTGAAGGGGCACGCCTTCAGGCGTGCCGTCAAATCCCTCCCTAGAATCGGGAGTGGGCTTTAGCCCACGACACTCCTCCACAATCAGCTCTGCCACTTCCGCCTGCTTGATGTGGAGGTTGGGCTCCGACTCCAGCAACTCGCGCATCTTGAGCCGGTACTGCTGCTTGTCGCACTGCGCCCGCGGAGACCACACCGCCGGACCGCGCGACGTGTTCAACAGCCGAAACTGGATGCCGACCGCGTCCGTCACCTCGCCCATGATGCCGCCGAGGGCGTCCACCTCGCGCACCAGATGTCCCTTGGCGATGCCGCCGACCGCGGGATTGCACGACATCTGCGCGATCAGGTCGAGGTTGAGTGTGTAGAGCGCAGTCTTCAGGCCCAAGCGCGCCGCGGCCATGGCGGCTTCGCAACCGGCGTGCCCGGCGCCCACCACAACCACGTCGTAAGTTTCGCTGAATGACAATGACGGCTGCAAAAGCAAACTACCCCACCTGGCCGCCGCCGCGGCCGCATAGATCTATTCTAGCGGAGGCGCGTCTTTAGGAAAGGAGCAACATGAAACCGCGAAAGTCTTGAGTGCCGGCCATCCGCGCAATCTGTGGTTGTCTTTTTACGCCCGCTCGAACGCGTGCTTGGCGTGCAGCTCTTCCAGGGTGCGCTCTTTGGCGGAATGAAAAGCCTGGGCTTGCGCCAGCAATCCATCGGTCGAGCGAGCGTAATCGCCGGCCAATTCGATCATGCCGCGCGCGGCCAGATCGTTCGCAGCGGCCAGCAGTTTGTCCACCATGTTGGGATCGGCGGCGCCCAGATACTGCGCATCGCATGGATCGGCGATCATCACCGGCCCGCGCTGCTTGCCGCTCAACCAGAAAACTTTGCGCGTCACAAACTCCTCCACCTGTTGCGGCGTGACGTGCCAGAAGCGGAAGTGCTTATCGCGAATGCTGTAGCAGCGGCTTGACACCGGCACCGGTTGCCGCTTACTCGACTTCAGCAACTCCAATTGCTTATCGTCAAGCGCCTTGCGCGCGGTGTTGATGGCGAGCCAGAACGCCAGGTCGCTGTCGAGCGATGGCAGCACCTCGCGAATGGTCTGCGCCAGATTAAGCGCAATGTCGGCGTACAGCGGACCGCCGTCGGCCAGGCGCAGCGTGCCATGCAGCACGTACCAGTCGCTGCCCCCGCCAGAGGAATGAAACGGCCATTGCAGCTCGATGCGTACCGGCATGCCGTGCAGCGTAACGCCGTCAAAGATCTTCTGTGTGTCCATGCGAATCCGGCTAGGCGAAGGCTGCAGCCCCAAAGCCGATCGCCAATCGGCCCGAGCAGCCCCACTATGAAGATGCCATTGCAATTATGCCGCACCGGCGCGGTGCGGTGAAAGCGCACCACGGAGGACACGGAGCGCACGGAGATGATCAGGTATCGCGCCGAAACCGGAAGGACAAGGCAGACGATTGTAATCGGATTACCACAGAGGCACAGAGACACAGAGGAGTCGGAAACGAATCTTAGGCTTGCGGGGGAAAGGGTTCGGCCTTCGGGTTATTTTCTGATCTTCTCCGTGCGCTCCGTGTCCTCCGTGGTGGAACTAACCCAGCCTTAAAAGTATCACGCCTGATTCCTCCGTGTCTCCGCGCCTCTAGGGTGATCCGATTACAATCGTCTGCGATGTCCTTTCGCTTCCAGGTCGAAGCCCGCGATGGCGCCGCCCGCGCGGGGCGTTTCTTCACGCCGCACGGTGAAGTCCAGACCCCAGTCTTTATGCCGGTCGGAACACTGGCCACGGTCAAGGGCGTACCGCAGGACACGCTGGAAGAGCTCGGCGTCCAAATCCTGCTGAACAATACCTACCATCTTTATCTGCGGCCCGGCGTGGAGGTGGTGCGCCAACTCGGTGGGGTACAGAAGTTCATGGCGTGGGACCATCCCATCCTCACCGACTCCGGCGGCTTTCAGGTATTCAGCCTCAGCGATCTGCGCAAGGTCACCGAAGACGGCGTGGCGTTCCGCTCGCATCTCGATGGCTCCTCGCATTTTTTCAGTCCGGAGAGCGCCATCGCGGCCGAGATCGGACTGGGCGCCGACATCATCATGGCGTTCGACGAGTGCACCGAGCATCCGGCAGAGTACGCGCGCACCCAGGCGTCCATGGAGATGACGCTGCGTTGGGCGGCGCGCAGCAAGAAGTATTTCGAGGATCACAAGCACGAGGTACCGTGGTTCGACGAAGGCCCCGCCCTAGCCAAAAGAAGGCTGGAACGGGGCACCCGGGTCCTCGAACGGGGCACCCATCAAACGCTCTTCGGAATCGTGCAGGGTGGAATGTTTCCCGATCTGCGTCGCCAATCGGCACAGCGGACCGTGGAGGTTGATTTCCCCGGCTACGCGATTGGCGGCTTGAGCGTGGGCGAACCGCGCTCCATGACCTACGAAATGGTGGACGCAGCCATGCGGTTCCTGCCGGAAGACAAGCCGCGCTACCTGATGGGGGTGGGCACGCCGGAAGAGATTGTGCACTACGTGGCCATGGGCGTGGACATGATGGACTGCGTGCTGCCTACACGGGCGGCGCGCCACGGGCTGCTCTTCACCTCGGAAGGCCGGCTTACCATCAAGAACGCGCGCTACGCCACAGACGACGGTCCGCTCGACCCCAACTGCGCTTGCCAGGTCTGCTCGCGCTACTCACGGGCCTATCTCCGGCACCTGTATGCCTCCAATGAACTGCTCGCGCAGGTGTTAAACACCGTCCACAATCTGGCATATTACCTTGACACCATGCGTAAGGTGCGGCAAGCTATATTACTTGGAGAATTCGCGAGTTTTCTTTCTGGCGTCCGGCCACCGCATTTACCACCCCAACCCGCGCAAAAGCGGCGCGGCTTGGGGACCCCGGAAAGCTGAGTGTTCCTTAGCAGCCTTCGCTGTTCAGGTCCCCGGCAAAAGCGCGATAATGGAAAAATCAGGGCTGCGTCCCTGACGTCGCGTTGGTACGCTGGCAGGCAATATCCCGGTGTTCCGTTGGAATTGTGCCGTCCCTGAAGGGACTCGCCGATTTTTTGCGCGTTACCCAGGGCTTACGCCCTGGGCTAAAAGCAATTCCGCCCCTGCGGGGCTGGATTTTGCGCAATCGTTCGACCGCGCCAACTCAAAACGAGTCCGCACACAGGCTCTTTAGCCCCTAAGGTTTCTGGAAAGTCGAAGGCAAAATGGCCACACTGGCAGGTATGTTCGCGCAAGGCATCGGCGGCTCGGCCCCGATCCTGATGATGGTTGCCATCTTCGCCATCTTCTATGTTCTTTTGATCATGCCGCAGCAGCGCAAGCAGAAGAAATGGCAGGCCATGCTGCAGCAAATCAAGCCCGGCGACCGGGCCATCACCAGCGGCGGCCTCACCGGCGTTATCATGTCGGTGAAGGATGATGCGGTCGTCCTCCGGGTTCCCCCGGACAACATTAAGATCGAAGTCACCCGTTCCTCCATCGTCACCTTGACGACCGCGGAGGACCGTCCCAAGTCCTAAGGGTTGCAGTCTCTCATGAATAAGAATCTCCTCCTCAAAACAGTTTTGATCGTTGCGGTGCTGATCTTCTTTCTCATCGGCATCATCGGCATCCCCGGCAGTTTCACGGCTGAGGGCCTGCGGACTGCAGTGCAGAAGCGCATACACCTGGGCCTTGACCTGAAGGGCGGCACCCACCTGATTCTGCAGGTGCAGGTGAACGACGCCATCAACGCCGACAGCGACCGTGCGGTCGAGCGCCTGAAGGACGCCCTCAAGAGCGCCAACGTCGCCTTCGGAGAAATCTCCAAGCCCGATCCGCAGAACCATCCTGAGCTGGTCCAAATCAAGGGCGTGCCGCCCGAGTCATCCTCTGAGCTGCGGCGCATCGTCAATGAGAAACTGGGCGACTACGATCTCACCTCGGGCGCCGAGAACGGCTACACCCTGGCCATGAAGAACTCGGTGGCCAACGACACCCGGAAGAAAGCGGTGCAGCAGGCGATCGAAACCATCCGCAACCGAATCGACCAGCTCGGCGTCTCCGAGCCGGTGATCCAGGAGCACGGACTGGGCGACTATCAGATCCTGGTGCAATTGCCGGGCGTGGACGATCCGGCGCGCGTGAAAGAGATCATGCAGTCCACCGCCATGCTGGAGATTCGGCAGGCGGTCAAGGGACCCTATCCCAACGAGCAGGCGGTCATGCAGGACAACGGCGGCGTGCTTCCGCCCGACACCGTCCTGATGAAAGGCACCACTCCACACGCGCAGAATCCTGAGGAGGCTACTGAGGTGTACTGGCTCATCAGCCGCTCGTCGGCGGTGAGTGGCGCCGATCTGCGCGCCGCCGATGCTGGCCGGGACGAGAATGGCCGTCCCGATGTCAATTTCACCCTCACCGGTGACGGCGGACGGCGCTTCGCCGCTTTCACCGGGAGCCACGTGGGCGACAAGCTGGCGGTGGTGCTCGATAACAAAGTGAAGTCGGTGGCCACCATTCAGGAGCAGATCCACGATCAGGGCCGTATTACCGGCTCCTTCAGTCCGGAGGAGACCCAGGACCTGGCACTGACACTGCGCTCCGGCGCGCTGCCGGCGGGAATCAAGTACCTGCAAGAGGTCACGGTGGGTCCATCGCTAGGCGCCGATTCCATCCGCGAGGGTGTGCGGGCGGCGGTCATCGGCATGGTCGCGGTGCTGATCTTTATGCTTTTCTACTACCACGCGGCCGGCATCAACGCCGACCTGGGCTTGGTCCTGAACCTGGTGATCCTGTTGGGATTCCTCGGCTACAGCGGAGCAACCTTGACCTTGCCGGGAATTGCGGGTGTGATCCTGACCGTCGGTATGGGCGTGGACTCCAACGTCCTGATCTTCGAGCGTATTCGCGAGGAGTTGCGGCATGGCAAGACGCCTTCCTCGGCGGTGGAACAGGGTTTCGCTCACGCCTGGACGACCATTATCGATACCCACGTAACCACGATCGTCTCCGCCGTCATCCTGTTCCTGTTCGGGACCGGTCCGGTGAAGGGATTTGCGGTGACCCTCAGCTTCGGTCTGGCGGCCAACCTGTTCACCGCGGTGTTCGTATCGCGCGTGATTTTCGAGTTTATTCTCAGTCGCCATCAGCGTGGCGAGCCATTGAGCATTTAAGGGGCTAGCGGTGGAGTTATTTCGCAATACCAATATCGACTTTCTCGGCAAGAAGTGGTATTTCCTTGCCTTCTCGCTGGTGTTCAGCGTCGCTGGAATCTGTTCCATGTTGTTCTGGCACCACATCCCGCTGGGGGTGGAGTTCCGCGGCGGCACGCTGGTTTATGTCAAGTTCGCGCAGACGCCCGATCTCGACCAGATTCGTAACGACATGAACCGCGCCGGGCTGCACGATCCCCGCATCCAGCGCTTCGGTCCAACCACCGACCACGAAGTGCTGGTGGACCTGGGCATCCAGGAAACCAGCGAGGCCGCGCTCGACCAGGGCAAGAACACCATCATCCATGCCCTGCAGGCGCGTAACCCGGCCGCCGAAGGCAAGCAAGACCTGAACAACACCGGCGCTCCCAGCTTGCAGCAGTCTTTGCTGCAAAAAGATCCGCTGCGATTGGGAGTGGACGCCGCCCCCAAGTACGAGACCATCGCCCAACAGATTGAGGATTTCCGCAACAAGGAGCGCGGCGGAATTCTGACGTCCGTCGATGAGCTGCGCGGAATCGTTCCTCCCGAGGTGCTCGGCGCGCTGCAGCAGGACTTCTACACTTCCAACTTCGTGGTGCGCAACGTGGAGATTGTCGGCCCGCAGGTGGGCTCGCAGCTTCGCCGTCAGGCCATCATGGCCACGCTTTACTCGCTGGCCGGCATGTTGGTTTACCTGTGGTTCCGCTTCGAGATGATTTATGGAGTGGGCGCGGTGGTGGCCTGCCTCCACGACACCATCATCACCGTGGGCTTCTTCTCGCTGCTGGACAAGGAAATCAGCCTAACGGTGATTGCCGCCATCCTCACGCTGATTGGCTATTCGATGAACGACACCATCGTCGTCTTCGACCGTATACGCGAGAACATCAAGCTGTTGCGCCGCGAGCCCCTGGCCGACATTGTCAACAAGAGCATCAACCAGACCCTGAGCCGGACCATTCTTACCTCCGGCCTCACTTTTTTAACAGTGCTTTCGTTGTACATTTTCGGTGGCGAAGTGCTGCGGGGATTTTCGTTGGCCCTGGTGATTGGAATCCTGATCGGGACCTACTCGTCGATCGCGGTGGCGGCGCCGATGCTGGTCGCCTATCAGGACTGGCGGGCGAAGCGGGCCGGCCAGTCGGCCGTCCAGCGCTTGTCCTCCGCCCGGGACAAGTCGCGGGAAAAGGTGAAGGTCAAAGCCTAGGGCGGGTGTATACTTCGGTTCGCCCTTCTGAGGCAGCCGGGCCGAAGTCCCAGCGAAGCTCCGCCGGCTACGAAGTTAGGGGCGGCTGGCGGTTCACCTGGGAGCAAAAAGGTGATACCCGGTGTCTAAGTAATCGAAGCGTTGGACGGAGAGCGGTCTATGTTTGAAGACAGCCTTATGGAATCGGGCGGCAGGTTCAGGAGCAAGCGCGGAACAACTACCTTCATCTCGTTTGTGCTCCAAATCCTGCTGATTGGCGTTCTGGTGTTGTTGCCCTTAATTTTCACCGAGGCATTGCCCCGGCAGCAACTGATGACCTTCCTGGTTGCGCCTCCGCCTCCGCCCCCACCGCCGCCTCCACCGGCCGCTGAAGTACGTATTGTGAAGAAGATCCAAAGCGAGTTGGACAACGGCCAGTTGCGGACACCCACGGCCATTCCGAAAAAGATTCAGATGATAAAAGAGGACGAGCAACCGCCGTCCACGGGAGTGGCTGGCGTAGTGGGCGGCGTACCGGGCGGCGTACCGGGGGGCACTATGGGGGGTGTTCTGGGCGGAATGCTCAGTTCCACGCCCGTGGCCATTCCCAAGGCCGCCCCGCAGCGGGTGCGCGTATCCCAGGGCGTGTCTCAGGGTTTGTTGATCCGCAAGGTGACGCCTATCTATCCGGCGCTTGCCCGCCAGGCCCGTATTCAAGGGACGGTCGTGCTGCAGGCCCTGATCGGCAAAGATGGCGCCATTCAGAACCTGCGCGTAGTCAGCGGCCACCCCATGCTCACGGGCGCAGCGCTGGATGCCGTCAAACAATGGAGGTACAAGCCTTACTACCTCAATGGCGAGCCCGTGGAAGTCGACACCACGGTCAACGTAATCTTCTCGCTGGCGGGTGGTTAGACGATGCGCGAATGAGCATTCCGCGCATCTAACTCGATGCCGGCCTATGCATGGATGCATTGCGGGCCAGGCATGGTTTTTAGTTTTGTCGCTTGTGAGCGGGTCAACAGCTCACAAATCGTTTTGGAGCGTAAACGGCTCCGGATATTCGAATCACCTGCACGACCAAATAGCAAGCATGTTGGTCTGCTGTAACCAAAGTTCTGAGGAGGAAAAGTCCACCCATGTTCCTAGCTAACCTTGCCACCTATACTCTCAGCCACGTGCCGACGGCTGCCGCCTGGATTTTCCAGGAAGCCGCCGTGGGCTGGGATCCCATCTCCCTCTGGAAACAGATGGGAATTTTGGCCAAGATTGTTGTCTTCATTTTGTTCGTTATGTCGGGCTGGTCGATTGGCGTTATGATCGATCGTGCCATGGCATACAGTGCGGCTCGCAAACAGTCGCGCGCGTTTGCTCCCGCCGTGGCCGGCGCACTGCGTGAGGGCAAAATTGAGGAAGCCATCCGGGTCGCCGAACGCAACAAGAAAAGTCATCTGGCGAAGGTCGTGGTCGCCGGCCTTCAGGAGTTCAAGGCCCACGGCGATTCCAACGACATCCCCGGCGAACAGATCGAAGCTTCCCAGCGCGCCTTGGAGCGTGCCGAAGCCATCGTTCATGCCGAGTTGAAGCGCGGTCTGGGTGGCCTTGCCACCATCGGTTCCACCGCTCCCTTCATTGGCTTGCTGGGCACCGTGGTGGGCATTCTCAACGCCTTCAAGGAGATTTCCACCCAGAAAGCGACCGGCTTGGGCGCAGTGGCGGGCGGCATCTCGGAAGCTCTGGTGACCACCGCTATCGGGCTGTTCGTCGCGATTCCGGCTGTCATGATGTTCAACTACTTCACCAACAAGGTGGAAGCCTTCGATGTGGAAATGGACAACAGCTCCAGCGAGCTGATCGACTATTTCCTCAAGCGTCGCACGGTTCGCCGGTAACTGGAAACTCAGCGTCATCGGTTGGCGCTGAGGCCAGTCTGAAGGAGGTTGAAGATTATGGCAATCGCAGTGCGCGAAGAAGGCAAGAAGGTCAACTCCAACATCAACGTCACCCCCATGGTGGACGTGATGCTGGTGTTGCTCATCATTTTCATGGTCATCACGCCCATGTTGCAGAAGGGCGTGAGCGTGGACATGGCCAGGGTAAATAGCCCAGTGCCCATGCCCGACGCGGACAAGGAAGATTCCTTGCTCGTGGCCATCATGCGCGACGGGCAGATCTTCTTTGGTACCGATAAGGTTTCTGCCGACCAGCTCACGGCCAAAGTGAAGGACCGCCTGGCCAATAAAGTGGACAAGCGGGTCTTTATCAAAGCCGACGCTCGCGCCAAATACGGCGCCGTGGTGGACGTGGTGGACAACGTGCGCTCCGCTGGCGTGGATGATGTCGGTCTGTTGACCGAACAGAGACAAACGGGCCCCGCCGGGAAGAAGCCGCCCACAACCGGTACCAGCACGGGCGCTGGCGCCCAGTAACGGGAGTTCTTTATGAGTATGGCAATGGGGGGGCCCGGCGAGGGTCCCAGAGCCGACATCAACGTAACGCCAATGATTGACGTCTTGCTGGTGCTGCTCATCATCTTCATGGTGATCACGCCGCTGACTCCGAAAGGTCTGGACGCGCTGGTTCCCCAGCCGCCCAAGGACCAGCAGAAGCAACCGCCAAGCAACGACCGCACCATTGTGGTGCAGGTACTGAGAGGCGGCGGCGATAAGCCGGCGCTGAAGATCAACCAGGACGACGTCACGTGGGAGAATCTGGAAGGCCGTCTCAACGACATCTTCAAGACTCGCGCTGAAAAAGTCATGTTCGTTAAGGCCGATCCGGACCTGACCTTCAATGATGTGGCACAAGTCATCGACATCGCCCACGCAGCGGGTGTCGATAAAGTTGGGCTGATCACGGCCAAGATCGAAGCCGGCGGTTAGCCACTTGCGAGCCGGGGCCCTCCTGGCGCGCCGAGGTTGCGCGTCACCGAGGGGCGAACCCGGCGGCCCCTTTGCGCGCCCCGCCACGGCGGTCGCCTGAGGGTAAAGAACTAGGAACGTGATTCGGGTTGCCATCTTCCTGCTCGAGAAGCGGGGCGTCGCTGAGTGACCGCCCCGTGCATCCTCGAAACCCGAACTACGGCAACGGAGAGTGATACCCAACATGAACAAAAGCGGACGGGTACTGACGGTACTTATGGTTCTGCTTGCGTTGTTCTCAACCCTTGGCTGCAGCAAGCTGAGAGCGCGCGATCAGCTCAACAAAGGCGTTCAGTCCTACAAAAATGCGAAATATGAAGATGCGATCGAACATTTCAAGAACGCGGTGGACCTGGACTCCAACCTGGTGACTGCCCGTCTTTATTTAGCCACCGCATACGCCCAGCAATACATTCCCGGCGCCGACTCCCCCGACAACAATCGCTTCGCCGAGCAGGCCATCGAGGTCTTTAAGCAGGTCCTGGCCCAGAATCCACCCAAGGAACAGCAGGTCAATAGCCTGAAAGGCATCGCCTCTCTGTACTTCGGCATGAAGAAGTTCGATCAGGCCATGGAGTATTACCAGAAAGTCGCTGACCTCGATCCCAAGGATCCGGAGAGCTACTATTCGCTCGCGGTCATCGACTGGATGCAGGCCTACCAGCCCGACCAGACCGTACGCGCCAGTCTCGGTATGAAGCCGACGGACGACCTCAAGGACAAGAAAGCCTGCGCCGACCTCAAGCAGAAGAACGAACAGAAGGTCGAAGACGGCATTCAGAACCTGCAGAAGTCGTTGCAGCTTCGCCCCGACTACGACGACGCCATGGCTTATCTGAACCTGCTGTACCGCCAGCGCGCCGAGTACGAGTGCGACAACCCTGACGCCCGTAAGGCCGATCTCAAGGCGGCCGACGACTGGGTTGACAAGACCATGGCCACTAAGAAGGCCAAGGCTGAGAAAGCCGGTCCCTCTGGCATCGTCACCACCGAAACCCCGCAGTAGGATGTCGCAGTTGCAACCGGAACTTGAACGCCCCTCCGTCAGGAGGGGCGTTTCTGCTTGCACTGGCAACGGGAACTGCCGGCATAGCGTCCTTTGTCACACGCCCCGGTGACGCCGCCCCTCCCCGCCGCCCGCCTATGCAGTACAATCCATTCTTCTGTGCAGTGTGCAGGTGGGCTGCCCTTTTTACGCCTCGGTCGCCGGCAGAATATTCCACGAAGTTGCGTTTTAGCGCCAGTCATGTTCAAACGAGTCCTGATCGCCAATCGCGGTGAAATTGCGGTGCGCATCATTCGCGCCTGCCGCGAGATGGGCATTGAGTCGGTCGTCGTCTTCTCCGACGTGGACCGCAAGGCGCTGCACGTCCGCAAAGCCGATTACGCCTACCCTATCGGTCCGGCCACGGCCAGCGAGTCTTATCTCAACGTGGACAAGATCCTCGACGTGGCGCGCCGCAGCCAGGCGGAAGCGATCCATCCCGGCTACGGCTTCCTCTCCGAGAATGCCCGCTTCGCCAAGGCCTGCGCCGAGCATGGTTTCAAGTTCATCGGCCCCAGCCCCGAGTCGATGGAGATGATGGGCTCAAAGACGCGCGCCCGCCAGCAGATGAAGCGCGCCGGCGTGCCCTTCGTTCCAGGCTCGGAGCACGGGTTGGACATCGACGCCGCCGAACGGCTGGCCGAACAGATCGGCTATCCCGTCATGCTGAAGGCGGCGGCCGGAGGCGGCGGCAAGGGTATGCGACTGGTGCAGTCGGCCGGGGAACTGCACTCGGCCTACGAGAACGCGCGCAGTGAGGCCCAGCGCTCCTTCGGCGACAACGAGGTGTACCTGGAGAAATACATCATCAACCCGCGGCACGTCGAGATGCAGATCTTCGGCGACGAGCACGGCAATGTCGTTTACCTGGGCGAGCGCGAATGTTCGGTGCAGCGCCGCCATCAGAAAGTGATGGAGGAGTCGCCCTGTCCGATCGTGGACGAAGACATGCGCCAGCGCATGGGCGAGATCGCGGTGCGCGTGGCCAAGGCCGCCAACTATCACAACGCCGGCACCATCGAGTTCCTGGTCGACGCGCAGCGCAACTTCTATTTCCTCGAGATGAACACCCGCTTGCAGGTCGAGCATCCCGTCACCGAGTTCGTGACTGGCCTTGACCTGGTCCATCTGCAGATGCGCGTTGCCGCGGGCGAAAAGCTGCCGTTCAAGCAGGAAGACATCCGGCTGCGCGGCCACGCCATCGAGTGCCGCGTTTACGCCGAAGATCCCGACAACAATTTTTTCCCGTCGCCAGGGCAGATCACGCGGTTGATTTCGCCATCCGGTCCGGGTATCCGCCGTGACAGCGGCATGTATGAAGGCTGGAACGTGCCCATCGAATACGATCCGCTGCTGGCCAAGCTGGTCGGTTATGGCGAGGACCGCGACCAGGCGATCAACCGCCTGCTGCGCGCTCTGTACGAATATTTCGTGGGCGGCATCAAGACCAACATCTCGCTGTTTCGCCGCATCCTCAAGGACCCGGACTTCCGCGCCGGCAACCTGGACACGGGCTTTCTTGATCGGCTGCTGGCCAAACCCAGCAATGAGACGGACCCGCGGCGTCCGATCATGGCGGCCATTGGCGCGGCGATTTTCGCGAGCATGGAACCTAAGGCGACATTGCCGACAGCGAATGGCGGCGCTTCGATGAATGGCAACTCTGCTCCGCCGCCGGCCTCGAATTGGCGGCGCGCCGCCCGCGCCGAAGCAGTGCGCGAGCGGTAAGGATAGCGCGGAGCTAATTGCTAGTTGCTAGTTGCTAGTTGCTAATTGCTAAAACATGACCTACGACGTGGTGGTAGACGGCAAAACGCACCAGGTGGAGCTGACGCGCGGCGAGAAGACCTGGCTGTGCAAGGTGGACGGCCAGGAGATTGAAGTGGACGCCGCGCTCACCGCGCGCGACGTGCTCTCGGTGCTGGTCGGCGGCAAAGCCTACGAGATCAAACGCGAGCGCTCGCTGCAAGGCGAGCTGCACATGGTGATCGGCAGCGCCCGCTATGCCGTGGATGTGCAGGACCCGCGCTCTTTGCGGACTCGCCGCGCTGTCGGCGGCGCCGAGGCCGGGCCGCAGAAGCTCAAGGCGCCCATGCCGGGTAAGATTGTCCGCATCATAGTCAACGAGAAAGATGAGGTGAAGGCCGGCCAGGGCATCGTCGTAATGGAAGCCATGAAGATGCAGAACGAGATGAAGTCGCCCAAGGACGGCCGGGTGCAGAAGATCCTGACCGCGGAAGGCTCCATCGTGAACGCGGGAGACACCCTCGCCATCATCGAATAACACTACAGGAGTCAGTTGGAGCCGGCTTCAGAGGCTTGCTAAAAGGATGGTTTCCTACGATGGGTCTCTGGAAATTGTCATTAGAGCGAAGCGAGGAATCTGCTTTTGTTAGCGCTGGAATGACCGCTGAGGAAAAAGCAGATCCCTCACGGCCTGAACTTTACCCCAACAAGCGCAAAAACGGCGCTCGTTGGGGACCCCGGTTCGGCCGTTCGTGATGACAAATCAAAATCGCGAAGGCGGGCATTGCTTGTGCAGCAGTCAATAGCCCGCGAGGGATCTGCTGTCCCGAATTTGTAGCAGCCGCCCGAACAGCGCGACGAATCGCGCCTACTTCATTGTTCCCGCCTTCTTCAGAATTTCGTCGGCAAAGTAGTTGTCCACCGAGGCCTTGTCGCGGATGGATTCGTAATACGCCGCTTTCAGCAACTGTTCACGGCGGTCACGAAGCTGCTCTCGTATGGCTTGTTGCACGCGCGGGTCCTTGAGCTCGCGCTGGCCGGCAATCTCCTTGCTGATGAGCTTGACGATGCGGTATCCGTAAATCTGATGGCTGTTGGGATCGGCCACCGGCAGCACCGCCGTGTATTGTCCGGGCTTCAGCTTGTTGATCGCGTCATAGGCGGTCCGGTCCGCCTTCAGCGACGATTCCGGAACGAAACCCAGGTCGCCGCCGTTCTGCGAGGTCTCCGGCTGCTCCGAGTAGTTCATGGCCGCGGTGGCGAAGTCCTCGCCGCTATCCAGGCGATTGGCGATCATCTGGATCTTCTTGCGCGCCTCGCCCTCATTCTGCGCCTTCATGGCTTTCACTTGCGGGTTGGGCTGCGTCGTCACCAGGACCTGCGCCAGGCGGTACTGCGGCTCAATCAGGTTGAACTCGGCCTTGTGCTGGTTGTAGTAGCTGGTAATGTCATCGTCGGTAATGTTGATCTTCGAGGTGACTTCCTTGTTGAGCACCTTGTCCACGGTGATGGAGCGGCGCAGGTCGCGCTTGAAATCGTCGAGCGTGAGATTGCGCTCTTTCAGCCGTTTATCGAATTCCTCCTGCGTGTAGGGCGTTTTGATTTCCGTGAGCTTGCTGTTGACTTCCTCGTCGGTCGCCAGCAGGCCCAGCTTTTCCGCGCGCTGCATCAGGATTTCGTTATCGATGAGCTCGCGCAGAATGCTCAGCCGCAAACTATCCGCCTGCTCCTGGCTGGGCTTTTCCGGCGATTCGGCAGTCTGGTTGTTGAAATACTTCTCCACTTCGGTGCGGGTAATCTTGCGGCCGTTCACCCGCGCCATTTCGTCTTCGCCTGCCTGTTTTCCGGAACAGCCCACGCTCGACAGCAGCGCCATAACAGCCATCGACAGAGTGGCTACCATCGCCGCGCTCTTGGGTTTCAATTTCAAACTCCGCTCCTTCTGAAAACTGCACGGGATGAAAGACACCCGGGCCTGGTGTGTGTGAACTGTGCCGTCCGTACGGGACTCGCCAATTTTTTCCACTTTACCCAGGGCTTAACCACCCCAACACGCGCAAAAACGGCGCGCGTTGGGGACCCCGGTACGCCCTGGGCTAAAAGCAGTTTCGGCCCTGCGGGGCTTGATTTTGCGCAACGCCACATCTTCTGTGCTGCCTCGCGTCCTATTTGCTGGTGGCTGGCGGCGATGCTGGGGCCGGCGCCGGGGCCGGGGGCTTTACTCCAGCCGCCAGCAACTGCTGGTCCAGGGCCGCTCTCACCTGGTCAGTGTCCAATGCTCCTTCCAGCCGTTCTCCGTTGACAAACATGGTTGGGGTCGCATTCACTCCCACGGAGTCACCCTCGGCCATGGAGGACTTCACCGCGCCGTCGGCTTGGGCCTTCACGCACGCCTGCAGCCGGTTAGCATCGGCCCCATTTTTCTTGCCGATATCCAACGTGATGCGGTCCAATTCACCGAAAGCCTGTTGCACGTCCTTCTGCGCGCCGCTGATGGCGTGCTGATTGGCGTGCACGTAATCGGCGAAATCCCAGTAGCTCTTGCCACTCTCTTTAGCCAGGCAGTTGGCGTCGTTGGCGGCGTGTACCGCCCAGGGATGCATCGACAGCGGATAGTCCTTGTAGATGATTCTTATCCTGTCGCCGTACTGCGGCAGGATCTCGCTCATGAGCGTGCTGTGCATACGAGAACAGAACGGACACTCGAAGTCGTCGTAGTTCACGATGGTGACCTTGGCGTCCGGATTTCCCCGCACCGGACGACCGGCTACGTCGATTTTCTTCATGGTGTCGGCGTAGGGATCCTTGGTCAGGTCCATCTTGGTTATGCGAATCAGGCTCTTGCCGTCTTTGGAAAGAATGAAGTCGACGGCTTGCGACTTTCCTCCATGACTCAAGGTGACAGTGAGATTGTCATAGTTGGGAAACTCGCTTGGCGTCAGCGGCCCCAATTTGATGTCCACGTCGGGAGGAATATTGAAGTAGGAGCGGACCTGGCGCTGGACCTTTTGGGCCACGTCTGCAGGAACGGGGGATTTCGACTGCGCTGAACACCCGGCGCAGAACAACAGCAACAAGACAGCCAGTCGTCGCAAGCGCAAAATAAGAACCACCTTCGAGGGCAAAAGGTAAGACTTGATTATCTCATGGCGAGTGCATTCCCAGCACCTGCGGCAAGACGTTGGAGCTATCTGGGATCACGATCAGCCCGTCTGGATGTGGTAGGAACTCGAGTCATGACTTTGTGGGGCAGAAGGCCGCCAAGCCTTGCGAAGCTCCAGAGTGTCGGGGCGAAGGGAAGCAGCCCAGGGATGAGGTTCAATCCTTACCCACAATTTTCAGCAGCGCGCCCACCGGCAGCAATGCATTCATTGAGCCCGAGCGAAATCCTTCCAGATCGAGCGTCACGTAGGTAAACCCCAGCGCCTTGAAGATCCGCGTGAACTCGGCAGCCATTTCCATGGTCATGGCCTTCGGCAATTCTTCCCGCGCGATCTCGATCCGCGCTATTGCGCCGTGATGTCGCACCCGCACCTGGCGGAAACCAAGTTCCCGCAGCGCATCTTCGCCTTGCTCCACCGCCGACAGTGCCTCTCTGGTAACCGCACGCCCGTACTCGATCCGCGATGACAGGCACGCCGATGCAGGTTTGTCCCAGATACGCAATCCCGCTTGCGAGGCCAGTTGCCGGATGTCCGCCTTGGTCAAACCGGCGGTCAGCAAAGGTGTGGCCACACCATGCCGGCGGGCCGCCTGCTGGCCGGGCCGGAAGTCGCCCTGGTCGTCGAGATTCACGCCGTAGGCAATGGCATCGAACCCCAGGCGTTGCCGCAGCTCTTCCATGACGGTGAACAGTTCATCTTTGCAGTGATAGCAACGTGCGCCGTCATTGCGCAGATACTCGGGGCGCTCCATCTCTTCGGTGGCAACCATGGTCAGCGGTATATTGTGTTCGTCGGCAAAGGCCACGGCATCGCGCATTTGCGAGCGCGCCAGGCTGGGAGAGTCGGCCAGCATCGCCAACATGTCGCCCCCCAGTTCGCGGTGCGCCGCCCAAGCCAGGAATCCGGAATCCACCCCTCCGGAATAGGCCACCAGCAATCGCCCGAGGGAATGCAAGTTTTCCACCAGAGCTCGTGACTTGGCTGCAAGATCTCCGGCTTCGACTGGAAGGTTGGAATTCACCACAGACATCGCTCAATTGTAAGACACTGGCGGGGGAACAGAAGGTTGCGAGCTAATACAGTCTTTGCAGCCGCCGGATGGTGCCGAAGGTCCCAACGTTGGAAAGGCTGAACGAGAAGCGATAACTGTTCTCCTGGCTGATGGTGGGGGCATAGGCCGAGCGCGAATATTCGAAGGCCACGCCGCAGCAGTCCCAGTTGTAGTTGCTCTGTACGGTGGCCGCCTGCACGTAACTGAGACGGGTATCCACTGCGATACCTACCGCGCCACTCAACCCCCTCATGGCGACGTTCCCGTACTGCGCCATGACGCGGTACTGGTTGTAGATGCTGAGGCCGAGCGTCGGCTGACCGGCGATGGGGGTGGTCTCCGCGGGCTCACGCATATAGGTTTGTCCGCCCGCGACGTACCACTTGCCACTCTCGCCAATCCTTCGGCCCACAAAGAGGGTGCTGGCATTCATCTGATGCAGCACCGGGTCATAATCCACGGCCCAGGAGACGTCAGTTCTTGCATCTTGCAACCGGAGACGAGAGATGATGGGCGAAAAGCGGCGGGGTCCCGTAAGAAACGCAATGCCGGTGAAATCTACGGTGCTGTCGAAGACGTTACGCTGACCGGGTACCAACGCTCCGCCAAAAGTCGGATCGAAGAAATACTTCTGCCCGAGTTCCCAAGTGATGACTTCACGCGCCGGACCTTGCTTGTCATCGCAGGTACCGGGCTCCGCTTTGGTCGTCTTCGTGGCCGCGATTTCTTTCTGTTCGGACAGCAGCGCGTATTTGGGATGGTGAAAACATTCGGCTGCCGACTTCGTTTTCTTGGCGAAGAGCCGGTTGACCACACGGTATTCCACTTCATTGGTATCGGCCAGAATATCGCGCTGGTCGAACCGGATGATCTGGCTGAAGTTGTCGATGCCCTCCTGGTAGCGATAGACAACCTGCGGTTCGATCGTATGCTTGATCACGTAGCCAAAGAGTTTGCGATCGTAGATCTTCGATAGCGTCGGTGGCCTGATCTCCATCGCGGCGGCGAGAACATTCCGGTTGATGGGATCGCTGATCGCCTTCCCCGCCGCTACAAGCCCTCCGCTCTCCAGCCTCTGCGTGTAATAGGTCTCGCGCACCCCCGCCTCCGGTCGAAAAGTCCAGCCGTGAAGAAACGTAGGCAGGGAAAAATAGGGATGGGCGTCGACGCGGCCGACCACCGGCGCGGTTTCAAATCCTACCTCGTGCCGGGAAATGCCTTCCGTCGCTATGTCGTAGGCGTACATCAGGTTGGAGCGGTGGAAAGGGCGTTCCACCGAGGAAAACTCGAGCGTGGGAGTGTGGGCGATATCGATCACCTCTCCCGGAGTCGCGCTCTGGTAGGACTGATACAACCCGGCCTGGATGCCCAGGGCGTATCCATTCCAATTCTTGCTGAGAAATCCGTAGGAGCGGACCTCCGAGTCGATGGATTGCAGGGCAAAACCTTCGGCGAACGCCGCACGAAACAAATACGAGCTGAGATAGTCAACCGAGAGTACTCCGCGAAATCCCGCGGGCAGCTGGATCGATCCGTTCGCTCTCAGTTCCTGGCCTCCCTGGTTCTGTCCGGGGTTCGGTTGCCCTTTGGGGGCGCCTTGCTCGTCAATCACTCCGAAATATTCGGCCCTAAACTGGTAGTTATAGCCGACCGAGCGAAAGACCCCGTGTTGCGCCCATCCCCGTGCGGAGTAAAGGGAGGCTCCAATAGTGGCGTCATTGCTCCGATTGATGGCCCAGTAGAACGCGTCTCCCAGGATGGTGCCCCGGGTGGTCGATTGCCCAAAAAGGGGCATAAGAAAGCCACTCTGACGCCCCAGGTTATCGACGGGGTGTTCCACCCACGGAAAATAGAAGACGGGAATGCCCTGGATGCGCAAGGTGGCGTGATGCAGGGTGGCTTCGGCGCCCACTTCCACGAATGCGGTCTGGGAGTTGAACTGCCACTTGGGTTTCGGCAACTGGCAGGAAGTGACGTAGCCGTGGTTGACCCGGTAATGGTCGGGGCCGAGCTTGTCCACGACCTTTCCAGTGAAGAAGAAAGGAGTCGAAGAAGTAAGGAACATGTCTTTGTTCTTGACCTTGACCCCAGTCGATCCGACTACGTCGTAAAACGTTCCCGTGTCGCGGCTGACGTCGTAGGTGGCGCGGGTCCCCACCAGGTGGTCGTTGTGGGCGCCCCCATCGAAGACGACGTGTCCGTTGGCCGTGACCTGCCCCGTGGTGGAATCGTAAGTGACCTGGTCGGCATGCAGCGTGTAGGTGCGGAACCGCATCACGACATGGCCGCGGGCCTTGTAGATGTCCTGGTTCTTTTCCTGTTCGTCGCCGCGAATCAGCACTTCATCCCGGCCCAGGACCACGTTCATGGACGGCCGCGGAGGTCCCAACTCCTGCTCGTTGCTGCCCGACTGAATCTCCTGCTGAATGATCTCTTCGGTTTGTTTGTCTTCCTGGCCGGTATCGGTTTTCACCGTGACTCCGGGCTTGCCGGGCGGACTTTGCTGCGCCGGCCCAACATCCGAGGTCGAGTCGTTCGGCAATTGCGGTCCGGCGGGAGTTTCAGGAGTCGAAGCCGCAGCGGACGAACCTGACTGTGGCACAGCTTGCGCCGCACTATTGGGCTGCTCCGGCGGACGCAACTGGCTGGTTAACACGCCAGGCTGCAGAAACAGATGACATGCCACCAGCGCCGTGATAATCATTCGAGTGCGGGCAATCATCGAGAAGCGGGCGTCTCCTCACCGGGTTCGGTCGAATTGAGCAGAACCTTGCAACTTAGCACGTTGCCTACGGAGAGGTAAAACGCTATCTGCTTGCGCTGGTTCCACGCTGCTCTGGATTTTCTCCTAAACCCGCTCGATGTCCACTGGTTGCGCGATTCTGGCGATCCGGTGCCCAGCTTGCCACGTCTCAGGGACGCGAGCCGACGGCCTCCTTTTCTCATTCCCATTCATGATTCATCCGTGCTCTTGAGTGCAAAGCACCTCGCGTGCCTTGCCCAGGAAGCGGGTAGAAGGAATAGTCGCGCCACGACATGACCGACCAGCGAACCTTGCATTCTGAAGCGTCTGGAAATTTATCGCACGCCGACATCTGGAGGAATGAGATCCACGCTCGCGTGGCCGGCTATCGCACGCGCCGCGGACGCCGTATCGAGGGAGCGTTTAGCATGCGCTTTCCCTTCCCTCCTCTTGAGCACGACGTGCCTAGTTCAGCAACCGGCGCGCCAGCGGACTCGGGGCAGGTGGAACAGTTGGTTGCAGCTGGTATTGCCAACGCTGAGCAAATGTCCACTACCGAAGTTGCCAGTTCCGAGACGTGCGATCTCGCACCGGACGCCGCCGCCGCGGAGCCAAAAGCGTCGCCCACGGAATCTCCAGCGCTTCCGGAATTGCCGGCAGATAAGCAACCACCAACTCTTGCGGAGGTGCTGGTTGACGTTGATCGTGAACCATCTCCGCCACCTCTGCCGCGCCCCAGGCCCCAGCGCAAAGTCATCGCCTTCCCCCGCCAGGCGGCGGGGGCGCGGGAAATGCATCGTCTGGCCGATCCGGTCCTGCCGGAACAGCCGCGCATCCTGGATGTGCCTGAGGAACTGGAAGCGTTGCCCACTACGCCTTTTCTCGACGGATTGCAATTCGGACCGAATGCGCAGCCCGCCATCGCGGTCCACGCCGACAACGTGGAGCTACCTTTTCGGGCTGCCGGCAGGGCGCACCGCCTGTACGCGGCCTTGCTGGATTGTCTCCTCGTAGCTGCCGGCACTGCCGTCTTCGCGGCGGTGAGTTACAAGATGCTGCCCAAGCTGACTTTCACCAAGCCAGTGCTATTGACGGCGGCCACGCTGCCGCTACTGCTCTGGGCCATCTATCAGTACCTGCTGTTGGTTTATGGCGGAGCCACTGCGGGTATGCGAATAGCCAAAATTCGCCTCAGCACCTTTAATGGAAAATCGCCGTGCCGGCGTAAGCGTCGCCAGCGCGTGATGGCCCTCTATTTCTCCACGGCTTCCTTCGTTATGGGCTTACTCTGGGCCTTCGTAGATGTAGATTCCCTCTGCTGGCATGATCGCATCAGCCGAACCTACTTAACCGATCGAGAGTAGCTGGAGCGCATTGGGCCCTCACGCCCTCTTATAGAAGAATGGCGCAACACCGGCCTCGATTCGCGTCCTCGCCCTGGCCATTATCGGCGCTCTTCTGGTTTCGCCGTGTCGCTCACGGTCAACACTCGCGCCAACTCGGCCGGCGTATCTACCAGCACGTCGGGAGGAATCTGCTGCAACGTCTGCGGCGCAAATCCGTAGTTCACTCCGACGCTCCACAACCCTGCATTGCGGGCGGTGAGCACGTCCACCCCGGAGTCGCCGACCATCACGGTTTCGCCGGGAGTCGCACCCGCTTCGCGCATCAGGGTGTTGGCGCCCAGGGGATCGGGCTTCTTGGTCTCGAAACTGTTGCCACCGTAAACCTGCGTGAAGAAATCCGCTAGTCCCAGACCGGCCAGAATGTCGCGCGACACTCGCACGGGCTTATTGGTAAGCACCGCCAACTTGCGCAGTATTCCGTCGCCGTGGCTGGCCTGCTGTAGCACTTTGCTGATGCCTTCATAGGGGCGCGTATTGTCGAGCTTGTGTTCGCGGTAATAAAGCAGGAAATAATTGAGGGCTTCCTGCAGAAACCCGCTGTGGGCGGAGTCGCCGAGCGCGCGGCGAATCAGCATGGGTGCGCCATCGCCGATGTAGGTGCCAATGACCTCGAGGGGCAGTTCCTTGCGGCCGTAGTGACGCAACATGGCATTGACCGCGGCCACCAAGTCGAGTTCGGAATCGATCAGGGTACCGTCCAGATCAAAGAGGATGAGTTTGATGTTCTTGACCGGAAGCGGGCGAAGCGTGCGTATCATTACCCTCCAGTATAGCCATGCAACATTCTTCTTGGAGTTGTCATGACGAGCGCAGCGAGGCATCTGCTTTGCCCTCCGCAGGCCAGGTTTGTTTCCTGATTCGCGGTTGCAAGGGTGCGAGAAGCAGATCCCTCGCTTCGCTCGTGATGACAATTCCGATATTCCGCCAAAGACTTTAGCTCACAACCAAGAATTCAAGAAACCCCGCCGAACATTTACAATGATCAGACGTTCGTCGCCGTGATCGGGGTTTGCATCTTACACCTGAGGTAAGGGATGGCCACCACAAGAACAGAGCCTAAAGTTGCGGTAGCGCGGACTGCTCCCGGCAACAAGTATGAAGGGCTCAGCAACCAGCAGATGATCGACATCTACCGGCTGATGTACCTGTCGCGCCGGATTGACGATCGCGAGATCCTGCTCAAGCGCCAGCAAAAGATTTTCTTCCATATCTCCGGCGCCGGACACGAAGCGCTGCTGGTGGCCACCGGAATGGTGCTGCGCCCGGGCTACGACTGGTTCTACCCCTACTATCGCGACCGCGCGCTCTGCCTGACCCTGGGCATGACGCCTTACGAGCAATTGCTGGAAGCCGTGGGCGCCGCCGACGATCCCAACTCCGGCGGCCGGCAGATGCCCTCGCACTGGGGACACAAGAAGCTGAACATCGTAACCCAGTCTTCGCCTACGGGAACGCAGTTCTTGCAAGCTGTGGGCTGCGCCGAAGCGGGGCGGTATTTCAACCGCTATCCCCAAGCTGCCGAGAAAGCCAGCGGCGACTATCGCCAGTTCAAGGACGTACAGTTCCACGGCGATGAAGTGGTTTACGTCTCCGGCGGCGATGGCACTACCAGTGAAGGCGAATTCTGGGAGTCGTTGAACACCGCCTCGAACCTGAAGCTGCCGATGCTGTATCTGATCGAAGACAACGAGTATGCCATCTCGGTGCCGGTGGAAGTCGGCACGGCCGGCGGCAACATCAGCAAGCTGGTCAAGGGCTTTCCCAACTTCCACTTTGCGGAATTCGACGGCACCGATCCACTGGTCAGCTATGCCGCGCTCAAGACCGCGGTCGATTACATTCGCGCCGGCCACGGCCCGGCGTTCGTGCACGGCCACGTGATCCGTCCCTACTCGCATTCGCTGTCGGACGACGAAAAACTCTACCGGCCGGAATCTGAGCGCAAGCAGGAAGTGGAACGCGATCCCATCACGCGCTTCCAGCTTTTCCTGATACGCGAAGGCATTCTCGACGAGCAGGGCATCGACAATCTTGAGAAGGACGCGGACGCGGAGATCCAGGACGCGGCGGATCGGGCCGTCGCCGCTGCCCTGCCCGCACCCAACTCGTACAAGCAGTTCGTGTACTCGCCCGATCTCGATCCCACTTCGGCGGCGTTTCAGACCGAAGCGGTCCATCCCCGGCCCGCCGAAAAGGGGGCGCTCGCTGCTCCCGAAAGGACGATGGCCGATCTTATCAACGCTTGTCTGCGTGACGAGATGAGGCGCGATCCGCGCATCGTGATGTTTGGCGAAGATGTGGCCGATTGCAGCCGCGAGAAATATCTCAAAGACAAGCAGGTGAAAGGCAAGGGCGGCGTTTTCAAGCTGACCGGAGGACTGCAAGCCGAGTTCGGCAGCGACCGGGTCTTCAACTCGCCGCTGGCGGAGGCCAACATCGTGGGCCGCGCCGTGGGCATGGCGACCCGCGGCCTGAAGCCGGTGGTGGAGATACAGTTCTTCGATTACATCTGGCCCGCCATGCAGCAGCTTCGCAATGAACTGCCACTGATACGCTGGCGCTCCAACAACGCTTTCTCGTCCCCGGCGGTGGTGCGGGTCGCGATCGGCGGCTATCTCACCGGCGGATCGATCTATCACTCGCAATCTGGCGAAAGCATTTTCACCCACACGCCCGGCATGCGCGTGGTCTTCCCGTCGAATGCGCTCGACGCTAACGGATTGCTGCGCACCGCCATTCGTTGCGACGATCCGGTGCTGTTCCTGGAGCACAAACGGCTGTATCGCGAAACCTTTGGTCGTGCGCCGTATCCGGGGCCGGATTACATGGTTCCCTTCGGCAAGGCGAAGATCGTTCGTCCCGGGCACGACCTCACGGTGGTGACCTACGGGGCCCTGGTTCCGCGCGCGCTGCAAGCGGCGCAGCGCGTCGAACGCGAGCATGGTGTCAGCGTGGAAATGATTGACCTGCGCACCCTCAGCCCCTACGACTGGGAGACGATTGCGACATCCGTGGCCAAGACCAGCCGCGTGCTGGTCGCGCACGAGGACATGCTGAGCTGGGGTTACGGCGCGGAAATCGCCGCCCGCATCGCCGACGAACTCTTCGACAAGCTCGATGCTCCGGTGAAACGCGTGGCGGCGCAGGACACGTTTGTCGCCTATCAGCCAATTCTGGAGGATGAGATTCTGCCGCAGGCGGAAGATGTGTTCCGGGCGATGCTCGAACTAGCCGGCTACTAATATCCCTCGATTTCTCAGGCGATCCTTGGGAACGACCTCGCGGTGCGGCTTAGCGAGGGTCCGCCAGCAGGTATTGAGGCGAGAGATATTCTTCAGGGATTGCTTTCTCCCGCGGAAGGTAGATGGCAACGAGAATGTCGAGCTTGCGCAAGTGGCGGCACATTACAGGGCCAACTTCTCTCCACTCTAGGTTCCCTAGTCCACAACCTAAGGCCGGCAGTGCGATGGAAGTAATTCCCTCAGCCTTGTAATTATCGGCTACCCAGCGAAGACCCTCTTCAATTCCGTTGAGATCCGAGTTGTCCCGCCAGTGCCGCTTCGTCGGGAACAGGAGGAACCACTTGGTGTCATTCGGAGGACTCGGCAAGCCGCGCGGTTCATCAGGTAACTCGTCATCGAAGGGTGACTCCCGTTTATAAAGATACGGCTTCCCCATCTTCAACTGTTTCGCTCGGCACGCGTCCTGATAGACGACGTAGACGTCCGGAAATTGATATTTCGCGCGCGACGCCAAACCCTTTCCCATGATCCCGACTGTATTCACGCTCACAGTCAACGTCTGCATTCTAGAAAAAAACATGTCCCCCTCGGCAAGAGACAGCTGCGGAGTGATTTGATAACGTTTTACGGGCTGGAAGAAAATGGTCGGCTCGGGAATCACGGGTATGCTTGTTGATGAGATAGCGGCTCTCACCTGGTCAGCGGTCTTATGATCTGCCACGTAGACTGAATGAATCATGTCCGGTGGAATGCGTACCGGAACAAGACACTCGGCCATGATCTTCCGCTTCGATCCGTCGACCGAGTTCCACCACTCACCGGTAATTGTTTTCCAATTTTCGAAAATCGCCTTCAGTCCGTCTTCAAGGCCGTAAAATTCGGTCGGAGCGTTCGCTGCATTTCCGTCGGTAATATAAGCGCCAGAGCATCTGAGCACGCCCGGTTGTACCGCAATTACAGCGATGTCGCTTGGGTTTTTCTCGTGGAGCACACGATAGAGCATCGGATTTCGTGCCTGAAAATACACGTTTGCATATTCCCAAAGGCTCTGTCCGGTTGGAGTTTTTTTCTGCTTCCGATTCCCGACGATATCAGCATCGTAAATCGGGACGTATTTCACCTGATGGTCTTCGACGTACTGATGCGAAAGAATACCGTCCTTTAGAATCGATGCCAGGTTATCTCGGTGTGTGATGTAGTACAGGCTTTTGATATCGGGTGTTTTCTTAGAAACTGCCATATTGGGCCCTCAGCCTTATCTTACCGCCCGCCCTTGCTTCCCCACAGCCAATCAATGGCGATTGCTCCGGCGCCGCTCCAGATCAATGAAAACGCAGCCGCCGCGCATACCATGGGAAATTCGAAGCCTCCGTTTTTGGAGAACAACCCGTGTTGCAGATGCACCTTGGAGATAGCCACCGCCATATCGAGGAAAATGGCGATGGCCGCTATTCGCGTCAGAAATCCCGCCACCAGCAAGATGCCGCCGCCAAACTCCGCCGCAGCCGTGAGGTATCCCATCCACGTTGGGGTTCCCATATGCGACAGCATTTGCATGAACTGAGGCATGCCCCCAAACACTTTCTGATATCCGTGCGCGATCATGACCGTGCCTAGCGCCAGTCGCAGAATCAGCAGGCCCAGTGGTTGCAAGCGATTTGCGAAATTCAATCAGTTCTCCTGTGCCGCGGTCAGAACTTCCTCGCGAAGCTCCTGCACGGACTCGATACGGTAGCTAATCACCACGCCGCGTAAAGCCATCTCACTCAGGAAGAGCTGCGCCGGAATGTCGATCTCCTGGCGCACAACTCCGCGCTTGGAAATCTCGCCGCCAATCAGCATTTGCAGCACAATCGACGCCGGCCACGCCGTGGTCCGCATCATTGAAGTAATGCCGGTCACCGGATCGGTGTAATCCATCATGCTGAAAGATGCCACGAGATCGCCGTGGTGAGCTTCGACGCGCAGCAGGGTGACCTCGGGCTCCGCGCTGGCAAATTTCTCCTCGAACAAGCGCGACATCATCTGGCGCGGCGCCACCTGGGTCCCGTTCACCACGCGTTTCACGCTGGAGAACAAGCCCAGATCGTAGAGCGAACGCAACATGCGAACGTGTCCCGGATAGCGCAGTGTCTTCTCGAAGCATTCGCCAACCTTGCCCTGGAACGTTTCGGGCAAAGTAGATGTGCCACCCGAGGTGTGGAACGCCTCCAGCTCAGGGAAGCCATTCATGCGGAAGGATTCGACTTCGGTCAGCGGCTCGACGGTGAGCAGCTTTCCGTCGCGCAAGATCTTGGCAGGCTCGCTGTACTCATTGATCAGGCCTTCGACGGAGAAGACGAGCTGGTAGTTGAACGGCGGGCGAGGACTCTGGGGCAGGCCGCCAACATAAATCTTCAGCGCATCGGCCTGGCCGCCGATGCGGCGCAGCAGCTCGCCTCCCAGGATGGACGCCATGCCCGGCGACAGACCGCAATCGGGAGCAATCGCCACGCCCGCGGCCTGCGCCTGGTCGTGCAGCGCAAATTCCTGCTTCACCACCGTGTTGTTGCCGCCGAGATCGGCGAAGTGGCATTTAGCCTCGATCGCGGCCTTGGCCAGTTCCAGGTTGAAGAAATACGGAACTGCGGAGAGCACGCCGTCGTGACTGCGCATGAGCGGCAGCGCCGCCGCGGTGTCAGCGGCGTCCACCTGCATGGACGTGACCTTGCGATTGCCGGTGAGTTTATTGATCCTGGCGACAGCGTCATGCAAACGCTGCGAGTTGGAATCCGCGAGCGTGATTGCCTCGACTCGTGAGCTCCGGGCCATGTCAAACGCCGCCGCCCAACCCATCATGCCTGCACCCATTACCAGAATTTTCATGAGGCCCTTCTATGAAACAGAATATGAGTATCTTGCAGAAACGCGAGCACTTGCTTTATGAATTTCGGCCAGTACTAACAGGATAAATCACTAAGCGGATTTGACAAAGCCGATGAGAATGCAATTGTCGGAGATAGAGCGGACCTTCGTGGATTGTTTTACAAGCACTACCGTCCCTACGGGACTCGGATCTATTTCCTACATTACCGCGGGCTTACGCCCACGGCTAAAACAAATATCGCCGCTGCGCGGCTGATCCGCTTCTACACCAGCCCGTTTCGCCCACCGTATAATGAAGAGATACCCACTCGACGAAATTGGCTTCTGTGCAGCCACAGAAGCAATCCGCTTGGGGATCAGGCACAGGCATGGAATTCAGGCTAGTCAGTTCGTACCAGCCGCAAGGCGACCAGGGGAAGGCGATCGAGTCGCTGACGCGCGGCATCCTCGACGGCGAAAAACACCAGGTGCTGCTGGGAGTGACCGGCTCGGGCAAGACCTTCACCATGGCCAAGATCATCGCGGAGCTGAATCGCCCCGCGCTAGTCATGGCGCACAACAAGACCCTGGCGGCGCAGCTCTACCACGAGTTCAAGTCGTTCTTCCCGCACAATGCAGTCGAATATTTTGTCTCGTATTACGACTATTACCAGCCGGAAGCCTACATTCCCGCGGGCGACATTTACATCGAGAAGGAAGCGACCGTCAATGACGAGCTCGACAAGCTGCGGCTGGCGGCCACCAAGTCGCTGTTCGAGCGGCGCGACTGCATCATTGTCGCGTCGGTAAGCTGCATCTACGGTTTGGGATCGCCCGAAGCTTATTACGGCATGCTGCTGTTCCTGGAAAAGGGACAGAAGATCAAGCGCGACGACATTGTCCGCAAGCTGGTGGAAATTCTCTACGAGCGCACCGAGGGCGATTTCCGCCGTGGGACCTTCCGGGTGCGCGGCGACATCATTGAAATTTTCCCTACCTACGAGGACAACGCCTATCGCATCGAGCTGTGGGGCGATGAAGTCGAATCGCTGGCGCAGATTGATCCCCTGTTCGGAACGGTGAAGCAAAAGTATGGGCGCCTGCCCGTGTATCCCAAAAGCCATTACGTGATGAAGCCTGAGCGCAAGCTGGCGGCGGTGCAAACGATTCTGGAAGAGCTGGCGTGGTGGGAGGCGGAGTTGGAGAAACAGGGACGGATTGTCGAGGCGCAACGCATCCATCAGCGCACCCGCTTCGATCTCGAGATGATCAAGGAAATGGGCTACTGCCACGGCATCGAGAACTACTCGCGCCACTTCACCGGGCGCTTGCCGGGCGAGCCGCCGCCGACCCTGCTGGATTATGTCCCGCGCGATTACATGCTGTTCATCGACGAATCGCATCAGACGGTCCCGCAGGTGCACGGCATGTGGCACGGCGATCGCTCGCGCAAACAGAACCTGATCGAGTACGGATTCCGCCTGCCCAGCGCGCTCGACAATCGTCCGCTTACGTTTGAAGAGTTCGAGCACCGCGTGAATCAGGCGGTGTACGTTTCGGCGACGCCCGGTCCTTACGAGCTGACAAAGTCGGCGGGCGTGGTGGTGGAGCAGATCATCCGCCCGACCGGCCTTGTCGATCCCGAGGTGGAAGTGCGTCCGGTGAAGGGACAGATTGACGATTTGCTGCACGAGATTCGCCGTCGCGCGGAGATTAACGAACGTGTGCTGGTCACCACGCTGACCAAGCGCATGGCGGAGGACCTGGCCGAGTACTACAGCGAGGTTGGCGTGCGCTGCCGTTACATGCACTCGGAGATCGAGACGCTGGAGCGCATCAAAATTCTGCGCGATCTGCGCAAGGGCGAGTTCGATGTGCTCATCGGCATCAACCTGCTGCGCGAAGGTCTCGATTTGCCGGAGGTCTCGCTGGTGGCGATCCTCGATGCCGACAAGGAAGGCTTCCTGCGTTCGGCGGGTTCGTTGATTCAGACCATTGGCCGTTGCGCGCGCAACCTGAGCGGCCGCGCCATTCTTTACGCCGACAGGATGACCGACTCCATGCAGAAAGCGCTGGACGAGACCAACCGCCGGCGCGCCATTCAACGCGCTTACAACGAGGAGCACGGCATTACGCCGGAGAGCATCGTGCGGCCGCTCGACATGACGCTGGTGGCCGTCGCCAACGCAGACTATGTCGATCTGACCAATGAGGCGGAGGGTCTGCCGGAGTTCCGTTCCCAGGAAGAATTAGACTCTTACATCGCGAAACTGGAGAGTGACATGCGCGAAGCGGCCAAGCGCTTCGAGTTCGAGCAAGCCGCCCGGCTGCGCGATACCATTCGCGATCTGCGCACCAAGGAGTTCATGTTCACGTAGTAAAGGCATCACTGCGTCACTACCATCGTTGGCTGCTGCAGCGCGCAGGAAGCGGTACAAGTAGGGTCCTGTGCAGGCGCAGCTATCGTCGCCGACACGGTGTCGTTCACGGTGTGGATGATGCTGGTGGAGAAGCTGCCCGGGTTGGTCACGTAAACCTTGGTCGATCCGGGATCGGCAGCGACGAAGGTAGGACCAACTCCCACGGCAACGGTCTTCAGCACGGCGAAGCTGGTGGCGCTTACGACTGTCACATCATTGGAGCCGGAATTAACCACGTAGAAGCGCGTCCCGTCCTGCAGCGCGGCAATTCCCGCGGGCGCCGTACCCACGGCCACCGGCGCAGACAGCGACGGGATGGGCGGCATATTGGCAACATTGACATTCGAGGCATCGAAGACACTGACCGTGTTGTCGCCGGCGTTGGTGACGTAGAGCCGGTTGAGGTGCGCGTCGAGATAGGAATACGTCGGCCTCACGCCCAACGGAACCGATGCGGCCACCGCAGGGGTGGTACCCGGTGTAAGGATGTCGAGCGCACCAGGGTGGACCCCGTCACCCTGGGTCACGACGAAGATGTAACTGCCATCGACACTGGAGGTCGCGTAAACGGGATTCAGCCCCAGTCCGTCCCCCGGGTTTAAGGTCTTCACCAAATCCAGCGTCGTCGGATTCAAAACCGTGACCGAGCCCTGGCCCATGTTGTCGCCCTGGTTCAGGACGAAGACTTGCTCGCCGCTGGCCGCCTGGACCATATTGATCGGGTTCAGTCCCACGCACGCGGTATTCGTCACCGATCCCGTGGCCGTCAAGATGTTGCTGACCGATCCGGTGGTCGGACAGGCCGAATTGAAGCCTGAATTGAGTACGTACATGTTGCTAGTTGTAGTGGACGTCAGGAAGACGGGATGCGATCCCGACAGCAGCCCCACGGTCGTAACCGCACCGCTGACGTAAGCCGGGAAATCACTCACCGTGTCACTGCCGCTGTTGGCGATAAAAAGGGCGGTCGAAGAGGGCGGCAACGCCTCATAGATGGAACCCACGCCCAGGGGTTGCAGCCAACTGACGGAGTCGCCGGAAACATCGATCGTAGTGGTTGAGCCGTCGCCGTTGGGGTTGTAATTCACTACGTAGGCGAAGTGCGTGCTCTGCGGCTGGCCGCCGGGACCGATAATGGGATTGGCGACCGGGCGGTATTGATCGCCACAGCCCAGCCATAACAACAGTAGGAAAGCAGCCAACAACAAAAAAATGGTTTTGCGGAAAACCTTCATCCACACTCCTGACGGTGAACTGCCACTCCTGCCCGAATGCCAACCAGAAAAATACATTGTATAGGGCGCGCCCGCCCAGGTATAGAGCACGGCTCCCATCGTATCTGGGAACCCCGAATGGGCTGCAAGGGTTGCGGTTAGGCATTTTTTCGGCGGAAAACGTAACTGACCGTGAGCGAGGGCTTAGAAATTACCGCGCAAAAGCAAAGCCCTGTCGCCGCGGACAGGGCCGTGGAAATGCGACGCGCAATTAGACGCTGAAAGAAGATCCGCAGCCGCAGGTGCTCTTGACGTTGGGATTGTCAAACTTGAAGCCGGCGCCTTCGAGGGTCTCGATGTAATCGACGTTCACGCCCTTCAGATACATCAGCGAGGTCGCGTCAACGTAGACCTTCAGGCCTTCGAAGTCGAAGGTCTTGTCCATCATGCCGGCGCCGTTCTCGAATGACATCGAGTACGAGAAGCCGGAGCATCCGCCGCCGACCACTCCCACGCGCAGTCCCGCCGGAACCGGGTTCTGTTGCGCCATGATCTCTTTCACCTTGGCGATCGCCGTCGGGGTGAGATTAAGCGGCTTGGTTGTGACAGTGGGTGCGGTGGTGGTGCTCGGTGTGGTGGTTGTGGTAGCCATTATCTCTCCTCTGAAACTAGCGGGATTATAGCAAACTGCTGCAGATTTGTGATCAGCTACCCGCCAGCTGGGCGCTGCGGCAATAATCCCTGTATTTTGGATGCAGCGGAACGGCCCTCCGTCGCAGCAGTTATACAAGCCGTCCCTTATTGCGCGCCTCAAGGGCCAGAATGGAAAGGGCTGCCCCCGCCAGGAAAGCAGCCCAAGTACCGTGCTTCGCTCAGCACCCCTAAGGAGAGTGGTTCCGAGACTTGACAGTGTCACCAATTCTTAACAGAGTCAAGACCACTGGTGGGTTGCCCGGTCACGCCACTTTCCGCGCATTGAGTCGTTGCGCACACATATTTTCTTCCATGTTTCGCGGGGAAAACGATGACTAAGCCCTATCCTAGCAGCGTTGTCTGCCGGCGGAACTCCCGCCCGTAGCCTGCGCCAGGGCGGCGGGGAGCCTACTCAGGGCCCGGTTAGGGAATTGCAAATAATTGCGCTTGTCCGTCCCCAGCCGGAGATATAATGTACTCAAGTGAGGCCCCCGTCCGGTCGGGCGTCACAACTGCCGTGGACGCGGGACCGGTTCATTGTGAGCCGAGGTGGCTGATGTCAATGATAATGATGTTGCTGATCGCGTGGGGTGTTTTGACGGGGGTGCTGGTTCTGCTCCTGATCTACCGTAGTACCCTGACCCTGCACGAGGACGATCAACTCTTCTTGGACGAGGCCAGCGCCAACCTCCGGAGGGAACAGGAGGAGCTGCAGCTCCGGATGAAGAGAGTGACTCCGTACGTGCGCATCCTGGGCGCGGCTTCAGGACTGTTGATCTTGTTCATCGCTGGCATGGCCGTGTGGCAGCAGATGAACAAGGTGTACTGAGTCCTTGGTGCGAAATGCCGTCTCACCGGCAAAATGGGCCGGCAATTCGTTCCCACGAGTAAATCTCCGGGGACGGGAATACGCTTGAGCCTAAGAAATAGGAATCCAGCCACGCGCAGCGTCCCCGTTGCGCGTTTGTCGTTGTGGGGTGGTTGAGGGACGGCACAGTTCTCACACGCCCTCAGGGGGGCAGAACTCAGCGTCAATGTTCTGAAAGAAGAAGCGATTCGTCATGGCGCGCATCTTTACAATAGTCGGGGAAAATAGCCGGAGATTGAATCTTCGCAACATCGAAGTTGAACGGCTTCGCCCGGAGGCGCAGCCATCAGCTCGCAGATCGCAGAGGTCAACGTGGCAACGCAGGAAGTCAACAATCGAGTATTGGAGTTTCCGTTGCAGCCGGAAGCGGATACGGAAGAGGAAGTTGCGGAATGGTTGGAAGCTTTCGATCAGGTGGTCGAAAACGAAGGCACAACCCGCGGATGCGAACTTCTGCAAGCGCTGATTGAGCGGGCGCACGAGTCGGGGGTCGAGGTTCCCGTGCAGTTAAACACGCCCTACGTCAACACCATTCCGCTGAGCGAGGAAGTTCCCTATCCGGGCGATCGCATGCTGGAGCGCCGCCTGAAGAGCTTGACTCGCTGGAACGCGATGGCGATGGTGCATCGGCAAAACAAGAAGGACCCAGGGATCGGCGGCCATATCTCGACCTACTCCTCTCTGGCGACCTTGCTCGAAGTGGGTTTCAATCACTTCTTTCACGCCCGCTACGGAGATCAACCGGGCGACTTCCTTTATTTCCAGGGTCACGCCTCGCCGGGAGTGTACGCGCGCGCTTACCTGCTGGGACGGATCAGCGAGGAGCACGTGCAGAATTTCCGCCATGAGTTGCGTGGCCTTCCGGCGCTGTCGTCGTACCCGCATCCCTGGCTGATGCCCGACTTCTGGAGGTTCCCCACGGTTTCGATGGGGCTGGGGCCGCTCAACTCCATTTACCAGGCGCGCTTCATGCGTTACCTGGAACACCGCAGCCTGATCCCCAAGACCCCGCGCAAGGTATGGGCGTTCGTCGGCGATGGCGAGACCGATGAGCCGGAGTCGATGGGCTCGCTGACTTTGGCTTCGCGCGAAAAGCTCGACAACTTGATCTTCGTCATCAACTGCAACCTCCAACGTCTGGACGGCCCGGTGCGGGGCAACGGCAAAATCATCCAGGAGTTGGAAGCGGCCTTCCGCGGCGCAGGCTGGAACGTCATCAAGGTGATCTGGGGCTGCGATTGGGACCGCCTGTTCGCGCGCGACAAGTCCGGGCTGCTGGTAAAGCGCCTGGGCGAGGTGGTGGATGGCGAGTACCAGACCTACAAGGTGAAAGGCGGCGAATACATTCGCCGCGAATTCTTCGGCAAATATCCTGAGCTGCTGGAGATGGTCTCGGACATGAGCGACGAGGAGTTGCACCACCTTACCCGCGGCGGCCACGATCCGCAGAAGGTTTACAACGCTTACAAGCGCGCGGTTGAGCATGAGGGCGCGCCCACCGTGATTCTGGCGCACACCGTGAAGGGCTATGGCCTGGGATCGGCGGAGGCGCGCAACGCCACCCATCAAGAGAAGAAGCTTGCCGACCAGGCGCTGACTGCATTCCACTCGCGCTTTGCCATCCCGATTCCGGAGGAGGCGGCACGAGAAGGACGCTTGTATCGTCCGCCCGACGACAGTCCAGAGATCGTTTACGCGCTCCAGCGCCGCAAGGAACTCGGTGGATTCGTGCTGACCCGGGAGGTCCCTCCACCGAGCTTTCAGCCTCCGGCGCTCTCTGAATTCGCCGACGCGCTGGCGGGTTCCAAGGGACGCGCCGTCTCCACCACGATGGGCTTCGTCAGCATGTTGCGGCAACTCATGAAAGATAAGGAAATCGGCAAGCTGATTGTCCCCATTGTTCCCGACGAGGGGCGCACCTTCGGCATGGAATCCATCATTCGGCAGGTGGGTATCTACGCCAGCCAGGGACAGCTTTATAAGCCGCACGATCAGGACATGCTGCTCTATTACCGGGAAGGCAAGGACGGGCAGATCCTGGAAGAGGGAATCACCGAAGCCGGTTCCATGGCTTCGTTCACCGCCGCCGGAACGGCCTACGCGAACTACAAAGTGCCGACCATTCCGTTCTTCACCTATTACTCGATGTTCGGGTTCCAGCGTATCGGCGACCTGGTCTGGGCCTTCGCCGATTCCCGCGGCAAGGGATTCATGATGGGCGGCACGGCGGGAAGGACCACGCTTGCCGGGGAAGGCTTGCAGCATCAGGACGGCCACAGCCTGGTGCTCTCCAGTACCGTCCCCACCTGCCACAGCTACGATCCCGCTTACGTGTACGAGATTGCCGTGATCATTCAAGACGGCATACGGCGCATGTACCAGGAGCTGGAGGACCGCTTTTACTACATCACCTTGTACAACGAAGATTATCCAATGCCGGAAATGCCGCAGGGCTGCGCGGAGGGAATTCTGCGCGGCATCTACAAATACAAACCGGCATCCGGCGGCAAAGCCGCGACCCAATTGTTTGGCAGCGGGTCCATTCTGAATGAAGCCCTGCGCGCCCAAAACCTTCTCGCGGAAAGGTATGGCGTGCAGGCCGACGTCTGGAGCGTAACCAGTTACAACGAACTGCGGCGCGACGCCCTGGCCATCGAGCGCTGGAACCGGCTGCATCCCGCCGAGCCGGAGAAACGGCCGCACATCCTGACGGTCCTCGACGGAGCTGAAGGGCCCATCGTCGCCGCCACCGACTTCATGAAGGTGGTACCCGACCAGCTGTCACCGTGGCTGGGCCGGCGGCTGGTCACGCTGGGCACGGATGGCTTCGGACGCAGCGATAATCGCGAGCACTTGCGGCGGCACTTCGAAGTGAATGCCGAGTCGATTGTCGCGGCGGCGCTGTCGCGGCTGGCGCGCGACGGAAAGTTCGCTGTGCAGCGCGCCCAAGAAGCGTTTGCGGAACTCGGCGTGGATAACGAGAAGATCGACCCGGCGATTGCGTGAAGTTCCTCGCCGTCGAAACTTCGCAACTTCAGATCGCGGCTCTATGGATTCGTTCCCAATAAGTCCTGGTGATCTTCTGTGGTGGGAGTGGCTGCTCTGGGCCGCAGGATGCTGGAGTGTGGCCGCGGCCGCAAAGTTCATCCTGCACGACTTTTTAGGAGACCTGGCCGGGCTTTTATCTTTTGTAAGCATAACAGCAGGAGTTTTTTGTGCCCTCATAGGAATCGCCCGGTTAATCGAATTGGTTTAGGTTGGATGACCTATGCCTTTGCTCAGTCCCACCAAGCCTTAAACTTTCCACTCGCGCACATAGGCCTTGCGGAGTTACCATGGGCCACAACTCTTTTCATTGAAGCGTCGCTCGCCGCGGCGGGGCTGCAACCGCGTTGGTCGAAGAGTGGTGCACCGAAGCAGGTCTCTCACACTGCACTTCCGGTTTTTCCCGATCCAGCGTGTAGAATGCCAGTCGGCTTCTGTGATGGGAGTTGGCCGGAGCACGCAATACCAGGTCCACAAGGAGATCCGATGGCGTCAGGTAAGGCATTTGCAGCACTAGGGTTGGCACTTATTCTTTGCGTGTTCCTGGCGGCGTGCGGGTGGCTCCAAGCCCGCGGTACAAGGTGCGCCAGTGATATTTGAATTAACGTTGCCGTCGGGCGCGATCAATGTACCCTACAGCACCACCGTGCATGTGAGCAACGGAACCGGAACGTCTCCTTTCACGTGGAGCATCACGTCCGGTAGTTTGCCCGCCGGATTGAGCTTGAACAGCGGCACCGGGGCGATCACGGGGACCCCGACCGCGATTGTGAATGCCACCTTCACCTTGCAGGTAACGGACGCGAAGTCACTCACCGGGACCAGGAGCCTGAGCATCAACATCCGCGGTGCGGTATCGATCACGCCCCCCTCGCTGCCGGGAGGCCAGGTAACTCTCCCCTACAGCGCAAACTTGTCGGCGACCGGCGGAGTATTGCCTTATACGTGGAGCGTCAGCAGCGGTACTCTGCCGGCTGGACTCACGCTCACCGGGAATTCCGATAACACGGCCACGATTTCCGGTACACCTACTCTCCTGGGAACCTCGACGTTCACCATTCAGGTGGCTGATGCGGAGACTCCCCCTGCCACCGGAAACTCTGGTTCGTTGAATATCTCCATCGAAGGGTTTGTCACCATCACCAACACTTCCTTGCCTGATGGCAATGTGGCCATCTTCTACGACACGCAGCTGATTGCCACGGGCGGACTCGCACCCTACACCTGGAGCCTGACCTCTGGTACCTTGCCGCCTGGATTATCTCTGACTACTACCACCGGAGTGATTTCGGGAACACTCACGACCACAGGCCCCTATCAGATCACGGTGCAAGTGGTCGACTCGGAAAGCACTCCCGCAACAGCGACCGGGACCTTCACCATCACCATCAACCCGACACCGCCGCTCCAGGTCACAACAAGTTCGTTGCCGGCCGGTACGCAAGGCGTCCGCTACTCAAATTCGCTGGCCGCCACGGGCGGAGTTCCGCCGTACTCATGGAGTCTTACCGCGGGACCGTTGCCTCAGGGCTTGACGCTAAGCGGCACCGGTGTAATTTCGGGAACGCCCACCGGCAGCAGCGGCAGCTTCCCCATCACGGCGCAGGTGACTGACACCCTGAGGAATACGGCCTCTTCTTCCGGCCTGACGCTTATCATCAATTCGGGCCCCTTGGTGATTACGACCGTATCGTTGCCTGCGGGAACACAGTCGGCGCCCTATAGCGCCACGATGAGTGCTGCGGGCGGAACTCCACCCTACACTTGGTCGCTGCGGTTCGGGGCCTTGCCCAACGGTTTGACCCTCAACCCCAGCACGGGTGTGGTCTCGGGAACGCCGACTGCGAGCGGCGTTTCTGCCATCCAAATGCAGGTGCAGGATTCGGCTTCACCACCGGCTGTGTTCGTCTCACCGCCTTTCGCACTCAACATCAACTCTGCCCTGACCAATGCGGCCCTGACCGGCGATTACGCCTTCTCCTTCAGCGGCTACAACAACGGAACGCCGGTCGTCATGGCCGGCCGATTCACGGCGGACGGAACTGGCTTGATCAGCAATGGCTTGCTCGACGGGAATACGGCCGGTAGCCCTCCGGTGAGCAACTTGGCATTCACTGGGACCTACTCGATCACGGCTGACGGGCTGGGTACCATGACCTTCAACCCGACCCAAGGTCCGGTTCTGGTTTTGGCGGCAGCGGTGGACAGCCACGGGGCGGGCATGCTCATTCAGAGCGATCCTGCCAATCCGCAGGAGTACGCTTCCGGTGCGATTAAGCCGCAAACGATTGTTTCGCTGACTGGCGGTAATTTTGTCTTCGGCTCGAGCGGAGTTGACGTGGCGGGCAATCGGTTCGCCAGCGCTGGAACGTTCCAGATCAATGCCTCCGGAACTTTGACGAGGGGTTCAATCGACACCAATGACGGGGGCACAGTGGTTCCAGCCGCTATCTTGGGCGGCGCGTACGCTACGTCCGATCCCAGCACCGGCCGGGGCACGGCCAGCCTAAGCATTAACAGCGGCCCAGCCCAAAACTTCAGCTACTACCTGGTGTCTTCCACGGAGATGATTCAGGTCAGCATCGACCAGATATCGAGTACTTCTCCTCTGACGCTGACTTCGGTGCTCAAGGGGAGTACGGCTGGCGCGAGCTTCACCAACCTGGCCTTGAGGGGAGTAAGCGTTGTCCAAACCAACGGGGTCAATCCCAATGGCGGGAGCCCGGAAGCGATTGGCGTTGCCGGGTTGTTCACTGGCGATGGCACTACCGACGGAAATGGTTTCGGTAACGCCACCCTGTTGTTTGACCAGAACACGGGCGGGACGCTGGCCCAGCAGCAGATCGCGGGTGGCCAATACAAAGTTAACCCGCTGAATGGACGAGTAATCTTAAACGGCTTCGGCGGTACCCCGCCTGTCCTATACGTGGTGAACCCGAACCAGGCGTTCCTGGTCGGCACCGATGGGAATGTCACCTCCGGAGTGCTGGCGCCGCAAGCGGCAGGTACGACGGGTGTTACCCTCAGCAATGTCTCGGTGCTCGGCGCTTATGTGGGAGGCTCGGTCCTGCCGGCCTTGCCGGCGGTGACCAATCAGGTTGACTGGCTATTCTCTGACGGGAATGGCAACATCAGCGTTTCGCAAGACAGCAGCGGCCCCGGTGGTCCCCAGACTAATCAGTTTGCTGTCACTTACCAGGTTGACGCTACCGGCCGGGCCCTCGTCGAATCGAACCCGGGCGGCACGCTGCAGGGCATCCTGTTTGTCGTTTCGCCGACCAAGATCGTCATTCTCTCGACCGATGCGAATCCGGTCTTGTCGACTTTCGCTATAGGGAAGGCAACGAATTAGGAGGCCTGATGTGTGGGCGAGGGGTGGACCACGTCTTCACAGGCAGCGGAAAAACTCTGAGATGTTGAGCGCAGGCTTGGGAGCGTGAAACACTCTGACCGATGGTGCACCTGCTCTCTGGAGTGGGAAGTAATCCGGCACTCTGGTGCAATCTTTTGCACCTGCCGCTGGCCAATCTCTTATTTTTTCAATAGTTTGCAGCGGAAGCAAAATTGCCACACGCTTAGAGGGTGAGTTTGTCCATTCGGTTAACGCCTTGAACATGCCCGCCTTTGCAGCAAGGTGGCTGCGTCTTCTTCTGCTTCTGCGTTTTAGGCGCGACCACGGGCCCCGTAAACACCGTAAGTGTTTGAGTTAGAGCTTCAAACTCGCGAGTCATGACTCAACCACGGAGGTAAGAACTTTGAGTAAAAAACTTGGATGGTCGCTATGCCTGTTGACTCTCGCGCTCTGCGTGAGCAGTCTTCCGGCCATGGCAGATACCCTCTTCAACGACTTCGGATCCGGATTCAACTACAACTGTTGTATCGGTTGGGCGGTCTCCGGAACCGGATCCATTGGCACCAGCTTCACCCAAGCGAACCTGTTTACGGTTAGTGGCAGCGGCAACTTCAGCGTCTCGTCGTTTGACCTCGGCGTAGGATATGTGGAGGGCACCAATTCGTTCTTCGCCAGCATTTGGACAGACAACGCTGGGCTCCCGGGAACCGAGGTGGGTGGCGCCTATTGGGGTAACCTGTCCAGCAGCCAAGCTTTCGGAGGCTGCTGCGGCTTGGTTACCGTCACCGGCATTAGTGGAGTCACTCTGACCGGCGGACAGTCGTATTTCATGCTCCTCGGTCCGATGACTAACTCCAGTACCACTTGGGAAGCGTGGAACTGGAACAGCCAGAGTGTAAACGGTCTGGATCTATATGCCACCAGCGGATGCCAAGACGGTGGTGGGACCGGTTGCGTCTGGAACAGCAATGGCACGGGGAACCCGCTTGGCGCGTTCGACGTCCAAGGCACCCCGAGCGGAGGCACCACGCCGGAGCCCAGCTCCCTGTTGCTGCTCGGCACGGGGTTAGTTGGGGCATTCGGAGTGATTCGCCGCAAACTGCATCAGTAATCCTCCTTGCAGTTCACTTCGAAAGCCGGAGCCAACCAGCTCCGGCTTTCGGCTTTCTGGAGTAGTTCCACGATTAAAGCGGCTCCAGAGATCGTGTACCCCAGGGTACAGCCACTCGCGAACTGCTTTGGCCATCGCCACCAGTTGCTGATGGCACGCCTGGGCCGCGGGGGATCAACGATGAGGCTCGGCCTCCCCCGGGCCGGGCGGAGGTGGCGCGGTTCCCTGCGGCTGCGCGCCAGGCGGAGCCGGGGCCGCGCCCGTTCCCGGCGGCGGCACGTAGGCTGGCGTCGGCGAAGTCAACTCTTGCACATTCGCCGGGACAACACCTTTCACCGCTGGCGCATGCTTCACCTGGCCCGCTTCGGCATCCGACAGGTCAATACCCAGCTTGGACAGGGTTTCCGCCGTGTACAGATCCAGCTGTACCTTCGACTTCTCGTAATTGGCCGCCGCGTTAAGAACGTTGGATTCGGACTGGGTCAGGCTGCTGGACGCCTGCAATACGAGAGTAGGGGTGGAAGCCCCATAGCCGAACTTCTTCTGCTCCGCCGCCAGGCTCTCTTTGGCATAGTCGCGGGCGGCGATCGCCGCCTGCAGGGCGGCATAGTTCTGCTGCATGGTAAATTGCGCATTGCGCACCTGCAACGATATCTGGTTCTCCGTTTGCTGCAGGGCAACCTGGGACTGACGGTATTCCAGCTGCGACCGTACCTGTTCGGATTGCGCGGCACGGTTGCGGAGAGGAATGTTGAGGTTCACTCCGACTCCTTTGTCAGCCGCTGAACTGTTAAAGAGATCGTGAAAAGCGTTTGGGTAGCCGCTCCTGGGAATGGTACCGGGGGGTAGGCAATTTTCTCCAGGAATTCCTCCCGGACCACAGGCTGGGAAGCCTGGATTCTGGTCACCCGCCAAACTCGAGGCCCCGTAAAACGCATACAGGTCCAGCGTCGGCCGCAGCGCGTTCTGGAGCGACCTACGCGAGATCTCGAGATTGGTCAGGTTGATGCGCGCCACCGCGATTTCGGGACGCGCCTGCAGGGCTTCCTGAATCAGGTCTTCGACCGGACGGACCTCGTACTGCTCGTTGAATCGCAGGGTGTCGGTGGGAATGACCGGCGCCACCGCCAGGATGGGATCTCCCATGTTCTTGGTAATGGCGTTCTTCATCAGTAGTTGCTCGAGCTGCAGATTGGATTGCGAACCGATCAGGTTTTGCTTCGCAGTGGCAACCCCGCTCTGGGCCTGAAGTAATGTAATGGGGGCCAAAGTGCCAATCCTGATCTGCTCCTGATCGTCGGAGAGCGTTTTCTCCGCCAGTTGCAGCGCGCGCTCGTTCACCTTCACCGCTTCATAGGCGGTCACCAGGTCCCAGTAGATATTTTCAACCTGCGAAACGGTTTGGATAATCTGCTGGCGAAACACCACGTCCTCGATCTCGCGATTGTTGCGGGCGATGCGGATGTAGCGCAAGTTGGGATCGAACCCGAAGCCTTGCAGCAGGTGCTGCCGCAATTGGAAACGGAAGCTTGGGTTCAAGGCCGGCGAAACCAGGCTGAAGAGCGAGTTGGTGGTAATGCGGTTGTTGTTGAAGCCCACCGTCATCAAGGTACCCGTGGAAAACCCCTGCGTGTAACCGAAGTCGTAGAGGTTGGTGTTTTGTACCAGGGTGGGCGTTCCCGTGAAGATGATGTTGGACTGCGGCGTGGTGGCGCGCTCGCCTTGAATATTTCCCGTGAGGGTCGGGTCGAAGCTGTCAATCAGAGGGCCAGCCCCCAGGGTGGAGGTCACGATGCCAAGGGCGCCGGCCCCGGCCCCGCCAGTACCCAGTTGCGTGCCGCCCGCGCCGGTGCCCGTTGCCCCGGTTGCGGAACTGCCGGTTCCTCCAACCGAGGTAGCGCCGGTTGCGCCTCCCGGGGTGCCTTGCACCACGTTGGCGTTAACCCCCAGGGCAACGGCGCCCGATTTTGTGCGCAGCAGATCGGTATCCGCAATGGAGAGGTTGTAACGCTGCAGGACGATGTCGAGGTTATTCTCCAGCGCCATCGCCACCGCATCGTTGATGGACAAGTACATTCTGCCGTCGCGGAACAGTTGATCGGTCCGCGCGGAGTTGCTCAGGTTCGGCGCCGGTACGCTACGCGATGTGTAGGGTGCGAGCACACCGGGGAATGGGGATTTTGGCTTCGAGTAGTCCTGGTCAGAATACAAATGAGCATTATGCTGCGGCGCCGGAGCCTGCGTCAGTGGCGTCAACGGTGGCATGCTCGTATGGGTGCTTTGTGGAGGTGCATCTTGGGCATAACTCGCTGTCACAAGCAGACCCACGATCCCCAGCGCGACCGTCTTTCGGACCGCGCCCTCAACCAATCTGGCAACAAACATTTCCTTATCTCCTGAAACCGGCATTTGCGTCGGTTTGTGTTTCCCGCGGTTATGAATTGCTGTGGCCTCTGTGTAATACGCACCAAAGTGCCCAAAGGTTCATGTTGAGACGAACCAGGCCGCCCGTTTCGCCCGGAAGACGCCACCGGCGGCAAGCCCGACGTACATGGACTGATTCCTGTCACGAATGTCAACCGCAAAAGAATGATGAAACGCGTTTGCTTATGGGCATAGACGCCCGCTGCTTCGAAAGCGGCGCCTCGGCACTCAAATCTGCTGCCGCTTCCAGCGACCGCGCTTGAACAAAACGGCGCTCGCCCCTGCGATGGCCGTCTCCGCGATCACGATGGCGACGAAAACCCCATTCGAACGCAGTTGCACCGGAATTGCCAGCCAATAACCCAGCGGAATTTCCAGCAGCCAGAACCCGAACAGGTACACAAACGTCGGGGTCACCGTGTCACCGGCTCCGTTGAAGGCTTGCAGCATCACCATGCCATAGGCATAACCGATGTTGCCGTAGCTGACGATGCGCAAGCAGGCCGCGCCCAGCGGCACCACGGCAGGATCATGGCTGAACAACCGTATCAACGGCTCCGCGAAGAAGATGAACAGCACTCCCACGCTTCCCAGGAACAACATGTTGTAGATTCCCGTTCTCCACACCGATTGTTCGGCGCGCTCCGGCTGCCTGGCTCCGAGGTTCTGACCCACCAGAGTGGCGGCGGCATTGCTCAATCCCCAGGCCGGTAGAATGGCAAAGATCACGATGCGGATCGCAATCGTGTATCCGGCAAGCGCGGCCGCGCCAAACATGCTCACGATACGCACCAGCCCAATCCAACTGGTATGTGCAATGGCAAATTGCAGGACGCCGGTAACCGACACGCGGGCCAGACGCAGAAGAACGTGCAGGTTGATGCGAATCTGCCGGCGAAGAATACGGATGCGCTCGGTGCCGCGCAGCAGGCGATAGAACTGGTACCCGAGTCCGATGCTTCGGCCGCTAATGGTTGCGACTGCCGCGCCCGTGACACCCAATCGCGGGAACGGTCCCAAGCCGAAGATGAAACATGGATCGAGAACCAGGTTGATGATGTTGGACACCCACAAGATGCGCATGGCGATCGCCGCGTCACCGGTGCCGCGAAAGATAGCGTTGTTCAGAAACAGCAGCAGCAGAACTCCGCTTCCGCCCAACGCAATTCTGGCGTAGCCGCTGCCGACGGCGACAATCGCGGGCGAGGCTCCCATCAGCCGCAGCAGATCAGGCGCGAAAACCAGGCAAGGCGCGCCGATGGCAAGCGAAATCGTCAGCCCCAGCGCGATCGCCTGCACCCCTGCCACGGCCGCTCCGGCAGGGTCCTTCTCCCCGATGCGTCGCGCCACCATCGCCGTGGTTGACAGGCTCAGCCCCAGGCCTACGGCGAATACCAGGCTCAGGAGCGATTCCGTCAACCCCACCGTGGCCACGGCGTTGGCTCCCAGATGCGCAACCCAGAAAACGTCAACCACGGCGAACAGCGATTCCAGCGCCATCTCCAGCACCATGGGCACGGCGAGCAAAAGAATCGCGCGATTGAGATTGCCCGCGGTGAAATCCTGATGCGAACCCCGAATGGACTCGCGCAACGAGCTCCACAGGCTGGGCGGCGCATCGGGCGTGGCTGGGGAAACAACATCCATGACGACCTACCGTCTTGGCGCCATGCCAGGAAGTGAAAACCGGCGACGGCGCGTTGTAATTCGTGCGTGAAACAGGACTCCGCGTCAGCAGATTAGGGTCAGCGGATTCGCAAGGATGGCGTACTACTGAAGGTCGAACATCGGCTTGTCTCCCTGTCCTCGGGGCCCAGCGCCAGAACTTCGCTAACGGCAAGCCTGACCGGATACGGACGATTAGTGAAAGGCATTCTAGCCGATTCAGCCGTAAGCATCAAATCGAGGTGCGCGTCCGATGCAATGAAAAAAGGCCGCCAGCCCAAATGCGCTAGCGGCCCTAAAGTTAAGTCATCTTGGCCGTTACTTACCTGGAGGCGTCTTGCCGGGCTCTACCGGAAGTTCGTTGTCACGATCTTCGGGTCGCCGCGCCGGATGGTCCGACTTGGCGCCCGGTATGGGCTTGTCGTTTTGCGAACTCATCCGCGGCTCCGTCATCTCATCCGAGGTGAAGCCGTAACCCTCCGTGTAAATCGCCTGGTGGTACAAGCCACCGGTTGGCTGGAAAGCGATGGCATAGATCGGGAAAGCCCTTCCGCCCGCCGGGTACACCGCCGCCACGTAATCGGCCACCATTCTGCCGGAGAAAGTGTCCGGCAGCCAGCTTAGCTGCATGGGGCCCGAAAGCTGCCGGCCGGCGGTCCACGTCTGTCCTCCGTCGTTCGACAAAGTGAAGCCTGCGTACAGCCGACAGTTGCTCCCGCACGCCGAAACGGGATAGTAGTAGTAGGTGATCGCCATGTGGGCCGAAGTTCCCGAGGTCCGGATGTCAATCCCCATGCCGTGAATGAAGTGGTCCACGCCGCTATTGATGGGATTGATGGGGACCCGGACAACCGAGCTCCAGTGAATCCCGTCGGTCGAACTGCTGTACACAATGTCGTTGGCAGCGCAACCGCTTTCGTAGCGGCAGTCCGGCCACGACACATACACTTTGCCCGCGCCATCGATGGCCGTGGAAGGGAGGCCGGCACTGCGAAGGTCGCCCGCTTCATAGTGGCTGGGAGCGCTGGAGATGCTTATGGCTGCGTTCCAGCTCTGGCCTCCGTTGGTCGAGGTGAAGGCCGACATGCCACCGTTGAAGTCACCAAACCCCACGATGACAGTGCCATTGGGCTGCACCACAGGATTCACCCCGATACCGTAGTCGCCGGCCTCCGTGGCTTTTGCTGCACCCCAAGTCAGTCCGCCGTCGCTGGAGGTGCTCATCTGTATCTGGGGGTGTCCCACCCCACGTAGCAATTTCCGTAATAGGGGCTGGTGGCCGTGTTATCGCAGATGATCCAGTTCTTATCGGCATCGCCGACGCGTGAAATATAGATCGGATTGCCCCAATGGATGCACAGCGTTGATGCTTTTGCTAGTCGTTCCTTTTTCGCTTTATCACCACCCGTGAACCAATCTTTGAAGTCGGCGACATATTCTCCGGCACAGGCAACGGTCACCAATCCGGCAAATATGTATTCCGCAACCTCCCAGCGCGATAGGGACTTAGCTAACGACGAAACGTCGGATGCTGTCAGAATCATCTTGGTTCACAAGCGGCGAGAAAACGCAGTCTTGTTGGTTTGCATAACGGCATTGGTGGCAATTCTGGCAAAGAGAGTCTACGGCACCACTACCCAGTGGCCTCGCCAGATTGCGTAGCCGGAGCGCTGACACCGCTCCCCTGGGCTAGTACCGATAAAATCCGCGCCCGGACTTGCGGCCCAGCCATCCGGCATCGACCATCTTGATCAGCAGCGGGCACGGCCGGTATTTGGGGTCGCCGAGACTGGCCTGCATCACCCGCATGATGTCAAGGCAAACGTCGAGTCCGATGAAGTCTGCCAGGGTCAGCGGACCCATCGGATGCGCCATACCCAGCTTGAAGACTTCGTCCACGGCTTCGGCAGTTGCCACGCCTTCCATCACGGCGTACACGGCTTCATTCAGCAGCGGCATCAGGACGCGGTTGGAGACAAAGCCGGGCGCATCGTTCACCTCGACGGGAGTTTTCTCCAATTTTTCTGCGAGCGCTTTGACTGTCGCGAACGTCTCGTTTGAGGTGGCCAATCCGCGGATCAGCTCGACCAGTTTCATCACCGGCACGGGATTAAAGAAGTGCATCCCGATGACCTTGTCAGGTCTCTTAGTCACCGCTGCCAGCTTGGTTATCGAAATGGACGAGGTGTTTGAAGCGAGAAGGACCTCAGGACGGCACATGGCATCGAGATCGCGGAAGAGCTCGGCCTTGATCTCAAAGCGCTCGCTGGCGGCTTCCACAACGAAATCGCAGTCGGCCAACCGCTGGCGATCGATTGTGCCCGCGATGCGGCCCAGCGCCAGGTCGCGCTGCTCCGCTGTCAACTTGTTCTTGGCAACTTCGCGTTCCAGATTCTTGCTGATGGTTTGCAGGCCGCGGTCGAGGAAGCGCTGCTCCACGTCGACCAGCACCACGTTGTACCCACTCTTGGCGAAAACGTGAGCGATGCCATTGCCCATCGTGCCCGCCCCGATAACTCCGACTGTTTTGATGTCCATGATTGCCTCAAGTAAAGTTATTTAGCGCGTCTAAACGCGTTGTAAAACATTCGAGTGTAGCAGAGGCAGAGAAAGAGAACAGTGACGGCGAATCGGGCAATCCCGGATCGCAACGCATTGCCTTGGAGCCGGTGCGCGAGAACGAGGTTGCGATATAGGGTTGCAGCAGGCCAGGCGCCGTTGCATAGGACTCCCACGATCCAGCGCCCTCACACTAGACTATTCGCCGGTGAGAGCCTTGTACTGTGCCTGCGTCAACGGCACGACGGAAAGCCTTCCTTGACGCACCAGAGGCGAATCCGCAAACAGCCGGTTGGCTTTGATCTGTTGCAAAGAGACCGGCTGCGGAAGCGCTTTTCCGGCCTTGATCTTCACCACCGGTTTCTTGGGATCGGTAGCATCGACGGAAACGACCGACGCGGCGCCAACTGCGCTCTTGCGATCTCCGGTCTCGTAGATGATCAACCTCGCCCCAAGTGTCATTTCCCGCAGATGTTTTACCGCGACCGGATTCGTTACTCCGTCCCACACGGTCACTTTGTCGCGCTGCAGATCGGCGAAAGAGTACTCCGAGGGCTCCGTCTTGAGCAGATAGTCCAGCGACATAGATTGCCCTTCCTTGGGTATGGATTTGCAAACACCATGGTAACGGAATTCTGCGCGTAGCCTGACAGGCGCCATTGTGACCCGCCTCACTGCAACGCAATGCGTGCGAGGGCGAGAATTAGGTCATGACCTTCAGCGCTGCTGCACTTGCCAAACCGGAAATAACGAACTTCGCCGAGCTCCGCCGCCGCGCTCAGCCGCTGGGTCCCAAACGTGTCGCAATCGTCGCGGCTGACGACGAGGTTGCCCTCACAGCAGCCGATGGCGCGCTGCATCTCGGGATTGCCATTCCCGTGCTGATTGGCAACGAGCGGAAAATCCGCACCAAGGCGGAGGCGCTCGGGCTCTTTGACTTGATCGCCGGGGCGGAGTTTGTCAGCGCGGATGACGCAGCCGCCGCCGCAATCCACATGGCGCACGATGGCCGCGTGAACCTCTTGCTGAAAGGCCATCTCCGCACCGATGAACTCTTGCGCGCCGCGCTGGACAAACAAGCTGGACTGCGGACGGGGCGCCTGTTGAGCGACGTGCTCCTCTATGAAGACAAGCTGGCGGGCGAGCTCAGGTTGGTGGGCATCACCGACGGCGGGCTGAATGTTTCGCCGAACCTGGAGCAGAAAAAGCAAATCGTGCAAAACGCCATCGAGGTCATGCGTTCCCTGGGACTGGCGCGTCCAAAGATCGCGCTTATGAGCGCCACCGAGGCGGTCAGCGAGTCGGTGCCTTCGAGTGTGGATGCCAGGCTGCTTACCGAGATGGCCGAAGCCGGCGAGTTCGGCGATGCAGACATCTTCGGCCCGCTTGCCCTCGACTGCGCGCTTCTGGAGTCTGCGGCGCAGGCCAAGGGCATCGAGCATCCCGTGGCGGGTCACGCCGACTGCATGGTGGTTCCGAACATCGAGGCGGGCAACCTCCTCGGGAAATCGGTGAAGTACCTGGGCGGCTCGCAGTGCGCGCACGTGGTTGCCGGCGCGAAGGTCCCGATCCTGATTCCATCGCGCGTGGAGAGCGTAGATGACAAGGTGAACTCCATTGCGCTGGGGGTGATCTTTGCCAGCCGGTGAATTCAGGATCCTCGCGATTAACCCCGGCTCCACGTCCACGAAGATGGCTCTGTACGTGAACGAGCGCCCTGACTTCGTCAAGAACATCCGGCACTCGGATGCCGAAATGGCGCAGTTCCATGGACGCCCGGTCCTCGATCAGCAGCAATTTCGCTCGGCGCAGATCGAAGCTGCACTGCGTGAGACGGGACACAACGTCGGCGAGCTTGATGCGGTGGTGGGGCGCGGCGGACTGCTGCCCGCCTTGGCCAGCGGCACCTACGCTGTGAATGAGGAAATGCTGGATGAGTTGCGACTGGCCAGGCGCGGAGAACATGCTGCGAACCTGGGCGCCTTCCTGGCCTACGACATCGCGCAAAAGGCCGAGATAACAGCGTACGTCGTCGATCCCGTCAGCGTGGACGAGTGGCCGGAGTGTGCGCGTCTGTCGGGATCGGTGCTGCTGGAGCGGCAGTGTTTGTCGCACGCCTTGAATTCGAAGGCGGTGGCCAAGCGTTACGCTCGCGAGTGCGGCGAACGCTACGAGTCACTGCGGCTAATTGTGGCCCACCTGGGCAGCGGGATTTCGGTTTCAGCGCACGAAAACGGCCTCATGGTGGACGTGACCAATTCGCGCGAAGAAGGGGCATTTTCCACGGAGCGCGCCGGCGGAGTGCCGGCGATGCAGTTGCTCGATCTCTGCTTCAGCGGCAAGTACACACAGAAGCAAGTGGAAGGGCTGCTCTTCCGCGAGGGCGGACTGTACTCTTATCTCGGCACCAAGGACCTGGTGGAAGTGGAGCGCCGCATCGCGAGTGGTGAGGCAAAGGCCAAAACCGTGTTCGATGCGATGGCCTACCAAATCTCGAAGGAGATCGGGGCGATGGCGGCCGTCCTGCACGGACGCGTGAATGCTGTGCTTTTCACCGGCGGCATGGCGCATTCGCAGCGGTTGGTCTCGCGGCTGACCGAATCCGTAAGTTGGATCGCTCCCATCACCGTTTATCCGGGCGAGGACGAGCTGCAGGCGCTCATGGAAGGCGCATTGCGAGTGCTGCGCCATGAGGAGCGATCAAGAACTCTGGCGCTCGGCTGCAGTGCCGTCGAGATTTAGGGCGACCGCCTCAAAGGTCCGAATCTTGGGCTTCCCATCAATCACCTTGGAAAGAATCTTCAGCACTTGGGCGTAAACGTTGGCGTCGTACGCTTCTGCGTTGCTCTTGTTGTCCCACAGGCTCATTGAAATCCGTTCCAGATTGCCGGGATTTGACAACGTGATTTCGCCCTTGAACCCTTTCTGCTTGCGCAGCAAAGGAAGGACCTCGTTCTCGAGTGTACGGGCGAAGTCGGCAGCCATGTTGAGCGATTTCACGCGGAAATGGGCATTTCGTGCGAACATCTTCGACCTCCTCTTAGCGACAGCAACGGGTGCTGCACGGCCAATGCAGCGACTGCGTAACCTTTGCAGCAGTCTCCGGCCGAAGCTATCGCTATTCGTCTCGCATTATAACGGTACGGGGAAACTGCTCAACAGTGCTGCTATCCTTTACCCATGTCGCATCCCGGCAGCGATGGTTCGCCGTTCAACGATGGCTTTGCCGCTCTTTGGCACGAGCCGGCGCTGCTGGCCGCTGAACTTACGTGGCGCTGGTGCTTCGGTTTTGCGGCGTGGGCCCTGAGCATCATTTCCTGCGGGCTATTTCTCGACAGCATTAAAATTTCTCCGGCTGACGAATTTCTGCTCGGCACATTTCAACCGCAGTTGCTTTCCGAGGCCGTCCAGCACATCTTCCGCGGCAGCCTGACGCGCTTCGTGCTGGAGCAATCGGTGCTGCTGCTGGGCGTTACTCTGTTGTGGTGCTTTGCCGCCACCGTTGGCCGCGCCGCCACGCTCTGCCGCTTGGTGGCAATGTTCAGCGTTGACGACGAACCGAGCCAGATGACCTGGCAATTTGTACCGATCTTCGTCCTGCATCTGCTGCGCGCGGCGTGGTCTTTGATCGCGGTCTCGGTCGCAATCGCGGGCTTGATAATTGGCGGTGTCATGGCTGGAAAGGACCGCGCCGGGCTGGCGGCGCTGTGGTTGGTCTTCGGAACCGGCCTGGCCTGCTGGTTCGGGGCCACCTTGAATTGGTTCTTCGGGGTTGCACCGCTGTTTTGCATTCGCAACGGCGCGTCGGCGATGGACGCTCTCGCACGATCGGTGGACTTCGTCTCGCGCCGAGGCGGCCGGCTGTTTCTGCTGGGACTGGGCTTTCTTCCGCTTCGCCTGGTATGGTTTGGGACGATGACGCTGGCGATGTTCGCGCCGTTGAGTTTGGCGCGGCATCTCGCGGTCGGCTGGGTCCTGCTCATCATGGCAGCGATCGCGTTGCTCTATTGCGCAGGAGCCGACCTGCTGCATCTTGCTTGTCTGGGAGCCTATGCATCGCTGGCGGAAGACGATGCGCATCCCGTGCCTGCGCCCCAGGCCGGCCCTCCTTCCGGTCCCGTGCTCGCGGCCGAACCCGACCAGCCGGCCGAGATTGCGCCGGCGGTTGACCAGGCATAAACAACGCTGCTCCCTTGCGGGCACTACACTCCGTCGAAAATCATTCACCACGGAGGGCACGGAGAACACGGAGTTTCCCGGAACTGGTCTGCATCTTTCCCCTATCGCCCTCGTGCCACGATCAACGTCATATCGTCCGCCTGTTCGCCCTGGCTGAATTCCTGCACCTGGCTGAGGATGGCTTCGAGAATTTCGTCGGCTGAGCAGTTCCGATGGCTGCGCGCGGCCTCGATGAGACGTTCTTCCCCGAACTCGTCCTCTTCGTTCGGCGAAGCTTCCGAGATCCCGTCGGTATAAATCACCAGAACATCTCCCGCTGCCAGTTCAAGTTCGACGACCGAGCAGTCCCACTCCTCGAACAAACCCAGTACGGTCGCTGTGGCTGCGAGCCGTTCGACGCTCCCATTGGCTCTCGCCAGGAAGGGAGGATTGTGTCCGCAATTGACGTAGCGCAGGCTCCGCGTCTCGTCGTCGTAAACCGCGAAGAAGGTCGTGGCGTAGTGGTTGTTCTCGGTGTTCTTGTAGAACAGGCGATTTACGGAACGCATCAGGCGAGGAATGTCCTCCAGGGCCAGCGCGTATTGGCCCCGCAGGTTGGCCTGAAGGTTGGCCATCAGCAGCGCAGCCGACATGCCCTTCCCCGAGATGTCGGCCAGCACCAGGCCGACGCGGCCCGAGCCGAGATCGAGAAAGTCGTAGTAGTCGCCGCCCACGGCGCGCGTCTGGATGCATTTGCCGGCGCACTCCAGCGTGGTCAGCGAGGGCGCCTGCTGCGGAAGAAGCCGGCTCTGCACCTGGCGAGCGATTTGCATCTCCTGCGCGGTGCGGCGCTCCCCCTCCATGGTTGCCGCCATTTTCTCCGCCAGGGTAATGCTGCGCATGGCAATACCGGCCTGGCTGGCCACCGATGCCAGCAAACGCTTGTCGCCCGTGGAGTACGGTTCCTCCGACAATCGTGGCCCCAGCACGGCAACTCCTTGTAGCTGGCCGTCGCTCGATCCGCGAATCGGCACCAGGCACTCCGCGTGCAGCGGCTCCAATTGCGTTCCGTGCATGACTTCGGGAAGCAATTCCAGCGGATCGCTACGCTCTGCCAGTTCCTCAAGACCAGCCCCGCTAGTCGAGAGAGTCATCGCCTCCGCCGGAGGATTGCCGGCGTATGCCTGCAATTGTCCATTGGCGGCCTCAAGGTACACATACATTGCGCTGGGATGCAGCGCATCGTGAATCTGATCGTGTAACAGTGCGGCCAGTCCTTCGCGGCTGCTAACCGTGAGTGTCTGGGCGGCTAGGTTCTCCAAAATCTGTTGGGCGTCGTAAGAGCTGCGGAAGAAGGCGCGGTCCAGCCGGGTTCGCACCCGCCGATGAACCTGGGTTGCGCCCGAGATCAGCAGCACCCCGAAGGTCGCGCCCACCGGAATGGCGGCTTTCGAGCCGGCGGAGAAAAGGCGGGAGAATACCTGCGCCAGCCAGAAGGTCGCCCACACCGAAATCGCCAGGATGAGGAAAACGAATCCGCGCTCCACAAGGAAATATCTGGCGCTGCGCTTCAGCAGAACGGGCACATCCATCACGCGGTGCTTCACCACTGCGTAGGCGAAGGACAAGGGAAAGAGGAAGAGCAACATGACAAAGAAGAAGCCCAGCCAGAAAGGCGTCTGGAAGTGCACCGTGTCTTCCGCGGCTTTGACCACGGCCACGGGCGTGACCCCGACCGTCGTGCCCCAGACAATCACCTTGAGCTTGCGCCGGGCCTCCGGGTTGGAAGTGCCCAGCAGGTTCAGGATGAGCGAAAGTATGCCCAGCAGAATGGTTCCGTAGGCATACACAAGCCTCATGTTGTGGCCCGTCCGCTGGCTTAATACCGCCTGTAAGAAGGGCAGCACCGCAAGATTGCCATACCGAACCCCTCCGTATCCCAGGCAGATGCCAATTCCTGGAAGCAGCCACTTCAGCCACGGCGCTTTGCGGTCGATGGGAGATCGCGTGGGAAATACAGCGAAGAAGAAATAGAACAAGGCCGGAAGCAGGCCGCCTACAATGGTGTTGAACGCGAGCAGGAAATGCCGGAGCCCGTCCGGCGCTACCAAAAAGGAACTGGGAAGGCCGGGCGCGGTGAGGAAGCTGGCAAACACCATGGCCAGGAGCCAGGCGTCGCGATTGTCCACGCGCAGAAACAGTACGGCAAGTCCCACGATGAGAAACAGCACTGGATAGGAGTCCAAAATCTGTTCCGCTACGGTTCGCCCCAGGGTCTTGATGTCGCCCTGCCCTTTTATGGCGCGAAAAGTGGCCGTCACGGTGAGCGGATTTGCCTCTCCGGGCCGCTCGATTCGCAGAATCACCTTGTCGCCGGGCTGCGACTTTACCCAGATGGACTGCAGAACGTCGAACCCAGTCTTCTTGGGGGAAATGGGTACGCCGTTGATGGCGGTGATCCGGTCGTGCGGCTTCAGCCCGGCCTTCTCCGCCGGGCTGTCATGGTAAACATTGGTCACCTCAATCGCTTGATCGAGGTAGTTCGTGTCAATACCGATCTCTACCGTAGGTTCGCGGCGAACGTAATACATCCACGCCGCGCTGTAGAGGATGGTTGCTGCCGCAAACAGGACAGCCAGCGCAAGCAGCGCCGGCCGGTACTTGTGCGATCGCGTGGCAGGTGGTGCCAGGACGGATTGAGCTACGGCTGGAGGCATGTTAGGCGGATGCGCGCAGGAGTAGTGTAGTCCATCCCGCAGGTTCGATCTCTCCTGTAGGCTCGTATCGCGTGCGAGCACTTTTCGCTGTTCGTCACCGCAGCCTGAGCGCAGAATTGTGGCTGACCGGAAATCTCAATCCATGAAAACCCTGATCGCGGTTTCGCTGGTTTACGGCGGACTTCTGGTGATGTTGGTGGGAGCCGTCGCTGTGGTCAGGCCCCTGCGACTGCCGGCGCTTCGAAGCCGTGCCACTGGCGTCCTGGTTCTCTTCTGCGGAGTTCTAATTTTCATAAATGGGGGCCACCTTGCCGACCGGGGAGACGCGGGTCGCAATTGCACGGACGAAACTCGATGAATTCGCGCCCGTCTATCAGTTCAGCGAATCCCACTCGATCCAGATCGGCGCGTTCAAAGAGCGCGTCTATGCGGCCATCCGTCAGGTGACGGCCGGAGACATCAAGCTTTTGCGGACGCTCACCTGGATTCGCCGTCTTGGTCGCGCCACCCCACCCGGCATTTTGAATGCGCCACAGAACGAGCCAGTTCTGGATGTCGCTTTGCGGTCAGGGTTTCTCTTGCTTGCCGATGAGCCCGACCGTGAGATCGTCATCGGTGCTCTGGTGCGCGCTCGCGCAGGCTGGCGGCCAAACCAGAAGCCAACTCCCGACGACTTCAAGTCGCTCAACGCGCCCGGCTTCGCACTGGCGTCCATGAACTTCATGATCGAAGAAGCGGGACCGGGCCGATGCGTGGTTACAACGGACACTCGTGTGTTCGCTACCGACCCATCCTCGCGTCGCAAGTTCGGCGAGTACTGGCGGATGATTTATCCGGGAAGCGCCTTGATTCGGCGAATGTGGTTGCAGGCGATCAAGAAACGCGCGGAGAATAGCCCGAAATGAGGCTCCTGCCTATCGGCGCTCCCGCAAAGTTGTATTCCTCCCGGCGACGATTCGCCCTCTGGCCTTGCGATTGCGAGTAAAATGGGAACATTCGCTCCAGGTTGGTATTTGTCGCCGCATGGGTCCGGCGCCAAATTCATACGGGTAAATAACTTTCATGCCGCAAATCGGAAGTTTTGCACTCTTGCTGGCTCTCGCGCTGGCGGCCTATTCGTTCGTCGCGGGCGCGCTCGCCTTGTATCGCAAGGACGATCGCCTGGGCGAGACCGCTCGCCGCGCCGGCATCGCCTGCTGGGCCGCAGTCACGGTCGCCGCCGTGGCGCTGGTGATGGCTGCGTTGGGCAACGACTTTTCCGTCTCGTACATCATGCACCACAGCAACCGCGACCTGCCCATCGCTTACAAGTTTGCCGCGCTGTGGTCGGGACAGGAAGGTTCGCTGCTGTTCTGGGCGTGGCTGCTGTCAACCTACGCGCTGGTACTGCGGTTGCGCTACAAAGTCGATCCGCAACTGACGGCGCACGCCTCGGCGATCATCGCCGCAGTGCAGGTGTTCTTCCTCCTGCTGGTGAACTTCGCGGCGCACCCGTTCGGCTTGGTCAGCGGACAGATTCCCGCCGATGGCAACGGACTGAATCCGCTACTCCAATATCCCGAGATGGTCATCCATCCCCCGATGCTCTATCTCGGCTATGTCGGCGTGACCGTGCCGTTCGCCTTCGCGCTGGGCGCGCTCATCATGAAATATCCCGGCGAGAAGTGGATCCACATTACTCGGCGCTGGACCATGGTGGCGTGGCTCTTTCTCACCTGCGGAATCTTTCTCGGCGCGCACTGGGCCTACGCGGTGCTGGGTTGGGGAGGCTACTGGGGATGGGACCCGGTGGAGAACGCGTCGCTACTGCCGTTTCTGACTATGACCGCTTTCCTGCATTCGGTCATGATGCAGGAGAAGCGCGGCATGATGAAGATGTGGAACATGTGGCTCATCTTCACCACGTTTCTGCTGGCCATCTTCGGGACGTTTCTCACCCGCAGCGGGGTGGTGAGTTCGGTGCACGCCTTCGCGCAGTCGGGCATCGGCATCTGGTTCGTGTGGTTTCTGGCGCTGACGTTTGCCACTTGCGTGTTCTTCGTCGTGCGTAACCGTGACACGCTGAAGAGCGAGCACCGGCTGGAGTCGCTGGTCTCGCGCGAGTCCAGTTTCCTGTTCAACAATCTGGTGCTGCTGGTGGCGTGCTTCGCAGTGTTGTGGGGCACGCTGTTTCCGGTCCTATCGGAGGCGGTCACAGGCTCGAAGGTCACGGTGGGGCCACCGTTCTTCAATCGGGTCAACGTTCCGATTGGGCTGTTCCTGATCTTCCTCACCGCCGTGGGACCGCTCCTGGCCTGGCGCAAGACCTCTCTCGACAGCCTGAAGCGTAACTTCCTGTGGCCGGCAATTCTGGCGGTGCTGACGGCGATCGCGCTCATGATCGGCGGCATGCGTCCCTGGGAGGACGTGTCTTACTTCTACTCCCTGGTGGCGATCTCGTTGTCGGTGCTGGTGACGGCGACAGTGGTGGGCGAGTTCTGGCGCGGCGGGCGCGTCATTGCGCGCCAGACCGGCAAGAACATCCTCGACGGCATGGTGACCATCACCCGCCGCAACACGCGCCGTTACGGCGGCTACCTGGTGCACTTCGGCTTCATCGTCATCATGATTGGCTTCGCCGGTCTGCCCTTCAACCTGGATAAAGAGCAGGAGATGGGCTTCGGCGACAAGATGCAGATTGGCTCGTTCACTTTGGTGTGCGACTCCTACACCCAGGACGACAAGCCGAACTACTCCAGCGAGTGGGCCGTCATCGACGTGTACCGGCACGGCAAGAAGATTGACACCATGTTTCCCGAGCGCCGCTTCTACAAGGCGAGCGAGCAGACTTCGACTATCGTGGCCAACCGCTCGCGTCCCGGCGGAGATTTGTACCTGGTTTACACGGGGCGCAACCAGGACACGGGCAAGCCGATCATTAAGGCGCACGTGAATCCGCTGGTGATGTGGATCTGGTCGGGCGTGGTCATCGTGGTTATCGGGACGTTGATCGCGCTGTTGCCCAACCTGAAGCCGGTAAAGGCGGCGGTGAAGGAGAAGGAACGCGCCGAACTAGAGGCGGCGCACGGCAAGGTAGTGGGAGTGGGGGGTGACTGAGGACAAGGGCTAGGGGTTAGGGGTTAGGGGTTAGGGGTTAGGGGTTAGGAGTTAGGGGTTAGTGCAATCGCCTTTAGCTGTCATCCTGAGCGGAGGCGGCCCGCGGTTGGCCGTCGGAGTCGAAGGAACCCTATAGCAGTCAGGTTCCAGAAGTAGGTGTTGCGAGTCATGCTGGTTTTCAGTCTGGGACGAGCCCGCAGGGCGAAACAAAATTAGCCCAGTGCGTAAGCCCTGGGTGGCTGCGTTTATATGAAGTCGGAGTCCCGTAGGGACGGCACAATAAAGCAGGTCCCTCGACTCGCTCGGGATGACAGAGTATTAATGATGAAAGTTCGTTCTGGTTTTAGAGATCCTTCGACTCGCTCCAACACCCCGCCAAGCGCAAAAGCGGCGCTCGTCGGGGACCCCGTTTCCGCTCGCTCAGGATTTCGGCTGGCGGCTCAGACGCCGCCAAAGCGCCCCAACTTGAAACTTGAAACTCGAAACTCGAAACTTCGCATTGCCCAGCTCCTGCTCATCGCGCTGCTGGCCATCGTCTTCCTGGGCGCCGACGGCGACGCCCGCTTCAACAAGCTGGGACACGGCCTCATGTGCATGTGCGGTTGCAATCAGGTTTTGCTGGAGTGCAACCACGTCGGCTGCACCTACTCCGAACGCATGCGCAATGAGCTGACGGCCGGCATCGAGCGCGGCGACAGCGATTCCCTCGTGCTGCAGAGCTTCGTGCAGAAGTACGGCAACACCGTGCTGTCTGCCCCTACTACGACCGGCTTCAACCGCGTGGCGTGGATCATGCCGTTCGCGGTTTTCGCGGCGGCGCTCGCGCTGGCCATCTTGTTTGTGCGCCTGTGGAAGTCGCGCGCCGTCGCGCACCCCGTGCCGCGTCCCAATCTTGACGCCGCCGAACTCGACGACCTTCGCAAGAAGGCGCGTCAGGAGACCGATTACTGATGTTTGCATTGATTGTCTTTGCTGCTGCCGGACAGGAGACCGCCTTCGTCATGTTTGGCTGCGCGCTGTTTGCGGCGCTCCTGTTCTTCTACGTTTTCTATCAGCCGGGCGATGTGGAAGTCGGCGAAGAGAAGACCCGTCTGATGTATTTGCAGGAACGCAAAGAGGCGACCTACGAAAATCTGCGCGACCTCAGCTTCGAGTACAAGGCCGGGAAGTTGAGCGAGTCCGATTACGCGGTGCAGCGCGCCTTGCTGGAAGACGAAGCGGCCGCCATTCTCGCCGAGATGGACAGCATCGAGAAGGCGCGCGCCGTAGTCCGGCGTGGCACCAGGCGTCCAGGAAGCGCTCCCACGAACGGAGGCCGGACATGAATGTGGCCGTCACTCCGGGTTCTCTAGTAGAGCGGACCTTTAGGCCCGCGTCCGTTGAGTTTTGTCATCACGAGCCGGCGAACCGGGGTCACCAACGAACGCCGTTCTTGCGCTCATTGGGGCAAGGTTCAGCCGGCGAGGGATCTGCTTTTCGGTTTCTTTCGTTAATCCCTAAAGGCCTTCTCTACCCGGTTATTTTTTTTCTCACCCTCACTTCTTTCGCTACAGCCCAGAGCATCACTGGCACCGTCACCAACGCCACCACCGGCAAGCCTTCTGCTGGAGACGAGGTCAGCCTCCTGTCGTTGTCGCAAGGCATGCAGGAAGTGGCGAACACGAAGAGCGACGCGCAAGGGCGATTCTCGTTGCCAGTGCCCGCTGGAGACCGCGCCCCGCACATGGTGCGTGTCACCCACGAAGGCGTGAATTACTTCCCGCCAAGTGGGCCGTTGATGCCGGGTACGACCACGGCCGAGCTTACGGTGTACGACTCCGCCAAGAAAGTCGACGGCCTCAGCCAGACGGTCGAGGTGGACCGCTACCAAAGCGACGGCAAACAGCTGGAGGCAATAGCGCTGTACGCGATTCGCAACCAGTCGCAGCCGCCACGCACCGTGGCCGACGACAAGCACACCTTTGAATTCGTTTTGCCGGATGGCGCTGAGCTGGAATCGGCGCAGGCCAAAGGTCCCGGCGGGCAGCCCATCGCCGTCGAGGCTTCGCCCGGTTCGCAGAAAAACCGCTACGCCTTCAACTACCCTCTGCGTCCCGGTGAGACGCAGTTCCAGGTGTCGTATCACATGCCCTACAGCGGCGAGGCCAGCATCTCGCCCAAGCCGCTCGGCGAAGTACAGCACTTCGTCGTGATGACGCCCAAGAGCATGACGTTCACGCCCAAGAATCCACAGCAGTTTCAATCCATGCCCGATGAAACGGGCGCAGGCATCATGGTGGCCACCAACGTCAAGCCGGGACAGGACCTTAGCTTCCGCATCGCCGGCACGGGCGCGTTTCAGGCCGAGGGCGCACAGGCCACGGGCGGAGGCGACGCGAGCGGCGGCGGAGCCATGGGCGGAGCGCAAGCCGCGGCCAGCGACAATCGTCCCGGCGGTGGACTAGGCGCTCCGATTGACGCGCCCGATCCGCTGCACGACTACCGCGCCTATATCCTCGGGGCATTCGCGCTGGTGCTGGTGATGGGCGGCGCGTACGTGGTTTCGAAGTCAAACGTCAGTCCTCATCCCGTGACAGCCACCCCAGGAGCATCGGGTCGCGCCGCCATCGATGCGGAGGGGGGACCCGCCGATGTTGCCGACCTCAGAGAACCGGCCGCGCCGGTTCGTGATCGTAATGCGCAGTTGCTGGAGTCGATGAAAGAAGAGTTGTTCCAGTTGGAGATCGATCGCCAGCAGGGCAAGATCTGCCCTGAGGAATACGCCAAGGCCAAGGCCGCCCTCGACGAAACCATCCGGCGCGCCCTGGCGCGTGGCAAGTGAAGTCAGTTTCGCGGAATCTGCCTGACAAACCCATTGATCACGGTTAGCTGACTTCGGGTCTGACGGATTGAAACTTGTTGTCTGCAAGAGATTCCTGCAGTAGGATTCTTATATGGAGCTTGCAGTCATAGTTCTCATCGTCGCGCTGTGGGTGCTGGGATCATTGGTGCCTACGGGACACACTCTGCCGCAAGAGATCGCGACGCTGAAGAGACGGCAGCGGCTCTATTTGCCGTACACGAAAGAAGACCTCAAGATAATTTATAGGATTTGGGCAACTTGGCGCGTTGAGCGCCCCACTCCTCACACAGATGCGCTCACACAACATTTCGAAGTTCTCAAAGGCGCCGCGCCGTACTACCAGACCAGGAAAATGCTGTAAGCCTGCCCCGTCCCTGATTGTGCTAAATAATTGTCCGCCGCTCTGTGGACTTTGAACGGCTGCCGGCCCTCGAAAACCCCCGGCGACCGTTTTCTGATATTTCCCAAAGCATCACTCTGTTCTATCGAAATTGGCAGCATCGAGCCCAGCGGGCAAATCTCACACTTGGGCTGCTGTTTCAGGCAATAGTGTTTCCCTACCTGCACCAGCAATCCGTGCATTTCGTTGTAAACCTGCGCCCGCGGACTGCGTTGCGCGGTGCTCATCGCCGATGCCTCGTGCGAGCGCGGCCGTGCTTGCCGGCCCGGGCGGTGCGACTCCACTGGCCCTTCCCGCTGCAGGGCGCGCTCGATGAGATTGCGAATCTCGTCGTATTTGGCGCCGGCGCTCACCGTCAGATGTCGCTCCAGGATGCGGCGGGTGTAGGCGTCAACCACAAAGCTTTCGTGACCGCCCGCGTACAGCAGGATCGAGTCCGCGGTCTCCGGTCCGATACCGTTCTGGGTGAGCAGTTCAGCGCGCAACTGTTCAGTGGGAGTAGCGAACATCTGCTCCAGCGATCCGCCGTAGTGCGCATCGAGGAACGCGGCAAAGTTCTTCAGCCGCTGTGCTTTCTGCCGGAAGTAGCCGGAAGGGCGGACCAGCGCTTCCAACTTCGGCAGCGGCAGCTCGCGAATGCCTTCCACGCTGAGCACTGCCGCCGCGCGCAGGTTGGCCATGGCGCGCTCGACATTGGTCCACGAAGTATTCTGAGTGAGAATGGCTCCAACGATCACTTCAAACGGAGTTTCCGCCGGCCACCAATGCTGGCGTCCCCAGGCGCGCGAGAGCTTGCGATAGATCGCGCGCACCGTGGCTTCCGGCTCCCTGGCTGATCGGGGTTTCACTCTGGCGACTGCTTGCCTTGTTTCAGTTGCTGCTTCCATCCCAGAATGCGCGCCTTGTTGGCCTCCGCCTCGGCTTCCGGGACCATGCCCTTGCGCTGATACAAAATGGAGAGGCTGGTATGCGCCAACACATCGTCGGGGTCCAGTTCGGCAATGCGATTAGCCACCTCGATGGCTTGGTCGAACTGCTCGGTGTCCTGGTAAACGCGCGCCAGGCCGTGCATCGCGTCAAGAAAGGAAGGATCGGCGGCGATGGCCGCTTCGTACTGCCGGATGGCTTCCTGGTGATGCCCCTCAGCGTACAAATCGAGCGCCGCGTAGTAATGGTCTTCCACGGTTTGTCGGGATTGGTCGTGGGTCATCCGGCGTTTCGCGGCTCCGGCCTGAGTTTAGCAGGATGCCCCGAGCTTGGAGAAGCGGGCATGGGAAGCGAAAAGGGCTCGGCGTCAGGGAGCGGCGCCCCGTCGCCGATATACTGATTACAGCCATGCATTACATCCTGCGCTTCTTGTGGAATGCGACTCGCGGCCATCGTCTCGCCCCCTGGCGCAGCCCCTATTTGCGCTGGAGAATTGAAACCTACACCGGCATCAAGATGCAGAGCATCGGCTTTCTGGAATTTTTTGGATTCACCTGGCGCGAACGCGTGGAGCTGTTTCGCTTCTTGAAGTGGACGGGCGAAATGGAACGCTATGCCCGCGTCAAGCCGAAGAACCCGTGAACAACTGAGTCACTTCAGCGCTTTCCAATCTTCAAGCGGCGTCACTGGCGAAGCGATGTCTCCGACAATCTTCGCCTTCCCGGCCATGCGGCCGAAAATGCTTTCGTCCTTGATCTCGGCGGGTACAAGTTTAGCCACCGGCTTGCCATGTTTGGTGATGAGGACAGGTTCACCCGTAGCCTGCACTTCATCCATGACTGCGAGGCAGCGCGCCTTGAATTTTTCTGCGGGAATCTCCTTCATGGTGTTTCTCCAAATACTAGCGGAGCGATTGCAGCTTGGGTAGTGGGGGCTTTCACCTGTATTATTCAAGAATCTTTCTCAGCTGTCATCCTGAGCGACGAGTCCGGTCGCTGTGGCGACCCGGACGAGGAGTCGAAGGACCCCTATTACCGCCAGCAATCTTTGCTGTGCCAGGCGGCCACACGTGATTTCTCGATGCAACAGGGATCCTTCGACTCCTCGCTGCGCTCGGCGCTCAGGATGACAAACGGAAAAAGCCAACAGAAGCCAGATTAACCTCCAAACACCACCCCCACCGGCGTCCCCACTCCTGCCGCAAGCTTCTCCGCGGCCGACGCTTGCCTGGCCGCAATCTCCAAATAGCCCGAGCTGCCGACGATGGCGAAGAACTCATCCTCTCCACCTTCCGCGTAGGAATGGCGCACGCGCGTAATCGTCTGTCCCGCAATCAGGATGCTCACCGTGCTCACCGCCGGAGGCGTAGCAGTGAACAATGGCGGCGCCTCCTGCTCGCCGATGTTGGTGATCAGGTTGCCGAACTTGTCCACCTTGAGCACCACGCCCCGCAAGCTGTTTTCGCCGATACGCTCCACAGCGGGCAGCGCGAGGCGCACATAGTCGGAAATCTCCGGACCGAACTCGGCGGGCGCAACTCCCTTGCTCAACCATCCTGCCACCGGCGAGAAGACGTCGCGCCCATGAAAAGTCCGGCTCACCGGCTGCAGGAAGTAGCGTTCCGCGGTGACGTGACGCACCGTGAATTTCTGCTCCCGCATTTCGACCAGCGAGAGCACACCGTTGTCGGGCGCGACGAAGACGTAGTCGTCGGTTTCAACGATGATGGGCCGGCGCGTGCCGCCAACGCCGGGATCGACCACCACCAGATGCACGGTGCGCGGGGGAAAGAACCGGTACGCCTGCGCGATCGTCCAGGCGCCGTCGAACACGTCGTAGGAAGCGACGGCGTGACTGATGTCAACGATGGAGGTTTCAGGATGGATGTTGAGCACCACGCCATGCATGATGCCCACGAAGGGATCGTTAAGCCCGAAGTCGGTGGTGAAGGTTACGATGCGTGTGTCGGACATGCACTGGCAAAGTATTCGCCGCGGCCGCCGGAGTCAAGCGCGCTGACGATGACGCGCCGTTTACCACGTCCCCATGCGCAGGACCAATCCGGTTGTAACCTGCAGGCCATTCTGATAATTCACGCCGTTCAGCTCTTGCGTCCAGGAATGTGAATACTCCAGGCTAGCCACCCGAAAAGCCAGTGCATTATTGATTTTGTAATCCACTCCCGTTCCAGCGGCGATAGCGAACCCACTCGTGTCCCAATCCTTGGTGTAAAGGTGATGAAGAGGATATCCCTGGTCGGCTGGCGGGGCGGCAGCGATCACTATGGCCTTTTCTTCGGGATACAGGATTTCCTGGGTGAGCTTGGTGCCCCCTACCAGGAACTGCGCGTGGGTGTTCCAGCGACCGGAACTCGAGGGCGTCCAGCGAGGCCCGACCATGTAGCTCAGTGAATCGCCGCTGAGATTAGTGGGAAGATCCAGCAGCTTGCAGCCATTGACGTCCACAACAATCTGCCATTCTGGAGCAACGCGAATCGCGGCCGTACCGCCGCCGCCCACGCAGGATCCTTTCGCGCCACTCCCCACATACGCCCGGTAGTTGGGAGTCACCGTGAATTCGAAAGGAGCCACTCCAGGGGGAGGATGCGCCACCCCGCTCTTGGTAGCCTGTTCCATGAAGCTCTTCACCGCCGCCGCCTCCGGATAGGGTTTAAACACGCCTGGACGGTCGTCGCGATGCCAGGGAAGCTCCCGGTTCATCACGTTGGCAAAGGAACGCGATGGGTTCAGCCCGCCGCGGACGAGCAAACGAACGTAGGGATTTTTCATGCGAGATTCCACAAACCGTATGACGTAGCGATCCAGAGAGTCCTCGGCGAGGGCCCATCCCAGGCCGACTGACGGCGTATGACCTGGTCAACAAACCCCTGTTGCGGAAACTGCGCCTGGATGTGTCCGATAGAGGCTTCGCTAATCGGACCGATTTCGAATTGCACGCTGTAAAGGTAAGAAAATGCTGCGCCGCGGAGTTTCTCCTTCCAGTATCGGGAGTTCTCGCCGAACACCACGTCGCGGTAGGCGCGATCGTTGTGCTGCCACATAAACCCCGCCACCGCGCCTTGCATGGGATGCCCGATGTAGTTAACCAAAAAGGGGTCGCCGTCAGCCCATCCGTGCAAATTCTGCACCGAATCGAAATAACCAGGCCAAAAAGCCGTGTGGAAGGCATCACGGGTCCCATATTCGGTGGCGTATCGGAACGCATGCTCGAGGGTCAGAAATGCTAATGATCCTTCCGCCAAGTGCCGCCAGTCGATTCCGGTTTCGCGCTTGGGTGTCGGCGACACTGCCATGATGCCCGTCGCAGAGGAGGAAGCGGCTGCGCCCGAATCGACTGAGTTGTTCAGGGAACTGGATGACCGTCCAATTGGAGGCAAGGACACCTCGGACGGGTCGCGGGGAATCCCTGCGATCGCCTGTGCGTGAACATAAACAGCACCGGAGCACAACAAGGCCAGGCAAATGGCCAGAACAGCTCGCCCTCTGATCAACATCGTCATCTTCCACGACCCGAAGTAAAGTTTTAGAGATATGTTTGGATGTCTTAGGATGCCTCATTTGCCGGAGGTTGGGAACTAAACATAACGTCTTAAGTAATTGCGCATATGCGGGAGTTGTGCTCTGATGGAGGCATGAGACCATTAAGGGTTGCGGACTCGGCCGCCATGATTCTCGGATTGCAGGATGAGATCCGGAG
>Ga0187876_1000073_pt1 | contig 94671 bp, 79 predicted proteins | sample June2016WEW_17_4_FD_133000 | JGI IMG/M metagenome (GOLD analysis project Ga0187876, IMG submission 133000) | Peatland microbial communities from SPRUCE experiment site at the Marcell Experimental Forest, Minnesota, USA - June2016WEW_17_40 | ecosystem: Environmental > Terrestrial > Soil >... | reverse complement strand
GCCTGGAATCGCCGGATGAATCGCGCCCGCACCAAGATCAACTGGAAATTCGACCGCAAGGCTGCCCGTTGCAAGTTCGGCTACAAGAAGAAGAACGTTTCTAAGCGGTCAAAGACCTAGAGCCAGGTCTGCGGCAAACCGCCGCACCGGCATTTGTCCGCTCCCTCCCGCAAGCACCTGATTTCCGATTCCCAGGAGTAATAGTAATGGCGGGGTATGAGAGCGAATTATCCTCGGCCCGAGATTCTTCTATCCCCTTGATTCCTGGGACGCGACATAGTTAATGGCAGCCCTTCGGCGCCCAAAGAACAGCCCGTGGTCCGGCTACAACCCCTAGAACCTTTGGGGCTTCCGCTCATGCCGGTCCACAATCTACACTCGGACTTGTAATGGATATTTTCCATCCATGCCGGCGCACGTTTCATCTGTTCGCGGCTGCGATTCTGGCGTGCGGAATCGCCACCGCAGACACGATTGTCGCCAATATTGACACGAGCCTCGGGGAAGAAAACGCTTTGTGGCTGAACATACCTGCGTATAACGGCGGCCCGGGCGCGGACACCGAGCTTTACTTTGCCGGTGTGCTCGACATCCAGCTCACCAACAGCAGCGGTACAGTGGACCGCGACACCATGTGTGTCGACCTCTTCACCGATATTTACGTCGGTCAGGCCTACGGCACCTCCGTCGATCTGCCGAGCCAGGTTCCTTCACCGCAAAGCCCAGCCGCTCTCGAGCAAATCGCCTGGCTGCTGGACAATGAAACGCCGGCAACACCGGAGGAGGGCGCGGGGTTGCAGGTCGCCATCTGGAAGATCCAAGTGGATGGCGGAGGCTCATTCACCGCCGGCCAGGTGCAGCAACCGGCCAGCAGCAGCGACATGACCCCGACCACCCAAGCGGTGCTTGGCTACGCAGAAGCGTACTTGAGCGCCAGTGTCGGCCAGTCTTCCGACTCCGCCTTCGTCTATGAGAACGTCAGTCTTTCCGACGGAAGCCCGGCGCAAACGTTGGAGGGGCTGGAATTTCTAGATAACGGCCCGCAGCCCGCACCGGAGAGTTCCACCTTTGTGCTGGCCGGCGTGGCGCTGCTCGCTTTGGGACACACGGCCCGGCGCAAGCTGGGAAGCCGGTAGCCGGATCGCCGTCAAGTCACCGCCTAAGCGTACAAACCTGCGCGCTACGGCACGCGATAAAAGCGGAATTCGTGTTTCCGGTCGCGGAAGTCCGATAACGCGGGGGCTGGGTGCGATGCCAGCCAGCGCCGGCCGGCGGGGTCGGCGGACAGAAAATCATATGCCGTCGCCTCCAGCCATAGCGGCTGGCCTCGTTGTCGCGCATCGGTCAGGCTCCGGTCCAAGCGGCCGAGATCCATTTTGTCGAGCCCGATCCAGGCAGCCTGCTGGTTGAAGTAGCTGATGGTCCACAAGTCCGGATGGAAAGTGTGGAACGCAATCGGCGTGCCCGGCGGCCAGTGCTCGTGCTGTGCCAGGGCAAACCGCAGCGGCGGATTGTTCTCGACGCGCGATTGCGGGTAAATCGCAAACGTCAGGTTCCAAAGAAACAGCACGCCGCACATCGTCCAGGGTAAGAGACGATCCGCCCTGGCGCGCTCCACCGCGCAGCACACGCCGAGCACCAGCGGCGCCAGGTAGAACAGACGGTAGAACGTGTTCTGCGGCATCCAGACGAACAGGAACGCCGCGTACACGCCGACCCACAGCAACAGGTCCTTTGGCGGAACGCGAAACCGAAGCGGGCCGGCGCGCTTCCAGCCCACCGCCAATTCCAGCGCGCAGGCAACCAGGGCTGCAGCCCCGATGATGGTGACCGGTTCCAGCCTCACCTGGTCGAGTCTGCCCCCGAAGAAGAGACGCAGCGTGCCCGCGACCGTCAGGCCTAAGTCGCGCATTGGCTGCCACGAAAACGAGGCATCCGGCGCATGCGCCATCACCCATCCGGCCAGGCCGGCAACGCTGAATCGTCCACACACCGTCCGGTAAGCCAAAGCGTATGCGACGGCCGTCGGTCCCAGCGAGCACGCCGCATAGGAGACGGCCTTCTTCGGTTCCTTGAGCCGCCACAGCGCTATCGGCAGATAGAGAAACGCCAGTTCGTGAAACAGCATCGCCGCCGCGTGCGTCACCCCCGCCAAAACCACGCTGCGCCTGGTTTCGAGCAGGTCATTCGCGCACAACAATAAGAAGATCGAGGGAATGTACGCGTCGGCGTCGGTCGAAAACTTCCACCACGTGGCGGCGAAAGCGAACGCCAGCGCGCCCGCAATGGCGGCGTTCGCCGGAATGTCCCTGCGCCGCAGCGACCGATAGACGAGAGCCACGCAGGCCCCGGCCAGCAGGCTGTTGACGAACTGCATCAGGAACAGCGCGCGTGTCCTGAGCCCGATCAGCAGCGCCGCATGGTACAGCCACACGCAGGCCGCGGCATAGATCAGATGATTCGGGTGCAGGGTGTCGCGGAGCGGGAGTTGCTTCTCGACGTTGATGGCAAACGCCACTCCGTCCCAGTAGTAATTCCGCGTCGGCAGCAAGAGGTAGATGGCGAGCGGCAGCGCCAGCCACAGCCGGCCCCACCGCACCGCGTCGTGATTTCCCGGCGCCGCCACTCGCTCTCGACGTGGGAACGCCCGCCTAAAACCCTTCCAGCAGGTGCCCCATCTTTTCCTTCTTGGTGCGGAGATACGCTTCGCGGCTATCGATCACGTGAGCCAGGCACGGCACACGCTCCACCACGCGCACGCCGGCGCTTTCGACGGCCTCGACTTTTTCCGGGTTGTTGGAGAGCAGGCGGATTTCGCGCAGGCCGAAGTAGCGCAGAATCGCTCCCGGCAACGCGTAGCTGCGCAGGTCGGAATCGAAGCCGAGTTGCTCGTTGGCCTCCACCGTGTCCGCGCCCTGGTCCTGCAATTCGTAGGCGCGCAGTTTGTTGAGTAGGCCAATACCGCGCCCTTCCTGGCACTCGTAGATCAGCAGGCCGCGGCCCTCGCGCGCAATGCTTTCAAGCGCAATCTCCAGTTGCGCGCGGCAATCGCAGCGCAAGCTATGGAAAACGTCGCCGGTCAGGCATTGGGAATGGATGCGAACCAGCGGCGCCTCGCCGGCCAGATCGCCCAGTTTCAAGGCGACGGCTTCGTCGTGACCGTCATCGTCCGGGCCGGAGTAACCACCCCGAAAACCGTAGATGCGGAATGCGCCGAACTCGGTCGGAAAGTCCGCTTCGGCCACTTTTTCGAGCGGCGCCGCGGAGTTACTCTTCATGATTCGTTAGGGGAACCCTTACTCCTTCCATTATAATGGCTTCCGGCACCTAAATGCTGCAAGGCTACCTGGTTTCGCTGTTGGTCAAGCTGGCCACCATGGCCGCCATCGCGAGCGTTCTGGCGCGATCCAACCGCTTCAAAGCCATGTTGATGCGGGAAAACCGCACGCTCGGCCAGAGGCTGGAATTGGCGATATGGCTGAGCGTCGTCTTCGGCGCCAGCGTCGCCACCCGCGTCGCGGGACACCATTATAATGGCGCCGACCTGGGTCTGGAGGGCAGCCTCCTGGCGGGGATCCTGGGCGGTTACGTCACCGGCCTGGTTTCCGGAGTGCTCGTCTCCCTGCCCGCACTTTTCCCCGGCCGCGAGTGGCTCACACTGCCGCTGCTAGCCGGCGTGGGCGTGCTGGGCGGCCTGGTGCGCGACCTGGCACCGGACCCGGAGGAGATCTGGCGTTTCTCCCCGTACTTCGATCTCAACATCTGGCGTTTCTTCAAGGAGAGCCGCAACTACCAGCGCACCGCCTTTCACCTGCTCCTGTTTGCCGCCATACTGGTGGCGGAATTTCTGCGCCAGATCCTCGCTCAATCCAACCTGGGCCGGGACGCCGGAGTGAGCGTCTTCCGCCTGTTCCCGCCAGGCATGGGTAATTCCCTGACCTGGGTGGCGCTCTACCTTACGACGGTTTTCGCGGTCACCATACCGCTGAAGATCTGGAACAATACCCGCAACGAGAAGAAACTCGAGGAGCAGCAGCGCCTGCTTGTGGAAGCCCGCTTGTCCGCCCTCACCAGCCAGATCAACCCCCACTTTCTGTTCAACACCCTCAACTCCGTTTCGTCGCTCATTCGCACCGATCCCAACCAGGCGCGGGTGATGGTGGTGAGGCTGTCCAAGGTGCTGCGGCGCCTGCTGCGCAAACACGAAAACTTCAGCAGCCTGCGCGAGGAGTTGAGCTTCATCGAAGATTACCTGGCGATCGAGGTGGTGCGTTTCGGCGATAAGCTGCGGTTCGAAAAAGACGTGGCCGAAGACACGCTCGACATGCTGGTTCCCAGCATGCTCCTGCAGCCGCTGGTGGAGAACTCCATCAAGCATGGGCTCAGCAGCAAGGTGGAAGGTGGCACCATCCGGATCCGCACCCGCCGCGGCGGATCGCGCGTCGAACTGCTGGTGGAGGACGACGGCGTGGGCATCCCGGAAGAGAAACTGGCCACGGTCCTCGACCAGGGCATCGGCGTCAGCAACGTGCACGAACGCCTGAAGGTGCTGTTCGGCAACGACTACCGCATGTGGATCGAAAGCCAGCCCGGGCAGGGCACCCGCGTACAGATCGAGGTACCCGAACTGGAAACCAACCTGGCGGCAGTTTCATAATCGTTTGAGGAGAACCGTTTGCCCAGACTAGAAGAACTGGTAAGCCAGTGGCCCGCCGGCGGGTTGCCGATGACGCTGGCCCAGCGGACGCGCCGCGTCTACGATCATCTCGCGGCGGTGTATCCGCTTTCCACCATGCTGTTCCATTCGCGCGCCCACCGCCGCGCCCTGGTCCGTTCCGGGGTGCGCGACGGCATGAACGTGCTGGAGGCCGCCACTGGCAGCGGCGAAATGTTCCGCCGTCTGGTAAAGATGAATCCGGCCGGCGCCACCATCGGCTTCGATTTGTCGCCCAACATGGCGGCCCGCACCGGCCGCCTGGCGCGGCGCCGCTTCCCCGCCGCCCGAACTCTGTGCCAGGCCGTGGATGCGCGCCAGATGCCCTTCCGCAACGAGACCTTCGATGCGGTGTTCTGCTGTTATCTGCTCGAGCTGCTCTCGGGCGACGATATCGCCCGCACCATCGCCGAGTTTCATCGCGTGCTGCGGCCCGGCTGCAGGCTCACCCTGGTGCTGATCGGCCAGAACACGGCCGTCTTCAACTCCGTCTATAAAGTGCTGGGCCGTCTCGCTCCCGCCTTCTGGGGCCGCCAGGTGGAGCACAGGGTTCCCGAGCTCATCGAGTCGGCGCAGTTTCGGTTGCTTGACGATCACTTTGTCCGCCAGATTTTTTATCCCTCGCGCGTGCTGGTCGCGCAAAAATGAATCGTGGCGCGGCCTGTCAAGGCTGCTGAGCCCAGAGTCATCTCGGCTTTTCTTCGGGAACGAATCGCCCGCTGGGGCCGTTGCAGAACGCTGGTTGAGCGAATGGAACGAGTGAATGGCATCGGAGGTTTGTTCTTTCGTGCGCGGGATCCTGCTGGGCTTGGCCAATGGTACCGCGACCATCTCGGCATAGCCCTGGTGCCCGCCAACTATGAGGACCCGCCCTGGCAGCAGCAGGCCGGGCCCACCGCGTTCGCCCCGTTTCCCGAAACCACCACATACTTTGGCGACGCCGGCAAAGCCTGGATGGTCAATTTCCGCGTCACGAACCTCGATGCTATGACGGCCCAACTGCGCGCCGCCGGCATCGCAATCGACGTGGATCCCCAAGTCTATCCCAATGGCCGATTCGCCCGCCTGTACGACCCCGAAGGCAACCCTATCGAGTTGTGGGAACCGGGGGCCGATGCGCCGGGTTTGTGAATCGTGGCGTAGCCTGTCAGGCTGCTGAGCCGAGAGTCGTCTCGCCTTTTCTTCAAGGCGCATATCGGAAACAATCCCGAGACGGCCGGTGCGCGGGTTCCATCGCGGCGCTGGTGAGTCATTCAGCGAGATGGGCGTGACACGGCCAAGTGACCCCCTGAGATGAAGTTTCCGGTAACGCCACTTTTCAACCCCCATTCCTGGGGGCGCGGTTTAGCGTGGTACTTCGCTGCCCGTCACCCGTGGTCTCGGCGTGATCTTGACGCTTTCGACTGCCTCAACCCCGACCGTGTAAATCGTGCGATCATCACGCAACCGTAACCTAAAGCGGCCTGTAAATGTTGCGGTCCTTTTGACGTCGAAGTTAATCGGCCTGCCAGCGCACGCGCCAGCGAAGAATGTACCCACGGCAGGATCAGCGTTCGGGGCGTCCATTGGAACTATGCCCCTTTCGCATCGGTCGTCGATTAGGGCATTACTATGCATGCAATCATTCAGCAGTGTTGAGCGGAACCGAATTCGCCTGCACAAGAAGTTCTGAGGATGGCTCACTACCTCGCATAAAGCCGTTTCAATCGGCCAAACGTCCCGCTCTTGCGCGGACGGGCAGGGCACATCATAAGGGGTTCCATCAAGTAGCGGCGGCGGCTCTGACGCTCTCGGTGGCCGAGGCCATAATGCGGAAGCGTCGATGGATGACACCCGCCAGAAGCGCAGGTAGGCAGCAACTCCCGCCAAAACTGCCACACCGACGACCATGGCGACCGTGCTGCGTCTGGTGGCATTCACACTCTCATTGGACCACAGCAACGACGCGAAAGTTCCCAGGCGGTCTTTTTTGGTGCACCGTGAGCAGGTCAAAGGCGCAAAAACGGGGTTACCGGAAAGTACGAGGAAGCCAGCTGCCGTGTAGCCGCCAACTAGGAAACTGACCCAATACACAGCGGGTCACCTGTATCGAAATGCGGCCCGGAAAAGCCGAGATGACTCTCGGCTCGGCCGGCTTGACAGCCGGCGCCACGCGTCGCTTAACCGTTCGCCGGCCGCGCGTCCTTGAGTATCGCTGCCCAGCCGGGATTACCGCGTGCCGCCGAGTAAGCGTCCTCTTCCAGTTCGAACGCAATATCGAGCCGCGTGCCCGCGGCGAACTCAGCGGCCCGTTCTGCGAAATTCCATGCCTTTAGCGTTAAGCTGCGCCGGTTCTGGCGCACCGCAATGCGCAGGTGCTTTTCCTTCATCACCACCGGCGGCGCCGCCACTTCGACGGCGCGCGCGGCGAATAGCGGCGATTGATTCCCGTGGCCGAACGGCGCCAGCGCGAAAACATCTTCAACCGCGGTTTCGTCGATTTCGCCGAGCTCGATGACCGCGTCAATCTCCACGCGCGGCGCAAAGTCCTCCGGGCCCAGCCGGGCGGCGGCATATGCGTTGAAGCGCTGGCGGAACTCATCCACGCGCGCCGCCTCCAACGTCACCCCGGCGGCATATTTGTGGCCGCCGAAACGCAGGAAGAGGTCGGGCATCGATTCCAGCGCTTCCAGCAGATGAAACGCCGGAATGCTGCGGCCGGAGCCTTGCGCCATGCCATCCTCTTCATTGCGGCCGAGCACGAACACCGGCCGGTGCAGCCGCTCGACCAGCCTGCTGGCGACGATGCCGAGCACGCCGCGATGCCAGTCCTCCGCGTAGTAAACCAGCGCCGCGGCAAGAGCCTCCACCGGCAACTGCTCGCAGGTGTCGCGGATGGCGTCCTCCACCCGCCGGCGTTCGGTGTTTTGATCGTGAAGCTGTTGCGCCAGTTCGCGTGCGCGCGCCGGGTCGGCCGTCAAAAACAATTCGATGACGCTTTGTGCGGTATCCATGCGGCCCGCCGCGTTGATGCGCGGTGCGATTTGAAAGGCGACCTGGCGCGCCTTGGGGGCCACGCCGCGGCTGAAACCGGCCACGTCCAGCAGCGCCCGCAGGCCGGGGTTGCGTGCATCCCCCAGGCCGTCGAGCCCGTGTTTCACCATCACCCGGTTCTCGCCCGTGAGCGGCACCACGTCCGCCACCGTGGCAATGGCCACCAGCTTCAGCAGCGATTCGGAGGTGCGCGCCAGTCTTTCGGCGGACCAGCCGGAGCGAGCCAGCAAAGCCTGCGCCAGCTTGAAGGCTACACCAGCGCCGCAGAGGTCTTTGTTTGGATATGGGCAATCCGTGCGGTTGGGATTGATCACCGCCAGCGCCGGCGGCAGCTCGGCTTCCGGCAAATGATGGTCGGTGACGATCACCGCGATGCCCAGCTCCGCGGCCCGCTCCACCACTTCCGCGGCGCGAATGCCCGTGTCCACGCTCACAATCAGCTTCACGCCGCGTGTGGCCGCGTCCTCCACCACCTCCGAGCGCATGCCATAACCGTCCTTCAGGCGGTGCGGCACGTGATAGAAAGCGCTGCCTCCGGCCAGGCGGATCGCGGTCATTAGCAGCACCACCGCAGTGGTGCCGTCCACGTCGTAATCGCCGTAGATGAGGATCCGCTCGCCGGCTGCGATGGCGGCGCGCAAGCGTTGAACGGCAAGCTCCATATCGCGCAGCGCGAACGGGTCATGCAGGTCGCAGAGCGCAGGGCGAAGAAAGCGGCGAGCCGATTCCACATCGGTGTACCCGCGCGCCGCGAGCACCTTGGCGGCCAGCGAGCCGACGCCAAGCTCCGCGCCCAGCTTCGCGGCAAGGCCGGATTCGAGGGTAGGGAGCAGCCAGCGGGCGAGACTGCCGGCGGCTGTCGCCGGCGTCAACATGGCTTCCAGACCGCGGCGCTCAAAAGCTGGGGAAAAATCGGTTGGCAGGCGAAAGCGCCTGCCCCACGCGCTCCAACGTCCTTCGGCGGCAGAGTGGGACAGGCCCTTTCGTCTGTCAACCCTCCCCTCACCCAGCGGCCGGAACGGCAGTTGAACTGGAATGCCATCGCAGACCCAACCCGTCAGTTCTTCGAAAAGTAGCCGGGAAGTGAATCCGGCTCGTCGTCTTCGGGAGTCCGGGCCATGATTTCGTCTTCGATGCCGCCGAATTCGTCGTACCAGTCCGGCTGCAGCTCGTATACGTAGAGGCGCGAGTTGTGATCGAAAGCCAGTTCCAGCGAGCAGGTCAACCCGACGTAGACGCGCAGCTCGCGCAAGCGCGATTCGTAGTCGCGGCGCTCCTCCCGGCTGAGCTCGCAATCGTCGAGCTGGGCTTCCAGCTCCTCGATATCCGAAGCCTCGAACTCGGCACAAGCGAAGAGGATCAGCTTGGTGCCGCACTTTTGCGCGACGTCGAGAAACGCCTGGTAGTCGGGATGTTTCTCGGTGTCCCAGAGGACCAGCGGCAGCCCTTCCAGGCCGCCCGCACGGTTATGGAAGACAGCGAAGCCGGCGGAATCGAGATAGTCCGAAATTTCGTGCTTGAGGGTGTCGAGATTTAAGTCCACTTGCTGGCGCCTCAGGCCTGAACCAACACCAGAATATCAGAGGGACTGGCCAGGTCGCGGGCGGATGGCGTAACAATCGTCTTCGGCCCGATAAAGATCTTGCGATTCTCCTTGATGGCATCGCGCACGTCGGCTTCGCACACAAAACCCACCGGAGCGGGTGCGGGCTGTGGTGGCGCCGGCGGTGGCGCGTGCTCCGGCGCGGGCTCGGTCAGTCAGGTGTAGCCGCCGCCGGAATCGCCTCCGCGGCGCGCCAAAAAGCGGTCGACCACCTCGGCCGCCACGTTCGCCACAACCGAAGAAGTCACCGCGGGCGCCGGCAGAGCGCAGGACGCGTTACAGGACGGGCCGCCCGGAGCCGCAGGCGCCGCGCCGCGCGAGGCCAGGTAGCGCTCCACGGCGGCTATTACGGCGCCGCGGTCAATGCCAATGGCGGAGCCGGTGCCGGATGGGCCGGCCGGCGCCTGGTTGATATCGAGCGGCATCTCGAAGGCCTCCTCCGGCGTGCGGACCACGTACGCCAGCCGCTTGATGTTGATCAGGTGCTGCGGGCCCACGTTGTCGGATGTGATATTGCCCGCAATGGCGCCGCAGCCGAGCGTCATAGAGGGGAACACGTTGGTGGTGATGCCGGTGGAACCCTGCGGCGCGGGCGTGTTCACCAGCACCCGCATGGCCGGCATCCGCGCACCGAACTCGCGCGTGCGCGTATCGTCGCGCGAGTAAATCACCGCCGTGTGGCCCAGCCCGCCGAACTTCAGCAGCGCATAGCAGGTATCGAGCGCGGCCGCAAAATCGGCAACCCAGATCAGCGCCAGCACCGGCGACAACTTTTCCATCGAGAGCGGGTGCTGTTTGCCCACGCCCTCCACTTCGGCGCAAATGATCGAAGTATCCGGCGGCACCTCGAAACCCGCCATCCGCGCCAGTTTCGGCGGCGCTTGGCCCACACACTGCGGGTTGATGCTCCAGTTGGGCATCACCAGCAGCTTACCTAGCGCTTCCTTTTGGGCGTCGGTGGCGATGTACGCCTTGTTCGCCTTGAGCAGCGCCAGAATGCGATCGCGCAGAGCGCTTTCGGCCACTAAAGCCTGCTCGCTCGAACACACCGTGCCATAGTCGAAGCTCTTGCCGGCAACGATCTTGGGGATGGCATCTTCCAGATCGGCCGAGATGTCCACTAATACGGGCACATTGCCCGGCCCGACGCCGAATGCCGGCTTGCCGCTCGAATAGGCGGCCTTCACCATGCTCGCCCCGCCGGTGGCCAGGATGACGCCGGTGCGCTCATGGCGCATCAACGCGGTCGTGCCCTCCAGCGTAGCGGTGTCGATACACTGAATAATGTCTTCGGGCGCGCCCGCAGCCACCGCCGCCTGATACAGGATGCCGGCCGCGGCGCAGGTGCATTTATGGGCGCGCGGGTGCGGGCTCACTACCACCGCGTTGCCCGCCTTGAGCGAAATCAGAATCTTGTAGAAAGCCGTCGAAGTGGGGTTGGTGGTGGGCAGAATAGCCGCCACCACGCCCACCGGCACGCCGAACTCGACGATCTTCTCCTCCGGCAGCTCGCGCAGAACTCCCACCGTTTTCATGCCCCGCATGCGGCGCGGCAGCCAGTCGCAGTTCAGCAGGTTCTTGATGTACTTGTCTTTGGCGTTGCCGTAGCCGGTTTCTTCAACCGCCATTTCAGCCAGCCGGCGGGCGTTGGCGCGCGCCGCCGCAGCAGCAGCTTCGACAATCGCATCCACCTGCTGCTGGGTATAAATCTGGTATTTCAGCGAAGCCTGATAGGCCTTGTCGACCTTGGAGCGGACCTCCTGAATGGACAGGAGGTCTTTATCGGCGAGCATGGGCCGCTACTTTTTCAGGCCACTGGTAGGCAGGGCCTTCTCCACTTCCTCGTGCGGGTTGGGAATGACGTGAACGCTGACCAGTTCGCCGACGCGCCGGGCCGCGGCAGCGCCCGCGTCGGTGGCCGCTTTGACCGCGCCCACATCGCCGCGCACCGTGACCATCACCAGACCGGCACCGACGAATTCCTTGCCGGTCAGCACTACGTTAGCGGTCTTGACCATGGCATCGGCGGCTTCAATAGCGCCGACGAGCCCCTTCGTTTCGATCATGCCGAGGGCTTCCATTTTTCCTCCAAACGAGCGTGAAATCACTAACCTAACACAATTTCGCGACGGTCATGCTCAGTCGGCACTTGCTCAGTAGGCGCCTGCACCGGTGCGCGGCCTGAGAGTGGCAGCGCTCCGGGAACTCGACACCGGAGCCGCGGTTCTCACACCAGCTCAAAGCACTGGCCGGGCGTGGGAATCACCGCCTCCAGGCCGTAATGGGAGTGAAGCTGCTTAGCGAAGGCCGCCGCCTGCTGTGGCTCGCCGTGTACCAGGAAGACCTTGCGCAGCGAAGGCGCCAGCGGCCGGATCCAGTCGAGCAGCTCGTTGTAATCGGCGTGAGCGCTCAATTCGTCCAGGCTGGCAATGTCGGCGCGCACCCGCATCGGTTCGCCGAAGATTTTGACCTCCGGCCATTTCTCGATCAGCTTCCGCCCCAGCGTGTCCTGCGCTTGAAAGCCGGTGATGAGGACGGTGTTGCGCGGGTCCTCGATGCCGTTGCGCAGGTGGTGCAGGATGCGCCCAGCCTCGCACATTCCGGAGGCCGAGATCACCACGAAGGGGCCATGCAGGTCGTTCAGCTTCTTCGATTCGGCCGCTTCGCGCACGTATTGCAGGCGCGCGAAACCGAACGGGTCCTCGCTGTGCAACAGGTACTGGCGCGTCGCTTCGTTGAAGCACTCGGGGTGGTCCCTGTGTACCTGGGTAACGTTGAGCGCCAGCGGGCTGTCGACGAAAATCGGGATGCCGGGGATGCGCTTCTGGTTGGCGAGCTGGTGCAGCAGCAGCACCAGTTGCTGCGTGCGTCCCACCGCGAACGCGGGGACGATGATACGGCCTCCGCGCCGCGCCGTCCGGTTGACGATATCGGCCAGCTTGTTTTCCACGTGGCTGGCGTCCTTGTGCAAACGCCCGCCGTAAGTGCTTTCGACAATCAGGTATTCGGCCGCGGGGATCGCTTCCGGATCGCGAATGATGGGCGTATTCGGGCGGCCCACGTCGCCGGAAAACGCCAGCCGCACGCGCGCGCCGTTTTCGTTTTCGTGCAGTACCACGCTCGAGGAGCCCAGGATGTGGCCGGCATCGTATGGAATGTAGTTCAGGTTCGGACCCAGGTTGTGCGGTTGGTGGTAGGGCACTGGTTGGAACAACGGCAGTGTGCGCTCGGCGTCCTCGGTCGTGTATAACGGCACCACGTGGCCGTCTTCGAGACCGATCGCCTTACGGTGCTCCCGGCGCTTGTTCAGAAACTCCGCGTCTTTTTCCTGGATGTGAGCCGCGTCGCGCAACATCCAGTTGCAGAGGTCGATGGTCGCCGGAGTCGCATAGATGGGGCCGCTGAAACCGTTCTTCACCAGCACGGGCAACTTGCCGCTGTGGTCGATGTGCGCGTGAGAAAGAACCACCGCGTCGATCGAGGATCCGGCAACCGGCAAGCAGCGGTTCTTCTCGTCCGCTTCCTTGCGGCGCCCCTGGAAGAGCCCGCAATCGAGCGCGTATCGCCTGCCGCCCGATTCCACCACGTGCATCGAGCCGGTAACCGTGCCGGCCGCGCCCCAGAATGTGACCTTCATCGGCCTTCCGCCCAATCAGCGATGGATGCCTCCAAAAAGCCTGATAGTAGCGCAAATAGAGGCCACGCAACCGGCAAACCACTCCCACGCGACGCCATCATGGTTTACCGAGCGAGCATAAAGGATCGCCCAGCACCACGCCCTGCCAACTGAGGAACGGCATTCCCAGGTAATAGCTTTCCGCCAGGTTGCGGCCGCGGGCATAGGCCGGCAAGATGTACTCGGGACGCGCGCACCCGGTCAGGTAAGGCTCGTACACGTTGCCGGAGGCGCCGGTGGCGCCTTCGTGGATATAATCGGCGCTGAGCGTTTGCGGCGAGCCCGCAAACCAGTGCTCGCGGTCGGTGTAGGTGGTGAGGTTCCAGTCCGGGAGTGGCGCTTTCAGCGTCCGTGCGTCGGTCGACACGAATTCAGTGACGATGGCTCCCGGCAGCCATTCGAACCCCAACCAGCGTTGTTTGCGGCCGCCGTCGTTCGATCCCCAGGACGCATAGCCGATCACGTTCCGCTGTTTGTAGAGAACGTTGGGGGTGTCGTCCAACACAACCCTGCCGCGAGGCAGCAGCAATGCCGCCTCACGAAGCCAGTTGTTGCCTTCCCCGTTCGCGGGTGAGCTCGCGTCGAGGACGAACATACCGCGATTCCGGGCGGATAACGAGCGGTCGATCATGGCTCTCACGTCCGCCAGATCATTGGCCGCCAGCCGTGTCACCAGGTAGATCGGGAACTGCGGGTGCAGAAACGGGCTGTCCCGCCTGGCGAAGAAGGGGTTGGGAACCGGGCCGGCGCGCTCGAAATGACTTCCGTGCAGCTTCGCATAGAGCAGGGTAAGTTCGGAATCCACCGACGACTGCTCGGATTTCTGAATGGATCCGCCCATGCCGTCGATCCGCAGTGGAACACCCATGGTGGTCAGGATGTACAGCACCTGCTCTTCCAGGTGCTCGCGCTTCAGGCAGGCCGCAACCGGCGCTTCGATTTGCGCGGTGTACGTGTCCCAATCGATGGTTTCGTCAGAGGTCGTCTCGATTAGGCAAAAATGACTGGTGGGAACCCCGCGGCGCCTCGCGTAGTAGTCCGCAACCGCCTGCGAGACGCGATCTCTGCGGTTCACCACCAACAACACGTTGTCGGCGCTTTGAGCTTCAAGCGCGGAGACACACGCAGCGATCGGAACCATCCATAGCACGGACATCGCTACGGCGGGCAGAGGGCGAAAAAGCAGCCGGGCGCGCGGGCAAAATTGTTGGCACATTGGAATTCCAGCCGGTGGCTCTGCGCGTTATGGCTGTCCACCCCAGAGCAGGAGGCTCTTGATAGCCTGCGCGATCACAAAAATATCCATCGTCAATGAGAAGTACTTGATGTAGTACAGATCATACTCCAACTCCGTCATCGAATCCCGCGGAGCGGGCATGTGCCTCATGTGAATCTGGCTCCAGCCCGTAATACCGGGCCGCACGTTGAGCCGGTGTCGATAGAACGGGACGTGCCGCGACAGCTCCCGCACGAACTCAGGCCGGTCCGGTCTTGGTCCGACGATCGACATCCGCCCGCGCAGCACTTGCATGAACTGCGGCAGAGCATACAGCCCGGTGCGAGTGAGAATCCGGGCGAGGCGGGTCCCGCCGTCGCCAACCCGGAAGCGGTAGAGGGCGAAGGGCCCGTTGCGGCCTTCCCGCAACTGCCGCTCGAGCGCTCCGCCGCGGGACGACAGCCGCACCAGACCGGCGATCAGCAGCAGCAAAGGCGACAGAAGGATGAGAACCGCGGCGGCGATCAGGCAGTTGCCGATTGCCTGGAAAAACAGCGCTCGCGTGCCCGGCTCGAATTCTTTCGAATACAGCAGGCGCGCCCCGTTCAATCCATTCAGGCCCTCGCGGTTGCAAATCTTCTCGTAGGTCCCCGCGGCGTCTTCGACGGCGTGACCTGAAAACCGCGATTCCAGCAGCTCATAAGCCAGACGCGAACTCAGGCCACCCTCGAATCCCACCACGACACGGTTTACATGGAGCGCCTGGATGGAAGCTTCCAGGCTGCCGGCATGGCCTTCGGCGCCCGCCTCGGAGATACCGCCCTCTTCCGCAGCGGACCAGTCGATGTGTCCAACCACCTGAACCCCCGACTGCGGTTTGCGCTCCAGATGACTGGCGATGTCCTGCAACAGAGGACTATTCCCGATCAGCAGCAACCGCTCGCCGGCGACCCGCGGAAGCACATACGCGCTGAACAGCAAACGCCCGGCCATAATGCCGGTGATCGAGAGCAGGCTGCCCAGCAGCATGACGCGAAGAGGAATCTGCAGGTCCGGGGCGATGGCGCTGATCAGGGCTTGGACAAGGAACGCCACGCCCGCGACCATCAGGAGCTGTTGCAACAGCAGCAGGCGAGAGCGAACACGGATCTGCGAGTACAGGCTCTGGAAATGGATTCCGGTGAGGATACTGAGCCAAACCAGCGCGAGACTCGCCTGCCCCGTAAGGTTCGATAAATAATCGGTGGGATCCACCTCAAGCAGCAGGTAAGCGGAAAAAATGAACGCCGCGAGAATCAGCAGAGCTTCAAATACGAACAGCCCGAACGTGCTGGTGGGTACAAATACGCGAAATAGACGGATCATTCGGGGCAAGCCACCACACTATATTCCTACCATGCAGCGTAACGGTTGCGAACGGCGCATTGGCATGGAGGCCTGTCGTCTTCGACGATCGGACGCCCTACCAAAATCGCAGCGGTATATCTCTCGGAGAGAAGGAGAGCCCCACCCGCGCGTCCCAGAACAGCCGGTTATAGCCGGTGAAGCTGCTGCTTTGATATTTGTTCGCGGTGATGCCGGCCACTGCGTGCACCACGTGGCTTATCTGCCGGCTGGTCTGCAGGCCGGCGGTGGTACCCGCATACTCGCCCATGATGTTGCCGATAGACTCCGACCTGTTATAGCCGGCCGAAAGACTGAAGCTCCACCGGCGAATTCCCGTATACGTATAGCCCGCCAAAGCATCATACGTTTTGGAAGTCAAAAAAAGACCGTTGCCCGGGGTTATGGTGTGGCCGCCGGAAATAGACGCAACGCCTCGCGTAAATGTTTTCGACAAGCGTCCCATATAAGTCGGAAGCCAGTCCAAACTGTAGGAGACGACATATCCTTGCGTGATTCCCAGCAACGCCTGAATGACAGGGCTCACAGTAACCACTTGCGGGAACCTGGTTTCCGCTCGCGTCACGCCTCCAAAGGCGCTGAACTCCCAGGTCCGGGAGAATTGCACGGCGTAAGTACCGCTAAATCGGTGCAGGTCTGTATTGCTGAAAAGCCCCGCAAAGCTGAAGTGCGTATACGTATAATTGCCGCCAACCGTCGAGTGCCGGGTAATGCGGTATTGCATGTCCCCGTTTGCGTCCTCGGCGGTGACGCCGTACAAGGCATTCGACCGGTACCGGGTCAGAGCCCCGTCACCGCCGAAAGAAAAGGAGAGCCGGGCGGTTCTCTGGTAAGTCAGCAGAACTTGCGTGCCCGTAAAGATCGTCCGGTTATTGAAAAAATCCGTGGTGGGAGTGTAAGTTGTCGAGGGATCGAACGACACAGTTGTGGAAAGGGTCGGCAAACCATAAGGTTCAGTGAATACGCCGGCAGTTTCGTTTAATTGCAATATGACATGCCTGGAGAATTGCTGCGTGATACTGAGCATTAACGACTGATCGATTCCCGAGTAATAGGTGGCGGGCGTGTATTCCCGCGCCGCGCCCACGTAATTCAGCGAAATCTTGGTTTGCCTCCAACTATGGACGCCGCTAATCCCAACGTCCAACTCCAGACCTTTAGAAGCTACATTCGCCAGTTGGCCCTGGGAATTCGTGGATACGCCGGCCAACCCGGTATCGTAGATACCGAGCAACGACAGGAAGGGAATGAAATCGACCTGCGCCACATTCATGGCCGACGGAGCCTCGCCGCGCGAAAGAATCGCGGGGCCGGCATATTGGGCAAAGGCCGGAGCCGCCAGAAACAAAGCCCCTGCCAAGCGTGGCAATTTCACGGTCAACACCTGCTTACGCTCCTGTGGCCATTCGTTCGGCTAGAGATCGCAATTCAAAGTTTGACGCGAACTTCGGAGGGCTGTCAAGCCTCGCGCCGCTCTAATACGCTTTAGTAGTACATAGTACTCGGATGCAAGCAAAGGTGCCAGGCAGCAGTTGCAGACCCGTATCGGCGTGGGCTGGATTGGTCGCGATCGCCGCATAAGACCCCGGGCGCCGTCCCTTTGGTAAACTCGGCGTGGCGATGAAATCCATCAAATTGCTGGCCATCATGGAGGCCAACAGCATCACCGGACCGGCCAAGAACCTGCTGCACTTTGCCCGCACGGCCCGTTCTGGCGGCGCTGCGCCGGCAGTAGAAGTGTCTGTCGCCGTCTTCCAGCGCCCGGATGGGTCCGATCTCTTTATTCAGGCGGCCCGCGAGATGTCGGTCCCGGTCTATCCTATCGCTGAAGCAGGTCGTTTTGACCGGAGGGTCATGGCCGGACTATCGGCCCTCGGCCAAAGTCTCCAGCCGGACGTGGTGGAAAGCCACGCGGTGAAATCCCATTTTCTGGTCCGGAAATCCGGCCTGAACCGGCTGGCTCCCTGGGTAGCGTTCCATCATGGTTACACGTGGCCGGACGTGCGGGCGCGCTTGTACAATCAACTGGACCGGTGGTCGCTGCGGGCGGCGTCGCGGGTCGTGACCGTCAGCCAGCCGTTTCGCCAGGTGTTGATTCGCCATGGCGTCCCGGCTGCGCGCATTGAAATTGTCCACAATGCCATAGAACCCGACTGGGGCCGAGCTGCCTTGCCTGCACCGGCGGAACTCCGTGCCCGGCTGGGAATCGATCCGGCGCGAAAAGTGATTTTGATCGTGGGCCGGCTCTCTCGTGAAAAGGACCACCTTGCGTTGCTGCGGGCGCTCAGTCAGCTCGCCGCCCCGCGCGCCGGCGGAGGCGCTACGAACATTCATCTGCTCATCGTCGGCGAGGGGCCGGAACGCCCCAGCATCGAGGCTGCGATTCGAGATCTCGGCCTGGGCGAAGTGGTCACTTTAACCGGGCAGGTGCCGTCAGCGGAACCCTATTACGGGATCGCCGATCTGGCGGTGCTGTCGTCGCTGTCGGAGGGTTCGCCCAACGCGCTGCTGGAAGCCATGGCGGCCCGAGTGCCGGTAGTGGCGACGGCGGTTGGCGGCATCCCGGAGATCGTTTCCGACCGCGAAACCGCGCTCCTGGTCCCGCCGCGGAATCCCGAAGCTTTATGCCGGGCGATGCGGGAGTTGCTAGCCAACGAAACTTTGGCAGGCGGCCTGGCAGCGCGCGCCTCTGAACTGATTCTGACCCGGCACACGCCCGAAGCCCGAACCAGGCGTCTGGTCGAGATCTACACCGCCGCGCTGGCCAGCCAGGAACGATACTCTTCGTAGAGCCGCTCGCCCAGCAGGCGCCAATCGTACTGTGCGCGCACCAGGGCCAGGCCGGCTTGAGACCGTGCGTTCCAAAGGCCGGGCTCGGTCGCGATGGCGGTCAACGCCGGCAGCCAGCCGCTGTCGTCGTTCAGCAGGTCTATGTCGTGGCCCGGGGAAACTGCGAGACCTTCGGCTCCCTGGCGGCTGGAAACCACCGGTACGCCGGCCGCCATGGCCTCAAGAATTTTCAAACGCGTGCCGCCGCCCGTGCGCAAAGGCACAATCGCCGCCAGGGCGTCGCGATAGTAGGGAGCCACGTCGGGAACCGTGCCGGTAACTTCGACGTTCGGTTCGCGCCCAAGCTCCAGTACAGAGCGGGCCGGATTGGAGCCGATCAAAGTTAGCCGCCAATCCGGAAAACGCTGGTGGATCGCGGGCCACGCGTGGCGAGTAAACCAGCAGGCCGCGTCGATATTGGCATGGAAGTCCATCGCGCCCACGTACACCAGGCGCTGGCGCGGAACGGCATCCTCCGCCGGTGCGAATCTTTCCGTATCCACCCCATTTTCGATAACGGCGACGCGCGCGCCGGGCGCAATTTCGAGCAGTTTCTCTTTCTCCCGCTGGCTGCAGACCACTTGGCCAAAGCCGCTGTCGAGGATCCGCTTCTCCAGCCTGGCAAGCCGTTTGGCTGTCAGCCCGGCATACACTCGCTTGGGAAGAGAGCCCACGTTAGCGGCGAAACGGCGCATCAGCTCGGATTCGATATTGTGCCAATCGTAGACTGCGCGCACCGGGCTTTGCCCCACCATCTCGATCAGCCGCACGTACTCGACCATGTGGCAGCTGTCCAGATGAACCAGGTCGAACCGGTTGCGCGCCGCGACTGCGGTGATCACGGCTTTCATTTCATCGGTCGTATAGTTGAGCACGCTCAAAGGCTGGCGCCCCACCAGGCCGCGAACGATTTTCGGCAGGCTGTAGCGTCCGAGAAGAGGCACGAGGTAGACTTCATGAAAGAATTCGAGTTCGCCGGCAGCGGGCTCCGGAAAACCGGGCTGAATGAAGCTCACATAGGTGACTTCTGCGTGGCGGGCCAGGGCCCGTGCGAGATAATATTCCCGAATTCTTGCCCCGGTCAACAGCGGCAGGCACAAGCGCGGTGAGAGAAAGAGAATCCGCATCCAATCAGAGCCAGCGTTTCCTGACCAGTATCGCCCAGCCGGCGAAAGGCGGCAATCGCAGAGCCGGAGCTAGAGCCTGGATTGGGGGTTGCCGGCCCGATCAGCCGCTTATTGAGGAACAAAAGCGCCCGTCTTTCGTAAATGGATCACAGGAGTTCTGCGTATGCGAAACACACTCACTTCGAGCGCGGCCGATATCGTGACCGGAGTGTCAGCCCTTGTGGTCTTTGTCCTTGCCGATAACTATCTTCATCTAGGCGCGGACCTGCGCGTTGCAGTCGTTGTCCTGGCACTTCTGTATCTAGGTGCCGGGCTTACTCGCGGGCACAGCCGTCCGGAGAACGCTTGGCTGAAAGGGCTCCTGGTGAGCTCGGGGGCCTCCGTCGTACTGCTCATCTTAGGATGGGACTCTCTGCACCATGCCGTCCTCGCGCTGCTCTTGCTGATCGTGAATCTGTTTGCCGTGTGCGGTGTGCGCGTCCGGCACTTCCTGGCGGCTCGGTCCGCTCTGAGAGGAGGCGCGATGGCTCTTGGCTGTCTGGCCGCGCTCGTCGTGTTGGCGCTGACCACGATTCCTGCGCTCGCGACGCGAATCGCCACACGCAGAATGAGCCTGCCCACTCCCACGTTCTCGATCGACAGACTCGACGGTACGGCAGTCGGTTCTTCCGAGTTTCGGGGGCGCGTCGTCGTCCTCGCTTTCTGGGAGATCTGGTGTCTTCCCTGTCGTAGGGAGTTGCCGGAGCTGGATAAGCTCTACCGGCGGTATCAAGCAAACCCGATGGTCGCGTTTTGGGCAGTCGACGTGCCGCAGAACGGCGAAACGCCGGAACAAGCGCGAGACTTCATGCAGAAAGCCGGTTACGCCTTGCCGGTTGCCGCCGGTAGCGAGAAGTCCTTCGCAGCCCTCGGCCTGGAAGGCTTCCCTTCGCTGATCGTCATCGACAAATTCGGAAGAGTGCGCCTTGTTCACACCGGCTACGATGGTTCGGAACAGCTCCAGGCTGAGCTCTCAGGAGAGATTCAGAGGCTGCTGCGTGTGCGCCCTTGAGAGCTGAGAGCGACGCCCCTCGGCCGCTCGCCCAAGAATCGTCAAAACACACCGGAACCGATCGTAGCGCGCATTTCCTACCGCCCCTTCCTTCGCCTCGCCTTCGGTTCTTCGAACACCGAGAATTGCAGCTTGCGTTCGTTGGCGTCGATGCGGGCCAGGACCACGCGGATGCGATCGCCGATGGAGAACTCGCGCCGGGTGCGTTTGCCCACCACCTTGCGAACGTTTTCGCGGTAGGCATATTCGTCGCCGGGTAAGGTGTCGATCGGCACCAGGCCCTCGATGAACAGCTCGGTCAACTCAACGAAGATGCCGTACTTGGCCGTGCTGATGATGAGCGCGTCGAAATCCTCGCCCACGCGGTCCGCCATGAACCGCACCTTCTTCCACTCCACCAGCTCGCGCTCGGCTTCGGCGGCGCGTCGCTCGGATTGCGAGCACTCGCCGGCAATGGCGGAGAGTTCCGGCTCCGGCGGGGTCTCGGCGCCCGTCAGCGCGGCGCGCAACAGGCGGTGCACCACCAGGTCGGGGTAGCGGCGGATGGGAGACGTGAAGTGCGTGTAAGTGTCGGCGGCCAGTGCAAAGTGGCCGACATTGTTGGTCGAGTAACGCGCCTGCTTGAGCGAGCGCAGCATCAGGTAACTGAGAATGCGTTCCTCGGGTTTGCCTTCGATCTTCGCCACCAGCTTCTGGTATTGGCGCGAAGAGATTTTCAGCTCGGGCGCAGCCAGCTCAATGCCGTGCCGCCGCTTAGTGCCGTCGCGATGCCGGTCGGTGAAGCCGAACCGCTGTACGGGAATAGCTCCCACGCCGAGCGAATAACCGAAATGCGCGGCCACTTCCTCGAAATCCATCACACGCTTGGGGTCGGGTTTTTCGTGGATGCGATAGATGCTCGCCGGGACGGTGGCTTCCAAATGCGCGGCCACCGCTTCGTTGGCGGCCAGCATGAACTCTTCGATGATGCGGTGGGCGATGTTGCGGGCGGCGCGGCTGACGCCGGTCATGGCACCCCACTCGTCGAACTCGATCAGTGGCTCGGGCATGTCGAAATCGATCGAGCCGCGGCGCACCCGCTTGCGATTGAGCAGCAGCGCCAGTTCCCGCATCAGCTCGAAGCGCTCAACCAGCGGCTGGTAGCGTTCGCGCTTGCCGGCATCGCCTTCGAGGATGAGATGGACATCGGTGTAAGTCATTCGCTCGGCGCTGCGGATCACGCCGGCGGTGAACTCCTGCGCCACTGTGTCTCCGCGGGCGTCGATTTCGAGCAGCGCCGAAAGCACCAGCCGGTCCGCGTGCGGCACCAGCGAGCAGATGTTGGTGGAAAGCTCGAACGGCAGCATCGGCACGGCGCGGTCGGGGAAGTAGACGCTGGTGCCGCGCAGGCGGGCTTCCATGTCGATCGGCGTGCCGGGGTGCACATAGTGGCTCACGTCGGCGATGTGGACCTGCAGCGCGTAGTTGCCGTTCGCGAGGCGTTCCACCCACACCGCGTCGTCGAAATCGCGCGCCGTTTCGCCGTCGATGGTGACGATATCGAGCCCGCGGAAGTCGCGGCGAGCGGCGAGCTCTGCGGCGGTGATCGAGTCCGCAACGCCGCGCGCCTGTTCCACCACTTCCGGAGGAAAGCGGTGTGGCAAGTGATGCTGACGGATGATGATCTCGACATCGACGCCGAAATCGTCCGGTGAGCCGAGGATCTCGATCACACGCCCCACCGGATGCTCGCCGCGCTCCGCATATTCGAGCAGCTCAACGTTGACGATCAGGCCGGCCAGTTCCTCGGGCGAACTCACCCGGCGCGGAGTGACGCCGATGCGATCGATAGTGGCGCCGGCGGGCGGCAGTTCCATCCCTTCGGGAATCTCGATCCACTGGCGGATGCGATCATCATGAGGCACCACATACTGCCCGCGACTGCCGAAGCGAAACTCGCCGACCACCGTCAGGTGAGCGCGCTGCAAGACCTTGACGATCTCTCCATCGGCGCGGCCATTGGCTTCGATGCGTGCGATGCGGACCACCACGCGGTCGCCGTGCATGGCTTTCTCAGCCGTCTCCGGCGGCAGGAACACATCGCCCTGGATGCCTTCGATGGGGTGGTCGGAGATCAGGAAGCCGTAACCGTCGCGGTGCATGTTCACCCGGCCCACTGCGAATTCGCGGCTGCGCGCCGTGGCCGTGTAGTGGCCGGAGCGCAATTCAATGAGCTCGCCGCGAGCGGTCAGACGGGCGAGCGCGGTTTCCAGCTCGGTGCGCATTTCACCCCTGGTTCCCAGCTCCCGCACAAGTTGCTTAAAGTTAGCACGGGCGTGCGGCAGACGAGTAATGTGTTCGAGCAGGGCAGCGTCGGTCACTCCTCGATTGTACAGTTCAACTCAGGCCGCAACCGGCCGTCGTGTGCCTGCAAATTGCTCGCCAATCTCTCGAATTCTTCAACCTTCACCCGAAACCGTCCTGCATAAGCCACGAGTCGCGGAGAAGATCGCGCCGCGGTTCTTCCGCCTGCCGCCTGTGCCCGACGGAAATTTTGGAAATTTAGGTTTGCAATCGCCGCGCTAGGGGTTATGATTTTGGAGTACTCCCCCGATTGATAATCTAAAGGCGCCGTGCACCCCACACAGAACCCGGTTCTCCTGCAGACTGATCTTCCTGGCATCGAACTTCACGCCCGCGGCAAAGTGCGCGATGTTTATCGCGTCGGCGAGCAGCTTCTGATTGTCGCCACCGACCGCCTCTCGGCGTTCGACTACATCCTTCCCACCGGCATCCCGGACAAGGGCAAGGTCCTGACCCAGCTTTCCATTTTCTGGTTCGACTTCCTGCGCGACCTGACGCCGACGCATTTTCTTACCGCGCGGCTGGACGAGTACCCGGCGCCGCTCCGCGCCTTTCGCGATCAACTCGAGGGCCGCTCCATGCTGGTGAAGCGGGCCAGCATGATCGACATCGAGTGCGTCGCGCGGGGCTATCTTTCCGGCTCCGGTTGGAAAGAATACCGGCAGCACGGAACCGTCTGCGGCATTCCACTTCCGGCCGGCCTGCGCGAAAGCGACAAACTGCCCGAGCCCATTTTCACGCCCGCCACCAAGGCGCAGTCGGGACACGACGAAAACATTCCGTTCGCGCGGGCGGCCTCGCTGATCGGTGAAGATCTGGCAAAGCAGGTGCGCGACCTGACGCTCGCCATCTACACGCGCGCGGCCGGCTATGCCGAGTCGCGCGGCATCATCATCGCCGACACCAAGTTTGAATTCGGCTTCGTCGAGGGCACGCTGGTGCTCGGCGACGAAGTGCTGACGCCCGACTCCTCGCGCTTCTGGCCGGCCGACACCTACCGCGCCGGCGGCCCGCAGTTCTCCTTCGACAAGCAATTTGTGCGCGACTACCTGGAATCCATCCACTGGAACAAGCAGCCCCCGACGCCGACGCTGCCGGAGGATGTGGCGGCGAAGACCAGCGACAAATACCGCCAGGCCTACCAGGCGCTCACCGGCCACCAGCTATGAACTGGCTGGATGTGGTGCTGGGGCTGATTCTGGTTGCGTCGGTAGTCGCCGCTTTCCGCCGGGGCCTCTCGCGGGAAATCATCGGGCTGGTCTCCGTGGTGCTGGGCTTCGTGTTGGGACTGTGGTTTTACGGCTGGGCAGGCGGCTTCCTGGCGCCCTACTTGAACTCGCGCCAAGCGGCGAATTTCGGCGGCTTCATTATTGTGTTCGTCGGCGTGTTGCTGGCCGGCGCCCTGGTGAGTTTTATAGTTGGCAAGTTTCTGAAGGTGACCGGACTGTCTTTCTTCGATCACCTTCTGGGTGCGGGCTTCGGCGTGTTGCGCGGAGCCCTGATCGCTGTAGTGCTGGTCTCCGGCTTGATGGCGTTTTCGCACGGCGACACGCCTCCAGCCTCGGTGCAGAATTCCCGACTCGCTCCTTACCTGGTGGGCGCCGCCAATGTAGCCGCTGACATGGCCCCCCACGAGTTCAAGGAGGGTTTTCGCAAGGCCTACGGGCAGGTCAAACAAGCCTGGGCATCGGCCCGGCGGCAAGCGTCGACACCCGAGGGGAACAAGGACAAGAAATGAAAAACGAATTTGACGGTTTGGTGGCTCGACTGTTAAACGGTGGCGTTTTTCTCACAGACGCGGTCGCGCTCCTGGAACGGAGCATGATCGAAGCGGCCCTAGGGCAGAGCAAAGGCAATCAGTCGGCGGCCAGCAAGCAGTTGGGCATCCACCGCAACACGCTGCAGCGCAAAGCGCTCGAATACGGCCTCGACAACGGCCGCTCGCGGCGCAAGCCCGCTAGCCGCGAATTGCGCGCCCGCAAGCGGAGGACCGGCGCGGCCTAGTGTTCGACCTGTTGATCTTTGACCTGGACGGGACCCTCATCGATTCGCGCCTGGACTTGGCCAACGCCGTCAACGCCACGCGCCGGCACATGGGGATGGCCGCGCTCGCGAATGAGCGCGTCTATTCCTACGTCGGCAACGGCGCCCCCGTCCTCATCCGCCGCGCCCTGGGCGACCAGGCCACCGAGGCCGAAGTCCAGGAAGCGCTCGAATATTTCCTCGAATACTACCGCGAGCACGTGCTCGATTTCACCACCCTGTATCCCGGCGTGCGCGAGTCGCTCGACCGCCTCGCCGGCGCCCGAAAGCTGATGGCCGTGCTCACCAACAAGCCGGTGCGCATGAGCCGCGCCATTGTCGAAGGCCTCGGTGTCGCGCATCAATTCTTCCGCATCTATGGCGGCAACAGCTTCGAGTTCAAGAAGCCGAACCCCATCGGCATTGAAGTATTGATGGAACAAGCTGAGGTGGGCCGCGAACGCACGCTGATGATCGGCGACAGCGCGGTCGATATGGAAACCGCGCGCAACGCCCGCGTGGCCTGCTGCGGCGTGGCCTATGGGTTTCAGCCCGAGACGCTCGACAGCACGCCGCCCGATCTGAAAGTCGACCGCATGGAGCAGATGGTGGATTGGGTGCTGCGCCCTCCAACACGGAAAGGAACTAAATCCCATGAATCATAAACCGGGCACTGCGGCGCCCGTCACCGGCATCTATTGGTGCAGCGTCTGCAAAACGCCCAAGCGGTTTACCGCCGGTGAGATCCTGCCCGACTGCCCCAACTTTTGCGGCCGCGGCCTGTGGGAACTGGTGGAGAAAGAAGAGTAGCGCGGGGAGTTTGGCTGGTGGGGCAGGTCTCCGACCTGCCAACAGCGTGAGGCAGGTCGGGAACCTGCCTCACGTTCACCCCAGGTCGTTCTTGAGCACGATGCGGTAGCGCGCCTTGCCGGCTGCCAGGTGCGCCAGGGCCTGGTTGGCCTGGCTCATGGGGAACTCTTCCACCACCGGCGCGACTCCGTGACGCGCGGCGAAATCGAGCATCCTGGCCACTGCCGCAGGCGACCCCGAAGGCGAGCCGCTCACCGAGTGCTGCCCCACCAGCAGCGCGAAAGCCGAGACCGGCAGCGGATTGGGCGCCACGCCCACCACGTGCAGCCGTCCCTTCGGCGCCAGTGTTCCGATATACGCGTTCCAATCCAGGTCCGCGTTCACCGTGGAGAGAACGAAGTCGAAGCGGCCGTGAGCTTTCGCCAGTTCTTCGGCGGAATGCGTGTCGATCACGTGGTGCGCTCCCATCCGCCTCGCCTCATCGGCCTTTTTCGCGGTGGAAGTGAACGCCGTTACATCGCACCCCCACTTGTTGAGGAACTGGAGCGCCATGTGGCCCAGCCCGCCGATGCCGATCACGGCCACGCGGTCGGTGGGCCGCACATTCATCTCGCCCAGCGGGTTGAACACTGTGATGCCGCCGCACAGCAGCGGCCCGGCCTTGGCGGCATCCACGCCGTCCGGAATCGGCGTTGCCCAACTCCAGTGGCAGCGCACGCGCGTGGCAAATGCGCCGTGACGGCCGACGATGGTCTGCTCCAGCCGCTCGCACATGTTGTGGTTTCCGGTGAGGCAGCTCTTGCAGTACATGCAACTGCCCGAGTTCCAGCCCAGACCCACCGTCTGGCCAACGCTCACTGCCTTCGAGTGCGGCCCCACGGCCACCACCTTGCCGGTTGCCTCGTGGCCGGGAACGAACGGGTATTGCGTCATCCCCCACTCGTTGTTCAGCATCGAAAGGTCCGAATGGCAGATGCCGCAATACGCGACTGCAATTTCCACCTGCTCGTCGCCGAGCGGTCCTGGATCGAAAGAAAACGGCTGCAACGGGCCCTTCGCCTCGCTGGCAGCCAAAGCATGAATTTGGCTCATAGATGTATCCGGTCGGACGGCCGCGGTTCTCCTCAGACAAACAGATGCGGCACGAACTGACTGAGATTCCCGATGACCGGCGTGTCGGATTCCCGCATGCCCATGCCGCCGGCGGCGTTGCCTTCTTCGTGTCCAATCACCCAACTGCCGAGCACCGCATGCTTATCATCGAAGGTTTTCGGCGGCGCCATCGCCTGGTAGATGTATCCCTCCGCACCATAGCTGCCGGCTGTCTCGATATCCTGCCCTGGCTGGTGCCAGGTGATGTTGGCGCCCTCGCGACCCAACAGCGGCTTCTTCACCCAACTCATCATCAGCCCGGGACCGTCGAAGCTCGCCTCCAGCAGGTAAGGATGCCGCGGATAGAGCTGCCACAGAACGGGCAGCACGCCCTTGTTCGAAAGCAGCATCTTCCAGGCGGGCTCTATCCAAATGGTGGGCGCCGCGCCAAGGTGCCTGGCGAAAGCGTCCTTCATCATCCATTCCCACGGGTACAGCTTGAAGATCGACTGTAGCGGCGCATCGTCCGGTCCCACGAATTCCCGTCCGTTCCAGCCGATTTCGCCAATGGGAAAGCTGGAAGCCGTCAGGCCGGCTTGGCGAGCCGTGTCCTCGAGGTACGTCACTGTCATGCCGTCCTCGATGTCGTCCATCGAACAAAAGTCGACGCGGCCGCCTGGCAGGTAAGGCGTCAGCTCCTTCCACAGCGCTATCAGCCGCTCGTGCAGGGAATTGAACTGGTCTCGTTTGGGGAACACATCTTGCAGCCAATACCACTGCACTACCGCCGCTTCCAGCAGCGAGGTTGGCGTGTCCGCATTGTATTCGAGCAGCTTGGGCGGGTTCGAGCCGTCGTAGGCCAGATCGAAGCGGCCGTACAAAGATGGCGGCTCGGCCTCCCATGACGCTTCGATCAGCGGCACGGCGATCTCCGGGATGCCCATTCGTGCATAGAGCTTGTTGTCGATGATGTGCTGCGCCGCGGCCAGCGTCATTTTCTCCAGCTCGTTGGTCGCCGCTTCGAGCGTGTCGATTTCCTGGGCCGTGAACTCGTAGAACGCCGATTCATTCCAGTAGACCTGGTCGCCCGAGTGCCAGATCAAGCCCGCTTCCTCGACTTTCTTCTGCCAGTTGTCGCGTGGTGTTGCCGCAACCCGCCGCATTATTCGCCCGCGCCTCCTCCGCCGTGTGCGCCGCCAGCCTCCCCGAACCCGCCCCGCACCACTGATCCCGCGCCCCGGCTGTAGGAGCCCGCGGGCGCCGCAACCACCGTGCCACCGCGCGCCACGTAGCTGCGGTAGCCGTCGTAGTAATAGGGGTAAGGATGCGAGTAACTCATCGGATACCACGATCCGCCCCAGTAATAGCCTCCGCCGGCGACGGCGTTCTGGCACGCCTGCTCGTCGAATGCGGCGGCGTCGCAGGGGTCCACCCGCTTCGCGCCGCAGCCCGCCAGCGCCACGCCTGCGGCCAAGGTCAGAGTGACCCTCACGGATTTGCGCATCGGGTTCATCCATATGCTAGCGCGATTCCGGATGCGCCACTGGAAAGTGACAGGCGCCGATACCGCCGCGCGCCAGCCGCACCGCTACAATGAAGGCATGCGGCAATCATTTACCATCGCGGGCCGGGAATTTCACTCCCGCCTTATCGTGGGCACCGGAAAGTATCGCAGCTTCCAGGAAATGAAGCGATGCCACGAGGCCACTGGCGCCGAAATGGTCACCGTCGCCGTGCGCCGCGTCAACCTGACCGACCACTCCAAGGAATCGCTGCTCGATTATATCGACCGCTCGAAAATCTTCATCCTTCCCAACACCGCCGGCTGCTACACGGCCGACGACGCCATTCGTACCGCCATGCTGGCGCGCGAAGTGGGACTCTCCCACTGGATCAAGCTGGAAGTAATCGGCGACGAAAAGACGCTGTTCCCGGACAACACCGGCCTGCTCGAGGCCACGCGTGCGCTGGTCAAAGAGGGCTTCGTGGTGCTGCCCTATACCAATGACGATGTGGTGAACGCGCGCCGCCTGATCGATGCCGGAGCCGCTGCCGTGATGCCGCTCGCCGCGCCGATCGGGTCCGGCCTGGGCGTGCAAAACGCAACCAATTTGCGAATTCTGCGCGAGATGATCACCCAGGTACCGTTGATTGTCGATGCCGGCGTCGGCACTGCCTCCGATGCCGCCATCGCCATGGAACTGGGAGCCGACGGCGTCCTCATGAATACCGCCATCGCTGCAGCCGATGATGCCGAGAAGATGGCCCGCGCCATGAAGCTGGCCGTCGAAGCCGGCCGCCTCGCGTTCGAAGCCGGCCGCATGCCCAGGAAACTCTACGCCACCGCCAGCAGCCCGCTGGCCGGCGTGGTGGGCTCGTAAGGGAACGGCCGGATCGGCTGTCGTGGCGCGGACTGTCAAGTCTGCTGAGCCGAGAGTCATCTCGGCTTTTCCGGGGCGCGGCCCGTGCATCGAGACAATGTCGAGACGACTCGACACAGCGCGCAGGACAGCGCGCGCCACGGGAATTCCGGGCGCGCGGTCGGAAGTGTCTCCTACAAACGCATCCTCCGGCTTCAGAACGGGGCTGCTGAACGCCGGCCACTTATAATCGAGGAAATGCGCTTTCGCGAAGCTTCCAGGACGGCGGCCGCCGCCCTGGCGCTTTTCTGCATCAATGCCGGCCTCGTGTGGCGGCTGTTCCGCATTCCTTACACCCAGTACATGGGGTCGATTGAAGCCGCCTACGTCGGGCTGGCGCGCTACATCATCGCCCACTTTCCGGATCTCACCTGGTTCCCGCTCTGGTACGGAGGCATCCCCTACCCGGACACTTATCCGCCACTGCTGCACTTTACGGTGGCCGGCGTGGCCGCCGCGGCGCGCATTTCGCCGGCCTTGGCGTATCACATCGTGACCGCCGTGTTTTATGCCCTGGGCCCGGTGACCGTGTTCTGGGCCGCATGGTGGTTGGGCGCGGGGCGCGTGCCCGCCTGGCTGGCCGCGCTTGGTTACTCGCTGGTCTCGCCAAGCTGCTTTCTGGTGCGCGAAATCCGCGTCGATAGCGGCGGCTGGTTCGGGGCTCGCCGGTTGACGACCCTGCTGCCCTTTGGCGAAGGCCCGCATCTCGCCTCGCTGATGTTCCTGCCGCTCGCCATCGCGCTGTTGCACGTGGCCCTCGCCAAACGCCGGCCTGTCTATTACGTGCTGGCCGGGCTGGCGTTGGCCGCCACCGTACTTACCAATTGGATCGGCGCCGTCGCCCTGGCGCTGGGCGCTGGCGCCTATCTATTTGCCGGTTTTGAGGCGCGCCCGGTCCGGCAGTGGCTCACCGCAGCCGGTCTGGCCTTGTACGCGTACTGCATCGCGCTGCCCTATGTGTCGCCGTCTACCGTCGCCACCATACACGCCAACGCCCCGCTGGTGGGCGGCAAGTTCGAAACCAGCCCGGCTCATCTGGCCATCGCCGCCGCTTTCATTGCCGGGTTTGCAGCGCTGGCCTGGGCGTTGCGGCGCACGCGGCTTGCGGCCCCGGCGCGATTCGCTCTTCTGTTTCTTTATGCGACGGCTTCTATAACTCTGACGGCGTATTGGTGCCGATTCTCCCTGTTGCCGCAGCCGCAACGCTACCACCTCGAGATGGATCTCGCTTTTTGGATGGCGGTCGCGCTTGTCGCCGCCCCCGTTTACGCACGATTGCCGCGGCGCGCAGCTGCGATTGTCTGCTGCGCCGTGTTGCTCGCCGCCGGGCCGATCTGGATTTTCCAACTTCACCGCGCGCGCGGCATGGAAAAGCCCATCGACATCCAAACCACCGCCGAATTCCGCGTTTCCCGCTGGCTCGGAGAGCATATGCCCGGGCGGCGCGTCTTCGCGCCCGGAACCATCGGCTTCTGGATGAACGCCTTCAGCGACACGCCGATGATGACCGGCGGCTTCGACAACGGCATGCGCAATGTTCTTTTGCAGCACATCATCTTTCAGGAGTACTTCGGAGACTCGGTGGAGGTTGGACTCGGCTGGCTAAAGGCTTTCGGTGTGGATGCCATCGTCGGCGGTGACGCGCAGTCCCGCGAGGTCTATCACCCGTATGCCCATCCCGGCAAGTTCCACGCTCTGCCCGTCCTGTGGCGCGATTCGACCGAGGTGATCTACGCCGTGCCGCGCGGTTCCTCCTCGCTGGCGCACGCCGTGCGAGCGGCCGACCTGGTGACCGAGACGCCGGTGGCGTACGAACTGAAGGCGGCCAGAGGCTACCTTGCGGCGCTTGACGATCCGACGCTGCCGCCGGCCGATTTCCGTTGGACCGGAACCGGCGCGGCGCGCATCACCGCCAACTTGCGGCCGGAGCACCTGCTTTCGGTGCAGGTGACGTTCGACAAAGGTTGGCACGCCAGCGTCAAAGGCGCGCCGCGCCGCATTTGGGGCGATAAACTCGGGCAGATTGTCATAGAGCCGCGCTGCGATGGCGCGTGCGCGGTAGACCTGGTTTACGACGGTGGCGCCGAGTTGCGGCTGGCGCGGGCGGCCAGCATACTGGCGCTGGCCGGCGGCGCACTGTGGATTCTGCTGGGGAGCATTCGATGGCGAAAGCGCTCGGATTCAGTGACGACGAAGTGAAGCTGCTGCTGGTGGCGGTGCGTCACATGCGCCGCACGTTCGCGGAGGCACGGGGCCGCGATGCCGCGATCGAAGACTATGCGGTCCTCTATGACCGCCTGTTCGAGAAACTGCGCCACATGGCGGGTCCGCTGCCGGCAAACGTAGAAGGATTGATCGAGTAATCGCAGCCTCGGGTGCCGGCTATCTGGGCACGAACTTGAAATCGGAGATCGCGATCTCGTCGTTCCCCTGGATCAGAAATCCGAACTTACCCTGAGTAAAATCGCGGCCCGTCTCGGCGAAAGAATCAAGCACTTTCCACTCGTTGCCGACGCGCACTTCTTGCACTGCGCGCTCCGGCGTCACCTCAATCTGAATGGTGAACGCCTTTTGAGTTCCGAGATTGTGCGGCGTCTTGACCCGCTCGTACCGCTTGCCCTTGGCGACGACCCCGGCCCAGAAGTTCTTGCGGTCGATCTCGTAAAGCAGGTAGTTCTTGGCGTCGAGATACTGAAGGCACCAGCGAATCTGGCCCGCCCGGAAGACGCCGCCGCCTTTGAGCAACTGCACCGTGAAGGTGAAGACGCCCTTGGGCGGCAGCTTGAAGGGCACGAATCCGCCACCCTTGTGGACCCAATTGCCGCCATCCTTCGTCCAACTCTGCGCGTCCTCAAACTCCGCCATTCCGCTGGCCACGGGAGCGGCCGGCCGCTCGTGAGCCAGGGTGAAGTCCACGTCCCGGCTTTCGCCGGCGCCCAGTTGGACCCGTGTGGCCGCTCCGGCGAAGCCCGGCGCGCTCGCCACAAATGTGTAGCTCCCCGGGGGCAACTCCACCTGGCTTCCGTGAACCTCGTGCGGCTCCGTTTCGTCGCTGCGGTGGTAGGTAACGATTGCCGACGCAGGACTGCGCGTGAGCCGGATGGTGCCGTTGGCAACGGCCAATACGACATCCGCGCCCGAAAGCACTACGGCCTGGCCCGCCCGGAAAGATCGCTGCAGCCGTTTCGGCAGGTACTGTTCGCGCCGCAGCTCGATCGTGTGGTCGCCCGGTTGAATGGCGCCGACGCTGAACAGGCCATCCGGCCCCACCGTGCCGGCGCTTTTTCGATCGACCAAAATCTCAGTGCCGGCGATCGCGCCGTGGATCTCGAGCGAGCCGACCAGCGGCTGCGGCTTCAGGTCGAACTGCAGGCGCACTTCTGCGCCTTTCTTCACTTCCGCGGTTTGCGCGGGCTCGTCCTGAAAACCGCTCTTGGCCACCTGCACCGTGACCTTCCCGAGGGTCTGGATACGCAACTGGCCGCGCTGCGTGCGCTCGCGGTACTCCTTGCCGTTGACAAACACACGCACGCCATCCTGGCCGGTGGAGACAATCAGCGTGCCGGCATTGACGTCCGTTTTCAGGAACGCGGTCAACATGGGCGCGGCGCCGAAGCTTTCGCTCATGTTGCGCTGGTCCTTGCCCTCGCCCACCACGATCTCATTCAACCCCGGCTGAAAACTCGTGAGATCCGTTCCGGCCGGACCGGCATCGCCTTGCCCTTGGCCGTTGACCACGAGCTTCCAGGGACCCGCATTGGTCACCACGCGCGCCTGCTTTCCGAAGCTCGATACCAGCACCGCAATCATGTTCCGCGCGTTCACGCGGCCGGTCACGGCCGGCAGCCGCGCACCCGCAATCTCAAACGAGAACGAGGCGTCGCCCTTCTGCCCGGCGACCTTCACGGTGTGTGCGCCCGGAGCCACCTTGTCGAGCACTAATTGCCCGTCTTGCAGATTGACCGGCGGCTGATCGTCCACCACCACCTTGCCCTGGTCCAGATCGGTCAGCAGGCGAACCGATAGCGCCTGCGGCTGAAGGGTCAGGCTGATCGTCGCCGGCTGCCGCGGCTTCAGGGTGACTACGCCCGCTGCGGGCTCGAAACCGTCCAGCGACGCGGAGATCCGATAAGTGCCTGGCGCCAGCGACAGCTTGCAGTTGGATGTGCAGCTAGCCCCGTTGCCGTTGCCCGCCGCGGGATGTTCCACAGCCGCGGTCACGGATGCGCCCGGCGGCATGGTTGTAATGTCGACCTGCACGGCCGCCCGGTTGCGGGCCGCGTTGATCGCGTTGCGCGCGCGAGTCTGATGCACCACGAACAGAATGACGGCCAGAACGACCAGCACACCGGCAATTGGTGCGATCACCGCCGCACGCTTCCAATTGAAGGGTGGGCGCGGCGGAGCCGGAGGCCGCTTGGGCGGTCGAGGCGGTTTCTCAGGCTTTTTTGCGATTGGGGGCGGCGGCTGCGGTGGCGGCGCGGAGTCGATTAACGGGGACGGCGACGGCGTCGCCCCAGGCATCATGGCCGCTTCGCGAGCGGTCGGCGCTGCCGCTGGCGAATCCGGGAATGCAATTGGCGGCGGAGGCGGATAAGGTGGCGTCGCGAATGGATGCAAAGGAGGTTCCGGCGGAGCGAAGTCGAATAAAGACGAGGGCAACGGCGTCGCTGCAGGCGCGGGCGGTTCTTGTGAGGCGGCGGGGGCGAACGGCACGGTATCCGGGGTGAAGACCGGCTGCGGCGGGGCTGCCGGCATGGCTGGAAATGGAGGCGCCACTGGCTGAGGCGAATTTTCAGCCGTCACACCGAGGGGCAGCGGAGGCTGTTCCGGCGAAGTCGAGTCCACCAAAGAGTATGTCAGCGGGGACGGCGTCGCCGAAGACATAACGGGCGACTGGGACGGCGCGGCCGGTGCCGGCGGCACGGCATCAGCGAAGTAAGCCGGCGGTGAAGGCGGTTCCGGCGGCGCGGAGGCGAATACAGGGAATAGAGGGAATGACGCCGACGGCACCGTCGACGCAGGCATCTCGGGCAGTGGCGGCGGGGCCGCCGGCGGCGACGCCGCAGTATCCGCGGCAGGCGTTGGCGGTGAGGCCGGCTCGGCAGCCCGCATCGCCGGCGGAGGTGTAGCGGGAAGTGGAGGCGCCGACGCTTCCTGTTGCTTGAGCAGCGTCCCGCGCGCCATCAGATGCTGCTTGACCTCGTTCCCAGTGAACTGTATGTCGAAATCGCCAGGGAAAGCCTGGATGATCTCGTTCAACCGGAAGTAGATCGGCTTCAGTGCGGCAAGCTCATTGACCGCCTGGATTTGTTCGTCGAGCTTCTTGAGCTCCTCGTAAGAATCAACGTTTCCCACGTCCACGCTGCCAATCGTACACCTTCCGGGGGACCTGCTCCTATACTGGCGAAGGGTGATGTTGACGCCCTGTCTTTTGGGGGACCGACGGATAGGCGACCAGACTAATTTGCCGTTTGGTATCTGATTTGTCGGAATCCGCGCCAGCCGGCCGTTTTCGCGATGAATCGCACATATTTACCGGCAGTTCCCGCCCGTCTTCGGCACGTATCCCATAATAAAATCTTGCATTTGAGTTTCCAAAGATCCACAGGGCGTAGATGTTTGCATCAAGACGCGCACTTCCAGTAACCCTACCTGGGCGTTATCAGTCCGCCCAGCTTCTCTTGCTCACTGGCCGCGGTGCGGGGAAAGCGGGGCGACCAGGCTTCCGGGTACTTGAGGCCTGAGCCGGTGTTGTAGAGGACGATGCGGTCGGCCGGCTTGAGGAATCCATCGGCGAGCAGTTTGCGCAGCGCAGCCACGCAGGCAGCGCCTTCGGGCGCGGCGAAAATGCCTTCACTCGAAGCCAGCTCTTCTCCGGCATCGAGCATCTCCTCATCGCTCACCGCGATCGCCGTGCCGCCCGAGGTGCGCACGGCCTCGAGCACCAGGAAATCGCCTAGCGGTTTGGGAACACGCAAGCCGGCGGCGAGCGTGTGGGCGCCTTCGAAGAAGCGGCTGCGCGGCTCGTTTTCCTGGAAGGCGCGGACCACCGGCGCGCAGCCTTCCGCCTGCACCGCGATCATCTTCGGCCGCCGGCTGCCGATCCAGCCCAGCTTCTCCATTTCGTCAAACGCCTTCCACATGCCGATCATGCCCACGCCGCCGCCGGTGGGATAGAAGATGGCGTCGGGCGGTTCCCAATCCATCTGTTCGGCCACTTCGTAGCCCATCGTCTTCTTGCCCTCGATGCGATACGGCTCCTTGAGCGTGCTGACGTCGAACCAGCCTTCCTGCGGACCGCGTTCCGCCACCAGACGGCCGCAATCGCTGATCAGCCCGTCCACCAGGGTGACGTTGGCGCCATACGCTTTACATTCCAGATAATTCGCTTGCGGAACGTCGCGCGGCATGAAGATATATGACTCCAGGCCCGCTGCCGCCGCGTAAGCGGCCAAGGCGCTGGCCGCATTGCCCGCCGAAGGAATCGCTACTTTGCGGATGCCCAGCTCCACGCACATCGAGATGGCGCAGGCAAGCCCGCGCGCTTTGAACGACGCTGTAGGATTCAATCCCTCGTCTTTGACCCAGAGGGATTCGGCGCCGAGCCGCGCGCCCAGCCGCTTGCTGCGCACCAGCGGCGTCCAGCCTTCACCGAGGCTGATGATCGAAGCTTCCGAAGGCGGCAGCACGGGCGCGTATCGCCACATGCTGGAAGGTCCGGTGGCCACTTCGCGCCGCCGCCAGCGGTGCCGTATGGTATCGAGATCGTAGCGCACCAGCAGCGGACCACCGCAGGAACAAAGGTTCGCCGGCGCGCCCGCATCCAGCCTGGAGCCGCACAGACTGCATTCCAAATGGGTAGCTCTCGCCATGAACCATCAAGTCTAGCATTCAGCGAAACCGCCGCCGCTGGCTCGAGCGTACGGCAAGATGGCGGGTGCTCCTCGCGCTCACTGGCCCTTCCAGTACCGAATTCGACGCCACGGGCGTTCCCTTCCGAGCGCCGCCTCTGATATAAAGAAATGGTCTCAGACTTCGATGCCCCACTTTCGCGGACACACACATCTCCATCGCCATTATCAGGATCAAGGCGCGCCAGGGAGGGGCGGTGCCGGCCAGCAGACCAGCCCGGCGCCCGCTAAGATCGCGTCAGCTTCGCCCTCTCACGATGAGATCGCCACGCTCGCTTATTCCTATTGGGAATCCCGCGGCAGGCAGGGTGACTCGCAGTGGGAGGACTGGTTTCGTGCCGAACGAGACTTGCGCCGGAAAGCGTGAGCCCCTTACCCGCGCATACACCCGGAGCGCATTGCGCTCGTGCAATCCGCCCGCGTAATTTCAAAGCGCCTCAGCGCAACGCGGTTTGGGTGGACAAGCGGCGCTGCCGCCGGAGCTTCCAACAGTACAGGCACTGCAGGGCGCCGAAGAGGAGCACTGAGAACGAGAGGTTTTGCAGTGGCGTCATGAGAACATTCTCGCGATCACTCTCATTTCACCAGAACTAGTGCTTAGTGCCTAGGCCTTTCAGTACCTTCCAAAGTACCCTATAACCGATAACCGGCAAACACCCGAGGTGGGATAACACCTAGGGTTAACATCGTGACTGAAAAGGCGGCTCGCCTGTATGGAACCAACGTCATACAATTGAAACAGGGATGTCCGGAGGCACGGGGCGCAGACTCGCCATTTTGGAGCCGATGGTAGTTTTCGGCCTGATCCTGGCCTACATCTGGAGTCTGCGCTACCATTACCCGGCGGCCTGGGCGCCGATTCTGGCGCTGCCGCTGCTCTCCCACTGGTGCCGCGGCGAAGGAGTAGGGGCGATTGGTTTCCGCGTGCAGAACCTGGCTGAGTGCCTGCGGCGCTTCGCTCCCGCGCTGGTATTCCTGGCGCTGACGCTGCTGGCGGCCGGGCTGCTGTTGGACACGGTACGCCCCATCGCGCTCGACCGTGTGGCAATGACCTGGGCGATCTACCTCCCTTGGGGGCTCTTCCAGCAGTACCTGCTGAACGGTTATTGCCTGACGCGCCTGCAGGTCGTGCTGCCGGGCCGTGGCGGGGCCCTGGCCGCCGCGGCGCTGTTTTCCGCCGCACACACGCCGAACTGGTTCCTGATGCCGGTGACACTCGTGGCGGGCTACGTCGCCGCGCGCCTGTATAGCAGCTACCGCAACCTTTACTTCCTCGGCCTGGCGCACGGCACGCTGGGTGTTTTGCTGTTTTTGGTGGTGCCGGACTCCATCAGCCACCACCTGGTGGTCGGGCCCGGCTGGTTTGCCCATTAGGCGCCAGGGACGAGATCCTTCGTCCCACCGCGGCACAAGCTGTCCCACAAGCGGACAGTCCGCATTGCGGCCTAACGGAGATTCGCCTTTGAACGTCATATGTTAGCCTATGCTCGAAGTGGCAGAAGCCGTGCCTTTTCCCCTTGGGAACGGTAATGGACATACAACGCAAGAACGTGGGCCGGAAGAAGGCCATCCGCTGGACCATCATCGGAGTCGTGGTCCTGGCGGTAGTGGGCGGCGCCGGCTACGGAGTCACCCGCCTGAAGCCCGCGGCGCCCGGCGTGGACATGTCGGCCTTGTGGCCGGACACGGTGAAGCGCGGCCCCATGGTGCGGGAAGTGCGCGGTCTGGGCACGCTGGTTCCGGAAGACACGATGCTGATCACGGCTAACACGGATGCCCGCATCGAGCGCATTCTCATCAAGCCCGGCACGCCGGTCAAGGCCGATTCGTTGGTGATGGTGATGACCAGCCCGGAGTTGGAGACGGCGCTGCTCGACGCGCAGTACCTGCTCAAAGCCGCCCAGGCCGATTACGAAAACCTCAAGGTCACGCTCGAAAAGGCGCTGCTCGACATGCAGTCGCAGGCGGCGCAGACGAAGGGCGATATGGACAACGCCAAGCTGCAGGCCGACCGCGACCAGACTCTGATCAAGGACGGGCTGGTTTCGGAAATCGATGCCAAGATCTCCGCCACCAAAGCCCAACAGCTTGCCGAACAATACCAGCTCGAGTTGAAGCGCCTGCAGATCAACTCGAAGGCGGACGAAGCGCAGCTCGCGGCCGCCAAGGTGAAAGTGGATCAGTTGCAGGCTGAGTACAATCTCAAGAAAAGCCAGGTGAACCAGTTGAATGTGCGTGCGGGCTTTGACGGCATGCTGGAAGCCCTGCCCGCTCCGCTCACCGAGGTAGAGGAAGGCCAGAAGGTGCTGGCTGGCATGCCGCTGGGCAAAGTGGCCCAGCCCTCGCATTTAAAGGCGGAGCTGAAAATCGCCGAAACGCAGGTCAAGGACATCACCATCGGACTGCCGGCGGTGATCGATACCCGCCTTGCCGGAGGAAACTGGAATGGGCTGATCGACGGCAAGGTTTCCCGCATCGATCCCTCCGTCCTCAACGGCACAGTCACCGTCGACGTAGCGTTGAAAGGGCCCATTCCACCGGTGCTTCGTCCCGACTTGAGCGTGGACGGCACCATTCAGCTTGAGAAATTGGACGATGTGCTATTCGTGGGCCGGCCCGTGTTCGGCCAGGAGAATAGCGCTGTACAGTTGTTCAAGATCGAGCCGGACGGCAAGTACGCCAACAAGGTGAAGGTAGCCTTCGGCCGCAGCTCGGTCAACACCATCGAAATCAAGAGCGGACTGAACGTCGGCGATCGCGTGATTCTCTCCGACATGTCGAATTACGATCAATACGACAGGATTAAGCTGAACTAGTTCTTCGCCAATATCGTCTTTGAGGTAGAGGAAAAATGGAAAACGGCTCGCAAGCGCTGATTCGCCTGGAACAGGTGAGCAAGGTCTTCATCACCGATGAAGTGGAGACACACGCCCTCGCCGGCATCCACTTCGAAGTGAAGAAAGGAGAGTACCTGTCGATTGCCGGCCCGTCCGGCTGCGGCAAGTCCACGCTGCTGGCGATTCTGGGGCTGCTCGACACTCCCAGCGACGGCACGTATTACCTGAACGGCAAGTCCGTGACCGGGCTGAAGCTGAGCGAGCGGGCGCGCATCCGCAACCGCGAGATCGGTTTCATCTTTCAGGCGTTCAACCTGATCGGCGATCTGACGGTCTACGAGAACGTGGAGCTGCCGCTCACCTACCGCGGCATGCCCGGCTCGGAGCGCAAGCGCCGTGTGCAGGAGGCGCTGGAGAGGGTCGGCATGTCGCACCGCATGAAGCATTACCCCTCGCAGCTCTCGGGCGGCCAGCAGCAGCGCGTGGCAGTGGCCCGCGCCCTCGGCGGCGATCCCCTGATCCTGCTCGCCGACGAGCCTACCGGCAACCTGGATTCGGCCAATGGCGAGGCCGTCATGAGCCTACTGAAGGAGTTGCACTCGGCCGGCGCTACCGTCTGCATGGTGACGCACGACCCGCGCTACGCCGAATTCGCCGACCGCACCATCCGGCTGTTCGACGGCCGCATTGTGGAAGAACAGGTTGAGTCGGCCGGCAAGCACTAGCGCCCGCTGCGCCGCCCAGCGCGGTTTGGTAACCTCACCTCATGCACCCGCTGGTTCAGGATCTGCGGCATGGGGTGCGCCTGTGGTGGAAGGCGCGCGGCCTGGCTGCGCTGGCACTGGTCGCTCTGGCGCTCGGAATTGGCGCCGCAACGGCTATTTTTAGCGTGGTGAACGCGGTGCTGCTCCAGCCACTGCCCTTTCGCGATGCCGGCCGGTTGCTGGCGATCTTCGAGAAGAACGTTCCCCAACGGAAGACCGATTTGTACGTGGCGGGCATCAATTTCGACGAATGGCGCCGCCGCTGCCACACCGTGGCCGCGATGGCCGCCATTTCAGACGTGCATGCCACTTTGACCGGCGGCCCGAATGGCCACATGGACGCCGAGGAATTGAAAGCGGAGCGCGTGTCGGCCAGCCTGTTCCCCATGTTGGGTGTGCAAGCGGTGCTGGGTCGAACCTTTCTGGCCGCCGAGGACACTCCGACGCCGGCCAATGTGGCCCTGATCGGCTACGAGTTGTGGCAACGCCGGTTCGGCGCCGATCCTTCCATTCCCGGCAAATCGATCCGCCTGCGCGGCCAGAGCTACACCGTGGTGGGCGTCCTGCCGCCCGGTTTTTCCGTTCTCGAACCGGGTGTGGACGTCTGGGTTCCTCTGAACTTGAATGTGAACGATCCGCGCCAGGCTGCCGGCTCTTTCCTCACGGTGATCGCGCGGCTCAAGCCGGGCGTGACTTACCAGCAGGCGGTGGCCGAATTCGCTAGCCTGGGCGACAGCCTGGAACGCGCCTATCCGGCGATCGACAGTGGATTCCGCGCCGACGTGCGGCCGCTGGTCGAGCAGATTGTGGGCAAAACCCGCCAGTCGCTGCTCGTGCTGCTGGCGGCGGTGGGCCTCCTGCTGGCGATTGCATGCGCCAACGTGGCGAATTTGCTGCTGGCGCGCGGCGCCACCCGGCGCAAAGAAATCGCCGTCCGCGCCGCTCTGGGCGCCAGCCGCCTCCGCATCACTTTGCAGTTGCTCTCGGAAAGCGTGCTGCTGGCGCTCGCCGGCGGAGCGCTGGGCGTGGTGCTGGCCGCTGCCGCCGTCACCCTGGTGGTTCGGCTGGGTCCCGCCAACATACCGCGCCTGTCGCAAATCCACGCCGACTGGCGGCTGCTGCTGTTCGCCGTCGTCCTCTCTTGCCTCACCGGCATCCTGTTCGGCATGGCGCCCGCCCTGCAGGTAGCGTCCGGCAATTTGAACCAGGCCCTGGTGGAAGGTGGGCGCGGCGGCACAGTCGGCCGCTCCGGCCGCATGCTGCGCAGCGGTCTGGTGGTGCTCGAGATCGCCTTGGCACTGGTGGTGCTAATCGGCGCCGGCCTGCTGGCGCGGAGCTTCAACCGGCTGCGCGCGGTTAGCCCGGGCTTCGATCCTTCCAACCTGCTCACCCTGCGCCTGCCGCTTTCCGGCGGCAGAAATGCCGCTTCGGCGCGCCGCGTGGCTTTCCTGCACGCCATCATGCCGCGATTGAGCGCGCTTCCCGGCGTGCGCGGCGTCGGCGTCTGCAACGGGCTCCCGCTGACCGGCCTTGGCCTGGGGGTGGTCTTCGCCGTCGCCGACCGTCCGGCGCCGCCGCCCGACCAGCGCCCGATCGCGCTGGCTCGCTCCGTTTCCATAGACTACTTCCGCGTGATGGGTATCCCTCTGGTGGCCGGCCGGGGCTTCACGGATGCCGATACCGGCCAGTCGCCCGAGGTGGTTGTGATCAACCAGATGCTGGCGCGCCGTTTTTGGCCTGGTGCGAATCCGCTGGGCGGGCGTCTAGCCCTCGATTCGGGTCCGCCGCGTGTGGCCGAAGTGGTGGGCGTGGTGGCCGGCGTGAAACCGGAGGCCGTGCAAGGCGAAGATTGGCCGACCATCTACAGCCCGTACGATCAGGCGCCTACCGCGGCCACCAACATCGTCATCAAGACTGGCGGCGACCCGCTGCTGCTGGCCGCGAGCGTGCAGAGCGAGGTGCGGCAGTTGGATCCCGATCAGCCGGTCGCGGACGTGCAGACGGGCGACGCGATCGTCACCAAAGCCGTGGCCGGCGCGCGCTTCAGCACGCTGCTGCTGGGCCTGTTCGGCTCCATTGCGTTCGTACTGGCCGCGGTGGGCATTTATGGCGTGGTTTCGTACGACGCCGGCGAACGCGTGCGGGAACTGGGCATTCGGATGGCAATGGGCGCGCAGAAGAGCGACGTGCTGAGCCTGATCCTGGGACACGCCGCGCTCCTGGCGGCTTCGGGCATCGCTCTGGGGCTGGCCGGAGCTTTGGCACTCACGCGGCTGATGGCCTCCATGCTATTTGGCGTTCAGCCGCGCGATTTTGGCACGTATGCGGCGGCCGCTTTGGGCTTGGCGGCGGTAGCGCTGGCCGCCAGCTACCTGCCGGCGCGGCGCGCCATGGGCCTCGATCCAGTCGGGGCCCTGCGCCATGAATAGGACATCATGATTACTCTTCGCAACGTGGAAAAGTTTTACGAAGGCGGATACGGGCGCACCTACGTCCTCCGCCGCATCAATCTCGAGATTCGCGAGGGCGAGTTCGTCACCATCATGGGCCCCTCCGGCGCCGGCAAGTCGACGCTGCTCAGCATCCTCGGCATGCTCGACGCGGCGTGGACCGGCGAGTTCGAATTCGTCGACCACCAGGTTCACCGGATGAAGCCCAAAGACCGCGTGGAGCTCAATAAGAAGTACATCGGCTTCGTCTTTCAGAGCTATCACCTGATCAACAACCTGACGGTGTACGAGAACCTCGATATTCCGCTCTCCTACCGCAACGTGAAAAGCTCCGAGCGGGCGGCCATCGTCTGCGATTCCCTCGACCGCTTTCACATTGTGGGCAAGCGCGACCTGTACCCCAGCCAGCTCTCCGGCGGCCAGCAGCAACTGGTAGCCGTGGCGCGCGCGGTGATTGCCAGCCCCAAACTAATCCTGGCCGACGAACCGACCGGCAACCTGCACTCCAGCCAGGGCAAGGAAATCATGGAGCTGTTCAAGAAGCTGAACGAGGAAGGGACAACGATCGTGCAGGTGACGCACTCGGAAGCCAACGCCGCTTACAGCCACCGTGTCGTCAATCTGGCCGATGGCTGGATTGTCTAGGTGCGCACCAGCCGCGAAAGAAATATCAGCCACAGATAAACACAGATGAACACGGATGAAAACAAGAAACCGACTGATTTGGGTTTCTTATCCGTGTTCATCTGTGTTTATCTGTGGCTCGGAATTGGGTTTTCTGCGCTGCGCACTTTATGAATGCCGCCGAGCGTTTCGCCGCCATCTCCCGGCACTTCCGCCGCCGGCGCATGGCGCAGTTCGTTGCCGTACTGGGCGTCACCTCCGAGACCCGCGTGCTCGATATCGGCGGCACTCCGGATAACTGGCGTCTGTTGGCGGCGCCGCCGCGGCTGGTGCTGCTGAACACGCCGCGCGCCGCCGCGGACCTGGCGGGCGCCTCGGCCTGGGTGGCGGGCGATGGCCGCGCGCTGCCCTTCCGCGATGCCGCCTTCGACGTGGTGTTCAGCAACTCGGTGATCGAACACGTCGGCGACGCCGCCAGCCAGCGGCAATTCGCGCGCGAGGTGGCGCGTGTCGGCCGCGCCTATTGGGTGGAAACGCCCGATCGCTGGTTTCCAGTGGAGCAGCACCTGCTCACCCCGTTCCTTCATTGGCTGCCGCGGCGGTGGCAGCGCGCGCTGGTGCCGCGTTTCAACTGGTGGCGCGTACTGGTTCCGCTTTCGGCAGACCGGCGTGACTTCTACATCGATCACTACCTGCGCGACGTCCGCCTGCTCGGGCCGCGGGAGCTGCGCGCGCTCTTTCCCGAAGCGCGCATTCTGCGCGAGCGCGTGCTGGGAGTCGCCAAATCGCTGGTTGCCGTGAGCCGGTTCCCGTAATCCAGGCATGCCCGTCCCCTACGAATCCGTTGTAGGGGCGAGGCACTGCCTCGCCCGCGGATTGCGCGACAGATCGCCATCTAAAATGGCACACTTCGCCTGCCTTTCTTGCCGCGCTGCGACTCCGGTTTCCGGTTTGCCCCGTGCTATCGTGATAGCAGTGTCATCGCCGTTGGACATCCACCTGGAGCATTACGAGGGGCCGCTCGATTTGCTGCTGGACCTGATTCGCAAGCAGCAGATCGATATCAAGGATATCCCCATCGCCACCATCACGTCGCAGTACCTGGAGTACATGGACAAGGCGCGCGAGATGGATATCGACCTGGGGGCGGAGTTCGTCTACATGGCGGCCACGCTGATCCACATCAAGTCGAAAATGTTGTTGCCGCGAGATCCGGCGCTGGGCCAGGACGCCGAAGAGGCCGAGGATCCGCGCCAGGAACTGGTGGAACGGCTGCTCGAGCACGAGCGCTTCAAGAACGCCGCCGAGATGTTGCAGCAGAAACGAATGATCGAAGAGAACGTCTGGTCGAATCCGCAGATCAAAGCCTTCGCCGGCGAGGACGAAGACCCCGGCCTGGCGATCACGCTGTTCGACCTGGTAAAGGCGTTCGGGGCGATTATGGAGCGCGCCAGGCTTCGCCCGACCTACGAGGTGGAATCGGCCGACATTACGGTGCCGGACATGATTCGCAACCTGCGCGACCGGTTTCTGGCGATGGCGCCGGACCAGCCGATCTTCATTTTGCGCATCTTCGAGGAGCAGCGCTCGCGGCGCGCCATGATCGCGCTGTTTCTGGCCGTGCTCGAAATGGTGCGGATGCAGGCGGTGGAAGTGACGCAGAAACATTTGTTCGGCGAAATCGCGCTGCGGCGGCACCGGAATTTCGATGCTGTCTTCGCCAGCGAGCAGCCCATCGCCACGATTGAAAAAGATTACCTTTGACGGCAATGGAAGAACTGGAAACACCCACCGCAGCAGCCTCGCCGGAAGCGGAGCAGCCGACGACCGAGGGAACAGACACCCCGCCGCAGCCGGTTTCGATGGACGAGTTGCTCGCCGGCCCGGCGCCGGACGATGCGCCGGTTTCGCTCGCCGACGCCCAGTTGCGCGCGGTCGTAGAGGCGATTGTATACGTGGCCGAGGAGCCGGTGACGGCGGCGCAGGTGGCCGCGGCCCTGGGGCAACCGGCGGACCGCGTCCAGGAAGCGCTGGCCCGGCTGATTGAGGAATTCGACAAGCCCGAGCACGGCCTGGCGATTCGCGAAGTGGCCAGCGGCTACAAGATGGCCACCAAGGCAGAGCACCATGACGCCATGCGCACGTTCGTCAAGAGCCTCAAGCCGCCGCTCAAGCTCTCGCTGCCGGCGCTGGAAACGCTGGCCGTGATCGCTTACAAGCAGCCCGCCACGGCTCCCGAAATTATGGAGATTCGCGGCGTGCAAGGCGCGGGCGTGTTGAAGACGCTGCTCGACCGCAAGCTGATCGCCGCAGCCGGTCGCAAGAACGTGATCGGCAAGCCGATCCTCTACAAGACCACCAAGGAATTCCTGATTCAGTTCGGTTTGAAGGATTTGAGCGAGCTGCCCTCGCTCAAGGAATTCGAAGAGATTCGCCGCATGGCGTTTGCCGACAGCGAACCGGACGCCGAATCCGCTGCGCCCGAACTAGCGTCAGCCGAGCCTGTAGGGGCCGGGCATGCCCGGCCCGAATCCGCCCAGCCCGAGTCCGCGGAATCCGAAACGCCGGCAGCCGATGAAGAGCCGCCTTCCAGGGAGAACTGATGGCCGAAGAGCGGCTGCAGAAGATTCTCTCGCACGCCGGCGTGGCTTCGCGGCGCCATGCCGAGCAGATGATCGCCGAGGGCCGCGTTTGGGTCAACGGCGCTGCGGTCACTGAGCTCGGCTCCAAAGCCGACCTGGAGCGCGATCACATCAAGGTGGATGGCAAGCTGTTGCGCGCGCCCAAGCGGCTGGTCTACCTGGCGCTGTACAAGCCGGACAGCACCGTCACCACGGTGAGCGACCCCGAGCAGCGCGCCACCGTGATGGACCTGCTGCACGGGGTGAAGGAGCGCGTCTACCCGGTGGGCCGTCTGGACTATCACAGCGAAGGGCTGCTGCTGCTCACCAACGATGGCGAGATGGCCAACGCCATCATGTCCGCCACCACGCATCTGCCCAAGACCTATGTGGTGAAAGTGAATGGCACGCTGACCAGCGAGCAGGAGGAGCAGTTCCGGCGCGGCGTGCCGCTTTCCGGCAAGCGCACCCTGCCGGCCGGGCTGAAGCTCATCCACGCCGCCCAGAATCCCTGGTACGAGGTGCGTCTTTTCGAGGGCAGGAATCATCAAATCCGGTTGATGTTCCGCCATTTCGATTTGCTGGTGGAGAAATTGCGGCGGGTGCGCATAGGCCCCGTCGAACTGGGACCGCTCAAGCCCGGTGGCTTCCGCCACCTGACGGAAGACGAGGTGGGCAGGCTGCGGCGCGCGCTGCGTTCGAAGCCGGCGACGGCCAGGCAAGAGGGCGCATGAGCCGCACGGCGGACATCCTCGGTTCGGCGCATACCATCGCGGTGGTGGGCCTTTCGGCCAGGCGCTTCCGTCCCAGCTATGGCGTGGCCGAGTACATGCAGCGGGCGGGCTACCGAATCATCCCGGTCAACCCGAACGTCGCCGAGGTGCTGGGCGAGAAATCCTATGCGTCGCTGGATGCGGTTCCCGAGCCGGTCGATATCGTCGACATCTTCCGCCGCTCGGAACACGTGCCCGAGATCGTCGAAGCCGCCATCCGCAAGGGCGCGAAGGCGATTTGGATGCAGGAAGGCGTCGTGCATGAAGAGGCAGCGCGGCGCGCCGAATCCGCCGGTATGGCGGTGGCGATGGACCGCTGCATCCTGAAAGACCACCGGCGGCTGGGGCTCAAGTAGGAAGAAGGCAGGAGTCCAGGAGCCAGAAGGCCTGCTGGGCGCCTACGCCGCCGCCATTTTGGCTGCTGGCCTCTGTCTTCCAAGCTAAGGCATTGTGCGATGGCGCGTGCTGGCTTCAGCTCACTTAGACGTGTGAATCGAGCATCTTCTGGACTTCGGACTTGCCGACGGCGCCGACCCGCTGCTCCACCACCTGACCGCCCTTGAACAGCAGCAGAGTGGGAATGCCGCGGATGTTGTAGCGCATGGCGGTCTTGTCGTTGCTATCCACGTCCAGCTTGCCGATCTTGGCCTTGCCGGCGTACTCGCTGGCCACCACGTCGATGGTGGGGCCCATCATCTTGCACGGGCCACACCACTCGGCCCAAAAGTCCACCAAAACCGGCACTTCCGACCGGAGGACGTCCTGGTCAAATGAAGAATCGGTAAAGGTTAAGGTGTTCTGACCTGCCATCTTATCTCCTGCAATATTAGAATCGGCGCCGGGAAAAAGGATTCATCCCCGTCCCGACAACCGCCCATACAATGAGGCATACGCTTGCGCGGAAGCCCTCCAGGAGAAATCCTTTTGCATTCCGCGGAGCATCATGGCGCGCCACTCATCCTGGTTGGAAAAAGCCTGGATGGCGGCGCGAACGGCGCCCAGCAAAGCGGCCCCGGAACACTCCTGGAACTTGAATCCGGTGCCCTCATCGATGGTATCATCCAGGCCGCCGGTGGCGCGAACCACGGGTACGGTGCCGTAACGCAGGCTGTAGATCTGGCTCAGGCCGCAGGGCTCGTAGCGGCTGGGCATGAGAAACATGTCGGCGCCGGCCTCGATCAGGTGAGACAGCCGGTTGTCATAACCGATGCGAGCCGCGATGCGCCCGGGGAATCGTTCGCCCATGGCGCGGAACGGCTCTTCATACTCCGGCTCGCCGGCGCCGAGGGCCGCCAGGTAGACGTCTTCGGCGACGATTTCGCCGGCCACCTCGACCAGAATATCGGTGGCCTTTTGCGGCGTGAGCCGCGTGACGATGCCCAGCAACGGCCGATCCATCGCTTCCGCCGGAAAACCGAGTTCCGCCACCAGCCGCTCCTTGGCGGCGCGCTTGCCGCTTAAATCCTGCGCCGAATAGGGCGCGGGAATCAGCGGGTCGTTCTCCGGGCTCCATTCTCGGTAGTCGGCGCCGTTCAGGATGCCGGTCAGCACCGCGGCACGCGAGCGCAAGACGCCGTCCAGGCCGAAGCCGTACTCCGGCGTCTGAATCTCGCGGGCGTAGGTGGGGCTGACGGTAGAAAGCGCGTCGGCGAACGCAATGCCGCCTTTGATGTAACTGACCTGGCCGAAGAATTCCATCCCACCGGGGTTGAAAACGGTTTTGTCCAGAGCCACTTCGTTGAGCGCGCTGGCGGGGAACAGGCCCTGGTAGCCCAGGTTGTGAATCGTGAACAGCGTTTTCACGCCCATGAACGTCGGATCGCCTGCCAGCGTGGTGCACAGGTATGCGGGCACCAGGCCCGCCTGCCAGTCGTGGCAATGCAATATGTCGGGCTGAAACAGGAACCGCGCCACGCCTAAGGCCGCGCGCGCGAATACGGCGAATCGAACGTGGTTATCCGGATAGTCGACGCCCACCTCGCCATAAAGCCCTGGCCGGCAAAATAGCCGCGGGCACTCCACCAGGTACAGCGGATACTCCGCCGGCGCCTGGTAGATGGCGATATCGAAGCCCGCCGGCCCAAGGTACACCGGAAGATGATCGTAGACGCGCCGCGCGTCTTTGAGAGGGATTGATCCGTAGCGGGGCATCACCACCGCGGTCTCGCAGCCGAACTCGCGCAGGGCGCCGGGCAATGCGCCAACCACATCCGCCAGCCCGCCGGTCTTGGCAATCGGCGCAACCTCCGAGGAAATCATCAGGACGCGGATCACACCGGAATTGTACCAGGGGCATGGGACACATTGGATTTCGCCGGTTGCTTTTGTCACCATGATAAGCATGGCTACCGCTACCTTGACCGAGTTCCGCAATGAACCGTACGCCGATTTCTCCCAGCCCGCTATCCGGCGAGCCATGGAGGAAGCACTGCGGCAAGTGCGCTCCGAGTTCGGACGCGAATACCAGCTCCGCATCGGGAGCGAGTACATCTCGACCGGCGACAAGCTGGAATCGGTGAATCCGTCGAACCCAAGCGAAATCGTGGGGGTGCACCACCGCGCGGATGCTGTGCTGGCGGCACGCGCTGTCGAAGCCGCCTGGCAGTACTTCCCGGAATGGAGCCGCGTGCCGGCGGAGGAGCGCATCGGTATGACGTTCGAAGCCGCGCGCATCCTGCGGCGGCGCAAGCTCGAATTCGACGCCTGGCTGGTCTACGAGGCAGGCAAGACATGGCCGGAAGCCGAAGCCGATGTATCCGAGGCCATCGATTTCTGCGAATACTACGCGCGTGAAATGCAGCGGCTTTCCGGGCCGCAGCCGGTGGTGCAGCTACCCGGCGAACACGATGAGATGATCTACATCCCGCTCGGCGTCGGCGTGGTGATTCCGCCCTGGAATTTTCCGGCGGCCATCCTGGTGGGGATGACCGTGGCCTCGCTGGTGGCGGGCAACACCGTGGTGCTGAAACCATCCAGCGAGACCCCGACGATCGGCGCCAAGTTCGCCGAAGTGCTGCTGGAGGCGGGTTTCCCCGAGCGTTCCTTCACCCTGCTCACCGGCAGCGGCGCGGCGGTGGGCGATGTGCTTGTGGGACACCCCAAGACGCGCTTCATTTCCTTCACCGGCTCGCGCGATGTGGGCTTGCGCATCAACGAGCTGGCCGCCAGGGCGCAGCGCGGACAGATCTGGATCAAGCGCGTGGTAGCGGAAATGGGCGGCAAGGACGCGATCGTCGTCGATGGCGATGCCGACCTGGACAAGGCCGTGGATGGCGTTCTGTCATCGGCGTTCGGCTACCAGGGCCAGAAGTGCTCGGCCTGCTCGCGGGCCATCGTCGATGCCAAGGTATACGACAGCTTCCTGGAGAAGCTGGCGCAGAAGGTGCGGAACATCAAGATAGGCCCCGCCGACGATCCGGCAAACTACCTGGGGCCGGTGATCAGCCAGAGTGCACGCAAGACCATTCAGGCGTATATCGAGGTGGGCACGAAAGAGGGGCGCATGGTGGTCGGAGACCAGCCGGTGCCGGGCGACGGTTACTTCGTTCCGCCTACTGTCATCGCGGACGTCGATTCCGGTGCGCGGATTTTTCAGGAGGAGATTTTCGGGCCCGTGCTCGCGGTGACCAAAGCGAGAGACTTCGAACACGCGCTGCAACTGGCCAACGATTCCGAGTACGGGCTCACCGGCGCCGTGTTTTCGAACGATCCCGAACACTTGCGCCAGGCCGCCGAGCGCTTCCACGTCGGCAATCTCTATTTCAACCGAAAATGCACCGGCGCCATGGTGGGCGCGCATCCCTTCGGCGGATTCAACATGTCGGGCACCGATTCCAAGGCCGGCGGCCCGGACTACCTGCTGCTGTTCCTACAGGCAAAATCCGTGGCGCAGCGCGTCTGATAGTCCGCCGGGATTGAGTGAGAATCCCGCCGCCGAGCTCACCCGCCCGCCGGCGGAATGGCGACGCTGGTTTCGCCCCATCCGGACGGGCATTCGATTCTGATCTTGAGCTCGCGGGCTTCCTGGGAGAAGGTCTGATAGACGATTTCGTAGCGCGCGTTAAGATTCAGGTAAGCTTCCTCGATGCGCGCGATGATTTCCTCGGGTGCGGCAGCATACGTATAACTGATGCGCGTCTTGTTGCAGAGGTCCTCGAGGGCAGGATTGCGGACCGACGAGATGACCTGGACCAAGCCGAGAGAGGCGCCAACCGTGGCCACCAGGCCGGGCCCGGCCACGCCGCGCACCTGCTCGGCAGCAAAGAGGATGACGTGGCGTTTGCCGCGCGTCATGCTGGATTCGGCTCGCAGGGCCCGCCAAAGCGTTTGCCAAACGTCGCCGCAGTCGGCGCGTTGTGTCATGCGGCGAAAGGAATCGGCCAGGGCATCCTGACTAGGGGTGAAGGGCAGCTCTTCGTTAGCCTGGGCCGCGGAGGCGGTGGTAAGGCCTTCGCTGGCCGGCACCCACGGCAGATACGCCCACAAATCCGAAACCCGCTTTCCAGCCAGGCACCGGAGCGCACCGGTCACCCAGGGAGGCTCTTGAGCCTCGCCCGCGCGCGGAAACAGGAAGACGACGGACATGGCCGGTGGACTGGGACGGACCGTCACGCGGTAGTTCATCACCGGTTGCCCGTCTTCGCAAACGATGAAGTGCGTGGCGCGTAGCATGGCGGTCGCGGAGTTTGGGGCAGCCACTGCTACTTGCACGCGCCGCATTTGTTTCGGCCCGGCGGAGGCGGCGGCAGCCATCGTTTCCAACATCAAGCTGGAGAGCCGCCAGGGCGGCCCCGACGCCGACTGAGCCATGGCTGCCTTGATGCGCGCGACTGACCGCAAGGCCCGCGAACGCACCATCGGGTGCGGGTCCCGCAGCAACTGCGCCACCGTGTCGCGAAACCGCCGATCCCCGGTCTCTCCCATCATCCAAGCGGCGGTGGCGCGGAAAACCGGCAAGGGGTGGGCGGCCAGCTTGATGGTTTCGGCGAGGGACACGGATTCGCCCATCGCGTAAAGCCCATAAAGAGCGTTGCCCACTACCCGGTTGTTGGCATCGTGCAGTGCGGCCAGCATCAAGTCGCGCGCTTCCTCGGTTTCCACCCCCCATAACCCTTCGACAGCGTTGGCTCGCAGGCGCGGATCCGCGTCGCCCATCCGGCTTTGCACCCACATGGCGCTGCGGTTACTGCGGCCCATGATGAGCGCGGCCTTGGAACGAAGGTCGGCATCCGTCGAATGCAGCAGGCGGGCAAGCGACGGCAGGATCCTGGCGCCGTCCGAGACGCGGGCCAGGATGTGCAGCACACGCGCTGCATTGGCGGCGAGCAGTGGGTGCGTGCCGGTAGTTACGCCGTCGGCGAGGTGCCGGGCCAGGCTGAGTTCCACGCTGGGGTCGATCTGGATCGCCGTGCGGGCCGCCGCCGCCTCTTCGACGTCGAGAGACGCTTCGCATAAAAGCGATTCCAGTAGATCGTTGGCAATCAGCAACCCCACCAGGAAGCGCAGGCCGCGGGACGGTTCTTGGGTCCGTAGCGCTTCTATGGCGCCGCGATAAAAGAGGTCGGGATCGTTCTCCAGCAGTTCTTCGACAATCCGCTGATTCCCGGCTGCGCCCGCCGACACGCCCGCCACCAGGGCTGCGAAACCCGCCGGGGTGACGTCCGCGGCTCTCCCGCTGCTGGATGCATGTGGCAGCACATTCAACAAATCGGTCAATGCCCTTAAAACTTTAGAGTGTTTACACGGTCCTTCTTAGACGTGGGGTACGTAATTGAAGAGCGCGCCGGGCCTGCCTGCCCTACGGCGCTGGCCTGGGCGCCATTATAATCAAGTTGATGCAAACCAATACCTTTGGCGCGAGGGCGAAGCTGCGTGTGGGCTCGGCCGAATACGAGTACTTCCGGCTTCAGGCGGTGGAAGAAAAGGGTGTGGGTAATGTTGCGCGGCTGCCGTTTTCGATCCGCATTCTGCTCGAAAACCTGCTCCGCTGGGAGGATGGCCGCCGCGTGCTGGCCTCCGATGTCGAGTACGTGGCGCGCGGCCAGGCCGCCCCGGAGGGCAAGGAAATCAGCTTCATGCCGGCGCGCGTGCTGTTGCAGGACTTCACCGGCGTGCCGGCGGTGGTGGATCTGGCGGCGATGCGCGACGCGCTTTCCGCGGCTGGCGCCGACCCTGCCCGCGCCAACCCGCTGATGCCGGCCGACCTGGTGATCGACCATTCGGTGCAGGTGGACCGCTTCGGCTCGGCGGACGCTTTCGGCATCAACGCGGTGCTGGAATTCGAGCGCAACCGCGAGCGCTACGCGCTGCTGCGCTGGGGGCAAACCGCCTTCCGCAACTTCCGCGTCGTGCCGCCGGACACGGGCATCGTGCACCAGGTGAACCTCGAATACCTGGCATCGGTCGTATTTCGCGCCAAAGGGCAGGCCTATCCCGATACGCTGGTCGGCACCGACTCGCACACCACCATGGTCAATGGCCTGGGCGTGCTGGGATGGGGCGTGGGCGGCATCGAGGCCGAAGCCTGCATGCTAGGCCAGCCGATCTCCATGCTGCTGCCGCCGGTGGTGGGATTCAAACTGCACGGCAAGCTTCCGGAAGGATGCACCGCCACCGACCTGGTGCTGACCATCACCCAGATACTCCGCAAGAAGGGCGTGGTGGGTAAGTTCGTCGAGTTTTACGGAACCGGCCTTAGCGCGCTCAGCTTGGCGGACCGCGCCACCGTTGCCAACATGTCGCCCGAGTATGGCGCCACCATGGGCTTCTTCCCGGTGGACGCCGAGACGCTCGCGTATTTGAAATTCACCAACCGCGATGCCGGCCTGGTGGCGCTGGTGGATGCATACACCAAAGCGCAGGGCCTGTTCCGCACCGATGCCACGCCGGACCCGCTGTATGCGGACACGCTGGAGCTGGATCTGGGGAAAGTGACGCCGTCGATGGCCGGACCGAAACGGCCGCAGGACCGCGTGGAGCTCTCCGGCGTGAAGCAGAACTTTCACGCCGCGTTCCCAGGCAATGGGAAGAGCGCACAGGCACAGATCGACGGCCAAGCCGCCACCATCGGCAGCGGCGCCGTGGTGATCGCCGCCATTACGAGCTGCACCAACACCTCCAATCCCTCGGTGATGCTGGCGGCCGGCCTGGTGGCGAAGAAAGCCGTGGAGCGCGGCCTCACCGTGAAGCCGTGGGTGAAGACCAGCCTGGCACCTGGCTCGAAAGTGGTGATGGATTATTACCGCGCTGCCGGACTGCTTGAGTATCTCGAGCGGCTCAAGTTTCACCTGGTGGGCTTCGGCTGCACCACCTGCATCGGCAACAGCGGGCCGCTGCCCGAACCGGTCGCGCAAGCGGTGCAGAAGGAGGACCTCGTGGTAGCGGCGGTGCTGAGCGGCAACCGCAACTTCGAGGGCCGGGTGAACCCGCTGGTCAAGGCGAATTACCTGGCGTCGCCGCCGCTGGTGGTGGCGTACGCGCTGGCCGGCACGGTGGATGTCGATCTGGCGAACGACCCGCTGGGCGCCGATACCGCAGGCAAGCCGGTCTACCTTCGCGACATCTGGCCATCCAACCAGGAAGTGCAAGAGACGGTGCGGGCGGCCGTGGACCAGGGCATGTTCGAGCACGAATACGCGCATGTCTTCGACGGCGACGCCAACTGGCAGGCCATGCCCGTCCCGGCCGGCGACACCTTCCAGTGGGACGACCGGTCCACCTACATCAAGAAGCCGCCCTATTTCGAGAAGATGGTTGACCCGGCCACTTCCATTCATGACCTCGAAGGCCTGCGCGTGCTGGCCATGCTCGGCGATTCGGTGACGACCGATCACATTTCGCCGGCCGGATCGATCCCCAAGGACACGCCGGCGGGCCGCTACCTGATCGCACAAGGCGTGGAGCCGAAGGATTTCAACCAGTACGGCGCGCGCCGCGGCAACCACGAGGTGATGGTGCGCGGCACGCTGGCCAACATCCGCCTGCGCAATCAGCTCGCGCCCGGCACCGAGGGCGGCTGGACGGTGCATCTGCCGGATGGCGAGCAGATGTTCATCTATGACGCCTCGGTGAAATACCAGGCCGAAGGCGTGGGGCTGCTGATTCTGGCAGGCAAGGAATACGGCTCCGGCTCCTCGCGCGATTGGGCCGCCAAGGGCGTGATGCTGCTCGGCGTAAAGGCCGTGATCGCCGAAAGCTTCGAACGCATCCACCGCAGCAACCTGGTGGGGATGGGGTTGATGCCGCTGCAGTTTGAGCAGGGGCAGAACGCGCAAAGCCTGGGGCTGACCGGCAAAGAAACCTACCACGTCACCGGCATTCCGGCTGCGCTCGTCGGCGGTGCGAAGGAGGCCGCCGTGCGCGCAGTATCCGGCGATGGCAAAGAGACCAAGTTCACCGTCACCGTCCGCGTCGATACCCCGCAGGAGGTAGAGTATTACCGCAACGGCGGGATTCTGCCGTATGTGCTGAGGGAGTTGGCGAAGTAGGGGGGCGAAGCGGTTCGTGCGCCCGCTACTCGCTGGCTAGTGCCCGCCGCACTACGCCCGGCTCTTTCGCGATGACGGTCAGGTACGCGCGCGCGGCTGAGCCCGGCCGTCGGCCGCCTTGCTCCCACTCCTGCAACGCGCGCTTGCTGATGCCAGAGGCGCGAGAGAATTCGGCCTGCGACGCTGAGGGAGTTGTCGTGGTGCAGCGCCTTTAGTTTTGCATCGATCAACACTAATGATCAGGGAGGATCTATTGCTTAGAACGCCGCGTTCAGGACCACTGGCCGGGCCAAAGTCCGAGATGGCGGCTATGCGGCAAAAGTGATTCTGATGAGCCTTGACGCTTGAATGGATCGCTGGAGCGACATCCTCCACGCGTCGAGACCCAGCCTCACCCCAGAAGACTCTCATCGGTTATGTCTTTCACCGGAACCGGAATCGGGGGCCGAGAGGTGGAGGCGACAGCGTAGTACGATTGGCGATATCCTGACAACAAAATGCTGTCGAAAGATGAGGTCCTCCAGGTTGCACATGCGCGGCGGGCGTCGAACTAACGATACCGGCATCCTTTGTTTCCCGCGGCGAAGGTGGGTTGTGATCGCCTTGAGCGTGGTGGTCTGCCGGGCCGCACTTTGCCAAACGCCCCCTCCCCTCTCTCTGACCAACGTCAATCCGCCCAGTACTCTGCTGGCGCCGGGCACCACCAGCCTGAATCTTTCCTTCAACACGCCTCAGCCGGACACCTGCGGGTACTCCGTGGGTACGCTGCTGGACCTGAGCCAGATGCAGCCCGTTGACATCGCCGGTCCAACCGCGACGCATCAGGTGACGGCAACCGGGCTCAATCCGGACCCTCAGGTAGTGAACAACGTCTTCCTCCGCTGCGCGTCCGCCGCCGGTTTCTGGGCTCTCCAGTATCGCGCCGTAGCCGCGCCGGGCGGAGACTTTCCGCGTATCGGCAGTATCTGGGGAGGCTCGTACGTCTACACCACTCAGCCTGCCCAGGCGGCGAAGATCCAGCTCTATCTGAGTCCCGGCATGAGCTCCGATCAGGTCACTGCGCTACGAGCGGCCGAACCCGGAATGATCTCCCTGCTCGGCGCGGACGCGACGTACACGGGGCCCTGGGCCGTCTTCCCCGACGATTATTATCTGAAGGACCTACATGGCAACAAGATCCAGATTGCCCTGAACGGTGTCTATCTGCTGAACTTGACCATGCCCGAGGTCGCCGAAGCGCTGGCCAATGATACGTACCAGCTACTGATGACCCGCGGCCTCGCCGACGATGGCATCTTTCTCGACAACGTATTTCCCACAATTTCCTGGCTGAACACCGACGTTTACGGCAACCCGGTTCAGATCTGCACCACGGGAGATGGCGTCCCGGACGATCCCGTGACGCTCGATGCCAAGTGGCGCGCCGGGATGTTGCTCGACATCAACACCCTGCGCAATCTGGTTCCCTGGGGTTATCTTGGGGGTCACTTCATGGAGCCCGCCGACGCGCAGCTCATGAGCCTGTTTAACGGAGACAGTCTGGTGTTCGAAGCGGTGGACGTGCGGGAAGGAGAAATGTCATTCGGCGATTTCTGGGGCAATTATCAGAACTGGTTCCTGCAGGGTCTCTCTCCGGAGGTCGCGCAGGTACAATCGGGGCCGCCGAACATCATCTCGTACGGATACGGATATCAGCCGCTGCAGACGCTCCCCGCCTCGACCGTCGCGTTCGCTCAGACGTTCTATCCCAACATGCGCTTTGGCTTGGCAACGGCGCTGATGAGCGACGGCTTCTTCACCTACGATCTGGGAGACACCCAGTGTTGCGTCAACTGGTGGTATGACGAGTACGATTTTCATCTGGGCCAGCCGCTGGGCCCAGCCGTGCGCGTGGGCTCGGGGCCGGGACCGAATTTGCTTGCCAACGCCGGGTTTGAGAACGGGCTTTCGGGGTGGTCGTTTTTCGTGGACCCCGACGGGCAGGCCAGCGCAACTCTGACTCTCGACAATTCCGTCGCGGCAGAAGGAAACGCGTCGGCTCACATCGATGTCGCCTCCGCGGACAGCTATTCGTGGCAGGCGAATTTGTATCAGACATCGCTGCCGGTGGTGGCGGGTGCGAATTATCAGGTGCAGTTCTGGGCGCGGTCGGACTCTCCCCGCATGATAACGGTGGATTGCGAGAGCGAGAATTCCCCCTACACGAATTACGGCCTTGACTCGCAGGTGTCGCTGGACACGACGTGGCGGTTGAACACGCTCACGTTCGTCTCCAGCGCGACCGCCGGGGATGGCATGCTGCTGCAGTTCGACGTGGGAGATGTGGCTGGTAACCTGTGGATCGACGGTGTCGAGTTTTTCGAGCAGGCGCCCGACATCTTCCAGCGCGACTTCAGCGACGGCGTTGCGGTGTTGAACGGCACGGCCGGCTGGCAGACCGTCGCGCTCGAACCCGGCCTCCAGCGTTTCACGGGCGCCCAGGCGCCGCTCGATCAGTACATCGTGGACGATTCGAGTGCAGGGTTCAGCGCTAGCGGAACGTGGAACGTCGTGAACATTTCCGGCGGGTTTAATGTCGCCGTGGGCCCCTGGCACAACGCGTGGGAAGGTTCGTTGCACGAGTTGGACGTCCCCCAGGGAACCGCGCAGTGGAACCTGAGCATCCCCACCGATGGCCAGTACACGATTCAGGTCTGGCTGCCGGATGTACTGGATGCAGCGGGCTGGACCAAGAACGCTCAGTACCAGATCGTGTCCGGTGGCAACGTGGTGGCTTCGGCGAGTCTCGATCAGAGCAGCGCCACGGGGGGCGACCAATGGCACACTATCTTCAGCGGCGTGGCGCTCACAGCGGCCAGCTCACCGGTTCTCACCATCTCGAACGCCGGTTCAGGGCCGCTGATCGCCGACGCCGTCTACATCACGTCCGCCGCGCGCTACAACGATGGGTCGGCCGCGCCACAGGTCACGCTGGCGGCGACCGATGGCATTCTGCTTCAGCGCCAGCAGCCGGTGGCGGCGCCCGCCTCGAAGGTGCGGGCGGTGGTCGACGGAGCCGGCTTTCAGCCTGCGGTAGCGTCGGGAGCGTGGGTGACGATTCTTGGCAGCGGTTTTACCTCCGCTCCGCAGACCTGGACGCCGGGTCCCGCCGATCAGCAGTTGCCCATCTCGCTCGGAGGCGTCAGCGTAACCATCAACGGCCAGCCGGCGTACATGGACTACATCAGTCCCGGCCAGATCAACGTGATTGCGCCGGACGATCCCGCATTGGGGCCGGTTGCGGTGCAGGTGAACACGGCGCAGGGCAACAGCTATCCGGGCACCGTGGTGAAGCAGCGGATGACCCCGGAGTTCTTCGTCTGGACGAGGAATGGAACGAATTACGTTGCGGCGCTCCACGCGGACGGAACGCTGGTGGGACCGGCCGGACCGGGCAGCCGGCCGGCGCTGGTGGGCGAGGAGATCGAACTCTATGCTACCGGGTTCGGCCCGACGATTCCGCCGGTATCATTGTCGCAAATGATCTCGCAGGCTGTGCCCCTTGCGGGCACGCCGACAGTGTCCATCGGCGGAGTAAGCGCGGTGGTGAACGCAGCGAATCTGGTGGAGGCGGGGCTTTATCAGCTTAACGTGACCATCCCCCCGGTTCCCGCGGGCGACCAGCCAGTGCTGGCTCAGATCGCGGGGTTCCAGAGCAGGGGCGGGGTGTTTGTGACCTGCGAGAGCCAGTAGCCAGGTGGAACCAAATTAGACGATCAAGGTGGGCCAAATTAGAAGGCCGATCACGGTAGGTCCCAGATGTTGGCCGTTGGAGTATCGTTCCCGTCTCTTCGATTCGGCCCGCCACCTTCGCGATCAAGTTCAGGGAGACGAAGGAGGGGAGCTCGCCTTCGTGCGGATAGCGCGGCGGGCACAGCGAGGACAGTGATCGATTGTGCGGGAAAGGTTGCCGCGAGGGTGCTGGTCGTGCTGCGCGACGCCGGCGGAGTGATGGCAAGGTCGGGCTGCGGCACGATTGCGGCCAGATTCGCGTTGCTGTATAGAAAGACCTTCGCGGGGCCCTTCGGCCTCAGGTTCGCGAACGAGATTGTACTGGTCAGATCTCCATAGGTCTTGTTGATGACCACCACCGTCACTGCGTTGTCCAAGCTGCGGAGCGCTCCGTAAACCGAGAGCATGCCTTGATTGGCGCTGGTCGAGGCCAGTGCAATATCACCGAACATCGAGTTCTTTCCATCGTAGTTGCGGTAGACCTCGAACGCCATCAGGACGGGGAGTTGCTCCTGCACTGCCGTCTGCGCGTCGTAGGTATTCCACCAGAGAGTCGCCATGTCGAGGCCGTAGCTACCAAAGATTCCCAGAAGGTCAGCCTGAGCCAGCGCTCCGTTGATGGAGTCGGTTCCGCCCCAGTTGTATTCCGTGAAAGCTACCTTGGTGCCGGGATAATCCTTTGCAACCCAGGACCGAGCCAGCGGAATCAGTTGCGGCGAAACCGGCGGCGCGGAGCTGGTGCGGTTGTTGGGATCGGTGTAATTCGGATCGGTGTAAGTCGAGTCCCAGAAGACACGCGTAGAGTTCAAGCGCGACTGCTGCACAGAAGTATCTCCCGCCGGGCTGAAGGCCAGGTTATCGGGGTTATAGAAGTGCAGATCCAGATAATCCAGCAGGCGAACGCCGTTGAGGGCTTCATAGGCCGCGAAGTGTTGAAGATAATACTCGACGAGCGGCACGTCGCCATGGGCCAGCCGGTCAACCGGGTTCCCATTGGCGCAATTGCAGGGAGAGGTGGCCCACCCACTCTCTATGTCTAACTTGGAGTAAAAGAAACAGATCCAGCAGGAGAGCACCGGCCCGCTGACCTCGGCAGTCGGATCGTTATCTTTGACGGTCTGCGCATAGGTGAGGCCGTCGTTGGTCAATTCATCGTACGTGTTGGGCAATGGATGGACATCGACCTGGGTGGAATCCCACCACTCCGGTTCGTTGTCCAGTTCGTAGATGGCAACGCCTCCGCTGGCCGCATTGCCGAATCTGTCCACCAGGAACTGCACCCATCCGGCATCGAAGGTCTGATCAATGGGCGAGCTGGTGTCGTTTGGATCGTTGACCACGCGGGAGCCATTGAGAAGAATACCGTTGCCGCAGTCCGGCCGGTTGGGATCAGACCCTCTTTGCGCCCCATACTTGGCCACCGAGAAGCTGCATGCGGTGCTCCGCTGGGTGGTCCAGCCGATGAGCGGAACCGTAACCATGGTCTTGGTCCCAGCGGATTCATCCATGGCTATTTGCGTGTTCAAGATGCTTGTATCCGGATAGCCGGAGGTAGAGCCGGGCGAGTTCTCGAAGTACCAGTCGGCGGCACTGCTGTACGCGTCGAGCAGATAGTTGTACCGGGTGGTTTGGTCTCCGCCCCAGCGTTCCACCGGCAGGTTCGCTGCCTGCTCAATGGATGGGGTGAGCGCGAGGAACCAGTCGTTCATGCCATAGATATACGGATTGATGGGATGGGTCCGCTGGCCTGCATCCACGGTCAGCGCCGGCCCCGCCTCTGTGGGCGGCGGTTCGAGGGCGACAGTGACACTGTCGCTCTGGGAGGGGTCCTGCGTGCTGGTGGCCGTCACCGTTACCGTCGCAGGCGCCGGGTAGGGTGTGATGTAGAGGCCCGTCGAGCTGAGCGTGCCGGGGCTCAGAGTGCTGCCCGAGGGCGCGAGCAACGACCAGGTCACCCCGCTGCTGTAACTGCCGGTTCCGGAGACCTGAGCCGCAAACTGAACCTGGGTTCCGATGATTGCCGTCGCCGGATTGGGGGTCACCGTCACCGAGGTGATTGCAGGCCCGCTGGGAACAGAATTTCCGGCCCCGCAAATCGTCATCAGCAGACAAAGCCCGGCACCCCTCCAAAGCGCCACATTCCAGCCATTGGTCCGCATGCGGAGTCTCCTGTTCGCCCGAATTGTATCACCCCTTCCGGAACCACCAACTCGACCGGATCACACCGACCAGATCACTTCGAAACAGAGCGTTTTCCCCTATGCCGACACTATGAAGACGATTCCGGTGATTAAAACGGATCGGTCGGGTAGGAAAGATGGGGAGGAGAGCTGGCGCGGCACATGCAATTGACGGCGCAGGGCCGCGGGAGAGCTGGCGCGCTTATGATGGGGATTGGAATAATCGTCGGCTTCTGGTCCTGAACGCGGCGCGAATGGCACTTGGACGTCACACGCAAACGGTTGATCCGGTTCGCCGTGCATTGGCCATTTCGGCAAAGGGAACGATCAACGCCGCAGTATCTACCGTTCCGCTCCCAGGTCGGACTGTCGGCTCGAAGATGCGGTTCTCGCGTGGTTCAAGAACACCCAGAGAGCCAGAATGGAGGGCGCGGAAGGAAACCATATTTATTCCAGCCCTCGCTGCTCGGACCCAATGCTAAGCCCCAATCAGGATGATGTCCTCGGCGGCCGCGGCCGCCCGCAGTTCCTGATCGAGCGTTGCGAGTGGAAGACTGCGGCGGCGAGCCAATTCCAGGTACGCCGCGTCATGGAGGGTCAGGCGGTGCCGCGCAGCCAATTTCGCGGTCGCACCCCAGGCGTGACGATCGGTCTCCGCATCAACGGTGATGGGCATTAGAGCAAGGTCGGCCAAGGCGGCATCCCGAAAAGCAGCATCCGTGCGTCCTTTTCGCACCCCCATTTCGAGAACGTTGGCAACTTCCAGCCGCCAGAGCGCCGGGACCCAGGCTCCGGATTCGATGACTCGGGCAAGCACATCGGAAACCGCAACCGTGGCTTCGGCAGAATAGACCCAGGCGAGAGTTACTGAACTGTCGAGAACCAGTCTCAAGGCCGGCCCTCATCGCGCTCGGCCTTGAGGGCATCCCAATTGAAAGGTCCAGTCTTCAGACTGCTCGCGCGAGAACGGATTCGGTCCGCGGCCCCTTTCGCCTGCCCGCGGTCAATGCCCCCGGCGCTGGCCACCAAACGGGCAACTGGTTTGCCGTGTCTGGTAATGACGATTTCCTCGCCCCGCTCGACGCGGTCCAATAGGCTGCCCAGCGTGTTCTTGGCTTCGAAGGCTCCAACTTCCTGCATGATGTCCTCTTAATCTAGCTTTAAGCCAGCTTAATATGCATCCGCAACCGCCGGTGATTGATTCAATGGTCAGACATTGTCGCTTTCGCCTTCGCCCTGCTCGTAGCGCGCACAACCCTTGGCAGCCTCAACGCTTATGGCGTCAACCCCGTCACGCCCTTGCTGTCTTTGACGCTCGCCTGGCTGCCGTCCGTTGTCTGAATCCGCGTATTGGTAAACTTCCAGTTCTCCGCGTTTTGAATGCTGCCCGCGGTCCTGGCCGCGATGTCCACGTCCTTGAAGGTGAAATTCTCGAGCGGCGAATCGGCGTAAGAGCGCACGGAGAACGCGCGCCCGGCGCCGCTCACCTGGACGCCGGAGATTTGCACATTGCGCAGATGCGGCAGGCCCAGCGCCGGCGGCACCGGCTCGAGCAGCACGCGCCAATAGTCCGGCACCTTGGTCATGCCCTCCGGCAGCTTCGCGTAGCTGTAGCTCGGGTTCCAGTTCAGTGCCACGCCAAACACCGTGTTGACATCCTGGATATCCATGTCGCGGATGACGATGCTCTCCACCGTGCCGCCGCGCGTGCTGGCCGACTTGAACAGAATTCCGTTCGACACCGATCCGAGCACGTGTATGCGGTACGCTTCCACGTCGTGGATGCCGCCCGATGTTTCGCTGCCGAAGGTGATTCCCGCCGCGCCCGCGCGGACCGTGTCGTCGCGGATCACCACGTGGTCGGTCGGCCGGTTGACGCGCAACCCATCGGCGTCCCGTCCTGCCTTCAGGCAGATGGCGTCGTCGTTGCACTCGATGTCGCAATGCTCTACCAGCACGTTCGAAGACGAATCGACGTCGATGCCGTCCGTGCTCGGCCCCTTGCCGCCGATGTTGTTGCGAATCGTCACGCCATCCACCGTGACCTTCTCCGAGTAGCAGATGTGCACCGTCCAGAAGCCCGACCGGTCCAGCCGAAGCCCCTCTAAATCGACATTCGACGATTTGTAGATCTGGATCAGGCGCGGCCGCTGGCAGTCGTAGTCGGCCGCCCAGCGTAAGCCCCTGGGCTCATAGTCGCGCCGTAGATTCCAATACCTGTCCCACCAGATCTTGCCGTCGCCATCAATCGTACCCTTGCCGGAAATCCTCACGCCGGATTGTTCGTACACGTTGATCAGCGCTGCCGGCCATTTCATTTCGATGCCCGCGACGCGCGTCGGCATCGTCGGGTATCCCTCCAGGCTCTGGACGCCGCGAATCACCACGCCTTCGTCCACCCGCAGATGCGTGCCCGATTTCAGAAACAGCGCGCCGCTCAGATACACGCCCGGCCGGAGCACGATGGTTCCGCCGGTTTTCGCCGCCGCATTGATGGTCTTCTGGATGGCCGCGGTGTCGTCCGTCTTGCCGTCGCCTTTCGCGCCATAATCGGTCACCCGAAAGTCGGCGCACCATCCTGCGGTCCCAATCGCAGCCGCGCATAGAACCACGCGCATCATTTCCGTCACGATGTGGACCTTTCCCGATCCACCATGCAATCGTGTCTTCTCCATGTCGAAGACTTAGATTGTTGCACATGAGGGAAGGCGTCGACGTGCCGCCTGCGCAAGCAGAGAGGCGCTTGTTTTATTCGGGGATCGCGTTTCAGTTGAGGAGGTAACTGCTACGGCGTGACCGTCAGCGCGTACTCGCGAAGCAGTTCGCCGGAGGTATTGTTGATGCGCACGTAATAGCCGCCGGGAGGCAGCGGCTTCAGCAGCGCCGGCCGGCCAACGGTAAACTCCGCAACGCGGCTTCCTGAGGCATCCACCACTTCGCCGGCGAATGGCCGCCCATCGCTCAAGCCGGTCAGGTCGAGATCGAGCAATAGGGGGCGGCCGGCGGGCGCTTGCCCTGGCGCAGCTCCGCGGACAGCAGTCAACTCTACGGCAAAAGGCAACGGCGCCGGCATGCTGGAACGGCGGCCGGACCATAGCGCGGCGCAAACCAACAACAGCGCCGCAATCACGAACATCGGGACCAGGTGGCTGGGCCACCGTTCGCTCCAGGTATGGCTGGCAACCACGCCGGCCGCGTGCCCTTCCAGATGGTCCCCCGACCATTGGCGGCCGGCCTGCCGCATGGCGGCGATGAAGCTCTCGGTTTCCGTCAAACGGTCGCGACAGGTTTCACACAACAAGAGATGCTCTTCCAGGCGGCCACACGGGACTTCGGCTAGACCGCCCAGGCAATATAGTTCCAGTTCCTCCTCTAGCACGTGATCCGACATTCGCGGCATATCTCCGCTCTCCTCATATGGTACGTGCAGTACTGCCTGTAAAATTCTCAAATAATTCACACAAAAGTTAGTACTCCACAGGATGGTGTTATCTGAATTTGGCCGAAAAGCCCACTCGCCGCGAAAGTCGCGCTTTGCCCAATTCGCCGAAACGCGCTTTGGCCCGCGACTTGATGAGGCGAAACTGGGTTTCGGTCAGGTTCATCTCGCGGCAGATCTGTTCGGCAGGCTCTTCATTGAGATAAAAGCGAACCAGTACCTCTCGGTCGCGCTTCGCGATGCTGTTGAGGATGCGCAGAGCGACCTCGACATTCTGTCCTTGGATGGCCAGACGCTCCGGATCGGGAGCGTGATCGCGGAGCACGATGCCGTCCTCCAAGGAGGCTTGGCGTCGGCGTGCGTGCACATTGGCGTCGATGCGGGCCGCTACCTGGCGCCGAACCACCGTCCGCACGTAGCCCATCAGGCGTTCGGGCTCGCGCAGTTCTCCGCTCTGAATGGCCTGAGCGATAGTGAGGAAGACATCGTGCACCCGGTCGTCGAGGTCCTGCGGGCCTAGTTGCCGGCAGAGATAGAAACGGATGCCTTTGGAAAACAGGGCGTACAGCTCTTCCAGAGCTGCCGGATCACCGGCGCGGACACCTTCCACCAGAGGTGACCAGGCGGCGGCCTGCGGTTCGTCATGCACCGCAGTGTTTTCCCGCTCGTGGCTGATTGGTTGGGCATTCATGGTCAAGGACGTTGCGTCACTCATTTCCCACCATAAAGTACGCTCCCCAGTAGCGCGGACGAGCCCGCCAACCGCCGGAGCGAATCATTTCTCGCTGGGCTGAAGCCAGCGCCAACGCCGGGTCGGGCGTTAGCTGCGATCGTAATACTCGATACAAAACCGCGAACAGGGCGCCGCTCTCGTCGGGCGTGTCCCAACGGCTGCCTGCCACGCTGTGGGCGCCGGCGGCAAGCCAGGCTCGGGTGAGGCCGAGCAACCCGGCCCCCGGCAATACGCGCCCGGCATCGGAGTGGCAGCCGCTCAACACGACCAGCTCCGCCCGGGTCTTCCAATGGGCAATCTCCACGGGTGTCAACAACTCCGTCTCACCCCGGTCGGTAAGGCTCAGCGCAATCAATCCGTAAGCACCGCCGGCAGAGCCCACCCGATTGCCCTGTGGCGCCTGCGATTCCAGAAAGTGGGTTGCGAAGTGAATGATTTCCGGGTCGCGATCGAGTGCGGCGGCCAGTTCCGGCCGCGCCGCCCGCGCGCCCTCCAGCAGGGTCGAAGATCCGCCCCAGGCGCGGGCGCAGGAATCCAGCTCGCTCGCGCTGGCCGGCAGCCTGGGCAGGGACAGCGTGGCCGGCGTGGCGGCGGAAACCGCGGTCGGCCGCAGCCAAGCCGGCAGGTGGAATCGCACGGCGCCGCCATGCGACGCCAGACGGGAATCGGCGGCGTTGTAAATCGGGTCCCCGATTCCCAGAAACCGGCCGCTGGCGGACGCCGTGCCGCGCCGCGCCATGGCATCCACCCAATAACCCGCGCCGGGCGTGACCTGCGTCACGTGGCGCTCGGCAACGTAGACAGTCCGTCCGGAAGCCCGCTCTACCAGCGCCGCAAAAGGGACCTCAAACAGGCTTTTGTCGAGCGAGAGTATCCAGCGCGCTTTTCCCAGGAATCGCGGTGACACGCTCCCGAACAGGCCGTCGTACAGATCCGCGACCCAGGCTTCGGCGTCAGGCTTGTCCTGGCGAATCGCCTCCAGCGCGGCGGCGGTCTTGCGCTGCAACTGATCCTGGGGAGGCAGCCGGTAAAGGGCCAGTCCCGCGCGGTCCAACACCCATAGCCAGGAGGCGGACTCGCCCAGGCGGAAACTGAACAACGCTCCATCGGAAGGCAACGTGGCGGAAACACGAGCCAGCAGGTCCTCGCCGGAAGGTTCGAGCGGGGCTGTAGTGGAAGCCTCAATGCGTGCAAGGTCGGCACGGCGGTTTTCGACTTGCTCACGCCGCTCTGCGTTCGGCGATTCGAGCGCGGCTGCTTCGGCGCGGCGCAACCGCTCCACGGCTTCCCAATAGGCGGGAGGTAAATCGATGGGCGCCCCGCCGCCCGATACCAGCGCGCGCAGGCTGACTGCGCGGTTCTCTTCCGCCGCCTCAAAGGTCTGGCGGATCAGTCGCGGATCGCGCGACCGTTCGTACAGGCGATTTCCCACATTGATGTAAGCCGCGTAGACCTCGTCGAGCAGACTTTCCGCGCCGATGCGCGTTGCCTCGGCCGCGGGCACCGACCAGCGAAAGGCTCTGGCCCGCTGAAGGGCGTTGCCCAGATCGTCCAGCGCCTCCGGCAGCCGTCCTTGCGCCACCCGGACCAGGCCACGAGCGTAATAAACCTGCCAGATGGGCGTGATGGCGCCGGGCAAAGACGCCAATTCAACAGCGCGATCGAGCAGCACCGACGCCGAAGTGAGATCTCCCTGCGCCAGCCGCAGCCTTCCCAGGGTCCGGTAGGAGCTATCCATCGGATAGTGACGGAATTTGCGAACCCGGTAGGCCTCCAGCAGCGGCGGCTCGGCGGCTGCGTAGTCCCTGTGGAGGAAGTACGCGTCCCCCAGGCTGTTGCAGCCAGTCGCGTACAGTCTCCAGTCACCGGCGGCTGCCGCGGCTTCGATTCCTTCCTGGAACGAAGCTACCGCTTCCGGCATCCGCCCGCTCTGCGCCCGCATCACACCGCGTTGAATGAGCATCTGGGCAAGGTGCAGCCGGCGGTCAGTGCCGGAAAGACGCTGGATGGCCGCATCCAGCCACCGGACGCCGTCATCCACATCTCCCATTTGGTAATACAAGGAGCCGATATTGGCGTCGGCTACCGCCACGCTGTCGCTGTCTCCCAACTTTTCCAGGAGGCGGCGCGCGCGCAGAAACGATTCCAGGGCAGCCTGATATTGATGCAGCGCGAAACGGCACGCGCCCACATTGCCGCCGGCACGGGCGGCCATCCTGTAGTCGTGCGCTGCTTGTGCGGTGCGCGAAAGCCGCTCGAAGGCTTCCGCCGCCATTATGTACTGGGCCTGCGCAAACAGTTCGTCGCCTCTGCGCAACTCCGCCGCAAACGGCGATAAAGCCGCGTTGTCTGCTGTCTTCGAGGCCCGCGCCCGCCCGGAGAACCGGGGTAGGTACACTGTCGCCAAGCAGGCGAGCAGCGCCAAAAGGCCATACACCAGAATCCTGGCCCTTCTCAAGTAAGAATGGCTCCAGTCCAATATGGTGGTACTGACCCTGGAAAAATCTTTGGGAATATTCCATTCAGAATATTCCCAAAGATTAGTATCCAGTTTTTTTTGGAAATTGACTTCCCCGCAAATAGGGGTTCTTTTGACTTAAATCGCGTTTGTGGTCAACGCCGAAAAGCGGTTACTGCAGCAAAGCCGCTAGAATACACACAACCGAATAGATGATAATAATCGGATCGCTTGTCATGCTGCTGTAAAAGACCGCACTTGTTCGAGCGGCCTTTCGACTCCAAGCCTATTCCGGCCGCCTCGCCGGCGCATGAATTCTTATTGATAAACGATTGAAATCAAACGAAGGATTGCTGCTATATCCTTCGTGATCGGCCTCACGCCCCGGGATTGAACGGGCCGAAAGCGCAGGCGGGAAGAAGCGCTCGTGCACGCTAATGGTTTCCGTCCGGAGGACCGAAGCCTCGGCCGTCGCCGGATCCTGTGCCCGCTTTAGGAAGCCCCGTCGCTGCTGTTACGATAGAAAGCGATGAACCCCCAGCCGCCCACTACAGTGCCGAAGCTGCCGATCTCCGGTGTCAAGAGCCTGATCGCTGTTGGATCCGGCAAAGGCGGAGTCGGCAAGACCACCGTGGCTGTGAACCTGGCCGTGGCGCTCGGCCAGCTCGGTTACAAGGCCGGCCTGATGGACGCCGACGTTTACGGTCCCAACGTGCCGCTGATGATGGGCATCAACCGCACGCCGATGGCTTTCGGGGAGCGCATCCAGCCGCTCGATCAGTACGGCGTGAAGCTCATGTCGATGGGTTTCCTCAACCCCGGCGATAAGCCGCTGGTGTGGCGCGGCCCAATGCTGCACTCGGTGATCCAGCAGTTCTTGCGCGGCGTCGATTGGGGCGACCTGGATTACCTGGTGATCGACCTGCCGCCGGGCACCGGCGATGTGCAGCTTTCGCTGATTCAAACCGCCCCCATCACCGGCGCGATCGTGGTCACTACGCCCTCCGATGTGTCGCTCGAAGATGCGCGCAAAGCCGTGTTCATGTTTCATCAGGTGAAAGTGCCGATCCTCGGCATGGTGGAGAACATGAGCTACCTCATCTGCCCGCACTGCCACGAACGTATCGACGTGTTCAGCCACGGCGGCGGACGGCGGACGGCGGAGCAGATGCAAGTGCATTTTCTGGCCGAATTGCCGCTCGACCCGCGCGTGCGCATCGGCGGCGACACCGGCAAACCTGTAGCGCTTCAAAAGGACGACCAGGAACCCTTCCTCGCCCTGGCGCGCAACACGGCCGCGCGCGTCCAGGAAGTCGAGCGCGAGACCGGCCCTAAAATCGAAATCAGCGAATAGGTCGGACGTGCTTCTTGGCTTGCCCGTCGTTTGCCCCTGACGGTTCCATATAATAGGGAACAATCCGTTTTCGTCTCGCGTACGCGTTACTTAGATCGTATTCCTGGCAGCGGACGAGCGGTCTGCGGATAGCCGGGCCTGCTGTGCCCGGCCCCTACAGCGGCACTCGCAACAATCCGCGCGGCAGGTTGCATCGGCGAATCGGAGGCTCACATCGGAACCCCACCTCAAGAGAAGACAACGGCGCCGCGCCTGGTCGCGGCTTTCCTGCTGGCCCTGCTGGCCGTGTTGGCCGGCAGCGCGGCCTTTCGCGAGTCCGTGGCGATAGACGAGTTGGCGCACATCGGGGCCGGTGTCAGCTATTGGCAGAAGCTCGATCTGCGGATGAACCCCGAGCATCCGCCGCTGGCGAAGCTGCTGGCGGCCGCGCCGCTGGTGGCGCGCGGTGTCCACGTCGATTACCGCGGCCACATCTGGACCTGGAGCGGCCAGGGGCTGTTTAACCCCATGCTGGCCGAAATGCCGTTCGGCGCCTGGATCGTCACCCGCTGGAATGACCCTGTCGCGACTTTGCGCTGGGCCCGTCTGCCCATGTTGCTACTCCTGCTGGCCATGGGCCTGGTGATCTATCGCTACGGCGAGCGCCTTGCGGACGGCTGGGGCGGCGCCTTTGCCCTGTGCTGGTTCGCCACCATGCCCACCTTTCTGACCTTCGGCCCTCTGGTGCTCACCGATACCGCCGTGGCCCTGTTCTCCCTGGTGGCGCTCTGGACCTTCGCCACCATGTGGCGCGACCAGTCGCCGCCCGCCACCCGCCGCTTCGCGCTGGCACTCACGCTGGCATTGCTTTCGAAATTCTCCGCCGGCTTGCTGCTCTTCGTCTTCGCGGCGTTTCCCTTCGTGCTGCGCTGGCTGCCCCTGGCCGGCCAGCCCTCTGCGCCCGAGTTCCGCCCCTGGTGGCGCCGCGGCTGGCGCCTCACCGGCAAAGCGGTGCTGATAGCGGCGCTACTGATCTACGCCTTGGAATTCGTGCTCTCGTGGAACCAGCCCACCGATCTGCTCAAAACGATCGGCGGCGGATGGGCCGCCCTGGCGCTGCGCCGGCTGCTGCTGCCGCTGGTGATCTACCTGGGCGGAGTCGCCATGTGTGTGCTTTCCTCCGTCCGTCCGGCATATCTCTTCGGCCACGCGTATTCGCACGGTGTCTGGTTCTTCTTTCCGGTGGTGATGCTGCTCAAGTCCACGCTCGCCTTTTTGGCCGCGCTGGCTCTCAGCCTGGCGGTCGGGCTCGCCGGCCGATTCGCGTCCGTGCGCGTCAAGGCCGTGCGCGCCGGCATGGAGTTCCACTGGCGCGCGCTCTGGCTGGGGATGGCGATCATCACCTTCTTCTGTCTGATCAGCCCGATGACCATTTCCATCCGCCACTTCACGGTCCCGCTGGCGCTGCTCTCGCTCCTGCTGGCTCCGTTGCCGCGGCTGCTCGCGAAGCTGCGCGATGCCGGCCGGCCGTGGGCGCGCCCCGCCATCTGGATCGCAGCCGCGCTGGCCGCTGCTTCCGTGGTCACGGTAGTTCGCGCCTGGCCCTATTACATGCCCTTCCTGAATTCGTTCGCCGCCGGCCGCCCCGCCTATGAGCTGGTGAGCGATTCCAACCTCGATTGGGATGTCGAACTGCCCGAAGTCGAACGCTTCGTCCAGGCGCGCGGCCTCGACCATGTGCTGGTTGATTCCTACAACGTGGGCGATCCCTCAGTCTATGTGCCGCAGGGCAGCTTGTGGAATTGCCAGGCCGCCACTGCCGCCGATGCCGGCCGCTGGGCCTTCGTTTCCGCCGACATGTTCGCCGACAGCGAAAACTGCGCCTGGCTGTTGCCGGTTCCCCACCAACCTTTAGCCGGCGGCAGCATGTACGCCTTCCACCTGCCCGCCACCATCCCCGCCGCGGGCACCCTCGGCGGCCCGCCTCTGCCCGCCAACTACCGCTACATCGCCGGCGCCCCGTTCGACTGGCGGGCAATATTCTATCAAGCCGTTCGCGATCCCCGCCAAATGCAGCCCATCATGGAGAACATGATGAAGGCGTTCAAGGAGATGCAGAAAAAGCAGGGGAAAAAGTAGTGCGATATCCCCGCGGAGATGCCGGAACTCAGCGGAACGTGTAGCTTAAGAGAGCTCGAACGTTGAACAGTCCGTCGTTGGTGTCAGGAGTGCCAGCCTGCCGCTTTACCCGGAGCGGGCTGTAGAACGCGTCGACAGTGAAAGCCGCTCGACTGGTAACGAGGTACGTGACGCCGCCGGTGGTGGAGAATGTTCCACCGTGGGTCCACATCCGCGTTTCATCGAGTCCGCTTTGCACGGGAGCGTGGACCTGAAAGACGCCATCGATGAAGTTGCCGCCTACACTCACATGGGGCACAATTCTTGGCGCCATCCGGAGGCGGTGTGAGAATTGAAACTCCATTCCGGCATAGCGCAGCGTGGCCACATCCGCCGATTGGCCCACGCAGGCCGTCGGGTTATTCGCGGACCCCGGCGCAAATGCCAGCACGCTTTGCGGACAGGTGAATGCGCCCTTTACCGACCCGACTTGGCCGTAGCCCCGCCAGCGAAACTCCCAGTCCTGCCGTTCAACGATTGGATGCTCCAGGCCCATTGCCAAAAGACGGGACGTCACACCGAAGAGCTCGAACGGTGGAGGCGCCGCAACCAAGGCTGTAAAGTTCCGTGGCAGAGCGATTCTCACGACCGGTCGTGCGAATATCGGCGCCTTGTTGAGATCCTCTGGCGAGGTGCCATCGAAGCCAATTCGTTGCTGGCCCGCATCGAGCGTGGGCAGCCATCCCAACTCAAATCCGACAGTAACTGAGCCGATGCGCTGACTTTCCAGAGACGGCGGTTCAGGCTGCAGGCCGCTCAGTAGCGAGCTCGATGCAAAGTATTTGAGCCCCCAAGCCTCAGGCCGATCAAAGCCAATATGAAAGTCTGGCCGAAAGATTTCTCCAGAAGTAGCCCCCGTGCTGCCCGTTGCAGTACCGGCGGTTCCGCTGCCCATGCCTCCTCCGTAAGTCTGTGCGGCGACATGAGACATAACAACCGCTACGGCGAGTATCAATATTCGAGCTGCTCGTTTGGTGCTTAATGCCAACATCGGAGAAGTCCCCTGACTCAGTGCTTCAACTCTGGCTTAGTGCACTAACTGGATGTCGAATTCGACACGCAGTTCATCCTTGACCTTAACTGCGCCCCCAGCCACCTTCACAGGCGTGATGCCGAACCCGGATTGTGCGAACTGTGAGGCTCCCACGTAATGCCCGTCCTTTTCGCGCACTTCGACGGTAACGGGACGGCTCTGTCCGTGCATGCTCAGTTCTCCATGAACGGTCCACGCCCTCGCGCCAGCCGATTCCGCGGAGGTCGAGCGAAACGCAATCTCCGGATATTGCTCCACTCCGAGAACTTCGGAACCTGCCATCGTCTTCTGGATCTCGTCCCGATCTTTCTGCGAGGCGTTTGGGTCGCGTACCCGAAGGGCGGCGGCTCGAACGTGCAACTCGACGCGGCGGGCGTTGACATCTACACTACCGGAGGAGATGGGCGCGACGATCTCATGGTCATGGCCGAAAGCGGAGAATACGCCGGCCTTGTAGACTCGAACCGTCAGAACTGATTTCGCTGTGTCGATCGCCCGCTGCTGAGCGGCGCAGGTTGACACCAATGCGATGCCCGAGACCAGAACAGTGAAGGCTCTCTCACGGGAGTGTCCTTTTGCCCAAGCCAGCAGCGCATTCGCGGCCGACATCAAAGGTGTGATAGCCCTGAAGAAATGTTTTCCATCCATATCCGCACATCCTCCTGGCGCTTTCAGGCGCTCTATCTTCAGCTTAAACACCTCGGCTCCAAGCATGCGTTTAAAAACAGTAAAAGTCTTGCAACTTTCATGCCAGTCTGTTTCTGATTTCACGGCAGGAACGTACTGTTCAAGACACTCAGTGCCGGTCGCATGCCCGGCGAGCCGGAGAGCATAGGGGAAGCATATGTTAGTTAGGGCGAGAGCAGATAGTCGCCGAGATGTGAGCGCAGTGACGTAATATTAAAGAAGCGGGGCAAAGAGCTACAGGCTTGTAGCAAAGAAGTTAGTCGGGGTCAGTGCCCAAACGCGGCGCCGGTGATGTTCCCGCTCAGATCGTTGAACCCGTATGTGTCCACTTGCGCGCCGTTCGCCAGGAGCGCGAAATTCTTGAGCGGAGCCCCGGCTGGTGTGTACATTCCCACGCCGCAGATAATCACGCTGCCGCCGTTCAGCATCATAAGGTGCGAAGGACCTTGCGCCGGTGCGTCCTGGAGAAAGTAGCTGTCGGTGACTCGGACCAGGTTACCCGGGTTGTTGTCAACCGCCAGGTAGTCATAGTTCACCGCGCCAGGGGTTGCATAATTCGGATTTTCGAAGTGAGTTCCTTTCACCACTACCTGAGCGGCGGAGGTTGAACCATTGCCGATGCGCAGCTGAGCTTGATCGAAGGAACAATCCGTAAAAACGACTTCCTGGCCGCCGCCCTGCACCCAGACGCTGTTCTTATGCGGTGGCGGGGCATCGGCGAAAGTGACGTGGTTAAAGGTGATTTGCTCGCCGGCTTCGACCAGGCCGGACGGCAACAGTAAGTTGACCCCGCCATCGCGCACCATCCCGTGCTCGAACTCCGCGAGCCAGGTGTTGGAGCCCATCCTTAGATTCGTGCCGAAGCTCTGGATTTTGAAGTCCCGGAAAGCAATCCCCTCGGCGCCATTCGCACCGCCAAACACGACTCCGGTCGTATTGCTCGCATTCCCCGGACCGGTCAGGGTCAGGTCGCGCACGCCGTAGCCCATGCGATGACCGGTACCGCAGTCAAAAGTGATGGCCGTGCCGTCAGCGCCCGTGTAGGTGAGCGTCACCACGTCGCCCGGGAGACCGACCAACAAGGCTGGCTTCCCATCCTGCGCAAACGAGATCGGCGTCGAAAAGGAACCGCCCTCCTGCAGGACGATGACGCCGCCGTGGTCTGGCAGGGTGGCATAAGCCGCGTTCACCAATGCGCCAATATCATCGCCGGGGAGAAGACCCGATACCACACGAACCGACGGGCCTTGCGGTGTAGGACGGGTGGCCGGGAGTGCGATGGATGAAAACAGAAGTAAGAAACAGGCTGCGGCGAGCCTATGGAACCTAAGAACTCCTGAACTCATGTTGCCTTACCGGGGTGGTCGCTCTGTGGAATGTATAGAATATGACACTTCGGCCTCCGATTTGACAAACGTCACATCTCTCCGCACTCTGCATGCCCTAGCCAGATGATGAATTCAGCGGAAGGCGGTTCCAAGGTCAGTGCCGATCGGTCTCAGCGCGATGCTCTTGACCTGATAGGAATAGTGGGTGCAGGCACCAACGGTGAGAGCGAAACGAAGCTGAATAGGATCAAACCCACCGAGTGCCCATACGCATAGTCGGTAAGTCCGGCGAGAAGAAAGGCTACTAAGCCCATTAACCCAGCAGAACAAAGAAAACGGGTCTCCCGATCGGGGGCGCTGCGCAGCGTTCGCAAGAGGTCCCGTAGAAGCACGGCGAGGAAGAGAATCGCGGCACAAAGAACTGGAAGGCCGAATTGTGCGGCCAACTGGACTGCATCATTGTGCAGGTGCCCATGATATGCAGGGACGGGCTCGGCCGGCGCCAGATAACGTGTGTACAGTGGCTCTACAAGTCCCGGTCCCACGCCGAATATGGGCCTTTCGCGAATCATTTGCCACCCGACCCGCCACATCTGCAGCCGTTCTGCGTTTGAATAATAATCCGATTGCAGAGATTCGTGGATTCGATAGCGCACTGGACCTGGAGCCAGCAGGAACGCGAGGGCGGGCAGCGCCGGCACAGCCCACAGCAACCGCGGGCTGCGCACGGCAAGATGAATGACCAGCAGGACCAGGCATCCGAGCCAGAGCCCGCGAGTGAGGCTGAAGAAAACCGCGACAGCGTTGATCGCGATCGCGGGTCTTACCCACCGGCGCTCCTCCGGGTAGGCAGCATGGAATTCCAACAACCCTGCCATCACGAGCATTTCGACCACGGCATAGATCATCCAGTGATGCAAGAAACCGCCGCTACGAAGGTATAACGATGGGTCGCCTCCAGCCGAGAGTTCATGACGGTATCGAAGAATACGGACGGCAAAACCCACAATCAGAGCAAGCGAACTGGCGGTTGCTGTTACGAGAACTCCGCGCCAGACCGCCAATCTGTATCCTGGCCGCGCCAGCGTGGGGAGCAAAACGAACAGAGCACAAATCAAGAACAGGTGACGGATCTCGCCTTTGCCCGCGGCTGGGTGTGCAGAACAGAGCCAGCTCACAATTTCGAGCGCTGCCCAAATGAGCCAGAAGTAGAAGACCCTCGGCGGCTTGGGAAGGCTTCGCGAGCGTATGCTAACCGCGAGGTGCGTCACCAGGGCGAGGGCCAGCAGGATTTCGGCTGCCGCGATCGACACCGGAGCGGCGCATAACGCGGCGGCAAGTGCCAACGCGTCGACGCTCCGCGCCTCACGAATAAAGGTGCGGGCGGCCCCAATGAGCGATTGTGCGGACATAAGCCCTATTTGGTATACGCCGTCATTGCGGGTTGCAGTACGCATTCGAGACAGGGTCGCTCGCATTCACGACGGTAAACTGTACACGCCGAGTAACGAATGTAAGATCGCCGAACGCGTTGGACTTACCGAGGCGGTCAAACGAGATCCCGTACGCCGCACCGCGGATGGGCGCGAAGATGCCGCAAAAGGGCTTCCTTAGCACGCCTCTTTTTGACCAATGCGCATTGCAGCGAGACATCGGAATCCGTACTGTCGGACGCTGTGCTGGCGGCCACTGGTCGAAGCACTTGAATATCAATAAGATCTCCCGTCGCAGCGATGAAGTTGATGAGAAGCCATTCCCATTCGGGACATCCACCAAACTGCGAGTGCGGTTGGGGCAAAGCTGTTGATCCCGCCAATGTTTCGCCTCCCGGCTGAGCCGAACGTCTGCACGACCTCTGCCAATGTTCGTGCGATCACAGACCCGCGGTTTTGAAAGCTAAGACGCTAACGAAAAAGGTGGCGGCGAGTGAAACAGAGGAGACCAGTCCAACGTCCGGAGCTGCGCTGGATTCCGAGGTCGGCGCGCCGGTCTTTACTTCGATCCAGCGAATCGGGTTACGGTTGGCCGCTCAGTAGCTTTCGCTGGACGAGATCGTCGTCGACCGGGCTGAAAAAACGCCCACCGGGAACTGGCACTAGCTCGGCGATGCGGACATCGGGCACGCGGGTAAGACGGTGAACGGACGGACCCAAGCTTACTCCGACTCCGCCACCGTCAGCGCCTCCGCCAGCCTGATCTTCCCTTTCAGCTCGATTGCGGCTGAGCTTCGTCCTACCAGAACCTCGAACTCGCCAGGATCGGCGCGCCATAACTTGTCTTTCACATCGTAGTAAGTGAACGCTCGGGGCTCGAGCGCGATAGTTACTGGCTTTGTCTCACCCGGCTTCAATTCGACTTTGGCAAAGCCTTTCAGTTCCTTGGGCGGGCGCGGCACGGAAGCGTGGCCGTCGCCGATATAGAGTTGCGCCACTTCGGCGCCGGCACGCTGCCCCGTGTTGGTCACTTCGAACGTTACTTCATACGCACCCGGCTTGGCGCCTGGCTTGATTGCGAGCTGGCCGTAGCGGAAGGTGGTGTAGGAAAGGCCGTAGCCGAATGGGAACGCCGGCGTAACGCCGTTGTGTTCGTAACCGCGATAGCCGACGAACACGCCGTTGCGATACACCACGCGGCGGGTGCCGGGATCGGGATAATAGCTGTCGTGCGCCGGGTTATCCTCCCAGCGTTTCTCGATGCTGATGGGCAGCCGCCCGGAGGGATTCACATCGCCCGCCAGAATCTCCGCCAGCGCCGTGCCGCCTGCCTCGCCGGGATACCAAGCGTGGATGACGACCGGAACGCGGTCGAGCCAGCCGCCCATGTCCACGCCGCCGCCGGCCGTAATCACCACCACGGTCTTCTTGTTGATGGCGGAGATCTCGCGGATCAGCTCATCCTGCCCAATAGGCAACTGGAAGGTGCGGTCGCAGCCTTCGCTCTCGCTGCTGGCGTTGAAGCCGACTGCCAGCACCACCACGGCGGCCTTCGCCGCCAGCACTTTGGCTACGGGATCGACCAGGCTCGCTTGCGGCGCTATGCCGACGCGCACCAGGCCACCCTGAAAATTGAAGCCGCCTTGATACTTCTCGAAGACCATCTTGTGCGCCCCGGCGGCGATATCGAGCGTCGCTTGATCGACCATCGCCTTGCGCACCGTCCAGCCATCCAAAATCAGCTTGTCATCCAGGTAAAGCCGGTAGCCGCCCTCGGCATCGGTGGGCGATTCTGCGAAAACCTCGTAGGCGCCTGCGGTCTTCGCCGTGTAGTAACCGCTCCAGCGCATTGACGACGCTTTGGGCTGGCTGGCGAACAGCGCGGCAAAGTCCTCGCCGGTCGTCAGGTCGGCCATTGAGAAAGCGGGGTCCACATTGATATGCCGGCTAATGCGCGTTTCAGATGGCGCGCCGGAGAGATCCTGGTTGGGAAAGATTTCCATTTTGAGGCCCGCCTCCCCGCCGCCGGCCTCGGTGGTGAACTCCGTGCTGTTGGCGATCCGCCTGCGATCCGGCAGGCCGGCGTTCCACAACACGTTGGCCTTCGCGCCTAGCCTGTCTGTCAACCCTTTCAGGAAACTGACCGCGGCAAACGGCTTCACGCCGGCGCTGCCGCCCGCGTTGGACACCGCCGGGTACGCGTTGGGACCGATCAGCGCGATGGTCTTGACGGTGCCGGCATCGATCGGCAGCAGGTTGCCGTCGTTCTTCAGCAGCACCATGGATTCGCGCGCGGCCTGGAGCGCCACCTGCGCGCCGGCGAAACTGTACCGCGGAATCGTCAGGTCCGCCTGCTCCCGGTCCAGCCAGCCGAAACGGACAGCCACGCGCAAAATGCGGCGCACCTTGTCGTCGATGGTCGCCATCGAAACCTGCCCCTTTTCGATCGCCGGCAGAAGCGTCGCGCGGTTCATGTGGTCGCCGGCAGGCATCTCCAGATCCATGCCGCCGTTCGCCGCCGCCACTCCGTCGTAGGTGGCCCACCAGTCGGACACCATCACGCCGTCGAAGCCCCAGGTCTGCTTGGCGATTTCGATATTGAAGTGCGCGTTCTCGGTCAGGTGCTGGCCGTTGGTGAGGTTGTAGGAATCCATCATGGCGCCGGCGTGCGCGCATTTCACAGCCGCCTCGAAGATGGGCAGGTAGATCTCCCGCATGGCGCGTTCATCGATGATGGCGTCCACGTTGTGGCGGTCAAACTCCGAGTTGTTGCCCATGAAATGCTTGATAGTCGCCGATACTCCGAGTTTCTGCATGCCCTCGATGTAGCTGACGGCGATGCGCCCGCCCAGAAACGGGTCTTCGCCGAAGTATTCGAAGTTGCGCCCGTTCATGGGCGCCACGTGAATGTTCACGCCCGGGCCGAGCATAAAGTGAATGCCGCGCGAACGGGCATCGGCTGCGATGGCGCCGCCCACCCGCTCCGCCAGCGCGGTGTTCCAGGTGGCCGCCAGCGCGATGCCGCCCGCCATGGTGGTGGCTGGACCATCGTTGCGCGCGCCGATCGGGCCGTCGGACATCTTCAGCCTCGGCAGCCCGAGCCGCGGAATGGCGCGGATGTAAAAGCCGTCCACCCCGCCGATGAGGTCGATTTTTTCTTCGGTCGTCATCCGGCTCAGGATGTCGAAGACCCGTTTCTCGGTGTCTTGGACCCGCTTATCGGTGTCGGCCCGCTTCTCGTCGGCTGCGGCAGCGGCCATCAGGGGCACGGCAAACAAGGCCGCACCAACGAAGGCAGTAAGCTCGCAAGGCATGGCTGGAATCATGGTTTGACCTTCTGTTCGAACGCTTCGCTGGACCGCAGCATAACACCGTTCGTCGCTTCGACCCTCCGGCGCTATCGTAAGATGGTCTCATGGTGCGGCTCTTCCAGGTGGGTGTAGTGGTGTCTACGCTGCTGCTCGGCGTGGCGCCGGCGCAGGTCATCGAATTCGAGTCGAACGGTCTGCGCTATCAGACCCTCACCCGGTCCGGGCTGACCATCATGTTCGCCCATCTTCCCAGGCGCCTGCACGAGTATTCCATCATTCAGGTGGACATCTCCAACGGCTCAGCCGGGCCATACGTCATCCGCCCGGAGGACTTCAGCATCGAATATGCCGACGGTGCCGTCGTGCATGGCGCCCCCGCGCACGAGATCATCCAAATGTTGATGCAGAAGGGAAGCGGCGGCGACGTCGTCAAGCTGATCACCACTTACGAGGCCGGGATTTACGGCAACCCGCACTTCAGGTCCACCAACGGCTACGAAACCCGCCGCCAGGCTGCGTTGGCGGTCAGCTCGACCCGGTTGCGTGCCGCGGCCGCCGCCAGCGCTCTCGCCCTGGTGCAGACCCGTCTGGCCCCGGGCGAAAGCACCGATGGCGCCGTCTTCTTTGCCGAAGCCAAGGCGCTCGGCGGCGGTAAGCTCGTGGTCCGCACCAACACGGACGTCTTTCAGTTCAGCACGGAATAAACTATGGCGGGTTATCCGTGAGCCGGTCACGGACCCGGCGACAATTCTTGCAATTTTAGTTTCAGTTGATTACGGCCGAAGTCACGATCGACTTCCGGGGCAGCACAGTTATCGTGTGAGCGAGAGGGAATTCGGTGCCCGTCGTTTCTTACCTGGCAGTTCCTGACAGCCTTTCCAACCGGCCTACCCGCTCCGCTGGAGCGTTTTCTTCCCACCCGGCCGGATTCCCTCGGTTTACTTGCGCGAGCCGCGCTCCGGATTGCGCAGCCTCGATTGACGCGTCTTGTGTTTTTGCCGTTTGGGCTTGCGAATCACGAAGGTGCCGCTGCCCAGGTATTCCGCCTGGTACTTCTTTTCCGCTGCCAAAGAAATTCTCCTCTTGGTGGGTAAAACTGCCTTCTTATTGTAGCGCGCCACCTGCCTCCATCGTGGGGCAGTTCCCCGGCCTGGCAAAGCCGGGCGCAGCCCAAATGGGGCAAATCTGCCCCACGAAGAAATCGCAAGTGATTGATTTCAGAACACCGCCTCCCCAATTAGTGGGGCAAATTGCCCCACCAAGCCGCCTTTTCCGGGTCGCGCTCCTTGCCGGCCGGGTTGATCCGCGGGGCATTTCCGGCCTGGCGGCCGGCGCTTGGACACCTTAGCGCATTCACCAGACTCTCCGCTAAGCTGGGAGCATGCTGGGGTCGCAGCCGATCAGGGAATTTGGGCGCGCGTGCTTCGCGGCGCTGGCGGCGTTGTGCTTCCTGGTAGCGCCCGCCCGCGCCAGGGATGGCGCGCCAAGCGAGGCCCGGTGCCGGCAGGTTCCCGAAATTTCCCGTGAGCTTTCCGAGATCACCGGCCTTTCCTGGCGCCACCCTGTACCGTGCAGTTTCATCGACAAGCAGCAGGTCAATGCCTTCCTCAAGCGGCGATTGAAAGAAGAGGCCAGCCCGGAAGACATCCGCGCCGAGGAATTGACGCTCAAAAAGTTCGGCCTGGTTCCCCCGGATTACGACCTGGCCGCCAGCACCGTGGCTCTGCTCACCGAGCAGGCCGCCGCCTTCTACGATTACAACAAGCGCAAGCTCTTCCTCACCGATGCCACCAGCGGAGAATCCGAGGGCACCGTGCTGGCCCACGAGCTTGCTCACGCCCTGGCGGACCAGAATTTCAACCTGGCGCGCTACATCAGGCAGGGCCGCAAGAGCGACGACGGTTCCACCGCCCGCCTTTCCGTGATGGAAGGCCAGGCCACCTGGCTGATGAGCGAATACGCGGCGCGGCGCCTGGGCCAGACTCTCATGGGTAACCAGGCTCTTGCGGCCAGCATGGCCGCCATCGGCGATTCCGGCGACAGCCAGTTTCCGGTTTTCGAAAATGCGCCACTTTATCTGCGGCGCTCGATGGTCTTCCCTTACACCGAGGGAATGGTTTTCCAGGGCGCCGTGCTGGAACGCGACCACCAGCGCGGCTTCGCCGAGGTCTTCACCGACCCTCCCGTATCCACCCAGCAGATCCAGCATCCGGAAAAATACTTCGCCAAGGTGACGCCCACCCAGCCCGACCTTCCCGATCCGCATCTGCCGCGCGGTTACAGAGGCTTGATCCGCGGCGAACTGGGCGAGCTGGAACATGCCATTCTGCTGGAACAATATGTGGGCAAATCGCAGGCGGAGGAAGTCGCTCCCCACTGGCGCGGCTGCCGCTTCGAGCTGCGCGAAAACAAGAAGGCCGCGCGTGTGGTCCTGCTCTATGCCGTCGAGTGGGACGATGGGCCCGCCGCCGCGAAATACTTTTCCTTATACCGCCGGATCCTCGCCAAGAAGTGGAAGCACATGACCGTAGACACCGAGACCGCCGACCGTGTCTCCGGCCTCGGCGACGATGGCCGCTTTGAGCTGCGCCGCACCGGCGCGATTGTCACCAGCGTGGAAGGAATGGATCCGAAGCCGCGGTAGGGCGTTAGCCGCTGCCGTGAAAGCGCGGGCTGTCCACCCTTGTGCTGTTAAACTAAACGTTTCATGTCCAAGCTGTTGGTATCGTTTCTGGCCTTGTCCCTGGCGGCGGTTACGCCGCTCGGGGCCCAGCAGGTCCCTCGCAAGACGGGCGATTGGACCATCCAGGTTCCCGGCGGCAGGCCGCTCTCGCTGGCCGCGTACAAGGGCAAGCCGGTGCTGCTGGCGTTCATTTTGACCACCTGCCCGCATTGCCAGCACGCCGTGGAGATCCTGAACAAATTGCAGCCGGAGTACGCGCGGCGCGGCCTGGTGATCCTGGCTTCGGCTATCGACCAAAACGCGCCGTCCGCTGTGCCCCTGTTCCTCAACTACATGCACCCGCCATTTCCGGTTGGCTATGACGACCCCATCGCCGTGCTGAACTTCGCGGGTTATTCGCTTTCCCGTTTGCCGCAGATGCCGATTCTGCTATTCATCGACCGCCAGGGCATGGTGCGGGAACAGCACGATGGCGCCGACGCGGTTTACCTCGGCGACCAAGAGGAACAGAATTTGCGTAAGTCGATGGACGCGCTGCTCGCCCGCCCCAAACCAGCGCCCAGAAAAGCCGCGCCTCCGAAGGCCGCCCCGACCAAGCCGCAGCCGTGATCTTCGTGGGCCGGGTATCGCAGCGGCATCGCCATTCCTGTGCCGACTTACTTCAGTCCCGGCGCGGAGACTCCGCTGGCTGGCACGGCGGAGCGATGCTACCATCCGGGCATGGATTCCGGCGCTGCCCGGTGGTTCTCCAGAACTCTGATTCTGATCGTCGTATCCGCGGTACTGATTCGTCTCTTCTTCTGGTTCTACACTGGCAGAACCTGGGAAGACGCGCTGATCACTGTTCTCCATTCGGAGAATGCCGTTCGCGGCCTGGGTTTGACCCACGTGCAACCCGGCGAGCCGCCTTTGCACGGCTTCACCAGCCCGCTCAGCGTGTTGCTGCCTTTGCTCGGCGATCTGGTTCACCTCGGATTTGGCCTGTCATTGCTGAAAATCCTATCCGCTCTCTGCGGAGGAATCGCGGCCTGGCTGGGTGCGCGTATCTGCCTGAACCTGGGGATGCCGCGCGCCCTCGCTCTGACCGCCGCCGCCTTCCTGGCCTTTGAGCATCACCAGATCATGTGGGGAATGGCCGGGATGGAGACGCAGTTCGTCACCGTGGCGTACCTGTATTCCATCGATCGCATGCAGCGCGGTACTCAATGGCAGAAGGGCCTGTCGCTCGGGCTTGCCATGCTGGCGCGTCCGGACGCCGCGATCTGGGTGGCGATTGCGTGCGCGGTGGAATTCTGGCGCGCCCGGAAATCCCGCGCCTGGCGGCGGCTGGCGCCGGTGCTGGGCGGACTGACGGCGCTCTATGCGCCGTGGCTGATCTTCACCTTCCTGTACTATGGCAGCCCGGTTCCCAACACGATTCTGGCCAAGGCAATGGGTTACTCGAGTGAGTTATCGGTGCTTTGGAAGTTGCCGCCTCTGGCAAAAGCCATGAGCGTAGGGCACCGTTTCTTTTCCGTCTTTGCCACGCTGGGTCCGGCTTACGGCGGAAATGGAACCGGCTTTCAGCCCTTATGGGGCGGCTACATGATTTCCCACCTGGCGGTCCTTCTGGCACTCCCGGGCGTAGTCGCGGCTCTCCGCAAGCGGCACTTCGAAGCGCTCCTGGTTTATGCGTTTCTGGCAGCTTATTCCGTGTACCTCACTTTCTGCACCAGCTTCATTTTTGGATGGTACCCAGGGCCCGTGGCGGCAGTTGGGATCGTCGGCAGCGCGTACGGCCTGTGGCGGATGCTGGAGCCTTTCACGGCGCCGAGGATGCGCGAGGCCATCGCCGCCGGAGTGGGCGTAGCGTACATCGCGTCGCTGGTATGGATACTGCCGGCCACCATGCGCTCCGACAAAGCCATTCAGCAGTACGTCGAGGTCGAGGGCCGGGAAGCGATCGGCCGCTATTTGGGATGCGCGGCGAAGCCGACCGACACTATCGGTTCCGAATCGTTGGGGTACATCGAGTATTACTCGCGGCGGACGGTCTACGATTATCCGGGATTGTGCAGCCGCAAGGTGGTGCAATATCTGCGCAGCCATCCGCAGGAGCGCAACCTGATTTCTATGTTGTACCATCTGCGCCCTACGTTCCTGGTTCTGAGGCCGGGCGAGTATCTGACCGCGGACCGGCAGATCCGATATCCCTGGATCGAGCAGGATTACGAGTTGATCCGCGTCTTCAGGGTGCCGGACGAGAAGCGGCGGGAGATTCTGTACCCGGCCGCCAATATCGATCTCGAGTTTGACGTATATCGCGCCAAAGGTGCGCCCGGCCCGTTCTTACTGTGCGGACAGCCGGGCCAGAGTGCGGTTTCGCAGTAGCTACAGCGCGCGAAGCCAACTGAGTTCCGGGCGCGAGCCCCGAAGTAAGTGCGAAACCAATAGGTGCGAGGCCGCGCAGTTCTCCTATTCGGGTCCGTTGCGGCGCAGCGCGCGCAGGTCGATGCCGAGCGCCTGGCATTTCTTGTAGAGATGGCTGCGCTCCAGGCCGAGGGCTTTGGCGGTGTCCGTCATGCGCTGGCCGTGACGCTTGAGTTCGGCCAGGATCTGGTCGCGCTCGAAGCCATCCACGCGCTGAGCCAGGGTGTGGCCGGATGAGGGCCCGGCGACCGGCGCATCCGTGGTTTCGGGCAGGGCCAGGCGTGCTGCCGCGGCGTCCACTGGGCCATCGGCCAGCAGCAGCAGGCGCTCCACCACGTTGCGCAGCTCGCGCACGTTGCCCGGCCAGCGGTAGCGCACCAGCTCCGCAATCGCCTCCGGCATCAGCGGCTTCGCTTTCCAGCCATTGATTTCCGCCACCTGCCGCGCAAAGTGCTCGGCCAGCGGCTGTATGTCCTCGGTGCGTTCGCGCAAGGGCGGCAACAGCAGCGGGTAAACGTAGATACGATGATACAAATCCTGGCGGAACGCGCCCTTGGTGACTAACTCGTCGAGGTTGCGGTGAGTGGCCACGATCACACGGACATCAACCGGGATGGCGCGGTCGCCACCCACCCGCTCCACCTGCCGCTCCTCGAGCACCCGCAGCAGCTTGGCCTGCATCACCAGCGGCATGTCGCCGATCTCATCCAGGAAAAGCGTGCCGTGATGGGCCTGCTCGAACTTGCCGAGATGGCGCGCGGCGGCTCCGGTGAACGATCCCTTCTCGTGGCCGAACAGCTCGCTTTCGATCAACTCGCCCGGTACGGCGGCGCAGTTGAGGGTGACGAACGGGCCAGCACTGCGCTGGCTTCGATCATGCAGCGCGCGGGCGATCAACTCCTTGCCGGTGCCGGTTTCGCCCAGGATGCAGACGCGGGTTTCGCTCGAGGCCACACGATCCACCTGCGCCATCACCCGGCGCATGGCTTCGCCCGCATGCACAATCTCATGCTTGCCCACCCGCTGGCGCAGCTCGCGGTTCTCTTCCTCGAGGCGCTTCAGCTTGAGCACGTTGTCCACGGTGAGCAGAAGCTTGTCGGTGGAGAGCGGCTTCTCGAGGAAATCGATGGCGCCCAGCCGCGTGGCGCGCACCGCCATTTCAATGTTGGCCTGCCCGGAAATCATCACCACCGGCAGCGCGATGCCGGCAGCACGCAAGTCTTCGAGCAGCGCCAAGCCGTCCTTGCCGGGCATCACCACATCGGACATCATCAAGTCGAAGGGCTGCGATTTCGCCAGCTCGAGAGCGCGCGCCGCGTTGTCGCAGACGACGGCCTCGTGGCCGGCCAGGCGAAACGCGCGCGAAAGGGACGCCAGCGTGTTGGCGTCGTCGTCGACAATCAGTAAGTGAGCCAAATCTGAGGTTAGCCCAGCATCAGGCGCGGCGCAAAGGAGCGTGCAGCGAAGGTAGGACAGACGATCGGTTCTTGTCGTCTGTCAAGCTCCTCGCGATCGAACGAGGCACGACAGCCCACGAAAGGCGATGGTCTGTCCTACCTATCGCCTAAGTCAATGCGAAAGGTGGTGCCTTTGCCGGGCTGGCTCTCCACCGAAACGCGGCCGTGGTGGTCAGCGACCACGGATTGCACGATGGCCAAGCCCAGGCCCGTGCCGTGCGTCTTGGTGGTGTAGTAGGGCGTGAAGAGGCGCTCGCATTCCTCCTGGCTCAGGCCTTTGCCGGAATCGGAGATTTCCAGGCGCGCGCCCGAACCTTGCGGCATGGTGCGCACCCTCAGCGCGCCGCCTTCCGGCATGGCATCGATGGCGTTGAGCACCAGGTTGCGCAGCGCGCGCGCGATCTGTTCCGGATCGGCGGACACGGTGGGCAGCGCGGGCGCCAGCTCCGCTCGCGCCGTCACCCGCGCCTGGGCGAACTGCGCCTCAAACAGCCTCATGGTTTCCGCGACCAGCGCGTTCAGATTCACCGGCTGCATTTCGGGCGCCGGCATTTTGGCGAAATCGGAGAAGCGGGCGATGATCTGCTTGAGATTGGCCAGCTCCGCCAGCAAGGTGCGGCTGCCTTCGCGAAAGACTTCATCGAACTCCGCCGGATGGCTCTCGCGGGCGCGCTGCATATTCTCGACGGTGATTTGCAAAGGAAAGAGCGGATTCTTCAGCTCATGCGCCAGGCGCCTCGCCAGCTCGCGCCAGGCGGCCACGCGCTCGGTTTGCACGAGGCGCTGGCGCTGCTCCACCAGCTCGTGCGTCATGCGGTTGAAGGCCTGCGCCAGTTGCCCGACTTCATCGCGCGACGTCACCTCCACCGTGGCGCTCCAGTTTCCGGCCGCCACCTGGCCGGCGCTCTCGGCCAGCCGCCGCACCGGGCGGGTGACGCGCGCGGTAGCCCAGGCGGCCATCAGTATACCGGTGAAAATGGCGCCCGCCGCCACCCAGGCTCCGTTGCGGCCGAGCGAATTTTCCAGCTCCACCAGCTCGCGGCGGGAGCTCGAAATCAGCAGCACCGCCAGCAGGTTGTTTTCGATGCCGGCAAGCGGCAGCGCGTGCACCGTCTCGCCCGCGGCGCCGCTGCCCAAAGTGGCCACGCGCGGACGCCGCTCGCGGATCACCTGCTCGATCAACGGCTGGAACTCCTGTGCATCGGCCGCGGCATCGGCCGAACCGGCCAGCAGGTGCGGCGCAAACTGCGGTTCCAGATTGCGGTACAGAAGCACGCGCATCCCTGCGGGCAGCACCAGCGTAGCGAGGAAATCCTGGTCGAGCTGCTGGCCGCCGACCACGTACAGTTGCCGGCCGCCGGCATTCACCGTTTCCACCGCCACCAGCGCCAGCGTGAAACCATCCGGCAGCTCTTCGCGGCGGAGGAATGCCGTGCCGGGCTTCCAGCCCGAAGGCGACGCCAGCCAGTCTTCCACATACCCGAAGCGCACCGGCCATTCCGCGGAGGAGATGATGGCGCCATCGCCGCCAACCAGCTCGAGCAGGCCAAGCCCGTGCGCGCGCGCCATGGCGGAGGCTTCGTTGTAGAAGGCGGAGTAATCCGAGGAGATGGCGACATTGACGGCGGCATCGGATTGGGCGATGTCCTCCACAGCGCGCACGATTTCCCGGCCGCGCCGATCGAACTCGCGCTGGAACTGGGCGGCCAGGACGTCGGCGCGCTGGCGCTCGACGCGCTCGAACGCTTCGCGCGTGGCTCGCGTGACCAGCCACTCCACCATCCCCACCGAGGCCACCACGGCCAGCGTGAAGACCACCAACAGCCGGGTGCGGAAGGTCACGGCCGGCCGCTTTCCAGCCACAGGTTTTCAAAACGCCACTCGCCCAGCGGCGAAATACCCGGTGCGCCTTTCACGCGCGCCGCCACGCCGTAGACATCCGCCAGGTGAAACAGGGGAACCACGCGAAAGCCCTCCAGCAAGCCGCGCTCGGCATTGTAGAGCGCGTCGGGCGAATCGGCGGGCGGCGGCGGCGCCAGGCCCAATGTGGCGGCGATGGCGGCCAGGGCACGCGCCGGATCGGCGGTGGCGATGCGCACCTCCAGCAGGCGCACGTCGGCGGCGCCGGCCTGCGGAGCGACCGCGACCGCCAGCCCGGCATCGTGCGCGTTGAGCGCGATGCGCTCCGCGATGGGCCGCAGCGCCGCGTCTTCCACGCCGATGCTGAAACTGCGCGCGGACGCCGGGATGGCCGCGGCCAGTTCGCGCGCTTTGGCGGTGTCGGAGGCCGCGTTGAATACGAATGCATAGCCGGAGAGCCATTGCGGCAGCAGCGCGCCCGAAATCTCTCCTTGCCGCTGCAGCAGCACGTTGAAGATCGCCGTCCGGTCCACCGCCAGCGCCAGAGCTTCCCGCGCACGGGGATCGTCCACCCGCGCGCCGAAGAGCAACAGCAGCACGCGCACCGGTTGCGAGACCCAGGTGCGGCGGCCGGCGGGCTGGCGCCTGGCTTCACTGGGAGGGATTTCGATCAGATCGGCCTTGCCGACGTCGAGATCGATGGCCTGGTCGCGCGGTGGACGCGCCAGCTCGACTTCAACCGCATCCAGAAACGGCCGTCCGCCAGGCGCGTTCTCATCGGCGACGTAGGCTGCGCGCCGGCCCGCTTCCCAGCGCGTGATGGCGAACGCCGGCGCCAGATCGGCCATTCCCGGGCCGAGCTGCGGAGGGTCGGCGGTCTCAATGGAAGCCTGGATCTCCACCCGCAACGTGCCACCGTAGCGCGGCCGCGTGGCGGCGGAAGCGGGGAGAAGAGACCAGATAAGAAAGATGCAGGTGGCAACGGTCAGGGGTGACGGGCTTGCCCGCCTCTGCTCCGAAGTCAGACACAGCCGAAGCCAAAAAGGGAGCCGGCTGCCGCGGATCTTTGGAGCTGGTTGTTTGTGGGGCAGCTTGGTAAGCTGCGTGCCGATTGGCAATCGGCACGCGCGGCGATTGCCAATCGCCGCGTAGGATGCCATCCTGCCCCACAGGAGCTGAGCTTGGTGCGGACTCATCGCCGCTCCGAAGGCGGTCTGAGCTGGGCCGGGTGGGCACCGCGTAAGGGAGCGGTGGCCGGCGCCAGGCATCTCGTTACGATCCGCAGGCGAGCGTAACCACATAAGCTTCGTATCTGCCGCTAACCAGGTTGCGAGCAACGGCCAGGACCGAATCCGGGCCGGCGGTCCAGAGCGCAGTCACCGGACCGGGAAACAGAATAGGCGCCGTGAGCGGGCCGGCCGTCCGGTCCACCACGGCCCAAGACTGAATAGCGTCCGGTTCGTTGGCGTCGCCGGCGCGCGTGGCTAGCACCTGTGTGGCAGCGCCGCATCGTCCATCGATGCCGGCCAGATCGCTGCCCCAGGAAGGCATGGCCGCCAGCGCATTGAAATTGGCGTCGAACAGTTCGGCCCGGCCGTCCGCCAGCGCCAGCAACCAGTAAGTGGAGGCGCGATCCTCGACCGCAGCGGCGGAGAAGAACGGGGGCGCGGAGCGGGCGGCGCCGGCTTGCGTCACCACGTGCCCATCGAAGTAATTTCGGCCGGGCGCGAAACTGGCGGCCAGCAGCGCGCGGCTGCCGGATTCAAGCATCCACGGCTGGCTTCCGGGCCGGCAGTCCATCGTCAACTGAGGCGCCATGGATCCCTGGCAGGCGAAGCCGGGAAGGAATGCCTCAAAGCCCGGCGCGGTCAAGTGCAGGCGGCCGCGGAGGTCGCGCGGCCACGGCCGCGGCGGCGTGAGGCGTGCGGTCTGACGCGGTTCCCATCGGTCTCCGCTGCGCCCGAACAACGTGATACCGGAGGGCGCCAGCACCAGCATGGCGTCGCCGGAGATCGCCAGATCGAGAATCGGCTCTTCCTGCTCCCAGACCAACTTTTTTACGAGGCCCGCGCCGGGCGCCGTGGGCTGGTCCGCGGCGGGGCGCTTCCAGGCGGCGATCCAGACGGTGCGCTGGTCGCCTTTGCGCGCGTCTTCCACCAGGAGGTAGTCGGTGGCGTTTTCGGAAAGCGTGAGCAATACAGCCAGCGCGTCCGCGCCTTGCCCCGGGTGCCCGCCCGCCTGCTCGAGCAGATTCTCAAACGCCGCGGGCAGGCGAGAAGCCGCAGCCGAATCGAGCGATGACGCGTTGCGGCAGGTAACCGAAACCGGCGTGCCCGAGCCCGCCAGCAAGGCGGTTTTGGCCGCCAGCTCGCGCACCGCGCCGTCGAGGTCCGCGGCGGCATTGGCCAGCGGCGCGACCCACAGCAGAAGCGCGGCACACGCCGCGCGCCTCGCAGTCACGGCTGCGATCATAGCACATCGCGATTCCTGCTCCCGCCGAGGGCGCGGATGATGCCGCGCAGGCAGCCCCGTGCCACGAAGAACGACAGCGGCAGCGTGATCGCCGCCATCACGATACATCCGAAAAAGTTTTCCATGGTTGCGCTCCCTGAATGCCCTCCGCCTCTTCTACTGCGCGCCGCCGGAGACAGCCGCGAAGATCTGTCCGGTTTCCGGCGTGGCTTCGTCGTACAGCTCCACCGCGTCCCCCACGGAAACCATCTCGAACAACTGCTCCACGTCGTGGTTGCGCATGCGAATGCAGCCGTGCGATGCGTTGCGGCCAATGGAGGCGGGATTGTTGGTGCCGTGAATGCCGTATCCCTTGACGCTCAAGCCGAGCCATCGCGTGCCCAGCGGGTTGGATTTGCCGGGAGGAACGATGCGGCCTTTCGTGTACCAGGTAGGATCGGGAATGCGGTCGATGATTTTGTAAGCGCCGGCCGGGCTCGGGCTTTTGGCTGCACCCACGGCAGTGGGGAAAATGCGGAGCACGCGCCCGGCTTCCATGACCGCCAGCTTGTGGTCCGGAATACTAATAATGATGCGCCGCGCGGGCTGCCGCTTGTCCTGGGCGAGGGCTTCCGCCGCGACCATTAGCATCACACCAGTCAGTGTCGCCAGCCTCTTGATTTGCTCTTCGTTCTTGAACATCTTCCGATCCTCCGTACGCAGGTTGAGGATGCAGTCCGCGTGCCGAAGGCTAAGTGATTGAAAGATCGATACTTGCTTGTCGGGCGCGCGTGTCAGGCGTTACACGCGTGTAAAAACCGGTACGGGGAGCCAAATTGCCGATGGCCGAAAACCACCGCGGCGGTAGAGGGCGGCCAGCGGGAAAGTCGGGTAGCCCCTGATTCTAAACCAGTTACGTCTGGCACGCGGCTTGCAATTATCGAGGGCGTGAGCCGCTCCGAGAGGGCGGACGTCGGGAATAAATGAGGTAGGCAATAAATAATAAGGAGGAGTCATGAAAACGAAACTGCTTGCTGTGCTGCTTTTGGCCGGTGCCAGCGCGTTTGCCGCGCCGCGAGTGTTCATCGGCATCGGGTTCGGCGGCCTCCGCCCCGTGTACCCCTACCGCGCCTACGTGCCGGCGCCGGTGGTAGCGTACGCTCCCGCACCGGTGGCGCCGGCTTATTATGCGCCGCCCGCGCCGGGGCCCAGTGATGTGTGGATCGCCGCGTGGGGAGGGCATCCCGGTTACTGGGCGCGCCGGCCCTTTGTGGGCGCGGTGTGGGTAGGCCCGCGCTATTTCGGCGGCCGGTATTACGCCGGTCACTGGCGCCGGTAACGGCATAGCAATCTCGGTGTTCGGAGGGGGCCGGTGGCGAAGCGTGCCGCCGGCTTTTTTTATGAGCACGTGGGAACAGCGGCGCGCTGCGCGCGTTCCCACTCAATAGTGCGGCGCAGGCCTTCTTCGCGCGGGACGATTTCCCGGTAGCCGAGTTCGGCGCGAATGCGGCTGGTATCGATCGCCAGGTGGTGCGAGAAATCGTGCGGATGCGGCGAGAGCTGGTCTGCGGCGATTTCCGACGGCGGCGCCGCGACCACGCGGCCCTTCCAGCCCGCCGCTCGTCCCAGTTCCTCGATGGCTTCAGCCGTGGTAGTCGAGTCCGGTGCGCCTACGTTATAGATGCGGCCGGCGGCGCGCTCGTGCGTAGCCGCCAATACCGCGGCGGTGGCCACATCTTCAACGTAGCCGTGCGTCCAGCGCCACGACGCATAATCCGCCGCGAGGCGGATTTCGTCGCCGGCGACCATTTGGTTGAGCCAGCCCTGAAAACGGCGATACGGATCGTGAGGGCCATACACCGCCGAATAGCGGAGAATCGTCACCGGCAATTCGCACTGCGCCATCAGCGCCTGCTCCACCAGAATCTTGTCGTAGAAAGTGGTGTCGACGGGAAGGTCCTTCCTGTCGCGGTACGGATAACGAGATTCACGCAGCGGTGCGTCCTCATTCAGTGGAATCGGATCCGGTGGCCCGGCTTCGGCAAGGTGCAATTTCCCGTAGGCACGGTAGACGTCGCAACTGGAGATCGCCACCGCGCGGCCGGTGTGGCCGCGAAATATTTCCAGGAACCGGGTTGCATCGGCCTCGGTAAGCGCCCACATGTGGATCACCACATCGGGCCGGAGGCGGAGCAACTCCTCAGGCGGATCGACCAGGTCGCCGCACATCTCGCGCACGCCGGATGGCGGATCAGCCTTAGTGCGGCCGCGGTGAAATATGGTGACCTGGTGCCCCAGTTCGGTGAGCCCGCGCACGATGTGCGGGCCTGTCAAACCGGTGCCGCCGAGAATCAGAATCCGCAAACAGGTGCTCCTTTTGCCCATGTTACAATCAAACCGAAATCACTCAAGAGGTTGCCCGATGTCCCAGGAGACAGATTTTTCGCGCCGCGATCTGCTGAAAACTGTTGGCGCAGTCACCGCCGTGGCCGCCGCCATCGAGGGCGGTCCGGCTATCCAAAAAGTGAAAGCCGCCAACGACCAGGTGCAATACGGCATGATCGGCACGGGCAGCCGGGGCACCTACCTGCTGAAGCACCTCAAGAACATCCCGACCGGCCGCTGCATGGCTCTGTGCGACATACAGCAGGTCGCGCTCGATCGCGGCGTGCAGACCATCGGCAACAATCCGGCAACCTACAAGGACTACCACGATCTGCTGAACCGCAAGGATCTCGATGCAGTCTTCGTCATCACCCCACTCTACGTGCACTATCCGTTGACCCGGGATGCGCTGTTGAGCGGCCGGCACGTGTTCTGCGAAAAGTGCCTGGTGTTCAAGCCGGATGAGGTGCACGAACTGAGGGCTCTTTCGGAGTCGCGACCGAAGCAGGTTATGCAGACCGGTCTGCAGCGGCGCTACAGCCAGTTCTACCAGATGGTGAAGGGGATGGTGGACAAGGGTGTGCTGGGCAACGTACACCACATACATGCGCAGTGGCACCGCAACATGATCAACAAGCCGAGCAGGCTGTGGACGATGAAACCGGGCGGGCCTTCCAACCCGGACAACTGGCGCTTGTACCGGCAGTTCTCGGGTGGGCTGACGGCCGAGCTGACTTCGCACCAGGTGGATATCGCCGATTGGATGTTCGGTTCGGAGCCCGAATTCGTGATGGGCCTGGGCAGCCTGGACATGCTGAAGGACGGCCGCGACGTTTACGACAACATCCAGTTGATTTACGGATATCCCAACGGGCAGAAGCTGACTTACTCCTCCATCAGCACCAACCAGTTTCTGCCTTACTTCGACGGCACGCGGCCGGAGATGGGCGAGATCATCATGGGCACCGACGGCACGATTGAGATCACCGTGGGCGACGACGTGCACATGCCGGTGGCTTGGTGGTATCGCGAGCCGCCCAAGACTTCGACAGTCGAGAAGGCCAACGCCAAGCAGCAGCCCTTCGTGGCCGGCGCCACCATGGTTGCATCGGGCGGCGCCAACGGCCCGATTCCGCTGATGACCGGCGACCTGACTTTCGACGGCAAGGAGAGCTTTCTCGAACGCGAAGTCAAGTATGCCCGCCGCTGGCTGTACTCGAAAGGCGTTTTGGTTCAGGAAGAATCGCGCAACCCGGTGGACGTGGAGCTGGAGAGCTTCTTCCAGAACTGCCGTGACGGCGGCCGACCGAGGGCAAATCTGGAAGTCGGCCTGGCAGACACCGTGGCTGTGATCCTATCCAACCAGGCGATGGACGAAGGCCGCAAGGTCTACTTCAGCGAGATGGACAAAATGGGCGTCGCCCCCGACATGCACAGGACCTCGTAGGCCGTCGCACAGGAAAACTGACTTCGCCCGATCTTGAGTTCCAGCGCCACGAGAGTTTCGAGCGGCGGGGGAGCACCGGGAAAATCCATGCCGGCGAACAAAAAAATGTGCCGCGTATTTGCGCGCCAATCAGAGCGAGTTCACCGGTATGAGCACAAAGCGCTCAATCTCGATGTGAGCGCTCTTGTCGATTCGGTTGCGGTCGCGGTGGAATAGGATCTCGAATTCATCGAACCGCCGCAACTCGGGCGCCGCGGGAATGGAGAACTCAAGGGTTTCCCGAACGGGCAGGCTGCCTGGAGACGATCTTACCGGACTGGTGCCGAGGCTTTGCGAAGGCCGTCCCCGCCGACCGGTGTCGATGAGGATCAGCTCCAGGGCAACGGTTCCCGGATAGTGGTCCGCATTCCAGATAGCGACCTGGATCATGCGGCAGCACCGCAGGTCGATGGGTTGGTCCAGCCTGTGGTGCGCCTCCATCTCCAGTGGAGCGTGGTCCGTAGTGCTGAACGCAAGCCACGCTGGGCTTCCTCGTCGAAAGAGCGAGCCGTATGGAGGCCGTGTGTTCGGCGCCCGGAACATCCAGTACTCGCCCGAAAACGGATACCCAGCGGGCGCGTGGCGTGGGCAGAGAAGCTGGTTCCGGAAAGAATGGGAGCGACTAGCGTGGTCTCGGGCATCACCTCCGTCCACAGGATGACGCCGGGGAATTCGTTGTCGCCGACTCTTCCAATATCGCCGGCCGGTTCATAGCGCGGCGCACCCACCGCCGCCGGCCGGTGCGTACCAGATGCCTTCCGCAGCATGCGTGGACCGCGGTCGTAGAGCGACTGCGAGAGCAGGGCGCGCACCGTTCCCAGCAACCCGGGGTTCGGCCGGAAACTCAAATCTTCCGGCCGGTGGTAACTGCGCATGGACCCGCGTGTCAAAGTGCCTACTGTCAAGCCGGCAGCCAACAGCACCGGGAGGAGGGAGGCGATGGCGGAAACCGGCAATCCGCGGTGCTTTGGCTGAGGGACCGCTCCGGCAGCCATGCCGAGCGCCGTCAGTAATGCCGCGCTCAAGGCGAAACAGGCGGCGGCCAGCAGAGGGTAGCGCATCATGCCCGAAACCGTGCCAGCCTCGATAAACAAGGCCAGTGTCAATGCGGGAGCTAGGTCCTGGACCGCCTGAAAAAGTTATTTAAAACAATTCCAATCCAAGATGTTTTGGCCTATACTGGGGCATGCGGGCTTATCGGCGTCTTCGCGTGCGCTTGACCAAGGCTGATCGCGAAAAGTTGGATG
>Ga0187876_1000071_pt1 | contig 95336 bp, 84 predicted proteins | sample June2016WEW_17_4_FD_133000 | JGI IMG/M metagenome (GOLD analysis project Ga0187876, IMG submission 133000) | Peatland microbial communities from SPRUCE experiment site at the Marcell Experimental Forest, Minnesota, USA - June2016WEW_17_40 | ecosystem: Environmental > Terrestrial > Soil >... | reverse complement strand
GCGCTGGTGGGCCGGCGCGCTACAGCTTGCAGATGAGCCTGCTCTTCCGGTGTCAGCGTAACCGTGTGTGCCTTCATGGGCACAGTATACGCAGTACGCTAACTTATGCAACTAGATACTAGCAAGTCGCACTACTCTGCTGACCGCACTTTTGTTTCCCAAGAGCTCTCCGTCGATCACGCACGGCATTATGCGGTGGAGATGAGACAGCCCATTGTCGTCATTCACGCCGATGTGACGGCTAACAAAGTGTACTGGTACTTTCCGCAGTTGGATCACAATCTGGCAGCGGTGCTTCCAACTACAGCGGCCCAATCCATCACTGTAAGAATTCCAACCTGCCAGGAACTTCCCCAAACTGCTCCCGCCGTGCTTATCAGCCTTGAGACTGCATATCTAATGCTGGCGAGCCGCGAGCTCACCTCAGCGTCAACACAGTTTTTCGCGGAGTCGTTGAGGCACTTGCCAGAACAGGAAAGCTTGGCCCGTGCATTCCAGGAAAAGAACGATACGCTGAAGCTCACGAAGATTCGCGAACTCTACAACCGGAAGCAATTCGTTGAGGCTCGGTCTCGCGCCGAAGTCGTGGTCGTAGACCCCGATTCCTCTGTAGAAGTAAAGTTTTGGGCAGAGATTCAGCTGCGGTCTATCGATTACCACGAAATTCTGCATGCTGGGAAGCCGCAGAATGAATTGCCGAAGGCGATGCTGAAACACGCAAAAGCGCTTCAGGCATTGACGCGATCAGGACCTAGGCATCTGAAATTTTACTCGCTGATTACGCGCCATGCGGCGGAGTTGGAGATCCTGGCGCACGAGAACTCCAGCCTCTTCATGGCCCTTCATCTGCATCTTGAGCGTGGCGGAGATCCAATAATGGCGCTCGCGTTGTACGCACGGCGGTCAGTGCTCGCGAGGCAAATCGCCACCAAGTACAACCGCTGCGTGCGGCTGGCGCGGTATGCGTCGAATTATAGCGACCGCTGGGCGCTTGGACGTGCACTGACGGACGTCGTTAATGCCATTGGACGCTACATCGCTACATTGCATGTTGAGGGCAGGTGGGATTCTCAAGCCGATTTCGCAACTTCGGCTTTACAAATCTCCAAATTAGCCGCTTGGATCAGTGCCGAAACCAGAGACGTGAATGGAATTGTGATGGCCATAATAAGCGCACTCGTCACCGTTCACAGCAAAGACTCGGATGCATTTCATTGGGCCGAGCAGACTGCCGAAAATCTCGGTAACAGCAACGAGCGGGATGATGCCTTGCGATTGATCCAGCGCGCGGCAAAAAGGTGGGATGGTGAGAAGGTCGATGGTGACTTCCATGGCGATACCATCTGGCAGGCCATTCAGAACATCGCAACAGGTATTGGGCTCGACATTACGGATGAGAACTCTGCGCTGGTAAAGGAGCTCAGGATTGCGGCTAGGGACGATAGTCCTGAGCGTGTGCTTGTACATTGCGAGCACCTGCTGGTAGCCCAAGGGGCTATCGGTCCCACTGCACACCGGATACGTAGACTCCTCAGCATTGAGACGGCAGGATCGAAAGTAGTTCATTGCACACTACACGACTATCATGTTGAGGGTAGAGACCTTGACGGCGCGTTTGCGGAGTTCAAGAAGATACACTGCGACTCATGCCCCGATGCAAAACCCCGATCCTCAAATTGGCACTATGACGATAGTGCGCGGCAGCTTGAAGTCGTCAAACATAGCGCATTCGTAGCCCGTTTTGTCGGAGGGCCATACGGGCTGAGATACACCGACAAAGACTAACATCGGGCCGTTCAAGTCTGACGCGGGTTGACCGGATTTGGCACGCAGCCTAACATAACCGCCAAATGGAAACCGCGTCCCTGGGGATGATCGGCCAGACCGTTTCTCACTACCGCATCGTCAGTAAGCTCGGTGGTGGCGGCATGGGCGTGGTCTACGACGCGGTGGATACCCGCCTGGGCCGCCACGTCGCCCTGAAGTTCATTCCCGATACCCTGCTCAATGACCCCAAGGGACTTGACCGCTTCGTACTGGAAGCTCGCGCCGCTTCGCAGTTGAATCATCCCGGCATTTGCACCATCCATGACATCGAGTACTTGGACGGCCATCCCTTCATCGTCATGGAGAAGCTGGAAGGCATGAGCCTGAAGGACCGGCTGAGGGGCGAGCGGATGAAAGTGGATGAGATCCTCGACATCGGCATCCAGGTGGCAGATGCATTAGCGGCTTGCCACGCCAAAGGGATCATTCATCGCGACATCAAGCCGGGCAATATCTTTCTGACGCAGAGCGGGCAGGCCAAGATTCTCGACTTCGGACTGGCCAAGTTGTCGCGCGGAATGGAGACCGGCGAAGGATTGTCAGAAGACCCGCTGTCGGTTGCGGGCGACGTTTTCGGAACGGCAGTTTACATGTCCCCCGAGCAGGCCCGCGGCGAAGAACTTGACCAGCGCAGTGATTTGTTCTCCCTCGGAGTCGTGATCTACCAGATGGCGACCGGTCAGAAGCCTTTTGCCGGGACCAACGCGGTAACCACGCTGGATGCGATCCTGAACCGCAAGCCAGTTTCGCCCCTGAAGCTGAACCCCGCGCTTCCCCCCGATCTGGAGGGCATCCTTGGCCGGGCGATGGAGAAGAACCGTGGCAACCGCTATCCGACCGCACTGGCCATGAAGGGTGATCTTCAGTCGCTGAAGCGGGAAACGGAGCCGGGGTTAACCACCAGCGGACGGTTGCGCGCCGCTTTGCCATACCGTATCCAGACGAGCACATTTCAGACCGCGAACCGGACCCAAACCTATTTCCTGCTAGGGGTGATCGCGTTGCTCCTGACCCTGCTGATACCCGTGGGAGCGTGGTGGTTAAAGCGTCGCCTCGGAGTTGGCACCGCCGCCAAGAACACGATTGCTGTGCTGCCCCTACAGAACACCAACGGCGATATTAGCGTCGAGTTTCTTCGCTTCGCGCTGGCCGACGAAATCGCCAATGTACTGACTTACACCCGCACCCTGGATGTTCGCCCTTCTTCAAGCACGCAAAAATATGCAGCAAACAATGTCGACCCGGAGCAGGTGGGGCGGCAACTGCACGTTGCCACTGTTCTGACCGGACACTTCTTGAAGCAAGGGGACAATCTGCTGGTTACGTTGGAAGCCATCGACGTCAACCACGACCGGCTACTTTGGCAAACCAGCCTAACGACCCCCGCCCAGGACCTCATCGCTTTGCAGGGCGAGATGACCGCCCAAGTGCGTCAGGGATTGCTCCCGACTCTGGGCGTGACCGGTGGGCCCGAAACGGGCACTCGTCCCAAGAACCCGGAAGCTTATGACCTCTATCTGCACAGCGTGGCGCTACCCCATGATCCCGGAGCGAACAAGGACGCCATCGCGGTGCTGGAGCATGTGGTCGAGATGGATCCGAACTACGCGCCCGCCTGGGAGCAGTTGGGCCTACGCTGCTATTACGATGCGACCTATTCCGACGGTGGCGAAGTTATGTTCCAGCGCTCCAACCAGGCCTACGAGCGTGCTTTGGCCTTAGATCCCGATCTCAGCGTTGCCGCGGGGCAGTTGATCGCCAACCGGGTCGAGAGAGGTGAGCTAGGAAAGGCCTACGAGGCAGCGCAGGCACTCGTCAAGCGCCGTCCTGAAAGCGCTCAGGCCCATTTTGCGCTGAGCTATGTTTATCGTTACGCGGGGATGCTGGAGCAATCCACAAAAGAGTGCGATGCGGCACTGGCGCTCGATCCCGGCAACTACACCTTCCGCTCTTGCGCCTGGGCCTTCATGGAACTGGGCAACACTTCGCGGGCCAGGGATTTCGTCCGCCTGGACGCCGGCTCGGAATGGGCCACTTATGTCCTGCCATCGATTCTTCTGCGCGAGGGCAAAATTGCGGAGGCGAAGGAAGCCGTCAAGCAAATGTCCACCGCTCCTCGATATCACCGCGATCTGCTGGAAGCTTGCCTGCAACTGCGGCCCGCGTCAGAGCTGGACCGGATTGCGCAGGAGTTGGAAACCAACCAGGCGGCCGAAGCGGATCCTGAGATCTTGTACTACGAAGGGGCCTTGCTGGCATACTGCGGCAAAAAGCAGGCTGCGCTCGATCTGCTGCAGAGTGCGGTCGAGCGCAACTATTGCTCGTACTCCAATCTGGTTTCTGACCCGCTGCTGGCGAAGCTGCGTGCCGATCCAGCCATTGACAAGGTGTTAACGTCGGCCAGCCAGTGCCAGGAGGCGGTCCGGTCATCGGGCACTGCGTCGTCCCCATGACGGACCTTTTCAATGGCCCATCTCAATTTCTCGGCCGGTTTGCCTTGCGGAAAGGGGCGGTTACAGTGAGTCAAGGTGGCGTTATCCGGCTGCCGCGCGCTGCTTCCACCTCATGCGTTCGCGCAGTGCGGTGATGTGCGTCAGGTGGTGTGCCGAGTGCCACGCGTACATGGCCAGCATCTGGTCGAGCGAAAGCACTCCACGCTCAGGATGGTTCAGGGTCCGGGCAAAGTCCGCGGGCTTCATCGTATTCAACAAATCGACCCACCGGGAATGGAGCGCGGCCAGCAGTTGCAGAGACACTTTAACCGGGGTTATGGCGTTGTCGGGCAGCGCGGCCCACAAGTTTTCGTTGTAGGGCTTGATGGTAGGCCCGTCTTCGGTAAGCGCAAGCTTGAACCGGATGTAGGCGTTCAGGTGACTATCGGGTACATGATGCACCACCTGCCGCACGCTCCAGCCCTGGGGACGATACGGCGTGTCGAGTTGGACAGGACTCAAATCTCGCACGGCTGCGCGCATCTGCGCCGGCAGCTTGGACAGTACCTCGATGTAATGCACACGCCGCTTGGCCATCTGGGCTTCGTCATCAGGTGCAATCCATTCGAATTTGCCAATGGGGTATCGCAGGTCGTTCATTGAAATCTCCCGTGCAGCGCTCTATCTTACCCCGAAATTGATCGCCTCCGATCTGGCCTGGGGCAGTCTTCAGTCCAAGGTGCGTACCGATTCGGCAGGGCGCAATTCGATGCTGCATGGCCCGGCCTGCTCCTGTGGTTCCTGGCTTGCAACCGCGGCGGGCGAGGCTTTCCCCTTGCCGGATGCTCCCACGGTCGATGCGTCTGCCGGCGTTCCGCACGTTACCACGGCTCGCCGCACCACGCGTACTTCCGCGCCCGCGGGAAACTTCATCCCCACGTCGGTTTTCTCCAGAGCGTCGGCCAAGTTCTTCAGCCCATCGCTCCCTTTGATGAACTTCACCTGTTCCACCTTCGCGGGTGAGATCAGCAGGAAGAACTCAGCACTGCCCTTGCCCGATATGTGGAGCGGGGTGGTGCGCTGCCGTTGCAGTTCGCGGCGAGCTTCCTCAACCTTGTGCTCGATTCCTTTGCTGACTCCCAGCGCATCCAGCCGGGCGCGCGCACTGTTGCTGGGCAGATCGCCGCCCAGCGATGAGAGATAGGCACGAATCGCCTGCTCACGCTTTCCGTGCTTTTCGTAAATTTCGCCCAGGTGTTCGCCGATGTCGCCACCGCCGCTGGCCTGCCATGCCGCATTGATGTACTGCTCCGCCAGGTCCAGATCGCCGCGCTTGAACTCGATCCAGCCCTTGGTGTCCCAGATGTTGTACAAGAACTGCGCGGCTCCCAGGTCCTGAAGGCGCAGGCTGTCCAGTCTGACGTCGCGCAGTTGCGTCTGCAATGCATTGATCGCTGCATCGGCATATTTGTCAGCGCGGTCCAGTTGTACGTCCTGCTCCGCCAGGGAATACGCGATGTTGTTCCAGGTTAGCGGACTGGGCGACACGCTGATGGCCTTCTCAAATTGCGCCATGCCCTTGTCGGTCTGGTTGGTCGCGAGGTAAGACTGCCCGAGCGAAATCAACAGCACCGGATTGTTGGGCTGAAGAGTTACAGCTTTCTCCAGCTCGGGAACGGCCTCCGCGAATTTCTTTTGCTCAACGTACAACTGGCCCAAACTGGCATGGGCCATCGGATCGAGCGGGTTGATCTCGATTTGCTTCTGGAACTGCTGAATGGCTTGGTCGTACTTCAATTCCCGCTGGTAGGCCATTCCCAAGCCGTTGTATGCGTACTGGTGGTAGGCGTCGACCTCGATCTGCTTCTTGAACGCGTCGATGGCCTGATCGTTCTCGTTGAGTCCTAAATAGGCGCGTCCCAGCTCGTCCCACGCCATCTTATGCTTCGGTTCCAACTTCACCACGCGCTGCAAAAGATTTACCGCCAGCTCGTAGTTGTTGTTCTTGAGGGCCTGTTCCGCAGATTCCTCCAAATCGTCAGCCGATTCGTTAGCGCCCACTCCCGCCATTCCCGAAGACTTGTTATCCAGCGAGATCTGTTGCGCCTCGTCGGCCGCTACGGCCCGGCGGAAGGCGGCGTAATCTTCGCGTCGCGCCACCGGCAGTTCCCCGCTGAGCAGTTTCAGCGTGCGAATAGCGGTCAACTGCCCGGCTTCGAACTTATAGCTCGAACCATACTGCGCGTAGTCGCGCTTGACCTCGACCCCGATCGGAAGGTGTACGGTGTACTTCGGCGGGACCGTGACTCGCACCTCGACGCTGGACTCCCCGGGCGCGCCCAGCTTGATGGGCTTGGGATGCGCCTGGTTGTCGTCCTCGGCGTCGCCCTCCGGAGCAAGTGCGATCTGCATGAACGCCAAGCTCATCTTCGATTCCGGCGCCGACCAGTCGAAGTAATTGTTCACGGTGGCATCCAGATCGATCTGCAGCGGATTGTCAGGGTCGCTGGGATCGCTGACTTTCAGGTTGTCGATCTCAGCTCCCTGCATCCCCGTGCGTTGCAGGACCATGGTGAAGAAGTCCTTCCAGCGATTGCCCGGCATCTGGCGCAGAGCAAAACGCAAGAACAGCTCCTGGTCGCCCCGCACATGAATGGCGATATGCGTCTTCAGCGTCCCGGTTTCGTTGATCGAGCCATTGACCTGGGTGCGATCGAAAGCTTCAAACGGCAGCTCGGCCGGGGTCCATACCAGGCCGGCTTTGCCGTCAGGAGGAATCGCCAGGCCTTCCTTCTTGCGCAAGGGGGCGGCCAGCATGCGGAAGGGAGCGACGCCATTGGTGCTGTCGAGCCAGATATCTTTTCCGTTGACGGGAACGCGCGTTATCACATGGTCGAACTGCGATGGAGAAGGAATCTCGGGATCGAGTTCATGTTGCGACCCGATAAGCACCGAGGTCGCCTGAAATCCCTCGGCCGCCAGCAACGCAGCCAGCAGCGTGTTCTTGTCCTTGCAATCACCGTAGCCGTTGCTTAACACCTCGCTGGCCGCGTGCGGCTGATAGCGCCCCAGCCCGAAGGACAAGCTGACATAGCGAATGTTGCGCGAGACATATTCGTACAGCGCTTTCACCTTCGCCATGTCGTCCGTCTTGCCTTGCACCAGTTGTTCGGCTTCCGCCTTGAGAGCATCGTTCGGCTGGCGCCGGTCACGCTCCAGCGAAGCGTACCAGGCTCCCAGCTCTTCCCAGCTTTGAAAGGTGGTTAGCTGGACTGTAGGAATTTCTTCTTCCGACCGGTGCGGGTTCTTCTTTTTCTTGCCGGCCGGGCCTGCCTCCTCGTCCTTCAGGTGAGTGTAGGTCCAGCGATAGATGCGCCGGTCGCCCTCATCGGTAATCTTGGGCTCATAACCCGGCTTGCTCTTCAGCTTGATCTGCCGTCCCTTGGGAACGTTGATCTCCAATTGCTGATCGAGGATGATGCCCTTGTCGGCAAAGTTGACACTGGTCCAGAACTGTCCCGGGGTCAGTGGATTCGTAATGGTGCGGACGAACTCGTATTCCAACACGTCTCCGGGACGCAAGGACGGAACGCTGATGTGTTTCTCGTGATAATCGGTGTACACCGGGGCGTCCGGCAGGGTGAGGTCCTGGATGGCGGACTCCTGCGCGGTAATAACAGTTCCGTCGGGCTTGCGCACTCGCACATAGACGATTTCCAGTTTGTCGCTGAGCGCACTATAGCCAACCTTGAGCTGGCCCAACCCCTGCACGCCGCTCTCGCTGACCACCCTGATTTGCGCATCCAGTTGGTCCCGCCCGGTCCCGTCATTCTCGAAACGCATGACCTGGTGATAGTGCTCGACGACAACGGCTTCCTGCGAATAATCCGGAGGCGTGGGCGGCTGCTGCGGTCCAGCCTGCGCCGGATTCACCACGGTGGGCTGCTGTGGAGTCTCTTGCCCAGAAGGTAGTGGCATTGGGATGACAGGCGTTTGCGGCCCGGGAACGACCTGTGTTGGAGTACCCGCCGGCGCCTGCTGCGCCGCTGCGAAGACTGTCGTGAGTGAGAAAAGAAAAAGAAGTCCCGAGAAAACTGGTTTCATGGCTATGCAACTAGGGTGAACCTCCATCGTACCCGAGCCGGAAGTAGAAAGCCAAACGCGAAAAACGCGGTTCATGGATGTCGGCAGTGTGTATCTAAATCGAGGCTCGACAGCAGAGCACCCTAACGCACCCTCAGGCAATCTTCTTTCCCCGCTTGTACTCGTCGAACGAAGCAAGGAAGCGATCCAGGTCTTTCTTCTGTAGATAATACGGCGTGGAGAGCCGCAACTTCGACGGTTCGCCGCCGCGGATGCGAATCTTCCTGGTTGTCCACATCCAATTCTCCAGGTCGGTGCGCTGGATCGGCGGTACGTTCACCGTGACGATGGCGCAACGCAGCGCTGGGTCGGGTGAAGTCCACGATTCCGCGCCGCGTGCTTGCATCTGCGCCAACAGGTAGTCTGCAAGCTGACGATGACGCCGCTCGATGCGCTCCATTCCGATCTCGTTGGCCATCTTGATGGACGCACGCAGCCCGCAAAGCGCCGGCACATTGGACGATCCGATCCGCTGGAAGCGCTCCGCCCGCAGCTTGGGCTCTTCCCAACCTTCGGTCACGATGGTGTTCCACAGGCGATCGATCACCTCGTCGCGCACGTAGAGATATCCCGAGCCCTTGGGCGATTGCAGCCACTTGTGCGGGCTTGAGGTGTACATATCGCAACCGAGATCGCGGATATTGAGCCGCATCATGCCGGTCACGTGAGCCCCGTCAACCGCGGAGAGAATGCCTTTCGACCGCGCCAGTGCGCACAGCTCCTTCGCCGGCAATATCACGCCGGTCGCGGTGGTTATGTGGCTGAAGAAGATGATCCGCGTGCGGGGCGTGATGGCGTCATTGAACAGATTGAGGACCTGCGGTGCGTCCTTCACCGGCTTGGGCAGCGTGACTTTCTTCACCACGATGCCATAGCGCTTGGCCTTCAACTGCCACGGCTGCTCACCGCCGGGATGCTCCTGGTCGGTCATTAGCACTTCATCGCCGGGCTTCATGTCAATGCCGTTGGCGATGTAGCTGTTGGCCTCGGTGGCATTGCGCAGCAACGCGATCTCGTCGCGGGTGCAGCCCACGAATGACGCCAGCGGATCGCGAAATTCATTCCATGCTCCGTAGCCCCAGATGGGATAGTCCTCAGGATCGGCCTCGTCCATCTTCTCTGTCGAGGTGTAGCCATCGAAGACCGCCCGCAGCACCGGCGCGGGGCTGGATCCCACCGTACCGTTGTTCAAGTAGATCTCGTCGCCGGGGATCAGGAACTGCTTGCGCAGTTCCGCCCAATATCGCTCGTCATCGCTACCGAACAGTTTTGGATCCGGTAGCGACGCCGGAACATTCTGCAGTTGGGCGTACAGATCATTGCGCAAGGCAAAAGCGGCAGCGAATCCAGCAGTGGTGGCAAGGAAGCGGCGGCGGTCGAGCAAGGAGCACCTCCGGTACGGAAAGGCAACATCGTACACCCGAGTCCGACCCGGCGAAAATCATTCACCACGGAGACACTGAGGACACGGAGTTATATAGGGAGTTTTTTCTGTGATTGATCTTCATTCCTACGGATAGGCGGCAGGGTCCCGTAGCACTCAGTGGTCAATTCCCACTCAAGAAGTAAATGTGTCCATCCCGGCGCAAGGTGTCATCCTCACCAAAATATGTCATCACAGAGAAACTCTGTCATCTCAACTAAGATCTTTCATCCTCACGCACACCTGTCATCCCGATCGAGGTCGCCGCGGTGACCGAGTGGAGGGACCTGCTTTCGTTTAGGGTGCCCCATCCTTTCGCCTGCCTTAGGCGAAAGGGTGGGAGAAGAACCTGTCGAATTCCTCAACCACCGTCTCCGGCAGCTCCTCGCGATTCGACTTCTGCAACAAAGCGTGCCCTGCACTTTCGATCGGAACCAGTTTTGTGGGGGCAGGAATCAGCTTGATCGCGCTCGCCAATTCTTCACTCGAGCCGAAAGGATCACGCGTACCGCTGACGAAGAGAACCGGTTTCTGCAAGCTGGGAAAATGCGCGGTCCGCAACTGCGCCGGCCGTCCCGGAGGATGTAGCGGGTACGACAGCAGGAGCAGCCCTTCCACCAGCGTCGGCTCCGCGGCCACCAACATACTCGTCTGACGTCCGCCGTAGGAGACGCCACCGAGAAAAGCCCGTCCCGCAAACTGCTTCTTCATGAGCTCGACGGCTCGCCGCAGTCCGGCTTGATCATGCTTGGCGTCGGAGGGAAACGGCGGGCCGTGCGGACGCCGCTGGCGAAACGGCAGGTCGCAGCGAAGCGTGCTGATCCTAGACGCCGCGAACTTGTCCGCCAGCGCAACCAGCAGCGGCGCATTGCAATTGCCGCCCGCTCCGTGGGTGAGCACGATGAAGCCAGCGTCCGAATCTTTCGCGCGATGCAAAAACCCGCGCACGGGCGCTTCACCCGGCGTGTCGTCAACAAACGCCTCGGCTGCACGATTAGTCACAATGAAACACTCATGGCCAGTGCCCAACCCGCTCGCCTCTCTTTGACGAGGCGGGTTGGGGCAAGCGTTATCGCCCCAACTTCCTCGCCTGGCACGCCACCACGACCTTCGTCGGGTCGATGGCGTCCGAGTCCAATTGCATCTCGATCACCTTGCCGTCTTTATCGATCAGGTAATTCACCCGCCGCGCGGCCTTGTACTTCGGGTTGTAGAGGCCGTACTCCTTGGTAACATCGCCGCCCCAGTCGCTGAGCAACGGGAAGGTAACGCCAATTTTTTCCGCCCACGCCTTGTTCGAGAAGGGAGAATCCATGCTTACACCCAGCACCTGGGTATCGGCAGCTTCCAGCTTGCTCAAGTTCTGCTGGAAAGCCTGCATCTGCTTGGTTCAACCACCGGTGAAGGCGAAGATGTAGAACGCCAGGGCGACGTTCTTCTTCCCTTTGAAATCGTGCAGGGAAACCTTGTTTCCGCTCTGGTCCTGCAGGGTGAAATCCGGCGCCATGTCGCCCACCTTGATCTTGGGCGGCGGGGTCTCGCTCGGCTTGTCGGCTGCTGGACTCGCAGGCAAGAACGACGCCACGATCAGCAGCGCCAGTAGTATTTGTTTCATGAATATTCTCCCCTCGATCCGACGCCAATTCCTCGAGATCGGCAGTTGAGGCATTGTGACACCAAATAGCCGTCTGTGGCCACACGGTGCCCGTCGCACCATTTGGGGATCGCGCTTTCGATTGCGCAAATCCAGCCATGGCTATAAATTACAAGTGAATGAACATTCATTCGGCGGCGCCACCGCCTCGCGCCCCGCGGATCGATTGCAGGAGTGCGGGAGGCGCAAGCCAGATACACCCGCTTCTGTTTATGGGCCTTTGATGAAGCCGGAATCTCAACCTCTTTTGCCTGCTACGGGCAACGCCGGCAGCGGCACAAACCGCAACGCTGAAAAATATCAGCGCATCCTCGATGCTGCGGTCGCCGTATTTGCCGACAAGGGGTTTTTTAACTCGCGAATCTCCGACATTGCCGATCGCGCCAACGTTGCCGATGGCACCGTCTATCTCTACTTCAAGAACAAAGAAGAGATCCTGATGACGGCCATCAACACGGCCTTCGATGCATTTATGAGCCACGCACGCACCGAGGTCGAGAAGATCCCCAGCCCCGCCCAGCGCTTGCGGCGGCTGGCTTTTCTTCATTTGAATGCCCTGGGGTCCAACCGCAATCTGGCGGTGGTATTTCAGATGGAACTGCGGCAGAGCACGCGCTTTCTGTCCGAATTCTCACACCATCACATGGTCGAATACCTCCGCTTGGTGCGCGCGGCCATCCACGAAGGCCAGGCCAGCGGCGTCTTTCGCCGCGACCTGCCAGAGAAAATTGCCGCCAACTGTTTCTTCGGAGCACTCGACGAGATGGTGACCTCCTGGGTGTTGAGTGAGCACGAGTACCGGCTGTCCAATGTGGCGGATTCAGTGGTAGATATTTTTCTTAACGGAATGCAAAGCGGCGGGAATCAGAAAGTGGCTTACACAGGGGTTCAATAGACCCCGAGAAATCGGCGTCAAGTTCTCTTCGTTTTAGCACAGCCATGGATGTCATAGATCACAGCCTCTTGGGCCGTGAAAAGCTAACATTCTGGTTTTGAGAGCCTACTGCCTCAAAACCCAGTCGTTCGTATTGACTCGGAAGCGATGAATATTAAGACCCTCAACGAAGTCTTCTTCGCGGTCGTGGAGCGCAACAGTGACCGCGTAATGCTGACGCGCGAGGCAGGCGCGTGGAAGCCGATTTCCTCCGCCCAACTGCAAGCACAGGTTTTCGCTACCGCGCGCCAATTGCAGGCTTGGGGGATTGGCAAGGGCGATCGCGTCGCCATCCTCAGCGAGAACCGCCCGGAGTGGGCGATCGCTGACTTCGCCACCTTGCTGCTGGGCGCAGTTGACGTGCCGATCTACGCGACACAGCTCGCCGAGCAGTGCGTGTACCTGCTGCAACATTCGGAGGCCAGCATCGTCTTCGTCTCTACTCCCAAGCAGTACGAGAAGATCGCTTCCATCCGGCACCAGACCAATATCGCTCGCATCGTCATCATGGATGACGCTCCCGATCTCACCGACGCCATCCCCATGCAGAGCTTTCTGCGGAACGCTGTCCCCGGACCGGACGCAGAACTCGAAGACTTAGGGCGAGCGGTTGAGCCCGACGACCTGGCGACGCTCATTTACACGTCGGGGACCACGGGCACGCCCAAGGGCGTCATGCTGACGCACGGCAACCTCGCCGCAAATCTGAGCGTCTCGCTCGATATGTTTGACGTGGGCAAAGATGACCTCTGTGTTTCGTTTCTGCCGCTGTCGCACGTCACGGCGCGGCATCTGGATTACGCCATGATGTCCTGGGGTGTTCCCCTCGCCTACTGCCCCAGTATTGACGACCTCCTGCGCACACTGGGCGAGGTGCATCCCACCATCTTCGTAGCCGTGCCCCGAGTGTACGAAAAGATCTATAACCAGGTCGAGCACAAGACGCAAGGTTTGAAACGCAAACTCCTTAACTGGGCCATGTCCGCCGGAAGCGCCAACCGCGAGGCGATCCTTCGCGGAGAAACTCCGACTTCCCTCTCGTGGAAGATGGCTAATAAACTGGTATTTTCCAAGGTGCGCCACGCAATGGGCGGCCGTGCACGCATCTTTGTTTCCGGAGGAGCGCCACTCGGCCGCGAGATTGCCACCTGGTTCGCCGATATCGGAATTCGCATCCACGAAGGCTATGGCCTGACCGAAACCTCACCGGTCATTGCACTGAACAATCCGATCAATCATCGGCTGGGCACGGTTGGCCAATGCCTGCCGAACGTGGAAGTCAAAATCGCAGCCGATGGCGAACTGCTGGCGCGAGGCCCGTCGGTATTCAAGGGTTACTGGAAGATGCCCGAGGAAAGCGCTGCAGTATTTGAAGATGGGTGGTTCAAGACTGGCGACGTGGCAGTCCTGGATGCGGATGGATACCTCTCCATTACCGACCGCAAGAAAGACCTGATCAAGACCTCGGGCGGAAAACTCATCGCACCTCAGCCGATCGAGAGTTCGCTCAAGGCGAACCTGTTCGTGGGTGAGGCGGCCTTGCTCGGCGACAGGCGGCGCTTCCCCGCCGTACTGATTGTTCCCAACTTCCCCATCCTGGAAGAATGGGCGCACAGTCATGGAGTGAAGTTCTCCACCCACAGGCAACTCGTGAAAGCGGTACAGGTCCAATCTCTTTATGAAGGTATCGTCGAAGAATTGAATCAGAACCTCGCGCAGTTCGAAAAACTAAAGCGCGTGCTGGTAATTCACACCGAGCTCAGCATTGAAGACGGAACGCTCACCCCGAGCATGAAGCTCCGTCGCCGCCATCTGGAGGGGCTCTACAAGAAAGAGATTGATGCGCTATACGCGGATGCGCAGTCGCATGTGCGCGCGCCGGCTCCGGCAAAGCGGTAAGTGACCCCCAACCTCTGACTTGTCGGTAATACGGAAGTTGACCTAGGTGGCGAACTTCCTTCCATCGGCTCAACCAAACTGAATGTGCCCAGGCGGTGCCCCGCCGACGTATCGACAATGTAGATACATTGGGATATACTCCGTATATCGGAAAGGATACGGTCGCATGAAGGCACAGATGGTCAAGTGGGGCAACAGCTTCGCAGTTCGCATCCCCAAGCCCGTGGTCGAGCAGGCCAAGCTGAAGGAAGGCGATTCGCTGGAGATCGAAGCCGCTGCCGAAGGACGGTTGGAGCTGCGCCGCGCCAGCAAGATGCCCACCCTAGCGCAGCTGGTCTCCCAGATTACTCCAGAGAACCGCTACCAAGAGATCTCGACCGGCGCCGAAGTCGGGAAAGAAGTAGTTGAATGGTGATCCCGTACGTTCCCGAGGCTGGGGATATCGTGATGATGGATTTCGATCCCCAAATGGGTCGCGAACAGGCCAAGCGACGGCCTGCCTTGGTGCTCACCGATCAGCGGTACAACCGGGCGAGCGGCCTGGCAATCGTCTGTCCCCTGACGAGCAAGCGCAAACCCTACCCGTTCGCGCTGCCGGTCACCGTCGACCAGGTGGAAGGTGCGGTCCTCGTAGACCAGTTAAAGAGCATGGACTGGGCCGGCCGCAGAGCGGCATTCCACTCCAAGGCTGAGCCTGCGCTGACCAGCAAAGTACGGCAATACCTCGCTGTTCTGCTTGGTCTGCGTTAAGCTCTCGGAAAATTCATTCGATCGGCAACCGCAATCAGCGGTTCAGTGCGGTCCCGGCGCTCCGGCCTCTGAGCAAACGCCAAGACAGAATTCTGTACCGTCCAGACGGGGACTCAAGTTAGAATCACTCTGCAAGAAGTGGCGCGAATGCAGAACACGAAATTGCCGGTCGCAGACCCGCATCGCCGCTCTGTTCAAACCAAGTGACACAACATATGGCCTTGCTGGCCGACGGTTCACTCTACCTAAGACGCGCGCTCGCACTGACGCTTGCTGTTCAGCTCGTTGGCTGCGGCGGGACGCCTACTCCGGCGCCTTCTCAGCCTCCACCCGGCAACCCGAGCACCACGACTCCCATCAAGCACGTTATTATCGTCATCGGCGAAAACCGCAGCTTCGATAACCTTTTCGCTACCTATCAGCCGCCCGATCCATCGCAACAGGTTTGGAACTTATTGTCGAAGCAAATCGTCACCGCGACCGGAGCTCCAGGCCCCAACTTCGCCACCGCAGCCCAGCAGCAAGCCAGCGACACCGATTACTACCGCTTGAGTCCGCCGCAGACTGGCAGCTTTGTCACCCTGCCGCAGCCCAACACAACGTTGAGTCCAATTCTTTTTCCGCCTGCGATTGACTATGGCATCGTGTCGGACCCGGGGCTCGCTCCCAGTGACCAGGGGCTGCTATACGATGGCGGGATTTTTTATCAGCCGCCCCATCAAGTTCCATTAGTCCCAGACGCGCGCTTTCCCAGCAATTTGCCAAACGGCCCGTTTCCGATCACGCAGTATGCGATGTCCTCGGATACGATTGGCGATCCGGTCCATCGCTTCTACCAGATGTGGCAGCAGATCGACTGCAGCGTTGCCAACATTAGCGCTTCTAATCCGAGCGGGTGCGCCGCCGATCTGTTCCCGTGGGTGGCAATTACCGTTGGCTGGGATTTTGGAGTAGAGAATGGGCCTCCACCTCCGCTGTTCACCGACCAGTCTACCTACCAGGGTGCGGTCTCGATGGGCTTCTACAACATGGCGGCGGGAGACGTGCCCTACTTCGCCTCGCTCGCCAACCAATACGCCATCAGCGACAACTATCACCAGTTCATGTTGGGTGGAACCGGACCGAACTCTATTTCCATCGGCACGGGTGTGCCTCTCATCTATAGCGACGCCAACGGCACCCCGACCACTCCACCAGCGCTGCAGATCCAAAATCCCGATCCTTATCCGGGGAGCAACAATTGGTATAAGCAAGACGGCTTCTACCTTCCGGATTCCGGCAACGAGAGCAATGCCTCCTATACCAATTGCTCCGATTCCACCCAGCCGGGCGTGTCGGCCATCATGAACTACCTGGCCGCGCTGCCTTACAAGCCATTCAACTCCGGCAACTGTGCTCCCGGAGCTTATTACCTGGTGAACAATCAGGATCCTGCCTACAACCGCGACGGCACACTGCGCGCCGACCAGAGCCATACCGTGGGCCCATCTTCGGTTCCCACCATAGGCGACGCGCTCTCTGCCGCCGGCATTTCGTGGAGATACTATGGCGAAGGATTCAGTTCCAGCGGCTTAGGCGGAGTTTACTCGCACTACTGTGACATCTGTAATCCCTTCCAGTACGCGCCGTCCATCATGACCACCGATCTCAAGAACAATCTTCAGGACATCACCCAGTTCTACCAGGACGTGCAGAACGGCACCTTGCCGGCGGTCTCGTTCGTGAAGCCGGACGACATCACGGACGGCCATCCGGGCACATCCTTGCCGCTGTTGTTCGAAGCCTTTTCCCGCAACCTGGTTGAAACGATCAAGGCGCAAAGCACCTTGTGGCCACAAACAGCCATTTTTATTACGCTCGACGAATCGGGCGGAAATTACGACTCCGGTTACATTCAGCCCATTGACTTCTTCGGTGACGGCCCGCGCATTCCGCTCATTGTGGTTTCACCGTTCGCCAAGCCCGGGTACGTGGACCACACCTACGGCGACCACGTCTCGCTGCTGAAATTCATTGAGAAAAACTGGGGACTGAAGCCGTTGTCGTCGCGCAGCCGCGACAATCTTCCCAATCCTTTAAGCGCGCCCGGTGCCCCCTACTTCCCGACCAACAGCCCCGCCATCGGCGACCTGATGACGCTGTTCAACTTTTAGAGCAAAGACTCATGTCATGCGCGGCAGAGATTCGGCGAAGGCCACCAGATTGTCACCCCAGCTCGCGCCTGCGTGCCTGCATCCTTGTTTTACTGCCGCTGTTACTCATCTCCGCTGCAGCGGGCCAACCGGCCCGGAAAAACGCTACCGGCAGGCTGCTCATAGCATCGGACGTTCACTTCAATCCGATGGCCGATCCTTCGCTGGTCGCCGATCTCGCAGCGGCTGACCCCTCCCAATGGGAAACAATCTTCCAGCGATCGAAGCTCGCGGCGTTCAGTAGCTACGGGCAAGACACGAACTGGTGGCTACTGCGGTCTGCACTGGAGGCGATGGTTCGGGCTGAGCCCCATCCGGCACTGGTAATGTTCACTGGCGATCTGCTGGCGCACGACTTCCCTAAGACTTACCAGAGCATTACGCATGACAGCGATCCCGAGCACTATCGCGCTTTCGTGCTCAAGACGGTTGACTTCGTAGCGCTGGAATTTCGCAAGCGTTTCGTGGCGGCGAAGATACTGCTGACGCCCGGCAACAACGACGAATACTGCGGCGACTACAGCATTGAGGCTAATGGAGCATTCCTCCACGACACTGCCGAAAGGGCCCGCGATCTTGCGATGGAAGGCGAGCAATTCAGCGCCACCTGGAAGTCGCTGGGAAGCTACAGCCTGGAACATCCCACGCTGCACGGTGTACGCATCCTGTCGCTCAACACCATCTTCTGGTCCGACCAATATCGTGCCGCCAGTTTTAGCCATGGCTGTGCGACGGTCAACTCCACTGCTGCGAGCGATCTGCTCACCTGGCTGGAATCGCAGCTGGCGGAAGCGGAACAGGCACACGAAAAAGTCTGGCTCATGTTTCACATTCCCCCAGGGATTGACGGCTGGGCGACAACCCATCCCTATGATGGGACCTCTGCGGGGACCAGCAGTTCGGCCGCGTCGTGCGCGAGTTCGGTGGTGCCCATGTGGGTCCCGGAGTGGACCGCGCGGTTCGACAGCCTGCTTGAGCGATATCGGAGCACGGTCTTGGCGAGCTTCGCTGGTCACACCCACGTAGATGACTTCCGGGTGATCGGAGCTGATGGTGCCAATCGGCAGTTTGTGCTGATTGATCCCGCGATTTCTCCGATCTATGACCAGAATCCCGGGTTTCGAATAGTAGATTTCAGGAGCGACGGAACGCTGGCCGATCAGACCACCTACTTTCTGACGAATCTCAAGCAGGCAGGCGGTAAGACTCTCGGACGTTGGAGGCGGGAGTATACGTTTTCGCGGCGATGGAAAGTGCCGCAACTGGACGGCGCGAGTCTGGCCAAGATTTATGATGAGATCGCCACCCGCAACACCGCGCGTGACCTATGGTTGCACCTCTACATGGTATCGAGTTCTGCCGCACCCATTCCTGCTAAGGATGTGAGAGGACTGTACTGTGCGATTAGCGGACTCACCCAGCAGGGCTATGAATCGTGCTATTGTGTGGCGACTGTGCCGGAAAAGCCGTCTCCCTAGCACACGCCATCTTCCAGTTCCCAATGAAACAGTCGGAACGCATTGGCCACCACGCTGCCAGTGCAACTCACAACCGGAGGTTTGATCCATGGCATTACCATCGTTCCGCTACCGTCTGGAGCAGCAGGTTCCACGCGTAGGAAACGGGGGCGTCACGCGCGGCGCATCCGTCCGTGAGTTCCCTATTTCGACTGGCATTGCCGGTGTCTCCATGCGGCTGGCGCCAGGCACGATGCGCGAGCTGCACTGGCATGCCAACGCTGCCGAGTGGGCCTACGTCGTCGCCGGCTCCTGCCGCACCACAATCCTCCATCCAGATGGCTCGGCCTATGTTGACACGTTCGATCCAGGCGATGTCTGGTACTTTCCGCGAGGTTATGGCCATTCGATTCAGGGACTCGGCCCCGGTGAGTGCCACTTTATCCTGATCTTCGATAACGGCGACTTCTCAGAAGATCACACCTTCAGTATCACAGACTTCCTGGCGCAGATGCCGCGCGAAGTTGTGGCGCAAAACCTGGGTATGTCCGTGGAAGAACTGGCGCCGCTACCCGACCACGAAGCCTACTTCGTCCGCGGTCCTGTGCCTGACGACAGCTCGCTCTCTGCGACACCGCGTAGAGTTCCGGAACTGGCGACGATGCATCGGTACCCGCTTGACGCCCAACAGCCCCGGCGCGTCCCGGGAGGTGGTACGCAGCGGACTGTAACGGTGGATGAATTTCCTATTTCAACCACAATGGCAGGATCGGTAATTGAGCTGCAGCCCGGAGCCCTGCGCGAGCTGCACTGGCATCCAAACGCGGACGAGTGGCAGTACTACATCGACGGCACGGCAGAGATGGGAGTGTTTCTTGCCCAGGGAAATGCGGTCATCGAGCAGTTCGAAGCCGGCGACGTCGGCTATGCCCCCATGGGGGCGGGTCACTATATCAAGAACACCGGCGCAGAGGTCTGCCGCATCCTGGTCGGCTTTAACAACCCTCATTATCGGGCCATGGATCTCAGCGAGTGGCTCGCCGGCAATCCAGCTGACGTCCTGGCAACGACGTTTGGGCTTAGTCCCGAGGTCGCCGCCAAGCTTCCGCACAAGACCGTGTTCGTTGCGCCGTCGGTCAGCAGGAAATAAGCAGTGCTCTGCGCATCGAACAATTCGCAGGAGTTTGTCGTGCAACCGTCCGCGAAGGGCTTGGCCTTGGTTAAATCTGCGACCTCATTCGATCGGCTCAACCGCAATCAGCGGCTCGCTGCGGTCCTTGCGCTCCGGCCTCTGCACCAATATGGTGGCTGACAGCACCACAACGATTCCCACCACCTGCATGGGCGACACCAATTCGCCGAGGATAAGCGCGGTCAGCAAAATCGCCCACACCGGTTCGAGGCAGGCGGTCACGATAGCGCGCGTGGGATCGAGATGCTGCAATCCGGTGAAGTAGAGCGAGAACGGAACCAGCATGGAAGTGACCGCGAAGATGGCCATGAACAACCACTGTCCGCCGCTGTAATGCTGGGCGATGATTTTCCAAGGCGGATTGACCAGTTGCCAGAAAACAGCCGCACCCAGCAGCGAATACACCAGCACCGTCCAGCGCTGATAAATCTGCAGCAAGTGTTGACCGTAAACGTTGTAGAAGGCGAACGAGATCGCTGCCAGTTCCGCCGCCACGACGCCCGGCGTATTGAAGCGAATCCCGGAGATCACGAGCCAGGGAAATCCGCGCTGTGCCGCCAGTTCTCCCACCGCCAGTCCGCAGCCCAGCACAGCCAGGATCACAGCGCTGACGCGCCGCATCGTTGGACGCTGGAGCCGGCGCGCCAGCATGTAAAGCAGCACCCATACCGGTGCGACATATTGCAGGACAATCGCCGTCGCAACGCTCGTCTTCTGGATGGCGAAATAGTAGAAGTAGTTGGAGGCTGCAAGTCCGAGAATCCCTAACAAAAAGAACTGCAGCAGATGGCTGCTACTACGCACCCGCAGGGACGATCTCCCCTTCAGCACCAGGATCGGCAGCAGTATCAGTAGAGCAATTGTGGTTCGACTCTGGGCCAGGATGAGAGGGTCGATCGGGCGTAGGGCTTGGCCGCCGGCGAACAGCCTGCCGGTAAACACTGCGCGGCCCACGGTGGCCGAAAACCCCCAGAAAAACGCAGCCGCAGCGATGAAGAGATAGCCGCGGGCGGGGTGGGGCTTGTTAGTCAAGCTAGTGGATAGTGAATAGTCGGGTGGGTTAGCTGATCCGGGTCATAAACTTGAGGCACCGTACCACGTCCGTTGCGCTTTCTAACCACTATCCACTAACCACTATTCACTCTCATTAGTCGGCCAGCGCCGATTGGCTGTGCGATGAGCGCAATACGCGGTCCACGGTGTAAGGGGCGCGTTTGGTCGGCTCGTGGAAATGCCGTACTTGCAATTCGCCCAGCAGTCCCAGCGCGATCAATTGCACACCTGCGACGATCAGCACGGCGGCGAACACCAGCAGCGGGCCGTGTTCATCCATGACGTTGATCCCGCGGACGAACTTCTCGAACAACATCCATATTGCGATAAGGAAGCCAGCCAGCGAACCCAGCGCCCCGACGGTGCCGAAAAAGTGCAGCGGCCGAGCCATGTATTTCAGCAGAAAACGGATGGTGATGAGATCGAAGAACACGCGGAAGGTCCGCGAAATACCGTAATGCGACTCGCCCCGTTCCCGGTTGACATTGCGGATAGGGATCTCGCAAATGGTCGCGCCATAAGCCGACGCCAGCGCCGGAATGAAGCGATGCAGTTCCCCGTAGAGCGGGATTTCCTGCACCACGCCGCGACGATACGCCTTGAAGGTGGTGCCGAAATCGTGCAACTCGACCCCGCTCAACTTGGCCATCAGCCAGTTGGCGATCTTGGAGGGAACACGCCGCATCACAAAGTTGTCAATGCGCTGCTTGCGCCATCCGCTGACGATGTCGTAGCCCTCGCGCAGCTTTTGCAGAAACAGCGGAATGTCATGCGGATCGTGCTGCAGATCGCCGTCCATGGCAATCACGTACTCGCCTTCGGAGTGATCGAAGCCCGCCGCCAGGGCCGAGGTTTGCCCGAAGTTACGGCGCAGTTTCACGACGACCACGCGGCGATCCACCGCTGCGATCTGCTGCAACATCCAGAAGGTATGATCGCGACTGCCATCGTCCACAAATACCAGCTCGAACGGTTCGCCGGTGGCTTCCATCACCACCTTCAGCCGATCGTAGAGCTCGGTCACGTTCTCTTCTTCGTTATGAAATGGGACGACAATCGAGTACTTGGTCACGGTCCTGTAATTATAACCGTCCCCGTTCCCAAATGGGACTCATGTTTCACGAGAATCGTTCTTGCGGTGACTCCGCCGGATGCCGGTTGCAAGTCATTGACCTGGACTAGCAGCGTGCGCTAACCCAGCGCTTCTTGCCTCAGGCAGACCCTGATCCTTCCTGAGGCAGAGCGTTCTTACGAGTGAAAGCCAGCAACAAATGCCACCAACCGCCGGATTCCTTCCGCGAACTCATCGCCGGGAGTAATAAGGCTAATCACCAGATATCCATCCGCAGCGAAGTCGTAAGAATGGCCCGGCTGCACCAGCACCCCAGTCTCCCGCAGCACGGCGATGGCAAGGTCCTCGTCCGAGCCCACCAACGGGACCCGCAATACGGCATACCATCCGCCTTCGACTTCCAGCCGGCGACAGAGTTCTTGCGAGGCTAGTTCAGAATCGAGCAGAGCGAGATTCGCAATCATGCGTTGCCGCAGTTGGTCCTGTATGCCGTACCGCTCCTCCAGCATGACCGGAACAGCCCATTGCAGCGGCGCATTCATCGACAGGTAGGTATCGGCGATAACTTCGAGCCGGCCCATCGCATCCGACAGCAGCGGCTGTGGGCCGCTCGCCGCAATCCATGCGATTTTCATCTGCGGCAGACCGGAAATTTTCGACAACCCACTCAGAGTGAAGGTCAGCACTGTGCTGTTTGACGAAAACGTGAGCGGCGGATCTTTGGTAAGGGAGTAATCGAGGAACACTTCATCGGCGACAATGGCCATTTCGTTGGCCGCGCAAATGCGATTCAACTCTTCAGCCTCTCGCGGCTTTACGAACGAACCGGTCGGGTTGTTAGGATGCACGGCCAGAACCGCCCGGCAACGCGAAGCTGCTTGGCTCGCGCGTTCTATCGCGATCTGCGCCGAATGAAAGTCGATTTGCCATCCGTGGTCATACACCAGCTCGTAAGGTTCGAGCTTCACGTCATGGAGATCGGCGAGGAAATCGAAAAGCGGGTAGCTCGGGGCGGGGACCAGCACCGTGTCTCCCGGATCGCACAGCAGGCGGAAAAGGAACGAATACGCCTCGCTGGTGCTGGTAGTCAGGAGGAGATTGTCGGGCGAGACCTGGCTTCCGTGCGCTGCGTAATAGGTTGACACGGCCTCGCGGGCAGCCCGCAGCCCCTGCGGTTCGGGGTTGTAGGTCAGTGCCTCACCATGCACCAGCGCCTTCAGCAGTTTGTCTTCGCGATAACACAGGCCAATGGTAGTGGGATTGGAAGCCGTCAAATCAAGCACTTCCCTGCCCGCCCGCCGGTGCGCCGCCAGCGCCTCGGTGTAGCGGTTGGTGGTCAGGTTCCACGACGTGCGCCGGGCAAAGAAATTGCGCATGAGAGGAAGGATTATACAGAAGCGGGGGACAGGGCTGTTCCCCAGAAAATTCAGCCGGCCGTGTCGGACTCCGCTATAATCGCAGACCGCAGTTAGCTAACGGAGGATAAGCGATGAAGAAACTACTTTTCGTGGGCCTGGCGATTTTGTTGCTGATGCCGATAGTGGCCTCAGCGCAGAACGCCTTCGATGGAACCTGGAAGATCGATCTGAAAAAGGCCGAATTTCCCAAGAAGCCTGACGTTTACCTGCTGCAGAGTGGCATGTATCAATGCAAAACCTGTGTGCCGCCCATTGACATTAAAGCTGATGGCCAGGACCAGAAAGTTACCGGACACCGGTATGTCGACAGCATTGCGATCAAGGTGATAAACGACCACGAGATCGAAGAAACCGACAAGAGGAATGGGAAAACCGTCGCCACTTCAAGCATGAAGGTTTCTTCCGACGGCGACACCCTGATGTTCACCTTCAATGACAGCAGCAACACTAATGCTGACCCTGTCACCGGCAGTGGCCAAGAAACGCGGGTGGCCAACGGTCCGGCCGGAGCCCATGCGATATCCGGCTCTTGGCGGATATCGAAGGTGGATACCGTCTCCGACAATGGACTGATGTGGACCTACAAAGTCAGCGGCGACGAGTTGACCATGACCACGCCGACGGGTCAGTCCTACACGGCGAAACTGAACGGTCCGGAGGCGCCATACAAAGGCGATCCGGGCACGACCAGCGTCGCGGTAAAGATGATGGGCAAGAACACGCTGGAGGAGACCGACTATCGCGACGGCAAGCCAATCAGTGTCTCAAAGGCAGTAATCTCTCCCGATGGCAAAACGATGAAGCTTATGGTGGACGACAAACTGCGCGGGACCAAGAGCGAATTTACGGCGATGAAACAGTAATGCGCCTCGGCCAGCAGCCCACCCTCTGCGCACGTGGAGGGTGGGTTACGCCCCGACCTCAGGCAGATGCTGCGCAGCGCCGGCTTCCGCTCCAGCGAGAAACAGGATCTCATGCCTGATTTTTTTACGGTGGTGGTGGGACACAAGTAGGCGAAGGGGGACTTGCCCGTTGTTCTCGCGCCCCTCGAAAAAAGGCCGGCGCTAGGAAAGCTTTACGAAAATGGTGTCGCCGCTGCGCGGCTGGGGCGACGTTTTCCAAGTTTACCCGGGGCTTGCGCCCCGGGCTAAACCCATCTCGCCACTTTGCGGCTAGCTAGTACGACGGGAGACCCCCCGGCTTTGCCGGGGAGGCAGTAGAAGTTTGACAGATCCGGGGGTGTGCTTTTCCCGGTCTTGAGCGCATCGGGTATCTTGCCACTGCTGTACGTGGCTGTTGCTTTTGACTTTGATCGGTTGCGATCAGGCCCCTTTGAGGGGCCAGCAACCGTAAAGCCTCCGGCTCTGCCGGAGGATACTTACTGCAACGGGAGTGCTTCCTACTTTTCTTACTGGGTTATCGTCTTCACGGCATCGCCCACCTTAAAGCCGGAACCAGAAACTGGTGTACCCACCGCCGAGATCTCATCCACGTCGGTCAGGCGAATCACGCCCACGGGAGAAGTCATGCGACGAATTACCGCACCGGTGGAAGGGTCCTTGATCTCCTTCGTCACCCTCTGCACGGTGAGCTGATCGCCAACTTTCAGCCCCGACTTTGACCCGATATTGAGGATGACCTGGCCTCCGTCCACGGCGGCGACCAAACCCTCAACCATAACCGTACGGGCTTCCAGTTTGGAGTTGTCGGCCACCAGTTCACTGCTCATTTGGGTAACCGCAGCGTTCACGGCCTCGCCGATAATAGTCTGCTGGAAATCGCTGCTGCCGAAGTCCACGGCGCCACCGCCCCAACCATGCCAACCGCCGCCGCCGCCCGTCAGGGACGTGCTTTCGCGAGAGGACTCACCTTTGCCAGTGGCCACGCCCAGGATCTCCGCAGTGTCGATGTTCACCAGCCGCGCGTCCACAACCACCACGGCCTTGCTCTTCTTGTGGCTGAAGCCACCAAGACCATATCCAGGCCAGCCGCCGCCACCGCCGCCGACATTCGTGTTCTTAGTGTCGTTTCCGAATTGGGTAATACTGCCGACGACAATGGCATCCACGCCCAGGATCTTTCCGATCTTCGCGGCCGAATTCGGATTGGCGCGATCGCTGTTGGAGAAGTTCTGCTCGCCCAGGATCTTGTCCATGGCCTTGCGTTCGATCACCGAGTAAGTGCCGTCTTTAACCAAGTCTCTCACCAGCAGATCAGCGATACCCTTTCCAACGTCTACATTGGTGCCGAAGACCGCGGCCGAAGCGCTCTGGACCGTCGCATAGTCGAAATCGAATATAGCGATCCGTTTTTTACGCGCGTGCGGCGCCTGGGGGGCATCGGCGGTCTGCGCGATGGCTCCCGTCACAAGAAATGTCGCAACCAGTATCATTAAGAAGATTCGTTTCATGACCAGTCTCCCTGCACTGAAGTATTCTCCCTCATGCGAATACAGAATACGTCCCCTAATCGACCCCGGCTGGGCGTAGCTGTGTGTGGCGCAATCGGCTAAACCTTGATTTGTTCCGGGGATCGTGCGCCGCGATTCTACCACTAAAGCGATGGTTTCCAACTGGAAATCAAGCCAGCGTTGGAGATACTTTCCGATTCCCGACGATTGAGTGTCAATTTGGACTGCACCACAGAAAAGATTCGTTTCCGATCATCCTTCGGGAAACTGCAACTACGCGTTGACCCGCTCCAGTTCGTCGGCATCCACTTCCACGGCCACACTGCGCATGATCAGTTCCAGGGTGAGCACAACCCGCAAGTTGGTTTTCTTACGGGCCAGGACACCCACCATACCGGCCAGCGATCCTGACTTAATGCGGGCTCTCTCGCCCACAACCAGGTAAGGGTGAGGCTCAAATCTGCGGAGGCGAAGTCCCGAACGCAACGCCTCGATCTCGAAGTCCGGCAAAGCTAGAGGTTCACGTCCGGAACCAACGATCAAGAGGACGCCAGGTACGGAGAGCACCTGGGTCGTGGCGCCTCGTCCGACTCGCGCGAAGACATAGCCGGGAAAGAGGGGCTGCTCCACATTGACCCGACAACCGTTCTTCCAGCGGTGCATCTCCGTGTAAAGAGGCAGGAACGACTCGATCGCTCGAAATTCGAAGTGCCTGGCCACCGCCTTTTCATGACGGGGAGTCGTATACACGGCGAACCACTTTGGCGGCTCCATATCCGAGGAGACCAATGCCCCCGACGGAGACATCATACCTGCATCCAGATCTCCTAGCATGTGCTCATTGACCACATACATAGGTTCGTTGTCCTGACTTCGCGAAGTGAATCCACATGGCCCTGCGGAATCCACTCCAGGCATGGAGCCGAAAAAGCCCCGCCAACCCGTCGCACGCCCAAAATGCAGTTTCACAAAGACTCTACTGCCCCCAACGAGAGGCAGGACTCCCTCGAGGAGTGAGACAGTGAGCGGCCACTTGCATTCTGCTGCGATTGGTTGGTCGTTAGGTTAGGACAACAGCTCTGCCGGGGTCAAGCAAAAAAGCGCGCATGTCGCTCGTCGATTGCCAGCATGGGAACCGTCTTTGCTGCATCAAGTTACGTCGTAATAGTTTGCGCGACGCCTGACCGCAAATCCGCTCAAAGTGAGTGCTTACACGCAGGGCAATCAAACGACTACCGCTATCGCACAGATTACGCCTGTTCACACCTGTGAAGATGGCCTCGATCGTTCCCGCTTTACGGGTGGCGATGCAGAACGTGCGTGGCGATGTCCGGCCAGAATTCCCGTGATTAAACATTCGGACATGTGAGCGCCGAACCTGAGCGGGCGAGGGACCCGCACCTTCTCGCGGAGGGCTTTCTGGATATCGGAGGCGCTCTAGCGCCGATTCGTGCTCTTACGGCTGCGGCGCTGGGTGGCTCTTCAGACGCGGCGTTAGATGCGGAATGACAAATTCCTGGAAAATACCGGCAACGCTGCCTTCGGCAATTCTGATCAGCGCAGTCCCCACCAGCAAACTCGCACTGCGATCGCTGGCTGGATAGTACGTATAGGAGAGCCCGGCCGTGGCAAAGCTGCCGATAATTGTCGAGTAATTCAGCTGCCACTGCTTGTTGTCTCCCTTGCAGACCACCGCATTGCGGAGCGCGTAGAAAAATCGCTCCTTGGTCGTGCCCGTGCCCTTGTAGAAGTAGCGTGGATCCTGTTTCAGCAACGATGGCAGAATCGCGCTGTCGATAAACGTGCCAAAAAAGACGTCGCCGTAAAGCGCGCCGAAACGCCTGCCGTAGCCTGCCGCACCCTGCCCGTATCCGCCTAACTCATCACTCGCTTGATAAATACCGGCCAGAAATCCGACGCCGACAACGCTGATGGGGTCGGTAACGGATTTCCAGGCCAAAGAGAACTTCTGCTTCGGGGCCAAAGGCGCGGGATCGGGTACATAGGTGGCGTAAAAGTTCGGGAAGATGCCAAGTACGCGTTGCTTCTCCTGCTCTTTAACCTCTTCCTGAGCAATTTCAGCTTCCGAGAGTTCGACCTTCACATCCGTTGTGGTGGCGGCAACAGTAAGCACGATCGCAGGAACAATAAAAGCCTGGCCCGAGTTCACAATTCCGGAAACCAATTTGGTTTCAAACCCCGGGGCGCTAACCGTGAGCTGGAAAGGGCCAGGAGCAAGATTGTAAAAGGAAAATTGCCCATTGTCGCCCGACAACACATCCTGTTTCTGGGCTTGATCCTTAAGGGTGAGTCGCACGTTCGCGCCAACGGCGACGGCTCCAGTCCGATCGACAACGGTTCCACTGATGCTTCCCTGAGGTTGCCGGACTGACTGCGGCTCGCCACCGGTTGCTCCTGCTCCCTGGGCGCCAGGTGTGCCAGCTTTTCCTTCCGGGACGGTCGGGACCTGCTGAGACGTCGACGGAGAATCGCCCTGCTGTGCAAATGCGCAGGCGGTCGACAAGATCAGTACAAACCACAGAACCAAACGCAAGAAGTTCCTCCCTTTGGTATCGATTGCCAGAACCTAGATTCTAATCGCTCGGCCCTTGAAGAGTCTATTCTCGGCAAGGGAACGTCGCGGAGAGCGCGATAGGCTAGAACATGCGGAGCAGCGCTCGGGTCGAAGTGTGGCGTGTCGAAATGCGATGGAGGCCTTCATGGCTTATCTGAATCATGGCCGATTCCGATCGGCACCAGAATCTTCCTCGTAATCGTCGGCCAGTACTCCTTCAGCAGGTTCACCCCCACGGAAGCAGCAATAGCCAGGCCATAGTTCCTAAAGGTGTAGCCCGCAGTTCGTTGAGCGTCCGGCATATATGAGTTTGCCAACCCTGCTGCCGCTAAGGGCGCTATGATTCCAGGCCAGTTGAACGCTTCTCCTCCGTCATCCTTGCGCACGATCACGACCCGGCGAAGGGCATACTTAACGCTTTGCTTCAGGCTTCCGTCTCCCATCACGAAATAACGTGGATCATCGTGCATTATGGAGGACAAGAAGTAGGTGCCAATGAGATTTGAGCTGGCACGGTTCGCCATCGAGGCTCCAAATCGCTTGCCGTAGCCGCTGCCGCCCTGACCGTATCCGGACGGACTATCCGCTGCTTGCCCCATGGCCGCGCTGAACCCTGACCCGAGAAACGCCGCAGGAGAAACGCTGTTCGCGATAGCCAGATGAAACTTTTCGCCCGCGGTCAACGGTAGCCGGCTGTGAGCCAGGTCAGGGAAAAACAGAGAGCGCTCGGTAATCACTTTAGGTCTCCCTACCTGCTCCTTCTTCCCAGCCATCGGAGCCGAAGTCTGCGACTGGCTGTTCGAGGAGGATGGAGGCGAATTCGCGTCCGAGGTTTGTGCGCTTGCAGGTACCTGTCCAATCAGCGAGACGGCGATCATGACGATTGCGCCGATGGCGAGCCGAATCGCTGTATGATGCGCCCTTGAAACTCGTCCGCTGTAGTGATTTGTCATAGTCATGCTCGCGCGTCTCTCCATGCAATTCTTTCGCGGTCGTTTGGCCTCAGGAAATGTGGTTTACCCTTTTCCAGAGGTTGCACAACCCGTGGCATTCTTCTCTGACATAGACAAATTCAGCTTCAATCTTGCGGCTTTGCCTGTGCTCTCAAACCGCTACAAAAGCACGAACCCCGCCCACAAATGGCGGGGTCCGTTAGCATTTCAACGCGGCTCCGTCTTCTGGCCGCTTTGCCGTGACGTTGGCACAACTCAGTGTTGCATGTCGTTCATGGCGCCGCCGCTGCCTCCTTTTTGCGCCAGCATCTTCACCTTGTCGACATGAAGCGTGCCACTGTCGGTCATTTTACCTGTCACTTCCACATGATGGCCTTCATGTCCGGCAAGCGCATCGGGGTTGTCGATGCTGACGACCTTCATGTCCTTATCGGTTACCAATACTGGCTTCTCGCCTTCCCCGATGCACTTCTTGGCGCACGCCGCATGTTCAGCATTCGCGCCTTTCGCGCCGCACTTGGAATCGCTGACCCAGCCGCTCCAGCTCATGTCCTTCGCTACTGCCAGCACGGTCATGCTGCACAGATAGAGCCCGATTACTAACAACACTTTTTTCTTCATTGTCGAATCTCCTCTTGAATTGCCGCCAGGCGGCTGAAATGTTTATAAGCGGGGAAAGACCAGCCCATGCCAGGCAGGCTGCAGAGTAGCTTTCCATGAACAGCACCCCAGTGCACTTCGCTGGTACCTGCATCCTTAACCCAGGTACGAGGCAGGAGTCCCCACAGACTTCGATGCAACCAGTTTATTCCACAAACAGGTTTTGCGCGAAAAAACGTCGCCGAGCGGGACAGAAGGAAGTCAATACCGCCGGCCAGGGGCGGCAGCGGTCCGCAACGTCCCCGTAGGGGATCGCTATTTCTGATGAGTATTTTCAGCTACCGTGGGGCGCGCTTTGCGTCAGGTTTGACCTGCGGCTCGACCAGTACGACCTCGCCGGGCTTAACGTACCCCAACTGTTCGCGCGCTTCTTTCTCGATGGCGTTGGGATCTGCCTGTTGCAGGCCATCGACCCGGCGCTGCAGTTGCTCGTTCTTCCGCTTCTCGTCATCAATCTGCTGTTGCAGCCGGACAGCTTCAGCTCGCTTGTCCTCATAAACCTTCATGCCGTTGGCGCCAAAGATCACCTTGTAACCAATGAAAATGGTGAGCACGCCAATGCACAGCGTCGCCAGCACGCGGCGCATACGGTAGAACCAGCCTCCGGCAATACGAACGGTCAGCACCATGGTCACTGCTCCAAGAGTCTCGTCTCCTCCCGGCAAGTTTCGGTTGACACCACAGCAATTCTTAGTGGACTTCCGCATGACCTCGCGCGTCAAGCGAAAGATCTAGCGAAAGCACAAGAGGAACCAACTTTGGCAAATGCTTGCGGTCACTGTGCCCCTGAGGGCCGAGGGAGGGTGTTTGCGCCCCCGCCGTGGTACAGTCTGAACCAAAAACATTCACGCTGAGGTGGTGGATGACCAATGCGCGCATTGTGCTGACTACGCTCGGGCAGCAGCACGACGCCGAGAAGCTCGCCTTGCAGTTGGTAGAGCGCAGATTGGCGGCCTGTGTCAACATCGTCGGGCCGATCCGCTCGGTGTACCGATGGAAACAAAAAATCTCGAACGAACCTGAGTACCTGCTGGTGATCAAGACCAGCGCTGAACACGCTGCGCAATTGCGCTCGGCCTTCAAGGAACTGCACCCTTATGAGTTACCCGAATGCGTCGAGCTAGCAGTGCAGGGCGGCAGCGAGGAGTATTTGGCATGGCTGGCAGGAGAGGTCAGCGGTTGATCCCCGGGGGTAACAGCGAGATCGCGCACGTACACGCTGGCGCAATTGCGCCCTCTTTATTTTTCTGACTCGCTTTCACTTCCCGCAGGAAACACGGTGTGGCGAGGTGCGGGCATCGGGATCCGGCCCTTGGCGGCCCTCCATAAGATGGCATTGAGCACGTTGGTGTCCGCGGCATCTGCAACCGAGAAATTAAGCTTGGCTGATTGCTTGGCACCTGGAGCATCGGCCTTATTCGCCTGATATATCTTCCCATTGTGCCGGGGGCCGTAAACGGTATTAACGTCCGAAGGTATCCCTCAACCTTACCGTCCGATGTCGCAATCACGGCCACTCTGTCACGGTTCGCGAGCGTGACATAGAGCTGGCGCTCATCCGGACTCAATAGGAGCGCCGTCGGATGGGACAAAGCGTCGATATCGCGCTGCGGAGGCATCAATGCGACCTGCCGCACAACTTTGCCAGAGCGCAGATCCAACTCTGCGACTTGCGATGCGTTCCACAACGAACACCAGCCGCGGCTACCGTCGGCACTCACCACAACACCGTAGGGAAACGCGGCCGGAACATATTTGCCACGACTCAGATCGAAGCGCTGCAGCACCTTGCCGCTGCGCGCATCCAGCAATACCGCATCGTCCGCAAGATTCTCCACGATCAGCAGCGCGTCGCCACGGTCGCGCTTCACCACAGCCAGACCGGCGGGATACGGGTTGGCATAGCCGGGCGCAACACTTCTCGGATTGTAGGTAAATTGTTTGCCGTGACCGAGAGGCGTACCGGGCAGCTTCAGAAAACGTTCCGCCAGCAGTGTGCCGTTCTGCAAGCGGTACACGGCGACCCCGTTGCCAGTATCACCGGGGTTCTTGCCGTCCGGGTCGGTAAGCGACGCTATCGAGGCGTAAAGACTGGCGCCATCGCTGCTCCAAGCGAGTCCAAGGAAATACGACTGCTTGGCATGAAGCGCGAGGCGCGGATCGGGAAAATCTCGCAATCGATTGCTGGCTAAATCCAGTAAGGCAATCGACTGTTGAAACTTGGACCCCTCTGTCCCATATCCATTATTCAAAATGGCCAGGTACTTCCCATCCGGACTGAGTGCCACCGCTGTGGGAAAACTGTTCGTAGGCTGCGGTCCTCCGGGGGCAGGCAACAGCAGTAGCTTGCTGGAGGGCAGATCTACTTCCTTTTCTCGCGCAGACGATTGAGCGGCGCAGGGCAGGCTAATCAGGCACAGCAATAACAGAACGCCGCCGATGCTGCGGACCTTCATTCCTTCCTCGTGATTGCAAGCATGGCTTTTCGCTGCGCTGGATCGGCCGAGGCGTGCGCTCGGGTGTTGCTAATTTGTCGCTCATAGTGCGCCAGAACGCGGGAGACTCCCTCGGCAATGGGCTCAGTACCGGAGATCACGACATCCGCATAGACGATGCTGGGACGAACGTAGCGCTGGGCCATGGGAGCGACGGTCCCGGCATATTGCTCCATGACGGACACGGGAGTGCGGCCGCGTTCGCACACATCGCGCGCTTGGCGCCGCATCAGGCAGACTTCGTCATTCATGTCCACGAAAACCTTGGTGCCCAGTAACTCGCGCAGACTAGGCCAGTGCAAAGTAAACAGTCCCTCGACAATGACCACGTCCGATGGACGCAGCACCTCGGTCCTCCTAGTTCGCGTATGGGTGGCAAAGTCGTACACCGGCAGATGCACAGTTTCGTTATTGCGCAAGCGAGCAACTTGCTCGACGATGAGTTCGTGATCGAGAGCCTCGGGCGCGTCGAAATTTACCTGCGCTCGTTCCTCCAGGGGCAGATGCGAGAGGTCCCGATAGTAGCGGTCTAGCGCCAGAACGTTGGCATGCAGTGCAACGGCAAGATGCGTCGCGAGGTAGGTTTTTCCCGCGCCCGAAGGACCGGCAACACCGATGAGATACATTTCCGCGGGCATGTGCGATTACAGCAGTTCAAGAGTGAACACAGCGTAGTAACAATTGTCATCCTGAGCGAAGCACGAGTCCGCCATGGCGGACTCGTGCCAGTCGAAGGAACCCTATAGCCGAAGAATTCTTCTTTCCATAGGGGTCCTTCGACTCCTCGTCCAGTCGCCACGGCGACCGGACTCGTCGCTCAGGATGACAGACAAAACACTTTTCATTCCCACGCCCAGTTTAGCGCAGAGGTTCCCAGCGACGATAACGTTAATCGGGATTGGAATGGTCATTTAGATAGCCCTCGATCCTGGGCAACACCGCCCGCAATAGCGCAAGAAACTTGCTGGCCAGGCGCTCGCCAGTTTGCAACACTTCCTCTTCTGTGATCTTTTCGCCAGTGATGCCGGCGGCCATGTTGGTCACGCACGAGACCGCCAGGACCTCAATCCTCATGTGCCGCGCGGCAATCACCTCGGCCACGGTGGACATGCCGACCAGGTCGGTGCCGATCGTGCGCAAAAAACGAATCTCCGCCGGGGTTTCAAAGTTAGGGCCGGTCACGGCCGCGTACACACCTTCGAAGATGCCTCCGCCCAATCGCTCCGATTCTTCCCGCACGAACTGCCGGAATTGCGCATTGTAGGCGTCCGTCATGTCGGGATGACGCAACCCAAGACAGTCGTCGTTCGCCCCAATGAGCGGGTTCTGTCCCTGAAGGTTGATGTGGTCGCGCAACACCACAAGCGCGCCGCGGGTATATTCGGGGCTGATTCCGCCTGCGGCATTGGTCAGCACCAGGGCGCGTACTCCCATGCGTCCTAGTGCGCGTATGGGAAGGACAACCTGGCTGGGCGAATAGCCTTCGTAGAGATGCGCGCGACCTTGCATCACCGCCAAAGGAATGTTGTCGAGTATCCCGATGGCAAGTACGCCCGCATGACCCTCGGCCGTGCTCTTCGGAAAATATGGAATTTCTTCGTAGGGGATGCGGACCGCGTCTGTTAACCCAGTAGCGACGCCGCCGAGTCCCGATCCCAGCACCAGGCCGATACGCGGACGCAGGCTGGCGCGCTCAAGAATGAACTGTGCCGCCCGTTCAGCGTGGAGGAAGTCGTCGGTGGCGGAGCCCAGCATAATTTTTCGATCATCCGGTCAGTTCCGATTGTCATCCTGAGCGGAGGGCGAGTCCGCTGTGGCGGACCCGTGCGGAGTCGAAGGCCCCCCATAGCTGCAAGAAATCAAGCTTGGATGCCTGGCACAGCAACAAGTCTGAAATTGCTTGGCGGGCAAAGGGTTCCTTCGACCCCTCGCTGCGCTCGTCGCTCAGCATGACACTCCAAAAAGTTACGTTCGCTCATGAATGATCCAGGTCTAGCGGCCGCAAGTTGGGTCTATTTCCCGATCTCTTCCAGATACTTCTCGGCTTCAAGGGCAGCCATGCACCCTGTTCCCGCGGCGGTGACCGCCTGCCGATAATGGCGGTCGGCCACGTCGCCGCTGACGAATACACCCGGCGCTCGCGAACCGACGTACCCATCGGGAATGAGATACCCATCGCCATCGCGAGCCAGTTGCTCACCCACGAATTGCGCATTGGGTGTATGCCCGATGCCCAGGAACATGGCACTGACCGGAAGGTCCCACTGTTCGCCGGTCTTCACATTGTGCAGCCGCAGTCCAGTGACTTCCTTCCTGCTGACATCGAACACGTCGTCCACAACGGTGTCGGTGAGAAACTCGATCTGCTGATGCTGACGTGCGCGCTGAAGCATAATTTTCGAGGCCCGGAACTCGCCGCGGCGATGAATGATGGTGACCTTGGTCGCGAAACGGGTCAGGAACAAAGCCTCTTCCATGGCCGAGTCGCCGCCTCCGATGACGGCAATTTCCTTGCCCGAGAAGAAGAAACCATCGCAGGTAGCGCAAGAGGAAACGCCGTGGCCGATGAGCGTCTGTTCGCTCGGAAGGCCTAGCCAGCGAGCTGAAGCGCCGCTGGCAATGATGAGAGTACGGGTCAATAAAGTCTCGCGGCCTAAGTTCACCTCGATCGGCTTCTTGCTGCCGTCAGAACTCTTTTGGCTCAGGTCCACCGTAGCAACATGTCCGGCAAGGAACTCAGCGCCGAACCGCATGGCCTGCTTGCGCATGTTCTCGATGAGTTCCGGGCCCTGGACGCCATCCGGAAACCCTGGAAAATTCTCTACCAGCGTAGTGATGGCAAGCTGCCCACCGGGCTCATGCCCATCGATGACCAGCGGGCTGAGATTAGCTCGGGCAGCATAAATTGCGGCGGTCAGTCCCGAACATCCGGAACCGATGATGATTACGTTACGCACCTTGTCAGGCATAGGGCTGAACTTAGATTCCGCGCCACGCCGGAAGATGCAACCGCACCCGTCGTGGCGCGCACACGAAGAAATAACAGCTTGTTACTCAAAAGTTTGAATCAACAGAATGCACCGTCCGGATTCTAACAAGTGCCTGCGGTTTGGGGAACGTTTAGAATCAGGGCATGGCAAAGTTGACCCTGGTGTATGGACTGCGTCTTCTACCCTCAGAAGAAGTCGCCGAAGTAGGCGAGGGTGCGGTAAAGCTGAAGAATGGGCACGAGGCGCACGTGACGCTGCATATTATCGAGGGCTCGAAAGAGGAAATCGAGCGGCAGTTACGCACGAGCGTGGAGGCGTTTTTCGATCTTTATCCCGAGATCTGAGAATGTTGTCAGCGAGCGGCGCCGCTTCGTAATCATTGAAACGTTCCCCGGCGCTTGCCGTCACACCTTGAGAGTGGCGACGAAGGCCACGGACTAGCAATAGTTCCGAGAGCTATGGCGTTCAAGCTTCCAGAGTCCCGCGAAATCAAGGCCCGGCTGCGAAGGGCCCTGCGCCCCAAGAGCAAGTTGGGACGAACCACGTTGTGGTTTGGCGGATTGGCCCTGGTCCTCGAACTGCTGCGCTTGATCTTCCGTGCGCCCAACGGGACAATGCTGAGCGGCTGGGCCACGTTCCTCGTCTTCACCTTCGTTGTTTGCGCCATGCTGATGGGCCTGCGCTGGGTGCGCCGGCAGCTCATGTGGCGCCTGCGTAACCGCTTAATCGTCACCTATGTCTTTATCGGCGTCATTCCCATCGTGCTGCTGCTGATGATGGGACTTCTGGCCGGCTATCTGTTTGCGGGACAATTTGCGACCTACGTCGCCATGTCGGACCTGCAATCGGAATTACGGCATCTGGAATCCGCCAACCGCTCCCTGGCCATGCAATTCCGCAGTTTGGCGCGCTCCGAGAAGTTGAATGAGCAACTGGCCGCCGAGATCTCCAGCGCGTCGGATGAGAACTTCCGCAATCGGGTGGTAAGCGTCTGGGACGAAGACAAGCCTTTCGTGCTTTCGGCGGGCCGGCCAGCTCCCGGAATCGAACCTATCCGCATATCGGTAGCAATCCAGGGAGACTTCGCGGGTTTTGTGCTGGACGGCAAGCGCCTGCACCTACGCGTGGTCAAACACGTGGAAGCCGGTCCGCATCACCTGACAGTCATCTCCAACGTGCCTGTCACGCCGCAGCTCTTACGGATGGCCACGTCCCAGCTAGGATCGGTAACTCTGCTCCCTCCAGACGAGGACACAAAGCCGGAACCGGATACTGCATCGAGTACCTCCACTCGCACCTCTAGATCCTCGTCAGCACCCGATAAAGATAACGATAAGCTGATCATCGGCACGGGAAATTCACGCGAGACGGTGAGTCTGTCTGGCGAAAGCGCCAGCACGAGGGTGGAGGCGGGGCGCGTGCCGGCTCCCGCAAACCGCTTCGACGTGCACATTCCGTTTGCCACTCGCTTCAGCGCCATCGACTGGCACACCGGCAAATCGCTGACTGGGCTGATGCTGGTGGATACCCGGCCCTCGATGCTATACGCCACCTTGTTCAGTGCGCTCGGAGATAAAGCCGAGATCTTCCTCGATGGTCTGGTTGGCATCGCAATCTTTTTTGGTCTGATCGAGCTGATAGCGCTGTTCATCGGCATGAGGCTCTCCCGCAGCATCACCAAATCCGTGGCCGATCTCTATGTTGCAACCCAGCACGTGAATCGCGGTGACCTCGCCTATCGCATCAAGGTGCGCACCAACGATCAGATGGCTGCGCTGGAGCAATCGTTCAACTCCATGACCCAGTCGCTGTCGAACCTGATGAGCGAGCAAAAGGAGAAGCAGCGGCTGGAGAGTGAACTGGCCATTGCGCACGAGGTGCAAAACTTGCTCTTCCCCGCCGATTTGTCCGGCCTGGCCACGCTGGAGGTACACGGAGTATGCCGTCCGGCGAGGACGGTAAGCGGCGACTATTACGATTTCATTCCGATGCGCGCAGACAGGCTGGTGCTGGCGGTTGGCGATATCAGCGGCAAAGGTATTTCGGCGGCCCTGCTGATGGCGACGGTGCATGCGTTCGTGCGCGCCTATTCGTTGGAACCGGAGCGAACCCTGGCGTCCGTGGCGCTGGACGCCGGCCTTCCTAGCGACAGTGCTCTTCCTATGTACTATCGCGGCGATGGCAGCGGCAATTCCGAACTCGCTCCGGGATTATTAATGGCCACGCTGAATTATCAGCTCTATCGCAGCACGCCGCCGGAGAAGTACGCAACCATGTTCCTGGGCTGCTACGATGCCGCTTCCCGCTCGCTTACCTATTCCAACGCAGGACACCTGCCTCCCCTGGTCCTGAGCAACAGTGGGCAGGTCAGGCGTCTGGAGACCTCCGGTACCGTCGTAGGTCTATTCGACGGGATGAGCTACGAGGAAAGCACGATTGGCATGGAGCCGGGAGATATGTTCGTGGCTTACAGCGACGGTGTAACCGAGCCGGAGAACGAGTTTGGCGAATTCGGCGAGGAGCGTCTGATTGAGCTGATCCAGCGGCATCGCGATCAGCCGCTGGCGCGCATCAGCGAGATCGTAACCGGCGCCGTTACCGACTGGATCGCTGGCGGTGAACAACCGGACGATGTCACCCTGGTACTCGCCCGGGCACGCTAGGACAGTTCCAGTGGTGCTGTCGCTTCGATATCGGTCGCGGTAAGATTACTGCTTATGCCCGCAGCCAGCGAGCGTCCGCTCGCCCATTCGACACCGAAGCAATCCTCCGTTTCGGTTCCAGAACTTACTTCTCGTGGCCGAGTCTTGTTACTGACTCTTGTGACCCTCGCCGGGGCGTGGCTGCGTCTGTTCCACCTCGGTACAAAAAGTCTATGGCTGGATGAAGGCGCCACAGTGACGCTGGCGCGCATGGCATGGCCACAGTTCGTGCATGTCTGGTGGTATGGCGAGGCCAGCTTTCAGGGAGCCTTCTTCCTGTTGATGCGGGTTTGGCTGCATTTGGGTCCAGGCGAGTTTTGGGTCCGCCTTCCTGCCGCCATCTTTGGGATTGCCTCCATTCCGTTGATTTACCTGTTAGCGCGAAAACTGGTGGGTGTGGTACCGGCGCTGGCGGCGGCCGCAATCTTCGCGTTCAGTCCGACGCACGTGTACTACTCGCAGGAAGCCCGCAGTTACACCATGACGATTCTGCTGGTGCTGGTGTCGTCGTGGTTCTTCGTGCGGGCGGTTGAGCAAAACCGTGAAACAGACTGGGCCTTGTGGACCCTGTTCAGCGTCATGGCCGTTTACAGTCACACTTTCGCGTCGTTGGTGATGGTGGCGCAGGCTTGCTCGTTGTTCTTCCACAAGAAGCCAACGCCGTGGGGACGGCTCATCGTTCATGCCTTGGTGATTTTGGCGATGTGCGCCCCCGGACTCACCTACGTGCTGCGCGTCCCGCCGGAGGCGGTTGCCTTTCACGGGATGCCAAAACCAACTCCGAAGCAACTACTGCATCTGGCGCTTTTCCTTGGCGGGAGTGGAGAGAAATTTATCCTGTCCGCAGTCCTCTGGATAGCCGCAGTGGTGGCGATCAGGCGTGCAGGGAAGGACAACGCTGCGCCCGGCAGTTTCTGGAGGGGGATGCTGATCATCTCGTGGGCTAGTATTCCCATCCTTCTCACGGGGCTGGCTTCGCTCTTTCATCCCGTATTCGTTCAGAGATACATGATCTTCAGTTTGCCAGCGGCGGTTATGCTGGCAAGCCGCGGAATGGTCGCGCTGCCCAAGCGACGTCTCGGCTTGTGGCTGGTGATCGCCTTATGCGTGGCCTCAGTACCAAACATTTTCATCCGCTATAGGAAGCCACGCGAAGACTGGCGCAACGCTACAAATGTCATTCTTGCTTCCGCGCAGCCGGGAGATGCCGTAGTCATCTATCCGTTCTATGCAATCGTGGGTTTTGATTATTACCGGCAACTGGACCCTCACACCCCAGCGTTGCGCGTGTTCACGCAACCGTATTACGGCGTGGGCGACAACGACGAGACGCTGCTGCGAGCGCTCAGTTCCGACTCACGTGGATTCCGTCACGTATGGGTCATGGTGCGCCGTGAAGGTCCGGGGCGGGACAACCTGCAAGACGACTCTCCCGCTGTTGCCGCTAAGTTGCAGTCGGTATTTGGAACGCCCGCGGTAGCGCAATTCACCGACATTACCGTACTAGAGTTCGGCCGCTAGGGTGGCCCAGGCACGTACAGTTTTGCCGCTATACTGGCGACACCTCCGGCGAGCGTTACACCTCGGCTGGCGTGGGCAAGAAGCGGTAGCCCACACCGCGTACGGTTAGCAGGTGCTGGGGATGCGACGGGTCTTTCTCGATGTATTTACGCAGGCGCACAACAAAATTGTCGATGGCGCGCGTGTCGGTGTCTTCGTGCAATCCCCAAACTTCTTCGAGGATGGACTTGCGCGAAACAATTCTGCCACCGTTGCGAATGAGATGCCGCAACAGTTCGGCCTCCATGAGGGTCAGGCGAAACACCTTGCCATGGGCCCGCAGTTCAAGCGTCCCAAAATCAACCTGATTGCCTGCAAAGGTGTAAACGTCGAACTCGCGCAAGGAATCGGCCCCTCCAGGCTCAGCCACTCGCACTCCCGCCGGAGGGTCGGTGAGTAAGGTGCGGCTCCAGTCGCGGCGGCGCAACAAGCTGCGAATGCGCGCCAGTAGAATGGCGAGATCGAACGGCTTGGGCAGGTAGTCGTCGGCCCCGGAGGCAAAGCCCCTCAACACGTCCTCCGGGCGACCGCGTGCGGTCAGCATCAATAGAGGGATGTATTGGTTGGCCTTGCGCAGTTCGGTGGCAACGGCGAAGCCGTCTTTGCCCGGAAGCATGACGTCCAGCACCAGCAGATCGAACTCGGTGTGCTTCTTCAGCAGCAGATCCAAGGCGCTTTCGCCGTCGCCCACGACCCTGGTGGGATAGCCTTCGGCTTCCAGGTTGAACTTCAAGCCTCGCGCCAGATGCTCTTCGTCTTCGACCAGCAGTATTTCGCTCACTGCAAGTTCCTCGGCAATTGGATGGTGACGGTTGTGCCCCGGCCTGTTCCTTCGCTCTCCGCGAAGGCCTTGCCGCCGTGGCGGCGCGCGATGGCGCGCACGATAAATAGACCTAAGCCACTGCCCTTTACCTGCGGCGTGACTGGAGTAAGCACGCGATAGAAGCGCTTGAAGATGCGCTTCAGTTCGCCTCGAGATATTCCGATGCCATTGTCTTTCACTCGAATCTGCACATGCCGCAGATCGGGGGTGTGCACCTCAACCCGAATACCCGGGTCCTTCTGTGAATATTTAATCGCATTATCGAGCACGTTGGACAGGGCCGTGGCAAGTTCTTCGCGATCGCCGATGACCGTAAGCCGCTCGGCCGGCCGGCCGTCGGCGGCCCAGTCCATCGCCTGGGGAGACAAATGATGGCGCGAGCGCGCCAGATCTAACGCGTCCTGCACCAGCGGACCAATTTCAACTTCGCTGCGCGAAAGCAGCGCGTTCCTCTGTACCACCCGGGCCGCGCGCAGCACTTGCTCGACCGTGCCGATCAGACGCTGGGTATCGTCGAGCATAACCCGATAGAACTCGCGGCGCTGCGCTTCGTCGAGGTTGCGCTTCTGCAAAGTCTCCAAGTACAGGCGGATGGAGGTGATCGGCGTCTTCAACTCATGAGTCACCGCATTGAGAAAGCTGTCCTGCTGTTCATTACGGCGGATCTCGCGGACCAGGAAAATGGTGTTGAGGATGACCCCGGCAATAATAAAGCCAAAGAAAATCACGCCCAGAATGAGAGGCACGATCTGGCGCCAGTTGAGAATGATCCAACTGGTGCTGAGCACCGCTGTCGCCGCCGCCAGACAAACGCCGAGCGTAATGAAGAACGCGATGGTGGTTTTGCGGCTGGTGATGCGCATGGGGTGACGAAAAGAGAATAGCACCGCTGAAATCAGGAGGCGCCCGCCATGGGCAGCCACCAGGGGTCAGCTATTGAGCCAGCAGCCGGTCAGCGCCTCGCTGGGCGTTTTCCAGGTTGTGGGTCATGCTCTGGGCTTGCCGAATGGCCGACAGGGCTGCGTTGTTGTCGCCGCTTTGCTCCAGGGCCCGGGCGAGCAGCAGATATCCCCAATCCGAAGGTTGCAGCTTCATGGCCTGGGAATACGCCTGAATCGCCGAGCCAACATTTCCGGATTTTTGGTCGACCAGCCCTAAGCCGATCCATGCTTTCGCGAATTGGGGATCCGAGGCCACTGCGGCTTCAAAGCTCTCCCGGGCGTGAGGTAAATCGCCCAGCTCGCGATAAGCGTAGCCCGTGTTGTCGAATGCCTTTGCTCGCACGCCGGTGTTCAATACTGCGGAGTCCTGGGTGGCGCTGATCACTTTCTTGTACTGCGCGATGGCTTGCGGAAAATTCCGTCGTTGCTGCTCGTAACCACCGATATTGAGATTGCTGTCGGGATCATCGGGATTTATCGATACGGCCCGGTAGAAATGCGGCATCGCTGCTTCGAGCTGCCCGTCAGCCAGCAGAGCCCCACCCAGATGGTCCTCGGCCACGTAGTTGTTCCTGGTGACCGCGACCGCATGTGACCACAGCTTCACGTTATCGTCCCAATAGGAGACCTGACGGCGAGTCATAATTGCCAGGGCCAGCAGAGCGACAACACTCACGGCCGACAAGATTGCGCTGGAAATGTGCCGCTGCTTCGCCCACTCCGCTATGCCCCAGCAGACCATAATAAACAGGCCAACGAATGACAGGTACGCATAGCGATCGGCCATCGCCTGGATACCTATTTGCTTAAGCCCCATCATCGGCCCCAGGGTCCCCAGAAACCAAAGCCACCCTACCAAAAGATAACGCCGCCGGCGGTCCGCGATGACCAGAGCGGTGACGGCCATCAGGAAGACAAATGCCGCAATCACCCTCCAGAGTGCCAGCGAATCTCCGCTGGGATACGGATAGTACAGCGCCAAGCCCGAAGGCCAGAACACCTTCCCCACATATCGTACGTAGGAAAGAATGGCATTCTGCAACCGCATAGAAAATGGGTGGAAGTAGATTCCACTGAGCGTGCCACCCGTGCGCTCTGCTCGCAACGTAATGACCGCGCTAGCCAAACAGATTGCAAAAAGCGGCAGCTTTTCCAGGATCAGCCAGGAAAAACTCTTTGCAGGGATCGTCGCCAGATTCTCGGACGACGCCTCCGTGCGGTCAGCAAACATCCTCTGCAATGGCCAGTAATCCCAAAGCAACAACACAAAGGGAAATGTGATTATCTGCGGTTTAGCCATTAAGCCGAGCGCGAATAATGCCGCGACCGCGGTGTAGCGTGTCACGCGAGGCTCGCGCGCATACCAGCGGTAAGCGCCCAACGCGAGCAGGAAAAACAGGGTGCTCAGCAGGTTCTTGCGTTCCGAGATCCAAGCCACGGATTCGACGTTGATGGGATGCAACGCAAACAGCGCGGCCACCACCAAGCTAGGGCCCGGGGAGCCGGTTGCCCGCAGCAATACCCAGAACAGCAGCAGTGTATTCAGGACATGGAGTGCGACACTGGTCTCATGATGGCCACCGGGATCCAGTTGAAACATCTGGTAATCCAGGGCGTGAGAAACCCAAGCTAGCGGATGCCAATTGACAAATTCGTAGGTAGTAAACGCCCACTTGACTGTGTCCCAGTTCAATCCAGACTGGACATGAGCATTCCCGGTTACATAAGCGTCGTCGTCGTAGTTGACGAACGGATGATGGCTGACAGGATAGTAGACAGCGATCGTCGCGAAAACAAAGACCAGAGCAAAAATCCAGGATCGCGACTTGGACGAAACAAGTAAGCCGGGTTCAGGAGGAGATTGAGGTCCCTTTCGATTCCCCTGCTTCGCTCGCGACTGCGCTGAGATCACTCCTGCTCCCGCCCCCGAGGGTTGGATGGATCCTAGAGAATAGCAATACTCTATCACCAGTTCACGAACCGGTCTTCATCCTTTGCGCGCGGTTTTGGGTGAGCTTTTCTGCCCCACTCGCAACCACGCTCTTCGCGAATGCTAAAATCAAAGGTTCCCTACTCCATCTGGAAGGACTGCTCTCATGTCACAGGCCGTTGCAAACCTCGCCGCCTCCGCACCCGCCCCTCTGGTTTCGCTTACCGAAGACGAAGTACTCTTCCGCGACACGGTTCGCCAGTTCGCGGACGAAAGCGTCCGGCCTTACGTCAAGGAGATGGACGAGAAGGGTGTCTTCGAGCACAAGCTCATCGAACAATTCTTTCAGTTGGGTTTGATGGGCATTGAAATTCCCGAGCAATACGGCGGAGGAGGCGGTACTTTCTTCGAGGCGATTCTCGCGGTGGAGGAACTTTCCCGTGTCGATCCTTCCGCCGGAGTTGTGGTGGACGTGCAGAATACGCTGGTCAACAACGCTGTGCTGCGCTGGGCCACGGAAGAGCAGAAGAAGCGCTATTTGCCTCACCTGTGCAGCGACACCGTGGGCGCCTATGCGTTGAGCGAAGCCGGTTCCGGTTCGGATGCCTTCGCGCTGCAAACCAAGGCGGAGTTGAAGGGCGACGAGTATGTCCTCAACGGCCAGAAGTTATGGATCACCAACGGCAAGGAAGCGGGAGTCTTCATCCTGCTGGCGACGATCGATCCTTCCGCCGGATACAAGGGTATCACCGCCTTCATCGTCGAGAAAAACTTCCCGGGATTCACTGTCGGCAAGAAGGAAGACAAACTCGGTATCAGGGCTTCCAGCACCTGCGAATTGATTCTGGAAGATTGCCGCGTGCCCAAGAGCAACGTGCTGGGCGAAGTCGGCAAAGGCTACAAGATCGCCATCGAGACGCTGAACGAAGGCCGCATCGGCATCGGCGCGCAGATGCTTGGGCTGGCGCGTGGCGCCTGGGAATTCGCCGTCAAGTACGCGCAGGAGCGCAAACAGTTCGGCCGCGCCATCGGCGAGTTCCAGGGTATCCAGTTCCAGATCGCCCAGATGGCCACCGAGATCGAAGCGGCCCGCATGTTGCTGTACAACTGCGCCCGCATGAAGGACGCCGGCATGAACTTCGTGAAGGAAGCGGCCATGACCAAGCTCTATACCTCGCAGGTTGCCGAGCGCGTGGCCTCGCTGTGCATCGAGATCTACGGCGGCTACGGCTTCACCAAGGACTACCCGGTGGAGAAGTTCTTCCGCGATTCGAAGATCGGCAAGATCTACGAAGGCACATCGAACATGCAGCTCCTGACCATCGCCAAGCTGGTGATGGGCAAGTAAGGCCGGCAGCATTCAGCATTCAGCCCTGAGCAAGAGTTCCTGCTATCATCCTGAGCGGAGGTTCGTCCCCCTTGGCGGGCGAACCTGAGTCGAAGGACCCCTATTCCCGCAGAGTCTCAACGAACTGTCGCCCCTGCGGTGCGCGGATTGTTGGGCCGCTCTTCTAGCGTAATCCCGCCTGCCCCAGCATTTCCAGGAACTGTTTCTGCGTGCGCATGTCGATGGACTGTGCAACCAGCTTTCCCTCGCGATCGTAAACGAAGCTCTTCGGAATTCCCTCCACTTGAAACAGCTCGTTAACCTTGCGTCCGGGATCGAGCATGACCGGATAGCTGATGTTGCGTTCCGAGATAAAGGGCTTCACCTTGTCGGCCTCTTCATCGGAAATCGCCAGGACCACGAAACCTTGGTCCTTGAATCGCTGGTAGAGCGCATTGAGATCGGGCATCTCCTTGCGGCATGGTGGGCACCACGTGGCCCAGAAATTTACTAGCACCACTTTTCCCTTCAGCTGCCTCAGGGACCAAGTTTTCCCTTGCAGGTCTGTGAGCGTGAACTCGGCCTCCTGGCGGCGCTGGTCATCGGCTTCCAGCTTCGCCATGGCAGCCTTGAACTGCGGCACGTCTAACGACGCCTGCATATGCTCATAACGCACTAGCTGTGCAAGCTCCAGATAAGGGGCGGCGGGCTGGCCGTGATCGTCGGGCGCTGGCTGCTGACGCAGCGTGTCGGCCAAGGTTGTGGCTACTTCCTGTAGGGTGTCGTGCCCGAAATCGCCTTCTGTGGACAGATTAGCCAGGGAGTTGGCCAGCCGAAGCTTGTTCGGCGTTGCCGGCAAATGCCTGATTTGCAACGCGAGTTGCTTGGTGACGCCTGCCCTGACGTCATCGGACAACTGACGCAGACCGTGGATCTGCTCGGCGATTGGCTTCTCCTGCGCACTCCAGACGACCTCTTGCTTCTGCGCCCAAACGAAAACCGGACTCATTACAAATATCTGGGCTGCCACAACACCCAGCGACGCCGAAAGCAGGGTTCTTCGGACAACGCTCATACAGCAACCCCGAAAAACAGCATTCATCGTCTCACCACCTCCGCAGTTAATCTTACCTCTTTGCCGGCATTGGTCAGGTGAGGGCACACGCAGAAAAAGGACAGCGCTGTTCACGCCGTCCTTCGCGATTGCCGCTGGACTTCGAAGCTAAACGCTGACTAGTTCTTCTTGCCGTTGCGCCGCGGGTTCCCGTTCCGCCACCGGCTTGACGCGGGATGACCCCAGCTTGGGCAGCTTGACATCCCAGATGAGTCCCAGCGCTTCCAGCGTCTTGATGCCGTACCAGTTCACATCCAACTCGTACCACGCCAAGCCATGGCGCGCCGATTGCGGATGCGCGTGGTGATTGTTGTGCCAGCCTTCGCCGAAGCTGAGATAGGCCACCCACCACAGGTTGCGCGAGTCGTCATCGGTGGCGAAGCGCTTGGAACCCCACATGTGCGTCGCCGAGTTCACAAACCAGGTGGAGTGCAGCAGCACCACAGTGCGCAGGAAGATCGCCCAGAACATCACTCCCCAACCGCCGATGACCAGCAGAAGCACGCCCAGCGTGGTCAAAGGGAGCCAGTGGTACTTGCTGATCCAGAGATGAAATTTATCTTTGCGAAGGTCGGGAACATACGCCAGAAGATCGCTGTTGTTGTTATGAAAAGTCTGCCCGGTGAGAATCCAACCCATGTGCGCCCAAAAGCCGCCATCGCGCGGGGAGTGCGGATCGCCCGGCTTGTCGGTGAGCTGATGATGAACGCGATGCGTGGCCACCCAGAAGATCGGCCCGCCCTCCAATGTCAGCGTGGCGCAAACGGTAAGAACGTATTCCAGCCACTTCGGGCATTTGTAACCGCGATGCGTCAGTAACCGATGATAGCCCATGCCGATACCGAGGCTTCCCGCAACCCAATACACAATCACAGCGACAATTAGCGCCTTCCAACTGAACATGAATAAGGCCACGATTGCGCCGATGTGAAACGCGAGCATGAAGCCCGTGGTCAGCCAATTGATATGTTTCTTTTCTTTCTCTCCGGTCATGTCTCCCCTAAATTGCTGCTTGTCGATTCCGAGATGGGTTAGTGCAGAAGCCCAACTCCAGACTAACAACCTAAGAGAGCTCTGTTTGTAATACTTTTGTCACATCGGATTGTGACGTGGCTTAGATCCAGAAGGATTTTGCTCCCGAAACACGGCCCCAGTTCCGTTTTAACGTTAGCGGCAGCGGTTTTCGCACTTGTTGCAGCCAGTTCAATTACACTGCTTTGAGTTGTAAATCTCCGAGTACGTCGGATTGCGAACATGCTTAACCACGCCTTATTCGCGTTGATTTTCTTTTCGCTGATCAGTCCCGTGTCCTCGCAAACGCCTTCGTCGAATTCCGCTGCCCAGCAGGACACGGCTAAGTGGATGTACGTGTGCAGCAAACTATATCCACCAGAAAGCGGGCCGTGTGGCTCGCCCCCAAAGACGATCTACGCACCGAGCGCGCAATTTCCAGACGAAGCGAAGAAGCTACATATGGAAGGAACTGTGCTATTATGGCTGATCGTCCAGCCAGACGGCACCCCTTCGACTATCAGAGTCAAGCATGCCTTAGGCTATGGCTTTGACTTGGCTGCTGTGGACGCTGTGAAGCAGTGGCGATTCAAACCCGCGACCTATTTGGGCGCCCCAGTTCCCGTCGCGATCGAAGTCGAAGTCCGTTTCCACCAGTAGTATCTGGTAAGAACCCTACTTGCTGCTCTTCCCTGCTGCCTGCGGCAACGACATGCCGTGCAGCAACACCTCGCTTGCCCTGTCCGCGACCGCGTCATCGAGGCCTTCGAGGATCAGAAGATCGCTGCCCTGGATCTCCAGCGTCACTTTGCCCTCGTTTGTCTCGAATGTAATTGCAGGCTTGGCGCCAGTTGAATTCATTGCGCTCACCGGTGCGGGCTGCTGCAAAGTGGCCTTCTTGTAGCGCTTGGGAAGATAGTCGGCATAGAGTTTGGCAAAATCGCGCGCCGCTTCGGGCGAGTCCCATCGCGAGAAGTACAGCATCGCGATCTGCTCCTTGGGCGTTGACTTGGCGCGGGCTGCGAAGTAGTAGCCGCCGCGCCAATGCGGATAGTAGTTCGGGGGAGCCCCACCGTACTGCTTAGCTAGCAGATAAATGTCGAACTCGCCCATCCCGCCAAAATCGAAGCGCTCATAGTCTGGCGCCACCAGCTTGTCGAGATCGGGAATCGCAAGCGGCGGCACGTTCTGCTTCCGCAGATAGGTCTCGGGCTGCATGATCTGGCGAGTGTCGATGGGCGGATTCTCCAGCATGCCAGGGTAAGCCGCGTCCTTGCCCTTGGCGGCGAGAACAGCGCGCACAAACTCCAGTCCAAACGTGTAGGGCATTAGCAGCGACTCCCGCAGAAACATAGGGGCCGCAGCAAACACCGGTGAGTCCTTGTTGTCAGCCATGCTGCCGCGCATGACATCGACGATCTCCGGGGCGGTCAGAATGTCCTTGCCAATGGGGGCCAGCGTGTAATCGACCAGCACCACCATGGCCTGGCCTTCGGTAACGCACTGGCGCGCGGCCTGGGCTTCTTCCGCAACCTGTTCCTGCTGATCCGGCTGTGGCCCCTGGTCTTTGGCGCCGGCCAGTTCCCATTTCTCGAGATTGATCTTCTGGTCTTGCAGCGCATGGGTGAGCTCGTGCGCCAGCACCGGCTTCTGAATGTCGGGCTGCACCCAGTCGAGGAGGTTGACGCTCTTCGACTTGGGATCGTAGTAGGCCGCCACCTGCTCGCCCAGCAGGCGCAAAAACTCCGAGTGCAGGTCGTAGCCCGGCGGCAGCAGTCCGAATTTCTCCAGCACCAGCCGCGACTGCTCCAGCCGTTGCGCATCCTTGTCGTCCTTCATGCGCTTGTCAACGTAGCGCTCCACTGACTCCCGGGTGATGAGGTTGCGCTTGACCTTATGTTGGATCGGCAGGCCGGTGTCGTGGCTGGCGAAGTCCAGGATTTCATCCACCGAGCGGAAGAGTTCCTTGGCTTGCACCTTGGTGATGCGAGTCTGTGGCTCAGGCTGCTGGGCGGACGGTGACGGCGTGCTTCCCTGCTGCCGGTTCTGCACGGAAACGCCGGCTCCGGGAACTTGCGTCGCACCGGATGGATTCGGCGGCTGCGCGTGGGTTTGGGGAGCTGCCGGCTGGGAAGGCGTCGCAGCCTGGTTTGGCGATTGCGGGGGCGGGTTCGATTGCGGCTGGCTGGGCGTCGTCTGGGACCACGACAAGCCGAACAGCAGCAGCACAAGAAAGATTGCGGAGAAAGGCGAGGTCAGGAGTTGCAATGATTTAGCGCGCGGTAGCTGGTTCTCGGGCATGCAGAAACTTTAAGCATACAGGACATTTGGGTCCCGAGTAGCACGATCAAACCACAAACGCTATGATCGAACCGCTGCTAGTTCTTCATGAGGAAGGTGCAATGATTCGAATTCGCCGCCAGTTGCTGGCCTACGTCGCCATACTTCTGTTCTGCAGCTCGCTGCTCGCACAGTCCCCCGAAGCAGTTCCGCAAAAACCCACCCAAACAACTCTGCAAGCTACGGCAGAGCGCAGCCAGGAGCAACGTGACACCTATCGTAAAGCCATGGAAGAGGCTGACCAGAAAATCGCCGCTGAGGTAAAAGCGCACTCCCAGTTGATGCAGAACCTGGAGTATCTGACTACGCAAATTGGTCCACGATTGACTGGATCGCCGCAGATGCAGGCGGCGAGTCAATGGACCCTCAAGCGCTTCCAGGATTACCACGTCGAAGCGCATCTGGAGACGACAGAGATTGCGCACGGTTGGACGCGCGGCGTGGAAACCGCCGAGATCACCAGTCCCATTCAGCGCCGCATCGGCATCCATGCCCTGGGCTGGAGCAAAGCAACCGACGGGGAGATCACTGGCAGCGTGATGGCGCTGAACATCGCAAAACCCTCAGACCTTGAGCCTTACAAAGGCAAGCTGAAGGGCGCCATTGTGATGCTGCGTAAGCCCTACGACCTCTCGCAGGAGGATCCGAACCCGGAAAACGCCTACGACGCGGTCATTGCTCCCGCGCGCGGCATACCTCAGCCTAACCAGATGCACTGGCGCGGCCGCCTGCAACTGATAAAGCAGGTCGCCGCCGAACAACCTGCGTTGCTGCTGATGGACAGCGGTAAGCTGGACAGCCTGTTCACCATGGGCGGCGGATTTGGCGGATACTCAGCCAGTGACGTGCCAATGGCCTTCCTCACCCACGAGGATTACGACCTCGTCTATCGCTTGCTTCAAACCGGAGCGCTGACGATGAAAGTCAACCTGCAAGAAACTTTCAGCGACAAGCCGGTGCCCGCCTCCATTACCGTCGCCGAGATCAAGGGCAGCGAGCATCCTGACGAGCGCGTCATCGTCGGCGGCCATCTGGATTCCTGGGACCTCGGCCAGGGCGCGCTCGATAACGGCACCGGCGCCATGGCCACGCTTGAAGCGGCGCAAGCGTTGCAAGCGCTGGGCTGGAAGCCGAAGCGCACCATCACCTTCATCCTCTTTACCGGAGAGGAACAGGGCGGGATAGGCGCTGACATTTTCCTGAAGAACCACGCGGCAGAGATTCCGGCGATCGATGGCGTGCTCATCCACGACACGGGTACGGGCAAAGTCTTCAGCATCTCGCTGGACAATCTGTGGGAAACTGCGGGGCTGATGCACGAGATCTACCAGCCGCTACAGGAGGTGTTCGATCTTCAGCCTCTCTCGACGCGCTACTTCGGATCCTCGGACCATGTACCGTTCCTGAACAAAGGCGTGCCGGCGTACTTCTGTGTCCAGTTACCCGCGCAATACCGCGAAGCCCATCACAGCCAGACCGACACCTTCGACAAAGTGGTTCCCGACCAAATCAACGAGGGCGCAGCGCTTCTGGCGGCGTGGGCGTGGAACGTCTCCGAGATGCCGCAAGCGCTGCCGCATCATGCCGAGCCAGGTGTACCGATGGATTGAACGGCGGATTACCACAAAGGCACAGAGACACAGAGGAAATCAATTCCGAGCGTCGGGTCAGCAATGTCATCCTGTAGCAATTGACCACTGAGGCACAGAGATCACTGAGAAAGATCGAGAGAAACTAAAACTCCGTGCCCTCGGTGTCGGAGCCTGCCCTGAGTGAAGCCGAAGGATGATGAATAATTTTCGCCGGAGGGCTGCGCCCGCAAGACTTTGCGGAATGCGGTGCTCAGGATGATCTCCAAGTTCAAGTGTCTCTGTGGTGATCACACAACTTCCATTTTTCCGCTCTTCACGCTGCGGAATGAGGCATCGAGGACTAACTGATTGCGCAGCCCCTCTTCGCCGGGAATGTCGAACTCGCGCCCCTCTTCGATAGCCGCGGCAAACGCGTCCACTTGCGCGGCATACGCTTGCGCGTTCGAGACTTCCCTTCTCTCAATCACGTCGAATCCTCTGCGCAACTCCACTGTCGGGGGATGCTCCACGTTCAGTGCGTTCACCGACGATAGCACTCCTGTTTCGCCCGCCACTTCCAGATAGGTCTGATACGGGGTACGAGCCGATACCGAAACCGTCCCGAGCATCCCGGTTTCGAATTGCAGCATGGCAGTCGCCGAGGCTTCCACAACCCAGTGCGAGTCGTAGTGGGCCAGCGCTGAAACCGAACGCACCTCTTGGCCAACGATGAAGCGCAGCGCATCAATGCAATGCACCCCTAAGTCGGCCAGTGGCCCTCCGGCGGCCAGATTGGCATCGTTAATCCACTTTCGCGCGCTGCTCAGCATGGGAGCAAAGAAGTCGGCGCGCGCCACCACCGGCCGTCCGATTGAACCAGCGGCCACATGCTCGCGGAAAAACTTCACGCTCTCCTCAAAGCGCATCACGTGGGCCACGCCAAGCAGGACTTTCGCGGCGCACGCAGCCTGCACCATCTCCAGCGCCTGTTGCGGATTCATGGCCATCGGTTTCTCGCAGAGCACCGGCTTGCCATGGCGGACGGCTTCCAGCACGTCGTCGCGATGCAGCCCATCCGGACTGGAGACGAACACCGCATCTACCCCCGGACTGGCGCACAGGTTCGCCGCGGATGCGAAGGCGTGTTCGATTCCAAATTGCCGCGCAGATTCCTTTGCCTGCTGCAGATCGCGACGCGACAACGCCGTGACCCGGCAACGCTTGGCCTGGGCGAATCCCGGCATTAGGCGTTTCACCGCGTGCAGACCAAACCCGACAATGCCAAATCGAACCATTCGTTTGTCCTTTGCATCGCGTAGTGATTTGCAAAATTTCTTACGCGGCCAAACTACGCGCCACTACAGCCTTCTAATTGGAATGTCCACAAGTCTAAGCGCAGGAAGTTAGATATTGCATCGTGCGCAACTCTCGAGACAATGACGGAAATGTAATTCGACGCTATTCTGGCTATGCGGTAAAGTGATAACTCTGTGGCGACGCTTTGCCACAGGCGCCCGAGCCCCGGCGGGGGATAGCGAGCGTCCACGGGAGTGAACTCTGCGGTTCTGCAGCTAACCGGCGGGATTCACTACCCGCGACAAGGTAGGAAACGGTTGCCCTCTTCGCACTCCGCAATCAAGTCATTCTTTCTCGAGGGACCCGCAGGGCGGCTGGAGGCCCTGCTGAACGTAGGCTCGCCCACGGCAACCCATGCCGGATTGGTGTGCCATCCGCATCCGCTGGGTGGCGGAACGATGCACAACAAGGTGGTGTTTCACGCCATGAAAGCTTTGCACTCGTTCGGCTTTCCGGTGTTGCGCTTCAACTTTCGCGGAACCGGCCTTAGCGGTGGGCAGCATGACGAGGGACGCGGTGAGGTGGCCGACGTGCAAGCCGCGCTGGCCTGGCTGAAGGATAAGTTTTCGCTGCCCATCATCTTCGTCGGATTCTCCTTTGGTGCGGCCACGGGGCTGCGGGCTGCTTGTCCCGACCCTGACGTTAGCGCTGTGATTTCGCTGGGCACGCCGGTCGAGGTCGATGGACGCCTCTTTTCGTTCAGGTTCTTGCGCGAGTGCGCAAAACCGAAGCTCTTTGTCAGCGGCGATCACGATCAGTACGGTTCGCACGAGGCGCTGGAGAAAGTGGTGGCGCAAGCCGCCGACCCGAAACAGCTGGCCTTCGTTCCCGGAGACCACTTCTTCGCAGGCCATCTCGCCGAAATGCGGACGACCATCGAGCGTTGGCTGCGGGAAGTGCTGGGGAGCAGCAGTTAGCAACTAGCAATTAGCAACTAGCTGAAACCGCTCTAATTTTTCGATAGAGGGGCCGCTGCGAGATCGCGCACAAATTCCACCAGCGAGCGCACCGGAATTCCGGACGGCCCTTTCGCGATCCAGGGCTTGTTGTCTTCCATCCATGCGACACCGGCGATGTCGAGATGCAGCCAGGGCGTGTCACCAACGAATTCCTTCAGGAACATTGCCGCCGTGACTGCGCCACCCCAACGACCGCCGCTGTTGACCATGTCGGCGATGCTGGACTTGATCATCTCGCGATACTCGTCGTCCACCGGCAGCCGCCACATCTTCTCGCCCGACTTCTGCAGCGATTTGCTGAAGCGCTCGTAGAAGTCTTCGTCGTTGGCGAAAATGCCGGCGTTGATCATGCCCAGCGCCACTACGCAGGCGCCGGTGAGCGTGGCCGCGTCAATGAGGTGGGTGCAACCCAGTTGGCGGGCGTAGTGCAAACCGTCGGCCAGGACCAGCCGCCCTTCGGCGTCGGTGTTGATGATCTCGATTGATTTTCCCGACATCGCGATCTGCACGTCGCCCGGCTTTTGCGCCTTGCCCGAGGGCATGTTCTCGCTGGCGCAAACGATTCCGATCACGCGCAGGTTCGGCTTGAGCTGGGCAATAGCGCGCATCGCGCCGATCATGGCCGCGCCGCCGGCCATGTCGTATTTCATCTTCTCCATGCCGTCGGACGGCTTGATGGAGATGCCACCGCTGTCGAACGTAATTCCCTTCCCGACCAGGCCGAGCACCGGCTTCTCAGGCGCGCCCGCCGGTTCGTGGCGCATTACGATCAGTCGCGGCTCCTCGTCGGAACCCTGCGAGACGCTCCAGAACGCGCCCATCTTCAGCTCTCTGATTTTGTCGCCGCCGTAGATCTCGCACTTCAGCCCGGTCTCGTCGCACATCTTCTTGGCACGCTCAGCGAGGATGGTGGGCGTCATGCGATTACTCGGCTCATTGACCAGGTCGCGCGTAAAGTTCTGCGCTTCGCCAATAATGCGCCCCTGCTCCACCGCAGTCTGCAACGCCTTCAGGTCTGCTGCTGCCGGAGCGACGATGACCAGCTCCTCGAGCTTCTGCTCTTTGCGGTCACTCTTGTAATAGTCAGGGTCGAAGTTCCCGACGAATGCGCCTTCGACGATCGACTTCACGGCATCCTCCATGCCACCGCGCTGGAAAACCGGCGCGTTCTGCGACGCAGGGTCGGCTTGTCCCGTCCATGAACTTGGCGCAACGAAAGCAAAGCTCTTCAGGTCCTTGGCCTTCAGGTTGCGCACGGCGGCGCCCGCCAGCTTGCGCAGCTCATACGAGGAAAAGTTCTTGACCTTGCCGCCGCCAATCAGCATCAGGCGCTTGGCCTTCACGCCGGACGGTTTGTGCAGCAGAGCGATCTCCAGCATTTTGCCCGTGACCTCGCCCGATGCAATGAGATCGGCCGCCGCGTCAAGCACAGCCTTGTCATCGCTCTGGATCTGCGGCTTGTGTTTGTCGGATTTGTCGCCGTTGTTGTTTTCGGCCGCGTCGAGCACCGGAACCACGAGGCACTCGGTTTCAACTTGCGAAGGTGGTGCGGTATGAAGAGTCGTTTTCATAGTAAGTAGTCCGTTCTAATTCTTTCGGCTTCTGGCGACCGCCTCACGCGCTTCCTTGTCGGCCGTTTTACGCCGTTCGGTCTCGCGCTTGTCCCAGTGCTGTTTGCCTTTAGCCAGAGCCAACTCCACTTTCACCCTGCCATTGCGGAAGTACAGCCGCGTCGGGACCAGCGTCAGCCCCTTCTGCTGCGTCTTGCCGATGAGTTTATGCAACTCATTCTTGTGCACCAGCAACTTTCGAGTGCGCAGGGGTTCATGATTGAAGATGTTGCCGTGTTCATAAGGGCCGATGTGCGCGTTAATCAGCCAGAGTTCGCCATCCTTCACCAGCCCGTAGGCGTCCTTGAGGTTGGCTCGTCCAGCGCGCACCGATTTCACTTCGGTTCCGCGCAAGGCGATGCCGGCTTCGAACTTCTCCAGCAGAAAGTAGTTGTGCGACGCGGCGCGATTGACCGAGGCGTCCCGCTCCCCGCTGGCCGTAGGATCGCGCCGCGGCTGCTTTTCCTTTTCGGGACGACCTGTGGGGGACGACTGACGGGCCATAAATACCCACGCGCCACGCCAGCGCCGGGCTACGCTTGTCCCGAACCGTACATCACAGCAAATCGGAGAACGGGGCGACATTGCGCTGGGCGGGATTGACCGTAACGATCTTGCACGTCGCGCGAATCTTTGATGCTAACACAGGATCAAAACAGCGACTTGCTTCCTATGTGAGAGGTGTGTGTGATGCTATAATCGCGCCGATTACGTTAACTCGCACACGGCAGTGATGTATTTGCATGCGAGCCATGCTCACGTTTAGCGTGGACCCAAGTCTTACGTTCCGGGACCTGGCAATCCTTAATCACATAAGGGCTGAGTTCCGGCGCAACTTCCCTGGGACCTTAAGGAACTTGATGAAACGGTTTACCCGTGTCCTGGCGGTGCTACTGATAGGCGCCGTTCTGCCAGCACTCGCCTCCAACGACAAAGCCGCTAAAGCCCTCTATCAAAAGGGCAAAGCCGCCGAAGTTCGGCAGGATTATATTGCGGCCTACGAGTTTTACCATCAGGCCTACCAGCTCAAGCCCTCGGACCTGACCTATCGTGCCGCCTTCGAGTATGTACGTTTCCTGGCCTCGGCGTCCTATGTTCATAAAGGCGAGATTCTGGTCAAGGCCGGGAAGCTGCAGGAGGCGCTGACCGATTTCGAGCAGGCGCTCGCCATCGATCCGTCCAGCTTCATAGCACAACAGCAAGCCAACAAGACACACCTGCTTATACAAAAGAGCCTGAACCCTGCTCCTCCGGCGCCAACGACCGAATCGGGACTGACCAAGCGCATGGAGGAAGCCACCGGACCGGTTGAACTGGCTCCCATTTCACAGACGCCCATCACCCTAAAGCTGAGCGAAGACGCCAAGACGGTTTACGAAACCATCGGCAAATTGGCGGGTGTGAACGTGTTGTTCGATCCTGATTACACTTCGAAACGCATTCGCGTCGACCTTAACGGGGTCACCCTGGAAGAAGCGCTGGAGATCACGGCACTGGAGTCAAAGACGTTCTGGCGGCCGGTCACTCCGAATACCATTTTCGTTGCCGCGGACACGCCCGCCAAGCGTAAGGAACTGGAGCAGAGCGTCATCCGCACTTTTTACCTGACGAATCTCTCGCAGCCCAACGAATTGCAGGACCTGGTTAATATTCTGCGAACTTTGCTCGATACCCAGCGCCTGCAACAGTTTCCTTCGCAGCAGGCAATCGTCGTGCGGGGAACGCCCGATCAGATTGCGATGGCCGAGAAGCTGATCGCCGATCTCGACAAGTCGCGGCCCGAGGTAGTGGTGGAAGTTGCGATCATGCAAGTCACCCGCAACAAGATGCGCGATCTCGGCATCAATCCGCCCGGCAGCGTCACCGTACAGTTGCAGGACAACAACACGACCACTACTAGCACCACGGTGAGCGGGAATGCCGGCAATGGCGGCACCGCCACCTCTACCACCGGCACTGCTGGCAGCATCAACCTGAATAGTCTCGCCCATCTTAACGCCACGAATTTCGAGGTGACAATTCCGCCGGCCACGGCGCATTTCCTGATGACCGACAGCAGTAGCAAGCTCATCCAACAGCCGCAAATCCGCGCCGCGGACGGACAGAAGGCCTCCCTGAAGATCGGCGAGCGTGTACCCGTGGCCACCGGCTCGTTTCAGCCCGGCATCGGCGGCGTCGGCATCAACCCGCTGGTCAACACTCAGTTCAACTACATTGACGTCGGCGTAAATATCGACATCACACCGCACGTGCACGGGCTCGACGAGATAACCCTGAAACTCACCATGGATATCTCGGCGGTTGACTCCTACCAGAACATCGGCGGCATTCAGCAGCCGGTGATTGGGCAGCGCAAGATCGAACAGGAAATCCGCCTCAAGGAAGGCGAAGTGAACATCATGGGCGGCATCCTTGAATCCACGCAGACCAAGTCGCTGTCGGGAATTCCAGGCTTGGCGTCCATTCCGCTCTTCAAATATCTGTTCGCCGAGGAGACCAAACAGAATAATGACAACGAAATCGTTTTCATCCTGATTCCGCACATTGTGCGCGCCCAGGACCTGAACGATAGCAACGTCAAGGCGATTGACGTTGGCACCGCCAATACCATATCCCTGCATCACGGAATGACTCAGGCGCCAGACCAGCAGCAGCGCGGCACGCAACCCTCCGGCCCGACTGGCAATCCACAGGGAGCACAAGGCAATCCACCGCAGCCGCAGGCCGGCTCGACCCCAGCTACGGGCGCGCAGCCTTCCATTGCATCGGCCCCTCCGGGCAGCGCGATCGTGAGTTTTGACCCGGCCATGCTGGACCAGGCAGTAGGTTCCACCTTCACCGTGAATGTGAACCTGACCGGCGCGCAGAACGTGTATTCGGTCCCGGTGCAGATTCTCTACAACCCGCGGGTGTTGCAGATCCTGAACGTCTCCAATGGAACGCTGCTGGCGCAGGACGGGCAGACCGTCGCGCTGGTCAACCGCGATGACAGCATGGCCGGTATTCTGCAGCTCACCGCCTCACGTCCCCCGGGGAGCGCCGGCGTCAGCGGCGACGGGGCGGTCTTTACGATCACCTTCCAGGCGAAAGCTCCAGGACAGGCAACCTTGAGCGTCAACCGGGCGGGAGTGAAGAACGCAAGCATGCAAAACGTTCCCGCCAGCGGCTCGCAGGCCATTGTGACCGTTCATTAGCAGCAGCGTCTAACCGGTAGCAACTCCGGACGCGCCCATGTCGCGAGCCTGCGTAGTTCGGCGGCAACATCGCTGGTGGATTGCGAAATCAGTCCCGGGAAGGACTAAACTAAAACCGGTGCCCCTTAATCTTTCCAGTTGCGGTTTGGCTGCTGAGAGAAGCAGTGTGCCTGGATCAGTACCATTTCATCCGCAGTCCCCGGCCCCTCGCGCGGTCCGCAGGAACGGCTTCACCCTGGTCGAGTTGATCGTGGCGATGACCATCCTGATGGTCCTGACCGCGGTCGCCACTCCCGTGCTGCGTGTCGCCCTTCAGCGCAACAAAGAGCGCGAGTTGCGCCGCGATCTGTGGGAGATGCGCGATGCCATTGATCGCTACAAGGACGCCGCCGACCGGGGCGCCTTCCAGACCAAGCTGGACAGCCAGGGATATCCCCCCGATCTCGACACCCTGGTGAAGGGCGTGGACTCCAATGGCAAGAAGATCCGTTTCCTGCGGCGCATCCCGGTGGACCCCATGACGGGCAAGGATGAATGGGGCTTGCGCTCGATGCAGGACGATCCCGATTCGGATTCCTGGGGCGGGCAGAGCGTTTTTGACGTTTACACCAAATCCGAAGGCACTGGCTTGGACGGCACCAAGTACAAGACGTGGTAATTTCCTGGGGCGCGACCATGACCCGGCGCTGGCGACAACGCGGCTTTACCTTGATCGAGTTGATGGTGGTGATCAGCATCATCGTCATCCTGCTTTCGCTCGCCATCCCGAATTATTCGTCGTCTATTCTGCACGCCAAAGAGACTGCGCTGCGCGACGATCTCTACACCATGAGGTCGCTGATCGACCAGTACACCCTCGACAAGCAGAAGGCCCCGCAATCCTTGCAGGACCTGGTGGATGCCAAATATCTTAAGCAGCTCCCCAAGGACCCCTTCACCAACTCACGCGATAGCTGGGTGCCGGTCACCGACGAGAGCATCATGTCTCCCGATCAGACCGAGCCGGGAATTATCGACGTTCATAGCGGCAGCGATCAAACCTCCAGCGAAGGCACCGCGTATAACACGTGGTAACGACGAGCCATCAGCTATCGGCTATCGGCTTTCAGCTTTCAGCAGTGGTGCCCCAGTGTGTCGCGGGAACAGGAACTGCAGCATGGGGGCTACCCGTTGCGACCAGGCAACCTCGTCGTGGTGGCCGCCTTCGACTTCGGTGTAGCAAAGGTCTTCGCCCAGTTTCCATCTCTTATTGACCAAGGCTGTCTTCAAAGCGCGGGCATCAAGCAACGCTCGCTGGCCTTCCTGGGTACCGATATCGAGCCAGATCCGCAGTTCCGGCTTCCTCTTGATCCGGGCGACCGTTTTCAGGATGGCCCGATTCCGCCACCACACCGACGGAGACATCACCGCCAGCTTGCCGAACACCCAGCCATAGCGCAGCGCGAGGTACATCGAAACCAATCCCCCCAGAGACGATCCACCCAGGCCGCAGTTCTCGATGCCGGGAAGCGTCCGGTAGCGGTGATCGACGAATGGCTTCAGCTCTTCCACCAGCATCCGGCCGTAGGCGTCGGCCTGTCCGCCGCCGAGCCGCTTGTCTTCGATGTGGGTGTATTCGTCGATGCGACGCACTCCCGTGTTGTAGATGCCGACGATGACCAGCGGCTCGATTGCGCCGGTCATGATTAACTCGTCAGCCGTTTCGCCTACGCGCCAATACTTGCCGGGAATGAAGGCAGTGTCGGGATCGAACAGGTTCTGGCCGTCCTGCAGATACAACGTTGGATAGTGCCGGTTGGCTTCAGCTTCGTACATGGGCGGAAGGTAAACCATGAAGTCGCGCGCCTCGTCCATCAGTTCGGAGGGGAACTGCGAATGCAGGCGCAGGCGCAGGCGCGACTTCAGGCTACTGGGCGTCTGCGCGGGCGGAATCGGCTGGTCAGTTATGATCGGATCCGTGCTCATTCGGTAGAATTGTGGCTCCCTAGATTACCAAATGCAGTTCTGGTCCAATCCTATCTCAGACGGAAGAGGCTCAAACATTGTGAATCGCGAATATCATCGTTGGTGGTCGCACGACCTGCAACGCGACATGGAACTGCTGGTCTTTGGCCACGCTGGCGCCAAGGTCTTGGTCTTCCCCACTTCGCAGGGACGTTACTTTGAATACGAAGACAACCAGATGGTTGCCGCGGTGGCCGACCGTCTGGAGGCCGGCCAACTGCAGATCTACTGCGTCGACAGCGTGGACAGTGAAAGCTGGTACAACAAGCGGGCGCATCCGTACTGGCGCCTGCAACGGTATCTGCAATACGAGCGCTACATCCTCAACGACGTGCTTCCACTGATGTGGAACAAGAACTGGACGCCGCGCACCATTGTGACCGGCTGTAGCTTCGGCGCCTATCATGCCGCAAACTTCGCCTTCCGCCATCCCGACCAGGTCACCGGCTGCGTCACCATGGGCGGGTCGTTTGATATCAAGAGCTTCCTCGACGGCTGGTACAGCGAGGACGCGTACTTCAACAATCCGCCCGATTACCTGGCGAACTGCACCGATGGCTGGCGCTACAATCATATGCGGACGGTGCTGGCCACCGGCGAGTGGGACATGTGCTGGAACAAAAATGAAGCGCTCGCGGCCATCCTGCGGGCGCGCGGTATCCGGCATGAGCTATACGTGTGGGGCGAGCAAAGCTATCACGATTGGCCGTGGTGGCGGCCCATGGCGCGGACGTATCTGAAGTAACCAATGGGAGCCGCAGAGTTGTGGCGCTCTAATCAGATTTGTCATCACGAGTGGAGCGCGGGATTTGCTTGTGCGTGGTTATGAGAAAAGCAGATTCCTCGCGCCCAATCACCCCACCGCGCGTAAAGGCGACGCGCGTTGGGGACCCGAAGAAACCCGGCGCTCGTAATGATAATTCGTAAATGCGATCCTGCCCAACCGTTCAGGGAGTCGCCGGCATAGACCGGTGCAAAATCCGCCAATCGCTATTTCATTCCCACCGAAGATCGAGCTTGCACCTTGTGGCGATGGGCTTCGACGGCCTCTTGCGCCAGGCGAATGAAGTCGGGCAGGCGACGGGTGGCAATTTGCGACATCTTCTGGCCGAGATCGAACGACCATCCTGCCATAGTGATGCTCATGGCAAAGGGAGCGTCGCCATAAAGCTGTTCGGCAGCGGTGAGCAGCGAGGACGGATTGAGATGGTGTGTCAAGCCACCGGGTCCAGGTTCCGGCGAAACCGTGGTGCGCACGATGGTTCCGGGTTGATCGCCAAACGACGCATCCAGAAACAGCACGAAGTCCCGCTGCAATATGTCGTCCACCATCTCCGGGGTGAGCTGCTGGGCGGCGATAACTTCCACGTCCGGATCGTTCCAGAAATGCTGCTCCAAGGCGCGCGCGGCGTGACAGCCGACGGCGTCATCTCCGCGCATGGGATTTCCATAACCGATGATCAGGGTCCCGGGCACTTCGTCCTCTCCAGGCAGTGGCGCGATGGCCTGGCCTTGCCCGCTGACAGGAATAATCCTTTCGCGCCGCGAAGGATGTGAGACACCTCACCTTCCGCCGTGATGAGTAGTTGAGTTTATTTCTTTTTCCCCGGCAACCCAGCCGGGTTCTCGTGCGTGCGTTCCCGGAAGCGCGCCTTCATGCCGGTCGCCATCGAGACGGCATGCTCTCCGAACTTCTCCCGCATCCGGTCGGCGGCGGAGAGCGCCTGGCTCCACTTTTCATGAGTGCTCTTGCCTTGCAGGCTGAGCTGCTCACTCTCGGCTGCAAAATGCGACGCACAGACACCGAGCAGCCGGACCGCGCCGCCATTCCAGTTTGCGCGGAAGAGTTCACGGATCGTGGCCAGCACTTCCGCGTCCACCGAGCTGGGCTGCTCCAGAGTGCGAGCGCGCGTGAGGGTGCGGAAATCGGAATAGCGCAGCTTCAGCTGCAGGGTGCGGGCGTGCAGCTTCTGTTCCCGCAGGCGGCGGCACACCATTTCCGCCAGCCGCGCCAGGGTCGCTTCCAAGGCGTGCGCGTCGTTGGTATCGACGGAGTAGGTGTGCTCGTGGCTGATCGAGTGTGGCCCGTCGTCCTCGCCAATATCGCTGTCGAACCAGGCGCCGGCGTCCAAGCCGCGGGCCTTGCCGGCGAGTGCGACACCCAGCGCGCCAAAGTTCGCCTCCAGCCAGCGTTCCTCATGCCGGGCAAGGTCGCCAATTTTCTGGATGCCCTGTTGGAGCAGGCGCTTCTCCATGACCTTGCCGACGCCGGGAATCTTGCGCACATCCAGCGGCGCCAGAAATTGCGCTTCCCCGCCCGGCACAATCCACAGCACGCCATTGGGCTTGGCCTGGTCGGAGCAGATCTTGGCCAGCAGCCGCGAGCTGCCAATTCCGATGGAGCAATTCAGTTGCGTCTCCGCTTTCATGGCGCCGTGCAGTGCATGGGCGGCGCGCATTGGCGGCCCGTGCAGGCGCTCGGTGCCGCTCATGTCCACATAGGCCTCGTCGATGGAAACCATCTCCAGCTTGGGAGAAAAACGGTCCAGCACCTGGTAAACCTTGGCGGAGTAATCGCGATAGCGCTCGGGATGTCCGTCCACGAAGACGGCCTGGGGGCACAGTTTGGCGGCGGTGCGCAGCGGCATGGCCGAATGCACGCCGAACTTGCGCGCCTCGTAGGAGGCGGCCGACACTACGCCGCGCTGGTGGCGCTGACCGCCAACCACCACCGCCTTGCCCGTCAGAGTGGGGTCGAACAACTCTTCGACCGAGACGAAGAAGGCGTCCATGTCGACGTGAAAGATGGTGCGCTGTACCGGGGGCATGCTGTGCGCGATTTTAGTCCACTCGGAAATTTCTGGTTGATGATCGGGCGCTCCCATCACTCCATATTGTTTGTTATCCCGACCGAGGTCGCCGCGGCGACCGAGCGGAGCGACCTGCTGTTCCGGCCATCGGCTGTCAGCTATCAGCCGTCAGCCAAACCTTGCCGGCGACTAACCCCGAGCCCCTAACCCCTAGTCCCTGCCTTCAAATCCTTCCCGATTTGAGCTTCCGGCACATTCTTTCTTCCCCGAACAGGAACCCATCGAAACCCTGATCTGAGAAGTACTTGGACGCATATCCAGCCGAGACCGAGTTTCATTCTGGAACTAGAGCAATGGCGACTGGGGTTCCGGCTGTGCAGGGATCGGAAAATTCCCAAAAGAATCAACACCTAAGCGCGATTGGAATTTTGGCAGCAGCCGTGCTTTATACAAATGCGTCTGCAAGGGAAAAAAGAGAACCTGGATCATGAACAGGGCCAGCCACAACCCGAGCGGCAGCGCAAGGCAGACGGAATTCTTGGCGAACCAACTCGACCGCCTTTCGGTCCCCTGCGATGATGAAAGCAGCCAGATTTCCTCCGCCGGGCAAGGACGCGAGGAGCGCGATCGGGAAGATTCGTGCTCCTCGCGGGCCTTCAAGGGCAGCTGCGCCGCCCTGGTGCATGAGCTGGCGAACACGACCACCGCCGTGCTGATGAATGCACAGGTACTGGGATGGAAATTGCCTCCCTACAGCCGATTGAAACGTCCGCTGCTGGAAATCGAGCGCAACGCGCAGCGTGGCAGCGAATTGATGAAGTGCCTATTGCTCCGGCTGGGGACAGATGGAACGGACCCGGCGAACGAACCGAGGCGATGCGTGCAGGACCGCGGGTTGGGGTTGAGCGATAGGGTGACGGCCCAGGAGCCACGGGTTGACTCCGGGAGTGCGGAGAATCTGCCGCCCCGGACGAATTCCCGCCCGGCTCCTGGTTTTTTCTCCGTTCCGGAAGTTGAACTCACATCACCATGTGACGGTTGTACTAGTACGTTTCCCAAAAAGGGATGATGGTAATGAGTGCGAAAGCCCAAATCAATTCCGCGCCGCCACTTGTAGGCGAGCTCGCCGGAGAAGGGATGTCCCACGTGCATTCCATTGAGACAGTGGCAGTTAGCGAACCGAGTTGCGAGACCAATGGACTGAACCTGTTGATCGTCGACGATGAGCGCTCGATGCGGGAGTCTTGCCAGGAAGTCGCCCACTCGCTGGGGTTTAACAGCCGGGTGGCGGACACCCCGGAACACGTCTATCAGGTCCTCGAAACCAGCAGTACCGATGTCGTGCTGCTCGATCTTCGTCTGCCGGGCAATAGCGGTCTGGAGGTTTTGCGCGAGATCAAGCAGCGTCGTCCCGATACCCTGGTGATTGTCATGACCGGCTTTGCCACGGTGCAATCGGCGGTGCAGGCGATGAAGCTGGGGGCCTACGATTACGTCACCAAACCCTTCAACTTCGAGGAACTGCGCCTGCTGCTGGAGCGGGCGGCAGCCCATCTGAAGCTCACCGCCGAGAACCGCCTGTTGCGGGAACAGGTGAAGTCGAAGCAGGGCTTCGGTTCCCTGGTGGGACACGCGCCGGAGATGGAGAAGCTGTACCGCATTATCGCCAAGGCCGCGCACAGCACCCATCCCGTGCTGATTCTGGGGGAAAGCGGGACCGGCAAGGAGTTGGTGGCGCGCTCCATTCACTACTCCGGGCCCTTCCGCGACCGTCCTTTTATTCCGGTGGATTGCGGCTCGCTGGTTCCGACCCTGATCGAGAGCGAGTTGTTCGGCTACGTGCGCGGCGCCTTTACCGGCGCGGTGCGGGCCAAAGACGGATTGCTGGCCACCGCCGAGGGCGGGACGGTCTTTCTCGATGAAGTGGGCGAGCTGCCGGTGGACCTGCAAGCCAAGCTGTTACGCGCCATTCAGGAAAAAGAAGTTCGTCCGGTAGGCGGCACCCGCGCCATACCCATCAAGGTGCGTATCCTGGCAGCCACCAACCGCGACCTCGATGTGGCGGTGCAGCAGGGAACCTTCCGCCGCGACCTCTACTTCCGTCTGAACGTGCTTACCTTGCGCATCCCTCCCCTGCGCGAACGCAAGCAGGACATTCCTTTGCTGATAGGCAACGTCCTGGAGCGCATCAACCGTGCCACCCAGATGCAGCACAGCGTGGGGGACGATGCCCTGCGGCTGATGCTGAACTACGATTGGCCGGGCAACGTGCGCGAACTGGAGAATTGCATGGAACGCGCCTGCACGACCTGCTCTCTTCCCACCATTCACATCGCCGATCTGCCCACCCAGTTGCGCAACTTCCAGGCGCAAGCCAAGCCGCCCATCCCGGTTTCCGATCCGGAGACCGTCACTCCCATCGCCGAGTTGGAGAGGCAAGCCATCCTGCACGCTATCGAAGTGCTGCAAGGGGACAAGCTGGAAGCCGCGCGCCGTCTGGGCATCGGCAAGACCACGCTGTATCGCAAACTGAAGGAATACGGCTCGGCGCCCTGAGGTTCATGGCGATGCGCGCCAAGGCGGCGCGCATTGCCCGAAAAAAGCTCCGAGCCAGAGCGGTTGGACCGATCAGCGCCGCCCCCGGCGCCAGTGGCAAACTGTGCCGGGCGAACGGCGGCAGGGAGGAACCTATGATCCTGTTGGTGACCACATCTTCTCGCGCCCAGGAATGCGCTGCCGCCCTCGAACAGGGCACCGGACAGCCAACCCAGGTGGCCAACTCGGTGCCGCAGGCGGTCACGCGGCTGGAGACCGCCAAATACGACGCCCTGGCGATCGATCAATCATTGCTGGAGGCTGATTTCCGCGCCCTCGACACCCTGCTGAATCACGCCGGCACCGCCCTGCCGATTTACGTCAACCTGGCGTTGCACCATTCGGACCGGGTGGTGCGCGAGGCGCAGGTTGCGCTGCGCCGGGCCGAGCGAGAAAAGCAATGGGCGATGAGTTTGGCGGAGCGGGTGTTGCGCAACCAGTTGCGCGCCGAGGTGACCGGCATCCTGCTCACCTCGGAGCTGGCGTTGCGGCAGCCGGCGATCCCTGCCGAGGTGGCGGCCAAGATTCGCCTGGTGCAGGACATGGCGGAGAAGATGCGCTCGCAGCTGCGCGTCTTCTAGGGCCTCTGTCGGTCGGAATTATTCACCACCCTTCGGCTTCGCTCAGGGCAGGCTACGACACCGAGACACGGAGAAGAAAAGAATTCTTTTTTCACCACCGAGGACACGGGGATCACGGAGTTTCTATGGTTATTTCTTCTCCGTGCCCTCCGTGTTCTTTGTAGTGACAATATTCTTCTCTGTGCCTCCGTGCCTCCGTGGTTAATTTTCATTCTTCCCTATCGCACGGCCATCACCAGCAGCCTGCGCTCGGTCATGTCCTCAATGGAGTAGCGCAACCCTTCGCGGCCCAGGCCTGAATCTTTCACTCCCCCATAGGGCATCTGATCGACGCGGAAGCTGGGAACATCGCCCGCGATGACGCCGCCCACCTCGAGTTCCTCGAACGCCATCTGGATGAGCCCGGCATCGCGCGTGAACAGACCCGCTTGCAGCCCGTAAGCCGAGTTATTGATCTGGTGCAGCGCCTCGGGAAAGAACTCGTAAGGCTCGACCGTCACCACCGGCGCGAAAATCTCGGCGCAGTTCACCCGCATTTCCGGGCTGGTGCCGGTCAGCACCGTGGGCTCGACCATGGCGCCCGTCCGTTTGCCGCCGCACAGCAGTTTGGCGCCCCCTTTCACCGCTTCGTCAATCCATTCCGTGACGCGCACTGCATCCTGCTCGCGGATGAGCGGAGGAACGTCGGTCGTCTCCTGCATGGGATCGCCCAACTTCAATTTGCGGACGCCCTGCACCAGCAACTCGGTAAACTTATGGAATACCGGTTGGTGTACCAGGATGCGCTGCACGGAAATGCAGGTCTGTCCCGCGTAGGAGAAGCCGCCGGCCACGCAGCGCTGCGCCGCGTGCTCCAGGTCGGTATCGCTATGCACAATGACGCCGGCATTGCCACCCAGCTCCAGGGTGACGCGCTTCTTGCCGGCGCGCGACTTCAGCTGCCAGCCCACCGCGGCACTGCCGGTGAAGGTGAGCAGCTTGATGCGCTCATCGGCCACCAGCAGGGCGGCGTTTTCGTTGGACAGCGGCATGACTGCGAACGCGCCCTCCGGCCATCCCGACTCATGCACGATCTCGGCCAGCAGCAACGACGAGAAGGGCGTCTGCGGCGCCGGTTTCAGGATGAGCGGACAACCGGCGGCCATGGCCGGCGCCACTTTATGCGCCACCAGGTTCAGCGGAAAATTGAACGGGGTGATGGCGAAGACCGGCCCCAGCGGAAAGCGCCGCACTAGCCCCCATCGCCCGCTGGTCGATTCCAACGTGTCCAGCGGGATGTACTCGCCGTAGATGCGCGTGCTTTCCTCGGCGGCAATGTGGAAGGTATTGATGGCGCGCTCAACTTCAATGCGCGACATCCTGATCGGCTTGCCCGCTTCCTGGCAGATGGTGCGGGCAAATTCCTCGCGCCGCGTAGTGATGCCGTCGGCCACCTTGCGCAGAACGCTAGCGCGCTGCTGCGACGTCATCTTGCGCGTGACCTCCAGGGCCCGCACCGCCGACTCGATGGCCACCTCGACGTCGTCGCTCTCCGCCTCCGACACCACCGCAATCACACTGCGATCGTAGGGCGAGGTCACCACGACTTCGCGCCCGTGCGCGCTCCAATTTCCGTTGAGAAAAAATCCGAAGCTGCGAGTGGGAGTTACGGTCTGGCTCATGTTCGACACCTCCGGCGCCCTGCAGGCCTGCTGGCAAAGATTGTAGCGCCGTTTTTGCGCTGGTTGGGGTGAAGTTCAGCCCGCAATGGATCTGCGTTTCAGCCCCATGCAGGAACCCGTGTTTTAGCCGGCATTTCGCCGTCAGCCACCAGCCAAATCTTTGCAACGAATGCTAGTGGACGCAGCCGCCATCGTCGCAACCTTCGCCGCGCAATCCTTGCACACCCTCGCGCGCGATGATGGGCGTCATGACCAGCGCGGCAACCGGATCGGCCCACCACCAGCCCAACAGCGCATGTAGCAGCAGTCCCGCCAGCAGGATGGCGGAGAGATAAGCGCAGAAGTCCGCCTGGCGCGAGTCGGCATGAAGCGCGCGGCTGCCCATTTGTGCGGCCACGCGACGCTTGGCCCGGCCCAGCAGTGGCATCACCACCACCGCGGCCAGCGCGATCATGATGCCTGGTATGCTGCGCGCTGGCTGGGCTTTGGTCCAGAGCGCTCGCAGCGATTCGGCTGCCACGTAGGCTGCAAGTAAGAGAAAGCAGATTCCAACCAGACGACGGGCCGTGCGTTCCGTATGCTCGCGCCGCAGCGGATCGTCTCCGGCGCGCAGACACCACAGGAGAATTCCCGCCGAGATGGTTTCGATCACAGAGTCGAGACCGAAGCCCACCAGGGCGATGCTGCCGGCCAGTAGCCCGGAAACGAGCGCAACGGCCGCTTCGAAACCATTCCAGGCAATCGTGAAGTGTTCCAGGCGCTGGCCCCGCGCAACCAAGGCGGTGCGATCAAGTGCTACGGGCGCGCTTGCGGGATGGATGGCCGCGGGCTTCATTCCTGAGAGAGTATAAGCGGGATGGGATTGGGTTGCGTTGATCGTCAGAGAACCGCAGGTCCTTCGACTCCGTCGAAAGTCATTCACCACCCCTCGGCTTCGCTCAGGGCAGGCTCCGGCACGGAGAACACGGAGTTTTGTTTGGATGGGGAATTCTATTTGGCTGGCTGCTAGTTGCTGACCGCTGAGTTCTGAGTTCGAGTGCTGACTTCTGACAACTGGCAACTGGCTACTGACAACTGCCCACTAGTCCAGCCTCACCAGAAATACTCCGCCCTCTTTCACGTGGGTCTTGCTGGCGACTTCTTGCGCCCTGCGTTTGTCGTCGCCCGGAGGGCGCAGCCGCACCCATTCTCCCGTAGGTCCGGTGAACTGGATGACATCGGCACCTTCATAGTGGTCCTGCAGCTTCTCTTTCAGCTTGCGGGCTTCGCGCTCGCTCTGGAATGCGCCGATCTGCACGCACCAGCGGCCGCCTTCTGCAATCGGCGCCGGCGCGGATAGGACCTCGACTTTCACTTCCGCGGTGCCCGGCCGCCAAACATCCACTGCCTTCGCCGCCGCCAGCGACAGGTCGATAATGCGGTCTTCGACGAACGGCCCGCGATCGGTGATACGCACCACCACCGCATGTCCGGTGGTTTGGTTGGTCACGCGCACCACCGAGTTCATCGGCAACGTGCGGTGTGCTGCGGTCAGGCTGTTCTGGTCGTAAGTCTCGCCGTTGGCGCCGCGGTGGTGGTGATACGGAGGCCCGTACCAACTGGCCAATCCGGTTTCCACGTAGATGGGTTTCGCGCCACGCGGAACCGGCGCTGGCTTGGCGTTGGCTTCGGTGCTGGCAGGCGGCGCAGGTTCGGACGGACTGACCGTCGGCGGAGGAGGAACAGGATGAGCGCGAGCGGTCTTATGCCCGCCGCAGGCCGAGAGCAGCAGCAGCGCCGTGCCCACGAAGATGAGAGACGGGACGCGCGTGGTCAGCCCTTTCTCTTCTTGCCGGCGTCCATCATGTCGGCCGCCTGCTTCAGCTTTTCGCTGGCAATGCGCATCCCGTTGCTGGAGTGCTCGCGGATGGCGGGCACCAGTTCATTGTTGATGTAGGCGATGAGCGTCTTGGTTTCCTCTTCGATGCGTTTCGACGCATCGCCCAGGACATCGTCTAACTTTGCGCCAGCGGTCTGAAACGGACGGCCAGCCTTCTTACTTTTTTTCTGCACCATGGGCCACCTTGTGAGCCGCAGAATTCCTCAAACACAGAGATTATGGGATGGATGGCGGCCAGGGTCAATTGGCAAGGACGGCACTGGGGCGGTTGTCAGTAACCAGTAGCCAGTTGCCAGCAGTCAGTTGCAGCACTCAGCAGTCAGCTCTCCGCATTAAGTCGTACATGTTTGGCGTCAAACCCTTGATTTTGTCATCCTGAGCGCAGGCGGCGCCGGGTTTGCGCCGCCGGAGTCGAAGGATCTGCGGTTCCACTGACCTGTGACCTGGCGCACAGATGGAACAGAGCGTGAGTGAAACGATGAGGATGTGAGAGAACACCGATACGCGACCTACATTCTCGCCAGCCGGTCGCATCAGTTCTACGTCGGAGTCACCAACAATCTTGAGAGACGGATGCGTCAACACAGAGAACACGCTTTCGCAGGCTTTACCTCGCGGTATCACATCGACCGACTCGTCTGGTACCACATCTTCGGCGATATTCGCGACGCGATCGCGCGCGAGAAACAGCTCAAGGGCTGGCGAAGGGAAAAGAAAATTCAGCTTATTGAATCGGAGAATCCGACCTGGCAGGACTTGTCGGAGGACTGGGGCAAGCCAATCGCACTGAAGGACATTGTTCGCGGCCATGGCGAGTAACCGCAGATCCCCTCGGCTGCGCTCGGGGCAGGCACTTCGGCTCCGGCGGCGCAAACCCGGCGCCACCTCCGTTCAGGATGACAGTCGTGGTTAGTAGACGTTCACTGCTGACCTCACACTGCTGTTAGAATTTCCTCATTCCCTATGCCCGCGCGCAAGCTTTCCGGTTCCGACGTTCGGTCCATGTTCCTGCGCTATTTTGAGCAGCACGGGCACAAGATCGTGCGCTCGTCGTCGCTGGTGCCGGCCAACGATCCCACGCTGCTGTTCACCAACGCCGGCATGAACCAGTTCAAGGACGTCTTCCTCGGCATCGAGAAGCGCGACTACGCGCGGGCCACCTCGTCGCAGAAATGCGTGCGCGCGGGCGGCAAGCACAACGACCTGGAGAACGTCGGCTTCACCAATCGTCACCACACCTTCTTCGAGATGCTGGGAAATTTCAGCTTCGGCGACTACTTCAAGAAGGACGCCATCGCCTTTGCGTGGGAGCTAGTCACCTCGCCGGAGTGGTTCGGCATCCCGAAGGACAAGCTGTTCGCGACGATCTTCAAGGGCGAGCAGGGCATTGCGCGCGATGACGAGGCCTATGAGCACTGGATCGCAACCGGCGTCGCGCCCGAGCGCATTTACGAGTTCGGCATGAAGGACAACTTCTGGATGATGGGCGACACCGGCCCCTGCGGCCCGTGCAGCGAGATTCACTATGACATGGGTTCGGCCGCCAGCGACGCCGGACACGCCGACTGCCCGTTCGGCTGCGAGTGCGGGCGCTACGTCGAAATCTGGAACCTGGTATTCATGCAGTTCGACAAGCAGCCGGATGGCACGATGAGGCCGCTGCCTAAGCCCTCGATTGACACTGGCGCAGGCCTGGAGCGCGTCACGGCGGTGATGCAGGGCGTGATCTCGAACTACGACACGGATTTGTTTGTGCCGCTGATTAAGCGCGCGGCGGAATTGACCGGTGTTTCGCTCCATCAGGAGAAAATGCGCGAGGACATTGAGCAAATATACGACCAGGCGGCGTCGCTGCGGGTCATCGCTGACCACGCGCGCGCATCGACGTTCCTCATCTCGGATGGCGTGTTGCCATCGAATGAAGGCCGTGGGTACGTATTGCGCAAAATCATCCGCCGCGCGATTCGGCATGGACGTTTGCTGGGACAGAAAAAACCGTTTCTTTACGAAATGGTGTTTGCAGTTCGCGATCGGATGAAGGACGCGTATCCCGAACTCGTCGAGAATGCAGGCCGCATAACGGAGACGGTCAGGGGAGAAGAGACTCGATTCGCGCGCACGCTGGATGTGGGGTTGAAGCAGCTTGACTCGGCCATCGTTGCCTCGGTACTCGAAGCTTGGGAAAGCTTCTGGCCGGAACTTGTGCAGCGTGCTTCGTTGACCGAGGCTGAACGCAATGAATATGAGGAGCTCAACCTCCAATTGCGGATTGGTTCCTGGGACAGGCTACCCGAGGCTGTCGCTTCCTTTGCGAGCCTACTTAGATGGACTCAGCACCCGGCAACTCTTTCCGGCGAAAAGGCATTTAAGCTTTACGACACTTTCGGTTTGCCGCGCGACTTCATTGAAGATGCGTGTCGCGACACTGGCATTCTTTTCGACGCGGCTGGCTTCGCCGCCTCCATGGAGGAGCAGCGCAAGCGGGCGCAGGCATCCTGGAAGGGTGGTGCGAAGGCCACGGCCTCTCCGCTGTACCAGTCGCTGCCTCGCACCGAGTTCGAGGGCTATCACAAGACACTCTCCACGGGTGCGGAGGTGCTGGCCATCATCAAGCCGCATGATGGCACCGGAGTTGGCGCGCAGGAACTGAAGCCCGGCGAGCGCGGCGAGATTGTGCTCGACCACACGCCGTTCTACGCCGATGCAGGCGGGCAGGTCGGCGATGTGGGCTGGCTCTACGGCGAAGACCACAACACCATCGTTGCCGAAGTTGAAGGCGTCACCTATCCCGTGCAGGGAGTGCGCGCGCATCGCGTCATCGCCAAGCAGCCCATCCACGTTGGCGACAAAGTGGACGCGATGGTCAACGACGAGGTCCGCCGCGCCACCATGCGCAACCATACTGGCACGCATCTGCTGCATGCTGCGCTGCGCGAGGTGCTGGGCAAGCACGTGAAGCAGGCGGGTTCGCTGGTCGATCCTGCGCATTTGCGCTTCGACTTCTCGCACTTCGCCTCGCTCGACGACGAAGAGTTGCAGGACATCGAAGACCTCGCCAATCGGGAGGTGCTGCGCAACGACCGCGTCGAGGTGATCGAGGACGTGCCCATCGATGTCGCCGTCAACGAATACAAGGCGATGGCGCTGTTCGGCGAAAAGTACGGCGATCGCGTGCGCGTCATCCGCATTGGCGATTTCTCGACCGAGCTGTGCGGCGGCACGCACACCTCGGCGACCGGCGAGGTCGGCCTGATCAAGATTCTGAAAGAAGGCAGCGTCTCCAGCGGCGTGCGGCGGCTGGAAGCCGTGACCGGCGAAGGCTCACTGCGCCACTTCCGCAGAGATCATCAGCTGGAGCAGGAAGCAGCTCGATTGATAGGGATCGCGCAGAAGAGGGACAAACTGGCGGTTCAACTGGTAGGCGCTGAGCAGAAGAGAATGGACGACGCTAACCGGGCGGTAGCCGCTGAGCAGAAGAAGATGGAGGATGCCAATCGTGCGGTGGCCGCTGCTCACAAGGAAATGGAAAACGCCGAAAGCGCCGTTGCTGAGGCTGTCGAACTCAGCAGTGCTCTCAGGCACGCTTTCGAAAAGCGTGATGAAGAAATCAAACGTCTGAAGCGGGAACTCGACCAGGTGCGCATGAAATCGGCTTCCACCTCAGTCCAGTCGGCGGCGGAGAACGTGCGCGAGGTGAAGGGCATCAAGGTCCTGACCACGCGGGCCGACAATCTGGAACGTGCGCAACTGCGGGTGCTGATCGACAACCTGCGCAACAAACTGGGCTCGGGCGTGGTCGTGCTCGGCTCGGTCAGCGACGGTAAGGTAGCGCTGATCGTCGGCGTGACCAAGGACCTGACATCGCGCGTGCAGGCGGGAAAAATCATTGCGGAAGTTGCGAAGAAGGTCGGCGGGTCGGGCGGCGGGCGGCCTGATATGGCCGAGGCCGGCGGCAAAGATCCTGCCGCGTTGGATGCGGCGCTGGCCGAGAGTTACAACGTGGTGGAACGTTTATTGCAATAAAAAAGGCGGCAAGAAGCCGCAAGGAGGGCTTTGTGCGCAAGACATTGATGCTGACTCTGGTGCTGATGGTTTCTGCCGTTTGGTTGCAGGCGCAAGATGCGGCCAAGACGAGCGGCAAGGCGTCCGACCTGGAGACGATTGAAGGGTGCCTACAGCGCTCTGAGGGTCAATACACGCTCATCGACAGCACGAACACGATCCATCACCTGGTAGGCGGCGCTTCCAAGCTCAGCCACCATATCGGCCACCAGGTCGAAATCACCGGTAAGCCCGGGGTGCGGACCCTGGACACCACCCCCCAGGGCGCTGCATCCGCAGCGGTAGTGCAGCCGATTATTGAAGTAAAGAGCGTCAAACATATAGCGGAGACTTGCACGCCCGGCAACTGATTTGGGCGCGCAGCGCCGCTAATCAGCGAAAATCGAATTCGCTTTGAGCGCAAGATGCGGGGTGACGCCCGCAGGAATCAAAGCCTAAGGTAACTTTCAGGCGAAAAAAGACTGCATCCAGCGGTTATTCATAACCCTCTAAACGGTATAAGGTGGTTAGCCATGGCGACTGGAGAAACGACTTACGTGAACAGCGTCCGCGAGCAGTTGCTGGCCGGGCGCGAGCGGCTGAGCAATGTGCTCGCCGACCACGAGAGCGAACAGATGCTTCGCCTGCTGGCGGAAGTGGACAGCGCCCTGCATCGCATTGAGCACGGCGCCTTCGGGGTGTGCGAAGTGTGCGCGGGCGTGGTTCCCAGCGAAGTGCTGATGGAAAACCCGCTGGCTCGGGTCTGCCTGGAGTGCCTCACGCCTAAGCAGCAGCGCGCGCTGGAGTACGACCTCGAGCTGGCCGCGCAGATCCAGAAAGGATTGCTGCCGCCGGCGGATCTCGCCATCGCAGGCTGGGAGATTTCCTATCACTATCAGCCCGCCGGCATGGTGAGCGGTGATTATTGCGACGTGATCAAGGACAACGGCCACCTCAACTTCATCATGGCCGATGTTTCCGGCAAGGGTGTGGCAGCCGCCATGTTGGCCTCAAACCTACGGGCGGTGTTCCGTTCGCTGATACCGCTGCGCCTGTCGGTTGAAGAGTTGGTGATGCGCGCCAATCGCCTGTTCCACGAGAGCGCCCTGCCCAACCAATACGCCACCCTGGCGTTTGGACGGACCTCCAACCTGGGTGAACTGGAGCTGGCCAATGCCGGTCACCTGCCGGTTTTGCTGGCCAGCAAATCTGGGGTAACCACGTTCGAGAGTAACTGCAAGCCGCTGGGATTTTTCTCCGACGAAGGAGTGGAGGTGCTGAGGGCCGTCATGTCGCCCGGCGACACCGTCGTTCTGTACACCGACGGAGTCAGCGAGGCCAGCAATGCCGATGGCGAGGAATACGGCGTCGAAGCCTTGCGGAAGCTTGTTGCGGAACAGCATCCGGCGTGCTGCCCTGCGAAGCTGGTGCAGGCCTGCAAACAGCGGCTGGCGGCCTTCCGTGGAGCAATGGAGCGCGCCGATGACGAAACGCTGCTGGCGATTCAGTATGCTCCGGCGATGGAGAAATCTGCGATATCGGCAACGCGCGCCTTGGTGTAGATACGAGCGACAACGGAGCAGATCAGGAACGCCATGACACACGTTTACGCCACCGTTCCGCCTTGTAATCGTAGGCAGGATCATAGTCAATCGTGCCGAACAATTTCATAATGCCTATCTGCTTGCGCCTCTGAACGTATTCCGCGAGTCGCCGCCGTGACAGCCTGTCTCTTCGTTTTGTGCCCACCGAGGGTGCGGGCCCCTTCAATGAGTTGGCGTAAATTCATAAGTCGGTGAGAAAAAGTTGGTGCCGAAGAAGGGACTCGAACCCCCACACCCTTGCGGGTACATGGACCTGAACCATGCGCGTCTGCCAATTCCGCCACTTCGGCAAGTGGATGCGAGCCAGACATTCAGCTCGCCATCAGGAAGCATGATTATTGTAAAGGCGGGGTTAGCAATTGGCAATTAGCAGTTGGCCCTCTAGCGAATAGCGAAAAGCGAAAAGCGAAATGCTAAATGCTAAGTGCTAACGGCTAACGGCTTCTTCTCAGCTTGCCGCCTCCGCGGCCTCGCTGGCGCCATGGGCTCCGTATTCCTTCAACTTATTGTGCAGAGTTTTCAGGCTGATGCCGAGGATGTCGGCAGCGCGCGTCTTATTGTTATTGGTAGCTTCCAGAGTTTTCAGGATGAGCAGGCGCTCGGCTTCGTCCACGGTGGTGCCGACGCCGAGACGTACGGCATTGGCCTCCTGCACGGGGGCGCGCGGGGCCACGTGGCCGAACCCCGGGGGCAAGTGCCGGGGCTCGATCAGCGCGCCGTCGCACACGATGACGGCCCGCTCGAGGGTGTTGCGCAATTCGCGAACATTGCCTGGCCAGGCATGCGCCTGGAAAGCGTTGGTCACGGCATCACTGACGGCGGCAACGGTGCGGTTGTGCTTTTCGTTCATGTCGGCGAGCAACGACTGCACCAGATCGGGCAGATCGTCCTTGTGCTCGCGCAGTGGCGGCAAGTGAATGTTGAAGACGTTCAAACGATAATAGAGATCGTTGCGCAAACTGCCGCGCGCAACCGCTTCTTCCGGAGGCTGGTTGGTGGCGGCCAGGACGCGCACGTCGACGGAGGTCTCGCTCTTGCTGCCCAGGCGGCGCAGCTTGCGGTCTTCCAGCACCCGCAACAATTTGGCCTGGGTGGCAATCGGCATCTCGCCGATCTCGTCGAGCAGCAACGAGCCGCCTTCCGCCAATTCGAAGCAGCCGGTGCGGCGTTCCAGCGCACCCGTGAAGGCGCCCTTTTCATACCCAAAAATTTCGCTCTCGATCAGCGTTTCGGGAATGGCGGCGCAGTTGATGGCGACAAACGGTTTGGGCTTGCGATGGCTGAGCGAGTGGATGGTGCGTGCCACCAGTTCCTTACCGGTACCGCTCTCGCCGGTGATCAGCACCGACGCCGTGCTGGGCGCCACCATCTCGATTAAGCGGAACACTTCCTGCATCTTCTTGGAGGGGCCGACCAGCGAGCCCAGTACGCCGACGTCTCGCAGCTTGCGGCGGCTGGCTTCCAGTTCGCGCTCGGTGCCTTGAATGCGCGAAGCATTCTGCAGAATGTTGCGCAGGCGGGTGGGATTCACCGGCTTCTCGATAAAGTCGAAGGCGCCGATCTTCATCGCGTTGACTGCGGCATCCACGCTACCTTGAGCGGTGAGCAGGATGACGGCGACGGCTTGCGGCTGAACCGCGATTTGCTGCAGCAGCTCCATGCCATCCATGCGCGGCATTTTCAAGTCGGTGATCACGATTTGCGGATTCCACGACCCGACCTTTTCCAGACCTTCAACCCCATCCACGGCGGTTGCGGTGTCATAGCCCCAGGCGCGGAGCAGTTCCGCCATACCGGTGCGCTCGTTTTCCTCGTCCTCTACAATCAAGATCTTTTCACGCAGCATGGGGAACAGGTGCCTCTTGCAACTCGAATGACCAACTTACAGCCCGCCGACAAAACACAAGCTTAGATGCGAACCAGCGGCCCTAGGTCGAAACGCGAACCGGCCCGCTCTAGCCGGGAAGCAGCGCGCTCACGACCGACTGCCAACCAAAGTAACATCTTTCGAGCCACTTTTGCTCGAACCGTGCAGTTTGGCAGCGGGGATTCCAGGAGACTCAAGCCGGACGCTGAGGCGGTTGCCAAAATCGCTAGCAAATGCACGTCGGTGCTGGCCCGGGATTCTGCTGGGCCAAAGATGCGGGCCCTGTTGTCTAATCTATACTGGTCTTAATGGCGATTCCCGAATCGGTACGGGGAATGGTCTCTGGCCAGTTTGTTTCGGAGGCCAGGCCAAAAACATTGACACCAAAGCAGTGGTTGGGGATCTAGTAACCGTCGGCAATGCTGGTCACTAGGGCTGGGAAATGGCAATCCCGCGCGCCGCCCGGCCCGTGTCTGTACGGGTCTGGACCGCTGCCGAAGCCGTCCGCCGGGCCGAGAGGCGCGCACCGTCTAGTGGCCTGGGAAACGACTCCATACCCGAGTTCCGGAGGTCAGAACGGTGCAGTTGGACGGGTTAGCCGGATGGTTCCGAGGGTACAAAGTCAGTAAACATCTCCCCCAGAATAAACAGGCAACGATAAGAGGGGCTTTGTTAATCTTCGGTGTTGCTGTACAATCAGTTGCGGTTGCGAGCAGGATGACTGCCTGCACTTGTACTAAGACAATTGAAATTGAATTCAACCTAAGCCAGTTTGCTTACGGTACTGCTAGAGGTCCGGAGGATTACGAATGTCTTCTCGTATTGGAGTAGTCCCGACACGTTTTATTGCGACATCGATTGCGCTGGCGTTCGCGCTGTGTCTATTGGGCGTCCTTGCTACAGCGCAAACTGATATTCAGCCCAAAGACGAAATCTTTGGCGGTTACTCATGGTTACACCCGGGTGCCAACGCAGACTTTGGTTTCAAAGTCCAAGATATTGCGAAAGGCTTTGACTTTTCGAACGTGTATTACCTTCCCGCTGCGCACAACTTGGGCGTACTCGGCGACGTGAGCGGCCATTGGGGTGACCAGGCCAACGCGGGTTACCTGTTGGGAGGATTGCAGTACAAGTTTCATACCGACACGTTTTCCCCGTTTGTCCGGGTTTTTGTGGGGGTCTCCCACATCAGTCCGTCACAGAGCAAGTCTGAGTGGAATGCCGCAGTGGGCGGGGGCGGCGGTTTCGACTTGAACGTAACTCACAATTTCGCGATCCGCGTGGCGCAGGTGGATTACATTTATAGTAACTATCACGTTAAAGTGCCATCTCTCGGTGGTAGTAGCCAGTTGAACAGCATCCGCCTGGCGGCAGGCGTGGTTGTGAACCTGGGCAACTACTACACCCCGGCGTTGGCTGCGACCTGCTCGGCCCAGCCTACCGAAGTGACGGAAGGCGAGCCGGTAACGGTTACGGCAACGGGAGCGAACTTCAATCCCAAGCACACCATCACGTATGCCTGGACAACCGACGGTGGCAAAATCGATACGGCGAATGCGCAGTCGGCCCACATTGACACCACGGGCGCATCCGCAGGTCCTCACACCGCCAACGCGACACTCACCGATGCCAGGATGAGGAAGATGAACTCGGCGACTTGCGCCGCGCCCTTCACCGTCAAGGCGAAGCCGATGAATCCGCCGCAGGTGAGCTGCTCGGTCAACCCGACTACGGTAACGGCGGGTGGTCCGTCCACCATCACGGCGACAGCGACCAGTCAGGATGCAGGGGTAACGATCTCCAGCTACTCCTACACGACTACGGCCGGAACGGTTAGCGGAACCGGCACGAGCGCGACTCTGGACACTACCGGCGCACCAGCGGGGACGATCACCGTCACCGTCACGGCGACGGATTCGCGCGGACTGACCGCAAACTGCACCGCCTCGGTCACGGTCGAGGGTGTGCCTGCGGCCCCGCAGGTGAGTGCGCGTACGCCGATTCAGTTCATACCGCGTCCGAAACAGAAGTACATTCCGTGGCGCGTTGACAATGAAGCCAAGGGCATCCTGGACGACGACGCCTCCGCGTTGAAGAACGAACCCAATGCGAAGCTGGTCATCGTCGGGTACGCCGATGGCGAACCGCAGCCAACCGTGGGTACAGGCAAGAAGAAACAGAGGATGGATCTGGCTGCGCAGCGTGCGGTAAACGCCAAGGCTTACCTGGTACAGCAACAGGGCATCGACCCCAGCCGTATCGAGGTGCGCAAGGGCACGGGCAAGGACCACGACGCGGATATCTTCTGGGTACCGCAGGGCGCGGACACCGCCACTGCCCCGTTACTGCAAGGGACAACGCCGGTTGACGAGTCTGTGGTGACGCCGAGCGAGAACGCCTATCCGAAACCGAAGACGGCGGCTCCGATGCACCATCACAAGAAGGCAGCAGAGAAGCCAGACCAGTAAGCGAGTTTGGCTGGAACTCTAACACCGGTGAGAGCGCAACGCTCTCACCGGCTTTTTAATTGAGGGACGAAGCCGTTTCTTCCGGTGATGTGTGGGTGCTCCGCTTCGCGCTGCGGGTCGAGTTCACCACGGCTTCACGGAATCCGTGTTCCTCGGTGTGCCGGTCCGTGGTAAATTCGCCGTTCGGACCACCACCGGTCCGGATCTTCCGGGGTGCGTCGCTCGCCATGCCCGCATCTAAGTAAATTGGCGGGAAGTTTTCGCGAGTCCGCACAGGTGCGGTAAACTTTCGACTGCGAACTTTACCGTGCGGATACCCGGCAGCTTTTGCAGCTACCCAAGCCGCTCACTCCGGGTTATGATTTAACAAATGGCTCTTTCGGTGTCTGCCCCTGTTATGCGTAAGATTGTCTTGTCCCTGGTGAAGCTCCTTTTCTGCGTTGCCGTGCTGTTCAGCGTCGGGTCCTATGCATCGGACTGGCGTCTGATCGGGCCCGAAGGTGGCGACGTGCGCAGTTTGGCCTACGACCCGGCCGATCCCAACCACATCCTGCTGGGCACCAGCGCGGGGCAATTATTTGTCTCGCAGGACGGCGGAAACTCCTGGGCCCCATTCGCGCACCTCGGCGCCGGCGATGATTATGTTCTGGATCATGTCATCTTCGATCCCACCCACACGGCTACGATTTACGTCGCAGGATGGAGCCTGTACAACCAGGAGGAAGGCGACGTCTTCCGTTCCGACGACGGCGGGCGCACCTGGCGCGCGTTGCCGATGGTGCACGGCAAGTCCGTCCGGGCTCTGGCCATGGCGCCCAGCGATCACAACACCCTGGTGATTGGCGCCATCGACGGGGTCTTCCGTTCGCCCGACGGCGGCTCCACCTGGACCCGCATTTCCCCCGCGAACCACGCCGAGATCAAGAACATTGAGTCGGTGGCCATCGATCCGCTGAACCCCGACACGATCTATGCCGGCACTTTCCACCTGCCGTGGAAAACCGAAGATGGTGGCCAAAGCTGGCACAGTATCCAGCAGGGAATGCTCCTGGATTCTGACGTTTTCAGCATCATTATCGATCCGAATCGGCCCACTATGGTTTACGTCAGCGCCTGTTCGGGAATTTACAAGAGCGCCAATGCCGGTAATCTTTTTACCCGCATCAAAGGCATACCTCACTCGGCGATCCGCACCCGGGTTTTAAAGCAGGATCCCAAGCGGCCTGCGATCCTCTATGCCGGCACCACCGGCGGCCTGTGGAAGACCTTTGACGGCGGCAACACATGGGAACTCTACTCGGCGCCGGACGTGATTGTTAACGACGTACTCATCGATCCGCGTCAGCCTGATCGCGTGCTGTTGGCCACCGATCGCGGCGGCGTGTTGGCCAGCGACGATGGCTTTGACCATTACACCAGCTCGAACCGCGGGTTTTCCCATCGTGTGGTCGGTGGTGTCGTGATCGATCGCAAGGATCCCAACCGGCTGTACGTGGGAGTGGTCAACGATAAAGACCGCGGCGGGTTCTTCCTCTCCGATGACGGCGGGCAGAGCTGGCGCCAGTCGAACCGCGGACTAGACGAGCGCGACATTCTGAGCCTGCAACAGGCGGACAGCGGCGTGATCTTCGCCGGCACTAATCATGGGATCTTTTATCTGCCTTCGTTAAAGGGCACGTGGCTGCCAACAGCCATGATTCTCGGCAAGCGCCCGCCGGAAAGCGAGCAGGCCGCGGCGCCCGCGCTCAGTCGCTCCAAGGCCGCTCACTCGACTGCGACCGCTAGCTCAAAACGCTTGCCGGTGACTCACGCGCCCAAGGCTCCGCTTGAGGCCGTGATCGCTCCTGCCAAAGCGCCGCGGGTGCGCTCCCTCGAGTTCACCGACAAAGCATGGTATGCCGCCACTGATCAGGGACTCTTCGTGAGCGTCGATCAGGGGCGCAAGTGGTATGGCGAGCCGGTGGAGGGCGCGAGCGATTTCATCGTGGTGAACCATTTCGCCGACGGTAGCGTCACGCTGGTCAGCCCTAAGCATATCTTCCTTTCCAAGGATGAGGGCGCATCCTGGACAGAGATCTCCTATCCTCAGTACGTCACTGGACTGTACAACCTGACGGTTGTTCCCGACGGTTCGCTGTGGCTGGGAACGCGCGAAGGCGCGCTGCACTCGACCGATGGCGGAAAGACCTGGGCGCACCTTCTCGCCGGTCTCCCGCCGCGCGATGTGCTTTCCGTGCGCTATGACGCAGCCGGGCAGCGGCTGCTGGCCACCGCGCTTTTCGCCCATGGTGTTTTCGAGAGCAAAGATGGCGGACAAAACTGGCAGCGCACCCCCGATGCCGGAGTCTCGATTCGCAACGCTCTGAATTACCGGGGCCGCCTGCTGGGCGCCTCTTCTTATAATGGCCTGTTGCTGGAACAAAGCAGTGCTGTGGAGTCGGCGTCGGACGCGGCACATCTCGGCGAGCGGACTCCCTCGGCGAGCCCGCAATAGCAGGATAGCAATCGGCAACTTTTCGCCCGCTTCCCTGCCCCCGACACCGCTGGCTCGGCAGCCACGCCTTCTCGTCCTCCGGCCAGGTATCATCCTTGGAGACAAAGCTGCCAGCAGATGAAGACGCCAGCCTTCTCTCCCGTACGGTAACCAGGGGACATCTCTATTGTGGTATGACATAGTGGTTGCTAATTGCTCGTTGCTCCTCCCCTTTTCCGCTATTCTGATTAGGCAGCAATTGCGATTCTGCCTATGAGACGCAAACAATTACGCTCGTTCGACCGCAAGTTCGTTCCACTCTCCACCCGCTTCGACCACGCTCTGCTCTTCGCGGCCCAAGTGCATCGCGATCAGGACCGCAAGAAGAGCGGTATTCCTTACATCTCGCATTTGCTGGGCGTGGCCTCCATCGTGCTCGACTACGGCGGCGACGAGGAGATGGCCATTGCGGCGCTGCTGCACGACGCGGTCGAAGACCAGGGCGGGCGTCCCATGTTGAAGATCATCGAGCAAATCTTCGGACCGCGTGTGGCCAAGATCGTGGACGGCTGCACCGACTCGTACGTCGAAGATCCGAAGAAGAAGGAGGGTTGGGAGCAGCGCAAATTCCGCTACCTGCGCCGGGTGCGCCATGAGGATGCCGAAACCCGATTCGTATCCGCGGCCGACAAGTTGTACAACGTGCGCGCCGTGCTACGCGACCTGCGCTACAACGGAGACCTGGCCTTCGCGCGCTTTTCCGCTCCCAAGACGAGAATTATTTGGTATTACCGCTCGCTGGTGAATGAATACCGCTCCGGGGGCGTGACCCACCTGTTGAAGCCGCTGCTCGACGACCTCGATCGCGTGGTGATTGAGGTCGAGCATCTGTCAGGCTTCCTGGCGGGTTCGCCAAGCCCGCATCGCCGGCTGACCACAAAGCTCAAGAGCAAGCGCTAGTCACTACGAGCGGGGCCGGGCACGTTACAATCGCATGTTCAGGAGCTGGACGTGCCCGCAAGCGAAGCCGAACGCATCACGAAACTGCTCAAATCCGCTAAGATCATCGCTGTCGTAGGACTGACCAACACTCCCATCCGGCCAAGCTATGGCGTCTCGCACTACATGCAGTCACAGGGGTACCGCATCATTCCGGTCAATCCCAACATCACGCAGTGGGAGGGAGAGAAGGCGTACGCCTCCTTGCTCGAGGTGCCGGAGAAGATCGATATCGTGGATGTCTTCCGCCGCTCGGAGGCCGTGCCCGAAGTGGTCGAGCAGGCCATCCAGATCAAGGCGCCGGTGATCTGGATGCAGGAAGGCGTGGTGCATCGGGAAGCGGCGGAAAAGGCGCGCCAGGCGGGCATCTTCGTCGTCATGGACAAGTGCATCTTGAAGGAGCACATCAAGAGACAATGAACCACAGAGACACAGCGGTACAGAGAAGTCTTTGATGTTTCGTTCCCTCTGTGTCTTTGTGTCTCTGTGGTGGATGGTCTTAAGATTTCTTTCTCTCTGTGTCTCTGTGCCGTTGTGGTGAACTGGCCCTCGCCTGCCGGATTTCTTCCAGCCGCGCCTTGATCCGCTTCTCGATGCCCTCATCGGTGGGATGGTAATACTTGCGATCCTTCAAGCCGTCGGGCAGGCACTGCATGTCGGCGACTTTCGACTCCAGGTCGTGTGCATACTGATATCCCTTACCGTAATCCAAGGCCTTCATCAGCCCCGTGGGCGCGTTGCGTAGATGCAGCGGCACCGGCTCCTGCGCGGTGCGCTCGACGTCCTCCTGCACCGCGCCATACGCCATGTACACTGCGTTGGACTTGGGAGCAGCGCACAGATACACGACCGCCTGGGCCAGTGCCAGATCGCCTTCCGGCATGCCGAGAAAGTCGAAGGCATCGCGAGCGGCCAAGGTGACGCCAAGGGCATTAGGATCGGCCAGCCCGATGTCCTCAACCGCCATCCGCACCACGCGCCGGGCCACGTATAGCCGGTCTTCGCCGGCCTCCAGCATCCGCGCCAGCCAATAGAGCGCCGCATCGGGATCGCTATTGCGCACACTTTTGTGCAGCGCGGAGATCAGGTTGTAATGCTCTTCGCCGGCCTTGTCGTACATCAACACACGCTTCTGCAGCGCATCGGTGACAATGGAGTCGGTGATGCGAGGCCTTTCGCCCTTCTTCTGCTGCTCGGCCGCCAGCGTGGCTGCAACCTCCAGCACGTTGTAGGCGCTGCGGGCGTCTCCACTGGAGTAGGCCGCGATCTTGCGAAGGACGTCGTCGTCCGCTTCAAGGTGCGCCTCGCCCAAACCGCGCTCAGTGTCCTCAAGCGAGCGCCGCAGTAAGAGCACGATCTGCTCCTCCGACAACGGCTTCAACACGTAAACGCGGCAGCGCGACAGCAGAGCCGAAATCACTTCAAACGATGGGTTCTCGGTAGTGGCGCCGATCAGGCGGATGCTGCCCTTTTCGACGTACGGCAAAAAGGCATCCTGCTGCGCTTTGTTGAAGCGGTGTACTTCGTCCACGAAGACGATGGTCCGCGTGCCGTACTGGCGCGCCCGTTCCGCGTCGGCCATGACCTGCTTGATTTCCTTGATGCCGGTCAGCACAGCGGAAAATTCGACGAACTCGGCGTGGGTCATGCGCGCGATGATCTTGGCGAGCGTGGTTTTGCCGACCCCCGGTGGACCCCAGAAGAGGAGCGAGCCGGTGTCGTCGCGCTCGATCTGTACCCGCAGCGGCTTGCCGGGCGCGAGAATGTGCTCCTGTCCGACAAACTCATCCAGGCTGCGCGGACGCATGCGATCGGCCAGCGGCCGCGATTTGTCAACGGCATCGTCAGAGGGCGGATTGTTCTGAAATAGACTCAAGACTTTGATTCACCACGGAGGCGCGAACTCCATCGGCCCCAGTTCTCTTTAATTATGCGCCTCAGCTACTCGTTTCATGCCTCGGCTCCACGGTCAGCCAGCCGGATCGGCCATTTGAATCTGTGTCCACAATCCGCCATAATTCGCAGGTTGAAACCTGCACAAAGGAGACCCATGATTGATTTTCACGGGAAGGTTGCGTTGATAACGGGTGCTACATCGGGCATTGGCGAGGCAACCGCAGTGATGTTTGCCCGGTACAGCGCCAGGGTCGTCATCGCCGGCCGGCGGGACGCTGAGGGAGAGCGCGTGGTTGAAAGCATAAAGGCGGCTGGCGGAGACGCGATATTCGTCCACACCGGTGTCCAAGTCGAAGCGGAGGTCGAGAACCTGGTGAAGGTGGCCCTGCAGAAGTTCGGTCGCCTCGATTGCGCCTTCAATAATGCGGGAGTCGACCACATTGCGCCCCTGGAGCAGCAGACGACTGCCGACTTCGACAACATGCTAAGCACCAATCTCCGCGGAACGTTTGTTTGCATGCAACATGAGTTGCCGGCTATGGCGAAATCGGGTGGTGGGGCGATCGTTAACATGTCATCCATTGCGGGCGCCGTAGTTGGCATTCCCATCAACGCACCTTACTCGGCGGCGAAAGCGGGTGTTGTCGGGCTGACAAAATCGACGGCGCTATCCGCCGCCAAGAACAATATCACCATCAATGCCCTGTGCTGCGGCAGCGTGGCTACTGAGCTAGCACTGGAAGTCTGGAAGTCGCTGGGCTGGAGCCTGGAACAGGTGGCTGCCTACAATCCGTTGGGTCGCATAGGTAAACCGGGGGAGATTGCTGCAGCCGTTCTCTTTCTATGCAGTGAGCATGCTTCCTACATCACAGGAACAACCCTGGTGATCGATGGCGGATATACCGCGCAGTAAGAGTCCGATCATTGGAATTTTCTCTGCCGCGCCGCCTCGTACAGCAAAATCGACGCGGCTATGCCCGCGTTCAGCGATTCCACTCTGGAGGAGTGCGGAATGGCGACGACTTCATCGGCTTGCGCGAGCGCGTCCTTGGGAACGCCCAAACCCTCGCTACCGACGATGAAGGTCACCGGCACGCGCAGGTCAACCTCCGCAATCGCGGTGCCTTTGTGCGAGGACGTCGCCAGTACGCGCACGCCGCGCGCCTTGATCTCGCGCAGCGCTTTCGCCAATTCGACCTTCAGTGCCGGCAATCGGAACAACGAGCCGGCGGAAGCCCGCACCGCTTTCCAATTCCAGGGGCTCACGGTTCGCTCGCCAAGCAGCAGGCCCGTCACGCCAAACGCTTCCGCCGAACGCGCAATCGTGCCCAGATTGCCTGGGTCCTGCAGGCCGGCAATCGCCACCAGCAATGCCGGCGCGGGAGCAAACATTTCGTCCAACGCAAACGACTTCACCCGCACCAGAGCCGCCACGCCTTGCGGAGTCTCGCTGGGTACGGCACTGGCAAAAACTTCATCCGGCAGCAGCAGCGCCTCGGTGTGTGACGACAGTTGCGGCAGCAGCTTGTGGGCGCGTTCTTTCGCCGATTCGCTGAAGAAAACGGTGGTGAGCCGCAATCCGCTGCGGATTGCCTCTTCGACGATGTGCATGCCTTCCACCGCAACCTCGCCTTCAGCATTGGGCGCGGCCTCACCGAAAGCGCGGCGCAGTTCCTTCACGCGCGCATTCTGCCCGCTGTGGATGCGGCGTAAACGGTCGTCCATTTTGACGGGCATGGCCATGGCGCTGAGGACCGGGGTCTATCCTACACCGGCCATCACCGCTCTCCGTGGCCGCGACGTGATAATCTGCTCAGTTGTCGTTGCAAGGGGCGATATGTTACGTTTTCGCTCCATCAGCTCCAGCTACTGAAAGAAGAGGTCAGGGTGCGTCCCGAAATCGTCAAAATCAGCAGTCAGGAACCGGAGAGCTCGCTGGTGACATATGTGGCGGAGAAGATCCGTGCCGGCGAGGTGTTGGGCATGCCGACCGACACGTTTTACGGCCTGGCGGCGGATCCCTTTAACCTGCACGCGGTTGACCGGGTTTACGAGATCAAGTCGCGCTCGCGGCATAAGCCCCTTTCGCTGCTGATCGAATCGGTGGACCAGGCCGCCGAGCTGGCGTGGCCAGTCCCGGAAATTTTCTACCTGCTGGCCCGCCGCTTCTGGCCGGGGCCGCTGACCATCATTGTAAAGGCCGACCCCAAATTGCCGCTCAAGGTGACCGCCAATACCGGCAATGTGGCCTTGCGAGTACCCGCCGCGGAAATTCCGCTTGCCATTATCCGCGCCGGAGGCCTGCCGATCACGGCCACCTCCGCCAACCTGAGCGGCGAAAGTGAGTGCACGTCAGCCTTGCAGGTGCGCGATCAGTTGGGAGATTGCTTGTCCATCATCGTGGATGGCGGCCAATCCCCTCGCCAGATGCCTTCCACCATCATCGACCTCACGAGCGACGATGGCACGTGGCGCCTGCTGCGGCACGGCGCCATTCCGGAAGAACAGATTGTCGAGCTTTTGGGCGGCCAGGAGTAGGCGCCACGGCGGTACTAAACTCCAACTCTCATCTCTCCCGCTGGATCGTAGCCCTCGCCGCCATCGTTGCGGTGGGGTTTCTGCTGTACACCAGTTGGCAAATCATGCGCGAGGGCGGGGTGGATGAGCCCCATCCCGCGGATGCCATCGTGGTGTTCGGCGCGGCGGAGTACGTGGGCCATCCTTCGCCGGTGTATCGCGCGCGGCTGGACCACGCTTACGACCTTTTCCAGCGCGGATTGGCTCCGGTCATCATCACCACTGGCGGCGCAGCCAAAGATCCTCACTACAGTGAAGGCCAGGTTGGCCGCGATTACCTGGAAGGACGCGGCATCCCTGATATAAATCTGATCGCCGAAACTCAGGGCGATAACACCGACGAGTCCACCCAGCGGGTTGCCGTGATCATGCATGCCAACGGCATGCACAGCGGCCTTTTGGTCAGCGACGCGTACCACCTGTACCGGGCGAAGCAGATGATGGCGCGCGAGGGCGTGACGGTGTACATCTCGCCGCGTCCCGGCTCCGTTCCCAAAACGGCCTTCGCCCGCTGGATGGCCGCGCTGCGCGAGAGCTTCAGCTACATGCTGTATCGCGCGCATGTGAGGTGAGGCCGCGGTTCGCTAACAAGTGCGAGGTTGATCTAGGATGTACGTGGCTAAAGAAGAGTTCATTTTGAGGCTTGCATCAGGCCGCAGTGTGCTGCACCTGGGATGTGTGGGCTTCACCGATCTCGCCCCCGGCGACCGAGTCCGATCAGCAAAACAGAGCCTGCATTGGAAACTTACCGGACTGTCGGAAACCGTAGGAGTTGATCGCAGCGTTATCGTAATCGACGAATACCGCAAGCTCGGAGTGTTCACCAATATTGTCGCTGGAGATGTCGAACGGCTGGACGAACTGCCGATCACACGAAAATTCGACGTGGTGATCGCGGGCGATATTATCGAGCACCTGTCCAACCCCGGGCGGATGTTGGATGGCATCAAGAGATTCTGTACCGGAGATACCCAGATCGTCATCACGACACCCAACGCGTTTGGCGCGCCGAACTTTCTCCGATATTCAGTTGGCCAGTTCCGGGAGGGCGCTGAACACGTGATGAGCTTCAACCAGCAGAATCTCAGCAGCCTGTTAAAGCGGCACGGATATTCTATCTGCGAATTACATACGTGCTTTCAGCCACGTTCCGCGGACAAGCACTTTGCTCCTGTCTTCACCGTGGGCAGAAAAATGTTCGAGTTGTTGCCCCATTTTGGCGGCACGCTTCTTGTCGTTGCGAGGGTTAAGCCAACAACCGACTAAAAATAGGCAGAGTGGGCCTGCCATGAAAATCGACACGAAGGCAGCGCTAGGGATGACAATAGTTATGTCTCAGCGAAGAGCGAAGGCGAAGAGCGCGTTATTTCACCAGCGCCATCACCCGCGCCGGGCCACCGGAGCCGCCTTCCAGCTTGATGGGCGCCACGACGACCGTCGCCCCGGACGGGGGCACTAGTCCGAGGTTGGCGACATTTTCCAGATGGTAAACGCTCTGCTTCGAAGTGAACAGGTGAACGGGGTACGTCGTGCTTGCGCCGATGTCCACGCTCATGGTGTCAATGCCGAGCCCCACCACGCTGCGCGTCTTCACCAGGAACTTCACCGCCTCCAATGAAAAACCGGGGTAATGCGACAGGTGATCGCTTCCCACATTGCGAAACTCTTTCTGCGAGTTCCAACGCTCATCCCAGCCGGTGTAGGCCATAACCACAGCGCCGGTGGGAATCTCTCCGTGCGCGCTTTCCCAATCGGCAACGTCCTGCACGCCGATTTCGTAGTCGGGATTGGTTCTCGCTTTGCTGCGGACGTCGAGCACCACCAAGGGACGCACCAGCCGCTCGACCGGAATCTGGTCCACCGTCCACATGCCCTTGGCGAAATGGGCGGGCGCGTCGAGGTGGGTGCCGTAATGCTCTTCGGTGGTGAAGACGCGCGAGTAGTATCCGTCGCGCTCGATGTTGCCCAGTTCCTTGGCCTGGAACGGCGACTGCTCGCTGCCTTCCCAGTTGGGCGAATGGTCGTTCAGGTCGTGGGTGAGATCGATAACCGCGCGATAGACATTGCGATCGGGCATGGAAGGTTTGTGCTGCGCGATCAACAACAGCGCCAGCGCCAGACTACAGCCTATCGCAAATGTCTTCCACTTGATCATCGCGAAATAATTGCCCGCAAAATATCCGATGCTCCGAAGGGAGCGATCGCTTCGTGAATTGTGTTTAACTAGAAAGAGAACCCCGGATGGGCGCGTTTGATGCGCGCTTGCGATAGATCGCAGTTGTGCGTGACGAACCGCAAATCCCTCGCTGCGCTCGTGATGACAAATCCGATTATGCCGGTTGCTAGTTGCTAATTGCTTCTTTCTAACGCAAATCCGAACCAAAGAGAGTTCGAACCGTTATAGTTCACGCCAGATCGTTGCTGAGCTGCGAACCCCATATGCTCGGCTTTCAGCAGGCAATTGTTGCAGGGCTTCTCTAACACGATCTCGTAACTGCCGTTTCTTCTGGAGTGCGCGCTGCCCAAGACTTTCCCGCCGGCATCGAGAACAGTGACGGTGGCGCGCGGCAGCGGCCAGCCGCCGTCGTCGGTCACTACACCCTGCACTTTGCCGCGCGGTGGCAGACCTTCGGGCAGGTAGTCGCGCATGATGTATCCCGGCCCACGTAGCGGCCGTCCCCCCGAGCTGTCCTGTGACTTTATCGTGCTCGAGCGCGAGCGTGCCATTCACGAAGGACGTACTCGAAGCCAACTGACGGCTTGTTCGGATCGTCGAAGGTCGCCAGCCCGCGTTAAGAACGCCCGCGCAATTTCTGGCTTCAGCGGTTTCTCCTGCGCCTGGGAAGCGGGCCTGAAGGCCCGCACTACCCGTGCGAGTGATGCTCATCTCCCTACCTTCTCCATCACCACCGCCGCAGTCAGTGCCAGGTCGGCGGCGAACACTGTGCTCACAAAGTTGACGGAATCGTTGCCCATTTTGCCTGAGTTTTCCCACGTGGCTCCCAGGATGCTGTCGAAAAACATGCCGGCAATTCCCGCCAGGGCAATCAGCGGCGTCCAATTCCAGCTTACAACCGCGAAGAATGCGCTCACCCAGGCCACGAGGCAGGCCGCGACGCCCCCGGCCAAAGTTCCGACGACACTGATTGCGCCATTCGTGCCGATGGGAGCTTCGCGAAAGTCCGTGATCATGTATGCGGCGCGGACAGTAGCCTGTCCAATTTCGCTGGAAGCAGTATCAGCAGCGGCTTCTGCCAGGGCCGCCATGGCTCCGGTCAACAGTATTCCGGTCAACCGCGGAAACCAGATCACCGGCAGCGCGCACAAAGTGGTTGCGCCAAGATTGGCGAGGACCTGCGACGCGCTGCGGCCGGGCCCACGCTCGGCCACCCCGAGCTGTTGTTTGCGCGCATAGCCCAAGCGGGTGGCCAACACCGTGATCACGAATACCGTCAGCAGAGGAGCAAAGCCAGCCACTCCGGCGGCGAGCATCAGAACGAACGCCACCAGCACGCCCATCAGCGCTCCGCCGTCGGTCACGGCGCCCAGGGTCCGGGCAATGACCGCAAACCCGATGGCCACGACAGCGGCAGGCAAACCCCTTGAATGGAACAGACTTGTCACTTGTCCTCGGCCAGTATCGCATGAGCCGGAGGTTCATCGCAGGAGACCGGGCCAGTGTTTTCTATTCGAAGAATGGGCCCTGCAGGATGAGGAATGATCGATCGCCAGCCTAGTACAGCGGCGGCTCACCTGGCGGCCTGGTCTTCCATCGCCGATGCACCCAGAGCCACTGATCCGGATAGCGGCGCACGTGGTCTTCCATGATCTTGTTGAAGAGTGCGGTATTGGCAACGGCATCGGCTTCAGGATCTCCTGTACGTATCAAATCCACCGCGCGGTCGAACTCCACGCGGTATTTGCGCAGCACCGGGTCCCAGATGGTGAACGCCGGAACCACTGCCGCCCCGGTATGCAGCGCCACCCGCGCCACGCCGCTGGCGGTGCAGGCCGGAATACCGAAGAAGTTCACAAATACCCCCTGCGGCGGGGTCATGTTGGTGTCCATCAGGACGCCCACGGTTTCGTTCTTGTGCATGGCTGCCAGCAAGCCGCGGGCGAATTCATCTTTGCCAAGCATCTGATTGCCGTGGAGGCCGCGATAGCGCGCAACCAGGGCGTCCACGTAAGGATTATCGAGTGGCCGCACCACCATCTTCATGGGGTGACCTTGCAGCGAGTGGAAGAAGGAACCAATCTCCCATCCCCCAAAATGGCCAGTGAGAAAGAGCACACCCTTGCCGCGCTTCTCGGCCGCTTCGAAATTTTCGAAGCCCTGGTACACGGCAATCTGGGAAACGTTTTCCCTGCTGTAGCTGGGGAAGAGGCAGGCTTCGGCGAGCAAGCGTCCCAACGAGACGTAGACGCCGCGCAGAATCCGCCGGCGTTCCTTCGGCGGTTTCTCGGGGAAGGCCAACTCGAGGTTGCGCATTCCGACCCGGCGCAATCGGCGGTGCAGATGGTACACCGCCCCGCCCAGCAAGATGCCCCATCCGCGGGCCAGCGGGCGCGGCAAGGCGCCGATCAGGCGCACCACCAACGCGACCGGAACATACTGCAACCTGTGGCGCATGAGGAGTATCGGTTTGACGGTAGCACTGCGAAAAAACCAGGTCAAACCGATTGCTGAGTGCGGCTTCTTGCGCAAGAGAAAAGCGGTGGCCGCAGCCACCGCTCCGTGCGCCGCTGTTCTTAAGGATTGAGAGTTCCGCTGCTAGCCGGCGTTGCCGCGACGGGTGGCGCGGTCGTCGAACTTGGGGTTGCGGCGGCCGGTGCGGCAGTAGGTTCGTCGGTCGTCGAATCCGATGTCGCTGCCGGCGCTTGAGCAGGATCGGCCGGTGAGCTTGTCGTAGGCGTTTCGACTGGCGTGGCCGCAGGCGCAGGCGATGTCACGACAGGTGCAGGTGCAGCCTGCGCGCGAATCTTGCGCGTGGGAGCGTACTTCTCAACCGTGTTCAGCAGAACCAGCGAATCCTGCGGGGCCGGGACCTCTCCTTTGAGCAGGGAATAGAATGTCCAGCCCTTGCCGCCATAGAAGGCGCGCGTGTCGCCGTCGTCCTGGCGAATGACACCGCCGCTCAAGGAGACACCGAGGAACAATCCGCGCGAACGCGAATAGGTCAGCACCTGGGCGCGCAACGTGAGGTCGGTGGAAGCCTGCGCGTCGCGTCCCACCGGCCCGGCCGCGGCGGAAGCGTCGGCTCCCAGCTTGAACTTGCTTTGTAGCAGATGCTGCATGCCGTCGTCGGTGCGGATGATTAAGACGAGATCCGAAGCCTGACCGCCCGCCTGAAATCCAAAACTGCCGCCGGTCACTTTGAAAAACACCGGCGCGCTCCAGCCATGCTCGGTACGGCAGGTGGCTACGCCCTTGCCATAGTTAGCGCCGAATATGAAGCTTGCCTTCAGCATGGAGGGAACGATCGCAATACACTTGGCGCCCGACAGGATTCCATCGGGAATGGCCCGATCGGGAGCAGACATAATCTGATCGAGCACGGTGCTCGCCGTCTCGACGCGATCCACTTGCGCGTTTCGGTTTTGGCTCCAAGCCCAGGTGGTTATCGAAAAGATCAACAACGCTGCCGCAACAATCTTCTTCATCGCTCAACTCCAATCAAGAACGTAGGCTTCGCCAGCCTGTGCCGGCTGCACTCATCTTACGAGTGTTCGATGGAATTTTGCCTCTGAAGAAAGCTGACAACTGGTTACTCTTTAGTGACCCGATGACGATAGGGGGAACCGAAAGCGACCGCCCGGGATGATTCTCGCCAGTTCAGATGGGGTTGATTGTAAATACAAAGGGCTGGAAGAGGAGACCCTCGTAACCTCTTCCAACCCTGTCTCCCAGGTTCTGTGGTAGGTGAGTGCAGTATGCAGTCGTCGCCACATTCGGTCAAGTAACGGAAGGTCAGGCGAGGTAATTGGACTTTCGTAACACTCGCAGGTGCAGGTAACTCGTACGTGGAACTTGGATTGTGTGAAGGACCGGCGGTCAGCCAACTGGATTACGGACGCTCCGAAAGCAGCGAGTGAGTGATGGCGTGGACCGACAAAGCGATGCGGTTCTGCACTCCGACCTTGCGCATGAGCTGACTGACATGTGCCTTAACCGTGCATTCTTCGATACCGAGCGCGTCCCCGATTTCTTTGTTGGAGCGGCCCGCGACCAGCAACTTCAACACTTCACGCTCGCGTTCGCTGATCTTGTCTTCCCCTTGCGGCCGCACCCGGCGAGGAGATGCGGTGGCGCGTTCGATGAACATGCACAGCACCCGCCTGGGCGCCCACACCGAACCACTGTGCACCTCGCGGATCGCGTGCTTGAATTCGCTAGGGGTTGCATCCTCTGCTATGTAACCCTTCGCGCCCGCCGCAATGGCCCGCAGAATCTCTTCATCGCTGGTACCTGCCCCGGTGACAATAATGCGAATGGTAGGACGCACGGCCTTTAATGCGGACATAGCCGAGTAGAATGCGGCCCCCCCACTGGAGGTCATCAGAATGATGTCGTCGTCAGGAGAACTCATGATCGACAGGACGGAGGCAGCCCGTATGCGAAAGCCTTCTTCGGAGGAGAATATCGCCCGAAACCCAAGGAAGCGCAGCGGGTCGCTTTCCACCACGGCAACGCGGATGGCGCTTTCAGGCGGCGGTTTCATTCGGGTACTCAAGGTGCCCGTAGAATACCGCATGGCAAACTTTGGTGCATACCGAATGGCCTAATCGTGCTAGTTGGCAGAAAGGGTCAGTGGCACCCGGCGCAGATCATAATGCAGCCGCAGGCCTCATGCAGCGGACTTGCGGCGTGGACCTTTGGCCGACTTCTTCACTCCTTTCACCTCCGACTCCCTTTCCGCTGCGGCCACGCGTTGCGGAGGCTTCTTCGGCATTTGTGCCAGGCTTTCCTTGAGCGCAGCCATGAGGTCAACCACGGGAGCAAGTTTGCGGGGCTTCTCCACGGCAGTCAGCTCGCGCCCTTCCAGGTGCGCCTTGATAAGCTCTCTCAGATTTTCCTCGAAGGTGTCGTGATACTTCTCGGGCTCAAATTTGCCGGCTAGCGCTTCGATCAATTGATGGGCCACCTTGACCTCGGCGTCTTTCAGTTCGACGTCGACGGGACCGAAGCTTTCTAACTGCCGCACTTCATCGCTGTAGTACATGGTGTGCAGCATGAGCCCGCCGGCATGAGGCCGCAGAAACACCGTGTATTCGCGGTTGTGCATGGTGAGCTTGGCGATGGCCACATAGCCGGTCTCTTCCATCGCCTTGGTCAGCAGCGCGTACGGCCTGCGGCCCGCTTCATCCGGCACCAGAAAATACGAGGATTCGAAGTAGATAGGATCCACTTCCTTGTACTCCACGAACTCCAGGATCTCCATCGCCTTCGCGGTTTTGGGCTCGATCTTCTTGATCTCTTCCGGTTCGATAATGACGTACTCGCCCTTGCGGTACTCGTAACCCTTGACGATCTCGTTGCGTTCGACGACGCGCTCGTCATGCGGGCACCAGAGCTGCTGTTTGAGTCGCGTGTTGTCATCGCGGTGCAGCATGTTGAAAAAGATGTGATTGCTGCGCGCGCCCGAGAACAAGCGCACCGGCATGGAGATGAGGCCAAACGTTAGATATCCGGACCAAACGGAAGACGCCATATTCTTACCATTCCTGGGTACTGGGATTGCACCAAATCTGCGACAGCATAGTGCTGTGTCTGCCGCCGAATGTCAAGTCCCAGTCTTTTCCAATACAAGATGAGCCTGAAGGAGGAGGCAGTTTCCAACACAAGATGAGCCTGGAGCGAGTGGCATGCTGAGGATTGACAACCAGCGTGCACGAAGCAGAGAAGCTGAACCT